>Ga0224557_1000002_pt1 | contig 657185 bp, 505 predicted proteins | sample 714S31014metaG_FD_180677 | JGI IMG/M metagenome (GOLD analysis project Ga0224557, IMG submission 180677) | Peat soil microbial communities from Stordalen Mire, Sweden - 717 S3 10-14 | ecosystem: Environmental > Terrestrial > Soil > Wetlands > Peat | place: Sweden: Norrbotten County, Stordalen... | reverse complement strand
AAAGCCGTGGTTTGCGAGGTACCTGAACGACCACAGAATCAATGCCTTACAGCGGGAGGCTCAAAAATCCTCGGGAAATAGGGGATGTTTCTACCGGGAGTTATTGCAGCAAAATCAAGTGCACCCCAAGGCCGTCAAAGCGGCGCGTGCCGCCGGGTCGAAGCCCACCGTTCCGCGTGCACCTTCCGGGAAGCGCCGACGGTGACCCCCGTCCCGCGACTCCAATGGTCCATTCATCGGCTGTCGTCGGCCCCGGACCGCACTGGCATCGGAAAACCCTTGTTGTCGCAAGCCGAAGGCGATTCGACCGCGCATTCCCGCGGTGGATCTCATAGCTAACCTATTGGGACTGCCGGGAATTTCGGCCGCCGGCCCGGCTTTGGCAACGCAATGAATTTGCCGCAAACTCGGGCAAAATAGGCCGACGCGGCACTTTCACTTACATTAGCGCGGCAAATTTACTTCAATGGACGAACCAATAAAACCGGTACGGTGGCGGCGCGCACGACCTCTTCGGCATCGCTGCCCATCACCACCCGGGCAAGTCCGCGTCGTCCATGCGTTCCCATCACGATCAGGTCGGCGGCCCATTCCTTCGCTTGCGCGAGAATCAGATCCGCCGCCGCGCCGCCTATCGACTCGAGCAATATGCATTCGGGAGTAACGCCCTGCCGAGTCGCCGCCGCCTCGGCTTTCTTGAGGATTGCCTTTCCGCCGTCGCGCAGCGACTCGATCAGATCTTCCCCGTACGTACCGGAACTATACGTGCCATCGAGAATGAACTCATTGACGATATGGACCAGACGAATCCGACTGCCCAAGCTCTTGGCGATCGCGACCGCTTCGTTCAGCCCCACTATCGATGTTTCGCTGCCGTCGATCGGAACTAAAATCTTGCCGTACATAACTGACTCCTGTGTCCTTGATCGAGGTGCCGATGGGCATCCGACGCGATCGGCGATGAATCCCGGTTGATCGTTCATAGTATCGCGATTCGCACCGACCTTCGGCTGCCCGGAATGTCCACTGTGCGTTTCGGCTTTCACGTAAGTTGCCCGTTGCGCGCTCCGCGGCCTAAGGATGGCCTGCGAATCGGCTGCCCACCTGCTTTCGCAGCGGCGCTTTTACGGGAAGGCACCCGCGTGCGGCGGCTGGTGGAACCTCGAGCGAGACGCGAATGCCAGCGCGTCACATGGGCATTGAATCCCGAAGGCTAGTGCCCGGGACTTGCGCCGTGGGTAAATTGCCAATCCAACCACCGGCTCAGCAGGCCGCCGCCGAGGCTCGCGCCGGTGACGCCGTCGAGGGTGTACGCCGCGCCGGTCAAAATGGAGTCGGCGGCCCGCTGGCCGCTGCGGATCGCCGGCCCGATGCCTTCACATAGATCGCGTGTCGCAAGGCCGGCGGCATCGCCGGTCAGGAACGCGTTGTCGACGCGGGCCTGCCCGACCCCCCCGCGCACATAGTAGCTATAGCCCGTGGGGTTGGCCGGCATTCGAATCCGAAATTGCCGCTCTAGCTGGGACGCCAAATGCCGCCAGTGTTGCCAGATGCTCTCATGCTGCCTTAGACGGGCCGCCATGGCGCCTACTCCCACGTTGAGCCAGCCCCGGGCCTTGGGTACGTACCAGCTATAACCGGGCAACCCGCTCTGAAAAAACCACAAGTGACAATCGCCATCTTGCCAGTCATGGGGAAACTCGAGTTCGAGTGTCACCGTTTGCAGCGCGCGGATCCGCCGCAGCGTACCATCGAACAGCGATCGACGCACCGGGCAGGAGGTGCCTGCCGCGCCGATCAGGTACCGGCAACGGAAGGACTCGTCGATCACATATTCTTGGCCGTCACGCCGGATATTCTTGACGGTGTGGTGCACGGCCTCGGCGCCGGAACGTTGCAGCAGCCAGGCATCGAACTCAAAACGTCGGATGGAGTGCTGTATGGACGGCACGGGCAGGTGCAGGCCCTTCATGTGCCAGTGCAAGCGCCTGAAACTGAGGAAGCTGTGGGGGTAAGCGCCGATATCGAGGCGCAGGTCGCTGACGACGGCGGGCGTGATCCAGCCCGCGCATAGCTTGTGCCGCGGAAAGGATTCTTTGTCGAGTACCAAGACCTCGGCCCCCGCGGCCTTCAGTCGCTGGGCGGCCGCAGAACCCGCCGGACCGCCGCCAACGACAATGACCTCGACGCTGCGCATCCCGGCGTCGGCTAGCCTTGGTACATGAAATGACGCGTGAGCGGCATCGAGTTATTGTCCTCTGTCGTGAACAGCACTTGGAATAGCTGCATTGCACCCGTCTCGAAGGCAGCGATCGACCCCGCAAGGTACAGCCGCCACATGCGGATGAAGGTCTCGTCGAACGATAGCGCACGCACTCTGTCGATCGCGCCTTCGTAGCGTTGGAGCCAGTGGCGTAGCGTCAGCGCATAGTGAGGGCGAAGGTTCTCCACATCGAGTACCGATAGGTTTCCCGATTCGAATACTTGCATCATCTCGCCGAGCGAGGGCGCATAGGCGCCGGGAAAGATCCGCTGTTCGATCCATGGATGAAGCGGTTCCGGCCGGTTTCGGCCGATCGAATGAATCAAGCCTCGCCCCTCGCTCGTCAGTACGCGCCGCACCACGCGGCCGAGTTCGGGAAAATTCTCCCGCCCGACGTGCTCGAGCATGCCGACCGAGACGAAGGCATCGCAATGGCCGCCGATATTTCGGTAATCGTCTTCAATGAATTCCACCCGGTGCGCCAGCCCCTGCTCCCGTGCGCGGCGGCGTGCGAATGCCAGCTGCTCCCGCGAGATGTTGAAGGCGCGCACCTTGGCGCCGTAACGACCCGCGATGTGCAGCGCCAGACTCCCCCACCCGCAACCGGCCTCCACCACCGAGTCCCGGGTGCCAAGTCGAAGTTTGCGGCACACGTGATCCATCTTGCCGATCTGGGCCTGCTCGAGAGTGGCCTGTGTATTGACGAAGTACGCGCAGGTGTAGGCCATCGTCTCGCCCAGCCATAGCGCGTAGAATTCGTTGCCGAGATCATAATGCCGGATGTTGCGGCGCGATTTCGACAGCGTGTTGCGGTGCGGGCGGGACAACCAGCCTGCGATTCGATTCGCGGTCGGTGATCGGGCGGCAGCATGGCGAAAGCTTCGAAACAAAATGACCATGAGCTTGACCGGGTCGCCCTCGATCTCGATATGCCCATCGCTATAGGCATCGCCGAAGCGGATCTGCGGATCCCGCAGCAAGCCGAACAATGTGCGACGGTCCCGAATCCGGACTCGTTCGAGCGGGAGCACCGCATCGGGTGCCACACGCTCGCCGCTCCAGGCGAGCTGAAATTCGATCGGCGGATCCCCAAGGCCGCTCAAAAGTCTTCGCAGCAGCAGCGCCTCGAGCGATTTGCCGGGACGGGCATGCCCGTCGGTCGATGCGCCCGCGGAGCCTGTAAAATCCCGGAGCCAGGCACCGGTTCCCGCGCCCTCCTCCGCCTGTCCGGACGTGTCCCGGGATTCAAGCTTGCCAATGACCGTCAACGGACCAGAGTCGCCAGACCCAGTATTGCTGCTCACCTTGTTGCTCCACTCATCGCCCCATGTGAGGCCAGGTTAATCTCGGGAGCCGCGAACGCAATGGGGGACCTACGTAAGGGAAACGGGAAGTCCGCTAGGGCCCGAGACGCCCCTGAACTCTACGTGAACCGAGCAATGGCGTAAAGGAAACCACGCATGGCACCTGCGCGACGCATGCCTCAACATCTACCCAGGAGATCTCTCCGGCATCGGCTAGTTTCACAATCTATAAATGAATTCGAGGAAATGTATATGAAAACCGATTCAGAGATTCGGCGTGACGTGGAAGCCGAGTTGCAGTGGGATCCCAGCGTCGACGATCAGAAAATTGGCGTCATCGTCAACCACGGCGTGGTGACCCTGACCGGAGAGACGAGCCACTTTGCCGGAAAGTGGACGGCGGAAGATATCACCAAGCGGGTGGCCGGTGTACGCGCCATCGCGAACGACATTCAGGTCGCAATTCCGCTGTCGAGCGTACGCACCGACACCGACATTGCCGAGGCGGCAGCCAATGCATTGCTCTGGAATATGGCTGTGGGCGACGCCACGATCAAACCGATCGTCAAGGACGGCTGGATTACGCTCAGCGGCAAGGTTACTTGGGGATTTCAAAGGAGCTGGGCCGCGAATGCGGTGAGAAGCCTGATCGGTGTCAAGGGAATCATCAACGACATCACGGTGGCGTCCCTCATCAAGGGGGCGGATGTGAAGCAAAAGATCGAAGAGGCATTCGAGCGGCAGGCCATGCTCGACGCGAAGGACATCGAAGTGAAAGTCGATAATTCGACGGTCACCCTCGAAGGGCGCGTCCAGACATGGCGGGAGCATGAGGATGCCACGCGGGCGGCGTGGGCGGCGCCGGGAGTCGACAATGTGGAAAATCGCCTCGTGATTCAATAGCGATGATGACGATGTCTCCGCCGAGCGTTTTTCAGGGAACGATCGGCCGCCGGGCCGGCAATTTCACGCGCTCGGCGGTTTCTTCGTGCGTTGTATGCATACGGTTCCGCCTCAAAACGGCAGATCCAGCGCGAAGTTCGGTGGTTTGACCACCAGTACGTCGCAAGGAAGCGTGTCGAGGACACGCTCCGCCGTGCTGCCGATCAGAACGCGCTTCAAGGCGCCGCGGGAGATAGCACCCATGACGACCACGTCCGCACGGCATTCGGCGGCCATACGGGGCAGGTACTCGATGGCGACGCCCTCATCGACGTGCTGATTCGCGGACTCGATTCCATATTCATCGGCGAGATTCTTTATCTGGGACTTGCGGAATTCTCTTTCCGCCGCGAGCGCTTGCGCCGATACCGCCATCATGGGAGGCAGACCGCCTCCCCCCGCCATGGCGATGACGGCGGGAGAATATGCGTGCACCACCTGGACTTCGGCGCCGATTCGCTTCGCCAGTGAGACCGTAACATCCAGAATGCGATGATCGAGACCCGCCGGTTCGTCGTCCGCATGACCCGGATCGATGGCTGCCATCAGCACGGGTGGGACGCCCCAGCGCCCGGGTTTTGTCAACAAAAGCGGCACGGGACACGCCCGTATCAAATTCCAGTCCGTGTTGGTGATGAAGGTACGCTTGGCAAGCGAGTGATGGTGCGTATCTTTCACGACCAGATCCGCCGTTGAGTTGCGCATCCAGGAGACGACGGTTTCGTGCAGCGGATCGCCACGGATGACATGGGTCGTCACCTCGATGCGATCGAGGCGCAAAGGTTCCGCCAACCGATCGAGCAACTCTTGCAGTCCGTCGCCGTGGGATGCATCGCGTCTCCCCGCCAGGGTAGCCGCCAGACGCATGTCCCGCGAGGCCTTGGTGTCGCACACCAATAACTCGATCGCTGCACCGAGCCATCTTGCGAGCATCCGGGCTTTCGCAACGGCCGGATGGTCCACGACAGTGGGATCCACGATGACCAGGATATCGGCAATTGGATTCACGGCAATGTCCCCCTGCGTCCTTGAACGTTTCAGTCGACCACGACTCCATCGTTGCGCATCACCTTGCGAACGCCGCCCGGACCGCGCAAACGCGACAAATAATCGGCCGTCGCGCGGATGTCTCGATCGTCGAAACCGCCCAAAAAGCGCATGAGATCCCCATCGAGGTTGTGCCGATAACCATCGCCCAACTTGTGCAGTTGCCGCACCAAGTAGGCGTAATGCTGATTTCTGAGCGACGGCACGAACCCATCCGCGTCGCCGTGTGCGTCAGCGCGATGACAGGTGGCGCATTGCTTCAAGAAAATGCCCCGACCGAGCGGGAGCTGCGTGCCGTCCCCGGGTTGCGCGGGATCGGACAGCGGCGCCCGATTCAAGTAGGCGGCGATATCGACCCACGTTTGCGGTCCCCGCAACGCCGTCTGCGATAAAACTCCGTGCATCGCGCCACTGTCGCGTTCCAAGCCGGCAAAATTGGCCAGCTGTCGGACGAGATAGGCGAAGCGCTGTCCCGCCAACGCCGGAATTGCGCGGCTCGCGTCGCCTTGACCGTGAGAGCCGTGACAGCGCGCGCAATGACTGCCGAACTGGATGGCACCGCGCTCCGGATGCACGTCGAGCGAGAGTGCTGCCTGGGTTGCTTGATCGACCGACTCTGCGGACGCATGAACATCGGCGCCGCCCAGCGCGCAAAGGGCGGCGAGCGTCAAAACCACGGTACACCGTGCGCCGATCGCCGCCATTAAAATCATCACCTTGGCCATGTCTATGCCCACATGCAAGTATCCGGCAATACCCAGTCGACGGTATGAGGGGTTACGCGTAGCCGTACGCCGCGGTCCCCTGCGGATTCTACTTATACCTCGCAGCACATTACCTCGTATGCTCCTCACCCGGAAGGATACGTGCTTCATAGGCAGAATCTGAGCCGATCGGCAGGTCCAAGTGCCTGCGTACAGCTCGCATCTAAAGGCAGGCGATGAGTACAGACGACGCTGCATTGCACATTGACTCGGGTGCCGCACTCCTGCGGCAACTCGCCTTGGATCTGCGCTGGTCGTGGAATCACGCGACCGATGCGCTGTGGAGCGAGCTTGAGCCCGACCTGTGGGCGCTGACGCACAATCCGTGGGTGATTCTGCGCACCGTGTCGCGACGGCGTCTGGATGAGATGCTGACCAACCCGGAATTTCGCGGAACCCTGGATCGGCTCGCCGGTGTGACGCGGGAGGCGGCTCCGGCGCCGCCGTGGTTTCAGCGGACGTATCCCGAATCTGCGTTGGCCCGAGTCGCTTACTTCAGCATGGAATTCATGCTGAGCGAAGCGCTGCCGATTTATGCGGGCGGCCTGGGTAATGTAGCCGGCGATCAGCTCAAGGCGGCGAGCGATCTCGGAGTCCCGGTGATGGGCGTGGGACTGCTGTACAGCCAGGGCTACTTCCGCCAAGCGATCGGCCGCGACGGGGCGCAACAGACGCTGTTCCCCTATAACGACCCGGGCCAGCTCCCGATTACTCCCTTGCGCACGCCCGACGGCGAATGGTTGCGGCTTGCAATTCACCTGCCCGGCTATCGTCTCTGGCTACGCGTCTGGCAGGTCAAGGTCGGTCGGTTGCATCTCTATTTGCTCGACAGCAACGACATCGCGAACTACCCGGCGCATCGTGGCATCACCAGTGAGCTGTACGGCGGCGGCCCCGAGCTTCGCCTGCAGCAGGAGATCGTGCTCGGCATCGGCGGCTGGCGGCTCCTCGAGGCGCTGGATCTGAAGCCCGATGTGTGTCATCTGAATGAAGGGCACGCCGCCTTCGTCATCCTGGACCGGGCGCGGGCGTTCATGGAAACGACCGGCACGTCGTTCGATACGGCACTGACCGCCACCCGGGCGGGCAACGTCTTCACCACGCACACCGCGGTACCCGCCGGGTTCGATCGGTTCGCTCCGCAGCTGATGGACCAGTACCTCGCACACTATGCCGGCGACGCGCTGCACCTCTCGTTAGGGGAACTGCTCGCGCTCGGCCGCGAGAATGCGAACGACGATTCCGAACCCTTCAACATGGCCTATCTGGCGGTACGCGGCTGCGCCACGATCAACGGGGTGAGCCGCTTGCATGGCGAGGTAAGCCGCCGGATTTTTCTGCCGCTCTTCCCCCGCTGGCCGGCCCTGGAGGTGCCCATCAGCCACGTGACCAACGGAGTTCACACCCCAAGCTGGGACAGTCCGGCGGCCGATGAACTATGGACCGGCTACTGCGGAAAGGATCGTTGGCTGGGCACCCTCGATTCGGTTGGCGAGCGTATCCGTGGTGCTACCGACACCGCGATCTGGCATTGCCGAACGGCCGCGCGCAAATCGCTGGTCGAGTATGCCCGCGAGCGGCTGTCGAGGCAACTCGCCGTGTCGGGGGGCACCGCCGAGGAGGTCGAAGGCGCGAAGCACCTGTTCAGCCCCGACATCCTGACGCTGGGCTTCGCGCGCAGGTTCGCGACCTATAAGCGTCCGAATCTGCTGTTGGGCGACCCGGAGCGCTTGGCTCGCCTGCTGACCGATTCTGAGCGGCCGATTCAGCTCATACTCGCCGGCAAGGCTCATCCCGATGACCTTGCCGGCCAGGTGTTGATTCGCGAGTGGGTACGCTTCGTCCGTCGCTACGATGTACGGCCTCACGCAATTTTCTTGAGCGACTACGATGTGTCGCTGACTGAACGGCTGGTCGAGGGCGTCGATGTGTGGCTCAACACCCCGCGGCGGCCGTGGGAGGCGTGCGGAACCAGCGGCATGAAGGTGCTCGTCAACGGTGGACTCAATTTATCGGAACTGGATGGCTGGTGGGCCGAAGCCTATGCGCCCAGCGTGGGATGGGCGTTGGGGGATGGCCTGGAACACGGCGAGGATCCGCAGCGGGATGCCGTCGAAGCCTCGCAACTCTATGAATTGTTGGAAAAACAGGTGATCCCCGAGTTCTATTCACGCGATGCCAGCAACATCCCGCGGGCCTGGGTGGCGCGGGTGCGAGAGAGCATGGCGAGCCTGACGCCGATTTATTCCGCCAATCGCAGCGTGCGTGAGTATGTCGAGAAGTGCTACCTGCCCGCCGCGGCGTCCTACCGCCGGCGAGCGCAGGATGGCGGCGCGCTGGGCCGGCAGATGAGTGCTTGGCGGCGGGCGATCGAGCTCGGTTGGCCGGCGTTGCACTTCGGTGGTGTCGAGATCGATACGCGCGGCGATCGGCATCACTTCACCGTGGAAGTCGGACGTGGTGCGTTGGACGCGCGCTCGCTGCGCGTGGAGCTGTACGCGGAGCCGCTGGGCGACGGCCAAGCCTTTCGCCAGGAGATGACTCCAATCGGTCACCCGGGCAGTTCCGGGATGGATCTGTATGCCGCAAGCGTCCCGGCGATTCGTGCGGCCGCCGATTATACCGCACGCATCGTGCCAACTTGCCCGGGTGTCCAGGTGCCATTGGAAGTCCCGCACATTCTCTGGCAGCGATAGACCACATCGCAACCCTCAAGTCGGTGCCGCGGGTGACCCATTGGCTAAGAGGATCGAGCAAATTCCTAGGGGAATCCGCGAATAGCGCGCGCTGCGCGGGCGAGCGATCATTTCTCTCATGATCCGCACGGGATGGGGGGAACACCGAGAGCGGAATTAATCGAAGGAGGTTGACATGAGAACCGATGCAGATATTCGTCGCGACGTGGAATCCGAATTGCGGTGGGATCCCCGAATCGGGGACAGCACCATTGGGGTGGTCGTGCGCGATGGCGTGGTGACACTCACCGGCGAGGTGGGGCACGTTGGCGGCAAGTGGACTGCCGAGGAGGCGACCAAGCGCGTCAAGGGCGTGCGGGCGATCGCCAATGACATCGAAATCAAGATACACGGAGCCGGCGTGCGCAGTGACTCGGACCTTGCGGAAGCGGCCGCCGGCACGCTGCGCTGGAATGTCCCGACGGGCGCGGAGCAGATTCAGGCGATCGTCAAGGATGGGTATGTCACGCTCAGCGGGCAGGTGCGGTGGGGGTATCAGAAGATCTCCGCCGAAACGGCCATTCGCAACCTGGTCGGCGTCAAAGGGATCGTCAACGACATCGTCGTCACGAATGCGATCACGGCATCCGAGGTGAAACAACAGATCGAGGATGCCTTCAACCGCTACGCGAGCCGGGACAGCAAGGCTATCGATGTCCAGGTGATCGGCTCGACGGTGACGTTGAAGGGACACGTCCGGACCTGGCAGGAACGGGAAGACGCGGCGCGTTCTGCATGGGCGACACCGGGCGTCGGCAACGTCGACAATCAGCTGTATCTGCAGTTTTAGCCGCCGACATGATCAAGACGATTTTCGTCCCGACCAGTGGTTCGCAGACCGACGACAACGTGTTTGCCACCGCACTGGCGGTGGGGAGGCCGTTGGCGGCTCATCTGGAGTTCTATCATCTGCGCCTATCGCCCAGCGAGGCGGCGGTGCGCTCGCCCCACGTGCAGTTTTGCGCGGTGCCTGCGATCAACGACGCATTTGGACGCCTGCAGGAGCGGGATGACGATCTCTCGGCCGTCGCCCGCGGGCACTTCGAGGAATTCTGCAAGGCAAACGGCGTGACGATTCGACAAGCACCGAGCGCCCCGGAGGAACTTTCCGCCGCTTGGGTCGAGGAGACCGACGAGGCTGAGAGACGCCTCATGTTCCGCGCCCGCCACAGCGATCTGGTGGTGCTGGGCCGGCAGCAACACGATGATTTCATGCCCTACAACCTCATCGAGCGGCTGCTGATGGGCAGCGGGCGTCCCATCTTGATCGCTCCCGACGCACCCCCCGCCGGACAGACCGGTACCGTGATCGCGGGTTGGAACGAAACTCCCGAAGCCAGCCGCGCTCTCACCGCCGCACTGCCGCTGATGAAGGGAGCGCGGCGAGTCGTCCTGGTCAATGTCGAGGAGGATCGGGCTCCCATGGTCGAGGATCTGGAACACCTGGTGCGACAACTGCAATGGCATGGCATCGCCGCCGAGCCGCTGTCGATCAGCCGCAAGTCGGCGGAGGGGCCAAGACAACTGATCGATCTCGCCGTGGAAATGCATGCCGATCTGCTGGTGGTCGGAGGTTATGGCCACAAGCCCCTGCGCGAAGCGGTGTGCGGCGGCGTCACTCGATCGCTCATCGAGGGCGCCGACGTGCCGGTCTTCATGATGCATTGAGGCGCGGGTCAATCTTGGTCGCCTCATCTTGGTCAATAGCGTGTGAAATCATTCAAGGAGAAAGTTTATGAAAACTGATGCAGAGATTCGGCGCGACGTGGAATCCGAGTTGCAGTGGGATCCCAGTATCGACGACAAGCGGATCGGCGTGACGGTTCAAAGCGGGGTGGTGACATTGACCGGCGACGTGCCGCATTACTCTTCCCGCTGGACCGCGGAAGATGTCGTCAAACGCGTGGGCGGCGTGCGGGCCATCGCCAACGACATCGAGGTCAGGATCCCTTCGTCGAGCGCGCGCACCGACACGGACGTCGCGGCGGCCGCCGCGAATGCGCTGCAATGGAATGTGTCACTGAGCAATACGCCGATCACGCCGATCGTGAAAGAAGGCTGGGTCACACTGAAGGGCCAGGTCAGCTGGGGATACCAGAAAACGGCGGCGGAAAACGCCGTACGAAACCTGCTGGGCGTCAAGGGGATATCGAACGGCATCAACGTGATATCGAACATCAAGGCCACGGATGTGAAGCAGAAAATCGAAGATGCATTCAAGCGTCATGCCGTGCTCGACGCGAAGAACATCGAGGTCGATGTGGCGAGTTCGACCGTCACGTTGAAAGGGCATGTGCGCTCATGGCAGGAGCGGGAAGACGCCGTGCTCGCCGCGTGGGCGGCCCCTGGGGTCATCGGCGTCGACAATCGCCTGTCAATTCAATGACGTTTTGATCGCGGTTCCGCCGGACATGATTATTCGCAAGCCGATCCAAGCCAGGATTACCATCGGTCGCTTCGCAAATCATGTCCGGCGTCCCTCTGGGTGGCGCTCATTTGCGGATTTTCTTGATCTTCGATCCTTCCAGCGATAAATCGGCCATCAACCCTTTTTGGTTAAAAATAAATGCGAGGATCGGCTTCTTCAACGTGGCGCTGTCGTAGTCACCGGCCATACCTTTGGAGATCAACGCGATGCCCGTTTTGGCCCCGATCGACCAACCGCGGCTCTTCGTAAATGCATCCAGAGCGTCCTGCGTCATGAACATGACGATCTCGCTATGCATCGCCATGCCGGCCGTCAGCCCAAACGAGGTCGACGCAATGCTGTAGTAAGCGACCGTAACGCGGTTGACCTGAAGCGCGCCCGCGCCGTATCCGGCTGCCAGAGCGATTCCACCCTTCGTGACCTGCGGAAAGATCAGGACACCGGCTGCTTTATTTTCGAGTGGCTCGTGCCGAGGGTCGAGCGAATTGAACTGGTCGATGGTCTCCTGGACACTGGCGTCGATGGCGGCCTTGGTTTGCGCAAGGGACGCCCCGCTCGCGAGCAATGCGCCGAGCGCTGCAGCCGCCAAACCGAGCGGCATGGACTTCATCCTGCGGCCGGCTCGCTGGCGCGACATTCCGGGGAGCCGTTTCACGCCGAATGCTTCGATCGACATCGACTCGATCAACGACGATTCTCGGGCCCGTCCTGCGCCGGCAGCCATCGATTCTTTGCACATCCCGGGCATGGTCCACGACATCTCTCCGAAAAGCAATTCGTGGCACCCGCGAACCGATGTGGACATAAAGCATGCCGCTGAGCATTATTTGTTTTCAACTGCCGGAAGCTGCCGACCACTGAAAAGACTCAGTCGCGGTGAGGTGCGTCATGGACCGGACAGCTCGATCAAGGTACGAATATAGGGGCAACGATGCTGATGCGCCAAGGCAATATCACAGTTCTCCCCGGTCAGGCGCTGGTCGCGGCTCCGATAAACCCGGCCAATGGACCGGCACCGGGTGGACCGGGAATACCGCCGACCTGGTGCAGCAGCGCCAAGGAGATGGTCGGCTGCGCACTCGGCATATCCCGCCTTTGGTTCACGATCGGCGGCGGCATCATCAACGAGGTGTACTACCCGCGCATCGATATCCCGCAGATTCGCGATCTCGGTTTTTTGGTAACGGACGGCCGCGGCTTCTGGGTCGAGGTGAAACGCCTGTACCAGCACACGGTCGAACTCCTCGCTCCCGGGACCCCCGCCGTGCGGATCGTTCACCGTCACGAACGCTTCGAACTCACGCTGCGAGTCGTGCCTTGCGTGGAGCGCGATGCGCTCCTCATCGACGTGGTTCTCACGGGCGATGAAAATCTGCTGCCTTATGCCCTGCTTGCTCCCCATCTCGGCGGCACCGGCATGAGCAACCATGCGGAGGTTGCGCAGTACGGCGGTCGCCGGCTGTTGTGGGCGCAGCAGGGACCGTTTGCACTGGCGCTTGCCGCGGTCGCGGGCGAGCAGCGTGATGCCTGGGGACGAGCGAGCGCAGGCTACGTCGGCGCAAGCGACGGTTGGCAGGACTTTGCGCGCAATGGCGCCATGACCTGGGAGTATGCTTCTGCGGGTCCCGGCAACGTGGCATTGCTGGGCGAGTTGCCACGCTCCGCGGTGCTGGCGCTCGCCTTCGGCAGCAGCGTCGAATCTGCCGCCACCCTGGCGCTGACGGCGCTGCTCGAGCCCTTTGATCGCACTCGAGACCGGCATATGGCCCGCTGGAGGGAATGGTATGCCGGCTCAAAAGTGCCGGAGGCCTATTGGAACACGCTGCCTGCGATCTGCGTCGAGCAGTTCCGCATCTCCGCCATGGTGCTGCGCTCTCATCAAGACAAGACTTACCCCGGCGCCATGGTCGCCAGCTTGAGCGTACCCTGGGGCAACACCAAGGAGGAGCGCGAGGGTTATCACCTGGTGTGGCCACGCGATCTGGTCGAATGCGCCGGAGCCCTCTTGGCCATCGGCGCCGTGCGCGAGGCGGGCAATACGCTGCGGTATCTGATCGCCACGCAACTGGCGGACGGCCATTGGAATCAAAATCAATGGCTCGGCGGCAAACCCTATTGGCACGGGATCCAATTGGATGAGACGGCGCTGCCGGTGATACTGGCGGCATCGCTGGCGGAGCGCGGCGCACTCGGGGGAACCGAGGTTGCCGACATGATTCAGCGGGCCCTGTCGTTCATCGTGTGCCACGGTCCCTCCAGCGATCAAGATCGCTGGGAGGAAAGCGCGGGTCTCAACACCTTCACGCTGGCCTCGTGCATTGCTGCGCTCGTCGCCGGCGCACCCTATTTGGCCGCCGACGCGCGCGAGCTCGCATTGGATTTTGCGGACTACTGGAACTCGCGGCTCGAGGATTGGACGGCGGTGTACGGTACGCCGCTCGCGCAGCAGTTCGGGATCCCGGGCTACTACGTGCGCGTGGCGCCGCCGCAGGCCGTCAACGATCGTGGAGCCTTCGATCGAGTGCTGCCGCTCAAAAATCAGGCGCTCGACCCGGGTCTACCTGCCGCGGCGCAATTCGGCGTCGATTTTCTCCAACTCGTGCGCTTCGGTCTGCGCCGCTGGGACGATCCGTTGATCATCGGCAGCGTGCGGCTCGCCGATGCCTTGCTCAAAGTCGATACGCCCCACGGCCCATGCTGGCGCCGCTATCACGATGACGGCTACGGCGAGCACGATGATGGCAGTCCGTATGACGGAACCGGCCGTGGGCGGCCCTGGCCGCTCCTCACGGGCGAGCGAGGTCACTATGAAATCGCCCGCGGCGGCGATCCGCTGCCGCTCATCGAAGCCATGGCGCGGATGGCTTCGTCCGGCGGAATGCTGCCGGAACAGGTGTGGGACGGCGCTCGCATTCCGCAGCGGGGATTGGAACTCGGCCGGCCGACCGGATCGGCCATGCCGCTCGCCTGGACTCACGCCGAATACATCAAGCTCGTCGTGTCGCGCGCACTTGGACATGCTTCCGACCGGCCTGAGGCCGTCTGGCGACGCTACCAGGGTAAGCGGCGCATCGCGCCGCGCGCGATTTGGTGCGAGCACGCACCGATCAGCGAGTTCACCGAAGGCGCCTCGCTCCTCCTGGCGCTGCGTGCACCGGCCATCGTGCGCTGGGGATTCAACGGCTGGCAGGACATCGTGGAACGACCGACCGAGTCGAACAGCCTCGGGTTGCACGTGCTGCACATCGATACCGCCGGCATGACGGCCGGGCAGACGGTGCACTTCACCTTCAGGCACTCGCCGGGCGACCACTGGATCGGTTCGGATTACCAGATCCAAGCCAAATCAGCGATCGGACGGAACGAGGGTACTATTCCGTGTATTCCTCTTGCATCGTGACTTCCCCTTAATCCGCAACGAACGGCTCCTATGCCAGACACCGCTTTTCGTGAATCCATCCGTCTGCTCTATACGCGACGTTTCGGCACGTTCTGGTTTGCAAGCCTGCTGTCGAACATTGGTACATGGGCCCAGCAAGTCGCCCAGCCCTGGCTGCTGTTGAGTCTTGGCGCTTCCTCGCTTCTCGTCGGGCTCGATTCGTTCGCCATGAGCGCCCCGGTATGGGTACTAACGCTCGCCGGCGGCATATTGGCGGACCGCGCCGACCGGCGTCATGTGATCGCCGGGTTCCAGTCGCTCCAGATGCTGTGCCCGATAATCATCGTCGCGCTGCTGCTGGCCGGAACGGTGCGACCGTGGATGATTATCGCGCTTTCGCTCATCGTCGGGGTCACGGATGCGCTGTCCATGCCCTCGTTTTCCTCCATCGTCCCCTCGATCGTGCAACGCAAGCAAATTGCGGCGGGACTCGCATTGAATTCCACTCAGTTCAATATTTCGCGCATCCTCGGGCCCGCGCTGGCGGGCATTCTGATGGCCAGCGTCGGCGCGATCGGTTGCTTCGTGGTCAGCGCAGCGTCCTATCTGCCGTTCATCGGCGTTGCGCTCTTGATTTTGCCGCATGGGAAGCCCGCGCCGACTGAGTCCCAGCCGTTCAACGCCCCTCATCCCTACGCCGGTATTGGAGTGATCGTTCGCATGCCGCACTTGCGTGACGCCCTGTTGACCACCTTCTTTTCCGGGTTGCTGTGCGCGCCGCTGCTTACCTTTTGCCCCGTCCTCGTGAAAAGCGCCTTTCACGGGACTGCAGCACAGTACAGCCTCACCGTCGGCGCCTTCGGTCTCGGTGGACTCCTCGGTGCCACCGCACTGCTCGCTGTCGACGCGACGCGTGATCGGCGACGTTTGAGCTCATGGTTCGCCGCTGGTTTCGGTCTGACGCTCGTGTTCGCGGCTCTCGTTCCCTGGTTTTGGTGTTTGGTGGGTCTTTTGGTTCTGGCGGGAATGTCGATGAGCGTCACCAATACGTCGACCAACACGGTGGTGCAAACCTCCGCATCGTCACACCTGCGCGGCCAGGCAGTCAGCCTGTATATGCTGGCGGTGCGCGGCGGTGCCGCACTAGGAAGCCTCCTGACGGGCCTCTCGGTGACCCTGCTCGGCATTCGCGAGGCGCTGTTGATTAACGGCACCCTGGCGATTCTCGCGCAGGTGCTGATCGGCCGACATTGGCAGGATACGCCGGTTCCGACGGCTCCCGATACTCAGTCATCCGCTGGCGACCCGTAGCATACGCGGTGGAGGCTTCCGGTTCACTCATCGCCGCGGGATGATACCCGCGGCGGCGCGATGCCACAGATGCAGCAGATGGTTGCGGTGACTTTTGAATTCCTGAAGATGCCGCTTCTTCCTCGCTTTGAGCACGTCGCGCAAGACGCCCGCGGCATCGGGGCGCGTCCGGTTGGTGCGCAGAGTCTCGAGCAAATTCTCTTCGTCGTGCAGATCGCCGAGACAGCCCTGTAGCTGCCGTAAGCGCCTGAGCTCCGCGTTTCGCACGATGGCGGCCTTCGAGAGGCAGTTCTCCAATAGATATCGCAGCGATTTTATTTTCAGCCTGATTCTATGAAGCCTCTTTGGATCTTTACCGGCGTGACCCAGCGCCTCCCGCAGCCGGCGGCGGCGCTTCTCCACCAAGCGGTTCGTTTCCGTCATCGCCGCGGCATCGTTCTCTTTGACGAGCGATGAAAGGATGGACAATCGCTGCAGGTTGAGCAATCGGCGCCGCCAAGGCGCTGCCGCCACCGTCAGCCGAAGACGAGCGACCGCCAAGGCGTATTCCCTCGCGGCGTGCTCACGCAGCGCGCGCGATTGACGAGCCGCCAGCGTGTGCGGGTTTCTCGTCAGGTTTTCGATCGCGCGCCGGGTCACATCGGCGTCTCTCGCCGGCTCGAGATCGTACGCAAGCCGTGCCAGGGCGCGTTTGAATGGCTTGGCCGCCGCGGAATCGAATGCCCCTCGATATACCTGCAGCAACACCCTCAATCGGCGCGCGGCGACTCGGGTATCGTGAACGCCCGACGGCGTCACGGATCTCGCCAAAGCCGCCGCGGCATGATCGACGCTGCCGTGGAGTGCCTCGACTTCACGCCGCAGGTAAACGCTCAAGCTCGTCGCGCTCGAGGTCTCCTTCGCTCCGCGATAGGAGGTCGTGTTCGATTTGGGCATACTCGAGATGACTCAATAAGCGAAGTAGACGCTCACGATCGTAGTCTAAGCACATCCGGCGGCGGCGGCATCGCGGCCAACCCCTGGAATGCGCGGAATCCCCGTAATGCCGCATCACGGCGGACCGGTCGACCGTTGCAGCAGTCGATGCGTTGGCGCTAAGAGGATCAAGCAGGATCATACGTGAATTCGCGAATTGCGCCCGCGCAGCCGTCGCGTCACTGTTTCCCTTCGCGATCTGCACCGACCCGAAGGCACGCCGATCCTGAAAGGCGGTGTCGCCTGCGGGGCACGCCGCCCGGCGGTGACGGTTGTCGCGAACGCGGAAAGCGGAGTTAATCGAAGGAGATCATATGAGAACCGACGCGGACATTCGTCGCGACATTGACGACGAAGACCGGCCGGCGGCAACGGGATTATCGCGTCGCTCGTTCCTGCAAGGTTCCGCGCTCGTCACGGCGGGAGCAACGGTGCTCGGCGCTGCGGCCGTCATCGTTGAGCGGGCGCAAGCGGAGGCAGTGAGCGGGCCTCCAGTGATGGGTCCGGGGATGGTTCCGATTGCGCTCGAGATCAACGGCGTCACTCGCGCGTTGCAGGTCGAACCGCGGACGACGCTGGCGGAGGCCCTGCGCGGTCCCTTGAACCTGACGGGCACCAAGATTGCTTGCAATCGCGGCGCCTGTTCGGCTTGCACGGTGTGGCTCGATGGGGCCACGGTGTCCTCATGCATGTTGTTGGCCATCGATGTCGGCGCACGCAGCGTGACCACGATCGAGGGTCTGGCGAAGGATGGCCAGCTTCATCCGGTGCAGGCCGCTTTCATCGAGCATGACGCCGTGCAGTGCGGCTTCTGCACGCCCGGAATGGTGATGAGCTGCGCCGCACTCTTGGAGCGGCTGCCCCATCCGAGCGCCGCGGATGTCCGGGCCGCCATCAGCGGTCACCTGTGCCGCTGCGGCACCTATCCGCATGTGATCGCCGCGACGCTCGCGGCCGCCGCACCTCGCAAGGCATGACCATGGCGACCGAAGGCACCACCCGCAGCGAACGATTTCCATTCGGTATCGGCAGCGTCGGCCTGGGCGAGGTGGAACGGCAAGTTCCCCTCGACGAACCGCCGCCACTGGCTCCGAATTCCGAGCTTGCCGTCATCGGTAAATCGATACCGAGACATGATGGCCGCGCCAAGGTCACCGGGGCGATCCGTTATACCGTGGACGTGAGCCTCCCAGGCATGTTGCATGGCCGAATCCTGCGTTCGACGCTGCCGCATGCGCGAATCCGCGCCATCGATACGGCGGCCGCGGCTCGTCGCCCCGGCGTAATCGCCGTCATGGTGATTGCGCGGCCGGATGAACCCGCCGCCGTCGTGCGCTATGTCGGGGCGCCGGTGGCCGCCATCGCCGCGGTTTCCCAGGCCGCCGCCGAAGAGGCATCGGCTCTGATCCGCGTCGATTACGAGCCGCTGCCCTTTGTTGTGGACCTGGACCAGGCGCGCGCCGCGGGCGCCCCGCTGGTCTATGGCAGCGCCGCGGGACCTGCAGCTGAGGCCTCGGAGATTCCCACCGTGGCGGGTTTGCCGGTCAATGGCAATGTGACCGGACCGGCCACCGACAGCCGGGGCGATGTGGCGCAAGGCTTCACGTTGGCTGATGTGGTCGTCGAGGGCGAATATCGGACCGAGGTGCAGACGCATTGCTGCATGGAACCGCACTCCGTCGTCGCCGATTGGCGAGGCGATGGCTTGACCGTGTACCTGTCCACCCAGTTCACCGCCGGCGTGCGCCATGAGCTGGCGCAGGCCTTTGGCTTGCCGCTGCACCGCGTGCGCGTGATCGTCGACGGCATGGGCGGCGGATTTGGCTCCAAGTCGATGCTCGGTAATTACGGCCGCATTGCCGTCGGCCTGTCCCGTCAAGCGCAGGCGCCGGTGCGCATCGTCCTCGATCGCCGGGAAGAGCAGATGGATTCAGGCAACCGCCCGGAAACATGGGAGCATTTGCGCGTCGGCGCGCGGCGCGACGGGTCGTTGACCGCGATCTCGCTGGTCAGTTTCGGCACCGCCGGAATCGGCTTGGGCGCGGGGGTCGGCAATGTGGCGCAGGCGCTGTACACCTGTCCCAATGTCGAAAGCGCGCAGCATGATGTGTTCATCAATGCCGGACCGGGCTGCGCCATGCGCGGGCCGGGAAATACGCCGGGCGCCTGGGGGCTGGAGCAAGCGATCGACGAGCTGGCGGTGCGTCTGGCCATCGACCCGCTGGCGCTGCGCGACCGGATCGATCCCAGCCCCCAGCGACGGGAGGAGCGGCGCATCGGCGCAGAGCGGATCGGCTGGCAGCGGCGGCATGCGCCCGGCGTCGGTTCCGGCCCGGTAAAACGTGGCCTCGGCATGGCGCAGTCGCTGTGGAGCGCCAACGTGCAGATCAATTCTTCGTGCGAAGTGCGCTTGATGCGCGACGGTTCGGTAGAAGTACTGTCGAGCGTGCAAGACATCGGCACCGGAATCACCACGGTGCTGGCTCAGGTAGTCGCGGAGGTCTTCGGGCTTCGGCCCGAGGCGATCATCGTACGCATCGGCGATACCGAATTTCCCGCCGGACCGCCCTCTCACGGCAGCCGCACGACCGCCTCGATCACGCCGCCCGCGCGCACCGCGGCGTGGCGGGTATTGCAATCACTGTTCCGCGATGCGGCGCCCAGATTGAATGCGACCGCCGGAGAGCTGATTGCGAGCGGCGGACGGATTGCGGTCCGCGGCCAGCCGGACCGCGGGATGGGCTTCAATGAAGCGGCCGCACTGCTGCGCACGGACCGTGTCAGTGAAGTCGCCGGGCGCAGCGACGATTATGCGGGGTTCCGCCGACGCGTGGGCGATTCCGCCGTGGCACTCGAGGATCTGGGCGGGGTACAGTTTGCCGAGGTGGCCGTCGACACCGAGACGGGCGTCATTCGGGTCGAACGTGTAGTGGCCGTTCACGATTGCGGCCGACCGATGAACCCATTGCACATCGAGAGCCAGGTGCAAGGCGGCGTCCTCATGGGGATCTCCTATGCCCTGTTCGAGAATCGAATCCTCGATCAACACACCGGCCGCATGGTGAATCCGAACCTCGAGCAATACAAAGTGCTGGGTTCCCGCGAGACGCCGGCGATCGATGTCGTGGTCCTGGAGAACTATCAGGGCCAAAGCGCCACCGATGCCTATGGCATCGCCGAGCCCGCCAATATTGCCACCGCGCCCGCCATCGGCAACGCCGTTTACAATGCGATCGGCGTGCGCCTGAGGAACTTACCCATGACACCGGCGCGGGTCCTTGCGGCTCTCGATAAAATTCCTTCGAGGAGCAGTGGGTTATGAATCGTTTCGCCTGGGCGACCGCAAGGACCGTCTCGGAAGCAACCGCGGCGGCGGCTAGCACCGTGGCCGACGCCATGTCGGCATCTCCGGATGCCGTGCGGGATGGGGCTTCTGTCGTGAAGGCCGGGGGCATCGATTTGCTCGACCTGCTGAAGGAAGACTTGCTGGCGCCGGCAACGGTGGTGAGCCTGAAAGAGATCCCGGGCCTCGGTGCCATCGTCGAGGAGCCGGGCGGCGGGCTACGAATCGGATCGATGGTCACCCTCGCCCACCTTGCCCTCCACCCCATGGTTCGACATCAGTATCCCGCCCTGAGCGACGCCGTGGGCAGCTCGGCGAGCCCGCAGGTCCGCAATGTCGCGACCCTCGGAGGCAACCTGCTGCAGCGGCCGCGCTGCTGGTATTTCCGGTCGGTGGAACATCGCTGCTTGCGCAAGGGGGGCGATCACTGCTTTGCAATACTGGGCGAGAATCAATACCACGCGATTTTCGGCAACACGTATTGCGCGATCGTCCATCCCTCAACCGCCGCCACCGTGCTGGTGGCATTGGGCGCCGCGGTGACTCTCACCAACGACGCCGGTGCGGTGCGCCGCGTGCTGCTCGAGGACTTCTTCGTCTCGCCGGACCAGGACATCGAGCGTGAAAACGATTTGAAGCCGCACGAGATTCTGACGGCCATTCTCCTGCCGCCGCGGGCCGGTATGCACACGGCGCACTTGAAGCAAGGCGAAAGAGACTCCTTTGATTGGCCGCTCGCCGATGTCGCGGTCACTCTGGATCTCGATCCCGAGGGACGCTGCAAGCGCGCCGTGGTCGTTCTCGGCGCGGCGGCTCCCGTGCCTCACCGCGCCAAGGGGGCCGAGGCGGCGCTGGCGGGCAAGCGCATCGACGGGAATATCGCTGAGCAAGCGGCCGCTGCGGCCCTGAAGGACGCCACGCCCCTTGCCAAGAACGCGTACAAATTGCCGCTGTTTGCGGCCCTGGTGCGCCGCGCGATTCTAAAAGCGATGGCCGCGCAATCCTGATCCCTCGACCGTGAGACCGACATGATCAAAACCATTTTCGTCCCGGCTGGTGGCCGATGAGCGATTCCGGACATCAATCCCCGATGGACGCTACCGATATCCACGTGCCGGTGGCCATCAGCACGGCGCATGTGCATCTCACCCCGGCCGTCATCGAAGAGCTGTTTTCCGATATGTACCGGCTGCATGAGCGCTCCCGCCTGCTGCAGCCAACCCAGTACGCTGCAAAGGAATCGGTGACCTTGATTGGTCCACACGGCCGCTTATCGAATGTCCGGATCATCGGGCCGCCGCGCGCCGTCAACCAAGTGGAACTGTCGCGGAACGACGCACTGACATTGGGTATCGACGCGCCGGAACGCAAGTCCGGCGATCTCGAAGGGACGCCCGGCATATTCATCGAGGGACCCCGAACCCGCGTAAAGCTCGAACGAGGCGTCATTTGCGCGTTGCGCCATGTCCATATGGGTCCTTTCGATGCGGACCGCCTCGGGCTCAAAGACCAGGATCGCATCGACGTGTTCACGGAAGGCCCCACCCGACGAATCCTATTTCGCGACGTCCTCGTGCGGGTATCCGCCGACTATCGGCTTGAACTCCACCTCGACGCCGATGATGGCAGAGCGGCAGGCTTGAGTTCCGGCGACTACGTACTTCTGGGTGGTCAGAGCACTCAAAGGCCGAATGGCTAGGTATCGGGTTGCGTATGCACGTTCTCATCTGGATCGCGGCGACTGTGGGCTTCGGCCTTCTACTGGCGCTGGGTATGCTCAGCGTGCTGCTGGACCTTTTGACACGAAGTACCCATGAGGCACCGGCAGTATTCAAAAACGAAGCGTAATGGCTCCGATCACCGCATCTTCGATTTCAGAGTAATCACCTCTCCATCCACCGCAAACTTCCCGTATCCCTGATGGTGGATGGTCTTGACCGGCACCCGTGGTGAAGTGCGCCAGGCTTTGAGCACTTGCAGGATGAATAGGTCATACTTGTTCACGAGACGCGTGTCGATCACCTTGCATTCCAGATTGGCAAAGCACTCGGCAATCAGCGGCGGGGTCACATGCTCGGCAGCCACCGGCGTCAACCCGAATCGCTCAAACTTCCGTACGTTACGGCCCGAGCAATTGCCGATCGCCACCACTGTAGGCGCCAGCTCCACCGCGGGAATCGCTATCACGCACTCCTTGGTCGCCCGCAGTGCGGTAAAGCTGAAAGCGCCATCGCTCACCACGCAGGCGACCAGCGGTGGTTCGAACTCCACCATCATATGCCAGGACATCGTCATCACGTTTGCCCGGCCTCGATGGGCAGTCGTCAGCAGGACCACGGGACCCGGTTCGAGCAACCGATACACTTTGGACAACGGCAGATCTCTCATGCTATGGACTCCTCTTGCACTGGATCGAGGCGGCGACACTTCCGGCTGCGTCGGTTTCTCAGCGGCGCCAATGCAGGCGCGCGATCTCCTCCTGATCGATGCTCTCGAGTTGCTCATCGATGAGCTTCAAACTCGATTCGATCTCGGGCATCAATACATTCTCGATGGCCTTCGCTCTTCGCTCGGTGCGTACATAGTCTTGCACGAGGCGGCGCAAGTTTACGCCGCAGGCCGCCAGTTCCACCGCCCGCAGCGCCCAGTTTCGGTGCGCCTTGGCGCAGGCACGAGCCTCCGGCGTCGGATTGACCGGCTGTTCACGAGTCGGCAACGGCGCAGAGACCTCCACGTGCACCGCGAGCAACTCCAGCCCCAGCAGGCGCGAGCGGCGTATGCCTAGACGATCCTCGGCCAGCGATAGCGGCGGATACACGGCGAGCTCATCGAGCCCATGGCGGCCTACCGCAGACAGCGTGCGGGCACGCGCGTCGTTCTCGAGCGCGGTGCATTCCCGCCGCAAGGCATCGAGCAGCGCGAGTTGGCGCCGGATTTCATGCGCCAGCAGGATGCGCTTCTCATCGAGCAGCGAATAGCCTTCCTGCACCAACCGCTGCTCATCCTTGAGCTCGAGCAGCGCGATGCGCGTGGCCGTGATCTCACGTCCTGCCTCAGGCATGCGGCGCTTCGGTGAGGTAGCTCGCGATCTGCTGTTTCGACAACCGCGTGAGTTCCGCGGACGGCAAGCCGCGCAGCAGCGCCCAGCCCACCTCCATGCTTTCCTCGAGCGTGCGCCGGTCCTGTTGATTGAGCAATCGCTCCTCGAGTTCGCGCCCAAAGACGAGAAAGCGGCGATCGACCTCGGGCAGGCTCTCCTCGCCCATCACGCTCGCGAGCACGCGCACATGCGCGGCCCGCGCATAACAGGCAAAGAGCTGGTTGGCGAGCGCCGGGTGGTCGGCGTGCGTGAATCCCGCGCCGGTGCCGGCATTCATGAGCCGCGACAGGCTCGGCAGCAGACGCACCGGCGGATAGATTCCGCGCCGATCGAGCTCGCGATCGAGCACGATCTGACCCTCGGTGATGTACCCGGTCAGATCCGCGATGGGGTGACTGATGTCGTCCGCGGGCATGGTGAGAATGGGCAGCTGTGTGAGCGTGCCCGGCAAGCCGCGGATGCAGCCGGCGCGTTCGTACAGGCTCGCGAGATCGGAGTACATGTATCCAGGATAACCCTTGCGGCTGGGCAACTCGCCGTGGGCGGCCGACACCTCGCGCAGCGCCTCGCAGTAGTTCGTCATGTCGGTCATGACGACGAGAACGTGCCGCCCTTCGACGAAGGCCAGGTATTCCGCGGCGGTCAGCGCGTAACGCGGCGTGAGCAGGCGTTGCGCGGACGGCTCGTCGGCAAGATTGAGGAATATGGCGGTGTGCTCGAGTGCGCCGCTCGATGCCATGGCGTCGCGGAAGGTCTCCGCGGTGTCGTGCGAGATGCCCATTCCGACGAACACCACCGCGAATGAATCCTCCGCCTGCCGCAATCTCGACTGCAGCACGATCTGCGTCGCCAGCCGATCGTGCGGCAAACCGGCGCCGGAAAACAGCGGCAATTTCTGGCCCCGTACCAGGCTATTCATCAGATCGATGGCCGAAACGCCGGTTTCGATGAAGTCGCGCGGCAAGGCGCGGACCGCCGGATCGATGGCAAGGCCGTCGATGCGCATGCGCCGAACCGCGGCGATGGGGGCGCCGCCGTCCGTGGTCTGTCCTATGCTGTCGTACGTTCGGCCGAGCATTCCCGGACCGACACCGAACAGCAGCGGCTCGTCCCAGACACGGATGCGCGTGTCGCGCACGCCGAGGCCGAGCGTCGATTCCAACACCTCGATGACCAAAGTTCGGTCGTCCACGGCGGCCACGCGGCCGATGCGACTGCGGCCGTCCTGTCCCAGTATTTCGACGCGGGCGTTGAGCCCGACATGGGCCTTGCGTTCGAGAAAGAGCAGCGGTCCTTCGATACGCTGCACGCAGTGCTCGAGCATGAGCTCAGCCCGCATCGGCTCGGGCTCGCGGCAAGTGGGCGAATTCCGAATCGAGCTGCTGCCAGAGTGCCCGAATGCCCGGGATCTGATCCTCCCCAAATTCCTCGCCAATGCGCTGCAACGTGCGCCGCACCGGCAGATCGCGTATGCGATCCGGGTGTACGCCGTGGTCGACCGCAGCGCGCGCCAGCTCGATGAAGCGCATGATCACGCTCAGGATGGCCGTCTGCCGCTGCGGCGAACAATAGCGATCCACCGTGGAGAACGAGGACTGGCGCAGCACCGCGTCATTCACCAGATCCGCGCACGACAAGGTGAGCTGCTGGGCCGGCGGCAAGGCGTCCATGCCCACGATGCGCGCCATGCGCTCGAGCTGAACCTGTGCCTCGAGCAACTCGAGCAACCGCTTGCGCTGTGCGGCCCAGTCCGGGTTTCCTTGCACCTGCCACCATCGCGCAAGCGCGTCCACATCGCCGCTGTACGATTGCAGCGGATGGATGGCGGGATAGAAGCGCGCCTGCGCCCGCGCGCGGTCGAGCGCCCAAAAACTGCGCACGCAACGCCGCGTATGCATCGTGACGGGTTCGGAAAAATCGCCGGCCGGCGGGCTGATGGCGCCGATGATGGTGACCGAACCTTCGGTGCCCGCCAGCGTGGTCACGCGTCCCGCGCGCTCATAGAACTCCGCGAGCCGCGAACTCAAGTAAGCGGGATAGCCGGCTTCGCCGGGCAATTCCTCGAGACGGCCGGACACTTCGCGCAGGGCTTCCGCCCAGCGGCTCGTGGAATCGGCCATGAGCGCCACATGCAGTCCCTGATCGCGAAAATATTCCGCCACCGTGATGGCCGTGTAGATGCTGGCCTCACGCGCCGCCACCGGCATGTTGGACGTGTTGGCGATGATGACCGTGCGCTCCATGAGGGGCCGCCGGGTGCGCGGATCTTCGAGTTGAGGCAATTCATCGAGCACTTCCGCCATTTCGTTGCCGCGCTCGCCGCAGCCGACGTATACGATGATATCGGCATCGCACCACTTGGCCAGGGTTTCCTGCAATACGGTCTTGCCGGTGCCGAAGCCGCCGGGCAGCGCGGCCTTGCTGCCGCGTCCGACCGGAAAGAGCATGTCGAGGATGCGCTGTCCGGTGATCATCGGACCCGTGATCGGCAGGCGCCGGGCGATGGGACGAGGCCGGCGCACCGGCCACGCATGCGTGAGCGCGAACTCATGACTCGTGCCGTCCTCTTGCTCCACCCGGCAGATCGGCTCGTCGTCGGAGTACTCGCCGGCCGCCGCCACCCAGCGCACCGTACCTGCACCGATGCTCGGCGGAACCAGACACAGCTGCTGCCGCGGCGTGGCAACTCGGCCGACCGGTTGGCCGGGCACCGCTCGATCTCCCGCGTGCACCGTGGGCTCGAAGCCGAAACGGTGCGGCTTCTCGGGCCTCGCACCCGGCCGGATGAAAGGCTCGTCCGAGCCGGCCAGCGGGCGCAGCAGTCCGTCGAAAATATGGCCAAGCATTCCCGGGCCGAGCGTGACGGACAGCGGCTGGCCGCTCCCGGTCACCCTATCGCCCGGCTTGAGCCCCGTGGTGTCCTCATAGATCTGCGCCACGAATTCATCCGGCCCCAGTTTGATGACCTCACCCAGCAGCGCGCTCGGCCCGACGGCAATCGCCTCGTACACGTGGAAGATATCCGACGTGCGGGCACGCAACACGGGCCCGCTGATCCAGTGTATTCGCGCCTCCGTCACGCGGATTTATCCGCGCGGTGTTCGGGGGCAGATGCAAGCGCCAGGTAGTACGCAAGAAACTCCGATTCGATCTGCGGGCGCGAGGCCAGCAAGCCGGCGATGGTGGCGTCGAGACAAGCGCCCTCGATGCGAATCCTGATACCGGCGCGTATGTCATTGGCACATACCATGTCGAGGCCGTCCGCTGCAGGCCCATCCGCGCCGGATATGAGTTTCACCAGCTCGTCGACTTCTGCCTGCGGCCATTCGGGGCCGTGTTCGATGCGCCAAGCATGAGGGCTCAGCAGCACCCGTCCCTGACGAACGGCTGCCCGAACCCACTTCTTGCGCAGCAATGGATCGGCCCAGCGCGATTCGAGTGCGCCCGCGACCGCTGCCCACATTTCCTGCAGCAGGCTCAATATCTCTTGCTGAGCGCGCTGCCGCTGTTCGAGCAGCGCGCTCGCCTGCGCCTGCCGCAGCACTCGCTCGCTGTCCGTGCGTTCACGCGCAACGGCCGCGCCGACGGCGGCGCGCGCCTCCTTGCGCGCGGCGCGCAGGACGCCCTGCGCTTGGCCCGACACGTCGGTGCGCAGCTGCGCACAACGCCGATCGCGGTCTTCGGTGACCCGCTGCAACAACGCCTGCACTTGCGCATCGATGACGCTCGCCGGTCCGTCAAACCCGGCACTGCCCATTGCCTGGTTCACGCCGGGACTCCGAGGGCGCGCCGCACTTCTTCCTCGATCGGCGGCGGCTCATGGCGGTGTCGCAGGTCGGCAATCACCAGCACGAGCGGTTTGCTTGCCAGCAGCGCCGCGTTCAGCTCCGTTGCAGGAATCGCGCGAGCGTGTTCCGCCGTCATCAGCACCACATCGGCGCCGCCCAACGCCTCGCGAAAGCAGCCCCGCGCCGTACCGGGAGCAGGCACGTGCACCTGCGCGCCGATCAGGCGCCAGCCGAGCGCGGTGACTTCGTCCGCAACCACTGCCAGTTTCACGTGCGCCTCAACACATCACGCAATGCGGTTCAGAATGAGTATGGAGACGATCAGGCCGTAGATCGCGATGCCCTCGGCGAGACCGACGAGCACCAGCGCCCGGCCGAACAGCTCCGGCTTCTCGGCGACCGCCCCGACCGCCGCACTGCCCACCCGCGCAACGGCATAGCCCGCGGCCAGCGCGGCCAAACCGGTGGACAGCGCCGCACCCAGAAAGGCCCAACCGATGAGCTGTGGATCCGTGTGCTCGGCGGCCGCGGCCGGCGCGGCCCGGGCCGGGGCCGCCAGCAAACTCAAGGTCGCTCCGGCGCCGGCGATGGCGATCACCGCAACCGCGCCGGCCCAGAGTGCCGCAGTACGGTTTGTCTGTTTCATGATCATGTCCTCGTTGCTGGGTGGGGATGGGGCGTCACTGCGGGGGGCGTAAGCGGATGAAACGCTCGGCCGGAGCCCTGCAGGAAACGGATGAAGAATTCGAACAACACGAGCCGGGTGGTCTGAATGCCGACCACCAGCCCCTCGATGCCGATGATGAGCACGTTGCCCACCGCCAGCACCAGCCATGCCGCGGGACGCGAGCCCGCAGCGGCAGCCAGGCTTGCGACGGCGGAGCCAAGCCCCGCGTGCGCGAGCGCAAAGGCGCCGACCCGTACGAACGAGATGGTATTGATCACGAGCTGCAGCAGCGTCTCCAGCGACCCTCCCGCCGCTGCGGCGAGTCCATTCAGGCGATTCGCAGGAGCGAGCGCGGCACTGCCGATCAGATACCACGCGAGACCCGCAGGAAGCGCCCACAGTGCGCGAATCTCCACGGGTGCGCAGATCATTCCCAGATAACACAACACCAGGCCCGCGCGGGTGGCCCACCACTGCGATCCGACGCCGGCCCAGAAATGCTGAATGGCATCCAGAGCGAATCCCAGCAGGATCACACCCGCTCCAAACGCGAGACTCACCCCGAGCAGCGTCAACGGCCGATCCATCGGCCGCAGCCACAGCGCGGGGAGGATCGACTCCCCGGCGAACAGGCTGCCGAACAGAAACCCGAATGCGATGGCGGCAAGACCGCCCGGAATCAACAGTGCCGTGGCCGGAAACCTCTTGCGTAGCGCCACTCCCGCCACGATGAGTATGGCCCCCTGGCCCACATCGGCGAACATATAGCCGAACATGAGCGGGGCGACGAAGGCGAGCAGGCGGCTGGTGTCTGCCTCATCGGCGCCCGGCATCCCGAACAGGCGCGAAAACAACTCGAACGGCTGTGCCCAACGAGGATTGCGCAGTACGACGGGCTGGATCAGCCCCCGCGGCGCGTCCGGAAAGCGCAGCAGATAATGCAGCTGCCGGCGATTCAGCAGCGCTTCGACTCTTCCGCCCTGAAGGTCGCTCGTCCATCCCGTGATCCACGCAAAGTGCTCGGTCAGCGAGAGCTGCGGCATCGTCTGCACCAGCCACTCGATGAAGGCGAAGTCGGCGAGCGCGGCGCTGACGCCATGTCGGCGATGCAGATCCTCGAGCGTCGCGTCGAGGCCGCCCAATTCGGTGGTGATTTGCTCGATGCGTGCCCGGCTCGCCGCCCGTGCGGCCTCGCGCTGCGCCGGCAGCCCCGGCGGCAGCGTCAACCGCCGTGCATTGTGGGCGGTCAGCGTTTCGTCGAAGACCGCGATTTGCTGCGTCGGACCGACGGCCAGCAGGTAGCTGAACTCGCCGGCACGAACAGGCAGCACGATCACGGAGGGCGGTACTTCCTCTACGTGCTGTCCCGCCGTCAACAAGTATGCGCGGCTGGCCAGGATGGGACCGGCTCGAGTGAATAGATGCAGGTCGGGTAGGTCGCTGTCCGCCGCGGACAGCAGCGGTTCCAGGAGTTCGAGCGCCGCACGCTCCTGTGTCAGTTGCTGCAGCCGCTCGATGATGGGATCGGCATCGGCTGCCCAGGCCTTGAGTTGCCCGAGGGCGGCAGCCGGAATTGCTTCCGGCTCCCGCGCACCTTGCACCGGAGCGCCGGCGGCCGGCGGCCAGAATTCCCCGTAGCGCTGGCCTAAGCGCTTGTATTCGTCGAGCGCTGCGCGTAGCAGCGGCAGCAGCGTCGCGGCGGACGTATCGCTGTGTGCCTCCAGCTCCACGGCCTCGGTGGCTGCGAGACTCTGCAGCGCCTCCCCCAATTCGTCGCGCGCAATCAACAGTTCGAACCATTTCGCCGCTGCCGGACGCAGCGCCATCAGAGCTGTCCCGCTTCGGCGCCGCCAAATAGACACCGGCGCGCCAGCCCGCCGCGCAGCCGTTCCAGATCGAGCGCCACCAAAGCGAGATGACATACGCTGGCAATCACCGAACCGGCCGCCGAGCGGAACAATTTCTGCAATTGGTTTCCCAACTCTTGGCGCAGCGGCCCGGCGCTGTCGGCGGCCCGCAGGAGCGCGCGCTCGTGCTGCTCCACTGCGCGCCTCAGCAGCCGCAAGAAATACTTGGTGCGGACATCGGTTCGCGGCTGCAGCCTTTGCCACTCAGCGCTCCAGGCGACGACCGGCGCCGTCACACCGGCCACGACGGCCTGCAATGGAGCGAGCACGGTACGCTCGAGCGCGGCGGCACGGTCTGCGGGTGTACCGAGCGCGACCCCACCCAACAGGGGATCCGCCAACAACCAGGCCGGCGCAGGCTCCGGTCGGGCGAGCTGCACCAGCAGGCCCAAACTCGGCGGCCAAGCCAGCCAGGCGAGCCACGCCTGCCACGCTCGCGGATGCCAGGCGGCCACGCCATCGACATAGCGCCGCCATTCCGCTCTCAGCACACGCTCAATCGTATGACAATCGTGCTCCGCGGAGACTGAGCTCACCCAACCGGCGAGAGCGGTCGAGCGCACGGCGTCCATGTAGTGACCCAAATCGCGGCTCACCTCCAGCCGTCGCCAGGCGCCTTCGTCCAGGCGCTCCCCGTGCCGCGCAGAGACGCGCGCCAAGGCGTAATCCAGATTGCCATCGATCGCCACGGCCCTCAGCTCTCCTCGTCGCCAACGACCAAGAGACCGTCCGCCAATTTTTCGATTGCCGCTTGCAGGCGGGTACGATCGATGTCCTGAGCAGTCTTACCGGCGGCCGCGCGGCCCTGCTGTTCGCGCACCTGCGCGACTCGTTGCTCGAGCGCCCTCGCCGCCCTGATATGCAGTGCGACGATGCGCTGCTGCGCCCGCTCCAGCAAGGTTCTTCGCTGCTGCCGGGCCTGCTCCAATGCCGCCAGACCCTGCTTCTCGCATTCGGCGATGGCGGATTGGGCGATGCGTTCCGCGTCGAGCATCCGATCGATGGCATGCGCGATGCGCTCGTCATCGGCGGCCCCGACGTCGCGCGCCGCCCCTGTGGAAAGATCCATTGGAATCGCTCCTCATCCCTCGTTGACACGCCTGACCAGCTGGCGTGCCTTGCGCGATATGCCCATCGAAGGGGTATCCAGCGGCATCCTCCGCCTATCAGCTACGGTGTCAATACGGAGTAATGCGTGCGCCATCCGTAGTTGCCGCCCGCCCTTGCATGCCGCACTTGTGCCGCGGCGTTCGAACTGCATTAATAGACGAACAGTGACGAACTCCATTCCAACGAAAGCGGCGATCATCGGCGATCTCGGTGAGAGCGTGCTGCTGCTGCCGCAGCGCCTGCAGGAAGCGCTGGCCGCCAATGATCGCATCAAATTCTGCTTCACCGTGCTGCAAGCAGCCGAAAGCCATGCGCAGCATCCGCAGGAGACACCGCTCGACCTGTCGGCCGAAGGCGCGGCGGCTCATATGACAGCCGCCGACCTCGAGACGGCCGTGACGATGAGCCGCTGCGACGCGGACGGCACACTGCACATTCCCGGCGCGGAGCGGATACGCCGATTGATTCTCGACGACATCGCGTCCATGAACGCCCCCCTGTCGCTCGCCGGCGTTGCCGAACGAGAAGTATTGGCGAAGCGGCAACACACGCTCGCCGCGGCCTTGCCGGCATTCGCCGACGACCGCATTCCGGCCGGAAGGATCGCTGCAATGACGCGGGCCAACCGCGCCTCGGGCGACAGTCTGCACATCCTGGTGATGGATCTGCACAAAGCCCTCAACGGGCTGCAGGCTAGTCTCGCCGACGAAAGCATCGACGGCGCGCGGGTGTGGCGCGTCGATTCGGCAGATCGCCCGCTGATTCGCGCATTCATGTCCGGGATCAACGAGACCGCACCGCTGAAATTCGATCATCCGGGACTTCGGACCACGGTCACCCGCGGCGACGGCCGTCTCATCATTCAGAACGATATCGGCACGACCGACGCCCATGTACTGGTTTTGCACGTCGAAGGGCTGTCGGCGACACTGACATACACCGACGTGCACGCACGGCGGTTGACCTTCTTTCAGAGCCTTCTAAAGCCGTTCGGCGTACATTGGGACGATACCCGAGCACGTCACGGCGAGGGATTGGCCGAAGGCGGCGACTACTCTCTCAGCATCGGCCGCTTGGACGCCACCGACCAGCAGGCGCTCGAGCGTTACCTCGCCTTTCTCGGCTCGAGAATCGTATTCTTGATCGATTGGAATCACGCACGCAAACGCCTGCGGGAATTCCTGCGTAAAGAAGACACGGTACGGCTGCTGAAATGGGCGGCCGACAACAACATTGGGCATCGCGGCTTTCTCAAGCTGGGCGGCGAACGATTGCTGTACGAGGCCATCGAATTCGCCCGGCGCACGCCGCTGCACTACGGCGAACGGCTTCACGAAGCGCTCGGGCCGGAGGCCGCCTTCGACTATCTACAGTTCGTGCTGCGCGAGGCGAGCAGCGGGCTTCTTCAAGGGCGCTCGGAGCGATTCATTCGCGATTCGATCAAGGCCGAACTGGCGCGTCGCCTGCATCTCGCGCACTCGGGTCTGCTCGCCATTGGGCTGACCCACGCCGAGCGTGTTTTCGATCTGGCGAGCGCGGTACGGGAGGGCTTGCTTCGCTGCGGCGACGCGGGCGCCGCCGCTCTTCTCGAGCGCACCGCACGGCGGGCTCGGGGCTGGGAGCAGGAATGCGATGCTCTCGTGACGCGCATCCGCTCGCTGGCGCGGCGGACGTCGACGCCGGACATCTACGCGGCCATCATGCACGCGGCGGACGACGCGGCGGACGGCCTCGAGGAAGCCGCGTTCCTGATGAAACACCTGACCGGCGCCGTGCCGGCCGACAGCCTGGTCGGACCCGTCCGGGCGCTCGCCGCGCTCGTGCTCGACGGCGCGCAGGCGTCGGTGACCATGTTCGAAGCGGCAAGCCATGTGACGCCTGAGGGCGCGAGCGAAGACCTCCAGGATTTCTTTGCCGCCGCCGATCGCATCGTCGGCCTCGAGCAGGACGTCGATACCGTCGAACGCGCCTTGATCAGCGCCTTGCTTGCGAGCGCCGTGGATGTTCGAACTTTCCAGCTGTTGTCGGGTCTTTCCCACGCACTCGAAGGCGCCGCCGACGGTCTGTCCTTGAGCGCACTCAAGCTGCGCGATCATTTGCTCAACGATGTCCTTGCAGGATAGGGGTAGGCTACGAACGACTTACGCGACAATTTGTTCCTGGTGCTGCCGGATGAGGCCGCGGCTGCAGAGAGGGGCGCCGAGTCTGCGGGAGCCGCGGGCGCGACGCCGAGCGCCGCGACCATGGGCGCGAAAGCGTATGGCCTGCTGCGGCTCGCCCAACTCGGCTTGTCGGTTCCGCCGGCTTTCGTGCTCGGGACCGCCGTCTGCCGCGAATACTTCGCCGGCGGCGGCCGGCTTCCCGACATCACGCGCGAGCTGCTCACTCGCGGCCTTTCGCGACTGGAAGCAGCTACCGGTCGCGGATTCGGCGATACGCGCCGGCCATTGCTGGTATCGGTCCGCTCCGGCGCCGCGATTTCGATGCCGGGCATGCTGCAGACCATCCTCAATATCGGTCTGTGCGAGCACACTCTTCGCGGCTTGCTGCGGGCGTCGGGGAATCCGCACCAGGTGCGCGATTGCTACCGGCGGCTGATTCGCGATTTTGCCGAGGTGGCGCACGGCGCCGATGCCGCCCGGTTCGACGCCCTCGCGGCCCGCCACTGTACGGAGCAGGGGCTGGCGGGCGCGAGCGAGTTGGATAGTGCCGCGCTCGGCCAAATTGCCGAGGAGTCATTGGAGCTGACGCTGGCCCTCACCGGCCAGCCTTTTCCCCAGGACCCGATGCAGCAGCTCCTGCGCGCCGTGGAGGCGGTGTTTCGTTCCTGGAACGACGAGAAGGCGCGCCAATACCGCCACGCCAACGGCATCGACGATGCCATGGGCACCGCCGTCACCGTGCAGGCGATGGTATTCGGCAACAGCGGCGGCAGCTCGGGCGCCGGGGTTGGATTCACGCGCGACCCGGCCACCGGTGAGAACCGCTCGTATATCGACTTCCTCTTCAACGCCCAAGGCGAGGATGTGGTGTCGGGCCGCCATGCCGGGCATGAGACCGTATCGCTGTCGCAGAGGCTGCCGCTCGTGGCGGCTGAGCTGGCGCGCCTGCAGGGCGTGCTCGAGGGCGAGTTCCACGACATGCAGGATTTCGAGTTCACGGTCGAGACGGGCCGCTTGTATCTTCTGCAAACACGCGCCGGCAAGCGCACGCCGTGGGCGGCGCTGCGCATTGCCGTCGACATGGTGAACGAGAAGCTGTTGAGTCCCGACGAAGCATTGACCCGCCTCGACGGCATTCCGCTCGAGGCTCTCGAGCGCGCGCGTCTGTCCGATCCGCTCGGCGTCTTGCCGCTGGCCACCGCGACCCCCGCCGGCATCGGGGTGGCGTCGGGTACGATCGTGTTCGATCCCGCACGTGTCGCAGGATTCGCCGCCGGCGGTAAGTCGGTCATTCTGGTCCGACCGGACATCTCCACGGCCGACATCGCAGGCATCGCCGCGGCGCAAGGTATTCTGACGGCCGCCGGCAGCCGTACGTCTCACGCTGCCGTAGTCGCCCGCCAACTCGGCAAAGTATGCCTGGTCAATTGTTCGATGTTGCGCGTGCTGCCGAACGAGTCCAGCTGCATGATCGGCGATACGCGTCTGCGAGAAGGCGATGCGCTCACTCTCGATGGCGACACCGGCCGGATCTACCCCGGACTGCTCCCGGTCGTGCGCGAGCGACCCACCGCCGCCCTGGCCGAGGTGGCCGCGTGGCGTTCACGCTCCTGACCCGTGTCCCACCGGCGCGATCGCTCGCGCCGCACCGTCCTTAAGGACCGCGGCCTCGTACGTCTTGCAGTACGGCGGCGATCGTCGCGCGCGTTCGGGCATTCAAAGTCCCGATCAAGGCGGTCAGATTCGCCATAACCCCTTCGCCGCTGAGAGTGCCCGCCAGCCGAGGGTCCTGCATGACGTCGAAAATCGATCGGGGTGTTCCATCGATGAAAACCCGTGTGCTCACCAACCGCGCACCGTGACTGTAGTCGGCGTAGCGCCAACCGTGCACGGTGCTCAGAGATTGAATCGGCTTGCCATCCGACAGGTGCCAGCCATAAATCGCGACGCGGTCGAGATGGCTCCACAAACGATTGGTGAGCACCAGATCTTTCTTGTCGCCCGCGATCAATGTTCCGGGCGAAACACCGAGCGCCGACCGTTGCATGCCGACCAACTCGTTGTGGCGCACGGAATAAGCGGTCGAGCGCATCTCATTGCCGGCCGGCAGCGGTTGCGGCACGAAATGCGCGGCCGCCTGCGCATAGATCGCATCGACCATGCGAGGCGTCGGCAGCGTGAAGCCGTAATCCATCGCCATGGACAATGCAGTGCCCAGGCGCATGGGTATCAGAAGATAATCGTCGTCGGATCCGATGGCGAGATAATCGGGAGCCGCACAGATGACGATCGAGGGCTGGCCGTTCGCAATCGGAGAGCTCAGACGGATCGGGACGAATCGGCGCAGGAAGTTGGGAATATTGCCCGCCAGCAACTCGTGCTGAATACGGGACTCGCGCTCATCATCGCTGAGTCCATGTAGTTCTTCGGCAAACACGCGCCCACCCGCAGCACCCGGCGGACGCGCAGGTATGCTCTGCGTCAAGGAATTGTCGCAGGGTCCCTGCGGCGTCGCAGCATGCGCCGTGCTGCAGGCGGCAAGGGCGAGGGCGACGCAGGCAATCCAAATATCGATGCGATTCATCATGGTTTTCGCCGATGTAGCTGCTGGCATCTGGACTGTGGTTGACCGCTTCCGGCACTAGCGAGCAGGATCGAACTATACCCCAAATCGGTCAACTTGACTGTGCCGGGGTCCTAAGTTTCCCGAAAATGCGTCCGAACGCAAGCGCGAACCTCTGCCAGGTACTGCTCGGCGATGCCAGGCGCGAGCTGCGGCACGACTACGTCGAAGTGCACATGGTCGAGCAATTCGAAGCCGGCCGAACGCAGAATATGCGTGTCCTGCAAGATCTGCACGGCATTCCAATTGCCGCTCTTGACCAGCAGCGGCAACGGCGCTCCCGACAGCGTGATGAGAACGGATTTCTTTCCCGACAGCAGGCCGTGAACGATGCCTTGCTGCGATTCGTAGGCGAAACCGCGCGCGAACACGCGATCGACATAACCCTTCATGATGGCTGGCATCGACAGCCACCAGAGCGGGTAGATGACAGTCAGGACGTCCGCGGCACGGATATCCTCCTGCGCCCGCGCCACATCGGGGCTCACCGGGTTGTCGGCACTGATGGGCTCGAGTTCGTGAGCGGCCAGCACCGGGTTGAATCCCATGCGATACAAATCGTAGGTCTGCGTGGTGTGCCCGAGCAGTTCCAATTCGTCCGTATAGGCGCGCGTCAGCGCGAACGTAAAACTTGCTTCGGCGGGATGCGCGACAACGACGAGATGCTTCATCCAAGCTCCTGAGCGATCCGCTCGACGACTCATCCCCGGCTGCCGCCGGGATCGGCCGCTATCAGTTCTTTGGCGCGCTGCTGGAAATATACGCGGCTACATTTTCAATGTCGCTTGCGCTCAGTGTCAGCTTCTTCGGATGCTTTACCGTGCCGGCCATGATGCCCTTCAATTCCGTCTCGAGCTCGGCGTCCGACTTGCCGGCGTAGCTTTTGAGCTGATGACACGCGGCACAGGAGGCGGTGAATGTCTTCTGCCCCGCCGCGCTATCCGCGGCGTTAGCGGGAATAAACGCCACGAGCCAGGGACACAGAGCGATTGCAGCGACAAAGCGGGTACTTTTCATGGGCTCGAGCTCGCACGTTGACGGATTGCCGACCGGCTCATGAAGCCATTGCGAGCGAGGCTGCGTCTGTTCGGTACCGCACGGAAATATTGGACGGAACGCCGCCTCGCCATCCCTCCGCCGTCCGTTCAACGGTAACGCGACTCGACCAGATCGATCTCGCGCACCAGCTTGCGCGCAATCTCGTCCGAGAGTCGAGAGTGGCGTGCCAGGCTGAAAATCTCATCGCGCTCCGCCTTCAAGGCGGTCAGGCGCAGCGCGCGCTCGGCCAACGCGGCATCGTGCAGTTCCGCCGGGCTATGTTCGCTTTCGCCGCCGGCGTCCAACCGATGACGATATAAACCGAGCACGTGCGCGGCCGCCAGAGTGTAGAGCTCGGCATTCTCCGAGTTCGGCGCCGTGTGGTGCGTAACGTACTCGAGGGCGGCGATTGCCGCGATCGCGGCATCGCGGCGTGCGTTGTCCTCCTGCAGTTGTTCCAGAGGCTCTGCGGGCAGCACCAGCCCCTGCAATAAGCGCGGCAACCCCATGCTGGCCACGGCCAAGGAGAACAGGATGACCGCGGTGGCGAGAAACACCGCCAAGTCCCGCGATGGGAACGCATCGCCGTTGGGCATGAACATCGGCAGGGTCAATACACCCGCCAGCGTGACCGCCCCGCGTACGCCGGCCACCGAGGTCGTGAGCAGGAGTCGCCAGTTCGGTTGTACGGCCCGCTCGCCGCGGTGCCGCCCCCTGAGCAAGGTCATGCGCAGCGATGTCCACGCCCAGATGAAGCGCAGCAGCGTGAGCCCCGAGTAAATCGTCAGCGCGTAGACGACCAGCCACCATGGATCGAGACGGCCGCTTTGAGCAACCGACGCCATCGCACCGCGGAGGATGCCGGGGAGCTGCTCGCCCAACAGTACGAACATGATTCCGTTCAAGGAGAATTGCACCGTGTCCCAGACCGCTGCGCGCTGCACGCGGGTGGTCGCGAGCGCCCGGCCGCCCAATTCGACGTAGCTCATCGTGATCCCCGCCGCCACCGCCGCCAGGATGCCCGAGGCTCGCAGCGCTTCGGCGAGCAAGTAGGCGCAGAAAGGGGTCACCAGGTTGATGAGAATCGGCGCGCCGTTCTCGTCGCCGAGCCGCTTCGACAGCCAGAGCTGCGCGGAGCTCACTCCCAGGGTCACTCCCACGCCCAAACTCAAACCTGCCAACGCCACCCACAGAAAAGTGAGCAATGTCGAAGTCAACGAGAAACTGCCGGTCAGGGCTGCGGCCACCGCAAAGCGGAAGCACACGAGACCCGAGGCATCGTTGAGCAAGGATTCACCTTGCAGTATGCGCATGAGCCGCTTCGGGATCGGCACCCGCGCCGTGATCGAGGACAGCGCCACCGGATCGGTCGGCGACACGATCGCGGCCAGCGCGAAAGCCACCGACAGCGGCATTGCCGGAATCAGCCAGTGGATCAGGAACCCGGCGCCGACCACCGTAAACACCACCAGCCCCAAGGCGAGTTCCAGAATGACCGCCTTATCGCGAAACGGTCCGCCCTTCGGGATACGCCAGCCGTCCAGGAACAACAGCGGCGGCAGGAACAGCAGGAAGAAAATATCGGGATTCAGCGCGATACGGCGCCTGAAGACCACCGCGATCAGTGCTCCGAGCGTGATCTGTGCCAATGGCAACGGCAGCGTGAATGGCAGCACGCGGACCAGATAGCCGCCCGCGAGCACGGCCAGAATCATGGCCAGTACGAACTCTACCGAATCCATCGCCTTTCCCTCGAGGCCGTGTCAGCAGATGCGCGGCAATGGATCGTCTTCGAGCTCATCGAGCGAGCGCTGGCCGCCAAAGGCCGTGGCCAATATGACCTGCGGCGAGCCTTCGCCGATCTCGCCGATCAGGGCGGCACGGGGGGCGACCCGATGCAACGCCGCCAGCGCCGCGTCGGCGGACTCAGGTCCGACCACCGCAACGATACGGCCTTCGCAGGCCAGATACAGGGGATCGAAGCCCAGCAATTCACACACCGACTGAACGGAGTCGTGGACGGGAATTTGCGCTTCCGAGAGGCGGACCGAGAGCCCGGTGGCGCGCGCGATCTCATGCGCCACGGTCGCAAGGCCGCCGCGCGTGGGATCGCGCATGAAACGCAAGTGGGGCACGGTCATCAAGGCCTGCGCCTGGGGCAACACGCTCGCCGCGTCGGATTTGAGGTCGCCGCGCAGACCGAACTCCTCGCGGGCGAGCATGACGGCGGCGCCATGATCACCGATCGGGCCGCTGACCAAAATGCGATCGCCGGCACGCACCCGGTCGAGCGCGAAGCGCACGCCGCGCGGCCGGAAACCCACTCCCGTCGTTGCCAGATAGATCCCGTCACAGTCGCCGCGGCCGACGACCTTGGTATCGCCGGCGACCACCGCGACGCCGCTGGCGCGCGCCGCCGCCGCCAGTGCATCGATCACGCGGCGCAGCAGCGCGATCTCCAATCCCTCTTCGAGGAACACGTTCAGGGTCATGAAACGCGGCACCGCGCCGCTGACCGCGAGGTCGTTGACCGTGCCATGCACGGCCAGCGAGCCGATGTTGCCGCCTGGAAATTCGAGCGGCTGAACCGTGAAGCCGTCGGTGGTGATGAGGAGATCGCGATCGTCGGGTATGGGCAGCGAGACCGCATCGGCACCGGTGTCGAGCTGCGGGTTGGCGAGCGCCGGGACGAACAGCCCCTCGATCAGTTCGCGCATCAGCCGGCCGCCATTGCCGTGTGCCAGGCTGATGTGCGTGTCTCGAAATTGAGGTGCGTGCACGCGGTTCCGATTCAGTGGGCTGACCGCACGGCGACGGCTTCGATGAGCTGGCCGAAACTGATCGCGGCATCATTGAGCGGCAACCGCTGCGGTATCAGGACCTCAAAACCCGCCGCCGCCAGCAGCGACCGCACCTGCCCGCACAAAGCGCGATTCTGGAATACTCCGCCGCACACACCCACCCGCGCGACGCCGGTGTGGCCGCGCACCGCGAGCGCCTGGTCGCACACGGCGTGTGCGAGACTCGAGTGAAACATCGCGGCGCGCGCGGCCGCGTCGACGCGCGTGTCGAGCAGAGCCCGCAGCAGCGGCGCCCAGTCGCTGCGCCAGATGCCGCCCGCGTCGCGCGCCAGCGGCAACGCAATGGGCGCCGCGGCGTGTTGGCAGAGCGCTTCCAGCTGGATCGGCGCCTGGCCTTCGTAGCTCGCGTGCAAGCAGACCCCCAGTAGCGCGGCGGCGGCGTCGAACAGGCGGCCCACCGAGGTCGTTGACGGCGCATTCACGCCGCCTTCCCAGGCGGCACGCAGCAGGGGGCCGCTCAGGGACTCCCCCGCCGGCCACGCGTGTCCGTCCTCCCAGCACAACGCGAGCGCCGAGCGCCAAGGCTGGCGCGCGGCGCGCTCGCCGCCCGGCAACCGGAAGGGACGGAAGCTGGCGACGCGGCTCCAAGCGCCGGGCACCCCCAACAGCGCCTCGCCGCCCCACAGAGTGGCGTCCGGTCCGAGGCCCATGCCATCCCAGGTGAAACACAGCAGGGGTGCGTCGCTCGGGTACTCGCCGGCGAGCGCCGCCGCATGCGCGCAGTGGTGCCAGACTGCGTGGGTCGGCAGGCCCGAGTCGCGCGCCCAGCGCGTGTTGGGAAAGCCCGGATGCGCGTCGTGCGCGATGCACTGCGCGCGTACGCCGTAGAGCTGTTGCAAATCATGGGCCACCTGCGCGAATACCTCGCGGCCGCGCGGGCTCGCGAGTTCCCCGATATGCGGCGAGACGATGGCGCGGTCGTCCCAAGCCAGCGCTACCGTTGTTTTCAAGTAGGCACCGACCGCCAGTATCGGCGTCTCTGCGCGCCGCGGCAGCTCGAGTTCGAGCGGTGCGGTACCGCGCCCGAGCCGCACGGATCGCACGGCTCCGGCGACGACTCGGACCACCGGATCGTCCGCGGGCCGTGCAATCGGGCGGTCGTGGTGCAAGAAGCCATCCGCCACATCGGCAAGCCGCGCCTCTGCTTCGTCAGGTTCCGTCAATACCGGCTCGCCGCTCGAGTTGCCGGACGTGGCCACGAGTGCCGCGCCGAAGTCCTCGAGCAGCAAATGGTGTAGCGGGCTATAGGGCAACATCAGCCCGATCTCGCGCAGATTCGGCGCAATGGACGGGGCGAGCGGCGCCTGCGGGCCGCGGGCTGTCAGCACGATCGGCCGCACGGCGCCGCACAGCGCCGCGGCCTCGAGCGCCGACAGATCCGCCAGCGCACGCGCGTAATCCAGCCCGTCGCGGCCGCGCCACGGCAGCATGATGGCCAGCGGTTTCTCCGGCCGCCCCTTGCGTACCCGCAGGCGGGCAACGGCCTGTTCATTGCGCGCATCGCACAGCAGGTGATAGCCGCCAACTCCGCGCACGGCGACGATCTGCCCACCGTTCAAGCAGGCCAGCGCCGCTGCCAGCGCGGGAGCGTTGCCGCCGACCGCATGCCGCGCGTCGTGCCAATAGAGGCTGGGACCGCAGACGGCGCAGCCGAGCGGCTCCGCATGGAAGCGGCGGTCCAGCGGGTCGGTGTACTCAGCGGCGCAATCGACGCATAGCGTGAAGCGAGCCAACGTGGTATTCGCCCGATCGTAGGGCATTTTGCGGATCAGCGTGTAGCGCGGTCCGCACTGCGTGCAGTTGATGAAGGGATAGCGGTAGCGCCGCGCCCGCGGGTCGCGCAGTTCAGTGAGGCAGTCATCGCAAGTAAAGAGGTCCGCCGGGACATGGATGGCCGAGTCTCCGCCGGTGCTCGAGAGAATTCGGAACCCATCGCTCGATTCGCAGCGCGTGGATCGCACATCGAGGAGCCGCGGCGCCGCCGCGGGCGGCGCTCGCGGCAGTAAGGCGTCCTCAAAAGCGCGCAGTCGCTCCGCCGGACCCTCGGCGAGGATTTCGACCTCGCCGCCATGGTTTCGCACCCAGCCGGTGAGTTCATGGAACTGGGCGAGGCGATAGACGAAGGGCCGGAAGCCCACGCCCTGCACGCGGCCGCCGATACGAAAGCGCAGCGCCGAGCGCTCCGGGGCTGAGCTGCCCGCCGCCAGACCATCTTGAACGGCGGCGCTCATGCACTCGTCGGCTCGCGCCGCACGCGAGCCGTGCCGCGGTGCTGTGCCAGGTGCAGCGGCGTCCAGGCATGCGGCGTGCGGTAGACGAAACGGTGGCGTGCAATGTGATAACTCGGATCGAAGCCGTAGAAGTTCATGCGCATTTGTTCGAGCTCCGCGCTGCGGTAGTCCGCGAGCGGGCGCACTTGCTCGTCGCGCGCCCGCTCGGCGCACTTGTCGGCCATGGTCTGCGTAAACCGGCCGTCGGCCGCGAGTTCCGCGGCAAGAGCGTCGACGTGCGCGCGGAACGTTGCCGCATCCGGCCCGGCATGGTCATCGATCAGCCCGAGGCTGCGCGCTTCCACCGCTCCCAGCGGCAGGCGGCGAGCCATCAGGGATTGCGCACGCACCGCGCCGACTCGTCGCGGCAAGAGGTAGCTCCAGTATTCCGAGCCGTACAAATTGCCCATGTTGCGATAGTGAGGGTTCAGCACGATGCCGCTGCGCGCCAGGACGCGGTCGGCCGCCAGTGCCAAAAACACCCCGCCGGCGGCGGCGCTGCCCTGCAGCGCCGCAATCGTCAGATGCGTGTCGGTCAGCAGAATGTCCCGAGCGAGATCGTCGATGCAGTTGATGTTGTCCCACGAGGCGTCGGCCGGACTGTCGGCGGCTTCAATACAATGCAGGTGCATGCCGTTGCACCAGAAGTCGGATCCGCCCATGAGAGCGATGACCCGCGTCGGCCGCCGGCGCGCCCGTGCGTACGCGGCGCGCAGGCGCTCGCATTGCACCGTGCCGAGCGCACCGTTGTAGAAATCGAAGTGCAGGTATCCGACGGCACCGTACTCCTCGTAGCGGATCTCGCCGCCGCGGGAGGCGTATGCGCCGGCTGCATGCCCATCGGCCGGTTCGCCATCGCTCGGATCGTCGTCGGTGGCCGGCAGGGCGTCGGCGAGAGCGCCCAGGGCCAGCACTGCAGGACGTTTGAAGTTGCGTTGCGGCCCGTCCACGGGCTGCAACTGGCCAATCCACACGGCACCGTCCCGGGTGGCGCGACAAACGGCACCGTGGCGGCGGGCGATGACCACGCCCGGACGGCCGGCCAGATGCATTTCCGGCTGCGCGTCGAACAGCCGGAAGCAACGATCGAACAGGCGGTCTTCAACGCCCGGAAAGCCGTCGGCGGAATGAATCTTGCGCAGGACGGTTGCGCTGTCATCGTGGGTCCAATCGATCGCGCGCTGCGCTTGCCGCAGCAGCGGCTGCCAGCCATGCTGCGGTTCCTGATTGCGCGCAGACAGCGGACCCAAGCCCCCCGCGATGCGCTCGAGCGCCGCGCGCACCGCGCGCACCGCGCCTTCGGTGACTTCGTGGCGATACAGGCTGCTCTTGCGCGCGGTGCGCATGGCAAACGATGCACTGGCCCAGACGGCTCCCGCGTCCAGCTCAGCCTGCGCCTGCAGCACCGTGACTCCCCATCTGTCTACGCCGCGCAGAATCGCCCAGTCGAGCGCCGAAGGACCGCCATCGCCGGGCGGTCCCGGATGCACGATGAGACAGAGATGCCGTTGCCAGAGCGCAGCTGGAATGGCGCGCTTCAGAAACGGCGCCAGTATCAGATCCGGCCTGAACAGCTGCACTGCCTCGCTCGTGACACGATCGTGGATATCGAGTTCGACGGACAGTTCATGACCGTCGCGGGCCAGCTCGACATACAGCCGTTGCGATAGACTGTTGAAAGAATGCACCAGCAGCAGGATGCGCATCAGCCGGTCGCCCGCACCGTGCCGCGGCGATACTTGTAATACGCGGCGCAGGCGCCTTCGGCTGACACCATGCACGAGCCGATGGGATTGCGCGGTGTGCACGCGGTACCGAAGATTGCGCAATCGGTGGGCTTTTTGACGCCGCGGATGATCGCCGGGCATTGGCAGGCCGCGTTCTCGAGTACGGGCCGCACCTCCATGGCGAAGCGGCGTTCCGCGTCGAATTCACCGTAGGCGGATTTGATGCGCAGACCGCTGTACGGCAGTTCGCCGAGGCCGCGCCACTCGAAGCTCGGCCGCAGCTCCAAGACCTCGGCGACCAGACGCTGCGCCTTGCCATTGCCTTCGCGGGTGACGCCGCGCGTAAACTGATTTTCCACGCACGCGCGGCCGTCGTTGATCTGCTGCACCAGCATGCGGATCGCCTGCATCACATCGAGCGGCTCGAAGCCGGCGATGACCACGGGCCGTTGATATTCTTCCGCGAAATACTCGTACGGCCGGCTGCCGATCACGGCACTGACGTGCGAGGGACCGATGAACCCATCGACGCGTACTTGGCCCCATTCACGCACCTCGGGCGAGTCCAGAATGCTCTGGATCGCCGCCGGCGTCACCACATGATTGCAATAGACGCTGAAATTGCGAAGGCCCAGCCGCTGCGCCTCGAGGATGAGGTGCGCAGTCGCGGGCGTCGTGGTCTCGAAGCCGATGGCGAAGAACACCACTTGCCGCTGCGGTAGCGCCGCGGCGATGTCCAGCGCCTCGAGCGCCGAGTAGGCCATGCGCACGTCCGCGCCCTGCGCGCGCGCCTTCAGCAAGCTGCGCCGGCGCGACGCCGGAACGCGCAGCATGTCGCCGTAGGTGACCAGCGTGACATTGTCCCGGCCTGCGAGTTCGATGGCCGCATCGAGCCGCGGCATCGCGAGCACGCACACCGGGCAGCCGGGGCCATGGACCAAGTGCACGTTGTCGGGCAATAGATCTTCCACCCCGTAGCGGAAGATGGCGTGGGTATGGCCGCCGCAGAACTCCATCAAATGATAGTCGCGTGCCGGGTCGACCTCCGCGTCGATCAGCTGCTCGAGCGCCGCCGCGGCGGCGCCCTCACGGAAGCCGCGGATGTAGCGCATTGGCGCGTCCCTTGAGGTGTGCGGCAATTTCCTCGAACAGGGCCAGCGACTTTTCCGCCTCCTCGACGTCGAGGCGCGTGATGGCGAACCCCGCATGCACGATGAGGTAATCGCCGAGCGCGACATCGTCGATCAGCGCAATCGAGACGCGGCTGCGCACCCCGCCCACCTCGGTCTCGACCCATTGGTCGCCCAGCAGTGCCACCACTCGCGCGGGAACGGCGAGGCACACGCCTCTAAACCCCGACCGCTGCGGCGAGCCGCGGCCGCGAACCGCTCAGCACCGCCCGCGGCCGCTCCAGCTGCTGTTCCAGCCAATCCAGCCACGGACGGATCTCGAGCGTACGCCGCGCGGCGGTGCGGATCATCGGCGTGTCGCGGCCGAGTGAACGCAGCGCGACGGCCGCGCGCGACGGGTCGAAATCGTCCAGCACGCCGAGCAGATCGGCCTTGCTCAAGACCACCAGATCGCTGGCGCGGAAAATCACCGGATATTTTGCCGGCTTGTCGTCGCCCTCGGTGACGCTCAGCAAGGTGACATTCAAGTGTTGTCCGAGATCGAAGCTGGCCGGGCAGACGAGGTTGCCGACGTTTTCGATGAACAGCAAATCGAGCCCCTCGAGCGGCAAGTCGTGCAGCGCCTGGTGCACCAGGTGCGCATCGAGATGACAGGCCGTTCCCGTCGTGATCTGCAATGCCGGCACGCCCTGCGCGCGGATGCGGGCCGCATCGTTGTCGGTTTCCAGGTCGCCTTCGATGACCGCGATACGGTACCGGTCGCGAAGCGCCACGATGGTGGCCTCCAATAAGGCGGTCTTGCCGGCACCCGGCGAGGACATGAGGTTGATCGCGAGAACGCCATGCGCGTCGAAGTGTCCGCGGTTATGCATCGCGACCCGGTCATTGGCGGCGAGCAGATCCTGCAGCACGTCGACCACCGTCCCGGGATCGCTGCGATCCAGGTTCAAATGAGCCGTCCCGGGGGTGATGCTGCAGCCGCAGGTATTGCACATGATTTAAAGTCCTCGAGCGTCCGATCGATCAGGCCGCGGATGCCGGCTGCGGCACCCGCAACTCGACGCGCCGCAGGCGCAGCTCATCTCCCGTTACGATTCGGGTGCGGTATCCCCCGCATCCGGTGCACACCAAGCGGTTCGGCGCGGTCTGCGATTGTACACCGCAAGCCATGCAGCTGATGACGACCTCCGGCGATTCGATCGACAGCACGGCATGCGCCGCGCAGCTGCCGGCGCACAGCGCCGTGAATGCACGGGCAAGCAGGGCCGGCTCGACGCCCGACAGCGGACCCACGTCGATGACGATCCGCTCGACGGCATCCGCACCTCGATTGGCGGCAATTTCAACGACCTGTGCCAGCAGGGCTTGGCAAACGGAGAGCTCGTGCAAATGCCATTCCCGATTACTTTAAGAACGTCAATGATCGCGCTGATCTGAAATCGACCGTCCGAGCGCCCTGGACTGCCGCCCGACACTCGAGGCCATCTTCAGGGAAGCTAACGCGACGCCATCGCCCCGGTCTGTACGGAAACGCACAGACCCTACCGTCGACGGAGTGTTCTGATCCTTCGCAGGCAACGAGGGCCGATGGTGACGTCATGGCTTACACAAGAGTTACGGGAATGCCCGCCGGCGGAGGACGTTGCAGCCGACGGCGCGCGCAGCTTCCCCGACGTGCCGGCCTCCTTGGTACTCGGTTTCGGCAATGTGCTCTTGAGCGATGACGGCGCCGGCGTACAGCTGGTCACGCGGCTGCGCGCGCAGTGCGGTGACGCCGCGAATTTTATCGACGCCGGCACGCTGAGTTTCAGCTTGCTGTCCTATATCGAGGCGGCGAATTCGATGCTGGTGATCGATGCCGCCGATATCGACAGCGTGCCGGGTACCATCGGCCTGTTTGAAGGCGCGGCAATGGATGCGTTTCTGACGAGCAAGCGCCGCCGGACCGTGCACGAAGTGGGTTTGATCGATCTTTTGGACATGGCGCGGCTCCGAGACTGCCTGCCGCCCCGCCGCGCACTGCTATGCATTCAGCCCCAACGCATCGACTGGAGCGAGGAGCTCTCGGCGCCGGTCGCGGACGCCCTGCCCGAGGCCGCCCGGCAGGCGAGCGCCTTGCTGCGGCGATGGCAGCTCATATGACCCGCCTCAGCGATATTGCGATTCGAGTCGAGCCGGGGATGGCCGGCGCCCCCGCGGTCACCGGCGGATTGGGCGGCGGCGTCGCCGCCATTCTCACGGAACTGGTCACGCTGCTCGAACGGCTCGCCGCCGACGGAACGCCGGCAGCGATCGACCTGCGCAGCCTCCCGATGAGTCCGCAGGACCGGGTGGAGCTCGAGCGCGCGCTCGGCGAGGGCGAAGTCCAGGCGACGGTCAATGCGCGGGGATTGTCGACCGTTCGCGAGACGCGCATTGCCGGGGTCTGGTGGATAGAGCATCGCGACCCCCAAGGGGAGCTGGTCGCGGAACTCCTCGAGGTGACGCGGGTGCCGGAGATCCTCGCGGGCGCGCCCGATGATATCGCCGCGGCGGCGCAGACGCTGCGCGAGTACATTACCACGACCGCCACGGCGCGAACCAGCTAGGAGCAACGGATGACCCAGGGTAACGAAGCAACGACAGTGGGGCAAATGCTGCTGAAGCACGGCATCAGCCGGCGCGGTTTCATCCAGTACTGTACCGCCGTGGCCTCGAGCCTCGCCCTGCCGCCCTGGATGGGACCGGCGATGGCCGAGCAGCTGCGCAACGCCCCCAGGCCATCCGTGGTGTACCTCTCCTTCCAGGAGTGCACCGGCTGCTTGGAGTCATTGACCCGATCCTTCGCACCCACCATCGAAAACATGATCTTCAACATGATTTCGCTGGACTATAACGACACGCTCATGGCTGCGGCCGGCGATGCCGCGGAAGCGGCGCGTGCCAAGGCCATGCAGGATAACTTCGGGAAATATGTGTTGGTGGTGGACGGATCGGTGCCCACCGGCGCCGGCGGCGGCTACTGCATGGCCGGTGGCCGCAGCGCCGTGGAAACCCTGCGCGAGGCGGCGAAGGGTGCGGCGGCCATCGTCTGCGTCGGGACCTGCTCGGCATTTGGCGGCATTCCCTTCGCCGATCCGAACCCGACCGGTGCGTGGCCGGTCAGTGCCATCGTGGGAGATAAGCCCATCATCAACGTCTCCGGCTGCCCGCCCATTCCGGAGGTCATCACCGGAACGCTGCTGCAATTCGTCACCACGGGACAGGTCCCGGACCTGGACGAGCATGGACGTCCCAAAGTTTTCTTCGGCAACACCATCCACGATCGCTGCTACCGGCGGCCGTTCTATGACCAGGGCAAATTCGCGAAGTCCTTCGACGATGAGGGGGCACGCAATGGCTGGTGCCTGTACGAACTCGGCTGCAAAGGCCCGACTACGTACAATGCCTGTGCGACGCTCAAGTGGAACGGCGGCACGAGTTTTCCGATCGAGTCGGGGCACGGCTGTCTCGGTTGCTCCGAACCCGGATTCTGGGACAAGGGCAGCTTCTACTCCGCACTGTCGAGCGCAGCGTGGGGCAAGGCCGGCGAGTCGACACCGCTGCGGGTGCTGGAGGTCGGCGCCGGGGCCGTCGTCGTGGGCGCTGCGCTCGGGCTGGCGTCCGCCGGCTCGGCCCGCCTGCGTCAGCGCCGCAGCGAACAGTTATCGGACGGGGTGGCTTCCACCCCGTCAATTCGGCGCGAAGCGCCTAAGGACGGCTGACCTATGGACCTTTTAGGCTTCGCACGTGGGCCGGCACTCAAAGTGGCGCTGGTCGTGTTCTGTCTGGGCGTCGTGTGGCGCATCGTCGGCTTTGGGCTGCTGCGCATCCGGCGCGACTGGAACAAGCCGCGCGCCTCAGTACTCAAGTACCTGTTCGGCGGCGCGGTCACGGTGGCCACGCGCTCGATGCCGCATCCGGAATTCATCGCCCGCACCGGCCCGGGCGAAGCGCTGGGCTACAGCTACCATCTCGGCCTGTTTGCCGTCGTGCTGCTGTTCACCCCGCATATCATCTTTCTCGGCAGTCTGTTCGGCCTCCTCTGGCCGGGCTTGCCGAGCGGCGTGATCACCGTGATTTCGGTACTCACCCTGACCTTGTTCGTTGCGGTGCTGTTTCGGCGCGTAACGAATCCGGTGATGCGGATGCTGTCGAATTTCGACGATTACTTCAGCTGGTTCATTACCATGGCGGTGCTGGTCAGCGGTCTCGCCGCCACCGCTCACGTCGGCGCTCGGTACGAGACGCTGCTGGCCTTGCACATCCTCACCGTCGATGTGCTGCTCATCTGGTTTCCGTTCGGCAAGCTCATGCACGCCTTTTATATCTTTCCCTCCCGCGCCATCAACGGCGCAATCCTCGCCCGCAAAGGAGCCACCTCATGAGCGACGCCATCGGCATACTCGCCGCCAATCTCGCGCCCGCGGAGGAGGCTCGTACGCCGGAGGCTCGCGTGGCCGGCGCCATGCGGAGTTTCGTCCAGGAGATCGGTGCGATGAGCGCCTTCCGCCTCGAGTCCTGCATCCACTGCGGCATCTGCTCGGACGCCTGTCATTTCTACATCGCCACCGAAGATCCGCAGTACACGCCCATCTGGAAGGTGGAGCCTTTCAAGCAGGCCTACAAACGCGAGGCCAGCCCCTTCGCGCCGCTGTTCAAACTGCTGGGCTTGAAGCGTGCAGTGACGGCCGATCAGCTGGAGCATTGGCAGCATCTGCTGTTCGACAGCTGCAACATGTGCGGCCGTTGCAGCTTGATCTGTCCGATGGGCATCGACGTGGCATCGCTCATCGAGCAGGCCCGCCACGCCATGTTCGACGCCGGACTCGCGCCGAAGGAACTGTACCAAAAGGCGGCGCACCAGCGGGAAACCGGCCAGCCGGAGGCGAGCGCCGAGCCCTACCGCGACCAATTGCTCGCCATCGGTGCACGGTTCGGCGTCGAGATTCCGCTCGATAAGCCCGAGGCGGAGATCATGTTGTGCGTGCCCCGGACCGACATCGAACATTACCCGAGCGCCGTCGCGGCGCTGGCGCGCGTGGTGCAACACCTCGGCGTATCGTGCACCTTTCGCAGCGATGGCTTGGTGGCGGAGAACTACGGCTACTATGCGGGCGGTAAGGAGTGGCAACGCGAGATCAGCCTGCGCTTGATCGAGCAGGCCATCGCCTGTAAGGCCAAGATCCTGCTCGTTCCGGAGTGCGGTCATGCCTACACCGCCTTGCGCTGGGAAGCGGCCGATCTGTACGGCAAGCCGCTGCCCTTCAAGGTGCGCCACGTCACTGAATTCCTCGCGGACGAGTTGCAGTCGGGCCACCTGAAGCTGACACCGGCGGGCACCGGCAAAACCACCTTCCACGATCCCTGCCAGCTGGTGCGCAAGGGCGGCGTCAACGATGCACCGCGGGCGCTCATGACAGCGATGGGCATCAAACTCGACGAATTGAAGAATCACGGTGGTTTCAGTTACTGCTGCGGCGGCGGCGGCGGCGTGCTCGACATCGAGCGCGCGGCGCCGCTGCGCTACCGGACGATGGAGAACAAATTGCGCGAAATCGACGATACCGGGGCTACGACGTTCGTGACGAGCTGCTCCGACTGCCGGCGCACCTTTGACGACGCGCAGGCTCATTTCAACTGGGACAAGACCACCCACAGCCTGCTGGAACTGGTGGCCAATAATCTGCTGACCGCGGCAAGCCGGCCATGAGTGCACAGACCATCGTCGTCGATCCCGTCACGCGCATCGAAGGGCACCTGCGGATCGAGGCGCAATTCGACGGCTCGGTGATCACGCAGGCGTCGAGTTCCGGCACCATGGTGCGCGGCATCGAAATCATTCTGCAGGGCCGCGATCCGCGCGACGCATGGGCCTTTGCGCAGCGCATCTGCGGCGTCTGCACGCTGGTCCATGGGATCGCCTCGGTCCGCGCAGTCGAAGACGCCTTGAAATACACCATCCCTGCCAACGCGCAGCTCATTCGCAATCTCATGATCGCGACGCAATTCGTACACGACCATGTGATGCATTTCTATCACTTGCATGCGCTCGACTGGGTGGATGTGGTGTCGGCGCTCAAAGCCGATCCGAAGGCAACCTCGGCGCTGGCGCAGTCGATTTCGAACTACGCGCGCTCCTCACCCGGCTATTTCGCCGACGTGCAGACTCGCGTCAAGAAGCTGGTCGAATCCGGGCAGCTCGGCATTTTCTCCAACGCCTACTGGGGCCATCCGGGATACAAGCTGCCGCCGGAAGCGAACCTCATGGCCGTGGCGCATTACCTGGATGCGCTGGCGTGGCAGCGCGAAGTCGTGCAGCTGCAGACCATCTTCGGCGGCAAGAATCCGCACCCGAACGTGCTGGTGGGCGGTGCCCCCTCCGCCATCAGCGTGCACGCCGGCGCCGGCACTGGTTCCACCGCCGTCAATCAGGTCGGCCTGCAAAAGGTGGCCGCCATCATCGAGCAGATGCAAACTTTCGTCGACCAGGTCTACCTGCCGGACACACTGGCGATCGCCTCCTTCTACAAGGACTGGTTCAAGACCGGCTACGGCGAGGGCGTCGGGAATTTCATGACGTACGGCGATTTTCCGGCCGCCGGCAGCCAGGACCCGAAGACCTTCCTGGTGCCGCGCGGCGCGATTCTGGGCCGCGATCTTTCCCATATCCAGGAGGTCGACCTCAACGCGGAAGGGGACATCCAGGAATTCGTGTCGCATTCGTGGTACGACTACAGCGGCGGCAAGGATGCCGGCCTGCATCCCTATCGGGGCGAAACCAAGCTGAACTATTCGGGACCGCCGTCCCCGTACCAGAATCTGGACACCTCGGCGAGTTATTCATGGCTCAAGTCGCCGCGCTGGAAGGGCCACGCCATGGAGGTGGGACCGCTGGCGCGCGTGCTGATGCTGTATGCCAGCGGTCACGAGCCCACCAAGGATCTGGCGAATAAGGCGTTGGCCCAATTGAACCTGCCGCTCGAGGCGATGTTCTCCACCATGGGCCGCACCGCCGCCCGCACGTTGGAATGCAAAATTTTCGCCGACTCCATGCCGCAGTGGTACGACAACCTCATGGCGAATATCAAGGCGGGCGATGTGCGCACGTTCAACGACAAGCTGTGGGAGCCTTCCAGCTGGCCGCGGCATGCGCAGGGCGTGGGCTTCCTCGAGGCACCCCGAGGCGCTCTCGCCCACTGGATCGTCATCGATGACGGCAAGATCTCCAACTATCAGGCCGTCGTGCCGAGTACGTGGAACGCCGGACCCCGCGACGCGAGCGGCACCGAAGGCCCCTACGAAGCGGCGCTCAAGGGTCATAGCCTGCAAGACCCGAAACAGCCGCTCGAAATCCTGCGCACCATCCACAGCTTCGATCCCTGCCTTGCCTGCGCCGTCCATGTCGTCGATCCGGACGGCGAGGAGCTGATTCGGGTTCGCGTCCAGTAAGTACCGGTCGATGCCCGGAATATCGCGCGCGTTCCGGGCGTCGAGTCCCGAGGTGGACCTGCTGCTGCTGCATGCCCCCAGCGTCTACGACTTCCGCAAGCATGCGATTCTCTACGGTCCGGTGAGCGACATGGTCCCCTCCTCGACCGTGTTCGAGATGTACCCGCTCGGATTCTTGACGATGGCGAGCTATCTGCACGATCGCGGCATGCAGGTGCGCATCGTCAATCTGGCGCTGCGCATGATGAACAGCCGGCGCTTCGACGTGCCCCGCTTCCTCGCACGCCAGAAGCCCAAAGCCGTCGGCATCGACCTGCACTGGCTGCCGCACGCCCACGGCGCCCTGGAAATCGCGCGCATCGTGAAGGAACTACATCCGGACGTACCCATCATCATGGGCGGTTTGTCATCGAGCTACTTTCACCGTGAATTGATCGGCTACCCTCAGGTGGATTTCGTGCTGCGCGGGGAGAGCACCGAACCGCCGCTGCATCAATTGCTGCTGGCGCTGCGCGAGGGAAAGCCCGTCGACCGGATCCCCAATCTGACGTGGAAGGACGCCCGTGGGATTCACGTCAATCCCCACGGCTTCGTGCCGATGAGTTTGGACTATGTCGATCTGCGGCCCGATCTCATGGTCGAGATGGTACTGCGCTACCGCGACCTGCAGAGCGCCCTGCCCTTCAATGGCTGGTGGAGCAATCCGATCACCACGGTATTCACCGTCAAGGGTTGCGCCTTCGAGTGCGTCACCTGCGGCGCCTCGCACACCAGCTGCACGCACCTGATGAAGCGGCAGAAGCCGGTGTACCGCAGTCCGGCGAGCGTGGTGGCCAACATGCGGGCCTTGAGCCGTCTGATGCACGGACCCATCGTGCTGATCGGCGATCTGCTCATGGCCGGCCCCGAGCACGCGGCCGAAGTGCTCGAAGGCCTGCGCACGGCGGACTTTCCCAATGAGATCGTGTTCGAGTTCTTCGCCTTGCCGCCGGCCTCGTTCCTGCGGGACATCGAGCGCAGCGTGCGCCATTGGAGCATGGCGTTCAGTCCCGAAAGCCACGACCAAGCGGTGCGCGATGCGCAGGTGGGCGAGACGGGTTACACCAACGAGGACATGGAAGCGGTCATCCACGAGGCGCTCCGCCTGCGCTGCTCGCGCATCGACATCTACTTCATGATCGGACTGCCGGCTCAGACCAAGGCGCTGGTGCAGGGCGCCGTCGAATATTGCGGGCGTCTATTGCAACTGACCGACAAGCGGCTCTCCTGCTTCATTTCCCCCATGGGCCCCTTCATCGATCCCGGCAGCCACGGCTTCGAAGAGCCCGACCGCTTCGGCTACCGTTTGTTCGCCCACACCCTGGAGGAGCACCGCCAACTGCTCGTCCAGCCCACCTGGGAGCACATTCTCAACTACGAGACCAAGTGGATGACCCGCCGCGAATTGGTCGATGCGACCTACGATGCGGCCGAGCGGCTCAACGAGCTCAAAGTGCGGCACGGACGAATAACGAAACGGCGCGGCCGAGGCGTGGCCCGCGGCATCGCCGCTGCGCGCGCGTTGCGGGCGAGGCTCGACGCCGGGATGGTACAGGGCCGCAGCGGACTCGCCGATGACGCGCTGATGGGCGAGATCACACGCTTCAGCATGTCCACCGTGTGCGACAAGCGCGAGTTGCTCTGGCCGAGGCGCGTATTCAACTTCCGCATCACCGAAATCCTGCGCCTCATCGGTCGATATATCGGCGGGAAATCACGGGCCGCCCGAGCAGTTCAGCTTCCGTAGTCCAGCTTCCCTGGTTCAGCTTCCTTGGGGCACCGTGTGTGCGACGCCTTGGTGGCAATCGATGCAGGTCATGCCGCTCTTCGGCAAGGATTGGTGCGCTTCGGCGGCGGCGGCCGGCTGCTGCGCGAACGCCATGGCGGCGGGGGTATGACAGCTGCGGCACTCCGCCGAATCGTTCGCCCTGAGCTCCGCCCAGATTTTCTGCGCCATCTCGAGCCGCAGAGCTTCGTACTTCGCGGGCGTGTTGAGCTTGCCGGTCAGGTGCCCCCACACTTCTGCATACGCCTGAACATGCCGCCACAAACCCGGCAGCAATGCCGGCGGCACGTGGCAATTGCCGCAGCCCGCCTGAATGCCGAACACGTTGGAGGCATGCGGGCTGGTCTTCAATTCCCGGAAGGCGGCATTCATCTCGTGACAAGAGGTGCAGAACGTATTGGTCTCCGCAAATTTGAGGCCGCCGACGAAGCCTCCCGTAAAGCCGACGCCGACGATGAAGGCGAGCAGGCCGCCGGCCGGAATACCGAGCAAAAACCAGCGCCGCGGACGCCGCCAAAGCCATGCGGCAAAACCCTGAACCGGCTGCGGCGAATTCACTGCGAAGTTCTCGATGCGGTCATGAGCAGTCCTTCATCCCAATCCGAAAACCCAATCGATTTGGATAATCGATTTCGCGTGGATCGCGAGCGGCAAAAAAATGGTACTCGTCCCGTCGACTCGAGTTCTGTGCGTTTCCGTACAGACCCGCCGGTTATTGCGGTCTACTTTGCCGGTCGTTGCGGTCCACTTTGCGCCCAAGGGCCCTCGAAGTAAATGCGCGGGCGCCGCGTTGTGGGCCGTTGAAGGTCGGATCGTCTTTGGGAGAGTTTCATATGTCGCGTGGTAACGGGATTCGCGAACTGCACCGTACCGCCCACTGGGGTGCGGGAGCAATTGGAACGGCGCTGTTGTGCGCGCTGCTGGCAGCATGCAGCGGGAGCACGGGGCGCACGGGTCCCGCGGGGGCGACCGGCGCCACGGGAGCGACGGGGGCGACCGGCGCCACCGGCTCCGTGAGCGCGCTCAAGCTGGGGACGGCCGCGACGATCACCGCGACCATCACCGGTGTCACCATTGCCACGGCACCGCCGGCAGCGCCGGTGGTGAAGTTCCAGCTGGTCAACGAAACCGGCCAACCGCTGTCAGGGTTGACGGCAGGCGAGATCTATTTCGCGGTTGCCAAGCTCGTTCCGGCGGGTACGCAGCTCGCGGCCGTCCCGCCGCAGACCGCGGCGCCCGCACCGCTGGTGTCGAGCCAGTGGCAGTCGTACATTTATACGGCGGCGACTCCCGCACCCACCAGCGCGGGCACGCCCACCGAGCCGGTCGTCGGTACCACGCCCCAGCCGCAGGCGACCATCGAGGCCGGCACGGCGGGAACCTTCGTCGATAACGGCGACGGCACGTATCAGTACACCTTCTCCAAAGATATCTCCGCCGACAAGGCCGTCCCTTACGACCCGACGCTCACCCACCGGGTGGGCTTCGAGATCCGCGGCGTCGCCAATGCGGCGGGCACCACGATCGCGGCGAACAGCCCGGTTTACACGTTCCAGCCCTCGACCGGCGCGACCACCGGCATCGACCAGCGCGACATCGTCGAAGACCAGACGTGCAAGAACTGCCATCAAGTGCTGTCCTGGCACGGCGGTGCGCGCACCGAGGTCAAGTACTGCGTGATGTGCCACAACCCCTCATCGATCGATCCCTCGAGCGGCAATACCCTCGACTTCAAGGTGATGTTCCACAAGATTCACATGGGCGAGAATCTGCCCAGCGTCACGGCCACCGGCACCCCCCAGAGCAACTACTATATCTTCGGCTATGGCAACGCGATCAGCGACTACTCGACCGTGGCGTTTCCGCAAAGCGATGCCAGCGGCAACAATACGGCCGTCTCGGGCACGGGCCAGCGCTTTTGCGCGACCTGCCACAATGTGAGCGACACCAACACGCCGCAGACGGTCAACTTCAGCACAGCGCCCTCCTCCGCTGCCTGCGGCTCCTGCCACGATAACGTCAACTTCGCAACCGGACAGGGCCACAGCTCGAGCATCGTCGCAACGGACAGCCAATGCTCCACCTGCCACGGTCCGACCAGCAACATCGACAATGGCTCGCTGCAGGTCATCGCCGCGCACCAGACACCGGTGGACTCCGCCATCGCGAAATTCCAGTACACGGTACTGAGCATCACCAATACGGCACCCGGGCAGATCCCGGTGGCGACGATCAAGGTGACCGATCCCACCAACAACAATGCGCCGTACGACATCACGAGCGCCACGGGGCCATTCCAGCAGTCGAGCTCCAGCCTGAACCTCGATGTCGCTTGGAACACCATCGATGTAAACAACATCGGGTCGGGCAGCGCGACGGGCCCGGGCGCCGGGACACCGAATCAGCCGGTGGTCATCAATTTCAAGGCCGGCGGCGCAACCATGAACGCGGACGGATCGTTCACCAAAGCTGCCACGGTCGCCATCCCCGCCACTGTCACGGGGTCCGGCATCGCGGCGCTGGAAGGCCGGGCGGTCGTCACGCTTCCCAACATCTCCGGGCTGGTCGACGCGATACCGACCGGCACGACGGCTGCGGAGCTCGGGGTGCAGGGAGCCGATATCCCGTTTGCGATCACCGACGCCAGCCCCACGCCACGCACCGCCATCGTCGCTATCGCGAAGTGCGATACCTGCCACAGAGTACTCACATTGCACGGCGAGAATCGCACCAATGACATCAATCTATGCGCCTCGTGCCACAACCCGAATGCCACGGACGCCGTCATGCACACCGCTGCTTCCGGCCCCTGCGCCGTGGGCACACCCGACAATCCAATCGACTTCAAGGTCATGATCCATCGGATTCATGCCTCCGGAGACTCGTACGCGTATGGCACGAGCGGCGTGACGATCTGCTCTTTCGGCGGCAACGCCACCACCTTCAAGGTCCTGTATCCCAGCTCCTCGAACGCGAGCCTTGGAAACTGCGCGGCCTGCCACAACAGCGGCACCTACTACCCGGTCGACCCCACCGTGGTCCAGGGGACGACGATTCATGCCAACAATCGGCAAATTCTGACCGACGACGTGGTTGTTTCGCCGAACTCCGCCGCCTGCTCGGCCTGCCACACCGATACGACGGCCATGAACCACATGACGCAGAACGGAGGCAACTTCGCCGCGACCAAGACGGCGACCGGTGCGTTGAATCCCGGCTCGACGGAGACCTGCTCGCTGTGCCATGGTTCGGGAGGAGTCGCCGACGTGGCCGTCGTGCACAAACTCGCGAGCTACCAGTGATCATCGGGATCGTTTATGGAGATTGATATGCCGCGTGCGAACGGGGTTCGCGGCTTAGGCCGTGTCTCCCACTGGGGCGTGTGCGTGATGGGAACGGGACTACTCTGCGCGCTGCTCGCAGCATGCAGTGGGAGTACCGGTCCCGCGGGGACGGCCGGTGCCGCGGGGGCGACGGGAGCGACCGGCCCACCAGGTCCGACGGCCACCGGATCGGTCCTCAATGTCAGCACAGCGACTGCAATCACCGGAAAAATCACCAGCGTCTCGATCAGCGGTCCGCCGGTCGTGAAGTTCCAGCTCACCGATCAGAACGGCGCACTCGTTCAAGGTCTACCGGCAGCCGATCTCGGGGTCGCGATTGCGCAACTCGTTCCGGGCCAAAACGGCTCGTCGAGTCAATGGAATTCGTACATCTACAGCAGCGTAACCCCCTCGGGATGCCCATCCGGCGCCGCGGCCTGCGATTCGACGCCACAGACGCAGGCGTCGGTGGAGAGTGCGACCGCCGGCACCTTGGTTGACAACGGCGATGGCACGTACCAGTACACGTTCAAGAAGGACATCACCAAGGATCCGAACGTGGTCTACAACGCGGCATTGACGCATCGAGTAGGTTTCGAAATCCGCGGCCTCGCGCAAGCGAACAACGCCTCCTTTACATTCCAGCCGTCGACCGGCGCAACCACTGGTATTTTCAGCCGCGAGGTCGTCGATACCGCCACCTGCAATGGCTGCCACACACAGCTGAGCGCACATGGCGGCGCGCGCGTCGAGGTGCAGTACTGCGTGATGTGCCACAACCCCGGCACCACGGATCCCTACAGCGGCAACAGCTTGGACATGAAGGTGATGGTCCACAAGCTCCACACCGGCAGTAGCCTGCCGACTCTTCAGACGGCGAGCAGCACGGTGCCGACGCCGGGCGTGGGCTACTGGATCGTGGGCTACATGCAGTCACTGAACAATTTCAACACCGTGGTTTTCCCGCAGGATACGCGCAATTGCACGACCTGCCACAACCAGGCGCACGCGAATCTGACGCAGGCCGCCAATTACAGTACCGTGCCGACCGCAGAGGCCTGCGGCGCATGCCATGACGACGTGAACTTTGCCACCGGCGCGAACCACAGTTCCGGCATCGTTGCCAACGACAGCCAGTGCACCACCTGCCATGGTTCGACGTCGACCATCGACAACGGCCAGCTGCAAGTGATCACGGCGCATGTCATTCCGGAAATGGTGTTTCAAAAACAGATTGCCTACAACATCATCAAGGCAACCAATACCCTACCCGGCCAGAAGCCGGTGGTTCAGTTCTCGGTCACCAACCCGACCAACGGCAACAAGCCGTGGAACCTGGTGTCGGACGAGCCCTTCGCGTACTGCACGAACTCCAACTTTGGGGAGGCGAACTTGAGTCTCGCCATTGCGTGGAGCACGACCGACTACACCAACGTGGGCAGCGGCGTGACGAGCGAGGCGGCAGAGCCGATCAGCGCGCCCGTCACCTGTGCGGCGACGCCACCGACCGCGAACGGCGATGGCACCTACACCATCACTTTCCCCACCGCGATCCCGGCCAACGTCAAGGGCTCGGCGGGTATTCTGTTCCAAGGCCATCCGGCCCACGACTTCGGTGATGGCAACGGTGCGCAGGAAATCCCGGTACCCAACACCGTATCCTATTCGCCGATCACGGACTCGGTCGCCGCGCCGCGCCGCGAAGTGGCCGCCGCGGCGAATTGCGACACCTGCCACTACCAGCTGAATGGCCACGGTAATAACCGCGTCGACAGCGTGCAGGCCTGCTCGTTCTGCCACAATCCGAATGCCACCGACGTGGTGGCGCGGATCGGCCAAGGGATCACGCCGCAGAACCCCAATCCGACCGACGGTCTCGCGGAGCAGTCGATGGATCTTAAGGTCATGATCCACGCCATCCATGCCGGTGCGGTGCGGGCGGCGGATTCGGGAACTCCGTACCTGCTGTATCACAACGGCAGCGTGCATAATTTCAGCACACTGGGATTTTCGGGCCTGACCAACAACTGTCTCGCCTGTCACGACACCGACACCTACTACCCGCAAGATCCGACCAGTTCGACGGTATTGGCGTCCACTGTCAGCACCTACGTCAACGGCGTCGGCAACAGTGGACCGGCGGGCCAAACCGCCGTCACGGCGGCGACCGCCGCCTGCTCGGCGTGTCACCAGTCGGCGACGGAGAAGACGCACATGATGCAGAACGGTGGTAGCTTTACGGCGGTGAAGGATGCCAACAGCCACGTGGTATCGACGGAGACCTGCGTGATCTGCCACGGCCCAGGGGCAATAGCCGACGTGAAGGTGGTGCACAATGTCGCAGCGTATCAATAAACCGTGATCCATAGCCGCATGCGCGACGCGAGCCTATCGACGCCATCCCGAGTATCAGTGCGATCCCGCGCGAACGCCGCAACAGGGTGTGTTCTGCATGCGATGCTGGCCCTCCTCCTCGCCACTCTTGCCCTGCCGCCCGCCGTGGCCTCGGATGCGCGCGCGGCCGAGGCCCCCCCGCCCAGCACACCCCAGCCCGCGACGCCCGCCTATAGTCCGCAAGGCGCGGACACCTGCCTCGGTTGTCATGGCGGCGACGCCAACGTCACGGGGATCTTCCGCACCAAGCACGCGCGCCCGAACGATCCCAACGGCCCGTTCGGTCATGGCGGACTGCAGTGCGAGGCCTGCCACGGCCCGGGCGGCGCGCACGTGGCGGCCGGCGGCGGCCCGCTGGCGGGCATGCACGACTTCGGTCCCAAAGCGCTCACCCCTGCCGTCCAGCAAAACGCCGTGTGTCTGGGCTGCCATCAATCGAATGCGGCGCACGCGTGGGGCTCGAGCGCTCATGCGGCGAGCGATGTGGCCTGCGCGAGCTGCCATGACCTGCACAAGCCCAAGGATCCGGTGCTGACCGCGGCTACGCAGATCGAGGTCTGCACCGGCTGCCATCAGGCGCAACACACCGACCTGCTCAAACCGTCGCATCATCCGATGCGCGAAGGCAAGATGGGATGTACCGCCTGCCATTCACCGCATGGTTCGACGGCGCCCGCGCAATTGGTGAAGAACACCGTCAATGAAACCTGCACCAGCTGCCATGCCGAATACCGCGGACCGTTTCTGTGGGAACACCAGCCGGTGACCGAGGATTGCTCGAACTGTCATCAGCCGCACGGCTCGGTGCAGCCGGCGCTGCTCAAGATCCGTACGCCGTTTCTGTGTCAAACGTGCCATGAGGGCGCGGGGCATCCGTCTATCGCGAACACGCCGCAGGGTCTGCCGGGCGGAGCCCCGAGCGCCTACCTGCTCGCCGGCGGCTGCATCAACTGTCATTCCCAGGTTCACGGCTCGAATCATCCGTCGGGCCGCGCCCTCATGCGTTAGACCTCATGAAAACACTCTCTCGCCATCGCATATCCCTTCGGCACTCCGACGCACCGTCCGCGCTGCGGCCGGCCGCGATGATCGCCGTGGCGGCGTTTACCGTCGCAGCGGCGGCATCGGCCGATACGCCGCCGGCGGATACCAGCGATTGGAAGTGCACGCAGTGCCCCTTCCTGCAAGGGTACGAGTCCAACGTGGAAGTGGGTGCTCTGGCCGCAAGCGGCGCGAACGCCACCTTCGGCCGCTATACCGGCATCGATCACGCGGGCACCTATGCCGATGTGGGAGGATCCGGACAACTCCGCAGCGATGACGGTTCGTATGCGAACTACGATCTCGAGCAACTCGGGCTCGCCTCCCGGAGCGGTTACGTCGAGGGCGGCCGCGAGGGCAAGTACGACCTGCGTGTGAGCTACGACGGCCAGCCAGAGCGCCTCTACGATACCGGCGTCACGCCGTTCCAGGCCAGCGGCACGAATCTCGGCCTGCCGCCGGGCTGGATCGCGGCGGGCGGCACGGCAGGAATGAGTGCACTCGGCCCGAGCCTCGCCTCTGCGCCGATCGGGACGGACCGGCGCACGGTGGCGTTGCTGGGCCGTTTCTTTGCGAGTCCCGGCTGGACCCTGTTCGGCGAGTTTCGGCGACAGGAAAAGGTGGGCACCGACCTCACGAGCGCGAGCTTTTTGACCGAAGCGGTGCAATTGCGCCAGCCCGTCAACTATGCCACCGATTCCTTCGAAGCGGGCGCCGCATGGTCCGGCCGCATCGCCAGTTTCCGGTTGAGCTACCTAGGCTCCTGGTTCGAAGATGACAACGATGCGCTGACCTTTGCGAATCCCTATCTGCCCATCGTGCCGGGCGCCACCGAGGGACGCCTCGGCGTGCCGCCCAGCAACAACCTGCAGCAGGTCGCAGCGTCCGGCAACCTGCAGCTGCCCTGGTATGCGACCACGCTGACCTATACCGCCTCGCTCGGCTGGCTGCGGCAGAACGACGCCTTTCTACCCGTCAGCACCTTGGCCGGCGCCGGTGTGCCGGTGCCGGGATCGCTCAATGGCGACGTGCATCTTACTCACTACGCGCTGCAACTGGCCTCGCGGCCGCTACCGAAACTCAACATCCGCGGCAACGCGGCCTATGATGGACGCGACGACCAGACGACACCGCTTGCCTTCAACTACGTCGCGACCGATACCTTTCCCGCGGGGACGGCGGTCACGCCGCGCTACAGCGAGGACCGCGTGCGCCTGGATGGCGGTGCCGACTACGCGTTGGCCCGCTGGATGCGCATCGGCGTCGGCGGCAAGTTCAACGACAACCACTACGGACCAGGGCAGGTGGTCACCAACACGCAGGAAACCGAAAGCTGGGGCCGCGCCACGGTCACGCCCCTGTCCTCGTTGAGCTTCACGCTGAAATACGGCGATGCAATGCGCAGGACCTCGTCCTTTTTCAACACCGGTGCGTTGCCGCCCGAGGAAAATCCGCTGGTCCGCGACTTCAACTACGCGCCGCGCGACCGGGTATTCTCCTCGATCACGGGTTCTTGGGCGGCAACGTCGACATTCACCTGGACGCTCGAGGGCTTCCTGGCCAAGGACGACTATCGATTGTCGCCGCTTGGGCTTCAGGCCGCGCACGAACAACGCGCATCGACAACGCTCACCTGGACGCCGCGCGCGACTTTGAGCGCCTATCTCGATGCCGGCTACCAGCACCTGGCCATGCTGCAGAACGGCTACACGGGGGCCCTCACGGCACCGTGGCTGGCCGCGGACACGGAACGGTTGTGGAACTTGGGGGTGGGTGGACGGTGGGTTCCGCAAGAGCGTTGGACCCTCACATTGGACTACCTGCTCGCGCCTTCCTACGAGGACACCGACTCGACCGCGGGAGGGGCGGTCCAGGGCTTCCCGCAATCCTGGACCAAACTCGATTCTGCGCGTCTCGGGGTCGCCTATCAATGGACCCCCGCTCTGCAGATCCATTTCCGCTATACGCGCGAACAGTACAACTCCAACGACTGGGCGCTGAATGCGGTGGGGCCGTCCACCGTACCGAACCTGTTGGCGCTGGGGATTCAGCCCTATCGCGACAGTGTGAACCTGTTCGGTCTGACGGTGCGCTATCAGTTCGGTCATGACAGCACGCCGCACGCGTCGCAATGAGGCGCGCGTCCACGGGAACACCGGAGATGCACCGATGAACGAAGGATCGCCGATGCTCGAAGCACACGGATCGATCGACCGTCCGTCGCCGGCGCTGGCAGGGCCCGGCATGGCCGCGGCGGTGCGCCGCGCGTTTCTCGCCACGCGGCCGCCCTTCATGATCGCCGCGGTGACTCCGGTGCTGGTGGGCACCGCCTGGGCCGGCACGGCCTATCATCGCTTCGACGGTCTGCTGTTCGGGCTCGCTCTCGGGGTCATGCTGCTCGCGCACGCAGCGGCCAATGTTTATAACGACGTGGGCGACGACATCACCGGTGCAGACCCCGGCAACGTCGAACACATCTATCCCTACACCGGCGGCTCGCGCTTCATTCAAGCAGGGCTGCTGTCGCGTGCTCAGATGACTCGCCTCGCACTCGGTTTGGCCGTCATCGCGCTGCTGCTGGGTGTATTGCTCGCGCTCCTGCGCGGGCCCGGCGTGATCTGGCTGGGCGCCGTGGGGCTCGGGCTCGGACTCCTGTATTCGCTGCCCGGCGTGCAGCTATCCGCGCGCGGCTTGGGCGAGGCGACCGTGGCGATCGGCTTCGGGGCGCTGCCGGTGCTGGGCACCATGTGGCTGCAGACGGGGTTCGTCGATTCCATCGCGGTCCTCCTCTGCCTGCCGGTGAGCGCCTGGGCGGCGGCGATCCTGATCATCAACGAGGTTCCGGACATCGAGGCCGACCGCCGCGCGCATAAACGCACGCTCGTGGTCCGCTGGGGTGTGGGCGGCGCGCGCTGGCTCTATCGCGGCCTCATCATCATCGCTCTGGCGGCCTCGGCCGCGGCCATCGCGCGTCATGCGCTGCCGCTCTGGTACACGCTCCCCGCATTGATTTTCGCCGGCCTCGGCCTGCGTGCGGTTCGCGGCATATCGACGGAAAGCCGCGCGCGTCCGCGCCTGAAGCGGAGCATCGAGCTGACCATCGTCATCCATGCACTCGGCTGCATGACTCTGATCGCAGCCATCCTGTTAAATCGCGCCGCCTGACAGCGCCCGTCGTTGCGTTCGTGTACACCTGCCCCATGCACCCCGAGGTGCGGCAGAGAACATCGCGCCAATCCGCCGGCAGCGGCAATGCAGGCAATTGGCGGGTCTCGACCGGCGGCTCGAAGGCCGGCGCAGCCGAACGAAGCCGTGCCCGCTGCTCAGCCGTACCCGACGGCGCCAGAACACAGGCGCTCAGAGCCGCGGTCAACACGAGAATCAGGAGCGCCGCCACGGGAACAGGTCGCAGCTCGCTTCGCTGCGCACCTCTCTGTACGGTGACGCACGGACATGCAAATGACGTAGAGTAATCCTCCGACCCAGAATACGGTACCCGGCGTCTTGACGCCTCACTCATGAACGAAGGCTACCAATGCAAGCTATGCAGCAGATCGATCGTCCGTCGCCGGCTCTGGCGGGACCGGGTATGGCGGTGGCGGTGCGACGAGCGTTTTTCGCCACGCGACCGGCGTTCTTGACCGCGTCGGCGATGCCGGTACTCGTCGGCGCCGCCTGGGCCGGCGCGGCTCTGCACCGCTTCAACGGCCTGCTGTTCGGGCTCGCTCTCGCGGTCACCGTGCTCGCGCACGCGGCGGCCAATGTCTACAACGACGTAACCGACGATCTCAACGGCACCGATCCCGGCAATACGAACCTCATCTATCCGTACACGGGCGGCTCGCGCTTCATTCAAACGGGACTGCTGTCGCGCGGCCAGATGACGCGCCTGGCAATTGGCTTAGGGCTGGCCGCGCTGCTGCTCGGCGCGCTGCTCGCGGTGTTGCGCGGCCCCGGCGTCATTCTGCTCGGGTGCGCGGGCCTCGGCATCGGGCTGCTGTATTCCCTGCCCGGCGTGCAGTTGTCCGCGCGCGGGCTCGGCGAGGCGGCCATTGCGGCCGGCTTCGGCATACTGCCGGGGTTGGGCGTCGTGTGGCTGCAGGCAGGGTATGCCGACCTCGACGCACTGCTCATCTGCGTGCCGATGAGCGCGTGGGTAACGGCGATTCTCGTCATCAACGAGGTTCCGGATATCGAGGCCGATCGGCGTGCGCATAAGCGCACCCTGGTCGTGCGTTGGGGGGCGCGCGGCGCGCGCTGGATCTATGGCAGTCTCACCGTCATTGCCCTGGCGGCGGCGGCGGCGGCCATTGCACGTCACGCCCTGCCGCTGTGGTATGCGGCGCCGGCGGTTGCACTCGCGGGCCTTGGCCTGCGCGCAGCTCGGGGCATATCGAGCGACCAGGCGCTGCGCCCCCGGTTGAAGCAAAGCATCGAACTCACTCTCGCCATTCATGCGCTGGGCTGCGTTGCCATGATCGCGGCCATCCTGCTGAAGCTCATCGACTGATTCGCCCCGGCGGCAATGTTTACTTGACGGCTCAGAGGTCCCAGGTGACTCGCAAACCATAGGTCCTTGGCGGCTCCAGGAAAGCCGTCGCACCGGTCGCGAGCGCCGGAAGATTGCTGCCGCCGGCCGTCGCGGCGACCACCGCCACGTTCTCGATATTCTTGACCCACACGCCCAGACTCCAGCCCCCGGAGGAGCAATACGTGAGCGACGCATCGGATTTGACGTACGGCTCTTGGCGCCCGCGGTGTAGGCCTCGAGCGTCGCCTGATTGACGCCATTGCTCGCCGTGGGCGTGCTGGCAAACGTGTTGAAGGTGCCGGGCTGATAGCTGGTCTGAGTCGCGGCATACAGCATTACGCGAGGTGCGACGTCGTAATCGATTCCCGCCTTGTAATCGGCATGGCGGAAATTATGCCCGTAGGTAAACGGTGCGAGGGCGGTGCCGGCCGCGAATTGCCCGTTCCCGATGCGGTCGTCGAGGCTGTACCGGCCTCCCACGGTCCAGCGAAGATCCCGCGCGAGGTTGAACGTCAGCTGGCCGAATACCGCTTCTCCCTCGATACGATTGAAGTCGATGACGCTCACCGGAGTGCCCATCCCGGGCGTGAAGCTGCCGAAGGTGAAGGTCCCGTTGCTGTCCAGATCGTATGCATACAGGCCGGCAAGCCACGTACCCCACGGCTGCGTCGCGGTAGCGCGCAATTCATTGGTGATCTGCCGATAATTGTTGCTCTCGTTCCCTGGAAATGCGCCCAGCCAGTAATCGGGGGACGTTGCGACGCTCAGATAGGACGGAATCCAGGTCAGCGCCGTGTCGCCCGCGATCTTCAGATCGATTTGGCCGCCCGCCATCCTGTTGTAGTAGCTCTGCCGCTCGGCTCGGGGCTGGCCGTAGGGCAGGTTCTGCGCATAGGGCGCCGGAAACTGATCGTTCCAGGGATTGGACGTAAGATAGCTGTTGGGATCCAGCTTGCCGGTCGCCGGATTGATGCCTTTCGGCACCAGATTCGGCGGATGGCCGTCCTTGGACACCGACGAGCCCCACAGGTAGGCGCTCAAATTCTCGCTTGGCTGATACAGGACCGATAGTCGGGCGCCCAGATCGTCCTGGGGAATCCGCGCCGGATGTCATGTAGCCGTCGTGCCGCAGATAATCCAGCGCGGCGCGCACCGCCAAGGCATCGCCCAGCGGCAGATTCTGTGCGGCGCTCACGTGATACGTCCCGTAATCCCCGACCTCCAGCACAGTACTCGTCTCGTACTGCATGGTCGGGCGCCGGAAATTCACATTGACCGCACCACCGAGCGCGCTGCTGCCGTAGAGAGTGCCTTGCGGCCCCGGCAGCACCTCGATCTGGCCGATGTCGTACAGCGGGACGCTGGTCGCTTCGCGCGGAACGGATACCCCATTCAAATTGAACGAGTTCGGCGGGGTTATTTGCGGGAAGTCCAGCGTGCTCCCCACGCCGCGGATATAGATTTCGGTGGAGTCGTTCTCCTGTTGGAATCGAACCGACGGCACGAAGTCCTGAACCGCCCGAATATCCGTGATGCCGGAATGGACCAGCGACTCGCCGTCGATGGCCGTGATTGCCGCGGGCGCTTTCTGCTGCAGCTGCTCTTGCTTGTTCGCGGTTACGATCACTTCCTGCAGCGAACCGGCATTGCGCTCGGCGAGCACCGTCGGCGTACCGGCCGCGGCATCGTTCTTTTGTCCGTCAGCGGTCGCTGGCACAGTGCCGGCCGCCGTATCGTTCTTTTGGTCGGCTCCGGGCACCGTCAGCGTGCCGGCCACGGCATCGTTCTTTTGTCCGGCCGCGGTCGCTGGCACAGTGCCGGCCGCGGCATCGTTCTTTTGGTCGGCCCCGGCCGCTGAAGCGGCTGTTGGATCGCTCTCGCTCGCCACCGCGGGTCCGGCCGCCAGCGCTGCGGCGAAAACGGCGAGCATTGCCGCTCCAAGGACCGACCGGGGTCGGGTGCGTTGATCGACAGTGTCCATGGGAGTTCTCATTTCGCGCTCAAGCCCGCAGCCTGCACCAATGCGATGAACGGCCCGGGATAGACGCCGAGCACCAGCATCGCCAACGTCAGCAGGATCAAGAGGCCGCCGCCGGTGCCTCGAGCCCAGTTGAGCGGCGCCGAAAACGGCACCGCCCAGCGCGGCCGCAGATAGAGCTGCACCAGTGCACGCAAGTAGTAGTACAGGCCGACGGCGCTGCCGAACACGACGGCGGCGAGCAGCACCCAGAGGCGCTTGTCGACGCCGGCGCCGAGCACATAGAACTTGCCGATGAAGCCGGCGGTGAGCGGAATACCCGCGAGCGAGAGGAGTGCCACGGTGAGAATGGCCGCAAGATACGGATGCCTCCAGAACAGGCCGCGATAATCGAACAACGCCTGCGCGTCGTGCTCCTTGCGGGGGCTCGACATCAGCGTGACCACGCCGAACGCCGCCAGCGTGGTCACCACGTAGGTCAGAAGATATACACCGACTGCCTCGATCGCGAGCGGGCCGGAGGCGATCAGCGCCACCAGCAGGTAGCCGAAGTGAGCGATCGATGAGTAGGCCAGCAGGCGCTTGAGGTTTTCCTGCCGCAGAGCCATGACATTGCCGATGACGATGGACAGAATCGCCAGCACCGACAGCACGTCGACCAGGGCGCCGTATTGGTAGGCGCGGGCCTCGACGAAGTAGCGCAGCAGCAGCGCGAACACGGCGATTTTGGACGCCGTCGCCAAGTACGACGTGACGGGGGCCGGAGCGCCTTCATAGACGTCCGGCGTCCACAGATGGAACGGCGCGAGCGACAGTTTGAAGCCGATGCCGATCAGCAGCATGGCGCCGCCGAGGATCATCAGACTGCGTTCGCCGTCGGCGATGTTGGCGATGCTGGCGCCGATCTCGCCGAAAACCAGCGTCCCGGTCTGCGAATAAATCAATGCCATGCCGAAGGCGATGAAGGCCGAGGCAATGGCCGACAGCACCAGGTACTTCATGCCCGCTTCGAGCGAGTGGCGCTCCTTCACGAGGTAGGCCGCCATGCCGTACATGGGCACGGACAAGAGTTCCAGACCCAGGAAGAAGGAGGCAAAGTGGCGGGCGGCAACCATCGTCAATCCGCCGAGCGTGGACAGCAGCAGCAATAGATACATTTCTTCGCGGTTGCCCCGGTACTCCGCCAGATAGGCAGGCAGGAGGGCCGCCGTGGCCAGCGCGCAAATCAGGATCAACGCCATGTAAAGCCACGCGTAGTTGTCGATGCCCAGCAGCGGCGTCACGGTTTGCGGCAGCGGCAGCGTGAAAACGCCGGGCAGCCAGAAGTGCACCAACAGCGGCAGCAGCGCGACACTCAACCCCGCCAACGCAAGCGCTGCATTCCACCCAGGGTGACGTTTGAGGGCAATGGCGAGCATCAGCACGACGACGGTGACACCGACGATCAAAATCGGCGACAACGCAAGCAGTTGTTGCACGGTCATGGCGCCCCTCGCCCGGCGCTGCGGCCGTTCGCTCCGGCGGACAAGGCGTTCATCGCCGCGTCGGCCACCATGGCGTGCGCAGGCCTCTCGGGCGATGCGCGCACGGCGGGAGCAGCGTCGCTCAGCCTCGCCGCGGGCGCGTACAGCCCCTGCAATGCCTGCACCGATGCGCGCGATAGGTCCAAGATCGGTTGCGGATACAGTCCCATCCAGATCAGGATGGCCATCAAGGTGGCAAGCGTCGTGATTTCGCGGCCGTTCAAATCCGCGAGCGGCGTTTCGTCCTTCGGGTTTCCATGGAACGCACGCTGCATCAGCATCAGCGAATAAACCGCGGACAGTATCAGGCCGCCGGCGGCCACCACCGCCACGTCCACATGCGTTTTGAAGGTGCCGAGGAGAATCAGGAATTCGCCCAGGAAGTTGCCGAGGCCCGGCAGACCCAGCGACGCGATGACAAAAAACAGCGCGATCGGCGGCAGATAGGAAAAGCGCGCCCATAGTCCGCCCATCTCGGTGAGATCGCGGGTATGCAGGCGTTCGTACAATTCACCGCAGAGAATGAATAAGCCGCCGGCGGAAATGCCGTGCGCCAGGATCTGGATGACGACGCCCTGCAGCGCTTCCTCGGTGCCGGCATAGACACCGATCAGGATGAAGCCCATGTGGCTGATCGAGGTATAGGCCACCAGGCGCTTGGTATCGTTCTGTCCGAAGGCAGAGATCGCGCCATAAACGATGCCGAGCACCCCGAGCCACATCGCCACCGGCGCGAACGCGGCGGACGCCTGCGGAAACAGCGGCAACAGAAAGCGCAGCAGACCATAGGCCGCGGTCTTGAGCAGCACGCCGGCGAGGATCACCGATCCGGCCGTCGGCGCCTGGGCGTGCGCATCCGGCAGCCAGGAATGCAACGGCACCACCGGCAGCTTCACCGCAAAGGCCAGGAAAAATCCGAGCATGATCCAAAATTCGGTGCGCGCGCCCATCGGCGTGTGCAGCAGCTCAGAGTAGCCGAAAGTCAGCGTTCCGGCGGTGCGGTAATGCACGAACACCAGCGCCAGAATCGCCACCAGCATCAGCAGACCCGATGCCTGCGTGAAGATGAAGAATTTGGTCGCCGCATAAATGCGTCCCCTGCCGCCGGGAATATTGTGGCCCCACAGCGCGATCAGGAAGAACATCGGCACCAGCATCATTTCCCAGAAGAAGAAAAACAGGAACAGATCGGTGGCGAGAAATACGCCGATGATGCCACCCAGATTCCACATCAGGTTGAAATGAAAGAAGCCGACGTGGCGCGTGATCTCGCGCCAGGAACAGGCGACGGCCGCCAGACCGAGCACGGCGGTGAGCGTGACCAGCAGCAGCGACAATCCATCGAGCCCCAAGCTGAAGCTCACGCCCAAGCGCGGAATCCAGGGCACGGAGAACTGCTCCGTCCAGCGGCCTCCCTGATCGCCGGCCGAGCGCAGCAGCGTCAGCGAGTAATCGCCGGTGAGCCACAGATCGGCCGTAAGCGCCAGCACGAGCAAGAGCGTGCCGAGCGCCGCCCAGCGCACGAGTTCCGTGCCGAATCGTTCCATCTGCCAGCACAGCAAACCGCCGATGAAAGGAGCCAGCAGCAACCAGACGAGAATCATGGATACACCGTCCGCAGAACGGCGGCAGCGCCGCCTCGTCTTGCGGCGGAGCGCAGCCTCATGACAGGATCGCCACGGTGATGAGCAGCACCGCGCCCAGGGCCATGCTGGCGGCATACCAGCGAATCCGGCCGTTCTGGGTACGCACCAGGCCCCCGTTGAGCGAGAGCAATCCGGACGGTATGGCGAGAATGGCGAGATCGATGCCGTCGCGCGCGTTTTTGTGTGCGAACCAGCGGAAGGGCCGCACGAACAGCTGGTCGTAAAGCCAGTCGAAACCCCAGCCGCGGAGCCACAGGCGGCTGAGCAGCCGGCCCGGCAACGTGCCCGCGAGCCATGTCACGAAGCGCCGCTCACCGAGGAACAGCACGCCGGCCAGCGCGATGCCGCCGACGGCGACGGCGGCGGACAAGAGTTCCACCGGCAACTTGGCGCTGCCCGCGGTGTGTTCGAGCATCGGCAGCACGCCGCCGAGCGGCAGATGAATCATGCCGCCGACGAAGGTCGATAACACCAGCAACACGCCGAGCGGCAGCCAGTAGGCAGGACCATGACCCGGACGCGCCTCGATCTTGGCCTCGCCATGAAACACGGTGAAAATCAGCCGGAAAATATACAGCGAGGTAATAAAGGCCCCGAGCAGTCCGGCGATGAAAAGCCCGAGATGCCCACCGGCATACGCTTCCCAGAGAATTTCATCCTTGCTGTAGAAGCCGGCGGTGACCAGCGGCAATGCCGCGAGCGACGCGCCGCCCACCAGGAAACAAGCGTACGCAAGCGGCAGCTGCTTGCGCAGGCCGCCCATCTTGAAGATATCCTGCTCATGGTGGCAGGCCAGGATCACCGCGCCGGCGGTGAGGAACAAGAGCGCCTTGAAAAAGGCATGCGTCATCAAATGAAAAATAGCCGCGCCCCACGCACCCGCACCCAAGCCTACGAACATGTAGCCGATCTGGCTGATGGTCGAGTAAGCGAGGATCCGCTTGATGTCGGTTTGTACCAGCGCCGCACAGCCCGCGAGCAACAGCGTCGCGGCGCCGACCACCCCGACCGCATGCAGCGAGTACGGCGCCAGTTCGAACAGTCCATGCGTGCGCGCGATCAGATACACGCCGGCCGTCACCATGGTCGCCGCGTGAATCAGCGCCGATACCGGCGTGGGACCGGCCATCGCATCCGGCAGCCAGGTCTGCAGCGGCAGCTGCGCCGATTTACCGACGGCGCCGCCGAGCAGCAGCAGAGTAATCATCGTGATCGCCCGATCGCCCGTTGCGAAGTGACCCGGCGCCAGCAATGCCGCCTGCTGAATGTCGAGCGTCCCCAACTCGCGATACAGCCAGAACAGACCGATCGCCATGAAGGCGTCGCCGACGCGCGTGACCACGAATGCCTTGCGCGCCGCTGCGCCGTTGGCCGGGTCGCGGTACCAGAAGCCGATCAACAGGTAGCTGCACAGGCCCACGCCCTCCCAGCCGAAATACAGGAACAGCAGGTTGTCGCCCAGGACCAGGAACACCATGCTGGCGATGAACAGGTTCATGTACGCAAAAAAGCGCGCATAGCTCTCGTCGCCGCGCATGTACCACGCGGCAAACAGATGGATGAAGAAGCCGACGCCGGTGACCACGCCCAGCATGGTCAGCGACAAGCCATCCAGGCGCAGCGCAAAGCGCGGCGCGAAATTGCCCACCTGCAGCCACTGCCACAGCGGCTGAGTGAACACGCCGCCCGCCGGCGGCACCGTGCAGAATTGAATGGCCACCGCCAGCGTCGTCAACGCCGCGATGCCGACGGTGCCGACGCCGATCGCCGCCGCACTGGTCTCGGACAGGCGCTTGCCGCTGAACGTGAGGATCACGAAACCCAGCAGCGGCACGAAGCAGGCCAGGAAGAGCGCGTTAAACATTGCGGTCACAGGTCCTTAGCCGCACATCATTGCCGTCCATGGCGCGAGGTTGCGCATGGTTCCGGCCCCGGCCCGGCCATCCCTGGCCGGGCGTTCGCCGCCACTGGCAATGACATCGAGTCATTGCCAAAAAAGCGTGGCGGCTCACCCACGCATCTCGCTGGCCGCATCCGTATCCAATGTCCGGAAACGGCGGTGGAGCTGCAACACCATCGCGAGCGCGACGCTGGCTTCGGCGGCGGCAAGGGTGAGAATCAGGATGAACATCACTTGGCCGTCTGCCTGGCCCCAGCGGCTGCCGGCGCTGACGAAAGCCAGTGCCGCCGCGTTCATCATGACTTCGATCGACATCAGCACGAACAGAATGTCGCGCCGCAGGAGAATGCCCATCAGCCCGAGCGAGAACAGGATCCCGGCCAGCAGCAGCGCATGTTGCAGCGGTACGGTGGTCACTCGTGCCTTCCGAGGTGGAAGGCCGCCACCAATCCCGCGAGCAGCAGCATCGAGGCCAGTTCCACCGCCAGCACATAGGGTCCGAACAGCGCGACGCCCACCTGCACCGCGCCTATCTGCATCGCGCCCACCGCCTGCCCGCCGGCGCTCACCGCCCGCCCGCCCGCCGTGACATGCACTCCGTAACCCCCTAGTACCCACACCAACTCGCACAGCAACGCCAGCGACAGCACACCGGGCCCCAACCAGGTCCGCGGCGCGAGCCAGCGCCGCTCCTGATCCACGGTCGCCTTGCCCAAGTTCAGCATCATCACGACAAAGACGAACAGCACCATGATCGCGCCGGCATAGATGATCACTTCGAGGACGCCGGCGAACGGCGCGCCGACGCTGAAGAACACCATCGCCACCGCCAGCAGCGATACGATCAGGTACAGCAGCGCATGCACCGGGTTGTAATTGGTGATCGCGAACAACGTCGCGATCACCGCCACGGCCGCCGCGAAATAAAATGCCAGTTCCACGTAGCTCCTCGTTCCGGCAATCAGGGCAGCAGGGTTCTTACGTCCACGGGCTGGGCCTCGTGGGCCGCCGCGCCCTTCGGCTTGCCGGCGATGGCGAGCCCGGCGACGCGGTAGAAGTTGTATTCCGGCACCTTGCCGGTGCCGTTGATGAGTAAATGCTCCTTCTCATAAACGAGGTTCTGCCGGTCGTATTCGCCCATCTCGAAATCCGGGGTGAGCTGGATCGCGCTGGTCGGACACGCCTCCTCGCACAGACCGCAGAAGATGCAGCGCGAGAAGTTGATGCGGAAGAACTCCGGATACCAGCGGCCGTCCTCCGTCTCCGCCTTCTGCAGCGAGATGCAGGCGACCGGGCAGGCGACCGCGCACAGGTTGCATGCCACGCAGCGCTCCTCGCCGTCCGGATCGCGCGTCAGCACGATGCGGCCGCGATAGCGCGGCGGCAGATACGGCATCACCTCCGGATACAGGATGGTGTCGCGCTTGTGGGTGGCGTGCGCGAACACCATCACCATGCTGCGCAGGTTGGAATAGATACCCTTGAGAACGGCGAACATCTTAAGTTTGCCCCGCGGGGTGTGCCAGCACGAGCGCGGCCGTCGCGAGCATATTGAGCAGCGCCAGCGGCAGGCAGAATTTCCACCCCAAGGCCATGATCTGGTCGTAACGTGGACGCGGCAGCGCGCCGCGCAGCAGGATGAACAGCATGATGAAGAAAAGGGTCTTGAGCGCGAACCAGAAGAAACCTAAGCTGGGCAGCCGATCCGCGAACGGCCCCTGCCAGCCGCCGAAGAACAGCGTCGTCAGCAACGCCGAGACCAGCACGACGCCGACATACTCGGCGACGAAGAACATGCCGAACTTCATGCCCGAGTATTCGGTGTGATAGCCCGCCGTCAGTTCGTTTTCGGCTTCCGGCATATCGAACGGGAAGCGGTGGGTGGTGGCGACGGCGGCCAGTGAAAACAGGCAGAACCCGAAGAACTGCGGCACGATGAACCACAGATGCCGCTGCGCCGCCACGATATGGTCGAGCTGGAAAGATCCCGTCTCGATCACTACGCCCATCAAAGCGATGCCCATGAAGACTTCGTAGCTCAGCATCTGCGCCGCGGCACGCAGGCCGCCGAGCAGCGAATACTTGCTGTTGCTCGCCCACCCGCCGAGCATCGCCGCATACACCGACAGACCCGCGAGCGCGAGGAACAGCAGCACGCCCACGTTGAGGTCGGGCGCCACGCCCCAGCCCGGCGCCACCGGCACGATCAGAAAGCTCAGCATCGTGGTGATCATCGCCACGGGCGGGGCGATCAGAAATACCGGTTTGTCGGCAAAGGGCGGGATCCAGTCCTCCTTGAAGAAAATTTTGACCATGTCCGCGACGACCTGCAACAGGCCGAAGGCGCCGACGCGATTGGGGCCGTACCGGTCCTGCCACAGGCCGAGCAGCCGGCGCTCGACCCAGATCAGCATCGCGGCGACGGTCACCAAGCCCAGCATCAGCACGATGGCCTTGACGACGGCGAGCAGCACCGCGGCGAGGTCAGCCGTCCACCAGCTCATGCAACCCCCTTGCCGAGTTCGGCGATGACGCCGGCGGCGAACCACGGCATTCCCGGCAGGCCGACCGGAAGACCGACCGTGCCGCGGGGCTGATCCGCTCTGCGCAGCACCGGCAGGCGCACGACGACGCGCCCGGGCAGCGTCACGTCGAGCGCGCCGTTCTCGCCGGCCTGGGTCTCGGCGCCGCCTGACTCGAGGGCGTCCGCATCGGCGGGATTGAGCGCGAGATACGCGGTGGGAATGAGGCTGGCCAGCGGCGCCGAGAGCGCGGACAGTTCGTCGCTGCCGAAGATATGCGCCAGCGGCAGCACCGGCCACTCGCCGGCGCGTGCAACAAACGCCGCCGGGATCGCCCGGGCATACGCGGCCGCGCCGTTCGCCGCGGGCTCGATCAGCCGGACGCCCGGATCGCCGCCTTGCAGCGGCCCACCGACCTCCGCCTGGAATTTATTCCAGGACTGCGGCGAATTCCAACCCGGCGCCCAGGCGAACGGAATCAACGCGCCCGGCCGCTCGCCCGCCTGCGTGCCGTTGTGCCCTTCCATTGAAAAGGCCAGCGGTGTGTCCGCGTCCTGCGGCTGGCGCGGTTCGTGAACCGACAGATTGGCGCGCATCGCGGTGCGGCCGCTGTAGCGGTGCGGCTCACGTGCGATCTTGAGTCCATGCAGGCGGAACTTTGCGTTGGGCGCGGCATTCACGATCTCGCCCAGTGCCGGCATCGCCTGCGCGACCGCCGCGACCACGTCGTCGAAGTGGCCCCACTCGGCGGCCAGGTGCTGGTGCCGCGCACGCAAATCCATGAGCCACGCCCAGGATTCACGGATCGCAATTTGCGGATCGTAGTAGGCGGGGTCGTAGACCTGGAAGAAACGCTGCGCGCGGCCTTCGTTGTTGACCACCGTACCGTCGCTTTCGGCGAAGGCGCCGGCCGACAACACCACCGCAGCCTTGTCGGCGGTGGCGTGGCTGCGATGATCGATCACGATCAGCCTGACTTTGGCCAGCAGCGCATCGACCCGGGCGCGGTCGGCGCGGCGATACAGATCGTTTTCGAGCACCACCAGGGTGTCGGCTTCGCCGCGCTCGATCTTGGCGAACGCCGCATCGAGATCCTGGCCGCCCGCGCCGGCCTGCAGCAGCGCCAACCCCAAGCTATTGACCTCCGGCACCGCGACGCAGATTTGCGCCGCTTTGCCGCGCACGTGCAGCGCCAGCGCAACGTTGGCCGCGGCTTCCAGCACTGCCGCGGAGCCCGCGCCGGTGCCGCACACCAGCAGCGGCTTGGCGGCGCCCAGCAGCGCCGCCGCAATGGTGCCGGCCAGTTGCGCGGTACTCTCGTCGAGGCCGTCCACCGCCGGCGCGGCGGCATCGAGCGCATGCGCCACCGCGAAACCCAACCGCGCCAGATCATCCGGGGCGGCGCGAAACGTCGCGGCGGCGATGTCGTCGATGCGGCTGGCCCCGGTGCCGGCGATGAACACCGGATTTCTCTCGTGCTGGGCGATGTCGGCGAGCGCCGCGGTCTGCCAGTGGTCGATATTCTTGGCTGCGGCCAGTGCGGCGGCGTTGCCGTGCGCGGCGCGGCGCAATGCCAGCGCGACGCGCGGCGCCGTGTTGGTGACGTCCTCGCCGAGCACCAGCGCGGCGTCGGCGTTCTCGATGCTGCGTAACGTCGCCGCCGGCAGCGGACCGGTGCGCAGGATGTCGAGCGCGCGCTGCACCAGAGCGTATTCGCCGCTGGCATGCCCGTCGTGGAAACTCTCGGTCCCGACCAGCGCGCGCAGCGCGAAGTTCGCTTCCAGGCTGGCGCGCGGCGAGCCGATGCCGATCACCCCCTTGGCGGATGCGAGCAGGTTGGCGGCGTAGGCCAGCGCGACCGCCGGCTCGACCACCGACAGCCGGCCGCCCTGCAGCGCCAATGACTGCCGCGGACGGTCCTTGCGATTGACGAAGCCGTAGCCGAAGCGGCCGCGGTCGCATAGGAAATAGTGATTGACCGCACCGTTGTAGCGATTTTCGATGCGCCGCAGTTCGCCGTAGCGCTCGCCCGGCGAGATGTTGCAGCCCAGCGAGCAGCCCTGGCAGATGCTGGGCGCGAACTGCATGTCCCACTTGCGGTTGTAGCGCACGCCGTGCGGCTTGTCGGTGAATACCCCGGTGGGACAGACCTCGACCAGATTGCCGGCGAACTCGCTCTGCAGCACCCCATCGGTGTCGCGCCCGAAATAGAGATTGGACGCGATGCCATAGACGCCGAGATCCGTGCCGCCGGCATAATCCTTGTAATAGCGTACGCAGCGATAACAGGCGATGCAGCGGTTCATCTCGTGATTGATGAGCGGCCCCAGATTCTGATTCCTGTGCGTGCGCTTGGTGAAGCGGTAGCGGCGCGCGGCGTGGCCGGTCATCACGGTCATGTCCTGCAGATGGCAGTGACCGCCCTCCTCGCATACCGGGCAGTCGTGCGGATGATTGGTCATCAGCCACTCGATCACGCTCTGCCGGAATTGCTTCGCTTCCTCGTCGTCGATGGAGATATGCGTGCCGTCCGCCGATGGCGTCATGCACGACATCACCAGGCGCCCCCGTGTGTCGCCGGCGTCGCGGTACTGCTTCACCGCGCACTGGCGGCAGGCGCCCACGCTGCCGAGCGCCGGATGCCAGCAGAAATAGGGAATGTCGAGACCCAGCGACAGACAAGCGTGCAGCAGATTGTCGCTGCCGCTGACTTCGTACTGCCTGCCGTCGATGTGAATCGTCGCCACGTCGGTTCCCTGGGTTCTCGTTCTCACGCCACCGCTTGAGCCGCCGGCTTGGCGATGCCGGCTTCGAACTCATGGCGGAACAATTTGAGCGCCGACTGCAGCGGCTCCATCGCCCCCGGCGCATGCGCGCAGAAGGTCTTGCCGGGGCCGAGGAAGCGGGTCAGCTGCTCGAGGGTTTCGATATCGCCGGGCCGGCCCTCGCCGCATTCCAGCGCCGCCAGCAATTTCACGGTCCACGGCAAGCCGTCGCGGCAGGGAGTGCACCAGCCGCAGGACTCGCGCGAAAAAAATTCCTCCAGGTTGCGCACCACCGGAAGGATGCGCTGGGTACGATCCACGACCATCAGCAAGCCCGTGCCCATGCGGCTGCCGGCCTTGGCGATGGTGTCGAAATCCATGGCCAGATCGAGGTGCTCTGGCATCAGAAACTCGGTCGAAGCGCCGCCCGGCAGCCAGCATTTGAGTTCGAGACCCTCTTTCATGCCGCCGGCGTGCTGTTCGAGAATCTCGCGCGCGCTGGTGCCGAACGGCAATTCCCAGATGCCCGGACGCTTGACGCGGCCGCAGGCACCGTAGAGTTTGGTGCCGGTCTCTTGACTCCTGCCCTGCGACAGGCCCTGGAACCAAGGCACGCCGCGCAGCACGATGTGCGGGACATTGCTCAATGTCTCGACATTGTTGACCACCGTGGGCTTGCCCCACAGGCCGGCGATCTGCGGAAACGGCGGCTTGGCTCGCGGATTGGCGCGGCGGCCTTCCAACGAATTGATGAGCGCAGTCTCCTCGCCGCAGATATAGCGGCCGGCGCTGGTGTGCACGAACAGGTCGAAGCTCCACGGCGAGCCCTGCACGTGGGCGCCGAGATATCCGGCGGCGCGGGCCTCCGCGATGGCGCGGCTCAGGCGCTCGGCCGCGAGCACGTATTCGCCGCGCAGAAAGATATAGCCGCGGCTTGCCTGGATGGCGTAGCCGGAGATGATCATCGCCTCGATCAGCTGGTGCGGCGCACCTTCCATCAGCAGGCGGTCCTTGAAAGAGCCGGGTTCCATCTCGTCGGCGTTGCAGACGAGGTACTTTTGCCGGGGTGCGTCCGCACCCATGGGCACCAGCCCCCACTTGACGCCGGTGGGAAAGCCCGCGCCGCCGCGGCCGCGCAGATCGGACTCCTTCACCAGCCGGGTCACATCGGCCGGCTGCAACTCCTTGAGCGCTTTGCGCAGCGCCGCGTAACCTTCCTGGGCCTTGTAACCGCCAAGGTCCAGCGGTGCGGCCAGGTTGACGCGGAATGTGAGGGGTTGCGTCTCAGCGGCCGTCATGGATATCGCTCCAGCAGCTGCGCGACGGCGTCCGGCGCCACATCGCCGTGGGTGTCGTCGTCGATCATCAGCACCGGACCCTTGTCGCAGGCACCGAGGCAGCAGATCGGCAGCAGCGTGAAGCGGCCGTCGGCGCTGGTCTGACCGAGGCCCACACCCAGGTGCCGGGAGAAGGCGTCTTTGACCTGATCGTAGCCGGTGAGAAAGCAGGCCACGCTGTCGCAGATCTTGATGACATGCCGGCCCACCGGCCGGCGGTAGATCAAGTTGTAGAACGTGGCGACCCCCTCGATGTCGGAGGCCGGGATGCCGAGCACGCCGGCGATCGCGGCAATGGCGCCGTCGGCCACCCAGCCATGGCGCTTTTGCACGATCTTGAGCGCTTCGATGCTGGCGGCACGCGGATCTTCGTAGTGATGCATTTCGTGCTCGATGGCCGCGCGGTCGGCGGCGTCGAGCACGAACGGTTCCGCAGTCTTCGGCGGCTGGGGCAACTCGATCGCGGGCGCTCGCGAGGATGGTTGGGCGATGTCGGCCACGGCGTCAGCGGTCCACGTCCGCCATCACGAAGTCGATCGATGCCAGCAGCACCACCAGATCCGGAATCATGTGGCCGCGGATGATGTACGGGATCATCTGCAGGTGCGGGAAGCTCGGCGTGCGGATGCGGGTGCGGTAGCTCATGGTGCTGCCGTCGCTGGTCAGGTAGTAACTGTTGATGCCCTTGGTGGCCTCGATCAGCTGGGTCGATTCGCCGGGCGGCATCACCGGCCCCCAGGAGACGCCGAGGAAGTGCGTGATGAGGGTTTCGATGTCCTTGAGCATGTGCTCGCGCGGCGGCGGACAGGTGAGCGGATGATCTGCCTTGTACGGACCTGCGGGCATATGCTCCAAGCACTGGCGGATGATGCGGCAGCTCTGGCGCAACTCCTCCACACGCAGCATGCAGCGATCGTAGGCATCGCCGTTCTTGCCCAGCGGGATCTCGAACTCGAAGTTCTCGTAGCCGGAATAGGGTCGTGCCTTGCGGTAGTCGAAGTCGCAGCCGGTGGCGCGGAGGCCCGCGCCGGTCACGCCCCATTCCAACGCTTCCAGGGTGTTGTACTGCGCAACGCCGATGGTGCGGGCGCGCAGAATGCTGTTCTGAAGCGCCGCCTTCACGTAGTCGTCGAGCCGCTTCGGAAACCAGTCGAGGAATTCGCGCACCTTCCTATCCCAGCCGTGCGGCAGATCGTGCGCCACACCGCCGATGCGAAACCAGGCCGGATGCATGCGGAATCCGGTGACGGCCTCGATCACGTCGTAGGCTTTCTGCCGATCCGCAAACATGAAAAATATCGGCGTCATCGCACCCACGTCCTGGATGTAGGTACCCAGATACAGCAGATGCGAGGTGATGCGGAAGAATTCCGCCATCATCACGCGGATGGTCTTGACCCGATCCGGCACCTCGATGCCGGCGAGCTTCTCCACCGCCAGCACATACGGCAGGTTGTTCATCACGCCGCCCAGATAATCGATGCGGTCGGTATAGGGAATGAAGCTGTGCCACGACTGGCGTTCGGCCATTTTTTCGGCGCCGCGGTGGTGGTAGCCGATCTCCGATACCGCGTCGAGTATTTCCTCGCCGTCGAGCTGCAGGATGATGCGGAACGCGCCGTGCGAGGAGGGATGATTGGGACCCAGGTTCAAGAACATGAAGTCCTCCTCCTCGGTGCCGCGCTTCATGCCCCATTCTTCGGGTTTGAATTCGAGCGCCGCCTGTTCCTCGTCCTGGCGCGCGGCGGTGAGCAGGTAGGGGTCGAACTCGGTGGCGCGCGCCGGATAGTCCTTGCGGCCCGGATGGCCGTCCCAATAGCGCGGCAGCAGAATCCGCTGCAAGTTCGGATGGCCGTCGAAGCGGATGCCGAACAGGTCCCACACTTCGCGTTCGTACCAGTTGGCGTTGGTATAGAGGCCGACGATGGAGTTGACCGTCGGGTATTCGCCCTGCAGCGCCACCTTGATGCGAACCTGGCCTGACTCCTGCGGTCCGCATCGCTCGATCGACAGCAGATGGTAGAACAGCGTGAAGTCGGCCGCCGGCAAGCCTTCCCGGTGGCGGCGCATGCGCTCGTCCACCGCTTGCAGGTCGAGCAGCATCCGAAACGGCCGCGGCACCGAATTCTTGAGAAATTTCAAGACCGGATCGCGCTGCGCCGATGCGACCCACAGCGTCGGTACGTCGTCCTTCGTCGATTGATGGACGAAGGCGCTCTCGCCGAAGCGCGCCTGCAGCTCGCGCACGACTTGAGGCACCAACGCGGGCGTTCCATCTGCCATGCGTCAGACCGAGTCTGGTGTGCGCAGCGTCGTTTGTGCCTGGCGCTCCGCCTGCTTGAGGTCCCGCTGCGCGGGCATCGGCGTGCGGTGGACGCCCTGCTCACCGATCACCCAGGATAACGGCCGGCGCTCCTCCGCGACCGCGTTCTGCAGCAGAATCAGGCCCTGCATGAACGCTTCCGGACGCGGCGGGCAACCGGGGACGTAGACATCCACGGGGAGGAATTTATCGACGCCCTGGACCACGGAATAAATGTCGTACATGCCGCCGGAATTGGCGCAGGAACCCATCGAGATCACCCAGCGCGGTTCCACCATCTGCTCATACAGCCGCTGCACCACCGGCGCCATTTTCATGAAGCAGGTGCCGGCGATGATCATGACGTCGGCCTGGCGCGGCGAGGCCCGGATCACTTCGGCGCCGAAGCGCGACAGATCGTGCACGCCGGTGAGGGCGGTCGCGAACTCCACATAGCAGCAGGAGAGGCCGAAGTTATACGGCCAGAGCGAGTTCTTTCGGCCCCAATTGACCAGATCGCTCAACTTGGTCAGCACGATATTCTTCTGTACCGCCTGCTCGATGATGTAATTGTCGTCGTGATTGACCCCGGGCGGCGCCGGTGCGCGGCCCCTTTTCGGATCGATTCGGGTCAGCGTGTACTGCATGAGGCGGGATTCCTATACGTGGTCTGGCGCGGCATCGGCCGCGACGTGGTCTGGCGCGGCATCGGCCGCGACGTGGTCTGGCGCGGCATCGGCCGCGACGTGGTCTGGCGCGGCGTCGGCCGCGTCAACCGGTTGCGGATGGCGCAGCCAGCGGTAGGCTTCGATACTTTTGCGGGTCGGCGCCCAATCGAGTCCGCCCAGGCGCCAGATGTAGATCAGTCCGGCCAGCAGAACCCCGATGAACAGTGCCGCCTCGGCAAAGCCGGCCCAGCCGGCCTGGCGCACCGACACCGCCCAGGCGTAGAGAAATACGGCTTCCACATCGAAGATGACAAAGAACATCGCCACCAGGTAGAACTTCGCCGAAATGCGCAGGTGCGCCCCGCCCGTCGGTACGACGCCGGACTCGAAGGGTTCCACTTTGGCGCGTCCGTGATTGCGGCCGCCGAGCACCCATGACAGGCCGAGCATGAGAACGACGACGCCGAACACCGCGACGACATAAACAGCCAGCGCCCAAGTCTGGGGCGCGAACCGGGTGATATAGGCACTCAAAGCATGCATGCGCTGGCCGCTGCTTTCCTTAGCGACGATACCGGAACCTTCATGAGTCTCGCTCCGCGCCGCAACGGATTGTCAGCGCACCGCGATAAAAACATCCTGGTCTGTGCACGTCTGTTCGGTCCCGTACAGACCAGCCGACCCCATCCGATAGACTGGCACATTGAACGGCTACTTCGGCGCAGGAGATTCAACGATGAAAGTGGATGCGAAAAAGATGTTCGTGCTCGCGTGTGGCACGGCGGCCGCGGCGGTCATCGTGGGTGCGGCATCGTTGGTCATGACTCGACCCGCCATAGCCACCGCGCAGTTTGCCAAGGACACCGGCAAGGCGTGCGGGGACTGCCATACGAATCCCAAGGGCGGCGGCCCGCTGACACCCTTCGGAGAGACGTTCAAGGCGAACGGGAACAAGCTGCCGAAGTAGCGCTATGCCTGCATCGCGGCCTCCTTAGAATTCAGCCTGCGGGACGAGCATAGAGACGACGCGCACGCGCTTCGAAGGCGGTAACGATGTCCTCGACGGCGGTGGGCAGGATCCGACGGACGATGTGCTGCATGATGTCCGACTGCAGGACGATGTCAGCCGCCACGCTGACCCGGCAGCCGGCGGAAGGCACCGCGGCAACCAGCCATGCCAGCCTGAACTGCCGGAAGGGTGCCTCCGTGGACGTGACCTCGATGCGCTGCGGGCGGTGGAATACGGCCTTGGACGTGAATTGGAGGCGGACGGGCCCGAGGCCGACGACCTGGTCGACGTAGCAGATATTGGATTCGCGCTTCTGAATCCGCGCCGAGATCCAGCCCGTCAGGAATTCGGGATAGCGTTCGATATCGGCGGCGAGATCGAACATTTGCTCGCAACTGAAGGGCAGAACCCCACTGACCTTCTCGATCATGAATCAGCCATCGTGGTGAGCAGGCATACGCATCGGATCCGGATGGCTAACATGCAATCGACGGCCCATACTGTACGGTAACGTACGTAACATTTTCTGAAAGAACGATCAAATAGGCACGAGGCCTTGTTCCGTGGAACGGCATTACGCCGCAGAGGATTCGCCATATGACGGCTCGACCAGCCACCCGCGAGGATATTTTCATGCCCGACCAAGCCTGGTGGCAGAACGTCTTTGCCGTGATCGATGCGCGCGATACGGCGGGCTTCGTTGCACTGCTGACCCCGGATGGGCAGTTTCGGTTCGGCAGCGCGCCGACGGTCGTGGGCGCGGCGGCGATCGGCGACGCCGTGGGCGGCTTTTTCGCCGCGATCGCCTCGTGCCGCCATCGCCTGATCCGCACGTGGTACAGCCCGGCCGGCGTGGCCTGCGAAGGCGAGGTGACCTATATTCGCCACGACGGCGCGGCGGTCACGGTTCCCTTCGCCAATGTCTTCGAGCTGCGCGGCCCGCTCATTGCCGTGTACCGCATTTTCATCGACAACTCGCCGCTCTTCGCTTGAGGCGACCGCAAGGGGGCGACACGCCATTGCCGTCGCTTGCCGACGCGCCGCGGACAGTTCAAGGCGCGCACGCCTAAATCGCGAGGTAACCGCCGTCCACCGAAATCGACGCGCCGGTCACGAATGACGCCGCATCCGACAGCAGCCACTTGACCGTCTCGCCCACCTCGCTGGGTTGGCCGAAGCGGCCGATGGGATGGCGATCTTTGAGCTTGCCGAAAAAGGCGGAGAAGGTCGGGTCATCCGCCAGCCGGCCTACCATCTGCGTTTCAATGATGCCCGGCAGCACCGCGTTGACGCGGATGCGCTGCGCCCCATAATCCGCGGCGGCCGCCTTCGTGAGGCCTATTACGCCGTGTTTCGCCGCCACATATTCACTCGCATTCGGTATCGCCACGGACCCCAAGGCGGACGCGGTATTGACGATGGAGCCGCCCCCGGATTTGAGCATCGCTCGGATTTGGTGCTTCAGGCAGAAGAATACACCGGTCAAGTCGACCCGCACGGCTCTCTCCCACTGTGCGGCGGTCAGTTCGTGCAGGGGCATGGCGCATTGCTCGACGCCGGCATTATTGAAGGCACCATCGAGTTTTCCAAACATCTCGACCGTGTTCGACACGAGCGCCTCAACCTCGGATTCCGCCCCGACATCGGCCTCGATAAACACGGCCTCGCCGCCACTCTCGCGAATGGCGTCCACCGTCTCGCGCCCATCGGTCACATCGGTAACGACGACTCTGGCACCCGCGCTGCCGAGAATGAGGGCGCATGCGCGTCCGATGCCGCCGGCGGCGCCCGTGACGATGATCACTCGATTTTTCAATGTCATTGACATTTTCCTGCTCCATTCCTTGCCGCGGATGACGAGATCGACCTAGTGCACTATATCGAAGTAGGCCTGTCTCTCGGCAGCATAGCAACGGCATGCCGCGGCTTCGAGACCGCGGCGGTCCAGCACCTCGAGTTCGCCGCGGCGATAGCGGATCAGTTCGAGACGCTGCAGTGCGACGGCGGCAGTCGTAACGCCGACGCGGCGTACGCCGAGCATATCGGCCAGGAACTGGTGAGTGACGTGGAAGCTGTCGGCGTGAGTGCGATCCTGGGTCATCAGCAGCCACCGCGCCAAACGCGGACCGATGCGGTGAAACCGCTGACAGACCACTGAGGACGCGAGTTGATTCATCGTTACGCATACGTAACGATTCAGGCTGGCGCGCAGCGCGGTATTGCGGGCAAGTTCATGGCAAAAGGGAGCTGCCGCAATGCGCCACGCACTGCCGGTGCCCTGCACCAATGCTTGAAGCGGCGATTCCCCGACGCCCAAGACGAGCTGCGTTCCCACCATCCCTTCGCTGCCCACCATACCCACTTCCAACATCGACTTGCCCTCGAGCGGCGAGCGCGTCGATCGCGAGCTCGGCGGGTATTCCGAGCCGCCGCCCGAATCCGCCACCAGGGAAATAACCCCGTCGATGGGGAAGTACACATGGCGTGTTGGCGTTCCGCTTTCACACAGTACCTCGGCCGATAGCAGCTCGACCGGCTTGCAGATCGCGAGAAAACGCGTCCGCTCCATACGGGGGAGCCGCTCGATCAAGTGATTGTGGGCACGGGCCACTCTTTAATCTCCCTCATTGCCGGAACGCCATCCCAGCCGAAGTGCCGTTCGCCATCGCGTACGGCAGTGACGCGATCGCCGTAGTCCAGCCCCCGAGGTCAAACGCGGAATGGCAATGCATGCCGCCGATGTGCCGAATTGTACGCGGGAGGCTCGACCGTTTATGTGCGGTACCGAACGCCCGTAGTATGCACGACGCGTGTTCGAGCATCGGCCGCCGGCCGCGGACCCTAGGTCGGCGGCGCGGTTGCGGCGGGAATGGCAGCGGCCTTGCGCTTCAGCGACGCGGCCACTTCGGGCGGCATGTATTTCTCATCGTGCTTGGCGAGCACCTCGTCGGCGACGAACGCACCGTTCGAGTTCAGGGTGCCATGCGCGATGATGCCCTGCCCTTCGCGAAATAAATCCGGCAGCACGCCGGTGTACTCCACCGGCATTTGATGCGCAAAGTCGGTCAGGACGAATCGAACTTCCAGATCGCCGGGTTTGCGTGCGACGCTTCCCTTGACCACCATTCCGCCGATGCGAAAACGCTTGGCCGCGGGCGCTTTGCCCTCGGCGACCTGGCTGGGATCGTAGTAGAACATGATGTTCTCGCGCGATGCCATCACCGCGAGCGACACCGATGTCGAGACACCGCCCAGGATGCCGAGCACGACGAACAAACGTTTTCGCCTCGGCGTCATGGCCACTTTCACTTGTGCTCTTTCTTCGTCTTCGGCCGCTCGCCCTGCTCGGCAGCTTCGGTCGATGCGGCGCTCGCCTCCTCATTGACTACCCTGACGTGAGCCGGCGCCTGGGTCACCTCGAAGGCGACGCGCCGATTCTCGGCCCGGCCCTCGGCGCTGTCGTTGCCGGCGATGGGCTTGGCCTTGCCGTAGCCCTTTGCCGTCAGAGACGAGGCGCTGACGCCCTTGCCGACCAGATAGGCCTTCACCGCATCCGCGCGCCTCTGCGACAGGTTCAAATTGTACGCAACGGAGCCGATCGAGTCCGTATGACCCTGGATCTCGACCTGCAATTCGGGCTGGGCCGCCAGAGCGCCCGCGACTTCGTCCAGTGTCTGCTTCGCCGGGTCAGTCAACTGCGACAAGTTGAACTCGAAGTCTACCGCGCGCACGATCACCGACTGCTCGATGATGTGGCAGTCAGCGTCGACCTTGAAGCCGGCCGGCGCATGACAGGGCGGCGGCGGCGGTGGGACTGCGGCAGGCGGCGGCGGTGCTGCCGGTGCCGGTGCGGGGGCGACCAGCGCCGCGGTGGCCTGTTCATGTCCGCCAAAGCGGTAGCCCACGCCAATGCCGAACAGGAAGGGGTCGATGTGGAGGGTCGAGACCCGGGCTCCGCCCGGCAGGTCCACATCGGAACCCAGCTTTGCCCATTTGACGTCGGCATTCAGGTACCAGTGAGGATGGATTTTGTAGTCGAATCCGGCCTGCAACGCAGGTCCTACGCTGGTGGAGTTGAGCTTCAGCGGACTCACTCCAGGAACCGCCAGATTCGTATCCCAGATGATCGTGACGTTGACGCCCGCGCCCACGTAGGGCTGGAAATCCTGGTACGGCAGGAAATTGTATTTCGCCGTCAGAATCGGCGGCAGATGCTTGAAGCTGCCGATCGGCGTACCGCTCACCGTGACGGTCTGACTCTGCGGATAGGTGAGCACCAGCTCGGTCGACCAATAGGGCGTCAAGAAGTATTCGAAATCCAGATCCGGCAGCCATTTGTGGTCGATGTGGATGGCGTCCCGTGGCGCAAGACCCGGAATAGCGTCGGACTTGTTTGCCGGATCCAAATACACGCCTCGCAGACGTACTTCCCAAGGACCGTCGGGACCGTCATCGGCGTGCGCCGCCGTGGCCGCGAGTGCTATCAAACCCAATGTGCTCAACGTATGTCGTCTCACAAATACTCCCTGCTTGCGCTCGAACTTCAACGAATGCAATGTTAATTCCCAAGCACGGCCAGGGGGATCCGTACTATCCGAACGCTTGCAGGTGGAGACCCGCTCGGCACATAACATGCGATCCAAAGCCGTTCTGTACGGCAACGCACTTCACATTCATCGGAAAAGGCGTTAAATAGGAGCCTGGGAGCGACTCGCAGCGGCGGCTCGCTCCCGGGAACCGGGCACAAATGCCTTGACTTCAGTAAAACGGCATTGCGTCGAGAGGATTCGCTATATGACGACTCGCACCGGGATCTATATTGTCCCCACCCACCGCTGGTACATCGAGCGCACCGTCTGGTTGATCGCCGGAGTGGTTCTGCTCGGCAGCACGCTCCTGGCCGCGCTGGTGAATCCGCTGTGGATACTCGGAGTGACCGCGACCGGCCTCGTTTCCATCAACGTCGCCTTCACCGGCTTCTGTCCCATCGGCAACGTGCTTCAACTGCTGGGGTTTCGACCCATGCTCGCGTCGAAAACACCGAAGGGCTCGAATCTGTACTTCCTGCAAACCGATAAATGGTATCTCGAGCGGCGCATCTATCTGACGGTGGGCATCAATATCTGTATCGCATCGACGCTGGTGCTGGCGTATTCGCCATGGTGGACGCTATTCACCGGTTTCGTCGGCGGCGCGATGGTGTGGTTCGCCGCGACCGGCTACTGCGTCCTCGCCAATATCTTGTTGTGGCTGGGCGCCGAGCCGCGCCTGAACCCGAACCTGATGCCGTCGGGGCGCTGCACCGACTGCACGAAGTCGGCGCACTGCTTGAGCCGCGAGGCCCAGCACGGCTAGCATCTCAGCACCAGGGTGTCGACCGGTTCGAACACCGGCGAGCAAGCTAGCCGACGCCATACCCAAGACCGGTAAGATTCGCCTTTTCGGCGTGCTACGGCACCAGCACGGCGGCGCCCTCGTACCGTCCGGCACGAAGATCGGCCAGCGCCTGATTCGCCTGCTGCAGCGGATAGCGCGTGGTCTTGGTAACGATCCCGATTTGCGGCGCCTGATGCAGAAACTCGATGCCGTCCTGCCGCGTGAGATTGGCCACCGAAAGCAGTGCGCGCTCTTCCCATAGCAATGCATAAGGGAAGCTCGGGATGTCGCTCATATGAATGCCGGCGCAAACGACCCGTCCGCCCTTGCGCACCGCTTTCAGGGCCAGCGGCACCAGCTCGCCCACGGTGGCGAAAATGATCGCCGCATCCAGCGGCTCAGGCGGCTGCTCGTCCGATCCGCCCGCCCAGACCGCGCCGAGACTCGAGGCAAATGCCTGGGAGCTCACATCGCCCGGCCGTGTGAATGCGAACACCGAACGCCCCTGCCACTTGGCGACTTGCGCCACGATGTGGGCGGCAGCTCCAAAGCCGTACAGTCCCAGCGTCTTGCCTTCGCCTGCGATCGTGAGCGAGCGCCAGCCGATCAGACCGGCACAGAGCAAGGGAGCAAGGGCCACGTCCTCGCCGATCTCGCCGAGCGGGAATGCAAAACGGGCATCGGCGATGGTCGCCGTCGCGTAACCGCCGTTGCGCGTGTATCCGGTAAACAGCGGGCGATCGCACAGGTTCTCCCGGTGCATCAGGCAATAGGGACAGACGCCGCAGGTGTGGCCCAGCCAGGGAACGCCGACGCGCTCGCCCACCGACAGGCCCTGGACTCCGGGCCCGATCGCGTCGATCCGGCCCACGATCTCGTGACCGGGAATGATGGGTACCTTGGGTTCGGACAATTCGCCGTCGACCACGTGCAGGTCGGTACGACAGACGCCGCAGGCAGAGATCGCCACGCGAATCTCTCCGAGCCCGGGTTGCGGATCGGGGAGCTGCGTCCATTCGAGCGCGCTCCCGATGCTGTTCAGTACCATCGCTTGCATGACGCTCGCTCGCTTCGCGGCTTTTACTCAAAGGTCGCTACTGTCGCAGGAAACGCCGCGACGCGGGAACCCTAGAGCGGAGGGGCGGTCGAGATGAACAGTGGCCCGCGCCTCGTGCGCGGCCCTTTGAGAGCAAACTTCGCCGGCTTCACGACCAATAAGTCGCAGCGCAGTTCATCCATGACGCTTTCGGCCGTATTGCCGATAAAAACCCGCTTCAAGGCGGATCGCGATACCGCTCCGATGACCACGATCGCGCTGCCCGTTTTGCGCGCCGTTGCGGGAATGGCGGTGGCCGGTTCGCCGCGCACCAGGTGACGGCGCGACGTGGGAATCGACCTCTTGACGAACGCGCCGTCGAAGATCCGGCGCGCCTCCCGTTCGCCGTCCGCCAGCAAGCTCTCCCGGCGTTTGGTGTCGAACGTCACCGTCGGTGGAAGCGGTCGTGGCGTGTAGGCATGCACGACGTGAAGCGCTCCGCGCAATGCCCGGCCGACTTGAGTTCCGTAGTCGAGAATTCGCTGGTCGAGTTCGCTCGGCTTCGCATGGGCGTGCGTCGGATCGATCGCCGCCAGCACGGTGGGTCGGCGATAGGGCTGGGAAGTCTTGACCAGCAACACCGGGACGGGACTCAAACGCAACAGCTCCCAGTCCGTATAGCCCAGCAAGGCGGCCAAACGATGCCGGTCCCGGCGCGGTGCAACGATCAAATCGGCACCGAGCGCGACGGCGCGTCGCGCAATCGCTTCGTACGCCGGATAGTCCCACGCGGCAGCGGTCGATACCGTCAGCCCGCGCTCGCGCAGCGGCACCGCCAAACGTTCCAGACCTTCGACCGCGGCCCGCCGCGCTTCGGCCTTTATGCCCCGGAGGGTATTTCCCGGCCTGCCCAACGTATCGACCGTGATGGGACTGTTCAAATCGTGGAAAAGTTCGAGTTTTGCGTTCAGTGCCTCGGCCAATTGCGCGGCCTTGTTCACGGCCGGCAACGATCGCGCCGATATGTTCCTGACAGGGACGAGAATACTGCGGATCGGACGCATGGTCATCGGTATCTCCCCGCCGATGTCCGGCGCAATTGTTGGCAGCTATCCAAACGAGTATCCCATGGCTATCGCCGGTGCGGTCGTTCTCAAACGCGCTCCGCGCGATGTGCGCGGTACGCGATTGCGGAACTTCGCCGGTTTGACGACCATGATGTCGCAGGTCAAATCGTCGAGGATCCGTTCAGCCGTGTTCCCGAACAGCAGGCGTTTGTACCCCGAGCGTGAAATTGCTCCCATCACGACGATCGCGCTGCGGCTCTTGCTCGCCGCTTCCGCAATGGCGACGACCGGCGGACGAGCGATGAGATATTGGTGCGCACGCGCAATCCGCGCGGACCGAAGGGCGCGGCTGAAGCGCAAACGCGCCGTGCGTTCCGCCGCGTCCTGCATGCGGTCCAGCGTCCCGGGCTCGAGTATCTCGGGCGGGACGTTGACCGGGAAGCGCGCATACGCGTGCACCGCATGCAAGCTGCCCCGCAGCGCGGCCGTGAGCGTCCTGCCGATCCGCAAAATCTCCCTATCGAGCTGCAGCGTCTTCTCGTGCGCGTGCGATGGATCGACGGCTGCCAGGATGACGGGGCGGCGATAGGGATGCGGATTTTTCACCAGCAACACGGGTACCGGGCTCAGGCGCACCAGCTCCCAATCGGTCAGTCGTAGCAGCGAAGGCATGCGGTGCCGCCCCGTGTGCCGTGCCGCAACGATGAGGTCCGCCTTGATGCGTTGCGCCCGGCGAACGATGGCCTCATAACCGGGGTAATCCCACTCGGCGCAGACGGTGACCTTGATGCTATGCATGCGCAGTCGATCGGCGATCGATTCGAGGTGGCGCAGTGCCTTCTGCCGCAAATCCTGTTCGAGCGAGTCGAGCCCCTGCTCACGCATCGCAACGGGGTCGGCATAGAGCGGCGAGGTCAGCGCATGAAATAGTTCCACCTCGGCGCCATAGCCCCGAGCGAGTTGCGCGGCCTTGAGGACCGCGGGCAACGGCTTGGCGGCGAGATCCTTGACTGCCACCAGAATTCGACGGGTTACCGGCATTGTTTTCTCCCAAACAGGCGTTCGAACGACGAGCTAGCGCGAATCGGGTGCCTCATAGTTCCCCGCTCCGGGACGGTTCGAATCCAGCAGGGCGTTCGAGTCGCCGAGACGTGAGATGTAATCAGCCAGTGCATCCTTTTCCTGCGGGCGCATACCCCGCAGCGCACTGGTCATCTCGGGCGGCGCGAGATCCTTGTGCAGATTCGCCGCCGCCTCGATCTGTCGTCTCAGGTAGGGGTAATGCTGTCCGGCAATGCGCGGCACTCGATTGGCCGGCTCGCCTCGACCATCGATACCGTGACAAGCGGCACAAATATGCGCGTACAGTTCCTGTCCGACACGGAGATGTTGTCCCGCGCCCTGAGCCGGGCTGGGGTTCGGATCCAAACCTGAGAGATAGCTCGCAAGCGCGGCGATGTCATGCTGGTTGCCGAACGCCTGATGCGCCGCCACGATTTGCATTGCCGTGTCCACACGTGCCCCCGATCGAAACACGGCGAACTGCTTCTCCAGATAGCGCTTTTGCTGGCCGGCAAGATTCGGGATGGCGCCGTCCGGCGTACCCCACGCGTTCGGCTGGTGGCAGACTACACACGGCTCGTAAAGATGCCTGCCGTCCGATGTCGAAGGTGCCGCGTGCGCTCCACCGATTGCCACGGTCAGGAGTAAATATAATGCGTGAACGAATAATCGCTGATGTGGCCTTCCCATGGAAACAGCTTAACCTCGTCACTGGATCCTGTATTCAGGGGAACTACGTAGAGAACGTCATGGATGTGCATGGCCGGCGACGTGCGGACTGCGGCTGAGAACCGCCGGCAACGAATCTTGCGCATTGGTTGCGAGAGTCGCGCAGCAGCGGAACCCGAGATGGTAATTCGCATGGCTATGGGGATCCATCACCTGGCTGCCATGCCAGAACGGCGCGCGCCAGCGGCACCAGTCGGGATGGGCCCGGTAGGTGTCGAAGATGAACCAGCTGCCCTTCATTTCCGTGACTCCGAGCTCCTTGCTCCCGCGGCTCGCCATTTGCTCGGGGTTCAGCGGCAGGTTCATGTGCTCCGCCGCGTTGCCGTTGAGATCGTAGACATCGAGCGGGCTGTGGCAGGCGGGGAAATCGCCGGCGGGATAGGTATTAGAGCCGCAGAGATTCCAGCCGCCGCCGGGGCAGCCGGCCGACTTGAAGCTGCCGGTCGCACAAATGCCGCGCTGATATTCCGGCCCATAGCTCCAGGTCTTGGTCGGCTCGAACGCTCGATTGTGAGCGGCGCGCATGCGTTCGACGGCGGCGTTCGGTGTCATGCCTTGCGCGAGGTCGAAGCGATAGTCGGGCTCCTCGAGTTCGCCGGCGCAGGCGCCTTCCCACTCGTGCGCGTCGCATATTCGTTTGCCTTCGGCCTCGCACACCTGCGCCGCTTCGCGCGCCTTCACCCACACCACGGGGTAAGCACAGGGAATATCCGGATATTCGAATTGATCGATGCAGGCCTTGGCTTGGGCCGAGGCGGTCTTTTTAGGATCGTAAAGGGGCGCCATGTATTTGGCGCCGCAGATCTTCTCAAACTGCGGGTTCTCATAGCTGACATGCTGCTGCTCCAGCTTCTTCCGGCATCCGTCCTCCGTCTCCGGATGGACGCTGATCGCCGGATTACCCTGACCCATGAAGCCCGAGCGTGCGAAGATCGTCCGCAATCGCTCCGTCTGCGCGGGGGTCACCCCCCGTTGTTGCTGGATCTGCTGCAGCATCTGTTCGTTCTGCTGCGACAGCGTCGACTGAGCCGCCTGGCACGACAGGCCGGCCAGCAACGCGCTCAAAGCCGCCGCGAGCGTCTTGCTGTTCATGGTCCGGCGCTTTACCGGATTGTTTGATCGCTGGCGGCCTCCGCCGGCGCTTCATCGGTCCGATGCCAGCCCGCATCGGGGTCGTATTGCTTCATGGCCTTGGCGATGGCGGCGCTCTCCTTGCCGAGATCCTTCTCATACACGACGCCGTCGCTGCCGACGATCAAGGTCATAACGCCGGAGGACCGGTATTCCGCGGGATAGGCCACGAACGCGAATCCTTCGGTCATCTTGCCGTTGACGATATAGCTCTTCGCGCCCCCTGGGGCATGCGTCCCCTGCCGCGTGAGAATACGGAAGTAATAGCCGCGGTAGGGAGTTTGCACGATCTCCTTTCCATTGGCGGCATAACCTTCGGTGACCGCGGATGCCACCAGCGGCCCGATGGGGCTCTGCGGCTCGCCCGCCGCCGCCGGCCAATAAAGACCGTTGCGCCCCCCGGCATCGCTCAAGATTTTCTCGGCAAACTCGTCGGGCTGCGCGCGGCGGTAGTCCTTCTGCGCCGCCACCAGTTCCTGGCATACGCGAATGGTCGATATCTCGTTCCGGCCGATCCGCCGGTACAAAATCTCCTTCTTTCCCGCGTCGGTGTCGAAATACCACGAATGGCCCTTGCGCACGAGCGGTATGGGCGTGGGCCAGTTCTTTGCGCCGATATACAACGTCGTGGTTCCGTCCGGCTCTTTCACCAGACGGTGCATCTCCCGATAGGCCTGTACGAATTCCGCGCGGCCGTGCGCGTCCTCGGTGCTGTCTCCCGAGGAGACGATTTGCTTCCCGTCGGGACCCAGCAAATCGAGCGTCGCTTTCTCGTCGTTGCTCTGCACGGCCGTGACCAAGGCGCTGCTCGCCTCTTCGGGCGATGAAAACGTTTTCTGACCCGGCTGCTGCGCCATGCAATCGAGCGGAAAGCATGCGACCAAAAAAATGGCGCATGCGGCGAGCCGCCGCCGATTGGCCCCATCACATGTATCGATGCTCAGCTTCGTTCGCGGCATAGGGAGCCTCTTCATTGCAAGTTTCCAAAATCCGGGGACATCATGAAGTCTCAATGCCGTCCGCCACCGCCGTGGCCCCCACCGCCGCCGCCAGCGTGGCCGCCGCCGCCAACGCTCGAGCTTCCGCGTGAGGAGAAGCCTCTGGCCTCCCCGCCATGACCGTAGCCGCTGAATGCGCCCGAGCGCACCCCGCTCTCGCCGCGTGGTTGAGCATATCCTCGAGCCGCATCGCTCCGTCCGCCAAAAGGATCGCCCGTTGCGCCGGACCTGTTGTAGCCGCCGCCGGAGCGTTCAGCGTTGCCTCCGCGTTCACCTCCAGCGCCGTGTTCGGCACCGCCTCCATGTTCGGCTCCTCGCCCGGCATAGCCCCCGGCATAGCCGCCGCGACTCCCGCCCGCTCCGCGCTCCACGTTCGTTGCCACGCCCCGCTCACCGCCGCCGTGGTAGTACGCGTTGCGGTTGTAAAACGTGTGGCTGTGGGAGAAGTACCGGTCGTGGTTATAAATAGGGTACCGGTTGTGCCAGTCGAATCCCCAATGGCCCCAACCCCATCCGAAACCGCCAAAGAAGCCGATGCCGAATCCGAGCCCGAAGGAAAGGAATGGACCGTCATACCAGATCCCGGGATACGGGTACCAACCCGGCCACGCCAGGATCGGATCGCCGTAAACCACCCACGGATCGTATGCCGGGACGTAAACGACATCGGGACTCGCTGGTTGAATGACGATGGTCGAGTCCTGTGCCTGCACGGTTTGCTGCGGCGTGCTCTTCAGATTCCCCGCCGCCTGCGCCCGCTGCCGCATCACTTGCACGGCATTCATCACACCCTGCTGCTGATTGTAGTAAGCATCGCCCAACGAGGACGTCCAGGACAGGTTCTTGTCCATATTCCCGAGCACGGACGGAAATGCGGCGAGCGCCTTGATGCTCGGATCCCAGGGCTGCTGGTCCACCGCTTGGCCCAAGGCGTCGCCCTTCAAATCGGAATGTGCTTGGACCCATCGCTCCGCCAGCACGACTTGGTCGGGAAAGGTCGAACCCGCCAGGATCTGCGCCACCAGGGAGTCCGGATACAGCGCAATCGGTGCGACCAACTGCTGCAGCTGCTGGGGAGTTTGTTGCGCATAGGCCGGTGCGGACGTTGCGATCGGCGCCGGCGCTTGCGCGTCTTGAAAGGCCGGAAGATTCAGGGGCCACATCGCGAACAGTAGAGCCCCCGGCATGAGAGTAGCCACAATCCGCTTGCCGAGCCACGCTTTCGAGGACCCTGCGGTGCATTCGGTAATTTCCATCGTTCGGGTCTCCGAGGAGTCGATATATCCAGCGCCCAGGCTAGCAGCCTTGGAATGGCAAACCTATCCGCACAAACGTGCATCGCCTTGCGGCTTGCGCGTACTCCGCCGCAACGATCGCCGGCCCCGTGGCAGCCCGAGGCTCGGAGCACGGGCATTCAATGAACGATCCGGCGTCCGCTTGTTCTGGGGGTGTTGAGACTATACTGCCGCGAGTCGTTTATTACACTCCCCCGGAAAATCTCTGAAACCGACGATCGTCTCGATACTTGTAGGCGCTGGGACATTGTCGGTTGCGATCCTGGCGGCGCTGCCGTTCGCACGGCGAAGACCGGGCCGCGCGTCCTGGCTCGCCCAGGGGTTGTGCCTGGTGGCGAGATGCCTTCTCGCCCTACGGTATCGCATACACGTCAAGGGTTCAGCGGCGGTCAGGCAGCGCGGCACGCACGGCATTCTGTTCATGCCGAACCACCCGGCGCTGATCGATCCGGTCATCGTTACCGCCTGCCTGCATGGACAATTTGGCATTCGCCCGCTGGCGCTGGCAAACCAAATCGACGAGCCCATCGTTCGCGCGATGGCCAACCTGCTCGGCGTATTGCGGGTTCCGGTCTTCTCCGAACTCGAACAAGGCAGCGTACGGGAGGTGCAGCATTCCATCGATCTGTGCATCGAGGCCCTGAAGCAGGGGGAAAACGTGCTGCTCTACCCTGCCGGCAGGCTCATGCGGCAGCGCCAGGAAACCCTGGGTGGCGTGAGCGCGGCCCGCCGTATCATTTCCGAACTGCCTGGCATCAGAGTCGTGCTGGTGCGAACCACGGGACTGTGGGGCAGCTGCTTCGGTTGGGCCCTGGGCACGCCGCCCCGATTGAAAGATGGCCTGGTTGGGCATCTCCGAGAACTGTTGGCCAGCGGCGTGTTCTTTGCGCCGAAGCGGGACGTGCAAGTCGAACTCGCCGAACCCGACGATCTTCCGCGTCATGCAGAACGCCACGACCTCAATGCGTATCTGGACGGCTTTTACAACCATGCCGCCCCGCCCGCCCTGTACGTGCCCTACAGTCTGTGGGAGAAAGGCGGCGCGCGCGAACTTGCCGAACCCAGGCGGAGTACGGAATCGGCCGTTACCGATGCACCGGCGGCGACGCGGCAAATTGTGCTGGCGCATCTGCATGAAGCGACCGGCATAAAAGATCTGCGCGACGATCAGGAATTGGCGCGGGATCTGGGACTGGATAGCCTGGCCACCACCGAGATCCTGCTCTGGCTGGAAAAGGAGTTTGCCGTGTCCGTGCCCGGCGTGGACGCCGTGCGAACCGTGGGCGACGTCATCATGGCGGCCTGCGGCGGCGCATCGGCAGAGTCCACGGATGTGCAGATAGCCGCACCGTCGGCCGCATGGCTCGCGGATTTGGGCAAGGTGCGCGTGCAAATTCCTCCCGGCGCCAGCATCCAGCAAGTGTTTCTGGCGCAGGCCCGCCGCAACCCCGGTCAAGTGATTGCCGCGGACCTGCAGCAGGGAAGCCGTACCTACCGCGATCTCGTCACCGCCATCGTGGCCCTGCGCCCCAAAATCGCCGCTCTTCCAGGGCAGTACATCGGCATTCTGTTGCCCGCCTCCGTGGCAGCCGATACGGTTTTTCTGGCAACGCTTTTTGCGGGCAAGACGCCGGTGATGATCAACTGGACCGCCGGCCCGCGCGTGATCCAGCTTGGCCTCGATATGCTGGGGGTCCAAAAACTATTGACGTCGGACTTGCTCGTGCGCCGGCTGGCCGCCCAGGGAATCGAACTGGCGGCATTGGGGGACCGTCTGGTACCGCTGGAGCGATTGGCCGGAACGATTCGCTGGAGCGAAAAATTGTCCGCGGCGCTGCGTGCCCGGCTCACATGGCGCAGCCTCGCGCGCGTCGCCGCGGCCGACGTTGCCGTCGTGCTGTTCACGAGCGGTACGGAATCTTTGCCCAAGGCAGTGCCCCTCACGCACACCAACATACTGACCAATATCCGCGACGCGCTGTCCAGCTTCACCATTTATCAGGACGACCGGTTTCTGGGCATGCTGCCGCCGTTCCATTCGTTCGGCTTGACCGGCACCATGCTCTTGCCGCTGCTCGCCGGAATCAGAGTGGTGCATCACGCCAACCCCAATGAAGTCGCGGTGCTCGCCAAAATCATCGAGGCCTACCGGGTGACGATTCTGCCGAGCACGCCTACGTTCCTATCCAATATCGTCCGCGCGAGCGGCGGCAGCGAGCTGAGCTCGCCTCGCCTGTGCGTGACCGGCGCGGAAAAATGCTCGCGGGAGGTTTACGAGGCCGTGAAGGCGCGTTGTCCGCGGGCCGTCATTCTGGAGGGGTACGGCATCACCGAATGTTCGCCGATCGTGTCGGTGATGCGCGAGGATGACGTTGAACCCGGAACCATCGGCACGCCGTTGCCCTCGGTGGAGGTGCTCGTGATGGATATCGATAGCCACCGGCCGGTCGCGCCGGGACAGACCGGGATGTTGCTGGTTCGGGGGCCGAGCATTTTCACAGGGTATTTGAACTACACCGGACCCTCGCCTTTCGAAACGGTCGACGGTGAACTGTGGTATCGCACGGGCGACCTGGTGAAAGCGGATGAACGGAAGCGATTGACCTTCATGGGGCGGCTGACCCGGTTTGTCAAAATCGGCGGAGAAATGGTTTCACTGCCGGCCATTGAAGAGGTATTGATGCGCGCCTATGCGCGGCCGGACGACAAAGGTCCGTGCCTCGCCGTGCTGTCGACCCCGGACGACAGTCATCCCGAATTGATCCTGTTCACGATTCGGCACTTGGAGCGCGAGCAAGTGAACAAGACCATTCAGGACATGGGGCTCTCCGGATTGCACAACATCCGGATCGTACGGGACATTGCGCAGATTCCGGTGCTCGGCACCGGAAAAACCGATTACCGGGCGCTCGTGCAGTTGCTCGTGTCCGGAAGCAAGGCGTAATCCCGGTCGCCGCCCCGCGCCGACCCGTCAATCCTGGGGTTTCGGCGCCTGAGGACCGGTTGCGAGATCGTTGCCGTTGGACATCTAACCGCCGTCCCGGAACAACGGTAAATTCAGATCGCGCTCGACCGTCGGCGCCGCGAGGCCGAAGTGGGCATAGGCGCTGCGGGTCGCCACGCGGCCGCGCGCGGTGCGCATGAGAAATCCCTGCTGGATCAGAAACGGCTCGATCACATCCTCGATGGTGCCGCGCTCCTCGCTCATGGCCGCGGCCAGGCTGTCGACGCCCACGGGGCCGCCTTCGAACTTCTCGATGACCGTCAGCAGCAGTTTGCGATCGAGCATGTCGAAGCCCTGGGGATCGACCTCGAGCATGTCGAGCGCCGCCAGGGCCACATCGCCGCTGATGAGGCCGCCCGCCTTGACCTCGGCGAAGTCACGCACCCGCCGCAGCAGACGGTTGGCGATGCGCGGCGTGCCGCGCGAGCGTTCGGCGATCCGATCGGCGCCGTCGGGCTGCAGGTGCAGCCGCAAGATGGAGGCGCTGCGAATCACGATCTTGGTCAGCTCTTCGGTGGAATAGAATTCGAGGCGCTGCACGATGCCGAACCGGTCGCGCAACGGCGAAGTGAGCAGGCCCGCTCGGGTGGTGGCGCCCACCAACGTGAACGGCGGCAGGTCGAGCTTGATCGAGCGCGCGCCTGGCCCCTCGCCGATCATCAGATCGAGCTGCGAGTCCTCCATGGCGGGATACAAGACCTCCTCGACCACCGGACTCAAGCGATGAATCTCGTCCACGAACAGCACGTCGCGCGGCTCGAGATTGGTGAGCAGCGCCGCCAAGTCGCCGGGACGTTCCAGCACCGGCCCCGAGGTCTGCCGCAAATTCACTTTCAGCTCATTGGCGATGATGTTCGCCAGCGTCGTCTTGCCGAGGCCGGGCGGTCCGAAGATCAGCACGTGATCCAGGGCCTCGCCGCGCTGGCGTGCCGCCTGGATGAAGATCTCCATCTGGTTCTTCACGGCCGGCTGGCCCACGTAGTCGGCGAGGGTCTTCGGGCGCACGGCGCGATCGACCACCTCGTCGTCGCGGCCGCCGGTGCTGGCAATGATGCGATCCTGCTCGATACCCATGCGTGATCCTACGGTTTGGCCGCTGACTTCAAGGCGCGTCGGATGATGTCCGTGGTCGACAGACCCGGCTCATCGGCTGCTTTCAGCAAACGCGTGACCTCGGGCGGCTTGTAGCCCAGGGCGATCAAGGCGCTGAATGCCTCGCTCTGCGGTGTCGGTGCTCCGGCCACTCCCGCGGCACTCGGTTCACCGCCTGCGAGCGGCGCCGACAGCTTCCGTACGCTGTCGCGCATTTCGATGATCACCCGTTCCGCGGTCTTCCTTCCGATACCGGGAATGCGCGTCAACATCGCGATGTCCTCCGCCTCGATGGTGCGCAGAAAATCCTCGACGCTCGAACCCGACAGAATGCCCAGCGCCATCTTCGGCCCGACGCCGGAGATCTTGAGCAGCGTGCGAAACAAGCGCCGCTCGCTCTCCGTGCCGAAGCCGAACAGAATGTGTGCATCCTCGCGCACCACCAGATGCGTGAACAACGCCACCGGCTCACCGGTCGCGGGCAGGCCGTAGAACGTCGACATGGGCGCTTCGAGCTCATAGCCCACGCCGTTCACGTCCACCATCAGCGTGGGCGGCTGCTTGACGGCCAAACGCCCTTTCAGAAAACCGATCACGCGCGGCTGCCGGCCCGGACCAGCGAAGCACGCACGCCGCCGCGCAGCGCGTGGCACACCGCCGTTGCCAGGGCATCGGCCGCGTCCGCGGCCAGCGGCCCCTCGAGCTTCAGGATGCTTTTCATCATGAGCTGCACCTGGGCCTTCTCCGCGCTGCCCGAACCCACCACCGCCTGCTTGATCTGCCGGGTGGCGTACTCGAAGACCTCGGCATTGGCATCTGCGGTACCGCAGATGGCGGCGCCGCGCGCCTGGCCCAGCTTCAGTGCGCTGTCGGGATTGCGATTGACGAACACGCGTTCGATGGCGATTTCCTGCGGCCGATACTGCGCGACGACGGTCTGGACACAGCGGAAGATCTCGCACAGGCGCGCCGCGAATTCACCCTGGCCGGTGCGGATGACGCCGCTCGCGACATAGGCCAGGCGCGGCCCGATCACGTCCACGACGCCGAAGCCGGTGCACTGCGAACCGGGATCGATTCCGAGCACGCGGATGGTCATGGGAAGTGGCATGGGAGGTTATCATAACTCATGGAAACCACCGCAACGACCCGGGCGGCCAGCGCCCGGCTGAATGCCGGCTTTGCGGCGTTTCGCGAGCTCGATCTGCCGCCCGGCGCCGCCGCAACGCGGGCTGGCGCGCTCGAGGTGGCGGAAATCGTGCATACCCTCGATGCCGACGACGATGTCGTCCTGGCGGCGCTGCTGCAGCCGCTGCTGGACGCCAAATGGATCGAACGCGAGACCGCCGAGAAGCGGTTCGGGGAGGAACCCACCCGTCTCGCCCGGGCGTTGGGCCAGCTGGGACACTTCGGATTGCCCGCCGATTGGACGCCCGAGCGCGGCCTCGAAGCGGGCCAAGCCGAAGCCTTGCGCAAGATGCTGCTGGCGGTGATCGGCGATGTGCGTTTGGTCGTGGTGCGGCTTGCCGAGCAGCTGCAGAAAATGCGCTCGGCCAAGTCGTTGGATGCCGCCACCCAACGAAAATTCGCGGTCGAGACCCGCGAGGTATACGCGCCGCTCGCCAATCGACTCGGCGTCTGGCAGGTAAAATGGGAACTGGAGGACCTCGCGTTCCGCTATCTGCAGCCGGCGCAGTACAAGCACATCGCGGCCGCCCTCAAGGTGCGCCGTTCGGAGCGCGAGCGCTACATCGATGAACTGAAGACGCTGCTGCAAGCGGAACTGCGCGGCGCCGGCATCGAGGCGAGCATCGACGGACGCCCCAAACATATCTTCAGCATCTGGCGCAAGATGCAGGTCAAACAACTCGCGTTCGAACAGATCATGGATATCCGCGCGGCGCGCGTGCTCGTGAACACCGTGGCCGAGTGCTACGCCGCCTTGGGGGTGGTGCACTCGCTGTGGCAATTCATCCCCGGCGAATTCGACGATTACATCGCGACGCCGAAGGACAATCTCTATCGTTCCATCCACACCGCCGTGATCGGACCCGGCGGCCAGCCGGTCGAGATCCAGATTCGCACGCACGAGATGCACGCCAACTCCGAACGCGGGGTCGCCGCGCACTGGCGCTACAAGGAAGGCGGCCGCACCGATCAGGCATACGAACGCAAGATCAATCAGCTGCGGTCGCTGCTATCGCCCGTCGAGGGCGCCGAGGGCACCGAAACACCGAACGACTTCCTGGATCGGATGCGCGTCGATCTGTTTCAGGACCGCGTCTATGCCGTGTCGCCCAAAGGCGAAATCGTCGACGTGCCGGTGGGCGGCACGCCCTTGGATTTCGCTTACCAGGTGCACACCGACTTGGGCCATCGCACGCGCGGCGCCAAGGTCAACGGCCGCATGGTGTCCCTCGATACGCCACTCAGGAACAGCGACACCGTGGAAATCATCGCCGGCAAGACGGCTCACCCCTCGCGCGATTGGCTCAACGCGCAGTCAGGCTTTCTCGCAAGCCCCCGCCATCGCAACAAGGTGCGTGCCTGGTTCCGCAAGCAGAACGAAACCCAGAACAAGGCCGAGGGCCGCGCCCTGCTCGATCGCGAGATTCAGCGGCTCGGCGTGAACAGCCCACCCATGCCGGACCTCTTGGGCGAACTGCGCCTGCCGAGCATCGACGCCTTGCACGAAGCGTTGGGCCTGGGCGAAGTCAGCGGTGCCCAGGTCGCGGGCGCCATCCAGCGGCTGCTGCATGCGCGTATCGTCGCGCGCATCGATACACCCGTCCGGGCGAAACCGGTTCCCGAGCGCGAACCGGAGACCGAAGTGCAAGGCATCGGCGATCTGCTCTCGACCTATGCCCGCTGCTGCAAGCCCGTGCCGCCGGAGCCGATCGCGGGCTACATCACCGTGGGCCGCGGCGTCAGCATCCATTCCCAAACCTGCGCCAATCTCGCGCGCCTGAGCGTCAAGGCGCCCGCGCGGATTCTGGCCGTCGCCTGGGGCCCGCTGGGTTCGCGCGAATTCCCCGTGGACATCGAAATCGAAGCCTTCGACCGCCGCGGACTGGTACGGGATGTCAGCGCCGCACTGGCGGACGAGAAAATCAGCATACAGGCCATGAACACCGTCACCGACAAACACGACCACCTCGCCCGCATGCGCATCGCCGTCTCGATCACCGGCCTGCCGCAGCTGTCGCGCGTACTCGCGCGCATCGCACAAGTGCCGAATGTGGTCAGGGTGCGCCGCAAGAAATAAGCGCGGCGGCTATTTTCTTTAGCGATTGATCCCGTCGATCATCTTCTTGTCCACCGCCAGCGCGGCCTCGTGGATGGCTTCCGACAACGTGGGATGAGCGTGGATGGTGCGCTGAATGTCCTCGGTGCTGGCTGAGTACTCCATCGCGAGCACGGCTTCCGCAATGAGTTCGCCGGCCATCGGGCCGATCACATGCACGCCCAGCACCTCATCGTCGTCCTTGGCGGAGACGATCTTCGCCATGCCTGCGCCGGCTTCCATCGCGCGTGCGCGGCCGCTGGCGGCGAACGGAAATGCGCCCACTTTGTAGGCGCGGCCGCTGGCCTTCACTTGCTCCTCGGTCTGCCCCACCCAGGCAATTTCGGGCGTCGTGTAGATCACCGACGGAATCACCTTGTAATTCACTTCGCCGAACTGGCCGGCAATCAGGTCGGCGACCATCACGCCCTCTTCCTTGCCCTTGTGCGCGAGCATCGGGCCGCGCACCACATCGCCGATCGCCCACACGTTCGGCACCGTGGTGCGGCAATGTTCGTCCACCTGCACGAAGCCGCGCGCGTCGAGTTCGACGCCGGTGCCCTCGGCCAAGAGACCTTCGGTGAACGGTCGGCGCCCGACGGCCACCACCAGCTTGTCCACCTGCAGCGTGTGCTCGCCCTGCGCGTCCGCGTATACCACGTCGACGCCGCCGCTGGTCGCGGCGGCGCTCAGCACCTTGGCGCCGAGCTTGATGTCGAGACCCTGCTTCTTGAGATGCCGCTGGGCTTCCTTGGCAATGGTCTGATCCACCATCGGCAGAAACTGCTCCAGGGCCTCGAGCATGGTCACGGTGCTGCCCAGCCGGCGCCACACGCTGCCGAGTTCCAGCCCGATCACACCGGCGCCGATCACGCCCAGCCGGCCGGGAACCGCATCGAGCTCCAGCGCGTCCCAGGAATCGATGATGGCTTTGCCATCGTGCGGCACGGACTTGAGCCGTATCGGGGTCGAGCCCGAAGCCAGGATCACGTTCCTGGCTTGCAACATATTTTCCGAACCATCCGGCGCCGTGACCAGCACCTGATTGCCGGGCAACAGCCGGCCGTGCCCTTGGATGCCGACGACACCGTTGGCTTTGAACAAGGCGAGGATGCCGTTGGTCATGGTCTTGACGACGGAGGCGCGGCGCTTTTGCATGGCGCCCAAGTCGAGCGTGATGCCGCCCAGCTTGATGCCGTGGATGCCGAACTCGTCCTTGGCTCGTTGGAACAGTTCGGAGGATTCCAGCAGGGCTTTGGAGGGGATGCAGCCCGCGTTCAGGCAGGTGCCGCCGAAGGCAAAGCTGCCGTCGGTGTTCTTCCACTCATCGATGCAGGCGACCTTGAGCTTGTTCTGTCCGGCGCGAATGGCCGCGGGGTAGCCGGCCGGTCCGCTGCCGATCACGATCACGTCGAATATCTCGCTCATACGTGCAGCACCATGCGGGCGGGATCCTCGAGACATTGCTTCACCGTGACCAGGAACAGCACGGCTTCGCGGCCGTCGATGATGCGGTGGTCGTAGGTGAGCGCGATGTACATCATGGGACGCACCACCACCTGGCCGCCGATCACCATGGCGCGATCCTGAATCTTGTGCATGCCCAGAATCGCGCTTTGCGGCGCGTTGACGATGGGCGTCGACATGAGCGAGCCGAACGTGCCGCCGTTGGTGATCGTGAACGTGCCGCCGGTCAGCTCCTCGATGGTGATGGTTCCGGCGCGCGCGCGGCCGGCGAAATTGGCGATGGACTTTTCGATGTCCGCGAAGCTTTGCTGGTCCGCATCGCGCAGCACGGGCACGATCAGCCCGCGCTCGGTGGACACCGCGACGCCCACGTCGAAGTACTCGTGATACACGATGTCGTTGCCTTCGACCGACGCGTTCACGGACGGGAATTTCTTCAGCGCCTCGACGCAGGCTTTGGTGAAGAACGACATGAAACCGAGCTTCACGCCATATTGCTTCTCGAACTGATCCTTGTAACGACTGCGCAGTTCGTTGACGGCCCCCAGGTCCACTTCGTTGAACGAGGTCAGCAAGGCCTGGGTGGCTTGCGCCTGCACCATGCGCTCGGCGATGCGCGCCCGCAGGCGGGTCATTGGCACATGTTGTTCCGCCCGTGCGGCCCGGGCGCTGTTGGTCGCGGCGGCCACCGCCGTCGGCGACGCCGCCGGAGGCGCGGCCGGAGGCGCGGCCGGTGCCGAGTCCTTGGCGGACAGATAGTTCACCACGTCCGACTTCGAGACCCGCCCGTCGCGGCCGGTGCCGGCCACGGCCTTCGGATCCAGTTTGTTCTCTTCCACCACGCGTTTCGCGGCGGGGCTCAGCTTGCCGGCGGACCCGCCGGCGCCCTCGGCCTTCGCGGCGCCCGCGGCGGTGGTCGTGGCGCCGTTCGAGGTACTCAGGATGGCGGGGGCACTGGCGCCGGGCACTGGCGTTGCGCCGGCAGCCGATGCACCGGGCGCCGCCGCCGCGCCTTCCTCGATCACGGCCAGCACCTGTCCGCTCGTCACCGTGGTGCCGTCGGACAATCGGATCTCCTTCAGAATGCCGGCCACCGGCGCGGGCACCTCGAGCACCACTTTGTCCGTTTCCAAGTCGACCAAATTCTCATCGCGCGCCACGGCATCGCCGGGCTTCTTATGCCAAGACACGAGCGTAGCGTCAGCCACCGATTCCGGCAGCTGCGGCACGCGCACTTCGATAGTCATGAACCAGTCCTAGTTTGAGCCGCCGGTAGGCGCATCGTTTGTCGGGAAGCTTCTTCCGGTGGCACGCCCTGCAAGGCCGCGGTGACCAGATTTTTCTGTTGTTGTTCGTGCAATGCCGCGATGCCGGTGGCCGGCGCCGCCGCGCCCGCACGGCCGGCATAGAGAAGTTCGTGCTTCGCGCTCAATGGCAGCTGCAAACGGTGCCGGATCTGGTACCAGCTGCCTTGGTTCTGCGGCTCCTCCTGACACCACACCACTTCGCGCGCATTCGAGTATTTGCGAATGATGGCCTCGTACTCCTCCGAGGGAAACGGATACAGCTGCTCGAGGCGGACGATGGCGGCCGAATCGCCCTTGGCCTCGCGCCGCGACTTCAGCAGGTCGAAATACACCTTGCCGCTGCACAGCACGATGCGCGTCACCGCGGACGGCTTGAGGTCGTCGACCTCGTCGATGACATTGCGAAAGCTGCCGGCGGCGAGCTCTTCGAGGCGCGACACCGACAATGGATGGCGCAGCAAACTCTTCGGCGTCATGATGATGAGCGGCTTGCGCAGCGCCCGTACCATCTGCCGCCGCAGCATGTGGAACATCTGGGCGGGTGTCGACGGCACGCACACCTGAATGTTGTACTCGGCGCACAGCTGCAGGAAGCGCTCGAGACGCGCCGACGAATGCTCCGGCCCCTGGCCCTCGTAGCCATGCGGCAGGAACAACGTGAGCCCGGACAGCCGGCCCCATTTGGCCTCGCCCGAACTGATGAACTGATCGATGATGACCTGCGCGCCGTTGCAGAAATCGCCGAACTGGCCTTCCCAGATGGTCAGGCAGTGCGGTTCGGTGGACGAGAATCCGTACTCGAACCCCATGACCGCCTCTTCCGACAGCACCGAGTCGGTGACGGTGAAGGTCGGCTGGTTGGTGGCCAGGTGCTGCAGCGGCACGTAGCGCCGGCCGGTGGGCTGATCGTGCAGCACGGCGTGTCGATGAAAGAACGTGCCGCGGCCGCTGTCCTGGCCGGTGAGCCGCACCGGATAGCCTTCTTGAATCAAGCTGGCGTAGGCCAGATTCTCGGCGCAGCCCCAGTCGAGGGCGAGATCGCCGGCCACCATGCGCTCGCGGGCCTGCATGATGGCGAGCACGCGGGGATGCAAATTCCAGTCGGTGGGATAGGTGGTGATGGCCTTGCCGAGCGCCTTCAGACGCCCCATGTCGACCGCGGTCTTCACCGGCTCGGACCAATCCGCTCCCAGATACTCGCTCCAATCCACCGTGTATTTGTTGCCGATGAGGCCGAGCGCGGCGCGCGCCTGCGGCTTGCCCTCATCCAGGCCGTTGCGATATTGCTCCATCATGCCCGCCGCTTCGTCGGGGGCGAGGACGCCCTCCGCGGCCAGTTTTTCGGCATACAGCTGCCGCACCGTCGGCTTCTTGCGGATCACCTGGTACATCAGCGGCTGGGTTGCCGCCGGCTCGTCGGCCTCGTTGTGGCCGTGCCGCCGGTAGCACACCAGGTCGATGACCACGTCCTTGTGAAATTTCATGCGATAGTCGAGCGCGAAGCGTGTGACGAAGCACACCGCCTCGGGATCGTCGGCATTGACGTGCAAAATCGGCGCTTCGACCATCTTCGCGACATCGGAACAATACAGCGTGGAACGTGCGTCCTTCGGGTCGCTGGTCGTGAACCCCACCTGATTGTTGACGATCACATGCACCGAACCGCCGGTGTAGAAGCCGCGGGCCTGCGACAGCTGCAAAGTCTCTTGGATGACGCCCTGGCCGGCGAACGCGGCATCGCCGTGAATCTGCACGGGCAAGACCTTGTCGCCGAGCGCGTCGCTGCGCCGTTCCTGGCGCGCACGCGCCGACCCCTCGACCACCGCGTTGACGATCTCCAGATGCGACGGATTGAACGCCAGCGCGACGTGCACGTTGCCCGACGGCGTCTTCAAGTCCGACGAGAAGCCCTTGTGATACTTCACGTCGCCCGAGCCGCGCAATTTGGCGAGGTCGTAATGGCCCTCGAACTCGTTGAACAGATCCTTCGGCGATTTGCCGAGCAGGTTCACCAGCACATTGAGCCGGCCGCGATGCGCCATGCCGATGATGGTTTCCTCGACTCCCACCTTGCCGCCCTGCTGCACCAGATCATCGAGCAGCGGGATCAAGCTGTCGCCGCCCTCCAATGAAAAGCGCTTCTGGCCCACATACTTGGTGTGCAAGTAGCGTTCGAGCCCTTCGGCGGCGGTGAGCTGCCACAGGATGTTCTTCTTCTCGTCGGTGCTGAAGCGGCGCTGCACGCGGGCCGATTGGAAATTGTCCTGCAGCCACAGACGCTCATCCGAATCCGATACATGCGCGAACTCCGCGCCGATGGTGTCGCAGTAAATGAAGTTGAGCGTGCTCAGGATATCCTGCAGCGTGCTGCGCTCGCGGATGGCGTCGGTGCGGCTGCCGGTGAAGAACTCCGTATCCAAATCCGCAGCGGACAAACCGAAATGCTCGAGGTCGAGCACATAAGGCTTGCCGCGCTCCTGTAATCCCAGGGGATCGAGCTTGGCAATCAAGTGTCCGCGATTGGCGTAGACCTGGATCAAGCGCGACACCGCGCCTTGTTTGGCGCTGGCCACGTCGGACGCACCCGACGAGCGGGCCGCGACGGGAGGCTGCTGCTGGCGCGCCAGCAGGCGCTCGCGAACTTCGCCATGCGCAACTTCGCTGGTCGAACCGCCCGCGAGGGAGCGGAAGTACGCAGCCCACGCCGGATCGACGGTTGCCGGATCCTTCAAGAACTGTTCGTAGAGATCCTCAATGAACCCGGCATTTCCGCCGGACAGAGCCGTAGTGGCTAGTTGGTCAGCAAGTGATTGGCTCATGAGTGCTTCGTGACTGCAAAAACCTCAATAAAATCAAGGCGATGGGACCAATCCCGGGGTTGGCGACAGACCCCTAGTTTAGACCAACGCGACACAATATGGAATGTGACACATGTCGCCGCCGTCACAATTCGGCGATATCGGCCGCCGTTTGCAGCATCCGGAACTCGTAACTCAGCAAGACTGCGTAGCCGATGAGAACGCAGTACAGCACCAGTTCCACCCGCACCACGCGCATGAATCGATAGCGCGCGACATACACCATGAGCAGCACGGCGCCGCCCGTCATGCCCATTTTGAGCGCGGCGAACACGGCGGCGCTCTTGTACACCACGGCGGCCATGAAGGGATTCACCTCGACGGCGCCTCGGTCCAGCAGCGTGAGCGTCATGAACGCGTCCGCCGCACTCAGCAGCACGATCGCCATGGCCACGGCCAGAAGGTGCGAGGCGTGCCAATCGAGCGTGTGGAAACTCAAATCGTCCAAGCGGCGCGGCGGCCGACGGCGGCGTGGGTTGAAATTGCCGTAAAGGACGGACCACCAGTGGCGGCGGCGCCGGTCGGCCCAGCTTCGCCGCTCGCTGTCCGTGGGACGATCTTCAAGCTTCATCCACGACACTATCCCGACACGCGTAGGGCGCCGGCAAGCACGATGCGTCATAATGCACACTTGCATGCACTATATTTTTTTTGGGCGCCCAGCGCTGCCATAATCTGCCGCATGCGCACCCTCACGATGCTATTAGGCGACGCGGACGCCGCGGCCCCCGAAGCCGCAGGCTTTTCGCCCACGCGCCTGCAGCGGCTCACCGCCGTGCTGCGCGCCGATATCGAGTGTGCCGCGATCCCCGGCGCGGTGGCGCTCATCGTGCGGCGGGGCCAAGTGGCGTATTTCGAAGCGTTCGGCTATGCCGACCGCGCCGCGCAGCGGACGATGCGGCGGGACAGCCTGTTCCGCATCGCCTCGATGACCAAACCGCTGACCGTGGTGGCGGCCTTGATGCTGATGGAACGTGGCCGTCTGCTGCTCACCGATCCGGTGTCGCGCTACCTGCCCGAGTTGCGCGACCTCAAGGTGGGCGTCGAGCGCATCGATGCCGAGGGCCGGCGGCACCTGACGTTGGAAGCAACCCAGCGCGCCATGACCGTGCACGATCTCATGCGCCACACGGCGGGCTTCACTTACGGTCAATTCGGCGATTCGCTGGTGCAGCGCGCCTATCGCGCGGCGCAGCTGATCGACGATCAACAGACCAATGCCGACATGGTGGCCAAATTGGCGAAGCTGCCGTTATCCCATCAGCCCGGCACCACCTTCGAATATGGCATGTCCACCGACGTGCTGGGCCGCGTCGTCGAAGTCGTTTCGGGCATGCCGCTGGATCGTTTCTTCGCCGAGAACATCACCGGGCCTTTAGGCCTGACCGATACGGCCTTCGGCGTCGAGCCCGGCGCATTGCACCGCCTGGCCGAGCCGCAGCGCGACGCGCAGCCGGGAGCGGCGCCGGCCCAGGTGCCCGCGGTGCTGCCCTACGACCCCGCTCGGCCGGCCCAGTGGCTCTCGGGCGGCGGCGGCCTGCTGTCGAGCGCCGCCGACTACGCGCGCTTCGCCCAGCTGCTGCTCAACGAGGGCGAACTCGACGGCGTGCGGCTGCTGGCGCGCAAGACCACGCAATTGATGCTCAGCAATCATTTACCGCCGGCGTTCGACTACGGCCTGCGCACCGCGGACTTAGGGATTGCCGCGCCGCTGCCCGAACTCGGACAGGGCTACGGCCTGGGCTTGGGCGTGCGCCAGCAAGCGGGACTCGCGCCGGTGGCCGGGTCGGTGGGCGATTACTACTGGGGCGGCGCGCTGGGCCCGTATTTCTGGGTGGACCCGGCCGAGCACTTGGTCGTGGTGTTCATGCTGCAGGAACTGAACGTGCAGCGGCGCACGCGTTATCGACCGCTCTTGAGATCGCTGGTCTACCAAGCGCTGGTCTGAGGCGGCGCGGGATTGCTATGCTGGCGCGGGTGCCGCCCCTCAGTTTTGCAATTCTCACCGCTGTCGCCGTTTCTCGACGCGGAGCTGCGCGCGCGATTCGACGCCCAGCGTTCGGCGGACATCGCCAACCAGGCCTCCTGGCTCGACGCGTTTTTTGCGGGCGCTGACTTGCCGTCGGCGCTGACGTAAGATGCTACGGTCGCGGCAGCAACGGAGCACAGGTGGCGGGACTCTATTTCGAGGAATTCACGGTCGGGCAGCGTTTCTCGCACGCCATCCGTCGCACCGTCACCGAGGCCGACAACGTATTTTTTTCGGCGCTCACCCACAATCCGGCGGCGCTCCATCTGGATGAAGAGTATTGCCGCACGCAGACCGAGTTCGGTCAGCGCATCGTCAACAGTTGCTTCACCTTGGGCCTCATGGTCGGCATCTCGGTGGGCGACACCACCCTCGGCACCACCGTCGGCAACTTAGGGTGGGACGAGGTGCGCTTTCCCGTGCCCGTCTTTCATGGCGACACGCTGCGCATCGAGACCGAAGTGCATGAGGTCCGAGCCAGCAAGAGCCGCCCCAACAACGGCATCGTCATATTCATTCACCGGGCCTTCAACCAACGCGGCGCCGAAGTCGCCAGCTGCAAGCGCTCCGCGCTGATGCTGCGCAAACCCGCCTAGATGCTGCGTTCCACCCTGTTCGTGCCGGCCGACAGCGAGCGTAAACTCGCCAAGGCCGACAGCGCGGGCGCCGATGCCCTCATCCTGGATCTGGAGGATTCGGTGCTGCCGGAGCGCAAGCCCATCGCACGCACCTTGGCGCGCGAGTATATGGCGGCCAAATCCGCTGCACGGCCGCTGTGGATTCGGGTCAACGACCTCGCCAGCGGCGAACTGTTGAACGACCTGGTCGCCCTGGTTCCCGCCCGGCCCGCCGGCGTCGTGTTGCCGAAGATTCGCGGGCCCGAGGATATTCAAACCGTCGCGAATTATCTCGAGGCCCTCGAGCGTGCCCAAGGCATCGACGCGCCCATCCCCATCCTCGCGCTGGTCACGGAAACGCCGGCGGCGGTGCTGCGCATGGGCGAACTCACCAAGTCATCGTTTCCGCGCTTGACGGCCATCGGCTGGGGCGCCGAGGACTTGAGTGCGGCATTGGGCGCGGGCGATCCGCGCGAGCCGAATGGTGCCTGGCGGCCGCTGTACCAGTACGCACGCGGTCAATGCCTGCTGGCGGCGCATGCGCTCGGCATCGAGGCCATCGACAGCGTCTACGTCGACTACCGCGACCCCGCGGGCCTCGCGCTCGCCTGCGCGGCATCGCGCCACGATGGCTTCACGGGCCGCTTCGCCATCCACCCGGATCAAGTCGCGGCGATCAACCAGGCCTACGCGCCGAGCGACGCCGAGGTGGCCCTGGCCAAGCGCATCATCGCCGCGTTCGCCAACGGCGCAGGCGCCGTCTCGCTCGACGGCAAGATGTACGACATCCCGCACCTCAAAGCCGCGCGCCGCCTTGTCGACGAACGGGCACGCACTGCCCCCTAGCCCGCGCTCACCATCTTGGCGACGAAATCGCTGACCGGCATCAAGGCGAGCGCCGCGGGATCGGCGAATATCTTCTTGATGGCCTCGGTTTGCTTGGGCTGGAAATGCGCCGCGACGCTGGCCTCGAATTTCTTGACCAGCACCGGCATGCCCTCGCTGCGGCGCTTGCGATGGCCGATGGGATAATCCACTTCGATGCGCGGGCTCGCGCTGCCATCCTTGAAGAACACCTGCACGGCGTTGCCGATGTAGCGCTTGTCGGCGGCGTAGTACTCCTGCGTGAAGGTGGCGTTCTCCTTGACCTGCATCTTCGCGCGCAATTCGTCGACGCGCGGGTCGTGCGCGACGGCATCCTCGTAGTCGGACGCGTTCAGCCGTCCGAACAGCAGCGGGATGGCCACCATGTACTGGATGCAGTGATCGCGGTCGGCCGGGTTCGAGAGCGGTCCCGTCTTGTCGATGATGCGCACGCCGGGTTCCTGCGTCTCGATGGCCACGCGCTCGATCTGGTCCAGCTTGGCGCTGATTTGCGGATGCAGCGTCATCGCCGCCTCGACGGCGGTCTGCGCATGGAATTCCGCCGGATAGGAAATCTTGAACAGCACGTTTTCCATCACGTAGCTGCCGAACGGCTGCGGCAGCGCGAGCGCCTTGCCCTTGAACAGCACGTCCTGGAATCCCCAGGTCTTGGCCGACAGCGCGGAGGGATACCCCATTTCATCCTTGAGCGCGAACAAGGCGTGGCGCACCGCGCGGCTGGTGGCATCGCCCGCCGCCCAACTCTTGCGCGAACCGGTGTTCGGGGCGTGCCGGTAGGTGCGCAGCGCCCCGCCGTCGATCCAGGCGTTCGACACGGCATTGACGATCTGATCCCGGGTGCCGCCCAGCATCGCGGTGACCACCGCCGTCGAGGCCACGCGTACCAGCAGGACGTGATCGAGGCCGACGCGGTTGAAACTGTTCTCCAAGGCGAGCACGCCCTGGATCTCATGCGCCTTGATCATGCCGGTCAGCACATCGCGCACCGTCACCGGCTTGCCGCTGCGCGACAGATAGTCCGCCACCGCCAGAATGCCGCCGAGGTTATCCGACGGGTGTCCCCACTCGGCGGCCAGCCAGGTGTCGTTGAAATCCAGCCAGCGAATCATCGCGCCGATATTGAACGCCGCATTGATGGGATCGAGCTCATAAGAAGTGCCGGGCACGCGCGCCCCGCCGGTGAGCGTCGCCCCGGGCACCACGGGTCCCATGAGCTTGGTGCACGCCGGATACTTCAGCGCCTGGAAGCCGCAAGCCAGGGTATCCATCAGGCAGTAGCCGGCCGTCTCGTAAGCGAGCGGACTCTCGATGACGTAGCTCAATGCATAGTCGGCGATGGCGGTGAGGACGTGATCGGGAGCCGGGCGTTCCGCCGATTTGATATCGTGTGACATGGGGGAGTGAGGGGTACCTGGTAATTGGATGAAAACTCGGTGTGCCGGCTCGATCGTTGCGCCGGTTACGGGCGCTCGGCCAGCGGAACGAAGGCCAGGTTCTCGGGGCCGATGTAATTGGCGCTGGGACGGATGATCTTCCCGTCCACGCGTTGTTCGATGACGTGCGCGGCCCACCCGGAGGTGCGGCTGATGACGAACAGCGGCGTGAACATGGCGGTGGGCACGCCCATCAGGTGGTACGACACCGCCGAGAACCAGTCGAGATTCGGAAACATGTTCTTGATCTCCTTCATCACGGACTCGATGCGCTCGGCGATCTCGAAGCCGAGCATCTGGCCGGCTCGGGACGCCAGCGCGCGGGAGACCTCTTTGATGACTTCATTGCGCGGATCGGAAATCGTGTACACCGGATGACCGAAGCCGATGATGACCTCCTTGTTGGCGACGCGTTTGCGGATGTCGGCTTCCGCCTCGGCCACCGAGGCGTAGCGGCTCTGAATCTCGAACGCCACTTCATTCGCACCGCCGTGTTTCGGTCCGCGCAACGCGCCGATGGCGCCGGCGATGCAGGAATACAAGTCCGAACCGGTGCCCGCGATGACCCGGGCCGTGAACGTCGAGGCGTTGAACTCATGCTCCGCATACAGATTGAGCGAGGTATGCATGGCGCGCACCCACTCGGCCGGCGGTTTCCGGCCGTGCAGCAGATGCAGGAAATGGGCGCCGATCGAGTCGTCGTCGGTCTGCATGTCGATGCGGCGTTTGCCGTTGGCGTAGTGATGCCAGTAGCACAGCATGGATCCCAGCGAGGCGAGCAGGCGATCGGCGATGTCGCGCGCGCCCTCGATGGAATGGTCGTTGGCTTCGGGCGCGAGGCAGCCGAGCGCGGAGACGCCGGTGCGCAGCACGTCCATGGGGTGGCTCGCGGCAGGCAGCTCTTCCAACACGTTGAGCACGGCGGCGGGCGGCGCCCGCAGCGACTTCAATTTCGCCTTGTAAGCGGCAAGCTCCGCTTTGTTCGGCAGCTTCTCGTGCACCAGCAAGTACGCGATCTCCTCGAACTCGCACTGCGTCGCGATATCGAGAATGTCGTAGCCGCGGTAGTGCAGATCGTTGCCGGTCTTGCCGACCGTGCACAGCGCGGTGTTGCCTGCCGTGACGCCGGAGAGCGCAACCGATTTCTTCGGCTTGAAAGGCACCACGTCGGCATTCGTCATTTCTCTTTCCCCTCGGCAAACAACTGGTCCAATTTGGCTTCGTACGAATGATAGTCGAGGTAGGAATACAGATCCGCGCGCGTCTGCATGCGGTCGACGACGTTCTTCTGGGTACCGTCGCGGCGGATGGCCTGATAGACGTTGAGCGCCGCGGCGTTCATCGCCCGGTAGGCCGAGCAGCAATGCAGGACGATGTCGACCCCCACCGTCGCGAGTTCGTCGCGTGTGTACAAGGGCGTGTGGCCGAACTCGGTGATGTTGGCGAGGATGGGCACCTTGACCGCATCCTTGAAACGCCGGTACATGGAAAGATCGGTCATCGCCTCGGGGAAAATCATGTCGGCGCCCGCCTCGACGCAGGCGACCGCGCGGTCGATGGCCGCATCGATGCCCTCGACGGCCAGCGCGTCGGTGCGCGCCATGATGACGAACGCGCCATCGGTCCGCGCATCGACGGCGGACTTGATGCGATCCACCATCTCTTGTTTCGAAACCACTTCTTTGCCCGGCCGGTGGCCGCAGCGCTTGGCTTGCACCTGGTCTTCGATGTGCAGGCCCGCCGCGCCCGACTTGATGAACGACTTGACCGTGCGGGCGATGTTGAACGCGCCGCCCCAGCCGGTATCCGCATCGACCAGCAGCGGCAGCGGGCACGCATCCGTGATGCGCCGGATATCGATCAGCACGTCGTCCATGGTGCTGATGCCCAGGTCCGGGACGCCCAACGAATTCGCCGCAACGCCCCCGCCCGATACATACAGGGCCTTGAACCCGGTCGCGGCGGCCATGCGGGCCACATAGGCATTGATGGCGCCGACCACCTGAAGAGGACTTTCCTCCGTCAAGGCGGCCCGGAAACGCGCGCCGGGCGATGTCAACGCTGCACTCATGCCTTTCCCCCGAAGTTCACGCTCGCCGTCGATTGCCGATCCCCAAAACTATAGAGCCAAGGGGATTCCGTCCGAATGACAAAACCAATCAAATTGCCTGAGAGAAAATGCCACATCGGCGCCGCGCGGCACGTCAAGTCTGCAAGCCGCGGCGGAATTCCCCCGGCGATGCGCCCGTCCATTTGCGAAATGCCCGATGGAACGCGCTGCGCTCGGAGAAACCCAATTCGAGCGCGATGTCCATCACGCTGCGATCCGAGTGGCTCAAATAGCCGATGGCCAGATCGCGCCGCAGCTGATCCTTGATCTCTTGATAGGAGGCCCCTTCCTCGTGCAGCCGCCGCCGCAAGGTGGCGGTCGTCATGTTCAATTCGCCCGCCAAGGTCTCGAAATCCGGAACCTCGCCCGGCAGCATCTGGCGCAGGCGGCGGCGTATGCGCGCGCTCAGGCTGCTGCCGTTCTTGTATTTGACCAGGATGCTTTCCGGCGCAGTGCGCAGAAAGTCTTTGACCGAGCGCTCGTTCTGCACGATGGGCAGTGCGAGATAATCGGCGACGAACACGATGGCGGTCGTCGGCCGGCCGAAGGTGAGTTCGGTGCAGTACATCAGCCGGTACTCGGCGCTATGCGCCGGTTCGGGGTAACCGAATTGGGCGCGCAGGATCGGGATCCTGCGCCCAACCAGCCAGCAGGCAACGCCATGCAGCAACATGAGCAGCACCTCCTGGCCGAAGATGCGCGGCGCCCTGCCCGGCGCGCGCTCCGTCAGGCAGACGGTAGCCTCGCCACCCGATCGCTGCAGCGAGCCCGCGATGTCGTCGAGAATCAGCCCGAAGAAGCGCAGGCTGCGGTCGAGCGCCTGCCCCAGATTCTTGCAGCCCAGCACGGCGTGAACCAGCATGGCGAAGCTGCCGGCCTTCATGCGCCGCGAGTCCTGGCCGAAGAACTCATCGTCGAGGGTGAGCGCCACCAGCCGCCACAACTCGCCATAGTGTTTGACGGATACGCGGGCCTGCGGCACCTGCAGCAGCGCCGGCGAGAGACCGACTTTGGCCAGCAGGCCGTCGGCATCCAGGTGCCGGGCGCGCACGCTCTCGAGGGCGGCAGCCACGAAGCAGATGGCGACGGTGCCCGGCTCGGAACGCGGTGCGGTAATCACCACGGCAGCCGGAACCGCCGCCGCAACGGTCCGCGGGCCGGCCGCTTGGGCAGGGGGCTCGGCGTCGGCTGAGGCACCCGGCCCGGAACCCTGTAGCCCCGCTCCGGCGCGCGGTGCCGCGCCGGCACTTGCTTTGGAGGCTCGCCTCCGTGAGGCGGAACGCTGGGCGTTCAGGGTCGCCCGGGGCTGTTGCATTTTCGATCACACATTTTGAACGGTTTGGGCACCGAGCTGTACGTGCCAAAGATTTATAGTTTACGCGATACAGACGGCTGGCGGGGCTCGAGGATACGTGGCAGCGGACTTCTACAACGACGAGCAGCGCATGATTCGCGACTCGGCACGCGAATTCGCGCAGGCCGAACTCGCGCCGCGGGCCGCGCAATTCGACCAGGACGGCTGGATTGCCGATTCGACGATCGCAAAGCTCGGCGAGCTCGGGCTGCTCGGCATGATGGTGCCGGACGACTGGGGCGGCTCGTACACCGACTACGTCGCCTATGCGCTCGCGATCGAAGAAATTGCCGCCGGCTGCGCCGCCACCGCGAGTCTCTTGAGCGTTCACAGCTCGGTGGGCTGCGGCCCCATCTTGAAGTTCGGCAGCGATGCGCAGAAGCAGCGTTACCTGCCGGACATGGCCCGGGGCAAGTCCATCGGCTGCTTCTGCCTGACCGAGCCGCAGGCCGGCTCGGAGGCCCACAATCTCAAGACCCGCGCCATTCTCGACGGCGAGAGCTGGGTGTTGAACGGCGCGAAGCAATTCGTCACCAACGGTAAACGGGCCAAGGTGGCCATCGTGTTCGCCGTGACCGACCCAGCCTTGGGCAAGAAAGGCATCTCCGCCTTCGTCGTGCCCACGCAGACGCCCGGCTTCATCGTCAGTCCGCCCGAACACAAGTTGGGCATACGCGGCTCCGATACCTGCGCCATCACATTCGACGATTGCCGGATATCGGCCGACTGCCTGCTGGGCTTGCGCGGCAAGGGCTTGTCGATCGCGCTCTCGAACCTCGAGGGTGGGCGGATCGGCATCGCGGCCCAGGCCATCGGCATCGCGCGAGCCGCGTTCGAGGCGGCGCTCGCCTACGCCAAGACCCGCCGGCAATTCGATCGGCCGATCGCCGAGTTCGGCAGCATCGGCAACATGCTGGCCGACATGCACACATCCATCAATTCGGCCCGGCTGCTCACCCACCACGCCGCGCGCTTGCGCGGTGCCGGTCTCCCCTGCCTCTCGGAGGCTTGTCAGGCTAAACTATATGCCTCTGAGATGGCCGAGCGCGTGTGCTCCAAAGCCATTCAGATCCACGGCGGCTACGGCTATCTGGAGGATTACAACGTGGAACGGCACTACCGGGACGCGCGCATCACTCAAATTTACGAGGGCACCAGCGAGATTCAACGCTTGGTGATTGCCCGGACGTTAACGACTCAAGGGGAACTTTCATGACGACCAAACCCGCAGTGCTCGCCGACCAGGCGCCCACCGTCAAAATGCTGCTCGATGGCAAGTTCGTCGAATCGCGTACCAGCGAATGGCACGATGTGGTGAACCCAGCGACGCAGGAAGTGCTGGCCCAGGTCCCGTTCGCCACCGACGAGGAAATCAATGCCGCCGTCGCTTCCGCCAAGGCGGCCTACAAGACCTGGAAGAACACGCCGCTGGCCGCGCGCGCGCGCATCATGCTGAAGCTGCAGGCCCTGGTGCGCGAGCACATGAGCCGCATCGCGCAGACCCTGAGCGCCGAACAGGGCAAGACCCTGGCCGACGCCGAAGGCGATGTGTTCCGCGGTCTCGAAGTGGTCGAACATGCGTGTTCGATCGGCAGCCTGCAGCTGGGCGAGTTCGCCGAGAACGTCGCCGGCGGCGTCGACACCTATACCATCCGCCAATCGATCGGCGTGTGCGCCGGCATCTCCCCCTTCAATTTCCCGGCGATGATCCCCTTGTGGATGTTCCCGATGGCCATCGTCTGCGGCAACACCTTCGTGCTGAAGCCGTCGGAACAGGACCCGATGACGCCCATGCTGCTGGGCGAACTCGCGCTGCAGGCGGGCGTCCCGCCCGGCGTGCTCAACATCATCCACGGCGGCAAGCGCGCGGTCGACGCCATCTGCACGCATCCCGACATCGTCGCCGTGTCCTTCGTGGGTTCGACGCAGGTGGGCACGCATGTGTACAACCTGGCTTCGCAGCATGGCAAGCGCGCGCAGTGCATGATGGGCGCGAAGAATCACGCCGTGGTATTGCCCGATGCCAACAAGGAACAATCGATCAACGCGCTGGTGGGCTCGACGTTCGGCGCCGCCGGCCAGCGCTGCATGGCCACCGCGGTCACCGTGCTGGTGGGCGACGCCCGGAAATGGATACCCGACATCGTCGCCAAAGCGAAAGCGCTCAAAGTCAACGCCGGCGTGGAGAAAGGCGCCGACTTCGGTCCCGTGGTCTCCAAGAACGCCAAGAACCGCATTCTCGGTCTGGTCGAGGAGGGCATCAAGGCGGGCGCCAAACTGGAGCTGGACGGCCGCACCATCAAAGTAGCCGGCTACGAGAAAGGCAATTTCATCGGCCCGACGATTTTCTCGGGCGTGACGCCGGACATGACGATCTACACCACCGAAATCTTCGGGCCGGTGATGGTCATCATGTCGGTGAACACCTTGGACGAAGCGATTGCGCTGACGAACGACAACCCGTTCGGCAACGGCACCGCCATTTTCACGCAGAGCGGCGCGGCCGCCCGCAAGTTCCAGAACGAAATCGACGTGGGCCAGGTGGGCATCAACGTGCCGATTCCGGTGCCGGTGCCGTCCTTCAGTTTCACCGGATCGCGCGGTTCGAAGCTGGGCGATCTCGGCCCCTACGGCAAGCAAGTGGTGCAGTTCTACACCCAGACCAAGACCGTCACGTCGCGCTGGTTCGACGACTCGACCTCGAGCGCGGGCGTCAACACCACCATCAGTCTGAAATGAAAATCGCGTTCATCGGGCTGGGCAACATGGGCGGACCCATGGCGCGCAACCTGTTGAAGGCCGGCCATGCGCTCACCGTGTTCGACGTGGTCGAGCGCAATGTCGAGGCGCTGACGGCGCTGGGCGCGGCGGGCGCGGGATCGGCCAAGCTCGCGGCCGCGGCCGGCGAGTTGGTGATCACCATGCTGCCCTCCTCGCCTCACGTCAAAAGCGTATATCTCGGCGACGACGGCGTGCTCGCGGGCGTGCGCCGCGGCGTGACCCTCGTCGACTCCAGTACCATCGACCCGCATTCGGCGCGCGAGGTGGCCGCCGCCGCCGCGGCGCACGGCAACCCCATGGCCGATGCTCCGGTATCCGGCGGCACCGGCGGTGCGGAGGCCGGCACCCTGACGTTCATGGTGGGCGCCGATCCCGCGCTGTTCGACACCATCAAGCCCACCCTGGCCCACATGGGCAAGAACATCGTGCACTGCGGCGGCGCCGGCACCGGCCAGGTGGCGAAGATCTGCAACAACATGCTGCTCGGCATTTCCATGGTCGGCGTGGCGGAAGCGATGAACTTGGGCGCGGCGCTCGGCATCGATCCGAAGGTGCTCGCGGGAATCATCAATACCTCGAGCGGCCGCTGTTGGAGTTCGGATACGTACAATCCCTATCCCGGCGTCATGGAGAACGTGCCCGCAGCGCGCGGCTACACCGGCGGCTTCGGCACCGACCTCATGCTCAAAGATCTCGGCCTCGCCACCGATGCCGCCAAGCAGGCGAAACAACCGGTGGCCCTGGGCGCCATGGCCCAGCAGCTCTACCAGCTGTGGAGTTCCCAAGGCGGCGGCGCGCAGGACTTCTCCGCCATCATCAAATTGCTCCACAAACCCGCCGCCAACCAACGGAACCGGCCATGATCGAATGCAAGATCGATGGGCATGTCGCCCTCATCACCCTCAACAATCCCTCTGCCAATACGTTCACCGCGGAGGGGCTGCTGCAGCTGACCTCGCTGATCGGCGAGTTGAATCGGAACATGGAGGTGTATGCCGCGGTGGTCACCGGTCACGGCGAGAAGTTCTTCAGCGCCGGTGCGGACTTGAAGACCTTTGCCGACGGCGACAAGGCCCAGGCGCGCCTCATGGCGCAGCGTTTCGGCGCCGCCTTCGAAGCGCTGCAGGAGTCGCGGCCCGTCGTCATTGCGGCCATCAACGGCTACGCCATGGGCGGCGGTCTCGAATGCGCGCTGTCCTGCGACCTACGCGTCGCCGAGGAGCATGCGCAGATGGCGCTGCCCGAGCCGTCGGTCGGCCTGCTGCCCGCGGGCTGCGGCACCCAGACGCTGCCCTGGCTGGTGGGCGAAGGCTGGGCCAAACGCATGATACTCACCAACGAACGCATCGACGCGGAGACGGCGTTGCGCATCGGCTTGGTCGAACAGGTGACGCCGCGCGGACAAAGCTTGTCGACCGCACTGCAGATTGCCGAACGCGTCAGCACCTTGAGTCCGCGCGCCGTGACCTTCAGCAAGGGCCTGATCCATCAGGCGCGGCAGGGCACTCCGCGCGCAGCGGCGCTGGCCTTGGAGCGCGAACGCTTCGTCGATTTGTTCGACGGCGAGGACCAGAAGGAAGGCGTCAACGCGTTCCTTGGCAAACGCAAGCCGGTGTGGAAGAACGCCTGAGCGGTCCCCCGATGAGCGAAGCGGAAATCCTCTGCGAAGCGCGCAATCATGTCGCGTTCATCACGCTGAATCGCCCCGCCGCACTCAACGCCCTGTCGCTCGAGATGATCGTCGAGTTGCGGACGGTGTTCGAGCGCTGCGCCGCCGATGCGCAGATCCGCGCGGTTCTGCTGCGCGGCGCCGGCGAGAAGGCCTTCTGTGCCGGCGGCGACGTTCGAGCGCTGTATCAAAGCTTCAAGGACTCAGGTTCCCTGCACCGCGAATTCTTCGCCAAAGAATATCCGCTCGACTATCTGCTCTACTCGTATCCGAAGCCTTACATCGCGCTCATGGACGGAATCGCCATGGGCGGCGGCATGGGCGTCGCTCAAGGCTCGACGCTGCGCATCGTCGGCGAGCGCACGCGCATCGCCATGCCCGAGGTGAGCATCGGCTTGTTTCCGGACGTGGGAGCGAGTTATTTCTTGTCGCGATTGCCGGGAGCGCTCGGCCCGTATCTCGCCCTGACCGGGATTCAGATCCGCGGCGTCGACGCGCTGTACGCGCAGCTCGCGGATGTCTATCTGCCCCCCGCTGCCATCGCAGCCCTCGAGGACGATCTGGCCTCCCTCACCTGGAGCGCGGATCCGCGCAGCGACGTGCGCCGCTTCGTGCACGAGCGGGCCGCCGCCGGGCTGCCCGCACCGTCCTTGAGCCTCCTGCGTCCGGCCATCGACACTCATTTCACCCAATCGGGCGTGACCGCCATCTTAGCCTCGCTCGCGGACGAGCGGCGTGCCGACTACGCCGCCTGGGCGCAGCAGACCATCGCGCTCATGCGCAGCCGTTCGCCCACCATGATGTCGGTAACGCTGCGGCAGCTGCAACGGGGCAAATCCCTGACGCTCGCCCAGTGCTTTCGCATGGAAATCGGCATGGTGGAGCAGTGCTTCGCACAAGGTGATTTCATCGAGGGAGTGCGTGCGCTCATCGTCGATAAGGACAACTCCCCGCGCTGGATGCCGCGCCGGCTGGAAGAGGTCACGGACGCCTCGGTGGACGCATTCTTCGTCGAACGTTGGCGCGGCGCGGCTCATCCGCTCGAGGATCTCGAAAAAACATCGGGGCTGCCATGAATTTCAGTCGAACATTGGCCGTCATCTCCGGCGGCGCCTCGGGCTTGGGTAAGGCGGTGGCCGAACGCGTCGTCGCCGCCGGCGGCAAGGCGGCCATCCTGGATCTGCAGGACGTGGCGGGTCAGGCGCTCGCCAAACAGATCGGCGCCGCATTTTTCAAGTGCGATATCTCCGTGGAATCGCAGGTCACGGCCGCCATGGAAGCGGCACGTGAAGCCCTGGGCGGAATCAACCTGATGGTCAACTGCGCGGGCGTCGCCGGCTCGGGTAAATTATTGGGCAGGGACGGCCCCATGAGCGGCGACTTCTTCGACAAAGTCGTGCGCATCAACTTGATCGGCACGTTCCTGTGCGACAAGGCGGCCGCGGCCATCATGCAGAACAACACCCCGAACGAGGGCGGCGAACGCGGACTTCTCGTGCACACGGCGTCGGTGGCCGCCTTCGAAGGACAGATCGGCCAGGTCGCCTACGCCGCCACCAAGGCCGGCATCGCGGGCATGACGCTCCCCATCGCGCGCGAACTCGCCCGCTTCGGAATCCGCTGCGTGGCGATCGCTCCCGGCATTTTCATGACGCCCATGCTCGCGGGTTTACCGCAGGAGGTACAGGACTCGCTGGGCAAACAAGTACCCTTCCCGCCGCGCCTCGGCAAGCCCGAGGAATACGCCCAGCTGGTGCAATCCATCGTGGAGATACCCACGCTGAATGGCGAGACCATCCGCTTGGACGGCGCCATTCGCATGGCGCCCAAGTAATTCACGGACTTACTCGGCGGCGCCGTATCCGCCGCCGCAATGTCGCTCCCCCACTCGAATGCCGGACCACAGCAAGGCGCTGCCGATGGCGAATGCGGCGCCGATCACGAATGCGGTATGCCAAAGATGCTGTCCGGAAAAATGTGCGACGATGGGGATGCTGATGATACCCCCGAGATTGCCGCCGGTGTTCATCAAACCGCACACCGCCATCGTGTCGCCGCGGCCGACCGTCATGCCCCCGCCCCAGAACGCCCCCTCGGTCAGTTCGACACACCCGAAGCATGCCGCAAGCGCCGCCACGGCCACGTAGGGACTGGCTGCGTTCACCGCGAACAGCAGCAACACCGCCGCTGCCGGCAGCGCCGCCATGGGCACCATTCGGTAGCCCCAGCGATCGCCCAAGCGCTGGCACAGCACGCCGGTGAGGAGGCCGCCCACGCCGGCACCCAGCGCGGCGGCCAACGGCGGTGCCGTGGCGAGCCAGCCGCTCTCCAACAGGGAGAACCGGCGTTCTTGAACGAGATACAGGAACACCCAGTTCGACAGCAGATAGAACGTGTAATTCATGCACATGTAGGAAATCGCCAGCAGCAGCACGTCGCGGTCGCGCAGCAGCCGCAGGAGCTGTTTCAGGGTGAGTGCGGTGGGCGCGTCGACGGCGGCGTGATCGCCGATCTCCGCCAGTTCCTTCGCCGACACGGAACGATGCTCACGCGGCGTATTGCGGCCGTACCAACCCCATAAGCCGATGAGGACCAGTGCCGGCAGGCTGGTCCAGATCAACGCGGGCCGCCACCCCAGGGAGGCCATGAGCGAGGCGATGAGCGGCGGCGTGAGCGCGGCGCCGAGTCCCAGGCCCATGGTCTGCAGGCCCTGCACGAATGACCATCGATTGGGAGGAAACCAAGCCTCGAAGACGCCGGCGGACACGGGGAAAATCGCGCCCTGAGAACAGCCGAGCAGCACCTGCACGGCAAGCAACGCGATGAACAGCGAGCTGCCCGTGAAGAAATCCGGCGCCAACGGGGTCGCGACGGTGGCGAAGAAGGCGGTGAGCCCGATGATGACGAAGGTCCGGCGTGCGCCCAGCCGCTGTCCGAAAATACCGCCCGGCATTTGGAAGATCGCATACCCCAGGACGAATGCCTGCTCCAGCCATCCGATCTGCTCCTGGGTGAGCCCAAGCTCCGGCATCATGCTGGCCGCCGCCACCGTGATGCTCTTCTGCTGCACGTAGGCGATGAAACCGAAGCCGAACAGAAACGAGAATATGCGCCATCGCACGCGCAGAGCAGCGCTCATTCGTCGCGTACTTTGGCGGCTTTCTTCGCACCCTGTTGGATGTCGAGGCAAATCTGCACCGCCTGGCCGAAGGAGGTGGCCGCACTATCGGCATTGCGTATACTGTCGATCGCCGAGGCGGGCTGCAATAACATTCCCGGCAGGAACAGCGTGACCAGCCGCGCCGATGGGAACCGCTGCCGGATGCTGTCGGCGATCGCCTCGCCCCGCTTCCGCTCATTGCTCGGATAAGCGCTCACCAGGTAGACCACCGATACGCTGCCCGGCTTCGCATCGGGGGGCGGCGGGGCCTTCAAATCCTCGATCGAGAGATGCCGCGCATCGATCTTCTGGTCGCGCAGGATGCGCACCAGCAGTTCGGTGGCGAGATCGTCGGACGTCGACCCCAGACCCACGCACAACATCAACGAGCCCGGGGGAACGGCCAGCGGGCCCTGCCATCGTCCGCTCCGCTGTTCCCGTTGCTGACGCAGTTGCCGGCCGGCGCTCGACCGATCCAGCACCGACGCCTGATTCTGCCGTCGCGAGAATCGGCGCCCTTCGCCGCCGATGGCTGCGATGACGGCAACCATGGAGTCGCGTACTCGCATCTGCTGGTCCGCGGTGATCGCGCCGGTCGTCAGATCGAGCCGCGCCAGATGCAAAGCCGGCATCAACACCATATCGCAATAGGACGCGAATGTGTTGCGCTTCAGAAACAGCCGGGCGCTCGCGATGATTTCATCCGAATCGGCCGATAGCGCCCGCTGATAGAAACGCTGCGGCATGGTGAGCGCTTCGTTGTCGCCGAGCAGGATGTCGAGCAAGCTGAGCGCCTTGATGTGGCGGCCGGCGACCACCAGACACAGCGTCAGGGGCGTCGAGACGATCAGTCCGATCGGGCCCCACAGCCAGCTCCAGAATATGGCCGCGATGACCACCGACAGCGGCGACAGACCCGTGGTGTGGCCGTACAGCTGCGGCTCGACGAGCTGACCTGCAATCAACTCGACGATCGCGAACAGCCCCAGGGTGGCGATGGCCAGCGACCAGCCCGGGTCGACGGCCGCTCCCAACACCGTGGCGAACAGGGCTGCGATCCACACGCCCACGTAGGGCACGAAGCGCAAGACCCCGGCGAGCGCCCCCCATAGCAAGGCATGCGGCAGCCCGACGACGGTCAGCCCCACGGACAGCGCGCCGGCCACCCCCAGATTCACCGCGAACTGCGAGACGAAGAATCTCGACAATCGCTCGCCCGCGTCGTTGAGCGCCAGCGTGGTGGCGCGGATGTCGGTGCCGCCGGCGATACGGATGAACCGGTCGCGCAGCGCCTCGTGCTCCAGCAACACGAACACCATCACCACCAGAACGATTCCGGCGGTCTCGAGCGGCACCCAAACCGACGCCAGCACGCGCTGCACGACCTGCAGAGGGTTGGTCGGAGGATCGTGAATTTCGACCGGTATGGGCGCGGCGGATTCGCCTTCCGCATCGGCGCGCTGCTCGACGTGCTGATTGATGATGCGTCCCGCCTGGCCGCTGAGCGCATTCAGCTGACCGACCGTTATCGCGTTCAGGGTCGCCAGCTTGTACTGAATGGTTTTCTCGTATTGCGGCAGGCTCGCCGCCATCCTCGCCACTTGCACGCCGATGACGGACGCCACGGAGGCGAACGCGACGGCCAACGCGAGGACCGCGCTCAACACCGAGAACGTCTGACCGAGTCCGATGCGCCGCAATGCCCGGACCAGGGGAGCGATCAACAGGCTCAAGATGATCGCGAGCGTGATCGGCACCAGCACGTCGCGCCCGAAGTACAACAGCGCCAGTATCGTTCCGGTGGCAATGATGCCGCCCGCGCGGTCTTTCAGGGACAGATCCGGGGCGGCGCTGGGGTCAGGCGATGCGGGTTGATCCATGCGGCATTTTGGCACATCGCCGCCGTGTCGGGCGCTACTGTCCCGCCGGCACCGCGTCGTCGCGCTTCTTGGGCTTCTCGTGCCTGTGCAATCCCGCATCTTCCAGCAGCAGCTTGCGAACGTAGAGGAAGCGGATGTTTTCATATTCGAACGGCGATCCGGTCGAGTAGTAGCGGAAGTTGATGTTCGCCCGCCGATCGACGGCATTGACCAGGCCCACGCCCCAGGATTGATCGCCGCGGTAGATGTCGCCCAGGTCGATGCCGTACGAGGTGCCGTAGTCGCCCAGCAGGCCCACCGCCTCGCGCAGCGTCGAGGGTCCGAAGAACGGTATCACCAGAAAAGGTCCCGGATGCATGCCCCACTTGGCCAGGGTGGTGCCGAACCCGGTGGGTGCATAGGGCAGCTTGACGTGGCCGGCCACGTCGAAAATGCCGGCGATGCCGACGGTACTGTTGATGACGAATCGGCCGAGGCTCTTGATGCCGTAGTGGAACCGGCCCTGCAGCGTGTAATTGATCACGCTGTCGACTTCCGAGAGGTTCTCGAAAATATTGTGTATGCCGGTGCGAATCGGCGACGGCACCCAGCGATAGGCGTCCGCCACGGGCAGGAATATCGCCTCATCGAACCGTGCATTGAATCGATAGTTGAAACGATTGAGCCGCTCCCAGGGATCGTAGGTCTGCGGCGGCGGCGCGTTCGCCGCAGTCAAGGGCAACGGCGACTCCGCCGTGCTCGTCTGCGCGAGCTTCGCCGTCGCGGCGGCGGCGGCCAGCGCCTGCGCCTTCTTGATCGCCGCGGCATTGTTCGCCGCCGGGGTCTCGGGCGGCATGCGATGCATGGCCACGCCCTCGGTCGCGCAGCCGCTCAAGGTGAGCGCCAGGAGCAGCAGGGCGACGACCGGCACGGCCCACGGCGACGCTCTCATCGGCTTGGGCTCTGCCAGCGGCCGCCCAGCATGTCGAGCATGTCGGCGACCTGTTGGCGCTCGCCGATGGTCCCCAGGTGGCCGCCGTGATCGTAGACGGCGATTTTCCGCCCCAGCGTGGTCTCGAGCCATGCCAGTTCCGCGCTGTCGAGAATGACATCGTCGCTGTTGGTCTGCACGTAGTAGTCGGGGTCGTTGCGCAAGGCGTCGCCGATGATCTCGAGGCGGTTGTCCGCGATCAGCGACTCGGTGGTCGAGTTGCGGCGGTGCTTCAAGTAGTAAGGCGCGAACACCTTGGTGAAATATTCCGAGAACGGTTTGCCGCGCAGAATGCGCGCGGTCTGCTCCAGCGAATCGCCGACTTGGGGCGGATGCGCCGGATCCACCACCACGCCCGTGCCCGCGTACAGATCGCCCGCGAAGAACATGTTCATCAGATCGATGCGGAACACCAACGCGATGGCCGCGGAGAACTCGGCGTCGGTTTTGAGCACCTCGGCGGCCGCGCTCAGCAGGAAGTTCTCGTTGATCTGCACCCGGTCGGACGAACGATACAAATTCGCCAGCTGTGCGAACAGCTTCTGGTACAGGCGCTCCACCCCGTCATCGCCGGAACCGATGCTGATCGCGAACAGCTTGTCGAGGCGCCCGACCGAAGCGAACAGGCTCACCGGCGGATTGATCATCAAGGCGCGATGAATGTTGAGCTTGTGCTCGCGGGCGTCGATCGATTTGACGACGGCCGCATTGGCGCCGCCCAAGCTGTAACCGAGCACGTCGGTCTCGGTGATTTTGACCTTGCGCGGCAGGTGCGCGACGATCCGCTGCATGGCGGCGTAGAGGTCCTGCCCGTCCTGCTGCAGATCGCCCGCGACGCCCGTGCTCGAGGTGGAGACGATGAACCCTGGAAACGTCGGCGACGGCATGGTGAGCACGTGGTATCCCGCGCCATACAGCACGGCGCGCAGCGTCGAGAGGGTCGTGGTGTTGCCGTCGCCGCCGGTGCCGGAGATCACGATGGCGAGCGGCGCCGGTTTGTCCTGCGCCGAGAACCAGACGCGCAATTGCCGATCGAACCAGAACACATTCGGCAGCTGCCGTGCCCAGGGCATCGACATGTTGATCTCGATCAGCGGTACTTTGTCCGGCAGGGGCGCAATATTCTGCGGCGGTGTGCCGAACACGGTCGCGCGCAAAGCCGCCGAATCCGCGAGTCCCGTGGCGGGGCCGTGAACCGCCGGCGCCACGATCGACGCTTCATCCGCAGCGCTCGGCGCAGCCACGGCCGCCATCATGAGCGCGCTCAGGATCGCGCTCATCGCGGCACGCGCCACCTCAGCGCCGCAGCGCGCTGCACCATTCGACCTGCGGATCCGGCGATTTTGCAAAAAATTCAATCTGTTCCTCTCAACGACCATCTTGCCGGATCGAAGACGCCGATGCCAGAGGCACGTCGGCACGGCGCGCATCGTCGCCCAGATTGCGCGACAGTTCGATCGCCAAATGGAGGCGGCGCAGAAGCCACGGCGTCACGTCCTGTCCAAACGGATCGGGCAGGTTCAGCGGCTCGTTCGACGACGCCCCTGGCACGATGCCGTGCGAGTCTGCCGGCGCGCCGTGCCTCAGCAGCGACTCGATTTGCTGCACGGCCTGTTGCAACGGCGCCGCGAGCCGTTCTGCATCCAGGTGTCCGCGGCGCAAGAGCAGCATGGTCTTCACCGCAGTCAGCTGGGCGAGCAATTGATAGCTGTGCGCCAGCAAACGGCCCAACGGTTCGAGCGGAGGCCTCACGGCCCGCGGCTCCGACAGGCAGCGCTGCGTGGCTTGGACCAGCGCCGACAAGCTGTCGTAGACCTCGCGCCGCGCGAGCCGCCATTGCAGTTCGGGGCGGTCGTCCACCGCGGTCAGCTGTCCCAGTCCCAGGCTCAGCCGCGCGTGGCGCGCCTGCGCCTCGAGTGCGCGCTCGATCAGAGCGGGAATCTGCGTCCGCTCCCACGCCGGCAGCACATAGCTGAAGGCCCATGCCACGCCGACCCCGAGCAGCGTATCGGCGATGCGCTCGAAGGCTTCGAATGCGGCGCTCGTGTCGGCGTTCAGCAAGTGTGCCTGGAGCAAGGCGAGCACAGTTGCGGCCACCGCGGTCACCAGGTAGCGCTTGATCGCAAACGCGTGCGCGACACCTTGCGCCAACGTGGCCAGTGTCATGAGCACGGCGATCGGCGCATGCAGCGACAGCAGAACGCCCGCCACGATGCTGCCCAGCAAGGTTCCCGCCACACGGCTGTTGCGTCGTTCGATGGTCTGCGCAAGGCTGCCGCGCAACACCACGACGATGGTCAGCAATATCCAGTAGGCATGCGTGCCCCACGGCAGCGCCAGCGAAATGCCGTAGGCCGTGGCGATGGCGAGCGCCGCGCGAATCGCGTGGCGCAACGGCGGCGCGTCCCAGCGCCACAACCCCTTGAACGGTTGCCATGACCAGGCCGTCGGGCTGATGAACATTTGCCACGACGCGTGCACGACGGCCAGTTCCGGCTGCGCCTCGCCGCGCGCCAAAGCGTTCAGACCCGCGATCTCGTCGCGGATGTTGCCGACGCGCGCCGCCAGACCGCGCGCCAGCATGTTGGGCGGGGCGTCGGCCCACGGCAGCCGTTCGAGAAGGTGCCGGCGGCTCGCCATGTGCTCTGGCCGGCCGGCCGTCAGCAGACTGTCGGCGAGATGTTCGACCGCTGCCGCGTGCTCGTTCAAGATTTGCCGCAGCGCCTCGAGCACCGGAGCCTGCTGCGGATCGACGACCACCAGATCCACATCGAGTTCGCAGGCCAGCAGCTGATCGCGCATTTCCAGCATGCGCATCAACATGCCGGCGAGCTGTTGCCGACGCGGTGTCCGCGGCGATTCCAGGAGGATGTCGCGGGCGCTCTGCAATTGATCGGCAAACGCCGCCTGCTCGCGCAGCAGCCGGCCGATGGGACTGGCCGCGCCGTCCCGCGCCCGGCCCGCAGTGAATTGGCCCGCTTGGATACGCATCAGCGAGGCCATCGACAACAGCGTGTCCGCGAGTATCTGCACGCGGTAGCGTGGATTGAGGAGCGCATTGGCCGCGGTCGCATACGCCAGATACGCGACCGCGCCCGCCGCGAAGTAGCCCGTCACCGGTGCGGCGGCCCCGGCCCGTGCGGGAACGGCCATCGCGAACACGATGGCGAACATCGCCGACACGGACACCGGGATGCCGCGCCTGCCCCAGGCCGCACCGAGGAATGCGATGAACGTCGCCGGCACCAGCAACAGACCCAGCTGCAGCGGCTCCGCCTCGAGCCTGCGCACCGCGTAGAACAGCGGCACGCCCACGCACACCGAAGGAAACATCTGCCGGAATTTCCCGCGCCGGGGCGCAGGCTGATCGGCCGGCACGACCACGATGACGCCGATCGACGCGGTGGCTGCCGCAAAGGTGCCGAACCACCAACGCATGCAGCCGGAAATGACGAACAAGCCGAACGCGGCCGAAAGGCCGCTGGTCACGTAGTAGCTCAACGCGATGCGCAGGGCGCGCGCGACCCGCGGTTCGGACAGACGGAAGGCATGCATGGCCTCGCATCCTACACGGCCTCAAGTTTCAACCTCGGGAGCCGACACAACTCCAAGAGCTAAGCCATTCAATTCGAAGGATCAATGAACTCAGCAACGCGGCAAAGAAGCGGCGGTCCATCGGCAGCTTTCTCCATTCCGGCTTTCACCATGGCGTTTCAGCCCATCATCGACGTGGAAACGGCGGAGGTGTACGCGTACGAGGCGCTGGTGCGCCCGACGGGCGGCGGCGACGCCTCGGACATCCTCGATCGCATGCACGGCCACAACCGCTACGCGTTCGACCAGATGTGCCGCGTCAAGGCCATCGAACTGGCCGCGCAGCTCGAGTTGGATAGCTTTTTGAGCATCAATTTCCTGCCCAATGCAGTTTACGAGGCAGCCGCCTGCCTCGAACGCACCCTGGACGCCGCGCGCCATGCCAGCTTCCCCCTGCATCAATTGATTTTCGAGATCACGGAAAACGAACCGACCCGCGATATCCACCAGTTCAAGGAAATCTTCAGTCAGCACAAACAGAACGGCATGATTACCGCGATCGACGACTTCGGCGCGGGGCACTCGGGCTTGAGCATGCTGGCGGACTTTCAACCCGACATCATCAAGATCGACATGGAGCTGACGCGCAACATCCACACCGACCGGGTGCGTCGTTCGATCGCTCGGGCCATCGTGTCGCTGTGCAGGGATTTGAATATCTTGGTGATCGCGGAAGGCGTCGAGACGGTCGACGAAGCCGTGACGCTGCGCGGCCTGGGGGTGAGCCTCTTCCAAGGATATCTATTTGCCAAACCGGCGGTCGAAAGCCTGCCGGTCATTCTCTCCGGCGCCATCGACGCCGTGCACGCCGCTCACGAGATCAAGCTCGCCAGGGGCGATGAGCCCGAGATTCCGTTCGCGCGCGCGAGGCGCCTAGCCGGGGGTTGAGCGCTCCGCCGCGAGTTCACGTTCCAAGTCGGCGGCGGCGGCATCGATGCCGGCCGCGACGCTCTCGATCACGTGCGAAACCTGCGGTATCTGGGCATCCGCCTCATGCCATTTCTTCTCGTCCATGTATTCTCGCACCGCGGCGATCGGCTTCGCCCCATAGCCCGTGTAGGCGCCGGGGGAATAGATCTGATTCTTGAACCAAGGGCGTTCGGGCAGCCCCTCCGACGCGGTGCGGCCGCGCGCTCAAGCGCCGCATATTCTCGCGGATGTTGTCCGGCGAGATGCCCGCGCGGAATTTCTTCTCCCATTGCTCCTGCGCGGCGGCGCCGGCGGCGCTGTAGCCCAGCAACGGCGCTGCGCCGGACGCTGCGTCCGGCGCGGAAGACAGCGCAAGCAGCGGCACGGCCGCGCACAGCAAGCAAAGCCAACGGTATCTCATGAAAATCCTTCGGATGAACGGGTGTGTCTGCCGCCGCGCGGCGCGGTCGGCGCGGCCGCCTTGGGCTGTTGACGGAACGGATAAGCGTCGCCATCCATGCCGCTGGCGCTCTTCTCGTCGATGTTGCATAAAATCTGCGTCAGGACATCGACGAAGATCTCCAGCCGGCGGGGATCGATGCTGCCCATCACTTCGGCGCGCAGCGTATCGGTGATGCCCATGATTTCACGGATCGCGCGCAGTCCCTTCGGCGTGATCCGATTGCTGGTGACGCGCCGATCCGTCGAACTTTGCCGGCGCGCGATCAGGCCGTCTTTCGCCAGCACATCGAGCATCCGCACCATCGTCGGCCCCTCGACCGATATCAGGCGGGCGAGTTCGCCCTGCGTGATCTCATCGCCGGACAGAGCGACCAGAAACAGCGTCTCCCAGCGCGCCATGGTCTGGCCGATCGCCTTGACGCGCTCGTTCGCGAGCTTGCGCCAGCGGCGCGCCGCCGTGACGATGGCGCGGGTGGCGCGGAAATACATTTCATTTTCGCTGCTCGCGGTGAACTGTCTGCGATAGTTGCACAGCCGCAGGTCCGCGTCGTCGACGGTTTCCCCCCTCGAGGAACGTGCCCGTTCCTGCGCGACGGAACCCGGGCCGTCGTTCGCGCCGCCGCGTGCGGCTTTCGGGCCGCGCCGCAGCGATGAGCGCGGGCCGCCGCGTTGGCTGACTTTCAACATCCGTGCGGTGCGAGCCTGGGGGGCGAATGCAATGGCATGCTCCTAGGATAGCGCGTTCCCCACGGCTCGTCAGTCGGCGAGATCGGTGAGCACCGCCCCCGTGCTCATCGGCTGCACATCGCGTCGATAGATGCCGAGATACCCTTTGGCCGCGATCGGGAAGACCGCGCTCGGCGCCGGACGCGCGGCAAGCTCCGCGGCCGGCACGTCGAGATCGAGCCGGCGGCCCTCGACGTCGATGACGATGCGATCGCCGTTGCGCACCTTGCCGATGGGTCCGCCGGTCGCACCCTCCGGCGCCACCTCGGCCACCGTCAGCCCTTTCAGGCATAGTCCCGACAACTGCCCATCGGTGACGAAGGCCACGTCTTTCGCCAATCCTGCCGCATCGATGCCGAACAGCACCAGCGAGGCGCCGCCGCCCATCGCCGGGCCGCCCTTGATCCCCTGACCGCGGAGCACGAGCACGTCGCCCTTCTGCAGTTTTCCCGCCTTGATGTCCTTCATGGCGCTCTGCGTGTCCTCGTACACCACCGCCCGGCCGTCGAAGGACTCGGGGCGGCTGCCATCGCGAATGCCCAGTTTGACGACGGCGCTCTCGGGAGCGAGGCTCCCTCGCAATATGGCGATCGATGGGCCCGCCGAGATGGGATTCGACAAGGGCCGGATGATCTGCACATCGCCCTCGGGAATCGCGGCCAGCACCGCGGCGAGCGGCTGACCCATCGCGGTCATTGCGGTGGTGTCGATCACCGGCGCGAGCCGTTTCAACATCGCACCGGCGCCCCCCGCGTCCTCGAACTGCTCGATGCGCACCGCCCCGTTGGGACGCACTGCGCTCAAAATCGGGACCTTCCGCCCCATCTCTTCCCACAACGCGTACACATCGACGCCGTTCTCGGCCTCGACCGCCGTTGCCTGCAGATGTTTGATCGCGTTGATCGAGCCGGAGACCGCGAGCACCATCGCGGTGGCATTGCGAAACGCCGCCTCGGTGAGCACTTTGCGCGGCGTCAGTCCTTCTTGCACCATGGCGACGATGCGCTCGCCCGAGCGGCGGGCCGCATCGAACATCTTGTCGCTGTTGGCCCTGACCGGGGCCGACCCCGGCACGCACATCCCCAAGGCCTCGACGACGCAGTGCATGGTGTTCGCCGTGGCCATTCCGGCGCACACGCCCGGGCCGCGGATCGCCTGTTCGGTCATGTCTTCGATGCGAAACTTTCCCGGCTTGCCGAGCGTGGCACCGACGGATCCTGAAAACAGATCTTCGATGTCGACGTGATCGTCGCCGATCATGCCCGACGCCTGATAACCGCCGATCACCAGCAGCGTGGGGATGTTCATGCGGGCCGCGGCCATCAAATGGCCGGGCGGCGTCTTGTCGCAGGACGTCAAACAGACCATGCCGTCGAGCATGGCCGCGTCCACCTGCGCCTCGATATCGTTGGTCACGAGATCGCGCGCCGCGAGAATGTACGAGCCGGAACAGCCCGCACCGGTGATGAAATCGGAGGGCGCGGTGGTACGCACCTCGAAGGGTACGCCGCCGGCGGCGCGAACCGCCTCCTTGACCACTTTGGCGACACCGTCCAGGTGCGCAAAACAAATGGCGAGTTCGGACGAGGAATTGACGACCGCAATCTTCGGTTTCAGCATGTCGGCCTCGGACAAGCCGAGGGCGCGCCACTGGGCGCGGCGAATGGGCGAATTGGCGGACAAACTGCGTAGAGCGGTCATGTTCAAAACTCCAGATTGTCTTTGAGGCGGGCCTGCAGGGCCTTGATGTCGATCGCGTGCACGCTGCCCGAACCCGCGAGATCGAGCGCGTGCGCCGCCGCCCGTCCCATCGCGATGCAGGGCCCCATCACGCGCACCGAGGACAGGGCCGACGAGTCCGCGTCGATGCAGCGGCCGACCGCGCACAGATTGTCCGCGCCGGCCACCGTGAGCGAGCCCAAGGGAATCCAGTGAATGTGGTCGTCCGGAAACACTTCCCAGACGTAACCCTCGCGATTGTGATGCTGCTCGAGCGGCCACGAGCAGCGCGCGATGGCATCGTCGAAGCGCGTGCCGGCCCGTACTTCGGCCGTCGTCAGGTGATGGGTGCCGACGATCCAGCGCGTCTGGCGGATGCCGGGCAGGCCATAGGCCCGTATGCGCGCCCTGCCGAAGGCTTCCGGAAATTCAGCGTGCAGGAAGTTAAGCGTGCGGTCCGCCTGTTCCTTGCCGTCGATCTGCTTCGCCGCCGCGTCGAACGGGTCCAGCGGCGTCTCGATGTGCGTCATGTTGACGATGGCGACATTGCGGCCCGGAAAGCTCGCGGCAAAGCCGTCGCGACGCATCATGCCGTACTTCCCGCCCTTCTCGCGGATGCGGGTCGCCATCTCATCCCAGCTCGGCTTTTTCGAATCGTCGAAGTCCTCGATCACCAGCATCTGCGAGCCGTAGATCTGGCCGCCCTTGTGAATCTGGCAGTCGTAGCCGCCTTCCCAGGCGACCGCCGCGTCGCCCGTCGCGTCGATGAAGCCGGTGGCCGTGATGCGCACGTCGCCATGGCGGGTGGCCACGTCGAGCGAGGTGATGCGGCGGCCCTGTTGGTTCACGCCGCGAATGAGCGCGCCCGTGAGCGGCGTGACGCCGGCCGCCGACACGGCTTTCTCCACCCACCGCCCCAACGCGACTTCGTTGTACATCGCGACTTTCATCACGCCGCCGGCGACGACTTTGACGTCGTCGGTCGCGCCCAGGTCGCGGATTATTTCATCGGCGATGCCGTGGGTGAGCTGGCGCCCTTCCTTGCCCGGCGTGTACAGCCCGCAAAACATGCCGATGATGGAATTGACGGCCTGGCCGCCCAGGGACGGCAGACCGTCGACCAGAATGACGCTGCGTCCGGCACGCGCCGCTTCCACGGCCGCGGAAATGCCCGACGCGCCCGATCCGATCACACAGATGTCGCAGCCCCGCTCGAGTACCGGCGGCTGCTGTTTACGGGAGACGATTTGCGTATCGGGACTGAACGGGCGATCTAGCATTGGGTGTTCTCGTGCGGATTGGAGCTTCGGCGCGCGCCGGCCATGTGTTCGATAGCATGCTATATACCGTCATTACACATAGAATGCTACTCAAGTTTGGGAAACGGGAGACGTATGGCCGCCTGCGCGGCGCAATAGCCGATCTGCGTCACCGTCACGATGAGGCTCGCCAGCGTCGAACGCAGTCCGATCGCGGGCGCAATCAGCGAGATCAGCGGTTGCGGACAATAAATACTCGCGACGATCAAGCCGCAGGCCGCCGCCAGCAGCACCGTGACGCCCGGTGCCGGGCTCTCGGGAGAGCGGAATCGGGATCGCTAAGTCGATATGAGCGCTGCCTCGCCCGTTGAGCGACGTTGAAGCGCCGCCAACGCGCTACTGCGTTCGCGCCTCGCGGCTGTCGAGCAGCGCCTGAATGGCGCTCAACGCGGACGCATATCTCTCGGCGAGACCTTGGTCGTCGCCTTCCAGACCCGCGGCCAGTACATTGGCGAGGGTGTCGACCGCCACTCGTACCGTCATCGACTGGGCATCGCTGAGCTTGGTGCCGTTGATCGTGATTGCCGCTTCTTCTTTCATCTCGCCGCCCGTTGATTGCCGCTCATTCCAGCGCCGAGACCTTAGCACGCCGCCAATGGGCGCGTGGGGCGCTCTGCGGAAGTATAAATTAGATTATATATACTCTGTATCAATATGTTTTATATTAAATTTAGTCGACGACAAGCCAGCCATCACGCATCGCGACAATCTGCGGCAAGCAAGCCGGCCACGCCGCCAACTAGACCGCCTTCGATCGTGGCAACAATCTGTCGTATTCCTTCTTGACCACGGCGTAGCATTCGCAGGTCCGCTTCTCGAGCCCACGGCGGTCGAGGACCGAGATGTGACCACGAAGGTAGCGTATCAGCCCATCCTGCTGCAGGCGCCGTGCGGCCTCGGTAACGCCCTCTCGCCGCACGCCGAGCATGTTGGCCATCAGCTCCTGGGTCATCACCAGTTCGTCGCCCTCGAGGCGGTCCAGGCTCAACAGAAGCCAACGACATAACTGTTGATCCAGGGAGTGATGCCGATTGCACACGGCGGTTTGCGACATCTGGGTTATCAAGGCCTGGGTATAGCGCAGAAACAAGTGCAAAACCGGTCCCGCGTTGTTGAATTCATCCATCACATGGCGCGCTGCCAGACGAACGCAGTGGCCGGCGCTCTGTACGACGGCGCGGCTCAGCGTCGAGGAGCCGCCCATGAACAACGATATGCCGACGATGCCCTCATTGCCAACGACGGCAATTTCGGCGGATGCCCCATTCTCCGTCACGTAGAGAAGAGAAACTATCGCTGTCGTAGGAAAGTAGACGTCGCTCCAGGCGGCGCCGGGCTCGCTCAGGACCTGCCCCAGCGACAACGTGGTCGGCTCGAAGTGCGGCAGCCAGCGCTGCAGCTGCTCGTCCGGCAACGCGGCGAGCAAGGAATTCTTTCTCGGTTCAAAGGTGAAGGGCAAATGGGCCGCCTGACAAAGGTAGACTGCGAATGAGCGTCGAAATCCGTGGCACTCGTCGCTGTGCTCCACTACGCACGCTCGGCTATGTGCAGTATCGCACAATAGCGGCGCCGCGGCCGACTTATGCAACCCCGCGGATTCGGCAAAAGTCGGATACCGCGATAGGCGGATACCGCACAGACGAGGCACCACGACGGCTCGTACGCTTCGACCAATTTCCAAACAATGCGAGGCTCCATGACACAGGAAAAGCCGAAGGCCTACCTCATCGGTGCGGGCATCGGATCGCTCGCGGCGGCGGCATTCATGATTCGCGACGGCAACGTCGGCGGACGCGACATAGCGATCTTCGAGGCGGCGTCGCGCCCGGGCGGCAGCCTGGATGCGGCGGGCGACGCCGCGGCGGGCTACTCGATGCGCGGCGGCCGCATGTTTACGACGGACAACTACGAATGCACCTGGGATCTATTCAAGAGCATTCCCTCGCTGAGCGACAAGACTCGATCGGTTTACGATGAGACGATCGAGTTCAACGAAAGGTATCGGGCGCACTCCCATGCGAGACTCGTCGATAAGCATCGCGCGAAGATTCCGGTGGCGTCGATGGGTTTTTCCATGCGGGACAGGATGCAATTGCTGACGCTCGCCGACAGCGACGAGCGCGATTTGAGCGGCAGCCGCATCACGGACTGGCTCTCTCCGCATTTCTTCGAGACCAACTTCTGGTTCATGTGGTCGACGACGTTCGCTTTCCTGCCCTGGCACAGCGCCACCGAATTCAAGCGCTATCTGCACCGATTCCTGCTGGAATTCTCCCGCATCGAAACGCTCGCCGGCGTCAAGCGAACGATCTACAACCAATATGATTCTCTGGTGAGACCGCTTCAGCAGTGGCTCGTCGATCGCGGCGTAGTCATCCATACGAATTGCACCGTGCGAGGGTTGGATCACAGGTACGACAACGGCAGATTCGTCGTGACCGGCATGCGCTGCGAGAAAGATTCCCGCGCGGCGTATTACGCCATCGATGAGGACGATTGGGTGATATTGCAGAATGGCTCGATGACCGACGACTCGAGCTTGGGCTCCATGAGCGGCGCGCCGGCAAAATACGATAAGACGCATAGTACGGGTTGGGATTTGTGGTCTTCGCTCGCGCACGGAAGGCCCGAATTCGGCAATCCGCAGGCGTTCAACCAGTCGCCGGCGCAATCGTGCTGGGAGTCATTCACGGTTACGTTGAAGACCTCGGTCTTCTTCGACCAGATGACCTCGTTTTCCGGCAATCAGCCGGGTACGGGAGGGCTGGTGACGTTCAAGGACTCCAATTGGGTCATGTCCATCGTATTGCCGCACCAACCGCATTTTCTGGGCCAACCGCGCGACGTCCAAGTGTTCTGGGGATACGGCCTATATCCGGACCGTGTCGGCAATTTCGTGCCGAAACCAATGGACGCGTGCAGCGGGCAGGAGATACTGCAGGAACTGTGCGGGCACTTGCGCTTCGATTCCGATACGGTTGCGGACGCAATCTGCATTCCATGCCGCATGCCGTTCATCACGAGCATGTTCATGCCGCGAGCGCAGAGCGACCGGCCGCTCCCCGTCCCGCCCTCCTCGAAGAACCTGGCCTTCGTCAGTCAATTTGTCGAGATCCCGGATGATGTCGTGTTTACGGTGGAATATTCCATTCGCGCCGCGCAAACGGCAGTCTATTCTCTTCTGTCGATCGAGCGCACGCTACCGCCGGTCACGCCTCACGACCGCTCGCTCCGCGCCCGCTTCGACGCCCTGCTCAAGGCTTTCGAGTAGGGCCGCGCCTATACGGACCGGTCCCACAATGGAGAATTCGTCGTGACCGGTATGTGCCGCGAGAAGAATACCGGGACCGCGAACCGCGCCATCGAAGAAGATGAGCGGGTGATATTCACGATGGCTTGGAATCACCGTCCACAATCACAATGGAATACGCACCTGCTTCAATGAGGCCGAGGCTGATCGCCTCGGAAAACCCCGCAGCCGTGAAATGAATCCCGGCGCCGCCCGAGTTGGCTTCAATGAGGCCGAGGCTGATCGCCTCGGAAAACCTTGATCCAGGCGCGCGACGGTGACGTGCTTACATTGGCTTCAATGAGGCCGAGGCTGATCGCCTCGGAAAACGGTGGCCGGATCACCGTCGCGATCTGGATAGGTCTCGCTTCAATGAGGCCGAGGCTGATCGCCTCGGAAAACGATCCATGGAGCGAAACACACGGCCCGTCCCGTTCGCGCTTCAATGAGGCCGAGGCTTATCGCCTCGGAAAACCAGCACCAGGAGGGCCAGGACAGCATCAAAAGCGTGCGGCTTCAATGAGGCCGAGGCTGATCGCCTCGGAAAACGATGTAGGTCGGCACGCTGCCATTATTGTTGTTCACGCTTCAATGAGGCCGAGGCTGATCGCCTCGGAAAACATGTCGATGGCTTCGAGCGGAAATGTGGGCTCTCCATGCTTCAATGAGGCCGAGGCTGATCGCCTCGGAAAACGAATTGCTCAGAGAGGGACAGCACTTCCCGAATATTATGCTTCAATGAGGCCGAGGCTGATCGCCTCGGAAAACTCTAACTGACCATAAGTTTCGCGATGGATGCTTTGCGGCTTCAATGAGGCCGAGGCTGATCGCCTCGGAAAACAGTTGCATTGCAACCTATTGAATTCTAATAGCCACTGCCTGGAATTGCGAGCGCTATCGATTCTCGCGCGCCACAGAACTACGCATAAAGGTGCCGCAACGAGCATTAAGGCGAATAAATCCTGATTTTTAAAGAACTTGGCGATTCGCGAGCGGTCCCCGGAGATTCCGATACCACTGCCGCGCTCGCACGCGTTAGGCATGAACAAGCATGCCACAATATGTCTGCTCAGACGATGGTCGGCTCCCTGGCTACCTCTTCAAACGCCTTACCGAGACTGACGATTTTTGGCTTCACCGTGTCTGCGGCGCCCAGATCGAGCATCACCACATGATCATGTCCGTTGAGGATGATACCGTCCAGCAATTCCAGCAGTTCTGCGTGGCGCCGCGCCGACAGCCGGCACTGGAAAACAGACAGTTGCAGCCATTCGCCATAACCGTTCATCAGTTTGAACACACGCCGCCAACGTTTGGTATCGGCTATGTCGTAACTGACTATGTAGAGATGCTCTTGCATGACGTAAGTCCCAGTAAGGTGTCAACGCGTTGTGAAGTTGGAGTTTTCCAGCGTTTCCCCTTGCAGGAAGCGCCCGAGCAAGCGGCATTGCAGTTCCAGTAGGCGACGATAGCTGAGGCGGTAGCCGAACTGTGGGTGCGTAACTTCATGCGAAAGCCGTCTTTCGAATGTGGCAATGAAACGCTTGCGACCTTCTTCGCTGAGATTGACGCGACCCGGACCGCCGATGAAATCGGTCGGGCGAACCTCGCCGTTGTTGATCGCCTGGATTACTGCTGAATCCGCTATCAGCGGGCGGAAAGGCTCCATCATATCCAATGCCAGCGCCGGCCGACCGTAGCGCGCCTGATGATAGAAGCCGCGATATGGATCGAAGCCCACCGTAGTGAGCGTAATCGTGAGATGCCGCGACAGCATCGCGTAGGCGAAGGACAGCAGAGCGTTGACGGGATCGGTTGGCGGACGGCGATTGCGCCGCGTGAAGTCGAATCCGAAGCTGCGATCATCTTCGTGCTTCAGGAGATTATTGAAGTTACCGAAATAGACCGCCGCGCCGTTGCCTTCGATACCGAGCAGTTCCGCCAGGCTGCGGGCACGCGCACTGCTCTTGATGGCGTGCTCCAGCTGGGAGAGCGCCTCGTCCGCGGACTTCTCTCCCCGCCAATTGCGCCGCAACAGCACGCGACTGTTCACCAGTTTGGCCCGCACCCACCCTTTGGCGAGCGAAAGACAAATTTCCGGGTCATCCGCGGCCCGAAATTGAGCGGTACGTAATTCAACGTTTTTGTGACCCATTCCTGCGGTATAGCCGAGGAACCAGCCGCCGTAGCTGTGCCAAGCGACAGGAATTTCGCGACGCATCAGTTCGTGCAGGGTCGGTGTCGTCATGTAGACGTTTCCCTGAAGGACGACTTGCGAAATTTCCGCCAGGCGCGGCCGCGCCGCAGCCTTATCGTCCACAGTGACTTCGAGATTGTCACCGTCCTTGGCGACTTTCGCCTTGTGGGCTTGCACGTAAAGCGGCAGCGACTCGGTCAGGCCAATGGCTATGGCACGTGGAGGCGTTTCACCGCGCTTGAGGAAATTGACCTCGTCGGGCAGGCAGATCCCAACCAAGGAACAGCGCGGGCACTTTGCCGAGTCTTCCAGCGGCGCAGGGATGCGACCGCCCAGCGCCACGCCGCGTAGTCCGTGCAGTGCGGACATCGCCAGGTCGCGCAGCTCCTGGTCGAAGACCACCGGCACGCGCTCGCGCGACTCGACAAAGTACAGCACACCCTCTGTGCAGCTATATCCCTGATCCTCCAGGATAAGGCCCTGCAAGCATACCTGTACGCGCTCAGGATCATAGGCGCCGTGCGCTACATGCGGACGCTTGCCGCGCTTGTAATCCACCGGCACGACACGATCGCCTTCGGCCTCGATCAAGTCCAGCTTGGCAATCACTCCGAGACGATTGCTCGACAGCGTGATGGATCGAGCATGGATATGTGTTTCAGCCTCAACCTCTTCCGCTGCGGGCAGATCACCGTGCGGCGCGTCCACGCGCCGATGCCGGTAACGGCCCTCCACCGTGTCCGAGGAATCTGCCCATTCGCCCTGCACCCATTCCAGGTAAGCCAGGCGTGGACAATAGACATACTCGTTCACCATCCGCGCCGGCAACAACGGCTGATCGCCAGTCAGTTCCGGAAACGGCAGGGGAAGCTCATGCTGGATCGACTCTTCGCTCGGCATAGACAGTCTCACCGGGGCTTCGGCTTGTGTACTTCGCAAAGCGCCAAGAGGGTTGGGAATCACGCTCCCGCCATCGGGACAAGAGAAACGTAGGGCTCGCAAACCCACCACCGACAAACCGCCTGACCGGATGATTGCAAAGCGGGAGACCGATACCTAAGCTAGCTATAGCAAAGCACGGTTTCATCGCCCAGATTCAGCGAACCTTCGGCAGTGCCTTATGAAAGGTGGATACCGCATGTCATTGTCACGGTTCACAAAATTGATAGGCCACGGTCGGGCGACATTCTTGTTTAGCTAAGCCATACCATCACGCGCCGCCAGCCGCAGGGGCAGCCCTGACACTCCGTGATACGTGGTTCACTCTTTGCCCCACGACTCCGGCTCACACGGTGGCTCTTGCCTCACATGAACTCATCCATCCATTCACCGTGGACGCAACCCGCATAGCGCTCGAGCCGTTTGTTAGGCAGCGACTTCCTCATACGAGAAATGGGGCGCACCGGCCCTCTGCGAGGCGTGTTCGACAGTGATTGAGCAAATGTTCCCCTGTGCATCCACATCGAGAAGAGTGTTCTCGTCAAGGTCGCGCGTCTCTGCGACCAAAGCCTCGCGAAATTCGATAAGCAAAGTATCTGTGTCGGCAAAATAACGTATTTTCATGGTGCAAACCCGCGGTCAAAAAAAGCGTTGTGGATAGTCTCACCGTCCGACAACAGGATAACCCGAAGATACCGGTTTTCCATCTCCGGAACCTGTATCCAGCGCCGAATTCGGCCATCTGTCTGATGGATTTCGTACCGAGGAGCACTAATCGCCCGCTCAATCCACTCGTCCCGGATCATGTTTCGATCCGGGCGCGCGCGAGTAGCGTCAAAATACGCCGTTGTCTTCATGACCATGGCGGCCTACGAGCGAACATGAGCTTGACCCGCCGCCTGACGGTTAGGAACCAACCCAGTGATTGCGATATCCATTGGCGTTCTGGTCACGCCAATGCGCCGCCAGCGCCGGTCGAAATACCACGCACCCATGCCCAACCTCAACTCGTCGGCTCTGGGATATGGCTTCAATCCCGGGACACAAATTTCTCCGCCGCCATCTATTTCTGGCATTCGTGTCCCCGTCCCCAATGATTCAATCGTGCGCATCTGCAGACCGCTCTCTAGTCGACTCCCGCCATCAGTCCGAATCCGCAGTGCCTACCAGAACCGATTGTGATAGGACCTGGGATCTTTGCGTTGGCATTGAACCGCAGTGTCAGATGAACGGCTGTCTGGTTTAGTAAATAACTTGGTCGGATATAACCTCTTTGACGCCCCTGGTTGTCAGGCTTACATACGGGCAGCATCTTGGGGAAATAGCTGAAAGTACTCCAATCAAACTCGCATGGCTGATCAAGGTCAGATTGGGCGAGTGCCTTCGCGATGAGCTTGCGAGTCTTTTCAGGCCTGCGATCATCGTAGCCGGGGAGAATGACCGGCGTCACACTGGCCCAGCGATTGTACCCTTGATGATCGCTGTCTGATTGTGTGTAAAACGACGCAACGTTGTCGTTGTACGTTCGGTGCAGGAACACCGAGCCGCGAAGGTCTGACTCACGCTCGGGCTTGAGGCGCAGGCCGTCGAGGTATTGACAAATGTGCTCGAGAATTGCGTCGTCTCCGATCGGGGCCACAATCATCACCCGCCGGATGGCTGGGTCTGTGTGGTAATGCCCGATCGAGGGCAGCGGAATATACGAGAGTTGCGCGTGAGGCAGATTAACGGACGTTTTCGCCGCATCGCGATGCCCGGCGACGTACCGCTCGATCCAGGGGTCCGGATCCTTGATGTGCAGTGGCGGGCTGCGTTTCATCGCGTCGATGGCCAGATGTCTCATCATGCCCGCGATATGAACGAGTTTTCTGTGGGGATGCCGGTAGGTGTCATCATCGGCATCGATGAGTTTGAAGGCAGCATGAGGACGAGGTAGCGGGTCGGTGTCACGGCGGTAGCGAAGCTGATCGGTCGCGCTAAACGGAGGGACGGGGGTCCAATCGCCTTGATCCAATCGTGTGAGGAAGCTCTCATGCCGCGAGGCGAGAGCGTCGAGCGAGCCGTTCCGATGTACGCGAAGCCTCCTGCCGCCGCGTGGAGTGGGCGACCATCTTTCGCCTTCGAGCTGTTTCGACGGAGACTCAACGAGCCTTGCGTCGGCGACGACCTGGTCTATGCCCCATCCAAGACAATGAATTGAGCGAACGGACGGGCGAATGGCGCTTAGCAACGCACCCGGATCGGCGTTGGAGGCGTCGATCGCATAGAGGTAGTGGAGAGTGGGCAGACTGTCGCCGATGATTTCGATTCTATGTGCGCGAAAATCCTTCTCGATGCGATGTGAGGCTATGCTGGCGTCGTTGTTACCGCGCTCCCAAGCAGCCATCACCAAGTCGGCCTGATTGTGCGGGACATACGCGCGATGCCCGACCGAGCAGAGCGTGGCACGGGGCGCGACGATAGAGGGTCGCAGCACCTCGATTACCTGAAGGGCCGACCGTACCTCAGGCGGAAGAGGCTTCCCGCGAGTGCGCAAACACGCCGCATTGAGCAGCGCTTGAAACGCACGCATTGGTGACGGCGGCCATTCAGGTTCGCCCGCGTCGCCGCGACCGTGGAACAGAGGGAACGGCTGGACGAAATGGAAGCTAATGCAGAGAGTGCTCGACATGGTTGCTCCGGCTTGCGTTAAGCGGTGGCCTTCGCGGTCTTCTTGCGTGTGGCCTTTACGTCACCTTCACCGGCAATGTCCTTCTTCGCCAACTCGGAGTCGAACTTGACCGATCGGGCTTCACCAATGCCGAACTCCTTGGCTGCCAGTCTCGCGAACGCAACCGCTTGTTCGTGTGTGAGCCTGAAGTCCTCGCGCGAGCCGTCTGCATTGACCAGCGTACCCTTCCGCGGATTGTCGATATCGGGCACGAGGTTACAGCCCTGCCGGAGATACGTTTGCGGCGGTGCGGTAAGTGCAACGAGTGAGAGGCCAAGCACATAGCGGCGAAGCTTGAGCGTGTAATCTGGGTCATTGCCGGCGCCCAGCAGGCGAAGCGCGGCTAAGCTAAAGGTCGCGTCGCGACGGATTCCACCCCTGGCAATCACGCCGCCAGGCGAGCCGGTCGCGGGAACATGAATGAATCCCCGTTCGGCGTAGGCATCTTTAAGCTTCTTGTCGGTGGTGTCTTCGAGCAACCCAAGTCCGATGTAATCGGTAGCCGGAGTGAACTGCGCGGAGCGCGTGATCCTCTGCACATTGAACGCGCGGATCGTCGATGCAACAAGTCGGGGTAGTTTGGCTTGAGTGTCACGTGAATCCCAGACGCCGAAGACGAGCGACGTCGGTGCGACTTTAGCCATCTTCGTGGCGTCACCTTTCAGCACGGACTTGAATGCCTCCTGCAACTCTTTCTGGAGGGTCGTACATCGGACGATTGCATCACCCGCACGGTGCCCGGCTTCCAGCAGATTCACGGACTTCTCCCCAGCGGTGATGACAACTTGCGGCACGAGGCCGGCGTATTCACGTTTGGCGAAGATCGGCTCTATGCGGTTAGCCTGCGAGCCGACACTATCGACGAGACAGACATTCGTGTCGCCTTCGGGAGGGTCTATATTGTATCCACCCGGGAACACTCTCTTGTCTTCGGCCGCTGCAAATGTCGAGGGAAAGATGACACCGTCCACCCCCTCCACCGGCACGAGTGGCTCGCGGATGACGATTGCAGCAATCGCATCGCCCATCAGCCAATTGTCATATTCGTTCGGCTCGCTCATCGTGGTCTCCTTGAAATGGGATAGCTGGCAAGAAACTCTTGAGGTACTTGGTCCGATAAAGCAACTTGAACTCGTGTAGCAATCCGTCGCCAACGCCCACCGCACCGCACGCGACGGCCGCAGCAACGGACGGCGGCAATGCGTCGTTCCAGGCGGTGTAGACGAAGCGGTTTTCCCGCGGAATCTCTCGGGGACGGAATCGCTGCAGCCCAATGAAACATAGAAGTTCAAGAGCAGGCCTGCAGGTGACTTCGATACGCGTCACCTCGCTGCCGGCAAGCGGGTCGAAGCTGAAGCCAACGTCGAGCGCTGAGCCTTGCCCGCCGAGATCGGAGTCAAAGTTGAAGGGCAGACCGATACCGCGGACATTGCCCCACAGCGATGAATCGGGCTCATTGATCGCTCTGGTCACCCCGCCATGCATGGCCTTGGCGATGTCGAGCACAGACTGTTGGCCCGCCCATGTCTTGAATCTTGACCCGCCGGAGAATTCGTCGCAGAACCAGTCGACGCGAAACTCGATTGCCCCCGTGAGCACGATGGGCAGTTCACGGCGCAGCGATTCGAGCGACTTCTTTTCGTCCCCCAGGCCTGGTATTGCTTCGCGCTGATTCTTCTTCATCGAAGACAATTCTTCAAGCCGTGCGTTCTGTATCGGCGTCATCGTGTTGGCTACGGTAGATTCCGCCAGTTTGTCGAGCAGTGCGCGAAGCGAACATTCACGGCGGCCGATTAAGAGAAAATGGCCGCGATCAAACCGACCCTCCGCCCCAAACCAAAGCCGATCGGCTAATTCCAGCAATCCGCAGCAGGCAAAGAATTGACCTGGATTTGCGAGATCTACGGGAATGGCGATGCTCGCGGAGGGAGCATTCATTTCCCGCTTCCTTCAGCTTTGACACTGGCTTCATAATCGGCGGTACGGACGAGCGATTCGAGGTACGCCAAGCCCCAACGCCCGAACTTGCGCTGCAGCCTTGCAAACCGACGAGGGACTTCGATCGCGAAATCGCGAGTTAACGCTGTCGAGTGTTTATCGTCCAAGCACTCGCGTGAATTGAAGTGTGGCCTGGCCCGGCCATGATGCGCGGCAACAAGGTGCAGCACGAGGTCTTTGGCATCGTCTGAAAGTCGCTCGAAGCTCGGCTCGTCTTGTATATCGAGGATGGACCCAAACTCGTGCCGGTAGTACAAACGTTCGCCGGAAGCCGCGTACTTGCCGGACTTGGCCCATTTGACGTCAGGATAGTCACGATTACCGATACCGTTTTGCCAGCGCTCCCGGTCTTTACCCAGGTCGTGGTACGCCGCCGCAAGAACGATGGCATCGCGCAATTCCGGCTCAAGTGGCAGTCCTGAGACGAGACGGGCCGCAGCCTCCCTTGCGTCATTCAGGTGTGGTTGAAGCGCGTAGTTTTGTCTGCCTTGCGCGTCTGGATCGGCAGCAGAAAGCCGCACGCACCAGTGCCATGTTCTGATCGGCTTTTCATCTTCATCGTCATCTGTAAAGACAATCCGCGCAACCGATTTCATACCGGCAGGCGCTTTCGGCTCGGGCCCTTCATCATCCGACCAAAGCCTCATTCGCATTGGTTGGTTGTCGACCTGCCATTCATCGGCGACATCATAAGGCACACCCTCGTCATACTCAGCGGAGGCGGTAAAGAAACCTCGTTCGAGCCCTCCGAGTTGTGGAGGTAGAAGCAGAACTGCGCCCTGGATCAGCTCTTTGGCACCTTCAACGACGCGTTTCCATGAGGTAACTTCGACATTACCGTCGTCATCGACGATCCAGATTGGCACATCGCCGGCTGGCGCGAGCTTCCTGAGTGTATTGAAGATGCGATCGGACCGATCAGTGAGGAGCTCGTGCGATTTGATCGGATACAGCTCCAGCAGATCTTGTGGTGCGTATTCGTCGAGTCGTTTTCCTGTGATTTCCGCAACTTCGAATCGCCAGCCGATCTTCGTCTGCGCCGGTTCCCACTCGCGGATACCATGTAGATAGGGTTCGACTTTCGGACGCCCGGGCATTCGACCGCGCACCGAGGTCATCGACCAGGCGTCAAAGAGAATGTCCGAAGTTGGAGGCGTGATGGACCGTGGAGCGAATGCATCCAGTCGGGCTGTTGGGTCAAGCTTTGAGAGCGCAGCTGGGCTCGCATCGTCGAGCGATGTAAGCAGTGCAAGGGTCTTGCGGCGCGCAGGAGTAAGTTCTTTATCCTTATCGTCGAACTTTGCGGGATACACGATGTCGATGTACGTGTCATCGCGTAGACCGAACCGGTTCACGCGGCCGAAACGCTGCGCCATACTTTCGAATGTGGATAGATCACAGACTAGGTGGTCAGCGGAAATGTTGACGCCGACCTCACCAGCACTGGTACAAACCAGGTAGACGGTTCCTTCTGCAGGCAAGGTATTCCCAGGTCTGCTCGATTGCGGTAGAAACCGGGCGAAGACCGGATCGAGGAGGAGACGATCGCGCTCAAAGCCGCGCGTTGTACCGGTCAATTGACGAGTTCTGTCTTTCGGCAATTGCGAAAGAGCTCTCCCCAAATCATCCACGTATCGAACGAAGACTAGAATTGCGCATCCGGAACTTTCGTATGCCAGGGCAAGCCCGGCTAGCTCATCGGTGAGTTCCCTGCTCTCCTCATGCAGCCTCACCGTCTTCTTCGCGTGAGTCCGCTGCCAAACGACGCGAAGTGGTTCTGGAACATCCCTTCTTTCGAAGTCGGCGTGCTTCTCCTCTTCTGTCAGCCCGAACACCTCGCCCTCGCCGCGCGAAGTAGCCGTCAGTTCCATGACGCGCAGTGGATGCCGATCCGGAAATCGTCCCGAATGCTGTTCGCTTTGAATTGCAACCAGCAGGTCTTGAAATGCCGGTTCGAGGTGAGCCTCGTCATGGACAATCAGCGTGTCCTGCCCCAGGAAACCCGCGTGCAATGGCCTACTTTTGAATCCTATACCGTAGCCGCTGAAGAGCAGGCGTGAACCGATCATGTCAACGGTTCCACAAATCACGGCCTCCCGAGACGGATCGATCGACCACTCGCGGTTGTCCACGAATTGGCCGCGAAGAGTACTGACGGCCAAATCAGGGCGTATCAATTTGTACCGATTGACTTCGTCAGTCGTCTGGTCAACGACGGTCCTGCGATTGACGACGTAGGCCAGCCGGCGCGGCAGCGACGGGTTGATCTGCCGTGCAAGCAGCCAGATTGCGATAACGGACGTTTTACCGAGCCCGGTTGGCAAGTTGCACGAACTGGGAATGTTGTCTGGCCGGCTCGAGATGAAGCGCTCGTATAGAGCCGCTTGCCACGGGAATGGCTCGTTCCCCGTCAGGCTTTTAAATGCATCGTTGAATTTCACATCCATCCGGTAACTCCTGGAACTCCGCGCGGCAGGATACGGCGGTCGGCTCATACCTCCTGCCTTGAGGGGATTCTGCCTGTCCTGGCTCGCAAAACTTGCGAGTTCAGATGTCAAGGTTCCCGACGCTTATCCGCCATACCTCTGGAGAGCATTGGACAGAGCTCGGTACACCTCCATCCGCAGCGCCTCCGGCGACGCCACCTCGACCTCCGCTCCATGTCTGAGCACGTCCATCACCAGTTCGCGAGAGTCTCGGTACGGAATCGTCAGCTCGTACCGGCCATCCGTGAGGAATTGCCCTGATTGCCCAGGGTGCCAGCGCTCGTCCGCCACCCATCGCGCACGCTCGCCTGAGAAGCGCAGGGTGGCCACTTTATTGGCGTTGCCTGCGAAAATTCCGTATGCGCTTGCAAAATGCTCGTCGAGCTCCGCTGCCGGGCGGTCGTCGGCTGCATCGCTCAGTTGAACGGGTGCGCGGATCCGGTCTATTGAAAAGCTGCGTAGTGCCCGTCGCAGTTCGTCCCACGCGTCCAGATACCAGTTGTCCCGGTAGTGAGCCAGGCTCTGGGGAGAGACGACTCGCTCCGTCTGCTCATCCTTGCTTCGCGAGTGATATTGAAACCCTAGCTTTCGCCGCTGCAGCGTCGCACTGGCGACGACCTCGAAACTGTTGCCTGTTGGTCGCGCGGCGAGGGTCAGAATCCGAATGCGCGAGCCGGCTGCACTTAGGGGGGACAGCCGCCTGTGTGCCATCAATTCCTCGAGGCGCTTGGCGACCGGGGAGAGGTGCTCTTCCAGCAGTCCGGGGCCCAGACCGTGGATCAGCCGCTGCAGTAATGCCAACGCCTGGAGCTCTCGCGCGGAAAACCACAACCCGGGCAGCTGGTAGGCGCGCCCCTCGGGTGCCAGTTGATACCGGTAGCCGGGCGGGTCGCCGCCGTGCTCAATCGGCGCGCCGAGATAGTCCTTCATCGCCTTGATGATGCGGAAAACGGTGGCTTCGGAGCACTCGAGACGTAACATGAGATCCTCGATCGGTACGGACGTCTTGCGACCGTCGAGGAGGCTGTGGAGCTGGTATATCCGATCGAACTTATCCATTGCCGCCGCGTAAGATGGTAGCCGTCCATGGCTCGGATGAGATTCGATCCGAGCGGAAAAAAGCGCGATTTCCCAATGCTTGGTAAGCGTTCTGAGCTTGATTAACAGTATGCGCCCCGAAAACAACCGCTGAAAGTGGTCTGGTTCTAGTTTTGGTTAACGGATCTCTTGGTTCGTCAACCTGGCCGGCCACCGTAGTCGCGGCTGATCCCTGCATGTGGCATGCATTCATTCGTGGTTTATAACGGTCCCGGATCGGCCCATCCTGTCCGCTGTGAAACGGAGAAAATCTGCAGTTGATCCGTCGGGAGGCCTGACAATCCGCCAAGGAGACACGAAAAAAGGAAAACCTCGGAGTTGGTGAGGGCTGGAGGCCTGTCGGTGCGGCAGAAGCAATGATCGCGGTGGCGGGATCGGACGATCGAAGCCGTTCTTCCTACGAGAGAGAGGGATTCTTCGCGATCTCGTATACTTACGAAGTGGAAGATGCAATTCGCGTCATCTCGATGCGCAAAGCCACACCTTATGAGCGGAAAAAATTCCTCGAACGCTTCCTCCACTGACTGGGAACGCCTTGCTCAGATGGACGACACCGACGTCGGCTCGTCCGATATCCCGGAGGCGGGCGAAGAATTCTTTCGCCGTGCCACGCTGAGATTCGGCGGTCGCGAAGTAACGGCGGCTGAAATCGTAACACTACGCCTGGAACCTGGACTTGCCGCCTGGGTGCGCTCTATCGCGCCGGCACACTCGCAGGAAATTGAGGCTGCGTTGGAACGTCTGCGTAGAGAACTGAAGCCGGCGAAATCCTGATCCTTTCCAGTTGTGCGGCCGATGATGAAATCGACGTATCGCGTGGCATAGGCCTGCGTGCGTGCTCGGTTTGCAGCATCGAAAGACTCACCGGCTCCTGTTCGAACGCCATGCTCGCCGCCATGCTCTGCGGAATCCTGCGCCAGCGAATCGCGTGCTTCTCCGCCGCGGGCAGGCTGCGCCAGTGCTGTACCCTGTCCTTCCAGTTCATGTTGCGGATTCTCCGCCTGAATCCGGCCACTGACAAGCCGTGGATTTCGTGAAGCACGTCGGCTGAGAATCAAGTCTGGCGTCTGGGCTGCCGCGCCATAGGACGTTACATCGGCGCCCCACCGGCGCATAGATGGTCGAGCACGCTATACGGACCGGTCCCAACCCATTCTAATCATGGTTTCGACGCATTCCGGAGGCAGATAGGAGCGCCACGCCCTGATATTCGCCGCGGACCGCGAGGACTCCGTTTGACGAACGTTGCCATGCTTATCGGTGCCTTCCGAGGGAACGGCGTCGAAAAGAAAGCCCAAGGGCCCATCTTGCGTGTAATCATCAATGCTCATGCTGCTCTCGCTACATCTCGTGTAGGAAAGATCGCACGAGCCGAAGGCCGCCGTCTGTGCGGTACGCCACCGAGGTACGCCGCAGCACATTGCCGCTCAAACGGCGACCGTTGCGGGCAGCAGGCGATCGTACTCCCGTTTGACGACCGCGTAGCACTCGCATGTTCGCGCCTCCAGTCCTTGGCGATCGAGGACGGTGATGTGGCCGCGCGCATAGCGGATGAGGCCGACTCTTTGCAGTTTCAGCGCCCCTTCGGTAACTCCCTCGCGGCGAACGCCCAGCATATTGGCGATCAGTTCCTGAGTCATCACCAGCTCGTCACCCTGCAATCTGTCCAAACTGAGCAATAGCCACCGGCACAACTGTTGATCCAACGAATGGTGGCGGTTGCAAACCGCCGTTTGTGCCATTTGGGTGATCAGGGCTTGGGTGTACCGCAGCAGAAGGTGCAACACCGGTCCCGATTTATCGAACTCATCCTTGAGAAATTGCGACTTGATGCGGCATCCCACGCCCGCGCTCTGAACCACCGCGCGACTGGGCGTGGATTCTCCGCCCATGAAGATCGACACTCCAACCAAGCCCTCATTGCCCACGACGGCGATTTCCGCGGAGGCGCCGTCCTGCATCACGTAGAGCAGTGAAACGATGGCGGTGATCGGGAAATACAGGTATTCGAGCGTGGTTCCGGATTCGTAAATCACTTCGCCGAGCGACATGAGAACCAGCTCGAGCTGCGGTCTCCAATGGCGCCAGTGATCCTCGGGTAACGCAGCCAGCAATTGATTTTTCTTGAACTCGGCGGCTTTTGACATAGGGCGGCTCCCACTAAGGCAAAAAACGACGACTCGGCGCCCAACAATCCACCAGTATGTAGTCATCGCGGAATCATGTCTGTACGCTATCGCACATGGAACGCCGTCCACGCGGAATTCATGACCGCCTCATTCCGGCTCGCGACTTGCGAATATTTCTCCGGACGTTGAATATAGCAGCCCAAGCCAACTCGAGTCGCGCATTTCGCGCGCCGCGGCGCAATATATCCGGAGAAAATCTGTGTCAAAGCTCGGCGGTGTATGGATCGATCATCGCAAGGCCGTGCTCGTGGAACTTTCCCGCGACGCCCCTACGACGATCCCCTCTAACGTCCAAAAGCATCTGGAACGCGGCGGCGACTCGCCGTTGAAGGGGAGTTACGAAGCGCGCCAAGTGCCCGCAGACGACAGTCGTCAACGCGCGCTCACCGGGGAGCTGAATGTCTACTATGATTCGGTCATTGCGGCTCTTCACGATATCTCGAGCCTGATCATACTTGGCCCCGGTGAAGCCAAAGGCGAGCTGCACAAGCGGCTTACGAAAACCAAGCCATCCCTGCAAGTGATGGCGGTGGAGACTGCGGACAAGATGACCGACACCGAGGTCGTCGCCAAGGTGCGAAGCTATTTCCGGGCGAGCGGGTCTTCACCGGGCCAGTAGCCGCTATGGCCATAGTGGGCGTGCAGCAGCCGTTCCTGCTCGTGATTGGGCAGCGCCTTCGGATCGTACTTCGGCGCATCTTTGAGGGATCGACGGGTCAGTGCCACCATCAATTTGCACTCCGCCCAGTAAATATCGTCGATCCATTCCGGGGCAATCAGCACTTGATGCCCTAGCCACCAATTGCTCGTATTGACGATCACGTAGTGAATGGCCCAGGTCTTGTCGTCGATTACGATGCCCTGCACGTGCCCGATGTCGCCATCGGTCGCATGTACGTAGTATCTCATCACGTCATTGGCGCTGCGCAGGTGCGGATCTCCGGCGGGATGTCGGGAGGCATAGTCGAGGGTGCCGATCTTACGCTTGTGGAGATTACGGACCGCACTCCTCCCGCTCGCCTCCGGCCCCTGCCCCGCCTGCAGCATATCCGGATACAGACCGCCGCCCCACAGGCCGCCTCCACCCCAGTAATTCGCGTAGCCGTAATAGCCCAGATACCCCATCTCGTGCTGGCGCGATACGGGCTTCTCGGTGTCGATATCGGGGCTGGCGTCCACCTGCGCCCGGGAAATCGACGCCGGCAGCACCCTTTCCGGCCAATTCGGCTGAAGAAGCGAGATCGGCGAGATCAGCACTCTCTTGCGGGAACCGCTCCGGTCGGTCTCGACGACCAGATAACGAATGACCCACGACTCGTCATCGAAGTAGAAATCTTTGACTTGACCGATCACGCCATCGGTGGCGCCGATGGTGAATCCTTCCAAATCTTGCATATTGCGTAGCACGCGAACCTCGCAGTCATGTTGCCAATCGGGCGCAGCGTGCCCGGAACACGGCCCCATCGTCTGTGCGCCAGCGCACCTGCGCCCGTGCACGTCGAGGGGGCGCGTTAACGCCGGCGGGAATCTCCCACGACCTCAGTGCAAGATATCCGCATACTTTTGGCGATCCGCTTCGTAGCAACTGCACGCTACGCCCTGGAGTCCGCGCCGGTCAAGAATCGTGATTTCGCCCCGGGTATATTCGATGAATCCACGGCGCTGCAAGTCGCCCGCGGTATTGGTGATCCCGACGCGGCGAACGCCGAGCATGTAGGCAAGGAAATGATGAGTTATATAGAAACTGTCTTTGCGCGCCCGATCTTGGGTCATCAATAACCAACGAGCCAGGCGGTTCGAAATGTTGTGGAAGCGCAGACATCCGGCCGACGTGGCGAGTTGACCCATCACCACGTACACATACCGGCCGATGCAGAGTTGAAGGGCCGCGTTCCGGGCCAACTCGGCCCGAAACTCATTGGCCGGCATGCGCCAAGCGCTGCCGGCGCCTTGCACGACCGCGTACAGCGGCGACACCTGCACTCCCATCGCGATCTGGGCACCCAGCATGCCTTCCGCGCCTATCATTCCGACCTCGAGTACCGGCTTGCCGTCGATCGACGTTATCAGGGAGATGAACCCTTCGAGGGGAAAATAGACATAGCGAGCAGTGATTCCAGGCTCGCACAAGACCTGCTCCATGCCCAGCTGCACGCGGTCGCACGAGGCCAGCAGCGTCCCCCGGTCTTTGCGCGGGATCAGATCGATCAGATGATTTGTCACTGGCGGCATGGACCTCCCGAATGCGTCGCTTTGCTGCGGGCAAAGTCTGATGGGCCCGACAATCGTGGATGGCTCGGGTTATTGGATGTTCCGGCCTTCAGTGTGCACGACAATGCGGTGCTGTGCCGTGTGTTGGCCCACATAGGGACAATTTAGCGGTGCGGCACCGACCTCGTCGCTTTCAGCAGGCGCTTGCGGGTCGCGTTGACTTCGGTCAAAGGCAGTCGACTTTAGTCGAGTTATGTCCGGCTCGTCGACGAGCCGGACCGGAACCCTCAATTCGCTACGTTCAACACCTGCAGCGTCGTGTACTCGCGCAGTCCGTCGACGTTGAACTCCACGCCCAGCCCCGAGCCTTTGACGCCGCCGAACGGGGCCAATGGATGCAGCGCGCCGTGCTGATTTACCCAGACGGTGCCGCACTCGAGTTGGGTGGCCCACCGGGCCGCTTCCTCCGCACTGTCCGCCCACACGGATCCGCCCAATCCTACGTCGAGAGAATTGGCGCGTGCGATCGCATCCTCGATGCGTCGATACTTGAGGATGGGAATGGCGGGGCCGAATTGCTCCTCTTTCACCAGAAGCATGTCGTCGGTCGCGTCCGCCACCACCGTCAACGGGTAGAAGAAGCCGGGGCCCTCCGTGCGCTTGCCGCCCACGACGATGCGCGCGCCGCGCGCACGCGCTTCATCGACATAGGATGCCACCTTGTCCAATTGCATTTCATTGGTCAGCGGGCCGATCAGGGTCGCCTCGTCCATGCCGTTGCCCACCGGAATCTTGGCCACATACTCGGAGAACTTGGCGACGACCTCCTCGTATTGATCCTCGTGAACATACAGGCGCTTCAGGGCAGCGCAGGTTTGGCCTCCGTTTATGAAGCAGCCCCAGAACAGTTTCTCCAGAAGCGGGGTGATGGTGGTGTTCGGCAGCACGATACCCGCGTCGTTTCCGCCCAGTTCGAGCGTCAGCCGCTTGAGCGTGTCGGCGCCCCGCCGCATGACACCCTTGCCGGTGGCCGTGGAACCGGTAAATACGATTTTGGCGATGTCCGGATGCCCCACCATGCGGCTGCCGACTTCCGCATCGCCGGTGACGACGTTCACGACGCCCGGCGGAAGTACGCCGTTCATCAGCTCGATCAGGCGCAATGTCGATAAAGGCGTATACGGCGACGGCTTGATGACCACCGTACACCCCACCCGCAGCGCCGGCATGATGTGCCACGTGGCGATCAGCAACGGCCAATTCCAAGGCGTAATGGAACCGACGACGCCGACCGGTTTACGATGCAGCACGACGCGACCCTGCGCATCGTCCTGGATGGTCTCATCGGCCAGTGTCAAGCCGGCCGTCACGCGAGTCCACGCAACGCACCCGCCCGCTTCGAGATTTGCCCCGGGACCGTTCTGGGCTTTGCCCTGCTCACGGGTGACCAAGTGCGAGAGTTCCGTGAGGTGTCGCTCGATGACATCGGCGACTCGAAGGAGAGCCTGCGCGCGGTCCGCATCGCTCGAGCCGGACCATGCCGGCAGCGCCTCGCGGGCTTCCTTCACCGCCTGGTCGAGCAGTTCCACCGACCCTTCCGGGCAGGCCGCGACGATCTCGCCCGTCGCCGGATTCTTGACGTCATAGGTGCGGTTTGTCGTAACGGACCGGCCGCCGATGGTTAGAGAAAATTGCTTCAATGGACATCCTCCCCCGCAATGAGTGATTTTCGACCCGCCAAGTGCCCGAACAACAGGAGCGCGAGCCCCGCAATGGTGCACATGAACGCCGTGAGCTGCAATTGCCAGCAGGAAATAATAGCAGCGAGCGACAGCATCGCGGGTTCATGCCCGAACCTTCTTCGTCCGGCGCAGCTTCTTGGGGAAATAGGATTCGAGGTAGGCGATGGCCGCCCGCTTTGCCTCTTCCACGTAGGCCGGCTGTACGGCGTGCGGCGCCGTATCATCGTGAAACGCGGAAAAGTTGTAAGATTCGGAACGAGGAACACTCCACGCGATCCCAGGTTTGCGCGGCATTGGGCAGGCTTTCAGCCTCTGGCATGTTATTGGTCGAACAGGAGCATTACTGTGAAGATGAACATTACTGTGAAGATGAAGGCATTTTCGATAGCGGTCTTAACCACAGCCTTCGCGATGGGTGCGTTCGCCCAAGTGGGCACGGCAGTCAAAGAGACCGGCAAAGCTACCGCCGAATCGGCGAAGGAAGCGGGCGACAATGTAAAGGGTGCCATGTCTTCGGAACCGAACAAGTCCATCGACAAGGGAAAGGCAAAGATTCACAAAGCCAAGGCCCGCGTTCATCGGCACCGCGCCAAGAAGGCAGCGAAGGCCGCGAAACCTTAAGCGGCCGGTCGCCGACATCGAATCACAAAACCCCAAACACCCGTGACCCGCCCGGGCCAGCGTGCCCGCGCGTTGGAACAGCGCCGAACTCTCAAAATGGCGAGTTCCGCTCATGCTTACGTCCGCGGCAGCACCGTTCAGTTCTACCAATGGCTGGAGCAACGCGGTGCGCGTGCGGTGGCCGCTTACTTGGAGCATTGTCGGCGTCACGCGCTGCTGCGGCCTTGAACCGCGCGTCGAGCTCCAACATTCAGAGACGCGGACCCCGCCTGCCGCGGCGGCCGTTCAGCAGAAATACCACGACGAGTACCGCAATGATCAACCCGATGGGTCCAATGCCCCAACCCGCTCCCATCCCCCAATAAAGTCCGCCGCCGCCGCCGAACAGCAAGATCAGAATAATCAGAATGACCAAGATATCCATTACCCTCTCCCTAGTTTGCTTGGAACTACAAATCACCGACCCTTAAGCCCGCCGTCCGCGCATCAGGGCTGACCCGAGCCGCCCGAGGAACCATAGATCTGGCCCGTGGCGAAGCTGCCTTGAGCGTCGGCGAGCTGTACATAGATGCCTGCGAGTTCCCCAGGCATGCCTGGGCGACCGAAGGGGGTCTGGCCGCCAAAATGTTTCTGTTTTTCCGGCGCCGCGCCGCCGCTCACCTGCAGGGGCGTCCACACGGGACCCGGCGCCACGCCATTGACCCGAATGCCTTTCGACGCCAACTGCTTGGCCAGGGACTTCACAAAATTCATGGTTGCCGCTTTAGTCTGCGCATAGTCATAGAGATCCGGCGTCGGATCGTAGGCCTGCTCGGAGGTGGTCGCGATGATACAGGACCCCGGCGGCATGCTCGGCAGGGCCGCTTTGATGATCCAAAACGGCGCATAGATATTGGTTTTCATCGTCCAATCGAATTGCGCGGTCGAAATCTCGAGAATCGATCGATGGGCCTGCTGCCGCCCGGCATTGCTGACCAAAATATCCAAGCCATCGAGCGATTTCACAGCGTGTGCCACTAGCTCTTCACAGAAGGATTCCTCGCGAATATCGCCGGGGATGGCCACACCTTTACGGCCTTCCGCCCGGATCAGCGCAATCACCTCGTCCGCGTCCGCTTGCTCCGCCGCCAAGTAATTGATCGCCACATCGGCGCCCTCGCGCGCGAATGCAATCGCCGCCGCGCGGCCCATGCCGGAATCACCCCCGGTAATGAGCGCCTTGCGGCCTTTCAGACGGCCCGAACCTCGATAGCTCGTTTCACCGTGATCGGGCCGCGGCTGCATTTTCGACGCCAGGCCCGGCCACGGCTGATGCTGTTCCCGAAACGGAGGCCTCGGATATTTTGTCGTCGGATCCTCGAGTGCGGCGTGCGCCCCCTCAGCCGTCCCCGCTCCCCGGCGGGAGCGCTGCGCATCGTCAGGACACATACTTCGACTCCGGTCTCGAGATGGGTGGATCGTGGATAATACGCCTCGGCATGAGCCAGCGAACTTAGAGCGCGTAAGTTCTCGTTGTAGGTGCAAATCCTACGATTGCCGATACCGGGCTGGACGGTTCGTGGCTTCATGATGAATGACTTTCTACGCCGCTGGCGTCACCAGACGCGTGGACGGCACACTCTCTTTGGGTCTGCTCCACTTCCAGTTGCGGATCTCCGGCAGGTCCTGTCCATGTTGGTCGATGTATTGCTGGTGCTCGATGAGCTTGTCCTGCATGAGCTGCTTCAGGTGGTCCCCCTTGGTGCCTAAGTGTGGCAGTCGATTCACCACATCTTGGACCAAGTGGAAGCGGTCCAGGTCATTCTGTACCCTTATGTCAAAGGCGGTCGTGATCGTGCCCTCCTCCTTGTAGCCTCGGACGTGCAGGTTGCGGTTGGTGCGACGGTAGGTCAGGCGGTGCACCAGCCAAGGGTATCCATGAAAGCCGAAGATGATGTGCCTGTCTTTGGTAAACAGTGAGTCGTAATCCACATCGCTCAGCCCATGTGGATGTTCCGTACTGGGCTGAAGCTTCATCAGGTCGACGACATTAATCACGCGAATTTTCAGATCGGGCAGATGTTCGCGAAGGATCGACACAGCCGCGAGGATCTCCAGCGTCGGCGTGTCGCCGCAACAAGCCATGACCACGTCCGGCTCAGCATCCTGGTCATTGCTGGCCCATGGCCAGATACCAATGCCCTCCGTACAGTGCACCACCGCCGCGTCCATAGTCAGCCATTGGGGCAGCGCGTGCTTTCCAGCGACCACGACGTTGACATAGTGGCGGCTGCGCAGGCAGTGATCAACGACGGACAATAGGCAGTTGGCGTCGGGCGGCAGGTACACGCGTACGATGTCGGCCTTCTTATTGATGACGTGATCGAGGAAGCCGGGATCCTGGTGTGTGAAGCCGTTGTGGTCCTGCTGCCAGACGTGAGAGGCGAGCAGATAGTTCAGCGAGGCGATCTTGCGTCGCCAGGGCAGTTCCGAGGTCACCTTCAGCCACTTGGCATGCTGGCTGAACATCGAGTCGACTATACGAATGAAGGCCTCATAGCTGTTGAAGATGCCATGCCGCCCGGTCAGCAGGTAACCCTCCAGCCAACCTTCGCACTGGTGCTCGCTGAGCATGGAGTCCAGCACGCCTCCCGCGGGTGCGAGAAATTCATCGTTTTTGACTTCGCGCGCTTCCCATTGGCGGTTAGTGACCTCAAACACCGCGCCCAGGAGATTCGAGAGCGTCTCATCGGGACCGAAGATGCGAAAATTGCGCGGCTCCTGATTGAGCTTGACCACATCGCGCAGGAACTGACCCAGCACCAGCGTATCCTGGCCGTCAACAGCGCCGGGTGACGGTACATTCACCGCATGGACGTGGAAGTCCGGCATAATGAGGTCGCGCAGCAAACCGCCGCCGTTGGCGTGGGGATTGGCGCCCATGCGCCGCTCGCCCCTCGGGGCGAGCTCGGCCAACTCTGGCATCAGCCGGCCCTGCTCATCGAAAAGCTCTTCTGCCTTGTAACTCTTCATCCAACTTTCCAGCAATGTCACATGATCGGGATGCTCGGAATCCACCAGCAGCGGCACCTGGTGTGCTCGGAACGTGCCCTCCACCTGCAGACCGTCGACGACTTTCGGTCCTGTCCAGCCCTTGGGTGAGCGCAGAACGATCATGGGCCAGCGCGGCCGAGTGGTGTCGCCGTGAGCGCGCGCGTTACCTTGGATGCGCCGGATCTCCTCGATGGCCGCATCCAAGGTGGCCGCCATCAGCTGATGCATCGCTTGCGGCTCGTCGCCTTCCACGAAGTAAGGTGTCCAGCCACAGCCGCGGATGAATTGCTCCAGTTCCTCATGTTCGATGCGCGCCAGTACGGTGGGGTTACTGATTTTGTAGCCGTTCAAGTGCAGGATCGGCAGCACCGCGCCGTCGCTGATCGGATTCAGCAACTTGTTGGACTGCCATGCGGTCGCCAAGGGGCCCGTTTCCGCTTCCCCATCACCAACGACGCAGGCGACGACCAGGCCAGGATTGTCGAATGCCGCTCCGAAGGCATGGCTGAGCGAGTACCCGAGCTCACCGCCCTCGTGAATCGACCCCGGAGTCGTCGGCGCGACATGGCTGGAGATGCCGCCCGGAAAGGAGAACTGCTTGAACAGCTTTTTCAGTCCGGCTTCGTCCCGGGTGACGTCCGGATAAACCTCACTCCAGGTGCCCTCGAGGTAAACGTTGCCCACGATGGCCGGACCGCCGTGACCCGGACCTGCGATGTAGAACATGTCCAGGTCATGCTGCTTGATGACCCGGTTCAAATGTACATAGATGAAGTTCTGACCCGGGGTCGTGCCCCAATGTCCGACCACCAGCGGTTTGACGTCAGATAGCCGCAGCGGCCGCTTCAGCAGCGGATTGTCATAGAGATAAATCTGTCCGACCGACAGGTAGTTGGCGGCGCGCCAATAGGCGTTCATCTTGTGAAGCAGTTCGGGCGTGAGGGAATCGGTTTTCATGAGTTAAGCTTCCTGATGTTCGAGCGTCTGCACTACTGCCAAGCGGCGTCGATGGCGGGGACGCCGCCCAACGGGACGATGAAGTCTGGGCAGTCGTCTGCGGGATTCAAATCGTATGCTCCAAGGTCCACGATCTCGCGCGGGTTGGAGGGTATGACCGACCCGCCATAGAGGATGCGAACCGTTCGCCCTTCCGCGCCAAAACGCATCTCAAGGCAATGCCGGATACCCCATGCATCTCCGCGCCGATGTCTCCCGTGAATGCGCCAGCGAGAGCCGAGCGGCAGTGCTGCCCTCCGATGCCGATTCGGCCTGCGGCAATGTGCAATGCGGACGCGGTCTTCCCTTCGATTTCCTTATCTACCGACTTAAACCTCGTGCTGTCTGTTCGACAGCGTACAGAGGAATTCTCCGGGCGAGTGCACGCTCCAACATTGATTTAGACGGCAGCAGAGGTGACGCCCGTAGGCACCAATGTAAAAGGCCCTCAACTCGCGGCATGGGCTGCGCTGTCGTTGACCGAGTCTTTGGTCAATAACCTGAAAGTGTGAAGAGCAATAAGGAGAATCATCAATGGCTCATGCTTATTGGAACGACTGGTATTTCGGTTGGGGCTGGTTTCTTTGGTTCGGTTTTGTGTTTCTGCTGTTTTCGAGCCTTGGAAACTGGGGCTATACGTATCGGGCTCACCAGAAATTCGACAAGCCGCCACGCAAGGAGGCATTCGATATTCTCGACGCGCGGTATGCGAAGGGCGAGATAAACCGCGAAGTATACAATCAGATGAAATCTGAGATTGCCAAGGAATAACGAGAAGACGCAGAGCGAATCGTCCACGGCTTAGGCTCTACGAAGTGAGCGGCCGCCACTCTGTGACTGTCCGGCGATCTTTCGATCGACTCGTCGAAGGTCAGGCTCGACCGAGTCCGCCCGATGCGCTCCATATTTCCATGGAGTCTTCGCTCCAGCGGCTCTCCTGTCTGGTACAGCGAGAACTTGATGCTCGACGAGTCACCATTAATCGACAGGATGCAGGGCTAATTCGCTGCCATGGACAGCCGCCTTGGTCGAGCCGCCCACGCGACAAATCGTGCGCAGGTATCCGCGCCATGCCAGTATGCAATCGATGCTGATTACTCGCTGGCTAGTCCGAATGCCGAGAGCTTTGCGCGTGTAGTTTCGCAACTCGTGTGAAGAACGCTTCGAATGCCCAAACCTTCCGCGACCTGCGCGAACATGGGAGTGTTTTCGATGTAAACGACCTGCCGAGCCTGCACGTGGGCAATATCGAGCGCCAGCCGAAAGATCTCCGCATCGGGCTTACGGACGTGGACAGAGCAGGAGGAAACAAAGAAATCCACAAAGCTGCCCAGCTTGAACGTGCGAATCCGATACGCGTTCAGTTCGCGCGCTTCGTTGTTGACCACGCCGATCCTCAGCCCGTGCCGCGCTTTGAGCTGGGCCACCATTTCGATCATCTCAGGGTACGGCCTGGATTGCTGGAACATGAAACGCCGAAACTGCGCACGCGTGAACGCTCGCTTTTGGTAGAAGACCGCCCGATCCAGATATTCTTCCAGCGTGAGCTTGCCCTCCTCGTAGGTCTCGAACATTAGGAGATGCCGCTCCTCCATCTCGGCCCAGTTCATCTTAAACGACCTCGCCGCCCGCTTGCGCGCATGATGATCCCACCCATCGGTGAGCAGGACGCCACCGACATCCACAAATATGCAGGTAATTCCGGTCGCTTTCTTCATCGATAAGCCAGATGTTTGGAATGGGAGACTAAGTCAGGAAGTAGTCGGCAAGCCCTTGGGCTCATGGCGGCCTTCCCCGATGCAGATTCCTGCCCTCGTGCCAGAAGTATGGCGCTGGAGCGATGTTGCAAGCGATAAGCCTGTGAATGATCCACAAGCGCTTCCGCCCCTGCGTCGAACGAGTCTTGGGACGTCAAGCCAGATGCATCGACTGCCGGATACCAGCGCCACCCTTGCGGCAGAGGCGGCAATTCAAATGCCGTATCACTCGCGCCGGCACAGTGTGTTCGGGATGGTCGAACAACTCCAGGCGAACGCGGCTCGCGTGACGGCTGAACAGGGCAAAATTGACCCCTCCTGCCGTTTCCTCGCCATATCTTCGAACTAAGCACGATTCTCCTCCCTGTCCCACCCCAAAGTCACTGGAGCCGTGTTATTTCAATCCGCCGGATGTGCGTTCCGTCGCCCCTCCCAGCGCTTCGAATCCCGAGATCACATCGAAGAGCTCTTCGTCGATTCCACTCTGGCGCAACTGGTGAAAACTGCGGTGTAGTTGCTCCAGCAGTTCATCGATGTTCTTCTCGGCACGCTCCATGGCAGCGAGGCGGCTCGCGTTCTCGCTCGCCAGCGATTCGGCGCATGCGCGGAAGAGCGATATGAAGAGGTATTCGCGGATGACAGCGCGCAGTACCAGGAGGGCGTCACCCATGACCTGCGGCAGGTTGACGGTCGGCCACTTCATTTTTGCTCGGTCTCGTTGCCACTGCTCCTCGAGCGGCAACAAACGCTCGCCAACGGGCTCGAAGAGCGATCGAGCCAAAGGGCGGTTGCGGAACACCCAGAGGGGTGCATCCTCACCGTTGCCCCGATGCGCTTCCACTTCGACGAGGATCTGGCCGACCAGCGCCGTGATGGCCTGGACGGAGTTCGGCACCGGAAAGAGTCCGGCTAACTCCTGGCCTGCGTCGACGAGACGCGCTTGGACGCGTTCGCCGACCGCCCAGACGCGACATTTGCCGGGCAGATCACCCAGGGTCTTGACCGCATAATCCGCCACGACATCGTTGAACTGCCCCACCAGTCCTTGATCGGAGCCAAAGACAATGGCGTCTATCACACCCGGATTGATTCGCGTCTTTCGATGCACTCTCGATGGTATCGGTCCGTATTCCCGAAAGCACACCCTCAACGCGAGCTCCACGGTCCGATAGTAGTCGGTCAATGCGCGTACCGATTGCTCGTATTGACCGATGCTCGATGCCGCCAATGCCTTCATCGTGCGTACGACGGACTGAAGATCACCGGCCCCACTGATCTGTCGGCTCAAGCTCTCGGTGGTATCACTCACGGCTTTCCTGAAGGGTCCGGCGCCGGCCCGGCTTTGGCCTCCGGCTTTGGTTGGAACGGCAGGAGCGCCTGGCGGGCGATCTCCACGATGGTGCTTCGATCCGCATCGCTCAATTTATCGGCGAGCTCGAATCGCGCGCACACGTCCGCCGGGATCTTTGCTGCCGCTTCTTGGACAGCGTGCTCCGCGATCGGCATTTGGTCGAGTGGCACCCCGTCGAAGAGCCCCGCCGTCAACGTCAGCAATACCGCGATTTGGGCCCGTGCGGACACGGGCGAGCATTCCGCCTGTTTGAGACAGGCACGGATGCGCCGCCCATGCTCGATGACCTTGCGGGTGCCTTCGTCCAACCGCGCCCCGAACCGTGCAAAGGTCTCCAGTTCCTCGAATTGTGCGTAGTCCAGCTTGAGAGCGCCTGCGACGGCCCGGTAGGCGGCCCGTTGCGCCTTGCCGCCGACACGTGAAACCGACATGCCGACATCGACTGCGGGCAGCACGCCCAACTCAAACAACGATGGCGAGAGATAGATCTGGCCGTCCGTGATGGAAATCAGGTTCGTCGGAATGTACGCGGAAATATTTTGCGCCTCCGTTTCGATGATCGGCAGCGCCGTGAGAGAGCCCCCACCCAGTTCCTTGCGCAAGTGCGTCGACCGTTCGAGCAGCCGTGCATGAATATAGAAGATATCACCCGGAAACGCCTCACGCCCGGGCGGCCGCCGCAGCAGAAGAGACAGCTCGCGATAGGCGCGCGCGTGATGGGTAAGGTCATCATAGACGACCAGCACGTCGCGTCCTTGCGCCATGAAATGCTCCGCGATGCTGGTGGCCGCGTAGGGGGCAATGAACGTCAGACCCGGCGGGTCGTTGCCCTCGGTCACGACGAGTACGGTGTAAGCCAGTGCGCCCTTTTCCCGCAAGGTAGCGACGGTTTTCGCGACGGCGGCGGCGCGCTGCCCAATGGCGCAGTAAACGCACAGGACTTTCTGGTCACGCTGATTGAGGATGGTGTCGATCGCAATGGCCGTCTTCCCAGTTTGACGATCGCCAAGAATCAGCTCGCGTTGACCGCGCCCCACGGGGATGAGTGCGTCAATCACCTTCAGTCCGGTCTGAAGAGGGACGGTGACCGGCGAACGATCCATGATGGGCGGCGCAGGCCGCTCGATCGGCAGCCGGGCGTCGCTGGCCACGGGTCCGTTGCTATCGAGTGGCCGGCCCAGCGGGTCGATGACGCGTCCCAACAATCCCTCGCCCACCGCCACATCCATGACCCGGCCGGTGCGCCGGACCTCGTCGCCGGCATTCAGGTGCCAATATTCGCCGAGGAGCACGACACCAATTTCCCCCTCGTCCACATTGAACGCCATGCCGAGCAGATCGCCGGGAAATGCCACCAACTCCTCAAATCCCACCGATGGAAGGCCCGTCACTTTGGCGATGCCGGTTGCGATGCTGGTGATCGTGCCCACCTCCCGCGGCGTAAGTTCTGGCGTGAACGCCTCCCGCGCGCCGGCCATTCCAGCAAATATGCTGTCAAACATCGTCTGTAAGCCTGCCGGTTCAAGGCTCATAGGTGCGTCATTTGACTTTTTGTTCCGGTACATCCTTCGCTTTCAGAAGCTCACCCACACCCTCTTCGAGAGAGGCAAGGTAATCCGCGATACTCCAAGCCACCTTGTGCCCATTCGTCGTGAGCTCAATCCCGGCAACCAGATCCGGCGCCGTTTCGAACCGGACACGGACTTCCGCGGAGAAGGTTTCGTTGAGCGCCTGCTGCAACGCCGCGCGCTGCGCCGGCGCCAAATCGAATGCACTGCGCAAAATTGCGGGCGCGGAGCCTGCCTTGAGCGCGGAACCGAGGTTTTCCTTGGTCTTCACATCCAGCAGGCGCAGGCGCCGGCAGAACACGTCACTCATGCGCTCTTCCAAGCTTGCCGCGGCAAGATCTGTCAGTGCCTTGCGCGCAATGGCAAAGACTTCCTTCTGCGTGCGTTGACTCAAGGCCCGGTTGAGGTTGTTGGCCTCATTTCGCAGCCCTTCCTGCCGTTTGGCGGTCTCCAACTCGGCTGCCTTTCGCGCCTCCTCCCGGAGGCGCTGGCCCTCCGCTCTCGCCTCTTCCGTCGCCTTGGCGAAGAGCGCTGTGCGATGCTGCTCGAACTCATCGTTCTTCCGCTGGAACTCGTCGCGCTCGCGTTTCGCCTCAGCCTTCTTGGAGTCCGCATCCGCCAGTTCCGCAGCAACTTTCTTCTCGCGCGCGTCGACGGCGTTGAGAATCGGCTGGTACAGAAATCGCTTCAGCAGCCAAACGAGGATGATGAAGTTGAGTGCCTGCGCACCGACAGTGAACCAATCGATGAGCATGAATCATTTGCCCGCGGTTTGCGCGATGACATGATTCCAGAACGGATTCGCGAACAGCAAAATCATTGAAACCACGAAACAGTAGATCGCGATGGATTCGATCATCGCCAGTCCGACGAACAAGGTGCGAGTGATCGTCGTTGCGGCATCCGGCTGCTGCGCCAACGAACTCAATGCCGTGGCGACCGCGCGCCCCTCGCCGAGCGCCGGCCCTATGCTTCCCAATGCAATCGTCAGACCGGCCGTGACGATTGAGGCGATGGCAATGACCGTCATGCTATCCATAAGTATCTCCTGTCGCTGGCATTGTTCATGCGCTGTTGCCTTGGATCGGTGCAGACTTCGCCTTGCGGCCGCGTGTCGCCGCCGCAATGTAAACGGCCGCCAAAATGCTGAAGATGTAGGCCTGCACCATACCGGTGAGCAGGCCCAGCGCATTCATGGCGATCGGGAAGATAAAGGGGGTAATGGTCAGCAATATCGCGAGAATCATCGTCCCACTCATCATGTTTCCAAACAAACGCACTGCTAGGGCCAGCGTGCGTGAAAGCTCGCTGATGATGTTGAACGGCAGCATGATGACCGTCGGCTCCACGTAGGACTTGAGATAACCCCCCAGACCCTCCGCTTCGATGCCGAACAGCGGGACCGCGGCCATCACGCACAGCGCAAGCGCCGCGGTCGTGGAGAGCGATCCGGTCGGCGGCTCGTAGCCCGGAATGACCGTACAGAGGCTCGCTAGCGCAATGAACAGAAACAGCGTACCCAGAAAACCGATATACCTTGCGGGCTCGCGCAGGCCGACATCGGCAATTTGCTTCTCGATGCCGGTAACCACGATTTCGAGCAGGTTCTGCCAACGGGATCGTGTCAGTTCGGTCGACAGCCCGCGGGTGACGAGCTTCGAACCGACCGCGAGCACGAACATCAGCCCCCAGGTAAAGACGATCGTGCCGTTGAGCTTGATCCACCCGTGCTGCCAGAAGATCATCCCATCGGGGCTAAGGCGCACAGGCGTTCTCCGAGGGCAGGGTTAGCTGCACGATGAACCGCGCCACGACAAAGCCAAGAAGGCACGCCAGCCACCGATCCCAGCTCCCCCGTCCGACGAGAAAGAATCCCGCCAGGGTAATGCTCATCCGCAGCAGCAGGCTGCCAAGAAACCAAAGTGCGGGTTGCCGGGATGAAAGGCCCCTGATGACGGTCCACCAAAGACCGCCGAAGAATATTGCCCCGAGCACCAGACCCGCACCCATCGACAATGCGAGCGGGATCAATTCATGCATCGTCCTTCTCCTGGTCGGCCTGAATTGCCGTATTCTCCTTGACCACCCAGTGCCAGGCATTGAGACAGCCGACGGCGAGGCCCGCCATCAACAGGGCCAGAGTCCATGCATGTCTCCCTGGATGATGTTGGTCCAACCAAATACCAAGCGCCGCCCCCAGCAAGGTCGGAACCGCCACTGACCAGCCGATGAGCCCCATCATCCCCAGTCCAAACCAGACTCCCTGCGCGGCATTGCGGCGCGCCTTCAGCTTGCGCGCCGCCTTGGCACCGACCTCCTGACTCATCGTGAGCTGCGGCCTCATGGGTTTGTCGTCCGGTTCATCGGACATTGTGCAGACTCGCCAAGCGCCGGATGAGATGGCCCTCCATTTTTGCGAGCACCGAGCGCACACTTCGCTCGCGCTCATCCAGCGTCAAAAACTCGCGCTCCACGGCTTCGCGCAACACCCCAAGGTTCGCTCCCTGCTGCGCCCGGCGCACGGAGACGAGCACGTCCTGACCCGCTTTGACGAGCACCCCCTCGTCCACGGCCACGAACACCTCGCCACCTGCTGCCGTCTCGTAGGTCAGAATCCCGGGCGCGATCACAGCCGCACAATCGAGACGGTGCGGCAGAATCCCAAAGGATCCCCCTCGCGTCTCGGCAACGATACGGGAAACGCCCGTAACCTCCGCGAATATCTTGAAGGGCAGAAGAATCTTAAGATTCATGGCCGTCTGCGGCGTGTTCCGGCGTCGGCGGAAGTTTCGCCCCCGCCTTTAGCGGCCGCTCGGAAGCCGCCGCGGGCTTCGCTTCGCCGATCGCCCCGATCATGTACAGCGCGCTTTCCGGATAATCCTTAAACTCATCGCGCAGAATTCGTTCGCAACCCTCCAGTGCATCCTCGAGGCTGACGAGTTTGCCGGCGAGCCCGGTGAATTGCTCCGTCGTGAAGAAGGGCTGCGTGAGAAAGCGCTCCAAATGGCGCGCGCGACCCACCACGCTGCGGTCCTGCGGCGACAGCTGCTCCAGACCCAACATCGCAATGATGTCCTTGAGTTCCGCGTATTGCGCGAGCGTTCTGCGAATTTGCTGCGCAAGACCATAATGCCGTGCGCCAACGATTCCCGGAGTCGCCATCTTGGAGCTCGACAATAGAGGATCAATGGCTGGGAAAAGCCCTTCGCTCGCTCGTTTGCGCGAAAGCACGATGGACGCGGAGAGATGCGAGAACGTATGTACTGCCGCCGGATCGGTGAAATCATCCGCGGGAACATAGACCGCTTGTATCGAGGTGATCGCACCCGTGTCCGTGTTGGCAATGCGCTCTTCCAGCCCCGACAGTTCGGTACCCATGGTCGGCTGATAGCCCAATCGCGACGGCATCTGGCCCATCAAACCGGATACCTCCATGCCGGCCTGGATGAAGCGGAAAATGTTGTCTACGAGCAATAATACATCACGGTGTTCATCGTCCCGAAAATACTCCGCCATCGTCAACGCCGCGTGGCCGACGCGGAATCGCGCGCCTGGCGGCTCATTCATTTGACCGAACACCATCACCATGTTCTGCAGGACGCCGGCATCCTTCATCGCGTCGTAGAGCTCTTCGCCTTCCCGACACCGCTCGCCAATACCACAGAAAATGCTGACGCCCTCGTGATGACCAATCATGTTGTGAATCATTTCGGTCAACAGCACCGTCTTACCCACGCCAGCCCCGCCGAAAAGGCCAGCTTTTCCGCCGCGCTCCAGCGGCACGAGCACGTCAATGGCCTTGATGCCGGTCTCGAAGACTTCCGACTTGGTGGAACGCCGCGCGAGTGAGGGCGGCGCCCGATGCACCGATCGCCATTCGGCGCCCGACAAGGGTGCGCCGCGATCGATGGTGTTGCCGAATACATCGAACATTCTCGACAGAACCACTTTGCCCACGGGCACCTTCAGCGGTCCGCCCGTATCCCGCACCGCCATGCCGCGCGCGAGTCCTTGCGTCGGCGTCAGGGCAATCCCGCGCACGTGGTGCCCATCTTGTTGCGCGAGCACTTCGATGACGATCCGTTCTTCCGGTCCCGTGAGCAGGACCGAATAGATGGCCGGCAAATGAGCATCGAACCGGATATCCACGACGCTGCCGCGCACCGAGACGATGACACCGGAATTCCATGCCTTGGATTTTGGCTCGTCCCCCTCGTCAGGGGCCATGGATCGCGCGGCGTGAAGTTCCATCAATCGAGCTCCTGGGCCTTTCGGATCCCGAGATTACTTGACGCGGGTAACCGCACGTCTTGTCGACATACCCATGAATGGGAGACAAGCCAATTCGTGCCGAGAGCTCAAGCTTGGATACCGTACCTGAACCGACCCGGGGATGTCAGTACGGGGATTCCGCACCCGCTTCGCAGCGGCCCGAACGCCGTGGCACCAAATGCCTTCGCCGGATTGAAGGTAGCCACGGCGACATGACGGTTCTCGAGAGTCGACTGGTCGACCGTGGCGACCTCGATCGTTTCGTCCATCGAGAATGCAGCGGGCGACTCCGTCCGGACAGAAAACTCCAGCCATGATCGGGGCTACGGCTTTGATCTTCGAGGGATCACCTTCATTGAGGCTGCGAATATTCGAGAGATATCGTTCCAGTCGCGAGCGGTCCAATGCGGCCTGGTTCAAGTCCTGCGAGGTCCGCACAAACGTCCCGGGACGTCCCCGCCGTGCGTTCGGTCGCTGATTGACGATGTGCACACAGTGGGAAGGCGCATCAAAGTTCTGAGAGCGGCCGGTCGGCAGCCTGTTCGTCCTGCAGATGAAGTCCGTCGATTAGCTGCCCGAGATCTTCCGTCAACGATTCGAGAGTCGCCTCGGACAGACCCAACAAGGCCTCCGAAATCAACCCCTCGGCAGGGCCCGGCGCATCTTTGAGTACCTTGGCGGCCGTCCTCGTGATCGTGAGACCCACCCTGCGCTGATCCTGATCCGATCGGGTCTTGAGAACATAGCCGCGGGCAACGAGTTTGTCGACCAATTGGCTGCAGGTCGTCTGATGGATCGACAGGCGATGCGCAAGGTCCGACACGCCGTCATCGTCTTCCCGATCTTGAGGTCCGACACCCGAGGGCACGTCGCTCGATGTGGCGGAGGGTCACCTCTGAAAAGGGTCGGCGATGCGCCGGCCACATGGAATGGTCCGGGCTCGAGTCTTGCTTCATTTATGCAGGGGACTGATTACAATGGTGCGCATTTCAACGCGTCGATCAGGCTGCGCCAACCCCATGCTCATTCGATGAGTTCCGAGAATCCCCACACGGCGACGGGCGCCCCCGACTTGGCGCGACATTTGCGCCGGTGGCTACGTCCCGGACCGTGGTTGCGATGGCTGGTATTTTGGGGAGGGGCCGTGGCGACGGGCGCGGCTGCGGTCGCGTTTGCGCTCGGCACCGATGCGGCGCTATGGCTGTTCCATTGGGGAGCTCATCGCACGGCGCTGTGGCCATGGCTTGCGCCGCCCCTGGGACTCGCGCTCGTCGCATGGCTCACGCAGCGCGTTTTTCCGGGCACGCAGGGGAGCGGCATTCCGCAGACCATCGCCGCCCTCTCGCTTTCGAGCGTCGATGCGCGTAACCGTCTCCTGTCGATGCGCATTGCGGCGGGCAAGCTCTTCCTGACCCTTATCGCGCTCGCAAGTGGAGCCTCCATCGGCCGCGAGGGACCCACCGTCCAGATCGGCGCCTCGATCATGCATTCCCTGCGGCGGTTCACGCGGTTTTCCGCCGCGGACGTCGATCGCGGGCTGATCCTGGCAGGAGGCGCCGCAGGAATCGCCGCCGCCTTCAACACGCCCTTGGCCGGCGTCGTGTTCGCCATCGAGGAACTATCCCGGTCGTTTGAAGAGCGGACCTCCGGAACGATCTATACCGCCGTGATCGTGGCGGGCGTCACCTCCGTCGCACTGGTCGGAAATTACACCTACTTCGGCTCGACCCAGGCCTCGCTCACCGACTCCCGCATGTGGGTGGTGGTGCCTATCTGCGGATTGCTGGGAGGTCTGGCGGGCGGCGCATTCTCACGCTGCATGCTCGCACTGCGCCGGGGACTGCCCCGCCGGCTCCGGGACATGAAGAATCACGCGCCTGTCCGGTTCGCCTTCGTGTGCGGTCTCATCGTGGCGCTCATCGGTTGGGCCTCCGCCGGTGCGACTTTCGGCACCGGTTACGCTGAGGCGCGCGAGATCGTCCAACAGGGAGTGGTTCCTGGTAAGTCATTTGCCCTGCTGAAGGCGCTGGCGACTCTGGCATCGTATGTGACCGGAATCCCAGGCGGCATTTTCGCGCCCTCGCTCGCCGTCGGCGCGGGCCTCGGCGGCACATTGAGTGAATATCTCCCGTATGCCCCCGCCGGCGCCATCGTACTCCTGACCATGGCCGCTTACTTCGCCGGCGTCGTTCAAGCGCCGCTCACCGCTCTCGTCATCGTGAGCGAGATGACCGGCAATCGTGATCTGACCCTGCCGCTGATGGCTGTGACCCTGCTGGGCCGCGGAGCCAGCGCCCTAATCTGCCGGGAAAGCCTTTACCGGGCATTGGCCGTCGCCTTCATCGATACGGCACGCAGCATGGAACCCGGTTCCGGGCCGCCACCCGTCACGACACCGCCTGCGACCCCGGTGCCAGCGGCAGCCGACAGCCCCGTGAATCCGCATTGATATGACGCTGCAACTGTCGCAGCTCGGATTGCTGCTGTTCGTGTCGGCGCTAGTGGCAATGCTCACGCGTCGTCTGCATATGCCCTACACCGTCGGCCTCGTGCTCGCGGGCATGGGGCTCTTCTTCTTGCATATCTCCATCAAGTGGCATCTGTCCAAGGATCTGATCTTTTCGGTCTTTCTACCGCCACTGGTATTCGAGGCTGCTCTGTTCATCCCTTGGCGCGAGTTCAAGAAGGATTTGCCGGTGGTCGCGCTGCTAGCGACGCTCGGAGTGCTGCTGGCGGGCACGGTCACCGCCTTCGGCATGCGGTTCGCCCTTGGCTGGGATTGGGGGAGCGCCGTCGTATTCGGAGTTTCAACATGCCTGGGGGCAACTCGGGAAATTCGAGGCGCAACTGGGGGGCAACTGTTTTTAGGGCTTTATGACATCGGTGAAATGTGGTGAGAAGCCCAAATGGTGCCCCGGGCAGGGATCGAACCACTACCCTAACGCCCTGTTTATGCTGAAGTTACCCCGCGCTGCATCTGCCCCGTACCCATATGCGTACCCGCCCGTTGAATTGGTCGGGGAAACTATTCCCTAAGAGCGTCGCTGTTGGCGAGCCACGTAGGCCAACAGCGCGGAATTGAGGCGCGTCTGCCAGCCAGGACCGCCCGCACGAAAGAACTTCAGGACTTGCGGGTCAAGCCGCAAATTGACGTGCTCCTTCGGGTTGTCGCTCTTGGGGCGTCCCAAGCGAAAGGGCCGCATCTTTTTAAAGTTCTCGCTCGAGACTTCGTATGTATCTGGATCAGCCGCGATGCCGGCATTGATGGCGGCATCCTCAGCGGCCGTTGGCCTAATCAGTCGTTTTTTCATAGTCGTCCACCTCTCGCCGATTGGCTTTCCGCAGGCTGATAATCCTCGTCACTTCATCGCGGCGTACGAAAACCACACAGTACAGACGCTCGCCCATCACCGAATATCCCACCTCACGAACCTCGCCATATTCCTGCCGTGTATCGATCTCGGTCACCATTCGATCCCACTCGAGCTGCGCCGCCTCGCCTAGAGATACTCCGTGCTTTTCACGGTTAGCGGCATCTTTGGCAGCATCGAACTCAATTTCCATGTACTTATTGTACCCACATTATAGGTAAAAAAGCGAATTAATTGTGGGTACGTATGTGACCTCCGGCCCGTGCCGCCAGGACCACGACGAGATCCTGCCGGAAAGCCGTGTCGCCGTCGTCCACTCCACCAATCGCTCGGCGGCCAAGATGCCTTAATGTATGAGGCAATAGCCCCAGTCAAATGCAGGGAGAGCGTGATGAGATTCTTGGCCTCGATTTCGTTAGTCCTACTGTCGTGGCTCGCCTTGGCCGAGCAACCGCCCGTTCAAATATTCTTGGTCACCGACGACAAAGAGCGGGCTGCGTCGATGCCAGATGCCGAAAGCCGTGCGGCACATGAGCGTTGCTATCGTAGCCGAGCGTGCGCAGAGCACCGCCGAGCGTGTTCTCGCTGATCGGGCGACGCTTAGGACCGATAGCCGGGAACATAAATTCACCGTCGCCGGTTATCGCTTGCAGTGAGCGCAAAATTGCGATGACTTGTCGGCTGAGCGGGACGATGTGGTCGCGTTTCATCTTCATGCGGGCGCCCGGGGTGCCGGGGACGCCAGGAACCCGCCACAGCGCCTTATCGAAATCGAGCTCGGCCCAGCGGCCCTGTCGCAGCTCGCCGGGACGTAGGAACACATAGGGAGCAAGCCGAAGCGCGGCGGTCGTGGCGGGTTGGCCGGAATAGCCGTCGATCGCGCGCAGCAACTTACCCACGGCCGGTGGATCCTTGATGAACGCAAAATGTTCGACTACTCGAGGCTTCAACGCCCCCTTGAGATCCGCCGCGACATTCCGCTCAGCACGCCCCGTGGCAATCGCGTACAAAAACACGCGGCCGCAAAGCTCCTTGGTTTTGTGGGCCGTCTCGGTCTTACCGCGGGCCTCGATCTTCCGAAGAGTGGCAAGCAAATCGCTCGCGGTGATTTCGTTGATTGGCTTCTTGCCGAGGGTCGGATTGACAAACTCACGGAGCTGCCAGCGCGCTTTGGCGGTCGTGCGCTCGGCCAAGCCCTCCTCTTGCTGCTTGACGTATTCCTCGGCGACATCGGCGAACGAGTTTTTTTGCGCGAGTTTGACCGCCTTGCGCGCGTCGGATGGGTCCTTGCCGTCAGCGATCAGCCGGCGCTCTGCGTCGCGTTTCTCGCGCGCCCGCTTGAGTGGCGTATCGGGGTAACTTCCGAGGCTGATTGAGTTTTCTTTGCCACGCAAAACGTAACGAAACCGCCACAGAGCCGCACCACCCGGCTTGACCAAAAGGAACAGCCCTTTCTCGTCGACGAGCTTCTTCGCCTTCGCAGCGCCTTTAGCGTCGCGAATAGCGTGTTTGATGGTCGTATCGGTGAGTGATTTGCTGATCGTCGACATGGGTACGGCCTCCTGGCCTGGTTGGCGTACCCATGTTTCTACCCGTCGTTGCCCCGAGAAGTCAAGAGAAGGTAAGAGAATGTTAGCGCACAAATACCAGTATAAAACCGCTGTTTTTTTACTTTTTTGAGCAGGCTAGAGAAGGTTGGAAAAGCCCAAATGGTGCCCCGGGCAGGAATCGAACCTGCGACCTAGCGCTTAGGAGGCACTCGCTCTATCCACTGAGCTACCGAGGCCGGCAAGAATAAGGCCGGAATCGCTTCCGGCCTTTAGGTTTTGGTGGAGGAGAAGGGGATCGAACCCTCGACCTTCGCATTGCGAACGCGACGCTCTCCCAACTGAGCTACTCCCCCTTAAAAGGGTCACGAATATTACCAGCTAAGACGGCCTCAAGCCAAAGTATCCGCGTCAACCCCCATCTGTAGGGGAAACTGGCTAGGATGCACGCCTTAAGGAGGAAGGCTTGATGCTCAAAGAAGGGGAACGTGCTCCCGAATTTACGCTGCCGGATGACACCGGCAAGGATAGGTCGCTCACCGATTTTCTCTCGTCGGGCGTCACCGTCCTCTATTTCTATCCTGCCGACTTCACCCCCGGCTGCACCCGCCAGGCGTGCGCCATGCGCGACCTGCAAACCGACATCGAAAGCGCCAAATTGCGCGTGGTGGGCATCAGCCCGCAGAGTCCGCGATCGCACGCCAAATTTCGCGCGAAATATCGCCTCCCCTATCCCCTGCTCTCCGACCAACACAAAGAAGTCATCAAAATGTACGGCGTCAACGGGCCGTTGGGCCTCGGGGTACGCCGCGCCACCTTCTTGATCGACGGCAGCCGGCGCATCCGCGACGCCATTCGGGCCGATTTTCTGGTGGGGCGGCACACCGATTTCGTCCGCAAAGCCGTCATGCTGCGGGCGCCGACGTACTAGGCATACTAATAGTCGATGCGCAACAGGTTGGCGCGGCCAATACGGGGCACCGAGACGATGTACATGGTCCCATATTCCGAATCGCCGAGCGGCGGCAAATGAGCGCCGCCGCCCAGGGCTGCGACGATATCCGGGACCGTATCGCTATGTCCGACAACGAGGACACGGCCGCCCCCATGCTCGTGCAGCACGCGGCGAGCCAGTCCCCGCGCATCGTCCGCCGGGACCACCACGGGCACGAGCCCGAGCCGCGCGGCCAGCGGCGCCGCGGTCAGTCGATTGCGCAGCGCCGCCGATACATAAATCGCGTCGATATGGCCCGGCGCGCCGGCCTCGCCGAACATCCGCGACAACGCCGCCGCGCGTGCCTCGCCGGCGGGCGTGAGCGGCGGGTCGGCCCCGGCGTCGAGCCGCTTCTCGGCGTGCCGGATGACGATGACCATGGTGGAGTCCGCGGTCCCCCATACCCACACCACGCACACCAGCAGGGCCGCGCCGAGCAGCGCGCCCAGTACGGTCAGCCAGATGGGCGTTAGAAACGGCCGGCGCTGCAGGCTCGCATGGTCCCTGGTCATGCGCGCATGATAGCAATGATTTCTCGTACTTTGCCTACGCCTCGAATCGTCGTGCTCGCCGCCGGGTTCTCTTCCCGTTTGGGACAACCCAAGGCCCTCGCGAAGGTTCGCGGCGCGACCTTGCTGGCTCGCACCCTCGGCGTGTTGGCGCCGTTCGCCCATGCCGCCCAGATCCTCGTCGTGGTCCCGCCCCGCGCCGCCCGCTATCGCGCCGGCGCCCATCGGCTGTCGACGCGGTTCGTCGCCAACCCGCAACGCGCACAGGGCCTGTCGAGTTCGGTTCGATGCGGCATCGAGCACGCCCGCTACTCCGCGGCCGTGCTGCTGCTGCCGGTGGATCTCGTGCGGCTGACCCGCCGCGATATTGCACGCCTGATCTCCCGGTGGCGGGGCGCACGACGGCGCGTGGTGGCGCGCAGCGTGCACGCCCGAGCCGCGACACCGCTCATCCTGCCGCGCTCGCTGTACGCCCGGACCCGAGGCCTCGCGGGCGATGAGGGGTTGCGCGACATCGTGCGAGGGCTGGCGCGCGACCGCATGTTGCTGGTTCACCTACCCTCGGCGCAGGCGGATGTCGACACCGTCGAGGATCTCGCCGTCGCCCGGCGTGGCGGCCGTTTCTCGCCGTAGCCTCAAGCGGCCGCGGTCTGCACCAAGCGATAGCCGATCGCCGTCTCCGTCAAGATGTGCCGCGGCTGGGCCGGGTCGTCTTCGAGCTTGTGCCGCAGATGCCCCATGTAGACGCGTACATAGTGGCCGTCCTCGGCATGGGAGGGACCCCAGACTTCGCGCAGTATCTGCCGGTGGGTCAGCACCTTCCCGGCATTGGCGATCAATAAACTCAGCAGGCGATATTCGATGGGCGTGAGATGGACCGTGGCCTCGCGCTTGAGGACGGTGCGCAGATTGAGATCGACCGTGACGTCGCCGAAGCGAAAAATCGCGCCCCCCGCGCCGCCCGCCGCCTGCAGGCGTCGAGAGGCGGCGCGCACCCGCGCCAGCAGTTCGCCCACCCCAAAAGGTTTGGTCAGGTAGTCGTCCGCCCCGGCATCCAGTGCTTCGATCTTATCGTGTTCGTCGACCCGCGCGGACAGCACGATGATGGGCACCGAGGACCAGCCGCGCACCTGATGAATGAGTTCCATTCCATTGCCGTCCGGCAGCCCCAGATCGAGGATGATGAGGTCGGGCTTATGGGTACCCGCATCCGTCAGACCCTGGCGCAATGTGTCGGTCTCGACGACGGTCCAGCCTTCGGCCTCCAACGCCGTACGCACGAACCGGCGAATCTGCCGCTCGTCCTCGACCAGGATGACGACGGGCGAAGCAGCGCTCACCTGGACCAACCCGGATACTCCCGAAACGCTTGCAGCGCGAGGTCGATCTTGGCCCGGGTAACATCCAGATGCGTCACCAGGCGGGTGTGGGCTCCGATCGAGGCGCGCACGCCGCGCGCCGCCAAATGCTCGATCAGCGTATCGATGTGACCCGCCGCAATGTCGACATACACCATGTTGGTCTGCGGCAGCTCGACCTTGAGCCCGAGATCGCGCAGTCCTGCGGCGAGGATGGCTGCATTCTCATGATCTTCCGCCAGGCGCTCGACGTTGTATTCCAGCGCGTACAGACCGGCCGCCGCGAGGATTCCGGCCTGCCGCATCCCACCCCCTAAGGCTTTTCGCCAGCGGCGCGCGTCGCGGATGAGGGGGAGCGAACCCAGCAGCACCGATCCTGCCGGCGCGCCCAGACCCTTGGACAGGCACACTGAAACCGAATCGAAACCCGACACGGCCGCGCGTTCGTCGCTGCGCAGTTTGACGATGGCATTGAAGATACGTGCGCCGTCCAGATGCGTGCGCAGACCGCGGGCGTGCGCGAACGCGGTGGCTTCGAGTACATAGGCGGCCGGCAACACCCGGCCAGCAAACGTATTCTCGAGCGCCAGGAGCCGCGTGCGCGCGAAATGCACATCATCGGGCTTGATGGCAGCGGCGATCCGTTCGATGGCGATGCCGCCGTGCGCCTCGTGTTCCAGCGGTTGCGGCTGGATGCTGGCGAGCACCGCTGCGCCGCCCTGCTCATACTTGTAAGTATGCGCCTGTTGACCGACCAGATACTCATCTCCGCGGCCGCAATGCGCCATCAGCGCCGCCAGGTTGCTCTGCGTACCGCTCGGAAAGAACAGCGACGCCTCGAAGCCGAAGCGCTCGGCCATGACGGCCTGCAGGCGGTTGACGGTCGGGTCGTCGCCATAGACGTCATCGCCCACCTCCGCTTCCGCCATCGCGGCCCGCATGCCGCGCGAAGGCCCGGTCACCGTATCGCTGCGCAAATCGATCGAGAACGGAACATTGGAATTCATGAATCTTACCCGTGCATCAATGCAATGGAATGAAGCCGTACTTGACGAACACGGCATCGGCCGTCGGCGTGCGCAGGAACTCGGCGAACTTGGTCGCGCCGGCTTTGGCACCCGCGGTGAGCGCAAGCGGGTACGTGATGGGCGGATGGGTGTCGGCCGGAAACTCATCGACGATTCTCACTCCCTTGTCGATCAGCGCATCGGTCTTGTACACGATGCCGAGGGGCGCTTCGCCACGGTCCACGAACGCCAATGCCGCACGCACGTTCTCCGCTCTGACGATGCGGCCACCGACCGCATTCCACACGCCGAGCGAGGTCAGTGCCGCGCGGGCGTAGCGGCCCACCGGCACCGAGTCCGGGTCGCCGGTGGCCAATCGGCCCTTGCCCAGCGCGTCGGCCAAGCCAAAGTGCGGTTCGATTGTCAAATCGAGGGTGCTGCTCGCCGGCGCGACCAGCACCAGCGTGTTGCCGAGCACGTCGTGCCGCGACTCAGGCTGAATCAGCCGGCGCGCTTCGAGGTAATCCATCCATTCGATATCCGCCGAGAAGAACACGTCGGCGGGTGCGCCGTTTTCGATCTGCCGCGCCAGCGCGGAGCTCGCCGCGAACGACAGTTTCACCGCGACGCCGGACGACCTGCCGTAATCGTCGGCCAATTCCTGCAGCGCATCGGTCAGCGATGAGGCTGCGAACACCACCAGCGGCCGCACGTCTGCCGGGCGTTCGGCGCCGGTGCCGGTGCTGCCGGCAAACGGGCCGAGCAGCGCAACAATGGTCAATACAAGGTCTGCCAGCCGGGATCGATCGTATCGTTTCATGAACCGGTCCATAGTTGCCGTCTAGGCGGGCATTGTGGACCAGGGTGCGCGGGGTCCGCAAAACAATCGGTTCTCTCTCGATCGCTCGAAAGGGTGCAAGGCGCAGGGGAAATTCGCGGCGCGTTCCGGACTCTCGTCACAGCTTTCGACATCGCCGTCGCCGAATGGGCGCGCAAGGGCTGGGTGGAGATTTCACGGCCCGGCGAGTCATGCCACAATTGATCCATGGCCACCAGCGATAAACCAGCGTCCAAGGCTCGGCTTGGCGCTTCGCACGCGAAGCTCATTTCCTGGCTGACCGTTTCCGCCTATCCATTGTGGGCCAGGAACGGCATCGACGCCTCGAACGGCGGCTTCATCGAGACGCTCGGGCAGAACGGCGCCGGGCTGCCGCACCCGCGCCGTGCCCGGGTCCATCCGCGTCAAATCTACGCCTTTGCGCAAGCACGAACCTTCGGCTGGGACGGCGACGTGGCCGGCATCGTGGCCCGCGGAACCGATTACTTCCTGACCTATTATCTGCGCACCGACGGCTTGTTCCGCACACTGGCGGGAGTCGACGGCGCGCCGCTCGACGATCGGTCCATGCTCTATGATCAAGCCTTTGCCCTGCTGGGCTACGCCGCCGCCGCGACGGCGCTCGATGCGCTGGCCGTTTACGAGGCGCGCGCGATCGCGCTGCGCACGGCGATCGAGTCCCGGTTCGGCGCCGACGGCGCATTCCGTTCGGGCGAGGCCGCCGGCGGCAACTTCGAGTCGAATCCGCACATGCACCTGCTCGAGGCGTGCCTGGCGTGGGCCGAGATCGGCGCCGACCCCACCTGGACGGAGTGGGTACGACGCCTGGTGGATCTGGCACTGCAAAGATTCATTCGCCGCGACTCGGGCGCGCTCGGCGAATCCTTCGCCGCCGACTGGCGACCGGCCGCCGGCACCGCCGGGCGGATCGTCGAGCCCGGCCACCAGTTCGAATGGGCCTGGCTGTTGCTGCGTTCCGAAAGCCGCCACCCCGGGCCGTTGCGCGAGGCGGCGCTGCGGCTCATCGCCATCGGCGAGAAGTCGGGCGTGCACAATCAAGTCGCGATCAATTCGCTGCTCGACGATTTCTCGATCCACGATGCAAATGCGCGATTCTGGCCGCAAACCGAGCGGCTCAAGGCGGCGCTCTTCGCGGCCCAGCTCACCGGCGAGGAACAGTATTGGGCGATGGCCGCCGCCGCCGCCGCGAGCTTGTTCCCCTATCTGAAAACTCCGGTGCCCGGACTATGGCTCGACGTGCAGCTGCCATCCGGGGAACTGGTCGACTCGCCGGCGCCTGCGAGCACCTTTTATCATCTGGTGGGTGCGCTGGCGGCGCTCGACAAGGCCGTCGCCGCCAGTTGATGACGGCGCTCGCGCCGCGCCAAGATTTTCCCGCGCCGCAGCCGCCTCGACGGCATTCACGTTATGCTTGAGAACATCGGGCGTCGTGCGAAGGTGCGCGCGCCCTTATACTCGAGCTTCGTCGCCACTCCGAGGAACCCGCCATGCCCGTCACGAACGATAGTCAGCCCATTCAGTCCGTGGTAGCGACATCGCTGCACGCCCACTGGAAGTTTTTCTTGATCGAAGGACTCATCCTGCTGGTCTTAGGTGTGGTCGCGATCGTGGTGCCGCCGCTCGCCACGGTCGCCGTGGAAATCTTCGTCGGTTGGATCGTCCTGGTCAGCGGCATCGTCGGCTTGGTCGCGACCTTGCGCACGCGCGGCGCCCCCGGCTTCGGCTGGTCGCTGCTCTCGGCCGTCATCGCCATTGTCGCGGGCGTGGTGCTGCTGGCGTGGCCGCTATCCGGCGCCTTATCGCTCACCGTGATCTTGACCGTATTTCTCGCGGCGGAAGGCATCGCATCCATCATGTACGCGCTCGACCACCGGCGCGATCTCACGCCGCGCTGGAGCCTGATGCTGGTGAGCGGCCTCGTGGACCTGGTCCTGGCCGGAATCATATTCGCCGGGCTTCCCGGGACGGCGGCATGGGCAATCGGCTTGCTCCTCGGCATCAATCTGGTGTTCGGCGGAATCGCGCTGATTGGGATGGCGCTTCGGGCTCGAACCCTCGCCGCGGCGTAGGCATTCATGGGATGAAAATTCCCGGGCGAGTCCGCGCCGCCTTCACGCGGACTTGTTGGCCTCCACGACGGTGATGGCCGTCATGTTCACGATGCGGCGCACCGTCGCCGCCGCGGTCAGAATATGCGCCGGCGCCGCGCAACCGAGCAGGATCGGACCGATGGCGACATTCTGCCCCGCCGCGGATTTGAGCAGATTGTAGGCGATGTTCGCGCTGTCGAGATCGGGGCATACCAGAAGATTTGCGCTGCCGCGCAGTGTGGTCTGCGGCAGAGTGGCCAAGCGCGCGGCCTCATCCAGCGCGCAATCGCCGTGCATCTCGCCGTCCACTTCCAAATCCGGGCGTTGCGCCCGCAGCAACCCCAACACCGCCCGCATTTTCTGCGCCGAGGGTGCGTTGCTGCTGCCGAAATTCGAATGCGACAGCAGCGCCACTTTCGGCACCAATCCGAACGCGCAGAGCTGATCGGCGGCAAGCTGGACGATCTCCACGAGTTCGGCCGCGTTGGGCGCGAGGTTGACATGCGTATCGACGATGAATACCTGGCGCCCGGGAAGAATCAATCCGCTCATCGCGCCATACACGCCAACGCCCTCGCGCCGGCCGATGACCTGGTCTATGTAGCGCAGGTGCCGCGCCGTGGTACTGATGGTGCCGCAGATCAGGCCGTCGGCTTCGCCTTTTTTCAGCAGCATGGCGGCGATCAGCGTGGTGCGGCGGCGCATCTCGAGCCGCGCGTACTGAGCGGTGACTCCGCGGCGCTGAGTGAGCTGGTGGTAAGCCTGCCAGTATTCCCGATAGCGTTCGTCCTGCTCCGGGTTCACCACGGTGACGTGTTCGCCCACACGAATTCGCAGGCCGTGCCGCTTGATGCCGCGCTCGATCACCGACGGCCGCCCCACCAGTATCGGCGTCGCGAGCCTTTCATCCACGGCGATCTGCACCGCCCGAAGCACGCGCTCATCCTCGCCTTCGGCATACACGATGCGGCTGTGCGCCAGCGGCGCCTTGCGCGCCGCGGCGAAGATCGGCTGCATCAACGTGCCGCTGTGCCAGACGAACTGCTGCAGCCGCTGCGCATACGCATCGAAGTCCGCGATCGGCCGGGTCGCCACGCCCGACTCCATGGCCGCCTTGGCCACCGCCGGTGCGATCTTGACGATGAGCCGCGGGTCGAACGGTCTGGGGATGAGATACTCCGGCCCGAAGCACAGATCGTCGATGCCGCCGTACGCGGCCGCCACGATGTCGCTTTGTTCCTGACGCGCAAGGTCGGCAATGGCCCGGACTGCGGCAATTTCCATCGGGCGCGTGATGGTGGTCGCACCCACGTCGAGGGCACCGCGAAAAATAAACGGAAAGCACAGTACATTGTTGACTTGGTTGGGGTAATCCGCGCGTCCGGTCGCGATGACGGCGTCGTCGCGCACCGCCCTGACCTGTTCGGGCAGAATTTCGGGCGTCGGATTCGCGAGGGCCAGAATCAGCGGTTTGGGCGCCATCGCCAGCACCATGTCCGGCGCGAGCACGCCGCCCGCCGACAGCCCGAGGAAGATGTCCGCGCCGACGATGACCTCGCCCAAGGTCCGCGCCGGCGTCGCCTGTGCGAAGCGCGCCTTCTCCGGATCCATGAGCGCGGTTCGTCCCTGATACACCACGCCGGCCAGGTCGGTCAGCCACACGTTCTCCTGCCGCACGCCTAGGTCGAGCAGCAGGTCGACGCAGGCGAGCGCTGCGGCGCCGGCGCCGCTGACCACGATTTTCACCCGCCCGATGTCCTTGTCGACCACTTGCAGGCCATTGAAAACCGCGGCGCCGACGATGATGGCGGTGCCGTGCTGATCGTCGTGGAACACCGGAATTTTCATGCGGCGCCGAAGTTCGCGTTCGACGAAAAAGCATTCCGGAGCCTTGATGTCCTCGAGATTGATGCCGCCGAACGTGGGCTCGAGGGCGGCGATCACATCGACCAGCTTCTGCGGATCGCGCTCCTCGATTTCGATGTCGAATACGTCGATGCCCGCGAATTTCTTGAACAAGACGGCCTTGCCTTCCATCACCGGCTTGGCGGCCAGCGGCCCGATCGCGCCCAAGCCGAGCACCGCCGTGCCGTTGGTGATGACGCCCACCAGATTGCCGCGCGAGGTGAAGCGGAACGCGTTGAGCGGATCCTCGACGATGGCTTCGCACGCAGCGGCGACTCCCGGCGAATACGCCAGGGCCAGCTCCGTCTGGTTGACCAATTGTTTGGTCGGGGTGACGGAAATCTTGCCGGGCGTGGGGAACTCGTGATAATCGAGCGCTGCTTTTTTGCGCGCTTCAATGAGCTCGCTGGCCTGTCGTGCATCGGTCATGGTCGTGGCTACTCTCGGCAAACGGCGCCCAGCGTAACTCGCGAGCGGCGAGTTAACCAGCAGCATCCCGGCCGGCGCCGGCAGCATCCGGGTCGGCGGTTCGACTTTATTGTCGAGACCTGTCAACCCCTTCGGGCCTCATTTCGTTATGCTAGGCACGGAAGTTGGAGTCGGTAGTCTGCTGGAGAATCACGTGCAAAAATACTCGAAAGTCGCCCCCGTCATCGGCTGCGTGCTCTGCGCCGTCTTCGGAGCCGGCTCGGTACTCGCCGACGCGGCGCCCACTAACGCGACGCACGATTCCGGCGTCTGGCAAAGACATCAGTATTCGTTTACGTTCATGGGGTTCACCACGACGTATTCCTGCGACGGGCTGGCAGACAAGCTCCAGTTGTTATTGATCGCCTCCGGAGCCCGGGCCGATGCCAAGGCCCAAGCCGGCGCGTGCGCCTCCGGCTTCGGCCGCCCCGATAAATTCGCACAGGCGGACTTGACGTTCTACACCCTGGCGCCCACCGGCGATGCGAGCGGAGCGCCGCCCGCGGGGTCACCGCCCGCTGCAGCGCCGACCGCCAAGTCGCCGGCCGCCACAGCGCCCGCCGCCACGGTTCCGGTGCCGGCGACTTGGCGCGCGGTTGCGCTGGCTGCCCGCAATCCGCGCGAGCTCGCCACCGGCGATTGCGAATTGGTCGAGCAATTTCGGAACAACGTGTTGCCGATGTTTACGACGCGCAACGTCCAAAATCAAACCACCTGCATACCTCACCAGGACTCCGGATCCGTCATCAATTTGAAGTTCGAGTCCCTGAGCGCGGTACCGCGCAAACATATGGGTCCGGTAGCTTCGAACCCGCCGTAGGGCACTCTCATCGCAGGCGGCCGTCCGCCCTGTCATCGGCAACTCGCGCAGCTGTCTTACAGGGTTTCGAGCCGTACAGGGAGGATCCCCGCGGCCCTCGGGGCTACCATCCGTTCCATGGGTACCTCAACCAGTCCATTGGCTGCGCGACTGGCCGCAATCGCGTTGATCGCCGGTTTGGCGGCCTGCGCGCCCTCCGCGCATGTGCTGGTTGGTACTGCCCGCCCGCCCATCTCCCCGGCGCTGGTCAAAGTGTATTCCCAGCCTCCGCCGGTCTACGAGGAAATTGCGGTGCTCGGTGCCTACAGCAAAAGCGTGTTCAATGCGGGCGGACAGCGCACCACCGACAAAGTCGTCGCACGCCTCAAGGCCGAGGCGGCCAAGCTCGGTGCGAACGGCCTCATTCTCGAGGGCTTCGATCAAACGCAGACCGGATCCATCGGGAGCGGCGTCGGGTCGGATTCGTATTCGAATCACGGCTCGGTAGCCGTGGGCGTCGGCGGAGCGGTTGGCATATTCAAGACGAGCGGCCAGGGACGCGCCATCTTCGTACCCTCCGGCTAGCGCTCGGCATGTCACGACACTCATTGCACTCGAGGGGCGCCGCGGCGTGGTGGGTGGCAGGTATGGCAGGCGCGTGCGTGTTCGCCGGCAGCGCCCTGGCGGCGCACACCGGCGGCGTGGCAGCCCCCGGCAATGACCCAGTATCGCCGGTCGCCGCGCCGGCGGGCGCAGGCACCTCCTCGAGCGGGCACGACTCAGTCAATGACCAGACCGCGACCCCCAAGCCCAAGGCACCTCTCGACCGTTCGGGACGCAAGCGGGTCGGCAAGGCGTCTTACTATGCGAAGCGCTTCGCCGGAAAGAAAATGGCGGACGGCGCGCGGATGCAACCGCACGGCGACAATGCCGCGAGTAAAACGTTGCCCTTGGGCACCACCGCCAAGGTCACGAACCTTAAGACCGGTCGCAGCGCCGTGGTGACCATCCAGGATCGTGGACCCTACGTGAAGGGCCGCATCGTCGACTTATCGCCGACCACGGCGCAGAAGATCGGCATCGATCACGACAATGGCGTCGCGAAAGTGGAGGTCGCACCCATCGCGGTTCCGCAGCCCGACGGCACCTCCAAGCCGGGCTCAGCCGCCGGCGAGCCGAAGCCATGACGCCCGCAGGGGCCTAGCCCGCGCCGGCCTCTTGCACCCAGCCGGGCTGCTCCGCCGCGCTGCGCTCGGTGTCATCGACCTCCACCCGCTCGGTGCGCTCGTAGGTCCCGATCAGGCAACCCACCGCGACCGCACGCTCCAATACCATGTCGATGAATGCTCCCCGCCCAGGAGCCTCGCCGGGCACCGGCCCCCCGCGCAATGCAAACACCTGGAATACGTAGCGATGTTCCCCATGGCCTCGCGGCGGATCCGGCGGCAACCATGCCCGTTTGAAGAACGAGTTTTGCCCCATCGCGAAACCCGCGCCCTCGTGACCCGGGCTATCGAATGCCCCCTCCTGAACGGCGCCATCCGAGCCGCCGAGATTGACGACGATGGCGTGCACCAGCGGATGCGGCGTTGGCGAATCGGCGTCTTCGACGATCAGCGCGATCGACCCGGCGTTCTCGGGCACCTTGCCCCAATCGAGCGGCGGTGAAATGCCCTCTCCATCGGCGGTGAAGCGCACGGGCAATCTCGCGTTGAATGCGAACGCCTTGCTGCGGACCTCGAGCCTGGCCGTGGCGCGCAAACGGAACAGCTGGTTATAGACGACGTTTTCCATGCCGGCTCGCTGATTGATGAGCGCATGGCCGACGCTTTCGGGAAGTTTCTCGAGCATGGTGTCTCCGGGCGGATGGCGGTCGCTACAGAATAGGAGCACGCGAGTCGAATCGATAGCCGATGCGGCACGGTTCGCGGCGACGGACATATCCTACCTGGCAACCACGCTTCCTTAAGTGGGCTTTGCTGCGACTGCAGGGTCCGCGAGTCATAATGGCACCGTGACCTCGACCGGTTCGATCACGGGCGGAGGAAGTTGCGGGTCAACGCCACCACGCTCAAATAACTGTGCCGAGGTGTCAGGGCCGCGGCACGGGTGTCGGACCGCCGCTCGACCCGCCACCCGGCATTTCCTACACGTTACGCCAAGCTCTTCGCAACCAACGACTTAAGTGCCCGGTGCATCGCGAACTCGTGCAGTATCGCAGTCCTATGCCTTGACGAGCATCAAGGATTGAGCGAGCGTTGAACGGGAATGCCCTTAAAGAGGCGCGCATGCGCAAAGAATCTCTCGCCGTTTATCGCCAGAAGCGCGACTTCAGCAAGACCGCGGAACCCAGCGGCGAGCGCAGTGTCGTCGATTCGGCGCGGCGGCGCTTCGTGGTACAGAGGCATGCTGCCACACGCCTGCACTTCGACCTGCGCCTGGAGCTCGATGGCGTGTTCAAGTCGTGGGCGGTGACCCGGGGACCGTCGAACGATCCGGCGGACAAACGACTGGCGGTCGAGGTGGAAGATCATCCCCTGGACTATGGCGATTTCGAAGGCACTATTCCCGCAGGACAATATGGCGGCGGGACCGTGCAGCTGTGGGACCGCGGCTACTGGCAACCCGAAGGGACCAAGACGCCCCAGCAAGCCCTGAAGGACGGCGACCTCAAATTCAGCCTGGATGGAACGCATTTGCACGGCAGCTGGGTCTTGGTGAGGATGAAACAGGACCGCACCGGCGGCAAGCGCACGAATTGGCTGCTCATCAAACATCGCGACGGCGATGCCGTTCCGGGAGGCGGCGAATCCTTGGCCGCGCTCGATCGCTCGGTGGCCTCGGGTCGTTCGATGAAGCAAATCGCCGCGGGGACCGGTCGCCCGCCCAAACCCTTCATGCTCGGAACCGAAGCCGCCGTGGCCGCGGACGCCGTGTGGAACTCGAACAGTCCGGCACCGCCGGCCCGCTCGAGCAGCGCCCGAGCACCAACCGCCCGCAAAGCCGCGGTGGCAAAGGATTCGAGAGTCGCAAAGATACCGGAATTCGTTCCGCCGCAATTGGCGAAGCTGGTCGATCGCCCGCCGGATGCCGCAGGCTGGGGCCACGAGGTGAAATTCGACGGCTATCGCGCCGAGCTCCGGGTGGTCAAACATCAGGCGACGTTGCGCACGCGCAGCGGCCTCGATTGGACGCACCGCTTCGCCGCACTCGCGAAAGATGCCCAGGCGCTGCCGGATTGCCTCCTCGACGGCGAGGTCGTGGCGCTCGATCCGCGCCGCGTGCCGAGTTTCGCCGCGCTGCAAGCGGCGCTCTCCGAAGGCAGGTCGGAAGAACTCGTGTTTTTCGCTTTCGATTTACTGTTCGAGAACAAAGCGGATCTGCGCAAACTGCCGCTGGCCGAGCGCAAGACACGGCTCGAGCGTCTGCTCGAATCCTCAGGCTCGCACCAGCGTATTCGCTATGTCGAGCATTTCGAATCGCGCGCCGACACCGTGTTGTTGTCGGCATGCCGCATGGAATTGGAAGGGATCGTCTCCAAGCGCTTGGACGCACCCTACACCGCGGGCCGCGGCGACACCTGGTTGAAGTCCAAATGCCGCACCGGACACGAAGTGGTGCTGGGCGGCTGGACCACCGAAGGAGGGACCTTACGGTCCTTGCTGGCCGGCGTGAACCGCGACGATCACTTGGTGTACGTCGGGCGCATCGGCACGGGCTTCGGGCGGCAGGTCGCCGCCGGGTTGTTGCGGCGGCTGAAACCCCTGACGCGCGATGAGAGTCCCTTCGGCGGCGCGAACGCGCCGAAGAAAGACAGCAACGTCCGTTGGCTCGAACCCACGCTGGTGGCCGAGATCGAATTTGCGGGCTGGACCGGCTCGGGCATGATTCGTCAGGCCGCCTTCAAGGGCCTGCGCGAGGACAAGCCGGCACACCAGGTCGTGGCGGAAACCCCCACGCCCGTGGGTGATGCGCAAACGCCGAACGAAACCCTCGCCGACTCCGCCGCCGCCACGCGACGCGCGACGCGCCGCAAACTGAAAGCCAACACGACGCGCGCCGCCGCAAAGCCGGTCGCGCCCGCGGCGGTGAAATCCGCATCGATCTCGGAACCCACGATCGTCATGGGCGTCCCGATTTCGAAGCCTGACAAACCGCTCTGGCCCGATGCGGGCGACGGTCAGCCGGTGACCAAGCTGGACCTCGCCCGCTACTTCGAGATGGTGGGGCCGTGGATGTTGCCGCATTTGCAAGGCCGGCCCTGCTCCCTCGTCAGAGCACCGGATGGATTCGCCGGGCAGCAATTCTTCCAACGGCACGCCATGGCGGGAATGTCCAACCTGTTCGAATTGGTCAAGGTCAAGGGCGATCGTGCCCCCTACGTACAGATCGACCGCGTCGAGGCGCTCGCCGCAGTCGCGCAGATAGGCGCGCTCGAAATACACCCGTGGAACTGCGCCCCCGGGGAGCCGGACATTGCCGGCCGGCTGGTGTTCGATCTGGATCCGGCGCCGGACGTAAAGTTTGCGGCGGTCGTCGACGCCGCGCTCGAGATGCGGCAACGGCTCGAGCGGATTGGCCTCGAGTCGTTCTGCAAAACGACGGGCGGCAAGGGTCTGCACGTCGTGACCCCGCTCGATACCCGTTCCAAGCGTGGCGTCGAATGGCCCATGGCCAAGAACTTCGCGCACATCATCTGTGCGCAGATGGCCGCCGATGCGCCCGGCAAATATCTCGACACCATGGCGAAGAGCCAGCGGGTGGGACGCATATTTTTGGATTATCTGCGGAACGATCGAACCGCCACGGCGGTGGCGCCGTTATCGCCGCGCGCCCGCGCGGGGGCCACCGTGTCCATGCCGTTGGGATGGAGCGATGTCAGCCACGAGCTCGATCCACAGCGTTACACCGTCCGCAGCGCACCGGCGATCCTGCAAAAGAGCAAGCCTTGGAGCGGCTATGACGGTGCCGCAGGCTCGCTCCGCGATGCGATCGGCAAGGTCACCGCGGCTGCGCCCAGTCAGGGCGCGGGTGCCCGGCCTGCCCGCCCCAAACGTCCTACTGCAAAACCACGGGAGTAACCATGGCCAGGAAATACAGTAAATCAGCCTCGAAGAAAGTCGCCACCGCCATGCACGAGCGCAAGCAAGGCACCTTGAAGAGCGGCAGTTCCGGCAAGAAGGTGACCAGCCGCAAACAAGCCATCGCCATCGGCCTGTCCGAGGCGCGGCGCGCCGGCAAGAAAGTCCCGAAGAAGAAATCCGCGGCGCGCCGCACGCGCAAGAAGAGCGCTTAGCCGCGAGTTCTGCCCCGCAAATCCCGCTCAGCGCGGCTCGAACACGTGGGCATGCCGCCGCCGGAGCGCGAGCACCAGCGTCAACAGCTTGCCGTCGGTGATGTTTCCAGCATCGGCGTCGGCCAGCAGGGAGCGCAACGATCGCTCGACCACCGTAATCCCTTCGTGTTCCGAGACGAGGCCGCCGCCGGGTCCGACCCGCTGCGCCAGCCGGTACGGAATGAGAAACAGCGACACGCGCTCCGTCGATACGCCGGGGATCGACCAGACCGTGCCGATGGCCTCGACGGCGCCGCACTCCAGTCCCAATTCTTCGCGCGCCTCGCGGCCCATCGAGGTATGCGCCGCTTCGCCGTCATCGATCATGCCCGCGCAGGCTTCCTCCAGCCAATCCTGGCCGGTGGCCAGTAAAACGGGCGCGCGCAGCAGCCGTACCGTGAGAGCGCAGCCGCGCTCGGCATCGTAGGGCAGTCCGGCCACCGCGTTGCCATGGCTTGCCACTTCTCGCGTGACCCGGCTGCCGGCGGCGAGTTTCGTTCCGATAGGTGCCCGGACTAGGCGTTTTCCCACACCCGTTTGCTCGCTGCGACGGCTGCCGCAGTGCGCATGGCAGGATCTAATGATCGCCCTTTCACTCGAGCGAGATGTACATGCTGTATTCGGGGGTGCCGTGACCGGCGCCGACGTCATTGGCTGGACCAGTTCGCTGATTCTGCTCGCGACCATCATGCGGCAGACCTACACCCAATGGAAAACCAAAGCCACTGCGGGCGTTTCAAAGTGGCTGTTCGTGGGTCAACTCGCAGCCTCGACGGGTTACACGATCTACAGCTATCTGCTGCACAACTGGGTATTCCTGACCTCCAACGTCGCGCTGCTTGCAACCGCGGTGGTCGGGCAGTTCCTCTACATGCGGAACCGACGCCGCGCGAAATCCGCTGCCGGCGCGCCGCCATCTTCGTAACTACCTTGCGCAATGGCTGTTGCCGAGTGTGCACACCGGGCTCGCGCCGCGGGAATCGAGACCAAACCAGCGCCGGTGCTCTGCTCTCCCGACGCTGGCTCGGGCTGAAGGCGCCCCGGACTTTCCCCGGGGACGACTTCTTACGACTTGGCTGGAATGCCCGCGTCCGCCGCGATCGACTTGATCTTCTTCATGTGCGCCTGCACCACGGGGAGCGTCGTCGTCGCGAACGCCTTCGCATCCGCATCCTGGCCGGAAGCGATCTCTTTTTTCAGCAGCACGATGGTGTCGTGATGCGCCTTGATCTGCGACTTGATGTACGACTTGTCGAAGGTGTCGCCGGAGAGTATTTCCAGCTTGGTCTTGGTCGCCATCTGCCCGATGCTGGCGCTGGTCGGCAGCGAAATGTTCTTCGTCGCCGCGATGCCCTTGAGCTTGTCGTTCGCCGCGGAGTGATCCTTGACCATCATGGCGCCAAAGTCCTTGACCGCCTGGCTGTTGCCTTTTTCCTGCGCGAGATTGCCCGCATCCACTTCGGAAATGCCGGCCTCCGCTGCATTCTTGTAAAAAGACGAATCGGGGTTCGAATCCGCGATCGCTGTCAGGGGCGCGGCCAAAATCAGCACTGCCAATAAACTCTTCATTCGATGCTCCTTAAATGTCGATGTAACCACGCGGAGCGCGGTGTTTGTTCTTTGCCAGCGACATACTGACCGCCCCGTGCCAAACCGCCGAGCGGTTGGCGGCTACACTTGGGGTAGGACAATATCTACAAGGGGCCGGGGGCGCCGGCGGCTCAGTAGCGGCGCAATAGGCTGCCCAACTGCGCGATGGCTCCGTCGAGCGCCGCAGTCCACGGGTGACCACAGTTCACGCGGATGAAGTTCTTGAACTCGCGGCGCGCAGAGAACATCGGGCCGGGCGCAACGGTGATGCCCGAATTGAGCGCCAAGCGGTGCACCTGCAACGAATCCACGGCGGGCGCACACTCGACCCATAGGAAATAGCCGCCCGCCGGCTGAGTCACGCCATAGCCGGGCGGGAAATGCCGACGCATGGACCCAAGCATCGCTGCCTGCTGATTCTCCAACGCTTGGCGCAACGTCAGCAGGTGCGACTCGTAGCTACCATGATGCAGCATCTGCGCGATGCCCAGCTGTATGGGCAAGCTCGTCGCCAGCGAGGATTCGACTTTGCGGCGATTCACTGCTTCTGCGAATCGCCCGGCCGCCACCCAGCCAATCCGATAGCCCGGTGCCAGGCACTTGCTGAAGGATCCGCAGTGCAGGACCAAGCCCTTCTTGTCATGGGCCTTGGCGGGCGGCACGGGTACCGACGCGAATTGCAGATCGGCATACGCGTCGTCCTCGATCAGCGGTATCTCGTGCCGCGCCAGCAAGCGGACCAGTTCCTGCTTCTTGCCCTCCGGAACGATCGCACCGGTGGGATGCTGCAGCGTGGTCATCAACCAGCAGGCGCGAATGGAGTGCTTGGCAATCGCTCTCGACAAAGCGGCGATGTCGACGCCGTCTCGGGGGTGCGTGGGTATTTCCACCACCTTGAGACCTCGCCGCTCGGCCGCCTGGAGACAGCCGTAGAACGTGGGCGACTCGACCGCGATGGTGTCGCCCGGGCTGGTGACCGTCTGCAGCGCCAGATTGAGCGCCTCCAACGCTCCCGCCGTGATGACGATCTGTTCGATGCCTATCGCGACCCCTAAGCGCAGGTAGCGCCGAGCGATCTGGCGCCGCAGGTCGAGACTGCCGGGAGGCAGGCTCTGCACGGTATTCCAAGGATCCATGTGGCGCGCGCTGGCGCCCAGGTAGCGGGCCAACTTCTTCCACGGGAACAATACCGGACTCGGGAAAGCAGACCCCAAGGGCACGATGCCGCGGTCGCGGGACGCTTCGAGCGTGTCGAACACCAGGTCGCTCACCGCCACCCGCGTCGATCGGGATCCGGGCGTCGATGCGCGGGGCGACGCACCACCGCTCATTCTCGTCGAGACGTAGTAGCCGGATCTCGGCCTCGCCTCGATCAGGCACATGGTCTCCAGCGCCGCGTACGCATGCAAGACTGTCGCCGCGCTCACCTTGCGCGAGTGCCCCAAGGCTCTGACCGAAGGCAGCCGATCGCCCGGCCGCAACGTGCCGCCGCGAATCATCTGCTCCAGTTCTTCCGCAACCCACTGGTAAAGCTTCATGCCCCCCATAGTACGGCGTGCGATGCGCCCGCGCGCGTCACGGACGCCTCATGGTTCGCGCCGATCGACGCGGGCGCCGGTCAATGCACGCCGTGCGGCTGGATCCACCCGAAATGATAGCCCACCAGAAGGAACGCGAACAACGCGACGGACAGCGAGATCCTCACGGTGAGCGCCCGCGCCATGCGCTGCGACCGAGCGGGGCCGGATGCCATCGAGGTCAGCGCATGTCCCAGGCTCGCGATCACCGCGACCAATAACACCAGTATTACGATGGCCATTTCGCACCCTTCTCGGTCTCGAGTCTTTCGCGTCGAACCGCCAACACCACCGTGGCGGCCGCACACGACATCACCGCCAGCATCGCGAGCATGATGAACACCAGGCCGCCGGCCAGCTTGTAGCACTCGTACACGCCATCGATGACGCCGAGCGGCGTCGTGACCAGAAGCAGCGGCTTGGCTATGCGCATCGGACTCTCGCTTGTCGCTTGGGAACTCGGCTCATGCGTCATTGTGCCCCAACCTTGCAAACAAACCAGGTACAGAACGCGCGAATAAAAAGCAGCACAGCGGACTAGCGCCGGATCGCCGTACTCATCAGGTGCTCGATCGCCGCCGGGAGATCGGCGCATCGACCGGTATGCACGGGCGAGGTCCGCACCATGGTGCTGCGCGGCGCCACCAGCCAATGAAAGCGCTCCCGCACGCTCAGCCGTCCGATGGGCCCGGCCTGGGGCCGCCCTCGCGCAACGGCGTCACGTATCGGCTGGCGGTGACCGTTCGCAATGAGCTCATTTAGCCTTCGATGGACGTCACTCGCTGGGATGGTCCCGTTCCGCTTTGACCAGCGCCGCGCGCCGCGACAGCACCTCGGCATGAACTCCCAGCGCCGGTAGCCGCTCATACAGGAGCGCCTTGCCCCCGGGATACCAGGCCGCCAGCATGTACAGATAGACATCGGCGATCGAGTACTGGGCGCCGAGCACGTACGGCGCCAGGCCCTGGCTCACGAGTTCCAGTTGCGCAAGGTAGGCGGTGGTCGCCTGCTCGCGGATCGCCTCCGCGTCCGCCTCGCCGCGCGCCGAATAGCGGTCCGCGTAGTACATGCGCAGCACGGATTCGTAGACGTTCGCCGATAGAAACACCATCCATTGCAGGAACCGCGCATGCGCGGTGGTGGCCGGGGCCGGCGCCAGGCCCGCATCGGGATGCACGAGCGCCAAATGGATGAGAATCGCGGCCGACTCGAATATCAGCGTGCCGTCCGGCAACTCCAGCGCCGGCACCCGCCCGGTCGGATTCACCCGGCGATACGCCGCGACATCGGCGGGGTCCTTGCTCACCAGGATCTGGGCGTAAGGCGCGCCGATTTCCTCGAGCGCGACCTGTACCGCCAGCGAACCGGAGTTCGGGCGGCCGTAAAGTTTGTAGCGTGTCATAGGCGCGTCATCCTACCGTACTCGGGCCGCCGTGGGCGCCCCACGATACCCCAGCGCCACACGATAATAATAGTGGCGGATCAGGCGGCCGTCGTGCATGAGTGTGCCCTCGTGGATGTCTTCGAGCCGCTCCACCTGCCGTTCCAGATGGGGCGCGGCCAGCGCATCGCGGCTCCAGGCCACCAGCAGCAGCGGGCGCCCCGCCTGGCGCTCGGGCGGGAACCACTGTTCGTACATGAGGCCCATGTCGCCGAACAAATGGGCCGCCGAGGTGTCGAGCACCGACTTAGGCTGGTCGTGCGAGTAGAACGCCAGTTCGCTGGCGATCGCGTACCGATCCATTCCGACGACCAGGAGGCCGCCGTACCGGCGGCGGACCTCGCCGGCCACCTCGTCGATCTGCCGTCCGAACTCGCGCCAGCCCACGGGCACCAATTCCATTTGGGTGGAGTAGCCGATACCCGGTATGCCGAGCACGAGGTAGTACAGACCCGCACCAAACATCAGCAACAGGGCGACGAGGGTCGGGGGCCAGGCGGCGCGCTGCCACACCCCCGCTTGCCCCGCGCGCCCGCGGTACGCTTCCGCGATGCCGAGCGCCATCATCGGCAGCGCCGCAACCCACGGCGCCCCGGTCCAATCCAGCTTGACCTCGTGCCGCAGGCTGAAGAAAAAGAACACCGCGAGCGGCGCGAACAGCGCCAGCTGCATGAAGCGCCACCGGCGCGCCAGCGTGTCCGGCGTCGCGGGCACGGGCGCGACCCCCGCGGCGGGACGCGGCCGTCCGCGAATGAACACGGCGGCGACTGCCGCGAGTCCCGTCGGCGTCATCAATACGATGGCGCCGCCGATGAGTTTGTGCAGCGAGAAGCGCGGCCGCTCCGCCAGCCGCCGCGATGTCTGGAAGGCGAACGACGCCCAATCGTGCTGGGCGTTCCAGAGGATCACCGGCGCAAACACCGCCGCCGCGATCAGCACCGCCGTATACGGTTCACGGCGCCGCCACCAGCCGCGCGAGGACGGATCGAGCAGCATGAACAGTAGCGCCGACAGGCCCAACAACCCAATGGTGTACTTCGACAGCAGACCGAGGCCCATGCAAAGGCCGGCCCACGCCCACGCGTTGGCACGCCCCGCCACCAGCGCTCGTTCCAGGAAATACAGCGACGCCGCCCAGGCCGCAACCAGCGGCGCATCGGGGGTCATCAGCATCCCCGAGAAGAAGAAGAACGGCAGGATCTGAGCCAGGACCAACGCCAGCAGCGCGCTGGCCTCATCGAAAAGATTGCGCGCCAGCCGGAATACGAAGATCGACGCCACCACCCCGCAGCACAAGGCGCCGAAGCGCACGCCGAATTCCGTATTGCCGAACAGCAGCGTGCCGAGCCGGATCAGCCAGGCCACCATGGGCGGGTGATCCAGATACCCGAAATCGAGGTGGCGGGAATAGTTCCAATAGTAGGTCTCCTCGGGCAACAGCTCGACCTCAGCGCAATACACGAGGCGCAGCAGATACGCGTACCCCACGACCGCGACCAAGAGCGCCCGCCACACCGGTGTGACCGCACCGCTGTCCCGCAGGGCCGGGGCGGCTGCGCTGGGCGCACCCATGAGCCGCCGAAGATGGGCCGCGGCCGATTGCCATTTCATCCATTCTCTCCCGGGTAAAACGTTGCGCTGACGCACAGGCCCGGCTTGCCATCCTTCAACAGCAGCGTTGCCTGGTGCAGGTTGGCGATGGCCACCACCAACGCCAATCCCAGACCATGACCGGCCTCGGACCGGCTTCCGGAAAGACGATAGAACCGCCGCAACACTTTATCGTGCTCGTCGGCCGGTATCCCGGGGCCATCGTCCTCGACCGAGGCCACCGCCGCGGCGTTTTGCGAGGCCTCGAGCGCGACGCGAATGCGGGTATCGTCGGGCGTGTGACGAATCGCATTCTCCACGAGATTGCTGAACATCTGCACCAGCAGTTCCGCATCGCCCACGATGCGCACGTTGCGCTCGATGCGGGCGGTCAGGACGTGCCGATGGTCCTCGGCAACCGGGCGGTACATCTCGACGATTCCGTCGAGCAGATCTGTCAACGACAGCGGCGCGAAAGCAGTCGCACGGGTTCCCGCCTCGATCTGTGAAATCCGCAGCAGCGCCGAGAAAATCGCCAGGACTTGATCCGTGTCGTCGATGGCGCGGCTCACCGCCGCGGCGTAGTCCGCCGCCGTGGTCGCGCCGAGCCGCGCCTCCTCCAAGCGGTTGCGCAAACGCGTGAGCGGCGTCCGCAGGTCGTGCGCGACGTCGCTCGATACCTGGCGCAGATTGTCGAGCAGCGCCGATATGCGATTCAACATTTCGTTGATCGCGATCGACAGGCGCTCCAGTTCGTCGCCCCGACGCCGCACGGGGATGCGTTCGTTGAAACGTCCGGCAATGATGCCCTCACAGGTGCGCGTGATCGCATCCACGCGCCGCATGAGTTGCACCCTCAGCAGGGCGCCGCCGAGACCGGCCAGCAGGATCGCGCCGGCGAGGATCCAGCCGAATGCGGCGCCGATGCGCGCGCGCGTCGCGGCGATCTGCGCGGTGTCGCGGCCGACGAACACGTAGGCCTGATTCGGGAGTTCCATGCCCCGGCCCGACACGGCCCCGGGCATATCGAACCGGCCGGGCCGCGGCGGCATGGCCGCCATGTTGCCGGCGAGAATCCGCCCGTCCTTGCTCTGAATCAACATATGCACGTCGACCGGTCTGCGCCGGCCCGGCGCGGCAGATCCCAGCCGCTGCCGGACCACCTCGACCGCCTCGTCGATGCCCTCATCGCGAAAACCGTTCTCGATCGTCTCGATGTCGGCATCGTTGGCGCCGACCAGCGCGGCGGTTTGAGCATCCTCCACGATCCACAGCACCGCGGCGCACAGCACCACCGCAAGCGCGAGAAACACCGCGGCAAACAGCGCGGCGAAACGGAAACCCTCCGCGTGCAGAACTCTAATTTGCCGCAAGCAATCGGTACCCGACTCCACGGACGGTTTGAATGGCATCGACTTCGAAGCCGCCGTTCAAGCGCGTCCGCAGCCGGCTGATGTGGCTTTCGACGACGCTCGTATGCGGATCGAAATGAATGTCCCAGACGTTCTCGAGCAGCATCTTGCGCGTGACCGCCCGGCCGGCGTTGCGCATCAGATATTCCAGCAGCCGGAATTCCTGCGGCAGCAATTCGATCGGCCGTCCCGAACGGACGGCGGTGCGATGGATCAGATCCAATTCGATCGATCCCACCTGCAAGCGCGGCGCGGCATTTGCGGAACGCCTCGCGAGAACGCGCACGCGCGCGAGCAGCTCGACGAAGGCGAACGGCTTGACCAGATAATCGTCGCCCCCCGCCTCCAGACCCTGCACCCGGTCGTCGATGCCGCCCATGGTGGTCAAATAGATGACCGGCGTCGTTCTGCCCTCGCGGCGCAACGTTCTGACCACATCCAGCCCGGACAGGCCCGGCAGCATTCGATCCAATACGATGACCTCGTACTCCCTATTCCGAGCCGCGCTCAAGGCCTCATCCCCGTCCCCGACATGATCGAGGAGATAGCCATGCTCGTGAAAGCGCTCGCTCAGCGAGCGCGCCAGTTCAACGTCATCCTCGACCAACAAAATACTCATTGCCGGCTCGTGTGCACTATTGAATGACAGGTCGATCCGTTCGCGGCTGAACGCGGGTATAGCCTAACTCACCAGGGTCGCCGACGCACGGGACGAGGAGCATTCGCATCCTCACCCTTACAAATATATAAACCCGGCGCCCGGAGGCCGATGGTACAAGCATGCGTGCACGCAATAGTCCTCAGCGCGGCCTTCCTCGGTGCCGCATCGCTCACGGGCTGTACCCTGGAGAAGTTGAACCCGGATCTGCCCGCGCTGCCCGCCGCGTTTCAGAACGCCGCGGCGCCCGCCGCCGAGCGCGTGGATCCGCCGCCGTTCGCAGCCTTTGGCAGCCCCGAGCTCGATCGATTGATCGCGGCGGCGGACGATCATAGTCCCGATCTCGCCGCGGCCATCGCGCGCGTACGGCAGGCCGACGCGCGCGCGCGGCAGGCCGGGGCAGCCATCCTGCCCGAAGTGGACGCCGACCTGGCGGCGACCCGGTTCGGCGGCGGATCGCACGGCATGACGGCGCACGAAACCGATTGGTCCGCGCTGCTCGTCGCGAGTTACGAAGTCGATTTCTGGGGAAAGAACCGAGCCGCGCGCGACTCGGCCCATGCATCGGCCATGTCCAGCCGCGCCGACCTGCGCACGGCGCGCATCACCATTTTGACCTCCGTGGCCGGCACGTATTTTCAGATCCAATCGTTGCGCGAACGCATCGCGCTCGCCCGCCTGAACTTGAAGACGGCGACCGACGTGCTGCAGTTCGTCGAGTCGCGCTACGGCGCCGGCGCGTTGGGTCCCGCGGATCTGGCAGGGCAGCGCGCCGCGGTGGCCGGTACCACGCTCATCATTCCGCAATTGCAGCAGCAGGAAGTCGAGGCGCTGGGCGCCCTGGCCGTGCTGGTGGGGCAGCCCCCCGAAGGTTTCACGGTCGAGACCCTGCCGCTCGACCGAATGACGGAGCCGGCGATTGCGGCCGGATTGCCCGCATCGCTCCTGCAGCGCCGTCCGGATCTCGTGGCCGCGGAATACAACTTGCAAGCGGCGCATGCGGATCTGGCGGCCGCCCGTGCCGCCCTGTTTCCCTCGCTGAGCCTCAGCGCCGGCGGCGGCGTGGCGAACCCCGCGGTCCAGGCGGCGGTCATTACGCTGGCCGGCGCGGGCTATTCGCTGACGGCGGGCGCCGATCTGGTACAGACCGTGTTCGACAACGGGCGCCGGCGCGCCGTGACCCGCGAAGCGGCCGCCCGCGAGGAGGAACTGCTGGCGAACTATCGCGGTGCCATTTTTTCCGCGCTCGCGGACGTCGAGAAGTCGCTCGCCGAAATCGACCATCTGAATGCGCAGAAGGCGGCGCAACTGGCCTACGTCGCCGCCAGCGAACGCGCCTTCGAAGGCGCGCAGCTGCGCTACCGCGAGGGCTCAGCCGAGTACGTCGCCGTGCTCGAATCGCAACGAATTCTGTACGCGGCACGCGAACAATACGGTGAATACGAATTGGCGCGCTTGCAGGCGCTGTTGGGTTTGAACAAGGCATTGGGCGGAGGATGGGACACTGTGGAGGCTTCTCGATGAAGTGCGCCGCGTGCGCGTTGATCTTGCTGGGAGCGGGCGCTCTGAGCGCTTGCGGCGGCAGTGCATCGGACTCTGCACCATCCCCTGCGCCCGTGGCGGCAGCGCCCGAGCAGGGGAAGGCCGAAGCATCGCTGCGCATCTCGCCGCCGCAGATCGCCGCTCTGGGGCTTGCCATGACGCCCGCCGCCGCGGCCCGTTATGTCAGGGAAACCGCGGGATTCGCCGTCGTCGTAGGCCGCGAGCTGATCGCGCAGGCGCTTGACGATGTGGTAGCGGCACGAGCCGCGGCGCGCCAGAGCCATGCCGCGCTCGAGCGCATGCGGCGGCTGGCCGGCACCGCGGGCGCGGATAGCGCAACCGCGCGAGAAAGCGCCGAGCGGCAGACGACCGCCGACGATGCCGCGCTCGATCTGGCCGAGGCCAAGGCAGCCGCGGTACTGGGCCAATCGTCGCGCTGGACGGGCGACCCAGGCCGCGAGCTCGTTCGCGCCCTCGCCGCCGGACGTATCAAACTCTTGCGCGTCACCTTTCCCTTGGGCGCCGCTGCCGCCGATCCTCCCCGCCGTCTGCGCGTGCAGCGGCTCGATGCGCAGGCCGGCAAATCCGCCTGGACAGTCACCGCGATCTGGGCCGCACCCGCCGACAGTTCGATGCCGGGTCGCAGCTACTTCGCCGTCTTGGAGAAGTCCGATGCGACCGACGGCGAGCGCCTGCTCGCCTGGGCCACGGGCGCCGCGGAGGCGGCGGCGGACGGCGTCCTCATTCCCGACAGTGCGTTGGTCGTCAGCGGCGATCAATACTGGTGCTACGTGCAACGCTCGCCCGGCCTCTTCGTGCGCACGCCGATCGATATCGGCAGACCGCTGCCTGGCGGGTATTTCATCATCGGCGTCCAAGCCGGCGAACCCATCGTGACCGCGGGAGCCGGCCTGCTGCTCGCCCGCGAAATGAGCGGGGGATCGGGCACGGTACCGGCTACCGACTCCGAGCCCTGAGCATGCGCAGCCTGGTCTCACTCTGCGTCCGGCGTTACGGCGCGGTGACCGCGCTCTCCGTCCTTGCCTTGATCCTTGGGGTCTGGGGTGCCCTGCAGGCGTCCTTGGATGTCTTTCCGGAATTCGTCCCGGCCCAGGTGGACATCCAAACGGAAGCCCCGGGATACACGCCGCAGCAAGTGGAGGAATTGGTCACGCGGCAGGTGGAGAGCGCGGTCAATGGAGCACCCGGCCTCGCCACGCTGCGCTCAGAATCCATCCCCGGCTTATCCGTCGTCACCGTCACCTTTGCCGAGGGTGTGGATCCCCATCTGGCGCGGCAGGGCATCTCCGAGCGGCTGTCCGAGTCGGCGAACGCGCTGCCGGCGGGCGTCGGTGCGCCGCGCTTGTCGCCGTTGGTGTCGAGCACCATGGATCTGCTCAAGATCGGTTTGCTCTCGGACACGGTCGATGCGTTCGCGCTGCGCGACAGCGCCGACTGGGTCATCAAGCCGCGGCTGCTGGCGGTACCGGGCGTCGCGCACGTAGTGGTCTTCGGCGGCAGCGTGCGCCAGATCCAGATCACACCCGACCCGCGCAAATTGGCCGCTTACGGCATCACGTTGACCGACGTGGGCGACAGCGCCCGCGCCGCACTCGCGCTGCGCGGCGCCGGCTTCATCGATCTGAAGGCGCAGCGCGTGCTGTTGACGCTGCCCACGCCGGCGCCCGATATCGAGGCGATCGGACTGGCCGTCGTCACGGTGCGCAATGGCGTTCCCATTCATCTGAGCGATGTCGCTGCCGTCGCGCAGGCAGCGGCGCTGCGGTCGGGCGACTCTCTGGTGATGGGAAAGCCGGGCGTCATGCTGTCGCTCGCCAGCCAATACGGCGCCAATACGCTCGACGCCACGCGGGCCGTCGAGAAAATCCTGGCGGAATTGCAACCGGCATTGCGTGCGCAGGGAATCACCGTTTATCCCGGTCTTCACCGGCCGGCCAATTTCATCGAGCGCGCGCTCGGCGATTTGCAGCACTCGCTCGTGCTCGCCGCGCTGCTCATCATCGCCGTGCTGTATGTGTTTCTGCGCGATTGGCGCGCGGCGCTGATCGCCTTCGCCGCCATCCCGCTGTCGCTCCTGGCGAGCATCGTGGTGCTCGATCGCATGGGCCAGACGCTCAACACCATGACGCTGGGCGGTCTCGCCGTCGCATTGGGCGTACTGGTCGACGATGCCATCATCGATCTGGAGAACATCCTGCGCCGGCTGCGCGCCAACGCGCTCGCGGCGGTCCCGCGGGCGCGCCTCGCGGTGATCACCGAGGCCTCGCTCGAGGTGCGCGGCCCGGTCGTCTACGCGACCGTGGTGGTGATCGCCGTATTCGTGCCGGAGCTGCTGGCGTCGAGCGTTCAGGGGCACTTCGTCGGCCCGCTGGCGCTTGCCTTCATCCTGGCCGTGCTCGCCTCCCTGGTCGTCGCGATGACGGTGACGCCCGCGCTGTGCGCCTTGCTGCTGCGCCGAGAAGAGGTGCGGGCCGAGGCGCCTTGGCTCGGTCGCCTGAAGGCGCTGCAGTCGCGCTCGGTGCGCTTTACTCTGGGTCATTTCAAAATGGCACTGGCGGTGCTCACGCTGTCCGTCATCGCCGCCGTCGCCGCGCTGCCCTTTCTCGGCGGTGTCTTCATGCCGGACTTTCGCGAAGGGCATTTCGTCCTGCAGGTATCGAGCTCCATCGCAGGCACGTCCCTCGATGAAATGCTGGCGTTGGGCGCGCGCATCAGCGCCGATGTGCTGAGGCTGCCCTACGTGAAGAGCATCGAGCAACAGGTCGGCCGCGCCCAAGCGGGCGAGGATACCTGGGGCACCCACCTGAGCGAGTTCCACGTCGAGCTGCAGCCGCAGGCCGTTGTCGATGAAAACGCGGCCCGCGAGGACTTGCGCTCCATACTGCGCCGCTACCCTGGCATCCAGAGCGAGGTGGTCACCTTCTTGGGCGACCGGATCAGCGAGAGCCTCACCGGCGATACCGCCGACGTCTCGATCAAGGTGTACGGCGACGACCTCGATACCTTGGACCTGGTCGCTCAACACGTTGCCGATGCGCTCTCCGGCGTCGAGGGCATCGTCGATCTGCAGTTCAAGCGCCAGGGCGGCACTCCGACGTTGCGCATTCAGATTCAGCCGCGGGCGTTGGCGGCGGTCGGGATCACCAATCAACAGGCGCTCGACACCGTGCAGAGCGCCTATGCGGGGACCGTCGTCGGCCAAACCTTCGCAGGTCCGCGCAGCATCGATGCGGTGCTGCTGCTGCCGCAGGCGGTGCGGCAGCGACCCGACGAGTTGGCGCACCTCCTCGTCAGCGGTCCCTTGGGCTCCGTGCCCTTGGGCCAGGTGGCGAAACTCTCCCTGGCCGCCGACCGCTATCGCATCGAACACGAAGGCGGCCAGCGGCGCACGTCGGTGACCTTCAATGTCGAGAAACGCGGCTTGCAGGCGACCGTCCGGGATGCGCGCCAGCGGATCGCCCGCAGCGTCGCATTGCCGCCCGGATTCTTCCTCGAATTCGCCGGCGCCGCCGACGCGGCACGCCGCACTCAATTGCAGTTGATCCTGTACACGGCGGCCGCGCTCGCGGTCATCGCCATGGTGCTGTTCGTGGCGTTCCGCCGCCGAGCCAGCAGCTGGCTGGTGCTGGCCAATCTGCCCTTCAGCCTGATCGGCGGCGTGCTCGCCATCGCGGCCACCGGAATCGGCATCTCGCTGGGCAGCGTCGTGGGTCTGGTGACGGTGTTCGGGATCAGCGCGCGCAACGCCATCCTGCAGCTCGCGCACTACGAGCACATGGTCGAGGCGGAAGGAGCGCCGTGGAACTTGGACACGGTGCTCCGCGGTGCCAACGAGCGGTTCATTCCCATCCTGATGACGGCCGCCGTCACCGGCTTGGCGCTGGCGCCGCTCGCGCTCAGCGCCCATCACTCGGGCCAGGAAATCCAAGGTCCCATGGCCATCACGGTGCTGGGCGGCCTGATCTCCTCCACGCTCCTCAATCTGCTCGTGCTGCCGGCGCTCGCACAGCGCTTCACCCCGCCGTGACGGCGCGCCCCAGGAACCATGCGATACCCATCGCCAGCAACGCGGCGCTCACGGCCACCGCCGGCGTGTCGGACCGCATCCGCGCCGGCCCCAAGCCAGGCGCGACGAGCGCGCAGTTATCAGGAGCGCGAGCAGGAAGGCCAGGTGATCGATGCCGCTGGCGATGTGCTCCATGCCCATGACGACGAATTGCAGCAGGCGCGAGTCATCCGGCTTCGAGGAACCGAGATCCAGCCGCAGGGTTTGAGCGGCAACCGTGGGGATTCCCTCCCGTTGTGCGCCCGGGCGACACTGCGGGATTTCCCTAAAGATTCCGTCAGGGCGGCCGTAACCTGTCTCATGCGATCGTTCAAACACGGTCGTACCCCCGTCTGAACGGATCCAGGCGGCATCCACCTGTATCTCGGGGTAACACGCATTATGTTGAATGCTCCAGCGGCGCCGACCTATCGATCCGGCACAGCTTCCGTAGCCCCGGGCGGCACCTGCTCCGCCGACGAGGCGCGGGGTGCCGCCTTGCAATTTCTCGGTGAATTGGCAGCCGAAGTCTCCACCGGCACCGTCGATCTTCCCTGCTTTCCCAACATCGTCATCCGCATCCGCAATGCCCTGGCGGATCCGAAGAGTACGCCGGAACAGACCGTCACCATCGTCGGCGCGGAACCGCGGCTGGCGGCGCGGCTATTGCAGACCGCCAACTCCGCCGCGTTCAATCCGAGCGGCAAGCCGCTGACCGATCTGCGAACCGCCATCACCCGGCTGGGTCATCAACTCGTGCAGTGCGCCGCGATGGCATTTGCTGTGCAGCATATGAAGGACGAGAACTCCCTGCGCTCCATCGCCAAGCCCCTGACCGCGTTGTGGAAGGAAAGCATTGCCGTCGCCTCCATCTGTCAGGTCGTGGCACGGCGCACGCGCGTGAGCCCCGACGAGGCGTTCCTCACGGGCTTGCTGCACGGGATCGGGCGTCTGTACATCATGGTCCGCTCAGTCGGCAAAATGGGCACGCTCGGCGACAGCGTTGCGTTTCTCGATCTGGTCTCGAGCTGGCACTCATCGATCGGCAAAACGGTGCTCGAAAACTGGGGATTCGCCGAAGAAATGTCCGCCGCGGTCGGCGATCAAGGCGATCGTGCACGGCGCCGTAAACAGGAAGCCGATCTCTCCGACATCATGGTGGTGAGCATCGTGCTGGGCGAAGCCCTCGATATGCCCGTGCCGCGCACCGTGAATGTCGGCACGACGGCGGCATTCGCCACCATCGGCTTGTCGGCGCAGGATTGCGCCACCATCCTGACTCACTCCGAATACCAGCTCGGCTCGCTGCAGGATGCGTTGGGATGCTGAAGGCCGCTTAAGCCCGCCCATCCCTTATCATCGAGGCCATGCAACGCCTCACCGCAACCGCCGACCTCAAAGGACTGTGGCGGCGCTCCCTGATCGTCCGGCCCGACGGCACACGCGACACTACGTCGCGTGTGCACTGGCTCCAAGGCGCCGGTGCCTTCATCGACCTGCGCCAGCCGCAATGCCTGCCGCACCTCGCTCATCTCAGCGCGCTGAACGATTTGTCGACGTCCGATTGCGGCGGCCCCGCGTACTCGATCATGCCATCGCGGTCGGCGACCAGGACGCAGATGGGGCCGCTTGCGAACGCGTCTGGGATATCATCGAGTGCGAGGGAGACCTCGGCGCATTGAGGGTACCCGCATGCTGAATTGCCCCACGGGGTCCCTGGCGCTCGCGTCCTTCAGCCAACAGGCGGACAGGCGTCCTACTTCTCGAGCCTGACATATCATCCGCAGGATTGTGCCGCCGCGCCGCGCGAAGCGTGGCGGCTTTCCTGATACTGTCCTTCGACACCCGGCAGCATGGATGTGATCGTCAGGGTGTCCCTTGGAGAAAGCCGCGCGCACGGATGCGCGCGCATTCGCGAGCCGCCGGCCCCCATGAGTTGACTCAAACTGATTAGTCAGCTGCTGCGAGTCCGGCCCATCAGTTGCTGCGGGTTGCCTCCGCCTCATTGCTGTACTCGCCGCCTGCTGCGGCGCGGTCCGCGTTGCTGGCGGTCTGCGCGGCGTCGGGGCTCGCTGGCGCGACATCCGCCGCTTGGGTGGCGCGGCCTGCTTGCGCCGCGGCGGCGGCGGCGCGCTGCGCCGTCCGCAACCGCTCCTTGGCCGGCGCGAGGTCGGGCGCGAGCCGCACGGCTTCGCGCAGCGGGCCGATCGCATCCGCCGGATGGCCCAAGGTCATCAGCGCCGTGCCGACGGCGGTCAAAGTCACTGCATCCTTGCGGCCCGTGGCGTCGCTCAAAGCGACAATGGCGCGCGCCACGCCGCGATCCTTGGGCGCCAGACGAGCCGCCGCCAGATAGGCATCGAGCGCCGCGCTCGGCTGGTTGTCGCCTTGCAGCAGCAAGCCGCGGCGTTTGAATACGGTGATCTCGTCGAGCGCACCGGGCAACCAAGCCGCCTCGCACGACCTCGCGGCGAATGGCCCCTCGCGTGTCACGCAGTTCTCGAGCAGCGAGCGGCGCAACGACTGCGCCGCCAGAATCTTCGCATTCACCGCATCGCGGTTCGCGCCCACGGTGAGCGCGTTGCGATACACCCCGATCGCTTCGCCCGCTCGCTTCAGCTGCACCAACGCATCGGCCTCGGCGACCAGCAGGTCGGGATTGTTCGGCTTGAGATTCAGCGCTTCATCGCAGGCGATGAGTTCCGCGAACCGGGTGCAGCGGGTAACGGCGTGCGCCAGCCGCGCCTCCTCGCGCGACTCGACGCCGGCCGGCGCAGCGCCCGCGGCCCACAGCGCCAGCCCCACCAAGGACGCCAATGACAGCAGTGACACCAACGACGCTGACGACGCGGCGGCCGTGACGCGCTTCATTGCCCGAGTTCCCGCACCAGGCGAAAACCCGTCGCGCTGCTGCGATAGGCGCTCTCGAATCGATCCCGATAAGCCGGGCCCACGTAGCGCGGTTCCGTGAACCAGGAACCGCCGCGCAACTCATGCTCGGTACACGGTTCCCCCTGCCACGCCGAACCGTCGACGGGCGCGCCGGTGTAATCGTCGTGCCAGCAGTCCTGAACCCACTCGAATACGTTCCCCAGCAAGTCACTGAGACCGAACGCGTTCGCCGCAAACGAGCCCACCGGTGCGGTGTTCACGAAGTGATCGTTGCAGGCGAATACGCTCCAGCCAGGATAGCGTTGCGCGGCGCTGGCATCGGCGACGTTCGCGTCGGCGCACGCCCGCGAACCGTCGCCCCAGGGCGGCGCGTCCGACCCTGCGCGCGCGGCGTATTCCCACTCCGATGCGCTCGGCAAGCGGTAGAGATGACCGCTCCGCTCGGAAAGCCATGCCGCATAGGCCACCGCGTCATCCCACGACACACAGGTCACCGGGTGCGAGGCCTCCTGCGGGAAGCCGGGCGCCTGCCAGCTCGCATCGGGGTGGTACTGCCAGCGGCCGTCATAGATGGTGCAGCCATTCATATCGCGCCGCGTGGCAGTGGCGAACGCGTGAAAATCCGCCACGGTGATCTCATGCAAACTCATGGCAAAGGGATGCGCGATCGCCACCCGGTGGCGCGGCCTCTGGGAGCGCGACTCTGCCGCGGCGCCATCATCGCCTTGCTGGAAACTTGCCGCCGGCAGCACCCGCATCGTCGGACAGCTTGGACAGTCCCGTATCGCGGCCCCGGGCACGATGCCGGCGACGCTCGGCAGCGGCGGCACCACATGCCGCTCGCCCACCAACCGATAACTCGCGGCCGCGAGCGCGAGCGCGAGCGCCGCGACCGCGGCCGCCGCGAACCATGCCCAGCGCTTGGCCAGCACTGCGCGGCGCGTGCCGAGCAGTTGCTCGAGAAATTGCCGCACGCTGGCGGTGCGATGCTTGCGGTCGAATGCAAGCGCTCTGATGAGGGCCGTATAGCGGTGTCGCGGCATGTTGTCCGGCCGCGGCGGCAAGGCGCGCGGATCGCGTGCTTGAGGATCGCTCTTCCGGCCGAACGGATGCCGGCCGGTCAAGGTCTCGTAGGCGATGCACGCCAGCGCATACACATCGTCGGCAGGTTCCGGATCGCGACCCGCCACCATCTCCGGACTCGCATAACGCGGCGTCACCGCCTTCGGCGTGGATTGGGAGGGCGGCTCCACGCGCGGCGCATCTCCCGGACGCGCAATGAAACGTGCCATGCCGAAATCGATGACCTTGGGTCCCCGTTCCGTGAGAATGATGTTGCCCGGCTTCAAATCGCCGTGAACGATGCCGTTGCGGTGGGCAAACTCCAGTGCACTGCCGACGCCGGCAATCAGCGCGAGCGCCGCGGCCTCGTCCAAACCCGCCGCCGCGCGTGCACGCAACCGTTTCTGCAGGGATTCACCGGCGAGGTATTCCATGGTCATGAACACCGTATGGCCGTCCCGATCGCAGTCGATGACCCGCACGATATTCGGATGACTGAGGCTTTGCAGCTTGTGCGCCTCGCGCTGCAGAGCCACGATCGATCCGAAATAATCGCTGAACGGCTCGGTCAGCACCTTGACGGCGACATACGGATCGGGTGCGGCCGCCTCGACGCGGCGCAGGTCGATGGCCTTGAATACCCGGCTCATGCCCCCCTCGCCGATCAGCGCGACCAGGCTGAAGCGCCCCTGCAGGATATCCCCTACCCCGGCTCTCGGAGACCGTGCCACCCGCTGTGGGCTGCGCAGGCCGGTGACGATGGTCGGATCGCGGGGCCACTCCTCGAGGTGGCTCATGATGGTGTCGTGAGCGTCGCTCGCCAGCGGCTCGGCGACCTGTTGCACGCGCAAGATTTCCATCAGTGCGACCGGCGAGGCCTTCTCGATCGCTAGCTGCCGGTCGATCTCCCACGAAAGCTCGTCCTGCGTGAGGTCACCGGACTGGAACGCGCGCAGCGCATGGGCGAATGCAGATATCGGCAATGGAAACTCGACTTGTATCTGGGGTGCATGACGGACTCCCTGTCGCGGCCGCACGTTAATCATACCTAATGCAATGCATAGTGGGGACCCAAGGGAATGACAGACCCGTTAGAATGCGTTATGTCCGATTTGACGAATGCCTTGAAGCGTACCTTTGGATTCGACGACTTCCGCCCCGGTCAGGAGGCCGTCGTGCAGCATGTGCTGGCCGGCCGCGACGTGCTCGCGCTCATGCCCACCGGGGGCGGCAAGTCGCTGTGCTACCAGCTGCCGGCCCTGCTGCAACCCGGCGTGAGCCTGGTCGTGTCGCCGCTGATCGCGCTCATGCAAGATCAGGTACGCCAGCTGCGGGACAACGATATTGCGGCCACCTTCATCAATTCCAGCTTGGAGGCTGCCGAGATTGGCCGCCGTGTGGCCGCCCTGCTGCGCGGCGACTACAAACTGGTCTACCTGGCGCCCGAGCGGCTGGTGCTCGCGGAGTTTCTCGACGCCCTGAGCCGCTTGAGCGCGGGCCCGGGCATCAATGCGTTCGTCATCGACGAAGCCCACTGCGTGTCGGAATGGGGACACGACTTCCGGCCCGAGTATCGCCAACTATCCGTGCTGCGAAGGCGCCACCCGCGCACTCCGATCCTGGCCTTCACCGCCACCGCAACGCCGCGGGTGCGGACCGACATCATGGCGCAACTCGCGTTGCGCGATCCGGCGGTGCACCTCACGAGCTTCAATCGGCCCAATCTCTTCTATCGCGTCCGGCCGAAGAACAAGCACAGCTACGACGAGTTGTTGGCCCAGGCCCGCGAAGGGGGCGCCGGCATCGTCTACTGCCTGTCGCGTCGGCGTGTCGATGAACTGAGCGCGCAGCTGCACGCCGACGGCATCCGGGTGCGCTCGTATCACGCCGGTCTCGACGCGGCGACCCGGCGCGACAACCAGGAGGCCTTCATCCGCGACGATGTCCAGGTCATCGTCGCCACGATCGCGTTCGGCATGGGCATCAATAAACCGGACGTGCGCTGGGTCATCCATTTCGACCTGCCGAAGAGTTTGGAGAGCTACTATCAAGAGTCGGGGCGCGCCGGCCGCGACGGCGATCCCGCCCGCTGCATCTTGTATTTCGGCGTCGGCGACATCCGCACTTCCGAATTTCTCATCCAACAGAAGGTCGATCCGGTGAGCGGCGAACCGCTGGAGGCTGAGCAACGCATCGCTCGCCAGCAGCTGCGGCAGGTGTTGAATTATGCGGAATCCACCGATTGCCGACGCGCCATACAGCTACGTTACTTCGACGAGATCTTCGCGACTCCGTGCGGCGCGTGCGACAACTGCTGCGAACCGCGCACCGCACACGACTTCACGGTCGAGACCCGCCAGTTTCTATCCTGCATAGCCCGCCTCGCACAGCGCGGCGAGCGCTTCGGCGCCGGCTACCTCATCGAGATCCTGCGCGGCGCGCGCACGGAGCGGCTCATGAGCCGCGGCCATGACAGCTTGAGCGTGTATGGCATCGGCAAGACCCATTCCGTCGAGGAGTGGCGTTCGCTGGCGCGCTCGCTGCTGCATCAGCGCCTGGTGGAGGAGAGCCAGGACGGCTACTCCGTGTTGTCGCTCAACGAATCGAGCTGGTCCGTCCTGCGCGGCGAGCGAACCGTGCAGGTGGCAAAGGCGGCCAAGACCGGACGCGTGAAATCGCCGAAACTCGGCGCGGCCGTGGACGCCGCAACGATGGCGACCGGAGCCACGGACAGCGAGACGCTGTTCGAACGCCTGCGCGGCTTGCGCAAACGACTGGCGGACTCGCAAGGCCTGCCGCCCTACGTCATCTTTCACGATGCCACCTTGCGCGAAATGGTGGCGCGGCGGCCTCAGACGCTGGCCCAGTTCGCGGACATACGCGGGGTCGGCGAGGGCAAACTGCTACGCTACGGCCAGCAATTCATCGATACGCTGCGCGAACATTCCGGCGCCCTCAAGGAATCGTCGCGGGAGGGGTGAGCCCGCGGTATTTCATCATGGCATCGATCGTGGGCGGCTTGCCGCGCCACGCCACGTAGAGCGCCGCCAGATCCTGGGTGTTGCCGCGCGACAGCACCATCCGGCGGAAGCGCTCGCCGTTGGCGCGCGTCAAACCGCCGTGATCCTCGAACCATTGGAAGGCGTCGTCGTCGAGCATTTGCGTCCACAGATACGCATAGTAGCCGGCGGAGTAGCCGCCGCCCCAGATGTGGCTGAAGTAGCTGGACCGGTAGCGCGGCGGCACCGCGCGCAGGTCGAGATGCACGCGCTCGAGCGCCCGCCGCTCGAATTCATCGGGATTCTGCAATGGCGCGTCGGCCCCAAGCATATGCCACTGCATGTCGAGTTCCGCGGCCGCCAGCACTTCCGTCAGCCGATAGCCCTCGTCGACGTTGTCCGATTTCCGGATCTTCTCGACGAGTGCGGCGGGCATGACGGCACCGGTCTTGTAATGCCGGGCATAGTGGTCGAAGACCGCCGGATAGAGCGCCCAATGCTCGTTGAACTGCGAGGGGAACTCGACGAAATCGCGGGCGGTCGCCGTGCCCGACAAGCTCGGATACCGCGTGTCGGCAAACATGCCGTGCAGCGCATGACCGAATTCATGGAACATGGTTCGCACGTCGTCGAAACTGATGAGTGCGGGCTCGCCCGCGGCGGGCTTCGGCAAATTCGCAACGTTGTACACCACGGGCAACGTGCCGAGCAGCGTCGATTGATTCACGAACGAAGACATCCATGCCCCGCCGTTCTTGTTGTCGCGCTTGAAGTAGTCGCAATAGAAGAGCGCCAGGGGTTTGCCGCCGACGTCGCGTACCTCGAAGACGCGCCCGTCGGCCTGGTACACCGGAATGTCCTTGCGCTCCGTGAACGTGATGCCGTACAGCTGATTGGCGGCATAGAAAACGCCGTCCACGAGCACGCGGTTCAGTTCGAAATACGGTTTGATCTCGGCGTCGTCGAGCTGGTATTTCGCCTTGCGCACTTGCTCGCCGTAGAAGTCCCAATCCCACGGCTCGAGCGTGATGCCCGCGTGCTGCGTGTCGATCGCCGACTGGATGTCGGCGCCCTCGCGCGCCGCTTTCGCCGTCGCCACCGGAATCAATGCGTCCATGAACTCGAGGGCGCTCGCGGGGGTCTTCGCCATCTGATCGCCCAACTTCCACGCCGCGTGGTTGGCGAAGCCGAGCAGCTTCGCACGCTGGGCGCGAAGCTGCGCCAGGCGCGCGATGGTGGCGCGCGTGTCGTTGGCGTCGCCGCGCTCGGCCCGGCCCCAGGAGTTCTCATAGATCGCCCGGCGCGTCGCCCGATCCTCGAGCGAGACGAACGCGGGCTGCTGAGTGGTGTTCTGCAGGGCGAGCACGTAACCGTCCAGTTTGCGGCTCTGCGCAGCCTGCGCCGCGGCGGCCAGCGGCGAGTCGCCGAGACCGGCCAGCGCCGCCGGCGAGGCGGTGTGGAACGCCGCCTCCTTGGTCGCCGCGAGCAGCTTCGTTGCGAAGGTATCGGAGAGCGTGGAGGCTTCTTCGTTGAGCTTTTTCAACGTCGACTTGTCCGCATCGCCTAAGTTCGCGCCCGAACGTACGAACTCATCGTACGTGATCTCGATCAGGCGCCGGGATTCGGGATCGAGGGCGAGCGACTCGCGTTCCTTGTAGACCGCGGCCACGCGCTCGAACAGCTTCGCGTTCAGATAAATCGCATCGTTGTGCGCTGCCAGCTCAGGTGCCAGAGCGGCCTTCACCGCCTGCAGCATCTCGTTGGTGTTCGCCTCGCTGACGGCGTTGAAGGCTTCCTGGGCGCGTTCCAGCAGAAGACCGCTTCTCTCGAGTGCGACGAACGTGTTGTCGAACGTTGGTTTCGCCGCATTGTTCGCGATCGCCTCGATCTCCGCGCGCTGCCGCGCCATACCGGCTTCCATGGCCGGCCGATAATCCCGATCCTTGATCTTGTCGAACGGCGGCGCGTGAAACGGCAGCGTGCTGGGTGCGTAGAAGGGATTCGAGGGTCCGAAGTCCGGCCGGGCGGCGGCGAACGCCATCGGCACCGCCATGGCCATCGTCCCGCTTGCGATCAATGTTCGAATGACTGTCGACATGAGTTCCTCGGCGCGAGAATTGGCGCGAATCATACTCCTTGAATTCGGTGCCAACACCCTGCAGGCTGCGGATAGGGATCGGCACAGGCGCGGTATGATTCGCAGGGGTGCGGCTCTTGGTCGTCGCAGGTGCCGGCCTTGGTCGTCGCGGGAATCTTTGTCACGGGAGTCTTTTCGATGCACTCATGGAAACGAATGGTATGGCAGACCGCGGTTCTCGCGGCGCTCGGCGCCTCGGCGGCGGCGGCAGAGTCCTCCCCCGACGAGTCCGCATTTCGCGCGCTCTACCAGGAGCTGGTGGAGATCAATACGACGCGCTCCGTGGGCAGCTGCACCCGCGCCGCCGAGGCGGTTCGTGCACGCCTGCTGAGCGCGGGCATCCCCGCAGCCGACACGCAAATCCTGAGCCCGCCGGAGCGGCCGCAGGACGGTGCGCTGATTGCCGTCATTCACGGATCGAAGCCGGGGCGCAAACCCCTGCTGCTGCTCGCGCACATCGACGTGGTGGAAGCCAAACGCGACGAATGGCAGCGCGATCCTTTCAAACTGGTCGAGGAAAACGGCTGGTTCTACGCCCGTGGCGCGAGCGATGACAAGGCCATGGCCGCGGTGTTTGCGGACTCGCTGATTCGCTATCGGCAGGACGGTTTCAAGCCGCGCCGCGATATCAAGCTGGCGCTCACCTGCGGCGAGGAGACGCCGGATGTGTTCAACAGCGTCAAGTGGCTCATCGAGACGCATCCCGACGTGCTGAATGCGGCGTTCGCGCTCAACGAGGGCGCGGGCGGCGAGCTGAACAAGGACGACCAGCCCGTCGCGCTGCAGATCCAAGCGGGCGAGAAGGTGTACCAGGACTTCGCGCTCGAAGCCAGCGACGTGGGCGGACACAGTTCTCGGCCGAACAAGAACAATCCCATCGTACGTCTCAGTGCAGGTTTGGCGAAACTCGGCGCCCATGACTTCGAGGTCGCTTTCAATCAGGCCACCCGCGGCTACTTCGAGGCGCAATCGCGGCTGGTCGCATCGGACGTTGCCGCCGACATGCAAGCCGTGTTGAAAAACCCCCGCGACGAACCCGCCGTCGAACGCCTGTGGGCGATCAATCCGAGTTGGAACGGCATGCTGCGCACGACCTGCGTCGTCACGCAGATCAGCGGCGGCCACGCCCCCAACGCCCTGCCGCAGCATGTCCGCGCCAACGTCAATTGCCGCATCCTCCCCGGCGTGCCGATTGCCGAGGTTCAGACCGAGATCGTCCGAGTGCTGGCCGACGCCACGATCAGCGTTGCGCCCACCGGCGATCCGGGCATCCAGTCTCCGCCGCCGCCGCTCTCCCCCGCCATCTTAGGTCCGGTGCATCGAGTGGCGGATACCCTTTGGCCGGGAGTTCCCCTGGTGCCGACCATGTCCACCGGCGCCACCGACGGCCGCTATCTGAACGCGGCGGGGATCCCTACCTATGGGCTGTCGGGCATGTTCCACGATGCCGAGGGCTCGCACGCCCATGGGCTCAACGAACGCATCCGCGTCAGTTCGCTGATGGGTGGGCGCCGTTTCCTTTACGAGGTCGTGAAGCTGTATGCCAACGGCACGGATTGACCGATCGGCACAGCGCCTGACGCTGTGCCGAGGCACCGGCTCAGCCCGTCGCTGCCGCCGGTTTGCCGGCCGCCGCGATGACCTCATCGGCCACGTTGCGCGGCACCGGATCGTAGTGCGAGAACTCCATCGTGTAGGACGCGCGACCGCTGGTCATGCCGCGCAGCTGTCCGATGTAGCCGAACATTTCCGATAGCGGTACGGTGGCCACCACCGCGATGTTGGTGCCCCGCTCGAGCTGGTCCAGGATGGAGCCGCGGCGACGGTTCATGTCGCCGATCACATCGCCGAGGTAATCGCCCGGCGTCACCGTCTCAACCCGCATCACCGGTTCCAACAGAATGGGGCCCGCCTTGCGGACGGCTTCGCGGAACGCCGCCTTGGCGGCGATTTCGAAGGTCAGCGCGTTCGAATCGACGTCGTGGTAGCTGCCATCGGTCAGCGTGGCCCGGAAATCGACGGTGGGATATCCCGCGAGAACGCCGTCTTCCTTCTGAATCCGGAGGCCCTTCTCGACCGCCGGCACATATTCCTTCGGCACGGAGCCGCCGACCGTCTTGTCGACGAACTCGAAACCCGCGCTGCGCTCCAGGGGCTCGAACGTGATCCACACTTCGGCGAACTGGCCTGAACCACCGGTCTGCTTCTTGTGAATGTATTGTTCGTTGAATTTCTTGGTGAACGTCTCGCGGTAGGCCACCTGCGGTTCGCCCATGATGCCCTCCACCCCGAACTCGGTGCGCATGCGGTCCAGGGTCACTTCGAGGTGCAGCTCACCCATGCCACGCAGAATGGTCTGGCCGGTTTCGCGGTCCGTTTCCAGATGCAGCGAGGGATCGGCGCGAACCATCTTGCCGAGGGCGGCGCCGAACTTCTCCTGCTCGGCCTTGTTCTTCGACTTGACCGACACGCTGATGACGGGCTCGGGGAAGCGCATGCGCTCGAGCACGACCGGATCGGCGGAGTCGCACAATGTATCGCCCGTCTCGGTATCGGTGAGCGATACCAGAGCGATGATGTCGCCGGCGCGCGCCTCCTCGACCGGATTCGCTTCCTTGGCGAACATCTCCACCATGCGGCCGATCTTTTCGCGCTTGCCGCGCGTGGAATTCTGTACCGAGGCACCCTTGACCAATACGCCGGAATACACGCGGATGAAGGTCAGCGCGCCATAGGCGTCATTGATGACCTTGAACGCCAGCGCGGAGAACGGTTCGTCGTCCGAGCACTTGCGCTCGCCAATGGGCTCGCCGTCCGCGTCCACCGTCTTGACGGCGGGCACGTCCGTGGGCGCCGGCAGGTAATCCACCACCGCGTCCAGCACCTGCTGCACGCCCTTGTTCTTGTACGAGGAGCCGCACAGCACGGGCGTGAACGCCGAGTTCAACGTGCCCTTGCGCAGGGCCTTGCGCAGGATGTCGGCGGACGGCACGGTGCCGTCGTTGAGGAAGGCCTCCATGGCATCGTCATCCTGTTCCAGACAGGTATCCACCAGCTCGGTGCGGTACTTCGTGACGGCATCCAAGAGCGCGCGATCGCTGGGGGTGGTGATATTCAATTTGTCCGCGAGATCGGGCGTGACCTCGAGGCTCTGCCAGTGCGCATCCTTGTCGTCCGACTCCCAGACCAGGGCCTTCATCTCGACCAGATCCACCATGCCCTTGAAACTGTCCTCCGAACCGATGGGCAGCTGCACCGGCAACGGCCGGGCGCCCAGGCGCTTCTTGATCATGTCGAGGCAACGCAAAAAATTCGCGCCACTGCGATCCATCTTGTTGACGTAGCACATGCGCGGCACGCCGTAATTGTCGGCCAGACGCCAGTTCGTCTCCGACTGCGGTTCCACGCCCGCAACGCCGTCGAACACCACCACCGCGCCGTCGAGCACGCGCAAGCTACGGTTCACCTCGATGGTGAAATCCACGTGTCCCGGGGTGTCGATGATGTTGATTTTCTTGTCGCGCCAGAACGCCGACACGGCGGCGCTCTGGATGGTGATGCCGCGCTTCTGTTCCTGTTCCAGATAATCGGTGGTCGTCGACGTTTTCAGATCCTTGGTATCGTGAATGTCGATGATGGTGTGCTTGCGCCCCGTGTAATACAGAATGCGCTCGGTCGTCGTCGTCTTACCGGCGTCGACGTGGGCGATGATGCCGATATTGCGAATATCGGAAAGGGGCGTTGTGCGGGCCATAGCAGTGTTCCGTAACGGTAGTTTTCAGGTGGGGCCGTGGTCGGCCGGAATTAAAAAGCGCAGAGTTTGCCACGGCGCCGTGGCATGTGTCGAAAAAATCGGGGTATAAGGGCACACCGGTCGCATGAGACCGCCGCTGCGCCGCCATTATATCGGGTATTTCCCGCTCATGCACCGCACCGGACACCGCCCAATCGACGAACCCGGCCGCCGCCGCCGCCGGTCGGGCCTGCGGGGCCGCCAATCGCGCGTTCGGTCGCTTAGGCTCGGCGCCGGCACCCGAGCGGCCCCGGGAAGGCCCACCCCCGTGCACGCTCTGCGTGCTACGTGGGCTATCAGACAGACGACTTTACTTTTTTCGTGCCAAATGCTTGGTGTGTGTAGTGCGCAAGGGATTGGCGATGCCACCGATGTTCCGCGTCAAAGACAGCCCGGCCAGGGCGGATTGTGCGAGCCGAACTGCAGGCGCTGCCGGCTCACCGCGAACTCTTCTCCGTGGGTCGCCGGAGCGTCGCGCCGACCGTTCGGGCGGCGCTGTACCCGCATGTTGATCGGCTTTACCGTACGCAACTTTCGCTCGATCGGCCATCCGCAGACCTTTTCCTTTGCCACGTCCTCCGACCGGACTCATGCGTCGACCCATTGCGTGCGCACCGGACTCAAGTCCGTACCGCGCCTGTCCAAAGCTGCCGTCATCTTCGGCCCGAACGGCTCGGGCAAGTCCAATTTCATCAACGCGATGTCGGTGATGCGCGATCTCGTCCTGCATTCGACGTCCTTGACCAGCGCCGAGTTCGCCGCGCGGCATACGCCGTTCCGCTTCGGGCTGTCCGATGGACATCCTACGGAGTTCAGTATCGACGTGTTGCTCGGCACGACTCGGTATCTATATTCGTTCGCGTACAACCACGAGCACATTTGCTCGGAACGCTTGATGGTGTACTGCACCGGAAAATCGCAACGATGGTTCGAGCGCTCGATCGACGGCGTAACCAGGGACGAGACATGGGCGCCGTTTTCGCAGAAATTCAACGGTCCGCGCGCCATGTGGCGCAGCGCCACCCGGGCGGAATCGCTTTTCCTAACCGCCGCCGCCGGGCTCAACTCCTCGCAACTCGAACCGCTCTTTCGGTGGTTCGAACAAGGAATGCAATTCGTGCTCCCCTCGGACCCGCTGAAATTCACAGGCATCGGACAGTCGATGCAGAATTCTCAGTACAAGGGCCGACTGTTGGGTTTCCTGCAATCCGCCGGCATCCGCGTGCACGACGTGCGCGCGTGCGGACCGCAGTCGGCTGGAATCGAAGTGTCGCATGCTCGCGAAAATCGCTCCCCTGTCTGGACCAATTTGGCAGATGAATCCGCCGGCACTCAGCGGCTGGTCTCCTTATTTGCGCCGCTGTCCGCCGCAGTCGAGCGTCGCCAACTGCTGCTTGCGGACGAATTCGACCTCGGGCTGCATCCGCTGGTTGCACGTTATCTGATTGGACTCATCAACGGCTCGGACGCACCGCCGCAAGGCGCGCAAATGGTGCTCACCAGCCAAAACACCAGCCTGATGGACATGCAGATCCTGCGACGCGATGAGATCTGGCTGATGGAACAGAATGCAAGCGGCGCCAGCGAGCTGGTTCGTGTCTGGCGCGCAAGAATTCCTCCGCGCAAGGGGGAATTGATCGGCAGACGCTACTTATGCGGCCGTTATGGCGCGATCCCGCACATCTCGACCCGTAGCCATGCCGACCGCTCGGATCACCACCCGCATTTTGCCGGGGCGCCGGGCGCCGATGGACCCGGCAAGGTGAACTGATCGCCGAACGGTCATTTGCACGGTCGTGCGAAATGACGGGCAATTCCTTCCTCCCCCGACGCAGGCAATCGATTCCTCCCCGAGGCAACGTCGATCTGCGCACTCGCGCAGTGCGCTCCGTCAGCACGGGCGCACCGCCGTAGCCCATTCCGGCCTCGGCCACCGCCGTGCTTGTTGCCCCCGCCCGACCTGTGTTAACTAACCGCGGTGTTTCCTCAAAGCAGCGCCCGCCGCGGCGCGTTCCAACAATCTGGGGTCACGATGGAAAGAGAAGGTGCGAGTCTGAGCCGCCGCGAATTGCTGCGCATGATCGGTATCACCGCGGGCAGCGCCGCCATGTATCAAGCCATGGACGGCTTAGGGTTGGCGGCGGAGTCGCCCTACAAGGGTCCGATCGACTTGCAAGGCGCGCCGCAGGGCGCGTCGGTGCTGATACTCGGCGCCGGAATCGCCGGCATGACGGCCGCTTACGAATTGCGCAACGCCGGCTACCGCGTGCAGGTACTGGAGTACAACGCGCGTTCGGGCGGACGCAATTGGAGCCTGCGCGGCGGGGATACCTACACCGAACTCGGCGGATTCACTCAAACCTGCGAATTCGACAAGGACCTCTATATCAATCCGGGCCCGTGGCGCATCCCCTACCACCATCAAGGCATTCTGAGCTATGCCAAACGCTTGAGGGTGGCGCTGGAGCCTTTTTTTCAAGTGAACTATAACGCCTACCTGCATAGTTCCTCTGCCTTCGGCGGTAAACCGCAGCGCTACCGGGAGATCAAGGCGGACTACCAGGGTCACGTGGCGGAGTTATTGGCCAAGGCGACGCGGCAGAACGCCCTCGATGCCGCGGTCAGCAAGGAAGATCGGGAAAAGCTGCTCGAGTCGCTGCGGGCCTGGGGTACCTTGGACAAGAACTATTCCTATGTCTCGAGCGACGCCGGCAGCGATCGCCGCGGCTACAAAAAAGATCCCGGCGGCGGCTTGACGGCGCGACCCGTTCCATCGCAGCCCACAGGCCTGCACGACATCCTGGATTCGAAGCTCTGGCAGGGAATTCCGACCGGCGATACCTACGACATGCAGACCGCGCTGTTTCAGCCCGTCGGCGGCATGGGACGCATCGGCGAAGCGTTCGGCCGTGAGCTCGGCGCGTTGATACGCTACAACTCGAAAGTGACCCGGATACACCAGGACGATCGCGGCGTGACGGTGAACTACGTCGACACCTCCGCGCCGGACACCGCGCTCACCGCCAAAGCCGATTGGTGTCTGTGCACGATTCCGCTGCCCATTCTCGCGCAGATACCGATGAACGTAGGCCCGGCCATGTCCTCGGCGATCTCCGCCGTCCCCTATGCCGCGGCGATCAAGGTCGGACTGCAGTTCAAGCGCCGCTTCTGGGAAGAGGACGAACATATCTACGGCGGCATCACCTATACCGACCTGCCCATCACCAACATCGGATATCCCAATACGGGGTTTTTCAGCAGCGGCAAGGGCGTTCTGCTGGGCGCCTACATCTGGGGCTTGAACGCCATGGAGTTCACCGCCATGACGCCGCCCGAGCGGGTGCAAAGAGTCCTGGAGTACGGCAGCCAGATCCATCCCCAATACACCCGGGAGTTCGACAACGGCGTGGCGGTTGCCTGGCATCGATCGCCGTTCACCATGGGCTGCTATGGCATGTGGAGCACGGATGCGCGTGCCAAGCACTACGACGACTTGTGCGCGATCGACGGGCGTATCGCGCTGGCGGGCGAACATGCCTCGTTCATCGGCGGATGGCAGGAAGGCGCGGTAACCTCGTCGCTGGACGCCATTGGTCGATTGCATCGACGCGCGGTGGCGCAGGGAGCGAAGGCATGAAGCGCCTGGGTGCTCTCTTGCTGGCGGTCAGCCTTGCCGGCGCAGCCGCCGCCGACGATTCGGCGTTCACGTCGAGTGCGGGTCTCGGCAGCGCCGGCGGCGCGGAAATCTACAGCCATATCTGCCAGGGCTGTCACATGCCCGAGGGCCGCGGCGCCGTCGGCGCGGGGCACTATCCGACACTCGCGGGCAACGCCGCCCTGGTGTCCTGGCAGTACGTGGCCATCACCGTGCTCAACGGCAAGAACGGCATGCCCGCCTTCGGCTTGCCCGCCGATCAAGTCATGGAAACGCGTACGGTCCATCTGAGCGATGCCCAGATCGCCGACGTGGTGAACTATGTGCGCTCGAGCTTCGGCAATCGCCACAAGGACAAGATCGCCGCCAGCCAAGTCGCCGCTCTGCCGCACCCGGGCGTGCCGTGATCCGTACCATCCACCGGCATCAGCATCATTTGGATCGAAAGCCCCATGAACGTCGCGCTGCGCTTCGATTTGATCAAAGCCACGCCGTTGGCCTTTCCTCGATTCACCACGCCGGGACCGGTGACTCGCCAGCAATGAGCGAACATCAAGCCGCCGCCCCCATGTCGACCAGGCGGATCCGCCGGTCGGCCGCGGCGGACTCGAATTCCGCGCTGATTATGGTGAGCTCCCGTTCGGTGACCGCGCTCAGCGCGCCGATCAGGCATGCGCGGTCGCGGCCGCGGCGTTTTGCCTCGTACAGCGCCTTATCGACCAGGCCGATGGCGCTGTCCAGAGAGATTTCCGTCCCGGATCCTGCCATCGGAAAACACGCGTAGCCGATGGAGATCGTGCATTGAATGGGCTGGCCGTTCCATAGTACGGGATCGCGGCGCACGGCGTGCAGCAGCCGCTCGACCGTGATATCTGCCTGTTCCGGCGTGATCGGATCGAGCACCGCCAGGAATTCCTCGCCGCCCCAACGCACCAGCTTGTCGCTCTCGCGCAACGCCGCCGACAAACGGTGGCTGACCGTTGCCAGCACGGCATCGCCCGCCGGGTGGCCCAGTGTGTCGTTGATGCGCTTGAAGTGGTCGAGATCGGCCAGCAGCACGCAACCGGCAACCGGACGCGCGCCATCCACGCTCAGCACATGCTCATTGAAATAGCGCCGATTGCGCAACCCCGTGAGCGCGTCGCGCTCGCTGTTGAAGCGCAGACGGTTGTTGGCCTTGCGCACGCGCGCGAAGGCCCACAGCAGCGCAGCGCAGATGCAAGTGATGAACAGCGCGGCCGCCAGCATCAGCTGCTGCCCCAGGCGCTGGCCACGCATCTCCGACACCTTCAGGGCATTGTCGCGCCGCAGGAGTTCGAGTTCGCGGGCGCGGCGCTCGTCGTCGAATTTGGCCGACAATTCCAGAAATGCGCGTTGCCGGGCAACGGTCATCGATTGCTCGCTGATATCGTCGTAGCGGTGATAGATCTGGATCGCCATCATCAAGTAGCCCGCGTGCTCGAGCGCATCGGCGTACTCACGCAGCAATTCCTTGGTGTCCAGCAAATTGTCTCCCGCGAGCGCCTCCGCTATCGCCCCTTCCGCCAATCTTTCGCCCGGCTTGATGTTGCCCAAACCTATGTAGGCCAGCCCTTCGTTGAACGATACGATGGGCTCATCGCCGCTCTCGTGCAGCTTCATCACTATCGGCAATGCCAGCTTCGAATACTTCAGCGATTCGGCAAAGTCGTGCGTTTTCAGATAGGAGTCGCCGAGATTGATGAGGGCATTGGCCAGCCATTTGTTGCTGCCGGATCGCTTGGCATGATCGAGCGCCGACAAACTCGCGCGGCGCTCTGCGGCGCGGTCGCCGCGCCGGTCCGCGACGTCCGAGACGCAGCTATCGACTTCGACCAGCGCCGCCTCATCGCCCATCGACACGGCGAGACTGCGCGCGCTCTCGAGCTGCTCGGACGCACGCTCGAGGTTGCCGGTATTCAGATTGATGCGCGCCAGCCACAGCATGGCGTGCAGACCGCGCACGTCGTCGTGCATTTCGTGCGCGAGATCCAGGCTGCGCTCGAGGTATGGCAACGCCGCCTCCGCCTGACCCAGCATGCGCAAGCTGTTGCCCTGTAATGTCGATATCCGGTAGCGCTCGGTATCGGTAGCGATCGAATCGATGTCGATATATTTGAGTTCCGCGGCGGCCGCGGCATATTGGTCCCTCTGGTAGAGCGAATAAGCCCTGACATAGTGTTCGGCGACGATCGCGGACCGCCGGCCGCGTTGCGCCAGGCCGTGCAGCCGGGCAAGAGTGGCATCGACATCGGCATCCCGGTGCACATCGGCGAACACCATGCCGCGCACTTCCAAGAGTTGGATATCCGGTTCTTGAAGGGCAGCATTCGGGAGCGCCGCGCCCAGCAATTGCTCCGCGCGCTCCGGATCGGACCAGTCGAGCATCTCGATGCGATCGAGCGTCGGCCCGGCAACGGCGCCGCCGACCACGCCGCCGATCGCGGCGGAGCTAAGTCCCGCCAGCAATCCCATCATCATGAACGGTGCGCAATTTATTGTTAGCCGCATTTCCGGTTGTCGATCCTGCAGTGCAGCACCGCGAATGGGGCATTGTTGTCACGACCGGCTGTCGGACGGCGTGATGGAGGTCATTTCCCTCACGATTTCATGCAGGGTTCCCCCGGCTAACCGCACAGGATGTGACCGGGGTCGCCCTTTTCAGAGGGTGGGCCCCAGGGCAAGCGCAACCATGTCGGCAAATTCGTCTGCGTTGCAGGCCAAGAGGTCCATCCGGACCGCCGCGATCATTTCGGCCTGGTCGATCGTGATGTCGCTGACCGCGAAGCATCGAACAGTATGTCCGTTGCTGGCAACGAAGCGCGCGGTCCATGTCTCGTCTTCATACGCGCGCGATGAAATCCCGCCGGGATTCTCCAGCACTTTGGCGAGCTGGTCGCCATCCGGGATGGCCGCCAGAAACTGGCGCATTGCCGCCGTATCGTCCAGCTTGGCCTCGGTCATCGAAATCTTGGTGCTCATCACTTACCCCTGCTTCAAGGCAATCCACAGTCCACCCCTATCGTATGCGATCCATTTCCCGCATGGCGCTTGCCGGGCGAGGGATTGGAGCTGCCGCCGCCGCTGGGTTGCCTCGGCGGTGCGCCGGGCGCAAAGGCGCGGTCGCCGCCTGATCGCCGATTGCCCGTATAATGGTCGGCCGCCTGGTAAGGCACTCGTTACGTCGGAGCGCGAAGAATTGGAAGCTGCAAAGAAATTGGGTCCCCGCATCGAGCGCATCGTCGTGAGCCTGCTGCCGACGCGTTTCGGCAATTTCTCGATCTATGGGTACCGGGAATCCAATAGCGGCATGGAGCATGTCGCCCTGGTTTATGGGACCCTGCCGCCGGTGAGCCCCACCCTCGTTCGCATCCATTCCGAATGCCTGACCGGCGAGTCCTTCGGTTCTTTACGGTGCGACTGCCGGATCCAGCTCGATCTGGCGCTCGAAAGGATCGCCGCCGCGCGCAGCGGCGTGGTCGTGTACCTGCGCGGCCACGAGGGCCGAGGGATCGGACTCATCAACAAGCTCCGCGCCTATGCCTTGCAGGATGCCGGACGCGATACGGCTCGTGCCAACAGCGAGTTGGGTCTGCCGGTCGACGCTCGCGACTACCGAGTGGCGTTCTCCATCCTCGACGACCTTGGCGTGAGCGCGTTGCAATTGATGACCAACAACCCCGAAAAGATTCGCGCCGCCGAGCACGCGGGCTTTCCGGTCGAGCGAGTTCCGTTGATCGGCACGGTCACCGACGACAATGAGCGCTATCTGCGCACCAAGGTCGCGAAATTCGGACATTTGCTGCCCGATCTGTAAGAGCCGAGACGGCCGCCATGCTTTCCCGCAGGTGGCACTACGTTGCGAGCGCCTTGCGGATATCGGCGTCGATTTTCTCCGGCGCTGTCTTGGGTGAAAATCGGCGCAGCGGCACCCCGTCGCGCCCGATCAGGAACTTGGTGAAATTCCACTTCACCTTGCGCCCGAACAGACCCGGCAGCTGGGCGGTGAGCCAGTTGAAAAGCGGGTGGGCGTGCGCCCCTTTCACGTCGATTTTCTCGAATACCGGAAAACTCACGCCGTAATTCACGAGACAGCCATTCTCGATGGCATCCGCGTCGCCCGGCTCCTGGTGCCCGAACTGATTGCAGGGAAAGCCCAGCACGACGAAGCCTGCCTGAGAGTGCCGGCGGTACAGCGCCTCGAGCCCGGCGTATTGCGGCGTGAAGCCGCATTTGCTGGCCGTGTTGACCACCAGCACGACCTTGCCGTCGTAGCGGGACAAGGAGACCTGCTCGCCGCGCAGCGTGCGGGCATCGAATTGGCGAAACTCGTCCATGGCAAAGCCCCCGTAGCGCGTGCGACTGAATCCGGCGACCATGGTATCGCGCCGGTGCGCGGCCTGTCCCTACCCCCAACATCAGGTCGCGCTCGATGCGGTGGACGCGCCGGTGTCGATCTGCAATTCCACGGTCTGCGGAGAAGGCCAGACCATCGGCCACAGCGAATCCGATAGTGCGATCCGGATGCGGTTACCCTTCTTGAATTTTTGCGCGGTGATATAACACGCCACATCGACATCGTAATGACAGTCGACGTCGAGCGGCGTCGGATGGGTATGACTATCGCGATGCGTCAGATTCGGCATCCCATAACTCACTTTGTCCGTCACGTGGTTAATCATTGGCGGATCCTATGTGATGCTTTGCGTCATTGCGAGATATCGACGGATGCCTCCCAGTCTTCGGCCCTATGAGGCACGCAGAAACAAGCGTATCTTGGCCTACGCACGACATCGATGTCGAACGTCGCCACGTCGGCGGATGCCTGCGCGATGGTCAGCGATTCGCTGGTGGTGCGCAGCGCGATCTCCATGCGGCGGCGATCGTCGATGTCGATCTGCAGCGCTTCTTGCGTCACATGCAACCGGCGCCGCACGCGCGCAAGGCGAATGCCGCCGATCGCCAGCGCGAGGAAGACAATCAGCCATACCGTAGCGCTAAGAAGCAGAGAGGATCCCACCATACGCCCCTGGTATCATTCCAATCGCCTTTGGATATATCGACTGAGCGGGCACGGACTTGAGAATACTCACCCCTGCGCTTTCAGCGCCTTCACCTGGCGGCCCGATTCGCCGCGCGAGTTCAGCGCCGCATGAATCGCCGCGGCAATTTCCTGCTGACTGCAAGGCTTCGAGAGTTTCAGCAGCCCCAGGATTGCCGGGTCCTTGGGCAGTTCGGCGTAGCCGGTCGCCAGAATGACGGGCAAGCCCGGATACTGATCGCCGATGCGGGCCGCCAGCTGCAATCCGGTCATTGCCGGCATGGCGTGATCGGTGATCACCACATCGACCTCGACACCGGATGCCAGCAGCGCGAGCGCCTCGACGCCCGACGACGCCTCGACCGTGGTGTGGCCCAAGTCCTCGATCAGCGCTGCCGCGCCCGTCATGACCAGCGCGTCGTCATCCACCACGAGTACCCGGCAGGGTCTGGTGGCAGGGAACGTCGAAGGCGGCTGCGAAGTGCGCCCCAGCGGCAGCGCGATGGTCTTGGCTTTTGGCAGCCACAGCTCCACCGTCGTTCCCGCCTCCCGTTTGCTCCGAATACGCAACAAACCGCCCGATTGGGCCGCGAGGCCATGCACCATGGACAACCCGAGCCCGGTCCCCTTGCCGAGGCCCTTGGTCGTGAAGAACGGCTCGGTCGCCTTGCCGAGCGTCGCCGGGTCCATGCCCACCCCCGTATCCGCGATCGTGATTCGCACGTAATCGCCAGGCGGCAGCGCCGGCTCCGCCGCTTCATTGCTTCTCGTCTCCACCTGGGCCGAGATCGTGACACGGCCTCCCGCCGGCATGGCATCGCGCGCGTTCAAGGTCACGTTGAGCAGCGTCAATTCGAGCTGGTTCGCATCCACCAAGATCGGCGGCAAGGCCGTCGGCAGTTCGAACTTCAGCTCGATGCCATGCCCCAACGCGCGCTTCAGCAGTTCGACCATGCCGTTCATGAGCTGGCCGAAATCGACCGAGGACGGTTTGAGTTCTTGACGGCGTGAGAACGCCAGCAGCCGCTGGGTGAGGGCCGCGCCGCGCTGGGCGCCCTGCACGGCGTTCTGCAGCAGGCGCCGGTTCTGCTGATCTTCCGGCGGCAGGCGTTTCTCGAGCAACGTGAGGCTGCCGAGCACCGCCATCAGAAGGTTGTTGAAATCGTGGGCGACGCCGCCGGTCAACTGGCCGATGGTGTCCATTTTTTGCGCCTCGAACAGCTGCGCGAGCGCGCTCTCCCGCTCGCGCGTGCGCTCCTCGATGCGCTGTTCGAGATCGTCGTTGAACTGCCGCAGCTCGGCGGTCCGCTCGGTCACCCGCTGCTCCAATTCGGTGTTGAAGCGTTCCAGCTGACGGGTCTTGCGGTACAGATCGACGAAGACCTTGACCTTGGCGCGCAGCAGTTCCGGTACCACGGGAACCGGCACATAGTCGACGCCGCCCAGCTGGTAGCCCCGCAGCTGATCCGGATGCGTCATCAGCACGGCCGAGACGAAAATGATGGCCGTCGTCTGAAAACGCGGACGCTCGCGGATCATCTCGGCAAGCTCGAAACCGTCGAGGTCCGGCATGCACACGTCGATCAGGATCAACGCCACCTCCTGCTTGAGGAGCACCTCGAAGGCCTGGCGCGCGGAGGACGCTTTGATGAGATTCTCGCCGATCTCCGCCAGAATGGCCTCGTGGCTCAACAACTTCGCTTGGTTGTCGTCGACCAGCAGGATATTCACCTTGTCCGTTGTAGTCATGGCCCATCCTCTAACGATGCAGCCACATGCGCAGCGCCGAGAGCAATTGCTCGACATTCACCGGCTTCGCCAGATAATCCGATGCGCCCGCCTCCAGGCACTTTTCGCGGTCGCCCTTCATGGCCTTGGCCGTGAGCGCCAGGATGGGCAGGCGCCGGAAGCCCGGTTTTCCGCGGATGACTTGAATGGTCTCGTAGCCGTCCATGCCCGGCATCATGATGTCCATCAACACGATGGCCACGTCGGCGCGCGACTCGAGCACCGCGATCGCCTCGCTGCCGGTGGTCGCCGTCAGCACCTCCATGCCGCGTCTTTCCAAGACGCGGCTCAACGCGAAAATATTGCGCGCATCGTCGTCGACCAAGAGGACGGTCCGTTGCATCAGGTCCTCATCGGAACTGTGCAGCCGCTGCAACATGGCTTGCTTGGCGGGCGGAAGATCGGCGACCACCCGGTGCAGGAACAGCGCGGTCTCATCCAGCAGCCGCTCGGGCGACTCGACGCCCTTCACCACGACGCTGCGTGCCATGGTATGCAGCTTCGCATCTTCGTCGGCCGACAATTCCCGGCCGGTGAAGACGACGACCGGTATGTCGCACAGACTCGCGTCATCGCGAATTCGCTCCAGCACATCGAACCCCAACATATCCGGCAGTTTCAGATCGAGTACCACGCAATCCACGGGATCCTCGCGCAGCTGGGCCAGGGCGTTCGCACCCGTATCGGCCACCGTGATTTCGATGTCCCGGTGGCTCAAGAGCTCGGCAACGCCCTTGCGCTCGGCCTCGTCGTCCTCCACCAGGAGCAGACGCTTGCGGCGCGGAGCCGCGTAACTCTTGAGCCGTGCAAAGGCGCCTTCCAGCCCCTTGGGTGTCGTAGGCTTCTGCACGAAGGCGAATGCGCCCCGCGCCAGTCCGTGATTGCGGTCCTCGTCCAAGGTCACGATCTGGACCGGAATGTGGCGCGTCGCCGGATCCTGCTTCAGCTGGCTCAAGACCGTCCAGCCCAGCATATCGGGCAGGAAAATATCGAGCGAAATCGCGGTCGGGTAATGTTCGCGAGCGAGCGCCAGCGCATCCGAGCCGCGATGCGCGACCAGCACCTTGAAGCCCTCATCCTTGGCGGCCGCCACCATGATGCGCGCGTAATGCGCGTCATCCTCGACGATGAGCACGACGCTGTCGCCCGGGACGATCTCGTGGCGATCGTCCAGCAGCTCCCCGGACGGATGTTCCGGCGCGCGCGCCGACCCGGCCGCACCGTTCGCGGTCGCCGGCCTCGCCTCGCTCGGCGCGCTCTTCAGCTTCGAGGACACGCCGCCGGCGTACGCGAGCGGCAGATAGAGGGTGAACACGCTGCCGACGCCGGGCGCACTGCGCAATTGAATCTCGCCGCCCAGCAGGTTCGCGAGTTCGCGGCTGATCGCGAGACCCAAGCCGGTGCCGCCATACTTGCGGCTGGTGCCGGCGTCCGCCTGCTGGAACGCCTCGAAAATGATGCGCTGTTTTTCCGGCGGTATGCCGATGCCGGTGTCGGTCACTTCGAACGAGACGACCGATGCGGCATTGCGCAGCGTCGGATGGTCGGCGTTCCAGCCGCTCGCGGCCGGCGACACCGCGAGCTTCACACCGCCCTCCGCCGTGAACTTGAACGCGTTCGACAGCAGATTCTTCAGCACTTGCTGCAACCGCTTCGAATCCGTGATGATGCTGCGCTCGAGATCGCCGGAAATCGCCACCTCGAATTGCAACCCGCGGTTCTCCGCTTCGTGGCGGAACGGACGCGCGATCATTTCCAGAAGGTTGCTGAAGTACACTTCCTCGGCATCCACGGAGACGGTGCCCGACTCGATCTTCGACAGGTCGAGAATGTCGCTGATGAGGTTCAGAAGATCGGTGCCCGCACCGTGAATGGTGCGCGCGAATTCCACTTGTTTGTTCGACAGATTGCCGTCCGGATTCTCGGTCAATTGCTGACCCAGAATGAGAATGCTGTTGAGCGGCGTGCGCAGCTCATGCGACATATTGGCCAGGAACTCCGACTTGTATTTCGACGTGAGCGCAAGCTCGGTGGCCTTTTCTTCCACCGCGCGGCGCGCCTGCTCGATCTCCTGATTCTTGGCCTCGACCTCGACGTTGCGGTCGGCCAGCTGCTGGGCCTTCTGCTCGAGCTGCTCGTTGGTCTGCTGCAGTTCGCGCTGCTGGGTCTGCAGCTCGGTCGCGAGCTGCTGCGACTGCTTCAGCAGGCCTTCGGTCTGCATGGTCGCTTCGATGGAGTTGAGCACGATGCCGATGGAATTGGTGAGCTGTTCGAGGAACGACATCTGCAGGTCGGTGAACGCGCCGAGGGAGGCCAGTTCGATGACCGCCTTGACCTGCCCCTCGAACAGCACCGGCAGCACGATCACATGCCGGGGCGGCGCCCGGAACAGACCCGAGGTGATGGGCGCGACGTCGCTCGGTATCTCGGTGATGAACAGCAGACGAGCGTCGCGCGCGCATTGCCCGATCAGGCCTTCGCCGAGCCTCAACCGGTCGGCATGGCCGTTGGCGGCCCCATCCGCATATGCCGACAACAGCTTCAGACCGTCGGCCGGCCCGTCGCCTTCGACCTGGTAGATGACGCCATGCTGCGCCTCGACCAGCGGCGCCAATTCGGAGAGCAGCATGCGGCCCACGGTCGCCAGATCGCGCTGCCCCTGCAGCATGTTCGTGAAACGGGCGAGGTTGGTCTTGAGCCAGTCTTGCTCGGTGTTGCGATCGGTCGTGAGGCGCAGATTGCCGATCATGGTGTTGATGTTGTCCTTGAGCTCCGCGACCTCGCCGCGCGCCTCGACCTGTACCGACCGGGTCAAATCGCCCTTGGTCACCGCGGTCGCCACCTCGGCGATGGCGCGCACCTGGGTGGTCAGATTCGCCGCCAACAGGTTCACGTTGCCGGTCAAGTCCTTCCAGGTTCCCGCCGCACCCGGCACGTTCGCCTGACCACCCAGGCGGCCCTCCACGCCGACCTCGCGGGCCACCGTGGTCACCTGATCCGCGAAGGTGGCGAGCGTGTTGGTCATGTTGTTGATGGTCTCGGCCAGCGCCGCAACCTCGCCCTTGGAGGCCACCGTCAGATTCTGTTTCAGGTCCCCGTTGGCCAGCGCCGTCACCACCTTCACGATGCCGCGCACCTGTTCGGTGAGATTGGCGGCCATGACGTTGACGGTGTCGGTGAGGTCCTTCCAGGTGCCGGCGACCCCGGGCACCTGTGCTTGACCGCCCAGGCGACCCTCGGTGCCGACTTCGCGCGCCACGCGCGTGACCTCGCCGGCAAAACCGTTGAGCTGGTCGACCATGGTGTTGATGGTGTTCTTGAGCTCGAGGATCTCGCCCTTCACGTCCACCGTGATCTTGCGCGACAAATCGCCGCGCGCCACCGCCGTGGTCACTTCGGCGATGTTGCGTACCTACGTGGTGAGATTCGCCGCCAGCAGATTCACGTTGTCGGTCAAATCCTTCCACGTTCCCGCGACGCCCGGTACCACCGCCTGGCCGCCCAAGCGGCCATCCGTGCCCACTTCGCGCGCCACGCGCGTCACTTCGCCGGCGAACGAGCGCAGCTGGTCCACCATGGTGTTCAGTGTTTCCTTCAACAGCAGGATCTCGCCGCGCACGTCCACCGTGATCTTGCGCGATAAATCGCCGGTCGCGATGGCGGTCGCCACCTCGGCGATGTTGCGCACCTGCGCGGTCAAGTTGCCGGCCATGGAATTCACGTTGTCCGTGAGATCCTTCCAGGTGCCCGCGACGCCCGGCACCTGCGCCTGGCCGCCGAGCTTGCCCTCCGTGCCCACCTCGCGTGCCACGCGCGTCACTTCCGAGGTGAATACGCTCAATTGCTTGATCATGGTGTTGACGATGTTGGCGGAGCGCAGGAATTCGCCTTTGAGCGCGCGTCCGTCGACGTCCAGCGGCACGGTCTGCAGCAGATCGCCGCGCGCCACCGCCGTCACCGTGCGAGTGACCGCCGTGGTCGGCCACAGCAGATCGTCGATCAGATCGTTGACCGAGCCCTCCATGTCCGCCCATGCGCCGTCCGAGAGGCCAAAACGCACGCGGGTGCGTGTTTTGCCCTGTCTGCCCACCACCTCGCCGACGTGCTCCAGCTGTTGCGCGATTCGCTGATTGGCCGCCACGATGGTATTGAACGCGTCGCAAATCTTTCCGGCGACGCCGGTCTGCGAACCCGGCAGACGAATGGAAAAGTCCCCGGCTTGCATGGCGTGCAGCGCACCGAGCAACTCGGTCAGGTCGAGATCGCGGACGGGTGCGGGGACGGCGTGGCCGTTCGTAGTTTTCTTGCGCGCGACGCTCGAACGAGATTCCATGACGCCTCCTACCGTTGCAGCGGGCGCGAACCGCGCCGTCTGACCGCACAGGCACACTGTCAAACTCTAGTTATTCAATTCCCCGGGAATGACGCCAATCGCTGCGCGATGGTGGCAAAGACGCCGGCCAAAGTCCACCCGACAAGCTGCCGCCGGCTCTGTAAAAAATACAATTTCGGCGCCACTCGGCGCAGTGGATCGCGTCGATCTGGACAACGTCCTAATCGGCCGCCCATCCGCGGCGTCATCGAGGGCGAGAGCGTGCCCGGCGTATTTATCCCGCGGCTGGTCGAGCGTGGAAGGCCGGGACGTCGGGTGCGATATCGATGCGCCGTCCACCGCCGCCAAACAGTCGTTCAATTGGTCGGGCCGGCTCGCTCCGGCGATGGGCGAGGATGACCGTTATGTCGCCACGGCGTCGCTTGACGATGGTCAAAGCCATCGTTCATGCTGGATCCCATGGCGAAAAAGCGCGAACCCGTCGACGATCTCTTGGATTCCCTGATCTGGATGCGGCGCAAGGCAAAAAAACACGAGCCGGTCGATGAACTCATCGACGCGCTGGTGAACATGCGGCGTCAGGCGAAAGAGAAAGCCTCGAAGCGCAAGCGGGCAAACCGCAAACTCAAGTAACTCGCGGCCGGCTGAGAACTGTGACTATGTTGGTGGCCTGGAAGCCGCAAGCGGAGCACACTAAAACCTATGTGGAAGGATACGGATACCGACCTCGTGCCGTGGATTTTGGGCGGCATTCTGATAGCCGCCGGGGCGATTGCCATCCTTGCGGCCAAAGCACCCCCTGTCACGCCACCGCCCCAGGTCGTTGCGGCCTCCCGCCCGGTTGCCGCCCCCACCCAGACCCCGCGTGACCAGGCCCCGCGTGACGGGATGCCGGGACCGGCGGCCGCGATCCACCCCGCCATGCGGCCTGCACTCCCGGCCGGCCAAGTTTGGCAATGCGTGGTGAATGGCCAACGGACCTTTTCCGACTCCCCGTGCGGCGCCGGCGCTTCCGTCCGCCAACTGAACCCGGTCAATAGAATGGATGCGGCGCCCCTGCGGCCGGTGTGGTCGTACCCGGCGCCCGATCCCAGCTACCCGCCGCCGGACGCCGTATACGCGCCGCCCGCCGCGGAGGAAAATCCGTCGGATCTGGTCGACAACGTCTATGTCACCGGGCAAGTGAATGTGAACAACGCGCACAGAAGACGCGATCATCCTCCCCGGCAGCATCGTCACGATCGCGAGAACGACACGCACGTTCCCAGCCCCATGGCCAACGTACGCCGCTAGACGCCATATTCCGCGGCCAAGTCCTGCGGCGTGCGGCTGCCTCAACGGGCCGGCTGTTCGTCGACGGCCTGCGCATGCGGCACGTACTCGACGCGCACTTCCGTACCGCCGCCCGCCGCATTCGCCGCGTAAAAGTTGGCGCCGATCGCCGAGGCCCGATGCCGCATCGACGCCCTGCCGAGGCCGCCGGCACGGGACGAATGCGCGGGGAGACCGATTCCATCGTCGCGGACCGTCAGGCTCACGCCCTTCTCCCCGGCGGTGAGAACCACGTCGATTTTGCGCGCGCACGCATGCCTTACGGCGTTCGTCACGGCTTCCTGGGCGATGCGAAACAAATGGTCCTGCCCGCCCTCGTCGAGCACCAGCGGCGCGCCGCCATCGACGGTCACCGTGATGGCCGGCGGCCCGTCGTGCCCGAATCGATCGGAAAACTGCCGGATCGCAGCGCTCAGATCGCCGCCCGTCCCGGCGAACGCCGACAGCCCTCGCGCAATGCCGCGGCAGTTCTCGGCCGCTCGCAGCGCCACGTTCTCGATGAACGCCAGCGTCTGCGGATCGATCGATCCTCCCTTGTTGAGCCGGACGGTTTCCGCCCGGGCGATGAGCGACAGAGCGACCAGATCCTGCCCCAATCCATCGTGCAATTCCCGGCCCAACCTTCGGCCCGCGCGGTCCGAGGCGTCCAAGAGCGCGCCGCGCAGGCGATTACGGTCGGTCAGATCGTCGCTGAAAACCAGTCTTGCAGAACGTCCGTCGAACTCGATGGGTTTGGCGTGCAGATCCACCTCGATGGTCGTGCCGTCGCGCGTGCGGTGTCTGCGCTCGCCGGTGTCGAGTTCGGCGGCCAGCGGTCCCGCCGCGCCGGAGACCTGTTTCGCTTCCAGAGCTTGAATACCGAGTTCGGTGAACTCCTCCCGCGTGTAGCCGTAGAGCCGCAGCGCCGCCTCGTTGACCATCACGATGCGTAAAGTAGCCGGGTCGTACACCCATTGCGGCCGGGGACTGGCCTCGAACAGCACCCGGTAGCGCGTCTCGGAAATGGCCTGCCGCCGGAATGCGGCATCTCGCTCCGCGAGCAGCGAGGTGATCAGCATCCCGAGCACGGAAATGACCAGGATGGAGGTCCAGATCGTCATGAGGGCATCTTCCGGCCGCGCCTGTAATGGGCCCCGCGCCGCGATGAACGCGGCGCTTTCGATGAGGGCCAACGCAAACGGAATGAAGGACGCGACGGCGGCGCCGAGCCGCATGGCCGCCCAGATGACGAGGATGAGGCCAACCAGGCACAGCGGCAGGATCGCAACCCACGGTAGAGGCAGGAATGCCGCGATCCCCCAGCAGGAGAGAAGCAGGGGATCTTGCCACCGCTCGAGGGCGCAGTTCACCCGCCAGGCCCGCAGCAGCGCGCGAATTCCGAGCGCAAAGAGCGTGGTCGACGATGCCTGCACCAGCGCCGCCAGCGGCGGGATGCCGCCGACCGTGAGGCCCGCGCAAAGACTGCCGAAAAGGACTCCAGGCCAGCGATTGGCCCCTCGTGAATACAGCACGCCGACCGCGATGCCCAAAGGCACCCACGGCACCGGCAACCGCGTGGCGTGGAGCGGCCACTGCTCGCCGGAGGCACGGATCAGGACGGCGCATACGGCGGCGATCGCCCACATGCAGCATGCGAGCGCAAGGGAATCTCGCAGCCATTGCCAGCGCCGACCGGCGTTGCGAACGACCGTCATCGTCATCGCCGCAACGCTCATGGCAGCAGACCGCGAGCGCGGCGCACAGTCGAGATCTCGAGGAATTTAACAGTTGACACGGAAAGAGAAGAACCTGTCTTGACCCTGAATGAGCCAGGGTGGCGCGGTCCAGCAGAATAGCGGCGCCGGCGGCAAATCGCCAGCGTGCAGCCAAGCGGCCCCGCCGCCAAGCCGCCGTCTTCAGCGCAGGGGGACTTCGGGTTTCGAGCTCGAGCGCGACCCGTGCAGCGGCGAGTTGCTGCATCCGTGATACGTGAATACCAGCGAGAACTTCACTGCATCGCTCAGGTTCCTGCCGGCCGAGTGCAACGTATTGGCATGGAAGAACACCGCGTCCCCCGGCGCCAATCGCGGCGATTCGATGGTCCGAAGAATGCCGGCATTGTCCGCCCGATCGGCTCGAAAGAACTTTGCCTCGTCGAAACTGGCGGCGTCGAACGCCATTCGGTGTGAGCCCGGCGCGAACCGTAAAGCCCCGTTATCGTTCTCCTCCGTGCCGAGCGCCAGCCAGACGGAGACCAAGTCGTCGCGCTCGAACGACCAATAACGCAGGTCGCGATGCCAGCCGGTGAGGCTCCCGTAACGCGGGTGCTTGGTCATCACGCAATTGTGATGCGCCCGCGACATGAGTACCCGTTCACCGAAGTAGGCTTCCATCCAGTCGCGCACACCGGGGGCCGTGGCATGAGCCGCGAACACGGGGTCGCGAGCGTAAGCATCCAGCAGCCGACGCACCGTCTCGCCGCCCGGGGCCGCGCGCGACGACGGCGCGCCCGGATACTGCAGGTCCGCTTCGAATTCGAGCGGTTCTGCGCGGGCAGCGAGCTGCGCCCTTGCGATGCGGTTGAGCGGCGCCAATCCCTCGGCAGCGACCATCTGCGGTACGACGACGAAACCCTTGTCGTGCAGCTCTTCTAGCTGTGCCTGACGTAGCCGGCTATCTGTTTGATTGTCTACGATGCTCGTCGACGCGCTCCTGATGGCACATCATTTTGCCATCCTTATGCGGTGCGGGCCACCGACGACCTGGGACGCAAAGCGCCGATGAGCGCGCTCAGTGGCAATGGTCGTCGTGTTCGCCGCACTCATGCCACGCGTGTTCGTGATAGTACCGATGATGGTCACGGTCGTAGTAATCGTTGCGCGGCTCCACGACACAGCCTGACGCCATGAACAGAGCCAGCGCCATGCCGCCCAGCACAATCTTTTTTGCGTTATTCATATCGATGCTCCACTGAAATGACCGAATCGCGCTCCGCCCCGGACACCGGCCGCGGGCGCCCGGATGAGGGTGCCGCAGTATGCAATGGGGGATTGGCGATCCAATGTCAGACAACACCGCATAAACGTCGTTGGAAAATCGCGTTTTTTTGGTTCGGCAAGCCCGCCGGCAATATGGGCTGATACGTCGCCTGGAGTGTCCGTGAGTTGCCCCGGCGAGCTATCGCCGCCGCCAGGACGGCGCGGAACTGACCCGAGGCGGGCGCCGCCGGCTCATCGCATGCGCAACTCGCCGCGACTAGAGCGCCGGCGCAGGCTGCTCCCGGGGCCGCGTCCCGCGGGAACCGTTGGACGCATCCGCAGTCGGCTGGATCCACTGTGCTGCCATGGTGGCGCCCTGCAGGCCGATCGACGGGCTATAGGCAGTGACCGTGAATCGCACGACCAGGCGGTCGTCTTTGGACCCAGCGCCATTCACCGTTGAATGGTCTTCGGTCACGATGGCGACACCGCAGTGGTCGATCTGAAATTGAAACTCGTCGAGCGTCGTCTTCAGCGCCAGATTCGGCCGGCCGCCATTCCCGATTTTCAACTCTCCCCAGCCCAGCGTTCCGCGGCGATTGCACGGATCGCCGACCTGCACGCCGCCGTCGTTCTGAATACGCCACGTGGGCGACACCGGCAGGTCGCCGGAACCGGTATAACCGCCGTATTTTCTGACGAGGCCCTGGTCGAGCGTGCTTTCGTGCAGGGCATTCATGGGTGCATAACTCACCGAATGGATGATCGCCATCGCCCGTTCCCTGCCGGGCACCGGCGTGAACATGACCTCGAAAGCCTCCCCGTCTGCGCCCGCGCTGTCTCCGGCGGCAACGGACGGCGCGGTCCACGCAGCGACGATGTTTACAAAACGCCCGCCGGCCGTCGGCGCGGCTTTCGGCGAATCGCCGTGGCCCAGGGTCTCGCCCGACTCATAGTAGTCGTGCAGCTTCTTGGAGCGCAGGACGGCGCGCACCTCATCGACCGACATGCCCAGTCTCACGCCGGCGACATCGACCTTGCCGGGTGAACCATCGGCAAGGGGCGGCGCCGGCAGGGCTGCTTGCGCCGGCGCGGGCGCTTCGGCCTGCGCCGGGACGGGGAGTTGCGGCTGGGGTCGCGCCGCCGGGACGACGTGGCTGGCAGCCCCGTGCAACACGTATCCGCTCGTGACCAGGAGGCCTTGCTGTTCCGCACTGGCGCAGCTGAAGAGCGAGACGGCGCTGCCCTTGATGCCGGTCATTCCATCCTTCCGCGCCACGGGCTCACCCGCCACGCCGTTGGGCTCGCTCTTACCGGTCTTCGCGTCGACCAGACAATAGTATCGACGAGTGTCCGGTGGCGATCCCACGTCGAAATGCCCGCGCACGACCTCGCGCTCGACGTCTTCTTTGAACGCTTGCTTTACCGACGAGAAAAAGCTCTCCTGGGGAGCAGGCGCCGGAGCATCGTTCGAGGCAGCGCTTGCGGGGGTGCCGATCTGCGCGCTTGGCGGCGGTTCGGCCGGGCCGGCACTGGCGCCGCCGGCGCATAGCAGGAGGGTCCAGGCGACAGCCTGCGAAGCGTACGGAATTCGTTGCAAGGTGCTCAAGTATCCCCCCCAACCGATCTGTTTGCTTTATTGGCCGCGAAGATTCTAGTCGCTCGTGAGCGAATCCGCACTTCCGAAGCGAACGTCCGTCGCATGCGCGATCGCCTTCAACGCCTGCTCCGCATCGCCCGCGCTGACGGTGAGGTAGCCATCCGCCTGCAGCAGCGCCTCGAGCAGTTTTCGATTGCGAGCCTCATCATCGACGATGAGAACGGTCGACGCCTTCGCCACAGCGGCGGCGCCCACCGGATCGGTAAAGAAATCCCGGCACGGCGCACCGATCAACTCGTCCCGGGTGCGTCCCGTCAATGCGATCATTTGTTGGTTCACGTCCGAGATCACACCCTGGGGATCGGTGGTCATGAGGGCGTCGATATTCGATTCGATCAGCGATCGCGTGTAGAACTGCTGGTCGCGCAGCCGCTGATCGAGCAGCGCCTGGGCGGCTTCGACCTCCTTGCGGGCCGTATTGTCCGTTCCGATCAGCAGGTAGCCAATGATGTCGCCCTGCTCGTCCCGCAATGCGGTCACCGAGACGATAGCGGGAAAGCGGCTGCCATCCTTGCGGATATAAGTCAGCTCGTAAATATCTTCGATGCCTCTCGAGGCTTTGAATACCAGCGCTTCGAATCCCGGCGTAATCAGGGTGTTCAATTCCAGGCTGAGGGCCGCGGCGCGGGCAATCACTTCGCCCGGATCGGAGATGTCCGCGGGTGTGATCTTGTTCATGACCTCGGCGGCCGTATAACCCAGCATCCGCTCCGCGCCGACGTTGAAAATCTGGATGACGCCTTTTTCGTCGGTTGCGATGCTGGAAAAGTAGGCGCTCTTGAAAATGGCGTCCTGCAGGGCGCTCGTCTTGAGCAGCGTCTCCTGGCGGCGGACTTCCACGGCACCGTCGGGGGCGCGGAACTTTTCGGCGGCGAAATCGGGAGAAGCAGCGGTTTTCGGCAAGCCGGCTTCCGTCTCGATGCTCATTAGCCTGCGTCGGCAGGCAACGCGTGCTGATGACCCGCCCGTCGTTACACTCGATGCCAATAAGCATTGACGATGCTGGGCGCACGGCGCACCAGCGCTGCGATCAACGCGAGCTGTTCGTCCGCAAGGCCGCAGACGTCGACCTGAATATGCAGAATATCGTTCGTGCCCACTTCGGCGCTGACCCTGCGCGGCAACACGTTCGAATTTTGAAAACGCTCCAGAACACGCGCAAGCGCGTGGGGGTCTGCGTCAGCGACGACCTGAAGCCGGAACAGCGAAAATACCGTGGAACACATGAAAGCGACACCTCATTCGATTACCCTTGCACAAATGCACAGGAAACCCGGCTTTCAGCGAAAGCCGGGCCGGTAATGCAAATGCGGCAACGGATCGGGTCGGTCATGTGTGCCCGCAAGTATACTCGATGAACCGCTAGCGTGATGGCTGCGTGGCCGCCAAATCCCCCTGCGCTTCCAACGAGACGTCGTTCCACTTCTCCCAGGTCTCGATCCGCTTGGCGTACTCCGCACGCGTCATCGGCAGGCCGCTCGAGCCAAAGAAGATGCGCAGCGGCGGATCCCGGGCATCGACGACTTTGAGAATCGCGGGACCTGTCGCGTCGGGGTCGCCGGGGATGTTTTTGCCGCGAAACGAGGCGATTGCGGCTCGGGCTCCGTCGTACTCCGGCATCTGCCCGGCATGTTTGGCCGAGGCGCCCCCCCATTCCGTCGCGTAGCCGCCGGGCTCGACCAGGGTCACCTTGATGCCAAATCCCGCGACCTCCGTCGCGAGGGATTGGCTGAAGCCTTCCAGTCCCCATTTCGAGGCATGGTAGAGGCCGACGGTCGGGAAGGCATTGACTCCACCGATGGAGGACACCTGGATGATATGGCCCGACTTCTGCGCGCGCATGATGGGCAACGCCGCTTGCGTCACCCACAGCGCGCCAAACAGATTGGTTTCGAGTTGCGCCCGCGCCTCGGTCTCGCTGACTTCCTCGATCGTTCCAAAAAGACCGTAGCCCGCGTTGTTGATGACCACGTCGAGACGTCCGAAGCGCGCATGCGCCTCGGCGATCGCGGCGTTTACCGCCGCCTTGTCGGTCACGTCCAAGGAAATCGCGGCGACACGGTCGCCATACTGCGCAACCAGCGGTGCGAGCGTCGCGACGTTTCGCGCGGTGGCGGCCACGCGATCGCCCCGCGCCAGCGCAGCCTCCGCCCAAACCCGGCCGAAGCCCTTCGATGTACCGGTGATGAACCAAACCTTGCTTGCCATGTTGCATTTTCCCTGCGCACCATCGCGCCCGAAGTGACTACAGTATTAAGCGAGTCCTGCCGCGACCCGAACTCGAACTTGGTATTCTGTCACCTATCGAATCCAAGGAACAAATGAAGGTCGCGACTTATAACGTCAACGGGGTCACTGGCCGGCTACCGGTGTTGCTGAGGTGGCTGGCGGAGGCACAGCCCTGCGTCGCCTGCCTGCAAGAACTGAAGGCCCCACAGGAGAAATTCCCCGAACAGGCGATCCGCGATGCGGGCTTGCGCATCGATCACTTGCTCCTCAATCCTGCCGCGCGGCCGCGCCTCCATGGCGCCGGCGTCGATCGGCACGTTCGCGGGTGGGAGAAGTCGAGCGATCATGCGCCAACCTGGGTGGAGCTCGCCAAATCGTGATGCTGCAGCTCGATGCCGCCGCCATAGCCGCCTGCCTGGACCGGCGAGCGCTCATCGAAGCGCTCGATAGTGCGTTTCGGACGCCCTATTCCGTACCCGCGCGCGAGCAATATTCATTGCCGCCGGGCCTCGAAGGCCAACGTGGCGGGATGCTGCTCGTGATGCCGGCGTGGAACGCGGCCGGCGGCCTCGGAATCAAGATTGTTACGGTATTTCCGGACAACGCCCAGCGGAGTCTTCCGGCAGTCTGCGCGAGCTATCTGCTGCTCGACGCCAGCAGCGGACAGCCGCGCGCCTTTCTCGATGGCAGCGAACTCACGCTGCGGCGTACCAGCGCTGCATCGGCGCTTGCTTCGCGCCATTTATCGCCGCCCCAGGCCTCGCGCTTGCTCATGGTTGGCAGCGGCAGGCTCGCGCCCCACCTCATCGCGAGCCATGCCTTGGTGCGTCCGATACGGGAGGTTCGCATCTGGGGCCGGGACTTTGGCCGCGCTCGAGATCTCGCGGCATCGCTGGCGGGAGGCGCCTTGTCCGTCGAGCCGGTCGCGGATCTCGAGGCGGCCACGCGGTGGGCCGACATCGTGAGCTGCGCAACGCTGTCGCGGCAGCCGCTGGTTCTGGGGGCCTGGTTGAGGCCCGGCCAGCACCTGGATCTCGTCGGCTCATTCACGCCCGACATGCGGGAAGTCGACGACGATGCGATCGCGGGAACCCTCGCCCCGCGCATCCCCCTGGACTAGACTCACTCGCATGACACATGCCGCATTGACTGCCGGAAATGTCGCCGTGGTGACCGGAGGCGCGTCGGGCATTGGCCTCGCCGCGGCGGGACGCTTCGCCCGACTCGGAATGACGGTGTGTATTGCCGATCTTGGAGCCGACCGGCTCGCCCGCGCCGAGGATGCCGTTCGCCGGCAGATGGCCGGCAATCCCGCGAGCGTCTCGAGCGTTGAGACCGATGTTTCGCGGCTCGACGACCTGCAGCGTCTGGAGGAGATCGTACGCGTCCGCTTCGGCGGCACCCAGGTGCTGATGAACAACGCCGGCATTGCTCCCGCCACCCGTGCGCTCGGACCGCTCGAACAGTGGCAGCGCATATTCTCCGTCAATCTGTGGGGCGTCATTCTGGGAACGCAAGTATTCGTTCCCGCCATGTTGCAGCAGCATCGGCCGGGACTCGTGATCAACACGTGTTCCAAGCAAGGGATTACGACGCCGCCCGGAAATCCTGCCTATAACGTCACCAAGGCGGGAGTGAAGACTTACACGGAAGCGTTGCAGGACGAGCTGCGCAATACACCGGGTTGTCTGCTCACCGCGCACCTGCTCATCCCCGGATTCGTGTTCACCGGTTTGACGACCGGCACCGCCGCCGGCAAACCGAGCGGCGCGTGGACCGCCGAGCAAACGGTGGATTTCATGTTGCAGCGGCTCGAGGCCGGGGATTTTTATATCCTATGCCCCGACAACGATGTCGACCGCAAGCTGGACGAGCTGCGTATCGCATGGGCCGCCGGCGATCTGATTGAGAATAGGCCGCCGCTGTCGCGCTGGCATCCGGAGTATGCCGACGCCTTCCGGCGCTTCATCGAGGATTCCAAGTAACGCACCGCTGGACCGGGCGACCAGCCAGGCGATACTTTCGTTGTTTCACCCACGGGAGAACGGTCATGAAAATGCGTGCCGCGGAAATCGGTAGTGCTGCAATCGACGCGGAAGGATCGCTGCGCATTGGGTTCCGCAGCGCCACGGATAACCATACGCTGGAATTGGCGCGAAAAGCCCAGGAACAACTGCTCCCCGCCCTCCTGGCAAGCGAGCCCGCCAACTTAAAGAAATTCTTTACCGCAACCGATGCACACGCGAGCTTGCTGCCGGAAGGGGTGTTGCTGACCTTTCCCATCCGGCAAGGCATTGCCATTCGCATTCTCATCCCCGAATCCGCTCGCCAGCAACTTCTGGCGCAGCTGAATGGTTCGGGGATGGCGACTCCCTGAAATGGATTGCCCCTGGAACGCCCGATTGGCCACCCCCCCGATTGCCCACCCCATCTTTTGCGACTACAGTCGCTTGACCTAGGACGAACCGGACCCCGCTGGCGTTGCGCACCGCAGAAGAAGAAAGGCTTGACGCCGCTCGCACGGGCAAAGCGACGTGGCGTCGCTGGGGACCCTACCTTGCCGAACGACAGTGGGGCACGGTCCGCGAAGATTACAGCCCCGACGGCACTCCTTGGGAATACCTCACGCACGACCAATCCCGCTCCTACGCCTACCGGTGGGGTGAGGACGGTATCGCCGGCATCTGCGACGACCGGCAACAGCTGTGTTTCGCGCTGTCGCTGTGGAACGGCAAAGATCCCATCCTGAAGGAACGGATGTTCGGACTGACCGGCACCGAGGGCAACCACGGCGAAGACGTCAAGGAGTGCTACTTCTATCTGGACAACGTGCCCAGCCACGCCTACATGAAGTATCTCTACAAGTACACGCAGCGGCCTTTCCCCTACGCGGAACTGACCGCGGAGAACCGCCGCCGCAGCCGCGACGACCCGGAATACGAACTGCTCGATACGGATGCGTTCAAGGACAACGACTACTTCGATGTGTTCATCGAGTACGCCAAAGAGTCGCCGCAAGACATCCATATCAGGATCGAGGTGGCCAACCGCAGCGCCCATGCGGCAACCGTTCATCTGCTGCCGACGCTGTGGTTCAAGGACGACTGGACCTGGTTTCCCAGCAATACGAAGCCGCAAATTTCGATCGGCCGATGCCATGACGATTATCTGGCGCTCGAGACCACCCACCGGAAAATGGAGCCGTACTGGTTGTTTTGCGACGCTCCCGACAACGTCCTGTTCACCGAAAACGAAACCAATCTCGAGCGGCTCTACGGCGTACCGAACCGCACGCCGTTCGTGAAGGACGGCATCAACGAGTTCATCGTGCACGGAGCGACCGGCGCCGTGAATCCCGACCAGGTCGGGTCGAAATCCGCCGTCCTTTACGTGCGGGACATCCCACCCGGCGAATCCGCGGTCATCCGGCTGCGGCTGACCGACCGCGGCGATACGCCGTTTCCCGCCGCCGCCTGCATCGATGCGCTGTTCGATCGGCGACGACGCGAAGCCGATGATTTCTACCGCCGCGTCACGCCTTTCGACATGTCCGACGACATGCGCAACGTGCAGCGCCAGGCATTCGCCGGCATGCTGTGGACCAAGCAATACTATCGCTACCTCGTGTACCGGTGGCTCGAAGGCGACGCGAGCGCCCCGCCGCCGCCCGAAGCGCGTAAACACGGCCGCAATCGCGAATGGTGGCACTTGTCCGGCGCCGACGTATTGTCGATGCCGGACAAATGGGAGTATCCCTGGTTCGCTGCCTGGGACACGGCATTCCACGTGATCGCGTTCGCGATGATCGATCCGGACTTCGCGAAGGAGCAATTGCTGCTGCTGACGCGCGAATGGTACATGCACCCCAATGGCCAGATACCGGCCTACGAATGGGCGTTCGGCGACGTGAATCCGCCGGTCCATGCCTGGGCGGCAATCCGCGTCTATCAGATCGAGCACAAGATTTACGGTCGCGCCGACACGGCATTCCTGGAGCGGATATTCCAGAAGCTCCTGATGAACTTCACCTGGTGGGTCAATCGCAAGGACACGCGCGGCAACAACTTGTTCGAGGGCGGATTTCTCGGCCTCGACAACATCGGCGTATTCGATCGAACGTCGGGATTGCCCGCGGGCAGCATCCTCGAGCAGGCCGACGGCACCAGTTGGATGGCCATGTACTGCTTGAACATGCTGTCGATTTCCGTCGAACTGGGGCTCGACAATCCCGCCTACCAGGACCTTGCCACCAAGTTCTTCGAGCACTTCGTCTACATCGGTGCGGCGGTGAATCGCGTCGGTCAACAGGAAATGGGCCTGTGGGACGAAGCCGAGGGGTTCTACTTCGATGCTCTCAAACTCGCCGACGGGCGACGCTTGCCCATTGCGGCGCACACCATCGCCGGGCTGATTCCCCTGTTTGCAATCACCACCTTCGACCGCAAGAACATGCGTGCATTTCCCGGCTTCGACGAGCGCTACGGCTGGTTCGCCAAATATCGGCCGCATCTTCTGGAGGGCCTGGCGGATCTGACGCATCACGGTGTCGAGGAGCGGGTACGGTTCGCCCTGGTCGACGCGCACAAATTGCGGCGGCTGCTCGAACATATGCTGCGCGAGAGCGATCTTCTCAGTCCGTTCGGTGTGCGTTCGCTGTCAAAACGGCATGCGGCGGATCCTTTCGTCCTCGAATTCGACGGGCAACGTTTCGAGCTCAATTACCAGCCCGGCGAGTCGAGCACCGCAATGTTCGGCGGCAACTCGAACTGGCGCGGACCGGTGTGGTTTCCGCTCAATTTCCTGCTCATCGAGTCCCTGCAAAAGCATCATCATTTTCTCGGCGAGGACTTCAAGATCGAACTGCCGACGGGCAGCGGCCGGCAAGCCACCTTGTGGGATGTGACGACCGACCTGTCCTATCGACTCATCAGCATCTTCCTGAAGGACTCGGCCGGCCGCCGGCCCGTCAACGGCAACCGCGAGCTACTTCACAGCGATCCGCATTGGCGCGACCTGATCCTGTTTCATGAATATTTTCACGGCGACTCGGGCGCAGGCTTGGGTGCCAGCCACCAGACCGGCTGGGCCGGTGTGGTCGCCAAACTCATCAGTCAGCATGCCGAATACGGCGCCGCCAAGGACTCAAAGGCCGACCATCTCTGATTTGACGGGGATACCCGGGTCGGTGGTGCCGTCCTTGCCCGTCTCCAGATGCCCGGCCAATTGCTGACGGAACGACACATCGTCCGCGACCTTCAGCACATAGTCGTACCAACCGAAGGACTTCGAGAGCGAAAAAAACTGTTCGAACTTGGCTCCGGGTTTCAGCGGCTTCGTCACCGTCTCCGAGGTGTAGACATCGAGCAGCTGCAGTTCGCACTCCGCCGCGCCCTTGTTCACCACGCTCAAGGAGACGCCGCCGCCGGCTACGTCGTAGCCGATCGAACTTTGCAGATTGGCGGCGCCGCCGATCATGCCGCCTCGATAGGCACGGAAGAAACCGTTTGGCCCGACGACCGCCAAGTCGTAGCTGTCGAGGCCGAGCGGGCCATAGGCCCACACATCGCTCAAATGCGTTTGCGAACTCACCGTATAGCTCTTCGGCGGTTGCAGGATGCTGCCCGAACGGACCTGCAATACCACGGCCCTCTGGCCGCTGTTGGCGAAATCCAATTTGACTTCGCGGCCGGCCATGCTGGCCGCGGCGGTCACGTTCACGACGTAGGGGACGCCGCGCGCGGGCCGGGTTCCCGGCTCCTGAACCGGCAACGCCTGAATCGCCGGCGGCAAGGGAATGTAACTGTCGTGCCGTACGGCATCGGGAGGAACGTAGGCTGCCGTGTTCGGCAATTCGACCCTGGCGGGGTTCGGCGTGGCAAAGTTGAACGCCGAGGTGAGATCGCCGCAAACGGCGCTGCGCCACGGCGTGATGTTCGTTTCATTGAGCGGCGCCTTGCTCGTACCGAAGCGCTTTTCGACGAAACGGATCAGCGACGTGTGATCGAAAATCTCCGAGCAGACCCAACCGCCCTTGCTCCACGGCGACACGACGAGCATGGGGACGCGGACGCCGAGCCCGTAAGGCCCGCTGGGGTTGCCGGCCGTTCCGGGATAGATCTCGTTGGCGATGGAGACGTTCGACAGACCCTGCGCGGCCGCCGGCGGCGGGGTCGGTGGCACCACATGATCGAAGAAGCCGTCGTTCTCGTCGTACATGATGAGAAAGACCGTCTTGCTCCACACGTCGGGATTGGCGGTCAGCGAATCGAGAATTTCGGATACGTAGTACGCCCCATAATTTGCGGGCCAGTTGGGATGTTCGGAGTAGGCCTCAGGCGCCACCACCCACGACACGCTGGGCAGGGCGTTGTCCAGAACGTCCTTACGGAAATTGTCGAAGATGCTGCCCGTGACCGCGGCGTTGGTGCCCGTCCTCGCCTTCTCGTACAGCGCGCTGCCGGGCTGCGCATTGCGATACTGCTCGAAGTACAGCAGCGGGTTGTCGCCGTAATTGCCGATATAGGGATTGGCGGTGTTGCCCCAGCCGCCGGCGGCGTCCAGCCCCACGCCGATGTCCTGGTAGACCTTCCAGGAAATGCCACCCGCCTCCAGCACTTCGGGAAAAGTCGACCAGCGGTAACCCGCCTCGGCGTTGTCGACGACCGGTCCGCCGCCCGCGCCGTCGTTTCCCACCCAGCCCGTGAAGAGATGGTAACGGTTCGGATCGGTGGGTCCCAGCAACGAGCAGTGGTACGCGTCGCAAATGGTGAACGCATCGGCCAACGCGTAGTGGTACGGAATATCGGCGCGTTCCAGGTATGCCATGGTGAGAGGCGTCTTCGCCGGCACCCATCGATCGTACGCGCCCTGGTTCAACGCCACGTGGGTGGTAGTCCAGTCGTGCGCCAGATCCTCCAGAAACTGCATACCGAGATTGGCCGCTTTCGGATGATATGGGAGCACGTAGCCATGGGCATCGGGTTGGTAAAATACCGAACGGCCGCCGGCGAGCGTCACGGCCCGGGGATCGCCGAAGCCGCGCACGCCGCTCAACGTACCGAAGTAATGATCGAAGGAACGGTTCTCCTGCATCATGAACACGATGTGTTCGACATCGGCGATCGTCCCCGTCTTGTTGTTCGCCGGGAGCGCGAGCGCCCTCGCGATGCTCGCGGGCAGGGCCGCCGCCGCCGCGCCCGAACTCAGCAATTGCAGAAAGGCACGACGATCAAGCGCCATGGAATTCTCGGTGTGGGCTATCCAAAATTGTTCGGGTCTCGCCAACCCCGCTCGAACGGCAGACGCCACGCGTGCGGCGCAATCATCTGGTGAATGGAGTTCGGCCCCCAGGAACCGGGATCGTAGAAGCGAACCGGCGGCGGCGATTCGAGCAGCGGCATCGATACCTCCCATAGCCGCTCGATTCCCTCGGCCGTCGTGAACAGGGTGTGATCGCCTCGCATCGCATCCAATATCAACCGCTCGTAGGCCTCCAGGACATCGCCGATGTGCGTGGTGTCGTGCATGGCGAATTGCATGCTGAGTTTATCCAGGCGCATTCCCGGACCCGGGCGCTTGCCATAAAAGGACAGCGACATCTTCGCAGCGTCCGCCAGGTCGAACGTAAGGTGGTCCGGGCCTTGCGCACCCACGCCGGAGCCGGCGGGGAACATGGACTTCGGCGGCTCGCGAAACGCGATGGAAATGATGCGCTGTCCTTCGGCGAGCCGTTTGCCGGTGCGCAGATAGAACGGTACCCCGGCCCAGCGCCAGTTATCGATGAAGCACTTCAAGGCGATGAACGTCTCGGTGTCCGAATCGCGGGAAATGCCGTCTTCGGAACGGTACCCGGTGTACTGCCCTCGCACCACGTCCGCCGGGTCGATCGGCAGCATGCTGCGAAATACCTTGTTCTTCTCTTCGCTGATGGGTTTGGGTTCGAGGGAGGTCGGCGCCTCCATGCCCATGAATCCCAGGATCTGGAACAGGTGGGTCACCACCATGTCGCGGTAGGCGCCCGTCTGTTCGTAGAAGGCGGCCCGTTTGCCGAGCGCCAATTTTTCCGGTACGTCGATCTGAACGTGATCGATGAAGTTGCGGTTCCAGATAGGCTCGAACAGCCCGTTCGCAAAACGGAAAGCCAGAATGTTCTGCGCCGCCTCCTTGCCGAGAAAATGGTCGATGCGGAAGATCTGCCCCTCGTCGAATACCTCGTGCAGTTTGCTGTTGAGCGTGACGGCACTCTCGAGGTCGGTGCCGAACGGCTTCTCCATGATGACCCGGGAGCGGTCGACCAGCTCCGCTTCACCCAGCAGGCGCACCGCGGACAATGCGGCGTTGGGCGGCACGCTGAGGTAGTGCAGCCGGCGACTCTCGCCGTTGAACGCGGCCTCCGCGGCGAGCACGGCGGCCCGGAGGGTGGAAGGCCCGGCACCCAGCGACACGTAGTCGAGCCCACCCGCGAACGCGCCCCAGTCCGCCTCCGAGAACTTGCGCGTCGAGAATTCCGTGAGCGCCTCTTGCGCGATCTTGCGAAAGCCGTCGGCGTCGAGTTCGTCGAGTGAAACGCCGATGATGCGGCAGCCCGGAATGAAGCCCGAATTCGTCAGGTGAAACAGTCCCGGCAAGAGCTTGCGCCGCGCGAGGTCGCCGGTGGCCCCGACGAGCACCACGACCTGGGGAAATTGAGGGCCCACGCCCGGAGGAATCTTCGGCGGCATTCACGTTCCCTTCAAAATTGAGGTGAAATGTAGGAGGAATGTCGGAAGGTAGAATGACAGAAACAGATGACGGTTTGGCGGGAGAGTCTGTCGGGAGCCCGACCAGGGCGTACCCGTCCGGCCGGGAGGCTCGTGCGCACCGAAATGGGGAAAGTGTCATTGCAAGTCTCGGGCGATTGTAATACCATTTTTTTTCACGTATTACTTTTGGTAAGCATCCATGAGCACCACGATGACCGTCAAGGGTCAAGTCACCATACCCAAGAAAATCAGGGAGGCGTTGCGGCTCGCCCCCGGCGACGCCGTGAACTTCGATGTGAATCGCGAAGGGCAAGTCGTCGTCCAAAAAGCCGGCGCGAGATCCTCCGCCAAACACGACCGTTTCGATTCGGCGCGCGGCACCGCGCAGGTGAAGTGGCGTACGGATGAGTTGATGGCGCTGCTGCGTGGGTCGGACTGAGTTTTATCCGTGATCCTGGTCGATACGAATGTCGTGATCGACGTTCTGCAAGACGATCCCGCTTGGGCTGATTGGTCCGTGCGCCAGTTGCGCGCCCAATCCCAGGTGCACGAACTCCTGATCAATCCGGTGGTGTATTCGGAGTTGTCGCTGGCCTTCGATTCCATTGACGATCTCGATCGAGCCGTCGAGGGAATGGGCCTCCTGTTTCAAGAGGCGCCCCGCGCCGCCCTGTTCTTGGCGGGCAGGGCATATTTGAAATACCGGCGCGCCGGCGGCCACAAGGCCAACGTGCTGGCCGACTTCTTTATTGGAGCACATGCCGCTGTTTTGCAATGTCCGATTCTGACCCGCGACGGGCCACGGTATCGGAATTACTTCCCGCGCGTCGCATTGATCACCCCGGACTAGAGGCGCGAGATGCGAATTAACGGAGGCTTACGACAAATTGCCCGATCAATAAATCTGGTGGAAGGCGTGAGATTCGAACTCACGGAGGAATTGCTCCCTCGCCAGTTTTCAAGACTGGTGCCTTAAACCACTCGGCCAGCCTTCCGTAGCGCAAGTATATCGCCACGGCAAGTCGGTCGCCCGCCAATGGCGCGCGTTCAGCGATCCTCGTTTCCGTGCCACAGGCGTAGGATGAAAACCCCCTGTTCGACAATTTCGTAGCGCATTTCGCATGGGCCTACGATCAGCCGGCGCACGTCGCGGGGAGCAAACTCATCGAGCCGTTCTCCACTTTGGGGGTGCTCGCGCAGTTGGCCTGCGGCTGCGGTGAAGCTGCGCGCTGCCCTGGCCGCGGCCGGTCGATTAACTTCGGCCAAGAAAGCGTACAGCCTGGAAATATCCCTCAGCGATTGGCTCGTCCAGGTTACCCGCACGACGGTGTTGGTAGAGGTCTATCGGTATCGAGGCTTGCCACCCATTTCTCGACATCGTCGTGATCGACGACATTGCCGGCGTCCACGTCCGCAAGCGCCTCGAGCGTTAGTCGATAGCGATGCTCTTCCCGCTCCACCCAGAGGCTCAATGCCTGTTTCATGATCCACCCTCGCGATCGATCGCGGCGTACAGCGATGGCGTCGAGCTTAGCCGCGAGTTCGAGCGGCACGTGAGCGGTGATTACCTTGGTTTCCATAAGAAATCCGTTTAATCAATTGTAATCAGTTTAAATCAAATCGATTAATCCATCAAATCGAGCAGTGCTCTCCCCGCAACCGAGGATTGATTTGCCATCCAATCGCCCCCAAATCCGCCCGAGCCCCGGGGGTTGGCCGCGCTGCACGATAGCCCCCACAGTGTTAAAATGCCTCATCACCCGACCAAAGAGGATTTGCGATCATGGCCAATTTCCCAAGCAACGCTGCTTTTCCGCGAGGCACCGTAGACTCCCGCAGCGTCTTCATCACCCGTACCTACACCCATCTGGTGGCGGGTATCCTGGGCTTCATCCTGGTGGAGTTGGGTCTGTTCGAGTCGGGACTCGCGGAACAGGTCGCCCGATTCATGTTCAGCTTCAACTGGCTGCTGATCTTGGGCGCCTTCATGGTGACCGGATGGCTGGCGACGCGCACCGCACAAACCAGCACCTCCATCGGCATGCAGTACTTCTCTTACGGCGTGTATGTGGTCGCCGAAGCGCTGATCTTCGTGCCCTTGCTCTACCTCGCCGACGCGAAGGCCCCCGGCACCATCGACAGCGCCGTGCTCATCACGGCACTGGGCGCCGGCGGGCTCATGGTGGTGGCGCATCGCACCCGCAAGGACTTCTCGTTCCTGCGCGCGATTCTGATGTGGGGTGGCGTGCTCGCGCTGATCGCGATGGTGGGCGGCGCCGTATTCGGCTTCCAGCTCGGAACCTGGTTCTCGGTGGCCATGATCGGCTTCGCGGGCGCCGCGGTGCTCTACGACACGTCGAACATCATCAACTACTACCCGGAAGATCGGTACGTGTCGGCGGCGATGCAGCTGTTCGCCTCGATCGCGCTCATGTTCTGGTACGTGCTGCGCCTGTTGATGGGCAACCGCAACTAAGCACCGAGCCTCGCTCAGCGAGGGTCAAGGGCACCAGCCCGGTACTCGAGGCCGATCCGCAATGGCGGGTCGGCCTTTTTTATCTAAACGCTCTTCCCGGCGCCCACCCTGCGCGGCGCCGCCCATTCTCAGCTCCTCCCGCCGACACCCACCGCGCTCGGCTCGAGCGCGGTCACTCCCCCCATGTAGGGCAACAGCACCGCCGGCACCGCCACCGAACCGTCCGCCTGCTGATAGTTTTCCAGGACGGCGACCAGCGCGCGTCCCGCAGCCACGCCCGACCCGTTCAAGGTATGCAGCAATTCGGGCTTGCCCGTCGCCGGGTTTCGCCAGCGCGCCTGCAAGCGCCGCGCTTGGAACGACTCGAAATTGCTGCACGAGGAGATTTCGCGATAACGCTGCTGCGACGGCAGCCACACCTCGAGATCGTAGGTCTTGGCGCTGCCGAAGCCCACGTCGCCGCCGCATAGCGCCAGCACTCGGTACGGCAGCTCCAGCGCCTTGAGCACGGCCTCCGCGTGGCCCGTCAACTCCTCGAGCGCCGCGTACGAGTCCTCGGGCCGCACCATGTGCACCAGCTCCACTTTCTCGAACTGATGCTGGCGGATCATGCCGCGGGTGTCGCGGCCCGACGCCCCCGCCTCCGAGCGAAAGCACGGGGTATGCGCCACGTACTTCAAGGGCAACGCCTCGGCTGCCACGATCTGATCGCGCACCAGGTTGGTCACGGGCACTTCGGCGGTCGGAATCAAGTAGAACCCCGGGTCGCCCTTCACCGCGAACAGATCCTGCTCGAATTTGGGCAGCTGCCCCGTACCCTCGAGCGCCGCCGCATGCACCAGGTACGGCACATACGCTTCGCGATAGCCATGCTCGCGGGTATGCAGATCCAACATGAATTGAATGAGAGCGCGCTGCAGCCTCGCCAGGGGCCCGATCATCACCACGAACCGCGCTCCGGAGATCCTCCCCGCCGTCTCGAAATCCATGCCCATGGTTTCGCCCACGGCCACGTGGTCTTTCGGTTCGAAGTCGAAGGTTCGGGGAGTTCCCCAGCGGCGCACTTCGACGTTCGCGGTTTCATCCAGCCCGTCAGGAACACTCGAATGCAATAGATTGGGCAGACCCAACTGCAGTGCCGACAGCTCCGCCTGGATCACGTCGAGCTGCCGCTCGACGGCTTGCAGTTCGGCTCCCAACTCCTCGCCGCGCGCCAGCAACGCGGTCGCATCCTGCCCCTTCGCCTTCGCCTGCCCGACCGCTTTGGCGCCGGCATTGCGCTCCGCGCGCAATCGGTCGGCATCGATCTGCACGGCTTTGCGCTGATCCTCCAGCGCGGCAAAGGCGGCGGTGTCGAGAACGAAGTTTCGACGCGCCAATTGCGCGGCCACTCCCGGAAGGTCGCTGCGCAGCAGCTTCGGATCGAGCACGATGAATTCCTTGAATTTAAAATTCCTATTGTAGGCTAACGAGCGCCACGACCACGAGGCCGCGCGCACTCACCATGGTCGCGCACCCGCACGCGCTGGAACCGGCCGTGCCGCGCGCTCGTCTCAGGGGCGAAGCCCGCAAGCGCTCACGAGCCGCGCACGCTCACGAGCCACGCACGCATTCACGAGCCGGCCGCACCGCGCGCCGCGCGGTCGCGCGCCCGGCGCGCTTCCAATGCTTCGCCGATTTTGATCTCGAGACCCCGGGGGGCCGGCACGTAGTAGCGGCGATCGGGCATCTCGTCCGGGAAATAGCGCTCGCCGGCGGCATAGCCGCCGGGTTCGTCGTGGGCATAGCGGTAGCCCTTGCCGTAGCCGATGTCTTTCATCAAACGCGTGGGCGCATTGCGCAGATGCAGCGGCACCTCGAGCGACCCCAAGCTCGCCGCGTCCTTGGCCGCCGCGTTGTACGCCGTGTACACCGCATTGCTCTTGGCCGCGCAGGCCATGAACACGATGGCCTGTGCGATGGCCAACTCGCCTTCGGGGCTGCCCAGCCGCTCGTAGACCGCGCACGCCTCCAACGCCATAGTCAGCGCACGCGGATCGGCGTTGCCGATGTCCTCGCTCGCCATGCGCAACGCGCGCCGCGCCACGTACAAGGGGTCGCAGCCACCCGCCAGCATCCGGCACAGCCAGTACAGCGCCGCGTCCGGATCGCTGCCGCGCACCGACTTGTGCAAGGCCGAGATCTGATCGTAGAAATTCTCGCCGCCCTTGTCGAAGCGCACATAGGTGCTGCCGATGACCGCGCGCGTGGTGTCCACGTCGAGGCGACGGCCGTCGCCGTCGGCCACGCTCAAGTCGGCGGCGGTCTCCAGCAGGTTCAGCATGCGGCGGGCATCGCCGTCCGCTGCCGCGAGCAGCAATTCGCGTGCGCCCGCATCGATCGACAATTTCAGCTTGCCCAGGCCGCGCTCCTCATCGCTCAGCGCCCGGTCGAGCAGGTGCCCCAGGTCCTCGGCCGTCAGCGATTTCAGAACGTAGACGCGGGCCCGCGACAGCAAGGCGTTGTTCACCTCGAACGACGGGTTTTCCGTGGTGGCGCCCACGAAAATGAGCGTGCCATCCTCGACGTAGGGCAGAAACGTGTCCTGTTGCGATTTGTTGAAGCGATGCACTTCGTCCAGGAACAACACCGTGTCGCGCGTGCCGCGCAGCGCCCGCGCCTGCTCCACCACCGCCCGGATGTCCTTGATGCCGGCGAGCACCGCGGACAGCGCGATGAATTCCGCGCGCGCGCCGCGCGCGACCAGACGTGCCAGCGTGGTTTTGCCGGTCCCCGGCGGACCCCACAGAATCATCGAATGCGGCCGTCCCGACTCGAGCGCCCGGCGCAACGGCGCGCCCGGACCCAGCAAGTGGGATTGCCCGACATACTCGTCGAGCGACTGGGGCCTCAGGCGATCCGCCAGCGGCCGGTAGGTGCCATCGGCCGGCACGGCTCGGCCGCCCGCGGTCACTGTGCGTCGCGCCCGATGACGTCGACGCCCGGCGGCGGCGTGAACGTGAACAGATCGGCCGCGAATTTCGCGTTGCGCACCGGATGGCTGAAGGTCAACTGCGTCACCTGGCTCAGTTTGTCCGCGAGAAACATGGACGCGAGTTCACCCTTGTCGAAGCCGATGCGCACCAGCTGGAAATCCGTATCCGCGTGCTTCGGAGTGAGTTGAAACCATTCCAGGCCGCCGCTCGGCGGCAAGGCCTTGATGTCGAACTGGGTGCTCACCGAGCCGCCGCCCGACAGCAGACTCGCCGGCGTGTTGGCGAGCGTCGCGTCCATGTCGCGCACGTTGGCCTGGGCGAGATCCTTGTCGTAGAACCAGATCTGTTTGCCGTCGGCCAAGACCAGCTGTTCCGACGGCTCGGCGTAGTCCCAGCGGAACTTGCCCGGCCGTTGCAGATAGAGCTTGCCGGCGGCGCTGCGCAGCACCTTGCCGTGGCCGTCGTCGATGGTCTGCGTGAAGTCCGCCGACCAGCTGGCGAGGCCCGCCAGATACTTCTCGACGTCCTGCGCCGCCGTCGCCTGCGCCCGGCCGCCGAGCAGCCCGAGGAGGAGAACCAGTAACGCGATCTTCAGCGTAGGCATGCGGGCATCATTCCTGCGGCGGCGGTGCGCCGAATATTTCGCGGGCGCCGTTCGACTGCAGCGGACCGACCAGACCCGCGGCCTCCATCGCTTCGACCAGCCGAGCGGCGCGGTTGTAGCCGATCTTGAGCCGGCGCTGCACGCCCGAGATCGACGCCTTGCGGGTCTCGGTCACGATGCGCACGGCCTCATCGTAGAGCGGATCTGCCTCGGCATCGCCCGCGCCGCCCTCGCCGTCCTCGTCGTCCGGAAAGCCGGGGATGGCCGTGCGCGGCCCCTCCAGGATCTCGTCGATATAGATGGGCGGCGAGGCGGCCTTGAGGCTGCCCACCACCCGGTGCACTTCCTGGTCGGACACGAAGGCACCATGGACTCGGGTGGGGATGGAGGTGCCGGGCGGCAGATACAACATGTCGCCATGCCCCAGCAGCGATTCCGCGCCGCTTTGATCGAGAATGGTGCGCGAATCCACCTTGGCGGAGACCTGGAATGCGATGCGGGTGGGAATGTTCGCTTTGATGAGGCCGGTGATCACGTCCACCGACGGCCGCTGCGTCGCCAGGATCAAGTGGATGCCCGCCGCCCGCGCCTTCTGCGCGAGGCGCGCGATCAGCTCCTCGACCTTCTTGCCGACGATCATCATCAAATCGGCGAGTTCGTCGATGATGACGACGATGAACGGCAGCGAGGTCAGTTCCTCCACGTCCGCGGCCACGATCCCGGGGACGCCTTGCGCAATCTTCGCCATGCGAATCGGATCCTTGATGGGCGTGCCTAAGTCGGCGGCATCCTTGACCTTGCGGTTGAAGCCGCCGATGTTGCGCACGCCCAGCATGGACATCAGCTGATAGCGGCGCTCCATCTCGGCCACGCACCAGCGCAACGCGTTCGCCGCCTGCTTCATATCGGTGACCACCGGCGCCAGCAAATGCGGAATGCCCTCGTACACCGACAATTCCAGCATCTTCGGATCGATCATGATCATGCGCACGTGTTCGGGCGTCGCCTTGTACAGCAGGCTCAAGACCATGGCATTGATGCCCACCGACTTGCCCGATCCGGTCGTACCCGCGATCAACAAGTGCGGCATGCGCGCGAGATCCGCCACCACCGGGATGCCGCCGATATCCTTGCCGAGCGCGATGGCCAGCGGCGAGGCCACATCGTCGTAGGGCTTGGACTTGATGATCTCGCCCAAGGTGACGATCTCGCGCTTCTCGTTCGGAATCTCCATGCCGATGACGGACTTGCCGGGAATGATCTCCACCACGCGCACGCTGATGGTGGATAGCGCCCGCGCCAGATCCTTCGAGAGGTTGCTGATCTGGCTGACCTTCACGCCCGGCGCGGGCCGCAGCTCGAAGCGCGTGATGACCGGCCCCGGCTGCACCGCCACCACTTCGGCCTCCACGCCGAAATCGCGCAGCTTGATCTCCACCAGACGCGACATCGCCTCCAGCGCCTCATCGGAATACGACTGCTCGCGCGGTCCCGGCTCGTCCAGCAACGACAGCGCCGGCAGCTCGCCGGATTTCGACGCCTCGAACAGCGGCACCTGGCGCTCGCGCTCGATGCGCTCGCTCTTCTCCGGGATGGGGGCCGGCGCCTCGATGCGCGGGGGCGGCCGCGCCGCGACCTTCTTCTGCTCCTCGCGCACCACACCCTGGCGTGCCTGTTTGCGCTGCTGCCCGGAGGCGAGTTCGCGGCGTTGTTCGACCTGCGTGATGGCCCAGTCGATGCCCTTCAACACCCACGCGCCCAACTTGTCCATGACCTCGAACCAGGACACACCGAGAAACAGTGCGACGCCCGCGAACCAAATGCCGAGCAGCAGCAAGGTGGCGCCGAGAAAACTCAAGGCCCGGGCGCCGCCACCGCCCACCAGCTTGCCCAACCCGCCGCCCGCACTGTTGGGCAGGGCAGACCCGTCCCAGTGCAGGGTCGCGAGGCCACAGCTTGCGAGCAGCGTGAACACGAACCCTGCGGCCCGCAACACGGTGTTGATGCGGGTGCGTGCGTCCGGCAGTGCCTGTTCCTTGTGCACCAGCCACCCCGCATAGGCCAGCATCACCGGAAACAAATACGCCGGCCGGCCGAACAGAAACAGGAAAAAGTCGGCGACCCACGCCCCGACCGGTCCGATCCAATTCGCCACCGCGTGCGGTGCGCCCGACTCCGTGATCCCGCCGGTGTCGGCAAATCCGGCATCCTGCAGATGAAAAGACAGCAGCGCGATCAGCAGAATGAGCGACAGGGCGCCGAGCACGAACAACGTGCCCTCGCGCAAGGCGCGGGTGACCGCCGCCGACAGCCTGCTCCTGGGTTTGCCCTTTTTCGCGGCAGGCACTTCCGACAATTCTAGACCCTTCATGATATTTACTGTTTAACTGGTTGAATAGTATGCGATAGTAACCCAGTCCGCCGCGGTGGTCCAACCTTGAAAAGTCGGAATCGCGCTCAACCTTGTTTGAACTGGCTGGCGCCGCCGGATTTACTTACCATGAGCCAGCGGGCTACACGTCCGCGGCGGCATTCGAAGAGAGGCAAATTATACATGAGCGTTGTCAGGCACAGTCCACTCCTCATCTTGGGGTCGGGGCCCGCGGGGTATACCGCCGCCGTGTATTCGGCCCGGGCCAATCGCTCGCCGCTGCTCATCACGGGCTTGGAGCAAGGCGGTCAGCTCATGACCACCACCGACGTCGACAACTGGCCGGGCGACGTGGAGCACTTGCAGGGCCCCGCTCTGATGGATCGCATGCGGCGCCACGCCGAGCGCTTCAACACCGACATCGTGCTCGACACCATCAACCGGGTCGAGCTCAAGCATCGCCCGTTTCGTTTGTTCGGCGATGAGGGCGAGTACAGCTGCGATGCCTTGATCATCGCCACCGGCGCATCGGCGAAATACTTGGGCCTGCCGTCCGAGGAGCTGTACCGCGGCAAAGGCGTTTCGGCCTGTGCCACCTGCGACGGGTTCTTCTACCGCGGCAAGGCCGTGGCCGTGGTGGGCGGCGGCAACACCGCCGTCGAGGAAGCCCTGTACCTGAGCAACATCGCGTCGCAGGTCACTCTGGTGCATCGTCGCGACAAGTTGAAGTCGGAAAAAATCCTGCAAGATCGGTTATTTGCACTCGAAAGTTCAGGCAAAGTCAGCTTCGCGTGGAATCACTCCGTCGATGAAATTCTGGGCGATGACGCCGGCGTCACCGGCGTGCGTCTGCGCGCGGTACACGGCAACGCCACGCGCACGCTCAACGTCGATGGGGTATTCATCGCCGTGGGACACCAGCCCAACACGCAGCTGTTCGAGAAGCAGCTCGAGATGCGCGGCGGTTATATCGTGGTCAAAGGCGGCCTGGACGGCGAGGCCACATCCACCAGCCTGCCCGGCGTATTCGCGGCCGGCGACGTGGCCGATCATGTGTACCGCCAAGCCGTGACCTCCGCAGGCACGGGCTGCATGGCGGCGCTCGATGCCGACCGCTATCTGGAGCGAATCGACGCCGACACCCACGCCGCGCCGCGTGCCGCCCACGCGTGATCGCTTCGCGCGCGCGCTTTCTGACGAGCATCGCCGATATCGATGCGACGAGCTGGAACACCTTGGCGGGCGCGAACCAGCCGTTCGTCCGGCACGAGTTCCTGCTGGCGCTGGAGGAGTCCGGTTGCGCGACCCCGCGCACCGGCTGGACACCCCGGCACCTGGTGATCGAGGATGCGCGCGGCAACGCCTTGGGCGCCCTGCCGCTGTACCTGAAGGGACACTCGCGCGGTGAGTTCGTGTTCGATTTCTCGTGGGCCAACGCCTACGCCCAGCACGGCCTCGAGTACTACCCCAAGCTCCTCTCCGCAGTCCCCTTCACCCCGGTGCGCGGCTCGCGCCTGCTGGTGGGCCCCACGGTGGACGCGCGCGCGATGTCCGATCTGCTGATCGAGATGGCGGCCGGTTACGCACGCTCGGAGGATCTGTCCTCCTGGCATATTTTGTTCCCGAGCGAGCCGAATCTCGCGGCGCTGAAACGCGCCGGACTCATCGAACGACGCGATTGCCAGTTCCACTGGTTCAATCAAGGCTACGAATCCTTCGACGCATTCCTGGCGACCTTTACCGCCGACAAGCGCAAGAAGGCCAAGCGCGAACGGCGGCGCGTGGCGGAAGCCGGCATCGAGTTCGATACGCGGCTCGGCGGCGAGATGGACGATGCGCTGTGGGACACCGTTTACGAGTTCTACGCCGATACGTTCCACCGTCACGGACACGATCCCTATCTCAATCTGAAGTTCTTCAAGCGCGTCGCGGCCGCCATGCCCGAACGACTCATGCTCAAAATTGCCCGGCACGGCAGCCAGCCCATCGCCGTCGCGATCTTCTTCATCGGCGACGATGCGCTGTTTGGGCGCTACTGGGGGGCCGGCGGCAACTACCACAGCCTGCATTTCGAGACCTGCTACTACCAGGGGATCGAATACTGCATCGAACACCGGCTGCAGCGGTTCGAGCCCGGCACCCAGGGCGAGCACAAGGTGCCGCGCGGTTTCGTGCCCACGTTGACCAGTTCCGCGCACGACATCTGCGACCCGCGCTTCGCCGCGGCCATCCGCGACTTCGCGCAGCGCGAAGCCCGTGGGGTGGATGCGTATGCTGCGGCCGTCAACGAGCACGTGCCGTACCACCGCGCCGCCGATGAGGAGTTGCACCTCTGAGCAGGCTGGTCTGGCTGGGCGAGCACGCAGAACCGGATTGGTTTCCACCCGTCGACCAGGCATTGCGAGATCCGCCTGGGCTGCTGGCGGCGGGCGGCGACCTGAATCCCACGCGCCTGCTCGCGGCGTACGAACGCGGCGTATTTCCCTGGTATTCGGCGCAGCAACCCATTCTCTGGTGGTCGCCTGACCCGCGCATGGTGTTGTTTCCCGACGAATTCGCCATTTCTCGCAGCCTGCGCAAGACCTTGCGCAACGGTCCGTACAGCACCCGCGTCGACCAGGCCTTTGGCGAGACCATCCGCGAATGCGCGGCGCCGCGGCGCTCGGGCCCGGAAACCTGGCTCAATGCCGACATGATCGACGCATATGAACGGCTTTTCGCGCTGGGTTTCGCCCATTCGATCGAAACGTATCTGGGCGGGCAGCTGGTCGGCGGCCTCTACGGCCTGCGCCTCGGCAACGTGTTCTTCGGCGAATCCATGTTCAGCCGCGCCAACGACTCGTCCAAGGTGGCCATGGCCCGTCTGGTCGAGGAGTGCCGCGCGCGCGGCATTCGGCTGATCGACTGCCAGGTCGCGAGCTCCCACCTGGCGAGCCTGGGAGCGCGGGAAGTGTCCCGAAGCGAATTCGTGGCCCTGCTCCGCCGCCACGTGCGGCGGGACCCCAGCGAGAATTGGGCGCAAAACCCGGTGTCGGAGCGCCCCGCCGCGGGCGACAGCGCGCGCGACGACGCCCGGTAAAATTGCTTTAACAGGGTGCTTTATGCACAATGCGCCCGGCTCATCCACCCCACGTATCACAAGGACGCATGTCAAAAGAAGAGGCAATTCAATTCGAGGGCGAGGTTGTCGAAACCCTGCCCAATACGACGTTTCGCGTCAAACTCAAGACTGGCCACGTCGTTACCGCCCACATTTCGGGCAAGATGCGCAAGAACTACATTCGAATCTTGACGGGCGATCAAGTCACGGTCGAAATGACTCCCTACGACCTGACCAAGGGCCGCATCGTCTACCGCGGCCGCTAAAACACAGCGCGCAGCCATCCCCTATTTTTTTAAAGGACGGGGTCGTCGTCCCGACGACCCCGTAGATTCGGCGCGCAAGCGCCTGGACAGTGACGAGGATTCTTGGCAGCCCTGGTGCCGCGCGACCGTGCTAGCCCTTTTACCTCTCAGCTCTCGTTCGACACCAGCGCCGGTTCGTCCGCCGCCTTGGTCTCGAGCTTCAGTTTCTCCCCGTCCTCGGCCAAGCTGACCTCCACATGCCCGCCGTTGACGAGCTTGCCGAACAGCAGCTCCTCGGCCAGCGGGCGCTTGATGAACTCCTGGATGATCCGGGCCATCGGCCGCGCGCCCATCTTCGGGTCGTAGCCTTTCTTGGCGATCCAACGCCGCGCCGGCTCATCGACCGAGATCGACACGTGTTTCTGCTCGAGTTGCGCCTCCGCCTCGACCAGCAATTTGTCGACCACCCGCTCGATGGTGTCCTGGTCCAGGTTCGCGAACTGCACCACGGCATCCAAGCGATTGCGGAATTCGGGCGAGAACAGGCGCCGAATCGCCTCCATGCCGTCATGCGCACTGTCCGACTGAGTGAACCCGATGCTCGGCCGGCTCATTTCGAAGGCCCCCGCGTTGGTGGTCATCACGATGATCACGTGGCGGAAATCCGCCTTACGGCCGTTGTTGTCGGTGAGCGTGCCGTGGTCCATGACCTGCAGCAGCAGGTTGAATACGTCCGGGTGCGCTTTCTCGATCTCGTCGAGCAGCAGCACGCAGTGCGGATGCTTGGCGATGGCCTCGGTGAGCAGGCCGCCCTGATCGAAGCCCACATAGCCCGGCGGCGCGCCGATCAGCCGCGAGACGGTATGCCGTTCCATGTACTCCGACATGTCGAAGCGCACGAACTCCACACCCATGGCGATCGCCAGCTGACGGGTGACTTCGGTCTTGCCGACGCCGGTCGGTCCCGAGAAGAGGAAGGATCCGACCGGCTTGCGCTGGTCGCCCAGCCCGGAACGCGACATCTTGATGGACGCCGACAGCGCCTCGATCGCCTTGTCCTGGCCGAAAATCGTGAGCTTCAAGTTGCGCTCGAGATTCTTGAGCACGTCGCGGTCGGACAGCGACACGTTCTTCGGCGGGATGCGCGCGATGCGTGCGACGACGTTTTCGATCTGGCGCACCGTCACCGACGACTCGCGGTTCTCGACCGGCTTCAAGCGCAGATTCGCCCCCGCCTCGTCGACCACGTCGATGGCCTTATCCGGCATGTGCCGGTCGTTGATGTGGCGCGCCGCCAATTCGGCCGCCGCCTGCAAGGCATCGTCTTCGTATTTGACGCCGTGATGCTCCTCGTAGCGGGTCTTGAGGCCCCGCAGGATGTCGATGGTGTCCTGCACCGAGGGTTCGGTGATGTCGATCTTCTGGAAGCGCCGCGCGAGGGCGTGGTCCTTCTCGAAGATGCCGCGGTATTCGTTGTACGTGGTCGAGCCGATGCAGCGCAATTCGCCGTTCGCGAGCGCCGGTTTGATGAGATTGGACGCATCCATCACGCCGCCCGAGGCGGCGCCGGCGCCGATGACGGTGTGGATCTCGTCGATGAACAGGATGGCGCCCGGCTGCTTCTTGACCTCGGCGAGCACGGCCTTCAACCGCTTCTCGAAATCGCCGCGATACTTCGTGCCGGCGACCAGCGAGCCCATGTCGAGCGAATAAATCGTGGCATCGAGCAGCACGTCGGGAACCTGGTTCTCGACGATCATGCGCGCCAGACCCTCGGCGATGGCGGTCTTGCCCACGCCGGCCTCGCCCACGTACAGGGGGTTGTTCTTGCGCCGGCGGCACAGGATCTCGATGGTGCGCTCCACCTCGAGCTTGCGCCCGATCAACGGGTCGATCTTGCCCTTGCGCGCGGCATCGTTCAGGTTGGTGGCGTACTTCTCGAGCGCACTGCCGCCGCCCTCGCCGTCGCGCTCGGCGTCGCCGGTGGTGCCGCCCTCTTCGCGCTCGCTGCGCTCCTCGCCGCCCGCCTTCGACAGGCCGTGGGCGATGAAATTGACCACATCGAGACGCGACACATCCTGCATGCTCAGCAGGTACGCCGCGTGGGACTGTTTCTCGCTGAAAATGGCGACCAGCACGTTGGCGACGGTCACCTCTTTCTTGCCGCTGGACTGGACGTGGAATACAGCGCGCTGCAGCACCCGCTGGAACCCCAGCGTGGGCTGAACGTCGCGGTCCTCGCCCGCCGGCAGCCGCGGCGTCGTCTGGTCGATGAATTGCTTCAGTTCGGTCTTGAGCTTGGCGGTGTCCGCCCCGCAGGACTTCAAGATCTCCCGCACCTTGGGGGTATCCACGATCGCGAGCAGCAGATGCTCGACGGTCATGAATTCATGCCGTGCCTCGCGGGCGCTGGCGAACGCATCGTTCAAACAGAATTCGAGTTCTTGACTAAGCACGGATTATGCCTCTTCTAGCGTTGCCATCAATGGATGCTGATGTTGTCGCGCATACGCGATCACCTGAGCCACCTTGGTCTCCGCGATTTCATAAGTGAATACACCGCACACTCCCTTGCCCTTGGTATGTACCTCGAGCATAACGCGAGTTGCCTTGGTGCGGTCCATCGCAAAGAAACGTTGCAGGATATCGACGACGAATTCCATGGGAGTGTAGTCGTCATTGATGAGGACTACTGTATACAGGGGCGGGCGCTTGAGTTTTGGCGCCGCTTCCTCGACCACCAGCCCCGTTCCGTCCCGACCGCGTTCAATGTCGCTCATGAATGAATAGTTTATAGGGTGCGTTATCGTGCTTTACAAGCCGTGCAAGCAAAACCAGGTTGTGAAGGCCAATGTCGCCAAACAGTGTCACATTATTTTCACAAGCAAAAACAAATGCTTGAGCGAGCAAGCGGCGCTCCGTATGATTACCCGACTGGCAACCCTTATGCGCGCGGTATGGCCGCCGCCCCCACTTAAGCGATAACGCGCAGACCCGACCATGCTTGATACGCGCACGACCCAATGGCTGTCCCGTTTGGAAGACAACGGCCCGAATCTGGTATCGCTCGTCTTGGCGGTGCTGATCGCCGTGCAGCTGGCGAGCCTCGCCATCGGTGCCTTGAGCGGGCGCGTCAAATCGCCCCAGCCGGTGGTCGCCGCCCGGGCCGCCTTACCCCGCCAACACTCGGGTGTGGACGTTCAAAAGGTGGTCTCGGCCCATTTGTTCGGCATCGCCACCGTCGATCCCAGCACCCAAGACCCGGCCAATGCGCCCCTCAGCAGCGCCAATCTGGTGCTGACCGGAACGATTGCAAGCCAGGACCCCAAACACGGCATCGCCATCATCAGCGATGGCGGCCCCGCCAAGGTGTACTCGGTGGGGGATAACGTCAACGGCGCCTCGTTGCATTCGGTCTACCTGGACCATGTGATTCTGGACCGCGCCGGGGCGCTCGAGACCTTGCAGTTGCCGAGGCTGTTGACCGGCAGCCGGCCGGCGCCGCCGGTCGGCAGGCGCCCGGGCGGCGACTCCCGCACCGTCGCCGCCGTGGACAACATTCGCCGCATGGTGCAGCAGGACCCGGGATTGCTCGACCAGGTGATGCGCACCGTCGCCTCCTACGACAATACGGCGGGCAAGTTACGCGGCTTTCGCGCCTATCCCGGCAGGAATCGTGCGATTTTCAACAAATTAGGATTGAAACCCGGGGACCTGGTCACGGCAATCAACGGCACGGTGTTGGACGATCCTCAGCGCAGTCAGGAGGTCTTCAACACGATTCAGTCGTCCGATCATGTGACCGTGACCATCGAACGCGCTGGTCAGAAGCAAGACATTACCCTCAATATCGCCCAAGTGGCTGCGCAGGCCACCAAGGATCTGGAGGGAGACTCTTCGGCGGCGGCCGCTCCTCCGAATGGTATGCCCGCCGGTGCGGGGCCGAGCAGCCCAGCATCCAGTCTGCCGAACAGTAGGAATGAGAACCCAGAATGACCAGTATCGATCCGCACTCTCCCTCCCGCACCGTATCGGTCGGCGTACTCGCGGTTTTGCTCGTGGCGATGTCGTTGCCTGCGGCGCCTCAGTCGAGAATGCCGCCGCCGCGCCAGCAGGACGGCCCGACCATCACGCCCAATTACAAAGACGCCGACCTGAGCCAGATCATCCAGGCGGTGAGCGAAGTGACGGGCAAGAATTTCATCATCGATCCGCGCGTCAATGCCAAGGTCACCATGCTGTCCGCGACGCCCATGTCGCCGGCGGCCTTCTACGAGGCCTTCCTCGCCGTACTGCAGGTCTATGGCTATGTCGCCGTTCCGGCCGGCAAGGTCATCAAGATCGTCCCGAACACCGACGCCCGGCAGCTGCCCTCCATCGATCTGCCGAACGACGTGAGCACGACCTCGGATGAGATCGTGACGCAGATCATCACCATGAAAAACGTGAGTGCCGCCCAACTCGTACCGCTGCTGCGCCCGTTGATCCCCCAGCAGGGGCATCTGGCGGCCTACCCGAGCGGCAACATGCTCATCATCTCGGACCGCGCCAGCAACGTCAGCCGCATCATGAAGATCATCCAGCGCATGGACGAGAGCGGCGATGAACCGGTGGAAATCATCCAGCTGAAGAACGCGAGCGCCACCGAACTGGTGCGCACGGTGAATTCCCTGAGCCAGGGCCAGGCCGCGGAAGGCGCGGGGGCGCCGGTGAAGATCGTTGCCGACGAGCGCACCAACAGCGTTCTGGTGAGCGGCGAGAAATCGCTGCGGCTCAAGATCAAGGCCCTGATCATCAATCTCGACACTCCCCTGTTGAGCGGCGGCGACACCCAGGTGCGCTACCTGCGTTATGCCGACGCGGAGAAGATCGCCGACAAGCTGAAGGGTCAGGCCAGCGCCTCCGCCAAGGCGCTGGCCGGTCCGCAGGGAAGCGCGCCGGCCGCCGCCAGCGGCAGCAGCGGCGCGAACGTGGACGCCAGCGTCACCATTTGGGCCGACGTGGCCACCAACGCCCTCATCATCACCGCCCCGCCGAAAATCATGAAAGGCCTGATGGCGGTGATCGACAAACTCGACATCCGCCGCGCCCAGGTGCAGGTCGAGGCCATCATCGTGGAAGTCGACGTGAACAAGAGCTCGAACTTGGGCGTACAATGGATTCTGTACGGCCAGGGTTCGACCATACCTGCCCTCGTCACCAATTTGCCGGGCAGCGGCACCAGCATCGTCGACCTGGCCGCGGCCGCATTGAGCGGCAGCCTCACCAGCAGCACCACCAGCACGAGCAACACCACCAGCAGCTCCGCCCTCAGCAGTTCCACCCTCGGCACCGGGGCAACGCTCGCCATCGGGCGCTTCAATTCCACGGGCACGAACTTTGCCGCCATCGTCCAGGCCTTGCGCAGCGACGGTTCGAGCAACATCATTTCGACGCCCTCCCTCATCACCATGAACAACGAGGAAGCCGAGGTCAAAGTGACCCAGGAGATCCCGTTGATCACCGGTTCGTACACCAACAGCACCGCGAGCGTCGCGGGCACCACCAGCCCCTTCGAGACCATCCAGCGTGAAGAGGTCGGCACCATCTTGAAGGTGACCCCGCACATCAACGAGGGCAATTCGGTGCAGCTGAAGATCGAGCAGGAAGACTCCTCGCCCGGCGCCAAGCTCACCGACTCGGCGGACATCTCCACCAACAAGCGCTCGATCAAGACCACGGTGCTGATCGAGGACGGCGGCATCATCGTGCTCGGCGGCCTGATGTCGGACACGGTCACCGAGAGCGAAGACCGCGTCCCCGTGTTGGGGGCCATTCCCCTGCTGGGCAACCTGTTCAAGTCGCGCAGCGGTTCGCGCCAGAAGAAGAACCTGCTGGTGTTCATCCGCCCGAAGATTCTGCGCGACGCGGATGCGACCGAAGATCTCAGCGAATCGAAGTACAACGAAACGCGGCAGAGCGAGAAAACCCTCAACAAGGGCAAGATCACCTTGTTGCCGGGCGAGAAACAACCCGTCATACCGAGCATACCCAAAGGGTATGCGCTGCCGCCGGCCTCGCCGCCGTCCATCACCAACCCCGGCGGCGCCACACCGAATGGGGTCGTAGCGCCGCCGGCGGCTGAACGGAGCCCCACGCTGCGGGTGGACCCGACCACGCCCAGGTCGCTCCCGCCCTCGTCCGGTGCGACGCCTCCGCCGGGGGCTGCGTCGCCGCCGGCTCCCGCCACGACACCACCCGGGACACCGCAGCCATGAGCGCCTCGCAGTCATGAACGCCGAACTGGAACAGCCGGCTCAGCGCAAACTCTCGTTCCCGTTCGCCAAGCGCCACGGGGTGCTGGTGCGGGGCATCGTCAACGATGTGGCCGATACGGTGTGCCGCCCCGGTGTCACACCGCAGGCGCTGTCGGAAGTGCGGCGCTTCGTCGGCGTGCCGCTGAAGCTCGAGCGCGTCTCCATCGAAGCCTTCGATTCGATGCTGCGGGTCGCTTACGAAGCGGGCTCGGGCGCCGCGATGCAGATGCTGGAAGGCTTGGATGACAACACCGATCTTGCGCATCTCGCCGAGGACATCCCCGAATCCTCGGATTTGCTCGAAAGCGACGACGAGGCACCGATCATTCGCCTCATCAACGCCCTGCTCACGCAGGCGGTCAAGGAAAACGCGTCGGACATCCACGTCGAACCCTACGAGAACCGCCTGGTCATCCGCTTTCGCGTCGATGGCGTGCTGCGCGAGGTGCTGCAGACCAAGCGCGCCGTGGCGCCGCTCGTGGTGTCGCGCATCAAGGTCATGTCGAAGCTCGACATCGCCGAGCGCCGACTGCCCCAGGACGGCAGAATATCCCTGCGCATCGCCGGCCGCGCCGTCGACGTGCGCGTCTCCACGCTGCCCTCCGGACATGGCGAGCGGGTGGTGCTGCGCTTGCTGGACAAGCAGGCCGGGCGAATCGAGCTGACCTCGCTCGGCATGGATCCGCGCACGCAGGCCATGATGGATGAAATCATCCACAAACCCCACGGCATCATTCTGGTGACCGGTCCCACGGGCTCGGGAAAGACCACCACGCTGTACGCAGCGCTCGAGCGCATCAACGACAATACCCGCAACGTCATGACCGTCGAGGACCCGATCGAGTACTACATCGACGGTATCGGCCAGACCCAGGTCAACACCAAGGTGGAAATGACCTTCGCGCGCGGCCTGCGGGCCATTTTGCGTCAAGACCCTGACGTGGTCATGGTCGGCGAAATCCGCGATCTGGAAACCGCGCAGATAGCCGTCCAGGCGAGCCTGACGGGTCACCTCGTGCTCTCCACGCTGCACACCAATACGGCCGTGGGCGCAGTCACCCGCTTGCGGGACATGGGCATCGAACCGTTTCTGCTGTCGTCGAGTTTGATCGGCGTGATGGCGCAGCGCCTGGTGCGCGTGCTCAATCCGGCGACGCGCGAACCGTTTCTCTCCGGGGAATACGAGCGACGCTTGCTCAATCTCGACCCCAAGGCGGATCCGGTGCAGCTCTACCGCCCGAGCCCCGAGCCGGGCACCGGCTACCGCGGCCGCACCGGCATTTACGAGCTGATCGCGGTGGACGATCATATGCGGACCATGATCCACGACGGCTCCTCCGAACAGGACCTGGAGCGCTATGCGCGCACCGCCAGTCCCGGCATCCGCGACGACGGCCGCCGCAAGGTGCTCGAGGGCGACACGACGCTCGAAGAAGTTCTGCGCGTCACTCGAGAGGATTGATGGGTGCGTTCGAATATACCGCGCTCGATGCTCAGGGACGCGAACGCAAAGGTCTGATCGAGGGGGACACCCCCAAACACGTCCGGCAGCTGCTGCGTGAGAAGCACTTGCTGCCGATGGAAATCCACGAGACCGCGGAGCGCGAACTCAAACAGAGCCGCCGCCGCTCGCTGCTGCGCCGCGGCCTGTCCACCTTGGACCTGGCGCTGCTCACCCGTCAGCTGGCCACGTTGCTGCGCTCCGGATTGCCGCTCGAGGAATCGCTGCAGGCGGTCGCCGAACAAACGGAAAAGCCGCGCGTGCAGCGAATCGTGCTCGGCGTTCGCAGCAAGGTGGTGGAGGGCCACCCCCTGGCCGACGGGCTCAAAGACTTCCCGCAGGCCTTTCCGGAGATCTATCGGGCCACCGTCTCCGCGGGGGAGCAATCCGGCAAGTTGGACTCGGTGCTCGAGCGTCTCTCGGATTACACCGAATCGCGCCAGGTCATGGGACAACAGGTCAGCAACGCCCTGGTATATCCCATCGTCCTGATGGTGCTGTCGTTCGCCATCGTCTCGTTCCTGCTCGCCTATGTCGTACCCCAGGTGGTGGCCGTGTTCGAGTCGGGGCACCAGGAGCTGCCCATCGCCACGCGCATTCTCATCGGCCTGAGCGACTTCGTGCGCCACTATTGGTTCTACGCGGTGATCCTGTTCGCGATCGCGACGTGGGGCTTCTTGCGCTGGCTCGAGGCCCCCGAAGCGCGGCTGCGCTTCGACCGGTTCCTGTTGCGCGTGCCGCTGGTCGGCAAGCTCATCCGCGGTGTGAACACCGCCCGCTTCGCGCGAACCTTCAGCATTTTGACGGCCAGCGCGGTGCCCGTGCTCGAGGCGTTGCGCATCTCCGCCGAGGTGGTCAACAACATGCCGATGAAACAGGCCGTCGAGGATGCCGCACTGCGGGTGCGCGAGGGCGCCCCCATCGGCAAGTCCCTGGCCGCCCGCAAACTCTTCCCCCCCATGATGATTCATCTCATCAGCAGCGGCGAAAGCAGCGGCGAGCTCGAAAAAATGCTCGAACGCGCCGCTTCCAACCAGGAACGTGAAATGGACGGCCTGCTCTCGACCATGACCAACCTGCTGGGGCCGTTCATGGTGGTGTTCATGGGCGCCGTGGTGATGTTCATCGTCATTGCGCTGCTGCTGCCGATATTCCAACTGAACGATCTGGTGAAGTAGCAACGACGGCGGGTGGTGGAAGCGTGAAACAGAAGCGCGTAGCAGTGGCCCATGACAGATGTGCGTAACGGACGCGTGAACGGCCGCGCGTCCCAGACTGTGCGCCAGGGTATTGCGCGCGGGACGCATTTCCGTTTATAAGACCCGCGTGTTCAACCCCTGGCCCAACTAACCTTCGGTAGCATGAGCGAAAAACCCGAATCGGATGAGTTCGAGGAAGAAGACGCGGAGGACGTGGCGCCGGGCAGCGACGATGTGGACGTCGATCACATCATGCGCGACGTCGAGTCGCAGCGCCGACGCGCGCCCAAGGGGGGCGCGGAACCTGCGTGGCGGCGCCTCGAGCGTGTGATGGAGGAGCGTCGCACGGCGGAACTGTTGAGCGACTTCGACGACTACGAAATAGACGACGTGGCCGGCGTCGGCGCCGATCTCGGCGCGGAAGATGACGAAGCCCCGGCAGCGCCGGAACGCGTGGTCGAACGGAGAAAGAAGAGCCGCTGAAGCGGTTGCCGCGGATGCCGCTCCGCGCGTTCGACGAATCGATGGGATACTACCCATCGCATGACGCCGACAGATCAGTATTCGGAACGATTGGGACAGCGCGAACGGCGGCTGGCTCATTTCGATCGTCTGCACGAGCGCATCGGTACGGCGCGTCTGTCGTTGGCCGCGGCGTTTCTGCTGCTGGCATGGTTTTGCGTCGTGCGCAGGACCCCCTCGACCCTCTGGTTGCTCATTCCGGGAAGTCTGTTTCTCGCCATCGTCCTCTACCACCAGCGGGTCCGCACCGGTCGCGGCCTCGCGCAGCGCGCGGTCGATTTCTGCCGCGCCGGCGTCGAACGGCGCGATGGACGACGCCAGGGCCATGGATTGCCGGGCGACAGGTTCAACGATCCTCATCATCTTTACGCTGCCGATCTCGATCTGTTCGGCAATCAAAGCCTGTACGAGCGCCTGTGCTCGGCGCGCACGCCCATGGGCGAGAACGTGCTCGCGCGCTGGTTGCTTGCGCCCGCCGATCTTGCGACGATCCTCGAACGACAAACGTGCGTCACGGAGCTGCGCGACCGGCTGGATTTGCGCGAGGACCTCGCCATCATGGGCGATACGCCGCGCCTGGCCCTGCACCCCGACGCCATCACGACTTGGATCGATGCGCCGGCCGAACTGGCAGGCCGATGGCTGCGCGGCACCACGGTAGGTCTGGCCGCCTTGGCGGTCCTGACCGCCGCCATCTGGGCAATCTGGGGGATTGCCTTCCCGCTGCTGCTGGTGCTGGTGCTCGAGGCGGCCCTGAGCTATGCATTGCGCCACCGCGTGCATCGCTGCATCTCGGGCATCGAAAACGCCTACGAGGACCTCAAACTGCTGGCGACGCTGCTGCGTCGGATCGAGGCGGAAGGGTTCGATTCGCCGCCGCTGCGGGCGCTGTGTTCGAAGCTGTCGTCACACTCGATGACGGCGTCGAGCACCCTCTCGAGGCTCGCCACCCTCGTGAATTTCGTCGAGGCGCGCCGCAACCCCTTCCTCGCGCCCTTGATGCTGCCGCTGATGTACACCATCCAGTCGGCTCTCGCGGCCGAACGATGGCGGGCACGGCACGGCCGGGTCGTCGCCTCGTGGCTCGAGGTGCTCGGCGAGATCGAGGCGCTGGAATCGATCGCCGGATATGCCTTCGAGCGGCCCGAGGATCCGTTCCCGGAGTTTCGCGAAGGCGCCGCGGCATTCACGGCCTCAAGGCTCGGCCATCCGCTGATCGCCGCGCAAACGCGGATCCGCAACGATGTCGACCTGTCCGGCGAGACCCGCGTTCTGCTGGTGAGCGGCTCGAACATGTCGGGCAAGAGCACGCTGCTGCGCGCGATTGGGATGAACACCGTGCTGGCAATGGCCGGCGCGCCGGTGTGCGCGGCACGGCTCGAACTCACCCCGTTGCAAGTCGGCGCCAGCATCCGCGTGAACGACTCGCTGTACGAAGGCAGTTCGCGCTTCTATGCGGAGATCACCCGCTTGCGCCAGCTGTTCGAACCGTCGCAGTTGCCGCTGCTGTTCCTGCTGGACGAGCTGCTGCAGGGAACGAATTCGACCGATCGGCGCATCGGCGCGCAGGGCGTGGTGCGCGCCTTGTTGGCACGCGGCGCCATCGGCTGCATCAGCACGCACGACTTGGCGCTCACCGACGGCACCGACCTGCGCGACGGGGCGTTGCGCAACGTGCACTTCCAGGATGAACTCGCCGACGGCAAGCTCTCCTTCGATTTCAAACTGCGCGACGGCGTGGTGACCAAGAGCAACGGCATCGAGCTGATGCGTGCGATCGGCCTCGACGTTTGAACCGCAGGTATTGCAGGCGCTCATCGGGAGGTCTTGCGCAGGCGAGGACGCCCCCTCGCTTGCCGGGAGAGCAGCTTGCTAGTGAAAATTCCGCGACACCACCACCAATTCGCCCAGCAACTTCGATAAATCGGTCAATCGCTGCGCCACGACGTGCAGCACATCGCCCTCGCGCTGCAGCTTGCCGCGCACCAGGAGGAGCCTGGATTCGATCAAGGCCGCCCGCTGCGCCGCCGCCACCCGCTCCCACACGATCAAGTTCACATACCCTGTTTCGTCTTCCAGGGTGACGAAGATCACGCCGCTGGCGCTGCCCGGCCGCTGCCGCGTGATGACCAATCCCGCGGCCGTCACCAGCCGGCCGTTGGGCTGCTCCCAGAGCTCCTGATTGGGCATGGCGCCGCGGGCCGCCAGCCGGTCGCGCAGCAGCGTCAACGGGTGCCGGCGCAGCGTCAGGCCGGTGCTGCCATAGTCGGCGACGATGTCCTGGCCTTCCTGCGGCGCACGCAGCAGCGGCACGCCCTCGTCGACCACGGTTTGCGCCGGCAACAGCGGCAGCACGCGTTCCACGCCGCTCACCTCCCACACGGCTCGATGCCGGTGTCCGGCGAGATCCTTAAGCGCATCGGCCGCGGCCAGCGCTTCGAGATCGCGGCGATCGAGCGCAGCCCGTTCGGCCAGATCCGCAATGTGCACGAACGCCTGCTTGGCGCGCGCCGCCAACAAGCGCTGCGCGCCGTCCTGCGACAAGTGCTTGACCAAGCGCAACCCCAAGCGCAGCGCCGGACGGCCGTCCTCCCGCCGCTCGAGGGTGCAATCCCAATCGCTGACGGCCACCTCAACCGGCCGCACCTCGACGCCATGCGCGCGCGCATCGCGCACCAACTGCGCCGGGGCGTAGAAACCCATCGGCTGGCTATTGATCAGCGCCGCACAGAATGCCGCCGGTTCATGCTGCTTCAGCCACGAGGAGGTATAGACGAGCAGTGCAAAGCTCGCGGCGTGGGCCTCCGGAAAGCCATAGTCGCCGAAGCCCAGTATTTGCTTGAAGATTTGGTTGGCGAAACTTTCCTGATAACCGCGTTCCCGCATGCCGTCGATCAATTTTTTTTGAAAGGGCTCAAGACCCCCCTTGCGCTTCCACGCCGCCATAGCACGCCGCAATTCGTCGGCCTCGCCGGCCGTAAAACCGGCCGCTTTGATGGCCAGTTGCATCACCTGCTCCTGGAAAATGGGCACGCCCAATGTGCGCTTGAGCACCGTCTCGACGGCCTCGCTCGGATAGGTCACCGGCTCCTCGCCGCTGCGTCGGCGCAGGTACGGATGCACCATCTCGCCTTGAATGGGACCCGGCCGCACGATCGCCACTTCGATCACCAGATCGTAGTAATTGCGAGGACGCAAGCGCGGCAGCATGGCCATTTGAGCGCGCGATTCGATCTGGAAGACGCCGATGGTGTCGGCGCGGCAGATCATATCGTAGACAGAGGGGTCGTCCTGCGGCACGGTGGCCAGGTCGAGCATTCCCGCCGCCGTGTTCGGGCCCCCGAACCGGTTGACCAGGTCGAAGGTACGCCGTATCGCGCTCAACATGCCGAGCCCCAGCACGTCGACCTTGAGCAATCCCAACGCATCGAGATCGTCCTTGTCCCACTGGATCACCGTGCGTTCGGGCATGGTGGCGTTTTCGATGGGAACCAATTCATCCAAGCGGCCGCGTGCGATGACGAAGCCGCCCACGTGCTGCGACAGATGGCGCGGAAACCCAAGGATTTCCGTGGTGAGAGCCATCAGGCGCTGCGTCGTCGGGTCGGCCGGATCGAACCCCGATGCACGGACGCGCTCCGGATCGATGCGTTGGCCGTCCCACCATTGCATGCCGCGCGCGAGTCGTTCCACTTGCGCGAGATTCAATCCCAAGGCCTTGCCCACGTCGCGCAGGGCGCTGCGCGGCCGGTAGGAAATGACGGTGGCCGCCAGCGCCGCGCGTTCCCGGCCGTACTTTTCATAGATGTGCTGAATGACCTCCTCACGGCGCTCGTGTTCGAAATCCACATCGATGTCCGGCGGCTCGTTGCGTTCCTTGGAAATGAACCGTTCGAACAGCATCGCCATGCGGGAGGGATCCACCTCGGTGACTCCTAAGCAGAAACAAACGACGGAATTGGCGGCAGAACCCCGTCCCTGGCAGAGTATTTGCTGCGAACGGGCATACTGCACGACTTCGTGCACGGTGAGAAAGAACGGCTCGAACTTCAGGTCGGCGATCAGGGTCAATTCATGCTCGATGGTTTCGAGCACGTTGGGCGGTGTGCCCGCGGGCCAGCGCTTGGCGCAGCCGCGCAGCGTCAACGCACGCAAGTGACTGGTCGGAGTTTCGCCCGCGGGCACGATCTCCTCGGGATATTCGTACCGCAGTTCATCGAGCTTGAAGGTACAACGTTCGGCGATCGCCAGCGACTGCGCGAGCAAGGGAGCGGGATACAGCTCCTGGAGGCGCTGCAACGGCCGCAAACTGCGCTCGCCGTTGGGAAACAAGGCGTATCCCACCGCATGCAGCGGTGTGTTCAAACGAATCGCCGTCAGCACATCCTGCAAGGCGCGGCGGCTGCGCCGATGCATGTGCACATCGCCCGCAGCGACTCGCGGAAGATCCAATGTCTGGCCCAGGGTCTCGAGGAGTTCCAAACGCCGCGTGTCGAAACCACCGGTCAGCAGTTCCACGCCGATCCATAAGCGTCCGGCAAAGCGCTCGCGCAGCCAACGACCGTCCAGGTCGTGTTGCGCCTGGCAGGCTCTTGGCGCGCGGGGCAGCCAGATGATGAGGCAGCCATCGAGGCTGTGGTCGAGATCGGCGCGCTCGAGCCGGTAGGTACCCTTCGCCGCGGCGCGGCGGCACCGACTCACCAGACGGCTGAGCGCACCATAGCTCGTTCGATCCGTCGCCAGCGCCACGAACTTGAGACCGTCCACGCATGTAAATTCGGCGCCGATGATGAGCGGCAGGCAGGCCTGTTTGGCTGCCATATGGGCACGCACCACGCCCGCCAGCGAGCACTCATCGGTGATGGCCAGCGCCCGATACCCCAGCTCCGCCGCCCGCAGGACCATCTCCTCGGGCTGCGATGCGCCCCGCAGGAATGAAAAATTGGTCAAGGCATGCAATTCGGCGTACATGAACCGGCCTCAAGCGAACACGCCGTGCAAGTACCAGCGCTGGGTTTGTCGTTCCTGAAAAATCCACCAGCGGGCGCCTTGCGTCTGACGCGCGATGTAGTAATCGCGCGCGACGCCTTTGCCATCCCACCAGCCGCTTTCGATGCGTTCCGGGCCCTCTTCCAGGATCAAACCGCGATGCAACTGCTCGAGATCCGCGGGGGACAGCAGCACGGGCTCGGCCAGCAACCAGACCGGTCGCGGCATGTCGGGATGGGCTCGCAGCGGCTGCGCCGCGGCGGTGGCGGTGAGAGAAAGCTCCTGCACTCGCTGCCAGGCCGCTTCGGGCCGATGCTCGCAGACGGCAACGAGTCCATACACCGCAGCCTCGCCCAAGCGCGCACGCAGACGCTCCACCAATTGCGGCGCCGAGTCGCGCCCCCCGCGCAATCCGGCGAAGGCATCGAGTGAACTGCCCGACAGCGGCTGCAGCGAGCCCGACAGCAATTCCATGCCTCTGACCGGCGCGGGCAGTTCCAGGCGATTCAGCTTCTCATCGAGCACGTCGCCCAAGCGGCGGCGTTCACTCGTGATGCTCGCCAACCCCAACCGCACGCGCGTCATCGGCAGCATGCGGTGCCGCAATCGCAGTTCCAGGGCTTGCACACCCGCCTGACGTTCGCGTAAGAACTGCGCGCAGCGCCCGATCAGCGGTTCCACCGCCTTTTGCAGATAGACGGCGGTTTCGATCTCCATCTCGAAATCGCAGCGCTCGCGGAATCGTTCACGCGGCACGAAGGCTCTGCGCGGCGCGGCTTGTTTGGCCAAGGCGATATCGAGGTCCCGCACCGCGGCCGGACTCAAGCGTCGCGCCACGCCGGCACGCGGCAAGCGCAGCAAGTCCCCCATCCGGGTCACGCCCATGGAGCGCAAGGTTTGCAGGCGTTCGGGATCCCAGCAGGTACACGCGATGGTCAACTCGGCAATGGCGTGCGCCAGCGCACCGGGGTCTTCGATGCGAACCTGCTTGCCGGCGCGAGCCAGCCACAAGGCAGCCAGCGTCGTGGGCGCCGTCGCACTGAAGCTGCGCAAGGCCAGCCGGCTCCAAGTCGCATCGAGGTCCGCATGCAAACCCTCCAACGAACCGAACAATTTCACGCTGCCCCTGATCTCCAACAACAAGGCATTGGGCATTTCGATGCTGACCAAGGAGGTGAATCGCTGCGCAAACAGGCTCAGACGCGGCAGCATGACGGCCGCTTGCGATTCGCTCAGCTCCGGAAACACGACGGCATACCACAGCTGCCGCGTGCGCGGCCGGACGGCTTGAGAAGCAGGCCGTACCGTCGTCAGAACGGGCGGCGGCGGTGTCAGGGCACGTTTGCGCAGCTCAGCGGCGGCCGGACTGGTGCCTCCATGGTTACTCTCATGGCTACCCGCGCGGCCATTCCCATGACTACTTGCGTGGCCATCCTCGTGGCTACTTCCGTAGCCACCTCCGTCGTCATCCGCAAATAAGTCCGCAGTCGATGCCGTCGCCGCCGCGCGCAGCCCCGCGCTACGCCGGCCGCCGGCATGCCGGCCGCGCATTTTCATGCAGAGCGAAATTCGACGGGGCCGGGCCGCCCGCCTTGCACCTTGACCAGTTCGAGGTGGGTTTCGGGTTCACCTCGCGTCATCAACAAACGCAGGCTGGCAGGCGAAGACTCGAACCGATGACGCTCGGGACGAAACAGCACGCCGAGCGAGCCGCCCGCTTCCGCCGCGAGTTTCAACCGCCGCAGCCAACGATCGTCGGTGCCTTGCAGCCACAACAAGACAGCCGCGCACACACCCGAACTCAATGCCTGTTCGGCAGCCCACAAGGCTTCCATGGCGCTCGCCGGGCGCACCACCAATAAACGACTGAGATCGATTCCCTGCTGCGTCAGCGCCGGCGCATAGGGCTCATGGGGTGGATCGATCCAGACCAGCCAGGGAGCCTCTCCGATGCGATGCTGACATTCCACCAGAGCAGGGAGAAACAGCTGGATTTCACCGAGACCGGTTGTCTCCAGCAACACCTCGACGAGCGACGCCGTCGGCCAACCGCCTCCCGGTAACCGCGCATCGAGCGCGCTTCGACCGGTGGACCAAACCGGACGGGACGGGCTGGCCGAGGCGTCTTTTAACTTCCAGACGCGTGCATCGGCCAAGATCTCCGCAAGCGATGCCTTCTCACGCAGCATCCACGTCTTTACCGCGACGAAGCACTCCGACCACGACCCCTTCGATAATCATGGGCTGTTCCTTGAGATTGACCCGGATAGGTTCGAAATCCGTGTTCTCAGGCAACAGCCAGACGATCGTGCCTTCCTGCCGGTAGCGTTTGACGGTGACCTCGTTTTCCAGGCGCGCCACCACGATCTGGCGATTGCGTACTTCGGGAGTGCGGTGCACGGCAACCAGGTCGCCATGCAGAATGCCGGCGTTTTTCATGCTCATGCCCTGCACCTTCAGAAGGTAGTGCGGCTGCGGCTGGAAGAGTTGAGGGTCGATTTGATAGCGGGTTTCGATGTGTTCCTCGGCCAGAATGGGACGGCCGGCGGCCACTCGGCCGATGAGCGGCAAGCCCAGCTGCTCACGCAGGATGTCTTTGAGTTGAATGCCGCGCGACGCGCCGGGGATCAGATCGATCGCACCCTTGCGTTGCAGGGCGCGCAAATGTTCTTCGGCGGCATTGGGAGATTTGAAGCCGAGCGTGCGCGCGATTTCGGCGCGGGTCGGCGGCATGCCGCTTTCGGCGATGGCGTCTTGAATCAGCCTGAGGACTTGAGTTTGACGGGGCGTGAGATCCGACATGCATCACCTGTATATGTAGACAGTGGCTGTTATTATATACAGCAATGATGGACTGGCAAGTAGTCCGAGGTCACGGTAATTTGCCGGATCCTCGAAACCCACCGCCTCTCCACTGTTTTTCCAGGGAATCATGTCAACAACACCAGACGACGCACGCGATCGAGCCTTGGGAATGGATCAGACCATCACCCGCCGCGACTTCATGAATGGGATGGCCTTGAGCGCCGGAATCGCCGCCTCCGGCTCTTTGTTCGCTTCTCCCGCCACCGCGCCGGCGCCGCCCCTGTCGTCGCTGCCAGCGGGCGCTCAGGACGCCTACGGTTACTACCCGCCCCTGCTCACCGGGATGCGCGGCAGCCACCCTGGGTCCTTCGAGGACGCTCACGCGCTGCGCGATGGCCAGAGCTGGCCCCCGGCAACCGACACCGGTGAAGAGTACGACCTGATCGTGGTCGGCGGTGGCATCAGCGGACTGTCGGCCGCGCACTTTTACCGTGCGCAGACCTCGTCCAAGAGCCGCATCCTCATCCTCGACAATCACGATGATTTCGGCGGCCATGCCAAACGCAACGAATTCAACCTGGACGGCCATTTGAATCTGCTCAACGGCGGCACGTTGGAAATCGACAGTCCGCGGCCCTACGGTCCCGTCGCGGCGGGACTCTTGAAAACCTTGGGAGTGGACGTTCCCGCTCTCATCAAGAGCACCCAAAACGAAAAATTCTATGACGGCCTGGGCCTCGAGGCGGGCGCGTTCTTCGATCGAGAGACCTTCGGTGCGGACAAGCTCGTCGTCGGCATCGGTTCCGCACCGCTCGAGGAGTTGCTGCGGCAGGCGCCCTTGTCCGACCGCGCCCGCAACGACATCGCGCAGATCGAAACCGCCCAGATCGACTATCTGCCGGGCACCTCGTCCGACGACAAGAAACAGCGCTTATCGCGCCTGAGTTACGAAGCGTTTCTGCGCGACATCGTCAAAGTCGATCCGGCGGTGCTCAAGTTCTATCACGCGCGCACCATGGGCGAATGGGGTGTGGGCACCGATGCGGTCTCCGCACTCGACTGCTGGGGATTCGGCATGCCCGGATTCCAGGGCATGCACCTCGCCAAAGGCTCGATCGCGCGCATGGGATTCACGCCCGCCGGCTATGCGGATACCGGCGGCTCCTACCGTCTGCATTTTCCCGACGGCAACGCCACCATCGCGAGACTGCTGGTGCGCGATCTGATTCCGCAGGCCGTTCCCGGCAGCACCTCCCAGGACATCGTTACGGCACGCGTCAACTACGGCCTGCTCGATCGCACCGGCGCGCCGGTGCGGCTGCGCCTGAACAGCATCGCCATCCATACACGTCATCTAGGGCCCGTCCAAGCGGCGCAACAAGTGGAAATCACCTACCTGCGGGGCGGCAAACCCTACACCGCGCGTGCGCGCGGCGCGGTTCTGGCCTGCTACAACATGATGATTCCGTATCTGTGCCCGGACCTTCCGGCGCCGCAAAAAGACGCGTTACACAAGTTGGTGAAGACCCCGCTCGTGTACACCAGCGTCGCACTGCGCAACTGGCAGGCGTTCGATAAGTTGAAACTGCATCGGGTGTATGCGCCGGGCAGCTATCACACCTATTTTCACCTCAATGCACACGTCGATATCGGTGCGTACCGCAGCACGAAATCGCCCAAGGACCCGATCCTGGTACACATGGTGCGCACCCCCTGCAAACCGGGGCTGCCCGAACATGATCAAAATCGCGCGGGGCGCGCGGAATTGCTGACCACCACCTTCGAAACCTTCGAACGCAACATCCGCGATCAGCTCGGCCGGACCTTGCAAGAGGGGGGATTCGATCCCGCCCGAGACATCACCGCCATCACCGTGAATCGCTGGCCGCATGGTTATGCACCCGAATACAACCCGCTGTTCGATCCCGAACTTCCCGAGGCGCAGAGGCCGTACGTGCTGGGCCGCGCGCAGTTCGGCCGGATCGCCATCGCGAATTCCGATGCCGGCGGCGGCGCATACACCGACTCGGCCATCAACCAAGGGCATCGCGCCGTCAGGGAATTACTGCGGTAAAACTTACATTTATAGCCTCATTCCTAACGGCGATTTAATTTCCATGCTATAAATTGGGGCAGAATAGTCGCTGCTTTCCGACAAAAAGCTCATTTCAGTTGCATTCGCCGCGCGAATTTGGCTTTATGTGCGACTGTGTTGAGACGCACGTGAGCCCGACAATGAGACAGGACCTGCTTGCTGCAACACTTCGGGCTTTCCGAGAACCAATGAATTAACCCTAGGGGAATATTGATATGACACTTACCACCACACTCAAGGCCACTGTCGCCGCTGCCTGCGTTATCGCTTTCGCCGGTTGCACCGACTTGAAGCCGATCCAAGCTCAGGTCGATGACCTGAAGTCCCAAGTCACCAAGCTTCAGAGCGACACGGCGAAGGCCTCGAGCGATGCAGCTGCCGCCAGCAGCGCCGCTGCCAGTGCCTCTTCCGCCGCCTCCGGTGCGCAGAGCACGGCGAACCAGGCGTTGTCGACGGCTCAGTCGAACTCCACCGCCATCGAAGCGATCAACGAGAAGATCGATCGCATGTTCAAGAAGTCAGTGTCGAAGTAAATTTCGGGCATTTGATTGGAACGTAAAGCGCCGCGGGTCACACCGCGGCGTTTTTCTTTGCGGGCCCTTGCCCCCCCCATTGGCGTGGATGATGCGCAGGACCTCGCTCGCCGCCGGCGCACCCCCGTGGGTCTGCTCGCAGGTTCGGTGGCGCGCGGGGCGCAGTTGTCATCGCATGCTACGGGCGCGTTGCTGATCGGGGTCGATCTCGGACCCAACCTGTCCGTGACGGGGTCGCTGGCCACCATCCTTTGGCTGGTTGCTCTGCGGCGCGAAGGTGAGCACGTCAGTGCCTGGCGTTTCCTCGGTCTCGGCGCCCTGGTCATGCCGCCGGCGCTCATGGCCGCGCTGTTGAGCTTCGTCGAATTCTCGCCTCAATAACGGATCAGCGCCGATCCCCAGGTGAAGCCGCCGCCGAATGCCTCGAGAAGCAGCAGCTGGCCGCGCTGTATACGCCCGTCGCGTATACCCGTATCGAGCGCCAGCGGTACCGACGCCGCCGATGTGTTGCCCTGCTCGCCGATGGTCACGATGACTTTCTCCATCGGCAGCTCGAGGCGTTTGGCAATGGCCTCGATGATGCGGATGTTAGCCTGGTGCGGAATCAGCCAGTCGAGTTCGTCGCGCGTGATGCCGTTGGCGCTGAGCGTCTCCGTGACCAGCGCGCCCAAGGTGTTGACCGCCACCTTGTACACCTCGTTGCCCTTCATCTGGACGCCGGCTTTTCCCTCGCGCACCAGTTTGAATCCCTTGGAGACGCCGTCCGGGTACAGGAGCAGGTCTTTGTATCGGCCGTCGGAATGCAATCGGGTGCTGATGATGCCCGGTTCGCTCGACGGCTCCAGGATCACGGCGCCGGCGCCGTCCGCGAACAGCACGCAGGTTCCGCGGTCATTCCAGTCGACGATGCGCGTCAAGGTCTCGGCACCCACCACGAGCGCGCACTTCGCTTCGCCCAGACGCACGAACTTATCCGCGACGCTGAGCGCATAGACGAACCCGGTGCAAGCGGCTTCCAGGCTGAAGGCGGGACAGCCATGGATGCCCAATCGATCCTGCAGCAGCGTGCCCACGTTCGGGAAAACCAGATCCGGCGTGGTGGTGCCCACGCAGATCAGATCGACATCCGCGGCGGTCACGCCGGCCGCTTCCATCGCACGACGAGCCGCATGCTCGGCCAAGTCGGTGGTGGTCTCGTCTTCCGCCGCGATATGGCGCTGGGAGATGCCGGTGCGTGAGCGGATCCATTCGTCGCTGGTGTCGACCAGCTTCTCGAGATCGGCGTTGGTCAGTATCTTCTCCGGCAGAAAACTGCCGGTGCCCGCTATTCTTGAGTACATGGTTCCTTCAAGCCCCCGGTGGGGCGCCGAGCCGTTCAGCAATTCTCGCGGGCACATCGGTGCGCGATTCCAGGATCGCGACCTCGATGGCGCGCTGAAACCCGAAAACGTCGGCACCACCATGACTCTTTACGACGATGCCGTTCAGGCCCACCATGGTGGCCCCATTGTAGCGCCGCGGATCCAGGCGCGCCCGCAACGCATCCAACGCCGGCTTGGCCGCCAGCGCTCCCAGCTTGCGCAGCGAACTGCGGGTGAATTCCTCGCGCAGCGCTTCGCTGATGAAGCGCGCCGCGCCCTCCATGGTCTTCAAGGCGACGTTGCCGGTGAACCCATCGGTGACCACGACATCGACTTTATCGGAAAATATGTCGTGCCCCTCGACGAAGCCTATGTAGTTGAGGCCGCTCGCGGACAATAGATTGTGCGCCGCCTGCACGTTCTCATTGCCCTTGATTTCTTCCTCGCCGATATTGAGGAGGCCGACCCGCGGTTTTTCATGGGCGCCTGCGAGATCGGCGGCCAGAATCGAACCCATGACGCCGAACTGGCACAGCTGCGCCGGGGTGCAGGACGCGTTGGCGCCGAGATCGAGCATGTAGGTATGCCCGCCGCGCGAGGGGATCAACGAGACGATGGCCGGACGCTCCACGCCGGGAAGCATTTTGAGGACGAAATGCGCCATCGCCATGAGTGCGCCGGTATTGCCGGCGCTGACGCAGGCGGTCGCTTGCCGAGATTTGACCAGATCGAGCGCGAGACGCATGGAGGAATTTTTCTTTCGGCGCAGCGCTTCGCGGGGATGGTCGGCCATTTCCACCACTTCGGCGGCGAACAGGCACGAGACATTGGCGAAGCCGACGGTGCCGCCCGAGGGATCTCCCCCGCCGGAGACGCCTTGCGCGATTTGACGCTCCAAGTCGGCCTGGCGGCCGATCAACGTGAAACGTACGTCCGGGAAATCGCCCGCCGCAGCCAATGCCGCGGGTATACAGACGGAGGGACCCCGATCGCCGCTCATGACGTCGATGGCTATGTGGAGCAGCGCAGACATGGCGTGCGTAGAGCGCTAAGCGGCGAGCGATTCGCCGCCAGGCATGTAGGGCTTATTCGTCGCTGTCGCTTGCTGCCAAATCCGCCTTGGTCTGCAGCACCTTGCGGCCGCGATAGAATCCGTCACGCGATATACGATGCCGGGAGTGCGTCTCGCCGCTCTTCGGTTCGATCGATATCGCCGGGGCTGCGAGAGCCGAATGCGAGCGATGCATGCCGCGCTTGGACGGAGTCTTTCTGCTTTTCTGAACTGCCATGAGTGCTATGTCCTATCAAGTTTTCTTCAACAAATTCTGCAGCGCGCTGAACGGCCGACGCATGTCGCCCGCCGCATCGCGCGCCTCATCACCGATCGTGTGGTCCGGCGCCTTACCGCACGTCAGCGGCGTGCTGCACGCCGGCGCGAACGGTATGGCCAACAATAATTCTTCCTCGGCGAGTTCGCGCAGCGACACCAAGCCGTTTTCAACTCTAAAAAACTCGCGCTCCGACTCCGCGCTGCCGGCCGCGTCGCCGCTCGCGAATTCGACCTGGCTGCTCCCGGTCAGCGCCACCTCAAAACCCTGGATGCAGCGCTGGCAGACCAAGACCGGACTCGCCTGCACCCACACCTCGGCTCCCGCATGTCCATCCGCCAGCGTCGCAAACGCGAAAGTTGCGCGGACGATGCCCCGCGGCTCGGCCAGCGACTCCCGCAACCGCGGCAGCTCGCCCAAATCGTAAACGCGCTCCAGCACTGCCGCTTCATCGGCAAGGCGAACGCTATCGACGAGGTCAGGCAAGCCGGCTGCCATGGGCCGCGTATGATAGGGCTCGTGCCCACCCCTGTCAAAAATCAATCGAGTGCAAGTCGTTGTTTTTGAAGTCCCCGCAATCGTTGATTTTAGCCTCCACCTCGGCCCACCGGCGCGCACTGCTGGCCCGCGTACAAATTCCGTTCGAGTGCGTCGCGCCCGGCGTCGACGAAACACCCCACCCCGATGAGGATGCGGTGGCGTTGACCACTCGCCTCGCACGCGCCAAGGCCTGCGCGGTTGCAGTGCAGCGGCCTGGCGCGTGGGTCATAGGCTCCGATCAGGTTGCCGTGCTGCGCGATGCCGGGAGGGACACGAGAATCATGGGCAAGCCCGGTTCGGCCGCGCACTGTATCGAACAGCTGCTGGCCTGTTCGGGGCGCACCCTGGCCTTCGTCACGGCCGTGACGCTGACGCGCCACGCCGATGCGTCGCCGGCCGAGTTCGTCGACACCACCCGCGTGACCTTTCGCGCCCTGGACCGGGCGACCATCGAGCGTTATGTCGAGCGCGAATCGCCGCTCGACTGCGCCGGCGGCTTCAAGAGCGAGGGTCTGGGGATCACGCTCTGCGATGCCATCGATAGCGCCGACCCCACCGCCCTCATCGGCCTGCCCTTGATACGCCTGTGCGCGCTGCTGCGCGGCGCCGGTTTCCAGTTGCCTTAAGGTTCAGTCGCTGTAAGGCACGTCTTTACGGGGCGCCCGCGCGCCCCTGCCGGAGCGCCGGCCCGCTCGGCCTGATGCACCGGTCGTTCCGCGTGGCGCACGTCCCCCTTGATCCGACGCACCAGTCGTTCCCCGCGGCGCCCGGCCCGCCTGTTCCGGTGCACCAGTCGTTCCTCGCGGTGCACGGCCCGCCCGCTCCGGTGCACTAGCCGTTCCTCGCGGTGCACGGCCCGCCCGCTCCGGTGCACTAGCCGTTCCCCGCGGCGCCCGGCCCGCCTGCTCCGGTGCACCAGTCGTTCCTCGCGGTGCACGGCCCGCCCGCTCCGGTGCACTAGCCGTTCCTCGCGGTGCACGGCCCGCCCGCTCCGGTGCACTAGCCGTTCCTCGCGGTGCACGGCCCGCCCGCTCCACTGCACCAGCCCTTCCGCTCGGTGTCCGGCCCGTTTGCCCCGCTGCACCGGCCGCGTCCGGCGCCCGCGCCGATTTGGCCGCCGAGTTCGCCGCCTTGCCGGCGCCGCGTGCGGCGTTCTGCGACGGTTTGCGTTTCATCGGCGTGATTTCGTCGATCACCGCGGACAATTCCGCGGGCAGCGGCGCACTGACGTGGAACGGCACCCCCGACCCTGGCCACTCGAACGCCACCGATTGCGCGTGCAGGAACGTACGCTTCAGCCCGTGGCGCTTGAGTTCGGCATTGCGCTCGCGATCGCCGTACTTGTCGTCGCCGAGCAGCGGATGTCCGGCAAACGAAGCATGAACCCGGATCTGATGCGTCCTGCCCGTGGGGATGTCCACTTCCATCAACGTCGCCAGCGAACCGAAAAACTGCACCGGCTTGAAGATGCTCACCGAGTCCTTGCCGGCCGGCGCCACTCGCACGTGGCGTTCGCCGTGCTCGCGATTGTCGGTCGCCAGCGGCGCATCGATCCGTTTGGTGCCCAGCTGCCAGCTGCCGGATACCAAGGCCAGATAGGTCTTGTGAATGCCGCCGCCGCGGATCAACGCATGCAGCGAGACCAAGGTCGCCCGGTCGCGTGCAATGAGCAGACAGCCGCTGGTGTCGCGATCCAGCCGATGGACCAGTTCGAGCGTCTCGCGCGGCCGCGACGCGCGCAGCGCCTCGATCACTCCGAAGCTCATCCCGCTGCCGCCATGGACCGCGACCCCCGCGGGCTTGTCGATCACCAACACATGCTTGTCCTGAAATATGACGGAGCGTTCGATGAGCTCGAGCAGGCTGGTCGACGGTTGGCCGGGCTCGCTGCCCGCATCGATGCGTACGGGCGGCAAGCGCACTTCGTCGCCCGCCGCGAGCCGGTATTCCGCGTCGACGCGCTTGCGGTTGACGCGCACCTCGCCCTTGCGCAACAGCCGGTAAACGCGGCTGCGGGGCACGGTTTTGAAATGCCGCATGAGAAAATTATCGACTCGTTGCCCGGCCTCCTCGTCGGTGATGGTGCGCAGTTCTACCGCGCTTTTGGGGACATGCAGGCGGACCGGCTCGGCGATGGGAGTATTCATAATTTGGTAACTTCGCGCAGGCTACTTCTAAGGTATTGATTACATTGACCCTGACGGGCTGTCGTGATAATGTCGCAAAACCGTGTCAGGCGCTGAACCATTTCGAGGGACCGCCTAAATTCTTGGTCTTAGCAAGAGTTAAGACAAGTTGATACCGGTTTCGGTGGCCCCCCATCCGTTGGGGAGCCGCATATTAGTTGGATCTGGATTTCCAGACCATCGCTCGGCCGATGAGATAGACGCAAGAGAGCCTCAAGCTCCGGCGTCTTACAAGCGGTTAACCGAGAACAAGGCCCCGGGCTTGCCGTATGTTTTTTAGCGGATTTGGGTTTTGGCAGAATTGGATTGATCTGATACCGGTCGCGTGGCTCGCGTTCGGTGTTTCCCTATTCGTGGTCTACCCAGACGCCGCGGCCCCGGCTTCTATTCTCGAGCTCTCCTCCTCGGCCCCTACCACCTTAGTTGGGGCAAATGAAAAGAATGCTCGTCAACGCAGTTCAAGAAGAAGAACTGCGAGTCGCACTCGTCGATGGTCAGAAACTTTACGACTTATCGATTGAGATCCCGTCACGGGAACAGAAAAAATCCAATATCTATAAAGGCCGGATAACCCGCGTCGAGCCCAGTCTCGAAGCCGCATTCGTCGAATACGGCGCGCAGCGGCATGGCTTCCTGCCGCTGAAAGAGGTCTCCAAGGAATACTTCCGGTCGCAACCGGCGGCCGGCGGCCGGCTCAACATCAAGGACCTTCTGCAGGAAGGCCAAGAGTTGATCGTGCAGGTCGAAAAAGAAGAACGCGGCAACAAGGGTGCTGCGCTCACCACGTTCATCAGTCTCGCCGGGCGCTTTCTGGTGCTCATGCCGAACAACCCGCGGGCGGGCGGCGTGTCGCGGCGCATCGAGGGCGAGGACCGCGACCAGATGCGCGAGGCCATGAATGCGCTGCAGATTCCCGACGGCATGGGCGCCATCGTGCGCACCGCCGGGGTCGGTCGAACCACCGAAGAGCTGCAGTGGGATCTGAACAATTTGAAAACGGCGTGGGATGCCATCGTCGCGGCGAATGACGGTCGCCCGGCACCCTTCCTCATCTTCCAGGAAAGCGATGCGGTCACCCGCGGCTTGCGCGATTATTTCTCCGACGATGTCGGCGAATGCTTGATCGACCAGCCCGAGGCCTTCCAAAAGGCGTTGGAATACATGCAGCGCTTCATGCCGCCGGATGCGCAGCGCAAGCTGAAGCTCTATCAGGATCCGGTGCCGCTGTTTACGCGCTACCAGATCGAGAGCCAGATCGAGTCGGCGTACTCGCACAAGGTGACCTTGCCCTCGGGCGGCAGCCTGGTCATCGATCACACCGAGGCGCTCGTCTCGATCGATATCAACTCCGCGCGCAGCACGCGCGGCGGCGACATCGAAGCGACCGCACGCAACACCAACCTGGAAGCGGCCGAGGAGATCGCCCGGCAGCTGCGTCTGCGCGATATCGGCGGCTTGATCGTGATCGATTTCATCGACATGGAGTCGACGGTGAATCAACGCGCCGTCGAGGATATGCTGCGCGATGCGGTGAAGATGGACCGCGCCCGAATTCAATTGGGCCGCCTGTCGCGGTTCGGCTTGCTCGAGTTGTCGCGCCAACGCCTGCGGCCGGCGTTGAGCGAAACCACGCACATCAACTGCCCGCGCTGCAGCGGCATGGGCACCATACGGGGCGTCGAATCCATGTCGCTGGCCCTGTTGCGGTTGATCGGCGAGGAGGCTCGCAAGGAACGCACCGGTCGCGTCATTGCACAGGTGCCCGTCGATGTGGCGACGTACCTGATGAACGAAAAACGCGATTGGCTCAATCAAATCGAATCGCGCGACAAAGTCTCGCTCGTGATCGTGCCGAATCCGAACATGCAGACGCCGGCTTATACGCTGCGCCGCATCCGTGACGATGAAAAGGAATTGGCCGAGAACACCACGGTCAGTTATCAGCTGGCGGACCAGCCCACCATCGACGACTCGAATATCGGGAACCGCGACAAGAAGCCGCAAGGCGAGGCGCCGTTGGTACCCAGCATCCTTCCCGCCTCGGCGGCGCCCATCGTTCCCATGCCGGTGGTGGAAGCCACACCCCCACCGGCGCCGGTGGAGATTGCTCAGGAGGGCGCACTGGTCCGGCTGTGGAAATGGCTATTTGGCACGAAGCCGGCAACGTCCGCTTCGCCCGCCGCCGCCTCGCCGACGCACGGCGCACCGCGGCGGGATGGCGGACCCGGGCGCGACGGCGCAGTGCGCGATAGTTCGGCGCGCAGCGACAGCGCGGGGCGCGACGGCAATCGCGATCGGTATCGCAGCGGCGGCGACCGGGATCGCAATCGCGACCGCAACCCCCGCCGCGACGGCCCAGGGCGCAGCGATGGCCCGGGGCGCGACGGCAGCCCACGCGATGCGGGCCGCGAAGGTTCGGGACGCGACAGCCCGCGCCGTGAACGCCCGGGGCGCGAAGGCCCAGGGCGCGAGAGCCCTGCGCGTGACAACCCGCGCCGCCAGGAAGGTGCACCCCAGTCCGAACGCCAACCGAGCGGACCTCGTCCCGACCAGCGCAGCGATTCGGGACAGCGGCCCGACGCCGTGAGGACGGAGGCGCCGCGAAACGACGCGCCCCCGCGCGCCGATTCGCCGCTCCGCTCCGATCAGCAACCGCGCACCAATGAGCAGCCGCGAACCGGTGAACGTGATGCCGGCGGCGAACAACGCCCGGCAGGCGAGCGCGGCGAACGCACGGGCCGTAGCCGTCGTAGGCGGGGCCGTGGCCGAGGACGCGACAGCGCTGAGAACAACGCGGCTGGGCCGGGCAACGGCAACGAGGGCGAGCAGGCGGGCGGCGGCGACAGGCCGGACTTTGCGGCCGGACCCGACGGTGGTCCGAGCCCCGAGGCGCCCCCGCGCTCGGACTCGCAATCCAGCCCTCAATCCAACGCCGGCGCACCGCCCCGCGAGCCGGCGTCGGAGGTACGTCCGCCGGTGGATGCGCCGACCCGACCCGATGCATCGCCGACGCGTACGGACTCGGCTGCTTCGCACGTGGCACCCGCCAGTAGTGCGCCGGCGCCGGCCGAGCCTGTCGCCAACCGCGAGCCTGCCTTCAATCGGGAACCAGCGGCCGCTCGCGAGCCGGCAGCCAGTCGCGAGCCGGGGCCGACCCCGCCACGACCTGACGCCGCGGCTCCGGCCGTGGCTGGAAACGATGGCAAGTATGTGGTCTGGTCCTCGGCACCCACCGATGTAGCGCGAGGCGGGCCCGAAGAGCAGTAGCTCGAGGACGCTTTAGAGGGGTTGCTCTGCGCGCGAACCTTCAGGGTTCGCGCGCAGCCTGAGGCGCAGGCAGAGACTCACTCCGACCAACGCACTGGCGCATCCGCGCAGCGCGGCAACCGCGCTATTGCCAACCATGATCGGCAACGATTGCGATTGCGGATGGGGCAGGTGCCTCCACCAGAAAAGTCCGCCCAGGATGGCGGACGTCACCAGATACGCGGCTATCCAGGCATAGCGCTCGCGCGGCGCCAGGGATCGCGTGAGCGCCGCATCGGCGGAGCGGCCGCGGCGCAGGCCATAGGCAACGATGCCCAGCACCACGCACAGTCCGACCAGCGAACTCACGTCTTGCAGCAACCGGGCGCCCATCAGCCGATGACCGGCGATGTCGACCACCGGATCGTCGAGCACCGGAATCATGCGCACGCCTCGCGCGCCTTCATGCGTGAACGCATCCCAGACCAAATGGCTGGTCGCGCCGACCAGCACGCCGCAGGCGCTCAAGATCCATTGCTTCAGGCTGCCGATATCGGCGGGCACCCCAAACCGCCGCCAGCGCGCGTACGCCGAATTGGGCAGCACGGCCATGATCGGGCTCTTGATCAATTGCTGATAGATCCAAAATGCCGCAAGGCCGACGGGTAGGCAAAAGGTCAGCAGTCCGATGGCGCTGTGGGTCTCGGCGCGCACCGGGCGCCACGGCATCAAAAACCCGAAATCGGGCACCATACTGCCGATCACGGCCGCGGAAAGCACCCGCCAGCGCGCCAGAGAGCGTGAAAACGGCAGCATGGCGGCTGTGTGCGATATGGTAAATGGCATCAAAAACCCTGAGAAACCCACTGCATGGTTCAATATGCCCGTCGGCGTCGCCGCCGTGGCCGGCATCATATACGCTGCATTGCACTTGGCGGACGACTTCGGGTCTGCGCCTCAGGACTCTCTCCGTCTCAGAATTGCGCGTGTACGCGCACCGCGAAGATCGACACCGGACCCCGGTCCGTGTTGTAGGCAGGGTTCTTCACCCACTGATAGTCGAGGCTCAACTGCGCCTGTGAAAACACCGCCAGCCGGTAGTACGTCTCGGCGATGCGTTCCGAACCCGGATGCGGCAGCTTGCCGTCTCCGACCAGAATCCCCAGCCCCCCCGCGTTCAGATATCGTTCGCGCTCGGCGGAAATGCCGTCGACCAACGCCACGACGCCCACGGTGTCCTCGGGACGATGCCACGCCGATCCTTTGATGGAGAGGCCTGCCGATACCGCACGGTCGATATCCGTGAATTCGTAGGCTTCGACATTTCCCGCCGCCTTGCCCACGCGCGCGAACAACCCCACGTCCGCGGCCAGCGCTTGTTCGAGATCGAGGCTTGCGCCCAAACGGCTGCGATAGCGTCGCACCGCCGCGATGTCCACCGGGCCGCCGGTCGCCGCGGCCAGTTGCACGGCTTCATCGAGCAGCCCCATGCGCCCGCGCGTGTCGAACATCGTCAGCAGCAATCGGCCGGCTTGGTCCCGCACCGCGTATCGCTTCTCGATCTCGGCATCCAGTTGAAACTCGTGGCCGCCGGGATCCAGGTGCGGGCTGTTGGGCACATTGGACAGATCGAACACCCCCGCCCGCAGGGTCCAAGAGCCCCGGTACCACTCGACCGCGGCGCCTACCGTGAAGCCCCAGGCATCGGCGGCATAGTCGAACGATCCGGCATCGATGGCGGCCCAGTTCAGAAAATCGTTTCGCTGGTCGTGCGCGTACTGGTTGGCGTCGAAAATATCGGTGACGGCGAATTTGCCGAGCGTGACCACCCACCGATCGGCGCTGTGCGAACCGCCCAACTGCGTCAGATCGGGGGCGACTGCCTCGACCTCGCCGCTCTCATCGATGGTCTGGCGCACGAATGCATGCGGCAGCCGCAGGTAGGGGGCGTGCTTGCCGACCTTGTACGCCTCGCCGCTCGAGAACGCCGCGAGACCCAGCGTATCGTCGAGACCGAAACCCTGGTCCAATTCCGGCGTCAACCACAGTTCCGCTCCCGACCACAGCCGCGCGCCAAGATACAGCGTCGCATCCGTCGTCTCACGGCCCTGGCTGGGCGAGAGGCTGTTGGCCCCCGCGTACGGTGCCGAGAACGAATCGGTGTTTTGCTCGACGTAGGTGAACTGCCCGTGCACCGCGAACGCCTCCCCGCCGGTCTCGGCGGACGTCGCAGCCACGGCAGCCAGCGCGGGACTCAACGCCAGCGCACCGGCCATGAGCAATGCACCCGGGTGATGACGGCCGATCCATCCAGGCAGGAACTCGTTCAAAACAGCAGCCATGCAAACGTCTCCCAGTGCTAGAGCGGTCGGCTCGAGCCCGGAAGCGGCGGCAGCGACGGATCGCGGGTCAGCTCTTCCGGGCCTCTGGCTTCAGCGAAGCCCGAGTGTTCGGCGGTGGATCCATGAGGTCTGTAAAATCCCGGTCTGATTGCGATGCGAGCGCGCGAAACATACCCTACAGGGGTATAGTTAGGCAAGAGGAGTTTCGATTCATGGGTCACGTCGCCAAAGAAAAGATCAAACTGTTGAATCGGGTCAAGCGACTGCGCGGCCAGATCGAAGCCATCGAACGCGCCGTGGAGGCGGACGACGAGTGCGCCCAAGTCCTGCAGCAGGCGACGGCCTGCCGCGGCGCGCTGGACGGCTTCATCGCCGAGGTCATCGAGGACCACATTCGCGAGCATATGGTCGATCCGCATGCCGGCCGCGAAACGCCTCATGTGCTGGCGGCCGAGGAACTCATCGAGATCGTCCACCAGTATTTGAAGCGGTAGCGGCGCCCCGCGCCCACAGAGTACGGATGCCTGGCAATCCTGCGCGCGCGAACGACCCACCGGTGTTGAGCCGCGCGTTGCCGTTCATCGTGGCCGGCGCCTTTTTCATGGAATACCTGGACACGACGGTGATCGCGACGGCATTGCCGCAGATGGCGCGATCGTTTGCCGTCGGGCCCAACGAAGTCAGCCTCGGCATGACGGCGTACATGTTGATGCTGGCCGTGTTCATTCCCGTCAGCGGTTGGATCGCCGACCGCGTGGGATCGCGCACCGTATTCGGCGGCGCCCTGGTCGTTTTCACCTTGGCGTCGGTGCTGTGCGGCCTGTCGCACAGTCTGGCGGAATTCACCGCCGCGCGGGTGCTGCAGGGAATCGGCGGCGCGATGATGGTGCCCGTCGGGCGCATGATCGTCGTGCGCAACACCGACAAGAGCCGATTGATGCAGGCCATCTCGACCATCACCTGGCCCGCCATCGTGGCGCCGGTGATCGGTCCGACACTCGGCGGCTTCATTACGACGTACTCCTCGTGGCACTGGGTTTTCTTCCTGAACGTGCCGTTCGGTCTTTTGGCCTTGACCGCCATCGTCCGCTATGTTCCCAATCAGCGCGACGCCCACGGCAAGCCTTTCGACCTCACAGGATTCCTTCTCACCGGTACGGCCCTGACGTCGCTGCTCTACGGCACCGAGTTGGCGAGCCATCGCGACGCAAGTCTATTCCGGGCGGCGGGTTTCCTGCTGGCCGCGTTGGTACTCGGGATTGCCGCAGTCCGGCACGTGCGCAGCATCCGCAATCCGCTCCTCGAACTGACCACCCTGCGTGTGCCGACGTTCGCGGTTACCGTCCTCTGGGGCTCCGCCACCCGCATTGGCCTGGAAGCCATTCCCTACCTGGCTCCGCTGCTGTTCCAGATCGCCTTCGGCTTGTCGCCATTTCAGTCGGGTCTTTTGCTGCTCGCGACGGCGATCGGCAATCTGGGCATGAAGGCCATGACCACCGCCATCCTGAAACGGTTCGGCTTTCGCACGGTGGCGGCCGTCAACAGCGCCATTGCCGGCGTGCTCGTCGTGGGGTATGGCTGGTTGTCACCGGCGACGCCGCTCGCACTGATGCTCACCCTGCTGTTCGGTTATGGGTTGGCGAGGTCTTTGCAATTCACCACGCTCGCGACGCTGGCCTACGCCGACGTGAGCGATGCGCGCAAGGGTCCGGCCAGTACGCTGTGGAGCGTCGCCCAACAGATGACCATCGGCATGGGTATCGCCTTCGGGGCGGTGTGCCTGCGCCTCGCGCACTCGCTGCGCTCGGGAAGCGCAAGCGCCCACGAGGCCTTCGCGCTGGGAGATTTTCGTTGGGCGTTCAGCATCGCCGGACTGCTGATCCTCGCCTCGGTCGCCGGTTATGCACGCCTGCCCCGCAACGCCGGACGATCGTTGGCCTGACCCTACCCCGCCGCCTCGAGACGGCAGCGCACTCGCGCCAGATCTTCGGCCGTATCCACGCCGGCGGGCGGCGCTTCGGCCAGCGTCACCAATTGAATGCGCATCCCGTGTTCCAGCGCGCGCAGTTGTTCGAGCTTTTCGGTGACCTCGAGCCAGGTGGGCGGCCATGCTGCGAATTCGAGCAAGCTGGCCACGCGATACGCATAGATGCCGATGTGCCGCCAGGCCCCCGCGAACGCGGTCGGGCGATCCTCCGCCACTCGATCGCGAGGCCACGGCACGGGCGCCCGGCTGAAATACAGGGCGCGCCCATCGCGCGCGCGCAGCGCTTTGACGCAATTCGCGTCCAGGAACTGCGCCAGGCTCTCGACCGGCGCCACCGCGGTCGTCATGCCGATTCCCGGCCGCAGAGCCGCCGCGACCTGCGCGATCACGGACGGCGGCATCAGCGGTTCGTCGCCTTGCAGATTGACGATGGCCTCGTCGGGCCCGAAGCCTCGCAAGCGGACGACTTCGGCGATGCGATCCGTGCCGGAGGCATGCCGCGCCGAGGTCATGACGCACTCGGCCCCGAACCCTGCAGCGGCGTCCCGAATCCGCTCATCGTCGGTCGCCACCAGCACGGAGGCCGCGCCGCTGGCCCGCGCGCTTTCCCACACCCATTGAATCAGCGGCTTCTCCCCGATGCGCAGCAGCGGCTTGCCGGGCAGCCGCGAAGCCGCATAGCGCGCCGGAATGACCACATGGAACATGGGAGCGCGCCGCGGTCAGCGATTCAGCAACGGGTCGTCCGCGCCGAGTACGCGCGCCTCGTCCGGCAGCATCACCGGGATTCCGTCGCGGATGGGGTAGGCCAGCCGATCGGGGCGGCACACCAGTTCCATGCTATTGCCGCTGCCCGAGGTGCGCAGCGGCCCCTTGCACAGCGGACACACCAACAATTCCAACAAGCGCTTATCCATCCGTCATTCCCTGCGATTCTCGATCGCGGTTGGTGATTTTCCGGCGCACCACGTTCAGCAGCGTAGCGGATTCGCCGCCGTCGAAACCGGCGGTCACCGGTACGTAGAAATGGCGTTCGCCGGCGAACGCCGCGCATTTTACGGCATCCTTCTCGGTCATGAACACGGGCTTGTCGTCGCCGAACTCGATGTCGGCCGCCGTCAGCCGCGCATGGTCGGGCAGCGCATGGCCGATCACGTCGATGCCCCGCGATCTCAACATGTTGAAAAATCGCTCGGGGTTGCCGATGCCGGCGACGGCGTGGATCGACGCGCCCGCGAGGGCGCTCAGGGCTTGGGTCTTGCCGCCGCGCAGCGCCACCGAGTTCTTCGCCTCCAACCGCATACTGAGCGCGCCGGGGAGCAACGCGCGGCCGCCGTTGACGACGATCGCATCCGCCGCCTTCAGGCGGCTGGGCGCCTCGCGCAGCGGCCCCGCCGGCAAGAGCCAGCCGTTGCCGAAGCGGCGATCGCCGTCGATGACCACCACCTCGCAATCCCGCGCCAGCGCGTAGTGCTGCAGACCATCGTCGCTCACGATGACGTTGCAACCGGCGCGCACCAAGAGATTCGCCGCGGCGGGACGATCCCTGCCCGCCGCCACCGGTGCCCCCGTGCGCCGGGCCAACAGCACGGACTCATCGCCCACCACGAGCGGATCGTCCGTCGCCGAAATACGCCGCACGCCGTTGAACGAACCTCCGTAGCCTCGCGTGACCACGCCGGGCGTGTACCCCAGTTCGGCCAGCCGCGCCACCAGCCAGCACACCAGCGGCGTCTTGCCGGTGCCGCCCACGCTCAAGTTGCCGACCACGACCACGGGGCAGGAGATCCGCGACGCGCGGCGCAAGTGCTTGGCATACAACAAGCGCCGCGAACCCGAAACGGCCCCGTACAGCAGGGAGAACGGCAGCAACCACCACGGAGGCGTTGCGCGGTCGTACCAGATCCGATTGAGCCAGGATGGAACCGACATGTCGTTATCTCGAGGGTTGCGCGGTGCGTTGACACGCCGGCTACGCGTTGAACTGCATCCCGTGCAACGCGGCGTACAGGCCGCCACGGGCCAGCAGCCCCCGATGGTTCCCCGTCTCGACGATTCGTCCCTCGTCGAGCACGATGATTCGATCGGCGCCCTCCACCGTCGACAGCCGATGTGCGATCACCAGCGTGGTCCTGCCTTCCATGAGCAGGCTCAACTCCTGCTGCACGCGGCGCTCGGATTCGTTGTCGAGAGCCGCGGTCGCTTCGTCCAGGATGAGCACCGGCGAATCCTTGAGCAGCGCGCGCGCGATCGAGATCCGCTGGCGTTGGCCGCCCGAAATATTCTGGCCCCGATCGTTGAGCAGCGTATCGAACCCGTGCGGCTGCAAGGCCACGAATTCCATCACGTTGGCGGCGCGGGCCGCCGCCTCGACTTCGGCGTCGGTCTTCTCGATCGCATTGAAGGCGATGTTGTTGCGGATGGTGTCGTTGAACAGCACCACATCCTGGCTCACCAGGCTCACCTGCGCCCTCAGGTCGTGCAAGCGATATTCCCGCACATCGACGCCGTCCAGCAGGACCTGCCCCTGCTGCACGTCGTAGAAGCGCGGCACGAGGCCCACCAGGGTGGTCTTGCCGCTGCCGGAACGGCCGACGATGGCGACGGTTTCGCCGGGCCGCACGTGGAAGCTCACGTCGTGCAGCACCGGCCCCTTCTCGCTGCCATAGGTGAACGACACGTTGCGGAACTCGATCTCGCCGCGCGCGCGGCTGATCGGCCGGGTCCCGCCCGTGCCCTCGGTGGGCTGATCCAATAGTTCGAACACGCTTTGACCCGCGGCCACACCCTGCTGCAGAGGCCCGCCCACGTTGACCAGACTGCGCAGCGACTCCGGAATCAGCATGAGTGCGGTGAGAAAGCCGATGAACTCGTCGACCCGCATGTCGTGCAGGAACACCTGGCGGATGGAGACGTAGAGCACGCTCGCCAGCGCGATGGCGGCGATGACCTGAACCACGGGGTTGCTGATGGCCTTCGCCCGGATCAACTTCATGTTGGAGGCGCGGTTCAATTCGTTGACCCGTTCGAAGCGTTCGGTCTGATGGTCCTCGGCGTTGAAAATCTTGATGAGCCGGTGCGCGTCGATCGCCTCCTTGGCCACGCGCGTGATGTCGCCCATCGAATTCTGGATACGCGTGCTATAGCGGCGGAAACTGCGGTTGGCGATTTGCATCAGCCAGCCGATGACGGGCGCGGCCGCGACGCAGAACAGCGCGAGCCGCCAGTTCAGATAGAACAAATAGGCCAGCAAGCCGATCAAGGTCAGGCTGTCGCCGATCAGCGCGATGGCCGCGGTGGTCGCGGCGCCGGCCACCAGCTCGATGTTGTTGGTCAACTTCGACAACAGGTGTCCGGACTGTTGCCGGTCCAGGTACGCCGTCGGCAAACGCAAGTAGTGGGAAAAGACGTCGCGCCTCAACCCCTTGACCACCTGGCGCCCCACCCAGCTCGGATAGTAATTGGCGACGTAGTCGCCGATGCCGCGCAGCGCAAACAGCACCACGACGCCGAGTGGAATTTCCCACAGGATCTTCGGATCCCTGACGACGAAGGCGCCGTTGAAGAAACGCTTCACCAGATACGCCAACGCCGATTGCGTCGCCGAGAACAGCAGCATGCCGAGCACGCCGATCAGAAATACCCCGATGTAAGGCCTCGCGTAACGCAGCAGCCGGCGATAGATCGGCCAGGCGCTAGCCGCCTTCATGAACCGTCGCAATATTCAGCTGGGAGAAACCGAGTTTGCCGGCGACATCCATGGCGGTGACCACGGCCTGATGCGTGCTGCGCGCATCCGCGCGAATCGTGATCGGACCGCGCTCCGTGCCCGCTTCCTTGAGCAGCGCCGCGCGCAACGTGTCGGGACTTGCGTTGATGAGCGAACGTTCGTTGACCCGATAGCCGCCTTCGGCGGTGATGGTAATCACCAACGGCTCCCGCGACCCGCGAGGCTGGGGAATCTGGCTGGCCTGGGGCAATTGCACCTTGACGCGCCCCTCCTGCTGAAACGTGGTCGAGACCATGAAAAAAATCAGCAGCACCAGCAGCACGTCGATGAGCGAGATCAAATTGATCTCGGGGTCTTCACGCAGGCGCGGTTTCAGATTCAAGTCGAGCCTTCCCTGCCGTCCGGATTGTTGCGCTCGTCGAGCGCGTCCACCAGCTTCATGGCCTCTTTCTCCATCCGCACGACCAGGCGTTCGACCTTGCCGCGCAGATACCGGTAGGCGATCAGCGATGGGATGGCCACCGTCAGACCGGCGGCCGTCGTGATGAGCGCCTCGCCGATGCCCCCCGACAAGGTCCTGGGGTCGCCGAGACCGTTGGCGGTGATCGCGTTGAACGCATGAATGATGCCGGCCACGGTGCCCAGCAGGCCCAACAGCGGCGCCACCGAGGCGATGGTGCCGAGCGTGTTCAAGAACCGCTCCAATTCATGAATGACATGACGGCCGCCGTCCTCCAGGCGCTCCACCATCAGCGCGCGCGGCTTGTTCCGGTTCGCAAGTCCGATGGCCAGCAACTTGCCCAGGGGCGAGTTGTGCTCCAGGGCGACGATGAGCTTGTCGCTGAGCTGGTCGGCTTCGATCCAATTCCAGACTTTCTGGGAGAGATCACGCGGGATGACCCGGCTGCTCTGCAGCGTCCACAGGCGCTCCAAGATGATGGCGACGGCCGCGATCGAACATAAAATGATCGGCCACATGAAGCCGCCGCCGGCGCGGATAATCTCCCACATTGCGTCCTCTTTGATAACTCTTGGTTCTAACCGCATGATACTTGAGCGCCGAGGCTTCAGATACCGCCTTGGCCGGCCGCAAGTCACCGTTTTACCAAGCGGCGGTTAGGGCGTACCCTGAAGCCCCGGAAACGGCATAATGAGAGCTGGTTGGGGGGGAAACCGCAATTCATGCAACGCTGGCTGAAAAGCATCACACCGGACCGCAGCAGGCTCGAGAAGCACTGGTGCCTCCGGCCATTCGCGCCCATGGTGTGCGACCGGGGTTGCTGGGCATTCAAACGCACCCGGGTCATCCACGCGTTTTCGCTGGGATTGCTGATTGCCTTCGTGCCGCCTACCCCGCCGCTGCCCCTGCACTTGGCCCTGTGCACGATTTTCGGGATCTTGTTCCGGCTCAACCTCCCGGTGTTGTTCGCGACCGTTTTCGTGAGCAACCCGCTCACCTGGTTTCCGCAGGTCGTGGGCTCCATCTGGGTGGGTGCGAAACTCATGGGGCTGGACCTCACGCCGCTGGTGCACCAGCTCACGCACCACAATCTGTGGAGCCATCTCCATCAGCTGTGGGCGCCCTTGCTGCTGGGCGCCTTGGTATTGGGCACCCTGGCCGCGGGCTTGGGCTACGTGCTCGGCCAACTGGTATGGCGGCTCCAGATCCTGTATCGCCTGCGCCGCCGCCGTTCGAATTCAACCCTGCGCGGCGCCGCACTCCACCAGAGCCCCATCGACTAGCGTCAGCACGCGATCGAGGCGCGCGGCCAACCGTTCGTCGTGGGTCACGATCACCAGGCTGGTCTGCAACTCGCGATTCAGCTCGAGCATCAATTCGAACACGTGCGCGGCGTTCATGCCGTCCAGGTTGCCCGTGGGCTCATCGGCCAGGACCAGCTTCGGCCGGGTGACCAACGCCCGCGCCACTGCTGCGCGCTGCCGCTCGCCGCCGGAGAGCTGCGACGGACGGTGACTCAAGCGTGCGGCCAAGCCCACTCGCGTCAGAATAGCCGCAGCCTGCGCCTTGGCGAACTCCGGTTTTGCGCGCCGCACCAGCAACGGCATCGCCACATTCTCCAACGCCGTGAACTCGGGCAGCAAATGGTGGAATTGATAGACGAAGCCCACGGCTCGGTTGCGCAAATGGCCGCGTTCCGTGTCGCTCAACCGGTTCATCGCGGAGCCGTCGATGGTAACCGTGCCGCGCGTGGGCAGGTCCAGCCCGCCGAGCAATTGCAGCAAGGTGGTCTTACCCGAGCCGGAGGCGCCGACGATGGCGATCCGCTCGCCGGCGCGTACCGTGATGGAGGCAAGCTTGAGCACCTGCAATGTCACGCCCCCCTGGACGAATTCCTTGACGAGGCCCGCGCCTTCCAGCACTACGGTATCGGAAACAGCCATGACAGTTCGGTCCTCAATCATTGCGCAAAGACTCCGCCGGCAGCAGGCGCGCCGCGCGCCAAGCGGGATACAGCGTCGACAGGCACGCCAGAACGAAGGAGAAGGCGCAGATCTCCACGACGTCCGACAGCCTCACGTGCGCCGGCAGATCGCTCATGAAATAGACGCGCGCGTCCAGGAATTTGAAGCCCACCACGCCCTCGAGCCCGTGCACCAGGCTCTGCAGATTGGTCGCGATCAGCACCCCCGACGCGACGCCGAGCGCGATGCCCAGCATCCCGATGAGACTGCCCTGCACCACGAACACCGACAGGATGCTGCCCGGCGAGGAACCGAACGTGCGCAGGATGGCGATGTCGCGGCGCTTGCTCTTCACCACCATGACCATGGTCGATACGATGTTGAACGCCGCGACGGCCACGACCGCGGACAACATGATGAATAGAATCCGTTTCGTGATTTCGATCGAGCGGAAAAAATTCGCGTGCTGCGTGGTCCAGTCCTCGACCAGGTAGCTGCCGCCGAGCGCCGCGGCGGATTCGCGCACTACGCGCGGCGCGGCATACATGTCGGCGACGTTCAGGCGGATGCCCGTGATGTCATCGCCCATGCGCAGCAGCTTGGCCACGTCCTGCATCGCGAACAACGCGATCCGCCGGTCGTACTCGTACATGCCCACCGCGACGATGCCGACGACCTGGAATGCCCGCATGCGCGGCATCACGCCCACCGGCGTGACATCGCCCTGGGCGACGATCACCACGACGCGGTCGCCCAGCTTGGCGCCGATCGCCTCCGCCAGATCCTTGCCCAGGATCACCCCATATTTACCCGGTGTGAGGTCGCTCAGGCGGCCGCTCAGCAGATGCGGAGTCAAATCGGCGACTTTGCGCTCGGCGTCGGGCAGCACGCCGCGCAGCAGTATGCCGGCCGACTTGTCGCCGTGCGTCACCATGCCCTGCTCTTCGATATAGGGCGCCGCCGCGACGATGCCGGGGAAATGTTCCAGCCGATCTTCGTGCGTCCGCCAATCCGACATCCGGCCCTCGAGGCCCGAAATCGTGGCATGCGCGGTGAGGCTCAAAATCCGGGTGCGCAGTTCCTCTTCGAAGCCGTTCATGACCGACAGCACCACGACCAGGACGGCCACGCCGAGCGCGAGTCCGATCATGGCGATGGCGGCGATCAACGAGACGATTCCCCGGTGCGGCGACGCACGCAGATATCTCAAACCCAGAAAGCCCTCGTACCAGTAACCCATCATTCGTAGCGCAGGGCTTCGGCGGGCTGCGTCTTGGCAGCCTGCAGAGCGGGATAGATGGTGGCGACCAGGGTCAGCACCAACGCCGCCAACGCGATCACGAGCACATCGCTCGAGCGTGTCTCGCTCGGAACGGTCGAGATGTAGTACACGTCGGGATCCATGATGTGCAGGTTCAACGCCTGCTCCAGAAACGGCACGTGCAGCGCAATGGCCACGCCGAGAGCGACACCGATCGCGGTGCCGATCCAGCCGATGAATACGCCCTGCGTCATGAACACCGCCAGCACGCCGCGCGGACTCAAGCCCAGCGTGCGCAGGATGGCGATGTCGGTGCGTTTGTCGCTCACGACCATTACCAGGGTCGCGGCGATATTGAACACCGCCACCGCGACGATGAGCATCAAGATCAGCGCCATCATGGTCTTCTCGATGCGGATGGCGCGGAAATACGCCTCGTTGTCCTGGGTCCAGTCGCGCAGCTGCAATCTGGGATCGAGCCGCCCGGCGGCACTGCGCGCGAGGGCGGGCGCTTTCAATACATCGTCGAACTTGAGCCGGATCCCCGTCGGCCCCGACAGGCCGCGCAGCGCCTGCGCATCCTCGAGGTTGATGAGGGCCAGCGAACTGTCGTGTTCCTGCAGCCCCACCTCGAAGATGCCGGCGACGGTGAACTCGCGCAGGATGGGCACGATGGCGCCGCCGTTCTTGCCCGCGCCCGGCGTGGATGCGCTCGGCGCCGCAACGCCCGGCGTCATCACGGTCACCGTGTCCCCTACCCCGACTTCCAGCTGATAGGCCAGCATTTGGCCGAGAATGATCCGATTCTGCCCTGCCCCCAAGTCGGAAAGCCGGCCCTGCCGCATGGCGTCGGCGATGCTCGACACCCCGGTCTCCAGGCCCGGATCGATGCCGCGGACGATGGCGCCGCTCATGGCGGGCGGCCGGCTCAGCATCGCGTCGGTATCGAGAAACGGCGCGGCCCCCACCAGTTCGGGCGCACCCTTCAGCTGCTCGATGCGCCGGCGCCAGTCCACGATGGCCCCGCCGCCGGCATTCAAGCTCGCATGGGCCGACACGCTGAGCAACCGATCGCGCAGTTCCGAACCCAGCCCGTTCATGACCGACAGCACCACGATCAAGATGGCCACACCCAGGGCGACGCCGAGCAGCGATACCCACGTGATGAAAGAGACGAAAAAGCCATGCTCGCGGGCCAGCGAGTAGCGCAGGCCCACGAAAATTGGAAGGGGCTGGAACATGCGCGGCGATTAAACCACAGCCGCTCGCGCCGTGGTGGTCCGGGCGCGGCGGGCGGTGCGCCGCTCAGGACAAAAATCAATGTAATCAGAGTGTTAAACAGGTCCACAATTGCCGCCTGACGGCAATGCTATAGTTTCGGGGCGGCGGTTGTGATTCTCGACGCGTAACAAGTGAGGTGTGCCATGAGCTTTCGAAACCTGCGGGTCGCGGCGGCGCTCGCCGTCGGACTGATCGGGTTGGCCGGCGGTCCTAAGTCGAGCCGGGCGGAGACTATCGCGGTGGATAACGGCATCGCCGTCAAGGAATCGGACGTGGTCACCCCCTCGCGTGGCATGACCATGAACCAGGTGGCGGCCAAATTCGGCGCCCCGGTCAGCAAGATACCGGCGGTCGGCAACCCGCCCATCTCGCGCTGGGATTATCCGGGTTTCGTGGTGTATTTCGAGCGCGAGCACGTGATACACAGCGTGGTTGCGAATTCCTGATTCGAATCAAGTAACATCCCCCTCCTGATTTAAGGCCCTCCGCGACGCTGCTCGCGGCGGGCATTCTTTGTTCAATTCCAGCGGAACATGCCCTTAACCGATCCCGGCCTTCCCAGTACCGAATCCCCCCTCGTCAAATGGGGCAAGCTTTACGGCGCCGCCGCGGCTCTCGCAATCGCCGAGGCGGCAGCCAAGGCCGCGGGACCGCTCATCGTCATTACGCAAAGCTCACGCGATGCCGAAGCCTTGAGCGACGAAATCGCGTTCTTCGCAGGCGCAGCGCTGCCGGTGCGGGTTTTTCCGGATTTGGAAACGCTGCCGTACGACAGCTTCTCGGCGCATCCCGACATCACCTCGGCGCGGCTCGCCACCTTGGCGGAACTGCCGCGCGCGCGCAAAGGCGTGTGGCTGGTGGCGATCGATACGCTGCTGCAGCGCCTGGCGCCGCGCAGCTATGTCGAGGCCTACTCTCTCAAGGTGCACGTCGGCGAAATGCTCGATCTGGACGCGCTGCGGGCGCAGCTGGCGCTGGCCGGCTATGCCGCCGTGACCCAGGTGGTCGCCCACGGCGAATTCGCGGTTCGCGGTTCGCTCCTCGATGTGTTTCCGATGGGCTCCGACAGCCCCTACCGCATCGACCTGCTCGACCGGGACGTCGAGACCATTCGCCATTTCGACCCGGATACCCAACGGTCCGGCGACAAATTGGACCGCATCCAGTTGCTGCCCGCGCGGGAAACGCCGCTCAATCCCGACGCGGTACGGGAATTTCGCCGCCGCTATCGCCTGCGATTCAGCGGCGACCTCTCGGAACAGGCCATCTACCGCGACGTGAGCGTAGGGCAGGCGCCCGGCGGCCTCGAGTTCTTTCTGCCGCTATTTTTCGATCGCACCTCCCACCTGTTCGAATACCTGCCGCCGAGCAGCATGCTGGTCGAGATGAACGAGGCCGGCGGCTCGGTGGACATGCTCTGGAACGGCATCGTCGGGCGGCACGAACAATTGCGGCACGACCGGCATCGGCCCATCCTGGATCCGGCCGAACTGTATCTCACGCCTGAGGAATTGCGCGCCGAATTCACGGCATGGCCGCGGATAGAACTGCGCACTTTCGAATGGCCGCCCGAAACCCCGGGACGCGTGCAAAACTTCGCGAGCACGGCGCCGGCCCAGGTGCGCATCGACGCGCGGGCCGAGCAGCCCGCCGCGGAGCTGGTTGCGCATCTGGCCGCGAGCCCGGCTCGCGTGCTGCTCGCGGCGGAGTCGGCGGGACGCCGCGAACTGCTGTTGGATCTGCTGCGCGGCCGCGGCATACACGTCAAGATATTCGACAGTTTCGCGAGCTTCATCGCCGGCGATCAGAAACTCGGGGTTACCGTTTCGGGCGCGGTATCGGGGTTGCGGCTCGAATCCCCCGCCCTCGAAATTCTCACCGAATCGCAATTGTTCGGCGATCGCGCGCGGCAGGAACGCCGCCGTCGCCGCGCCGAGCGCGATCCCGCCAAGATATTGAAGGAACTCACCGATCTGCGCATCGGTGCACCGGTGGTTCACGAATCCTACGGCGTCGGCCGCTACGTGGGTCTGCAGACCATGGACGTCGCCGGCTACACCGGCGAATTCCTGGTGCTCGAATATGCGGACGGCGACAAGCTGTACGTACCCGTGCAGGCCCTGCACCTGGTCTCGCGCTACACCGGAGCGCCGGCCGAGACCGCGCCGCTGCACAAACTGGGCGGCGAGCAATGGCAGAAGGCGCGCCGCAGAGCCGCACAGCGTATTCGCGACGTCGCGGCCGAACTCTTGGATCTGTACTCGCGGCGCGCGGCGCGCGAGGGTACGCGCATGACCTCGGGAGAGGCCGAGTACCGTGCGTTTCAGGCCGGTTTTCGCTTCGAAGAAACCGCCGATCAGGCGAGCGCCATCGAACAGGTGCTCGGCGACATGAAGTCCGGCAAGCCCATGGATCGCGTGATTTGCGGCGACGTAGGCTTCGGCAAGACCGAGGTGGCATTGCGCGCCGCTTTCATCGCCGTCCAGGCGGGCAAGCAAGTGGCCGTGCTGGTGCCGACGACTCTGCTCGCGCAGCAACATTTCACCACGTTCACGGATCGGTTCGCCGACTGGCCGGTGCGTGTCGAGAGCCTCTCCCGGTTTCGCACCAACAAGGAAGCGGAGGGGGTCATCGCCGGTGTGGCCGCCGGCTCCGTCGATATCGTCATCGCGACGCAGCGGCTGTTGCAGGGCAAGGTCAAGTTCAAGGATCTGGGCCTGGTGGTCATCGATGAGGAACATCGCTTCGGCGTGCGCGACAAGGAGCGGCTCAAAGCCTTGCGTGCCGAAGTCGATGTGCTCACGCTGACGGCCACACCGATTCCCCGCACGTTGAACATGGCCATGGGCGGCCTGCGCGACCTGTCCCTCATCACCACGCCGCCGGCCGAACGCCTCGCCGTGAAGACCTTCGTTCTGGAGTGGAACGACACCGTGGTGCGCGAAGCGGCGATGCGCGAGATTCGTCGCGGCGGGCAGATCTATTTCGTCCATAACACGATCGAGACCATCGAAAAAACCGCGCAGGCCATGCGCGAACTCGTGCCCGAGGCGCATGTCGCGGTCGGTCACGGCCAGATGCGCGAGCGCGAGCTGGAACAGCTCATGCTCGATTTCTATCATCGCCGGTTCAACGTGCTGGTATGCACCACCATCATCGAGAGCGGCATCGACGTGCCCACCGCCAATACCATCATCATCGATCGCGCCGACCGCTTCGGACTCGCGCAGATCCATCAGCTGCGCGGCCGCGTCGGCCGTTCGCACCACCGCGCCTATGCGTATCTCATCACGCCGCCGCGCAAAGCGATGACCGCCGATGCCGTCAAGCGGCTGGAGGCCCTGGAATCTCTGGAGGAACTCGGCGCCGGCTTCACGCTGGCGACTCACGATCTCGAAATACGCGGTGCCGGCGAGTTGCTGGGGGACGAACAAAGCGGCCAGATCCAAGAGATCGGCTACAACCTCTACATGGAATTGCTGGAACGGGCCGTCGCGGCGCTGAAGTCCGGCAAACAAGCGGACCTCGAACGGCCGATGGACGCCGGCCCCGAGGTGGAACTTCATCTGCCGGCATTGATTCCGGAGGACTACGTGCCGGACGTGCATCTACGCCTGGTGCTCTACAAACGTATCGCCAGCACACAGACCCGCGAAGAGTTGGACGAGCTGAAGGTCGAAATGATCGATCGCTTCGGCCCGATGCCGCAATATGCGCAGTCGCTGTTTCGGACCGCGCAGATCAAGCTGCGGGCGGGCGAACTGGGGATCCGCAAGATCGATGCCGGCGCGACCAGCGGCTACGTGATTTTCGAGGAAGAGAACAAGATCGACTCGAAGCGGGTCTTGAAGCTGATCCAGGGCAAGCCGAAGGACTATCGGCTCGACGGCCCCCTCAAACTTCGGTTCACGCACGACGCGCGAACCGAGGAGAATCTATTCACCCGCATCGAGATGCTGGTCGAACTTCTGGCCTGAGGCGGGGCGCTATTGGATGGCGCCCAGGAAATCGCCCTTGCCGAGTTCGACCCCATTCTTGCGCAGCAGCGCATAGACCATGCTTTCGTGAAAATAGAAGTTCGGCAGCACGAAATCCGTAAGGTAGGCAACGGCCGTGAATTTCCAGGCGCCGTTGGGGAATTTTATGTCGATGGGGCGGTCTTCGGCGCCCTTCAATCGATCCGCCGTCACGGTCTCGAGAAAATCCAGCGTCTTTGCAATGCGCTGTTTGAGTTCGTCGAGGGTGGCTTCGACATCCTCGTGTTTCGGCACATCGACGGCGGCAAGACGCGCCGCGGCCCCCTTGGCCGTGTCGCAGGCGATTTGCACTTGACGCACCAGCGGGTGCATGTCCGGGTACAAACGCGCCTGAACCAGCACGAGGGGATCGAATTTCTTGGCTGCGGCATGGGCGGCAGCCTTGTCGAGCAACGCCGAAAGATTGGTCAACCCGCGGGTCAATGCGGGGATGGAAAAATCATAAAGCGAGATCGACATCGTAGACTCCTTATCGCCAAATCGGCCGGGGCAACACTGTAGCGAAATCCTCGCCCTCCTGCTTGCTACAATGGGCCGTCCGATCGAAAAGGAGAGTCCCGTGTTGCCGTTTTCCGAAGCGTGCGAACGCAATAAGGATCCCATTCTCGCGCTGCTGCGCACCGTGTTCGCAGGCCGCAGCGACGTTCTGGAGATCGGCAGCGGCACGGGCCAGCACGCCGTCTATTTTGCGGCGCAGCTGCCGGCGCTGACGTGGCATCCCACCGAACGACTGGCCTACTTGCCGGATCTGGCCGCGAGACTGCGCGCCGAGGGCGGACCGAATCTGCGCCCTGCCACCGTGCTCGACGTTCGGCAAACCGTCTGGCCCCTGGAACGCGTCGATGCCATGTTCACCGCCAACACGCTGCACATCATGTCGTGGGCCGAGGTCGTCGGCACATTCCAGGGTATTGGCCGCACGTTGGCCCCCGGCGGTACGCTATGCATCTATGGACCGTTCCGCTACGACGGACGCTATACGTCGCCCAGCAACGGCGAATTCGACCGCATGTTGCAGGAACGTGACCCGCAATCGGGACTTCGGGAAATCGGAGCGATCACCAAGCTCGCGGCCGATGCAGGCCTGCAACTCATGGCCGATCACGATCTACCGGCATTCAATCGACTGCTGGTGTTCGACAAGGAGCCCGTATGACGAGCCTGCGGAAATGCGAGCGCCCCGGCCAGCGGGGCGCTCGTCATCAATATCGGCGAAATGTCGGCGCTGCCGGCTGACGCACCTCGCAACCGCTACGGCGCAACCACGATCTGGTTGTGGACGGACACGATGACAGCGCCGTCCCACACCCGAATCGCATCACTACCCGCCGGCGCGCGGCGTGTACGAGAATTTCTGTCCCGCCACGGCCAGCTGACCCATCAGCCCACCCTTGGCGATCGTGAACACGACCACACCTTTCTGATAGTGCCCGCGGGTGCTCGCATCCTTCATACCGCCGCTCACGCTCGAATCCGTGCCATTGGTGCCGGCGCTGGCCGAAGCCCCGGCAGTGATGGCCACCGCGCTCGCGTCCGCGTCGAACTCATACGAATTCGACTCGAACTCGTCGAGCGCGCGCTTGTCCTCGAAGAATACGATCTGGCTGAACGCTTTCCCACCCAGCTGAAAACCGACGCTGACCTGATTCATCGTCACATTGCCGACCCACTTGCCGTGTACATACACGCGGCCCTTGCCGTGGGCCCCGCCGACACCTACCGCGCCTTCGCCGATGGTCGGAAATACCGCATAGGCATAGCTGCTGCCGAAAAACGACGAGCTCTCGCCCGCGTTCTTGAAGAGGCTGATCGTATCCTGATAGCCGGCGGCAGCGAACGCCGTGATGGAGAGCGTCATCGCTGCGCAGACCACGAGTGCACGAGTTATCGATTTCATAATCCTGGACCTTTAGTGGGAAGAGCCGTGACGATAGGCTCCGGGCCCGAGAATATCTGTAGGACGGCACGCCTAAGCGGCGGCATCGAGTCCCACACCGTCCAGCGTCGGGGAGCGCCCGCGCGCCGCGCGGGCACCCACAACCGCCGGCCGTCTCAGCCGAGGTTCTGCACCGCGAATTCCCAATTGATGAGCTTGTCGAGCACGGCATTCACGTGATCGGCGCGCTTGTTCTGGTAGTCGAGGTAGTACGCGTGCTCCCACACGTCGACCGTCAGCAGCGGCTTCAGCCCCTGAGTCAGCGGCGTTTCCGCGTTCGCGGTCTTGACGATCTTGAGCTTGCCGCCATCGGCCACCAGCCAGCCCCACCCGCTGCCGAACTGCGAGACGGCGGCAGCGGACAGCTCCTTCTTGCAGGCATCGACGCTGCCGAACGCCGCGTCGATTTTCTGCTTCAGTGCCGCGGGAGGTTCGCCGCCGCCCTTGGCACGCAGGCTGTTCCAGTAAAACGTGTGATTCCAGATCTGCGCCGCGTTGTTGAAAATGCCTGCCTTGTCGGCCTTGCCGGCGGTGGCCTTCACGATGGCCTCGAGCGGCAAGTCGGCATATTCGGTGCCGGGGATCAGCTTGTTGAGGTTGTCGACGTAGGTCTTGTGATGCTTGCCGTAGTGAAAGCTGATCGTATTGGCGGATATGACCGGGTCCAACGCGTTCTCAGCCCAGGGAAGCGGCGGGAGGGAAATTGGTGTAGCCATCGAAACTCCTGATCGAATGTCTGCGGGAGGCCAATCATACAGCAGCACTCGACGAAGGGCCGATTTTGAGTGATAGTCGGGTCCGTGCGTAGCTCAGTCTTGCGGATCGGTGCACTTCTCGGCCTGCTGGCGATCGCCCAGACGCCCGGCCTAGCGGCGCTGCGCGATATTTATCCAGCGCCCGAACGAGCCAAGACGGATCTGGCCGCCGCGCTGCAAAGCGCCTCGTCGACTCATCGACGCGTCATCTTGGACTTCGGCGGCAATTGGTGCCCTGACTGCCATGTGCTCGACTCGTACTTTCACGATGCGGTGAACGGGCCCGTTCTCGAGGCCAATTACATCGTGGTCCACGTCAATATCGGGCGCAGGGACCAGAATCTCGATATCGCAGCGCTCTACCAGATTCCATTGGCCAAGGGCGTGCCTGCGCTCGCCGTCCTCGACGCCGATGGCAAGCTCCTTTACAGCCAGAAGGCCGGCGAGTTCGAAGCGATGCGCGGCATGCAGTCGAGCGCCGTCACCGGCTTTCTGAACGAGTGGAAACCCCCCGCAAAATAATCGCCCGACTGAACTAGCCGATCAACGACTTGAGCCGCTGCGTGCGGGAACCCGAACTCGTTTCGGCCGCCCGAACCAACAGTTCGTGCGCGTCGGTCACGGGAAGCGCCCGGCTGAACAGGAACCCTTGCGCTTCCTGACAGGCGTGTTCCTGAAGGAACAGGAGCTGCGGGAAACTCTCCACGCCCTCGGCCGTCACATTGATGCGCAGCGAACGCGACATGGCAATGATGGCCGCCGCGATCGCGCGGTTATCGCTGCACTCGATCAGACTGCTGATGAACGACTGATCGATCTTGAGCCGGTCGACGGCAAAATGCCGCAAACGTCCGAAGCTCGAATATCCCGTGCCGAAGTCGTCGATGGCGAGGAAGACCCCCAGAGCCTTCAGCTCACGCAGCGCGTGCTCCGCCCAAGCCTCATCCTTCATCACCACCGACTCGGTGATCTCCAATTCCAGCATCGACGCCTCGATGCCGACCTCCTTGATGATGGACGCGACGGTCGCCGGAAAATCCTTGAGCGCGAATTGCCGACCGGACACGTTCACCGCCATGCGCGGCACGCCAAGGCCCTCGTCGAGCCAGCTCTTGGCCTGCCGGCAGGCGCTGCGCAGCACCCACTCGCCGATGGCCAGGATGAGTCCGGTCTCCTCCGCCACGGGGATGAAATCGGCCGGCGGCACCACGCCCAACTCGGCGTCCGTCCATCGCAGCAGCGCCTCCATGCCGGAAATCGCACCGCTGCTCACGTCGAACTGCGGCTGATAATTCAAGGTGAATTCATCGCGGTCCAAGGCGCCGCGCAATTTCGCCTCGAGCGTAAAACGCCGCAAGGCCGAATCGTTCATGGCCGCATCGAAGAATGCGAACATCCCGGGACCCTTGCGTTTCGAGAAGTACATCGCCAGATCGGCGTTGCGCAGCAGGGAGTCGACGTCCGCGCCGTCCGCCGGAGATAGTGAGATCCCGATGCTCGGCGTGACTACCAAACGATGTTGTGCCAGCGCTATGGGCGCCTGCAGCTCGGCGATCAGGCGCACGGCCACCGCCGCCGCGTCCTCGGCGCCGCCGACCGACGGCAGAATGACGATGAACTCGTCGCCGCCGAGGCGGCCGACGTGGCTCCCGCCCAGCGAGTGCCGCAGCCGCGATGCGACCACGCACAACAGTTCGTCCCCGACCGCATGTCCCAGCGTGTCGTTCACACGCTTGAAATTATCGAGATCCAGATACAACACCGCCGCCATGCGCCGCTGCTCCTGGGCGGCGGCGAGCGCGCTCGCCAGACGAGTGCGGCATTGCTCCCGGTTGGGCAACCCGGTCAACGGGTCGAAGTACGCCAGCTTGACGATCCGATGTTCCGCCCGCCACTTGCTCGCCAGCGAGACGGTCATCTGGCGAACTTCGTGCGGATGAAACGGTTTCTGCAAATAGGACAGCTTTTCCTCCGGCGGTACGATGGCGCCGATATGTCCCGGATCGACGTCCGAGTAGGCCGTGCACACCACGATCTCGATGGCGGGATCGGCCTCGCGAATCCGCCCCGCCGCCCAGACGCCATCGGGGCCGGGCGGCATGCGCATGTCCAGGAACGCGACGGCAAACGGATCCTCGGCCGCGATCGCCTCGCGCACCGCGGCGACCGCCGCTTCCGCCCCATCGCAGAAAACCGGCAGGAACCGGGTATTGTGGTTGGTGAGTTTCTTGGCGGCTTGGCCCGAGGCCTTCGCAAAGAGCCGGTCGCGCAGACCGCGCAACGCGTCCGCGTCCTCGCTGACGCCGCTGTCGCACAGAATGTGCCGATAGGCATCGCGCACATCCGCCTCGTCGTCGGCGACCAGGACTCTAATCGTTATTCGGCTATCGTCTGCCACGAGCATCGCCTCCGCAGGTTCATAGGGGAATCATCAGATGAATGGAGGCGCCGAGACCCGGGCCTTCGCTTGCCGCCCACAGCCGTCCGCCCAGCGCGGCGATCGCATTCGCCGACCAATGCAAGCCGATGCCATGGTTGGTGTCGCGCGATTTGGTGGAAAATCCTTGATCGAAGACACGCTCGAGATCGGCCTTGGCGATGCCGACGCCATTGTCCTCGCAACGCAGGTGCAGCTGCTCGCGATCGGCCTCGCGGACTATCTCGGCGGCAACGCGCAACATGCCCTTCTCGCGTCCCGCGTCGCGCACGGCGTCGGCGGCGTTGATGATGAGATTTTGCAGCACCAGGCGCAACACGGTGCGCGCCACCTGCACCACGCCGATGCGCCGCAGCGAATCGTCGGCCTCCACCACCAGACGTTGACGGCACGCATCGGGAACGATTTCCAACGTCTGCTGCACGAGGTCGGGAAGGCGCACCGACTCGACCACGTGTTCGTTGCGGGTGGAGCGCATCAGCTCGGCCAGGGCGGTCTGCACGATGCCGGTCTGGCGTTGGATCACCGTGACATCGGCCCGCGCGGCGCCGACCGCGGCGCCGACCTCGCGCGAGCCGAGCCGCAGGAACTCTTCGAGGTCGGCGTAGCGCGCGGTCCCCGCGGCCTCGCCGGCGAGTTCCGACATCGCGAGTTCGACATCCGCTACGGGCGCATCGCGCAGGCCGTCGGCCAGTTTGGCGAGCCGGACGCCCAACGGAGTCATGGCGTTGCCGAGATTGTGCAGCACGCCTTTGGCGAGTTCGGCGAAGCCGGCTTGAAAGGACTGGTCGACCAGCTGCCGCCGCGACTCCGCGACCCGCGCCACCATGCCGTCGAACTCGCGCGCCAGCACCGCGACTTCGTCGTTGCCCGGCAGACCGAGGCGCGCGGTCAGATCCGCCCCTTCGCCGATGGCCACCGCGTGCCGCGTCACGCGGTCGAGCGGCGCCAGCACCATGCGATTCAACACGATCACCAGCAACACCAACGCCGCCACGCTGGCGACGATCAGATACACGGAGGCGTACGTGACCGCGCGCTGCCCTCGCTCGGTGATCTTGCGCGGCACCTCCACCCGCAGGCTCATCAGAGGCTTGCCGTAAATGTCGTCGAAGGAACGGTACACCTGGGTGGCCGTGTCGGTTTCGACCAGGCGATCCGCGCCGCCGGGCGAATCGCTGCTCACCATCGACAGATTGGCCTGGGCCTGCGCGCCGAGGCTGCGCACCTGCGCAGGTGTCAGCAGCCGGCCCATGATGACCATGCCCAACGTGCGTCCGGCACCGCTGCCGTCGAGCACCGGCGCGGCGGCGAGCATCATGATCCCCAGATTGGTGCGGAGCAGGCCTTTGGCGGGCTTGCCCTCGACGATGTCGCGGCGCCAGGGGAAATCCTCCGGCAATGCCTTGCCCGCGGTCAGGTCCAGATCCAACGTCGCGCCGGAATCCAGGTCGCGGGCCCTGGCCAAGACCAGATTGCCCTGCAGATCGACGATCAACAGGCTGGTGACCTGCAACTGCTTCAATGCCACGGGTGTGATGTTGGCGGTCACGAACTGAAGCGTGGGCGTCTCCACGAAACGGAAAACGTCCGCCCAATTGCCCCAGTCGGCAGCCGACAACTCGAGGCTGTCGAGGGTCGTGGTCAGCGCATAATCGATGCGCTTCATCGACGTCCTCGCATCGTCGCGCTCGAGCTCGGCGAAGCTCGGCATCAGCACCTGCTGCTGAACCGCGATTTCCAACACGATGAGCACCACGAAAAGCAGTGCGAGCAGCGAGATGATCTTCGTGCGAATCTTCATGCACGCCTTCGTACCAGAGTCGGCAGTGCACCACCGTGCAGTGGTCTTGTTTCGGCAATCGCCCGCCGGCGGCTTGCCGCGAATCGAAGGTCCGTCACATAACCGGCGATTCGAATGAGAACCCGTTCACACTGGATTTGAGCCCCGGCGACGGAGGCCGGCTGTCCTCAGATCGCTTGATTGCGGCCGGCTTGCTTCGCCAGCTTCAATTGCTGCTGGGATTTTTCCAGCAGCATCGACGGATCGGTGTCCTTCTCGGGGGTGGCCGCGGCGACGCCCACACTGATGCTGATATAGCGCAGCACCGCCGATCGGGGATGATGAATGCGCAATTCCCGCACGCGTTCCGCCATGGTCTGGCCTACGCGAAACGCCTGATCGGCGGACAGACCGGGCGCAAACGCCATGAGGCTGCCGCCGTCGATGCGCGCCGTCACGTCGCTCGAGCGGCGCAGGCAGCCCGCCACGCAATGCGCGACACGCCGAATCGCGGAGTCGCCCGCGGCGCGCCCGAAGGTCGCGTTGTACAGATCCAGTGCGTCGATATCGATGGCGAACACGGCGATGCTGCGCGGCTCGCGCTGCGCGATCGCCCAGTCGCGCTTCAGCAGCTCCTGGAGATACGGCAGCGTGAACAATCCGGTCAGACGGTCGTCGCGAATGGCCACCGCCGTGGGCTGATGCGCGCCGCTCAACGAATCCTTGGCGAGCTTCGGGTCGATGCGCAGCCGTTCGCCCGCGTCGCGATGATGACCCGCGAAGTGCGTGATTCGCCCCTCGGCATCCCACAGCGGCGACACCGTCATCTCGTTCCAGAATACCGTGCCGTCCTTGCGATAATTGCGCAACAGCACGCGGCACGACTCGCCGCGGCCCATGGCCTCGCGCAAGCGATGACGGGCGTCCTGATCGCGATCCTCGCCCTGCAAGAGGCGCAAATTTCGGCCGATCAGATCGGCGGCCGCATAGCCGGTCAGGGACTCGAACCCCGGATTCACGTAGATCACGGGATGCTCAGGGTTCTGCGCGTCGACCAGCGCCACCCCCTCGGGGGAACTTTCGAGCAATCGACGGTAGAAGTCCGCCTCCATGCCGCTCATGGCTGGCTCTCGGTCAGTACCAGCGGCGGCGCGGCGGACAGTGCCGCGATGCGCCGCACCGTGTCGGCCCGGCGCTCCTCGTTCCCCGGCGCAGGCGCCTCGCCGCGCGCGCGCATGCGCACCAGGCGCGCTTGGGACGCCGGCGACCCGCCCCCCCACATGGCGGCCTCCGCCGCATCGCCGCCGCGTACACCACCACCCAAGTCCGGCGTATCGACGCCCGGCTTGAATCGATCCAGCACGGTCGACACCGCGGCGCGATCGTTGCAGATGGGCAGCACGTCGCACCCGGCGGCATAGGCCAGGCGCGCCCGTTCGACCACATCGCCAAAGGCGACGGCACCCGCCATGCTCAAGTCATCGGCAAACACGCAACCATGAAAGCCCATCTCGACGCGCAAGATGTCCGTGATCCAGCGGCGCGACAGGCTGGCAGGCAGGGCATCGACGGCCGGATACACGACGTGGGCCGCCATGATCCCCGGAAGATTGTTGTCGATGAGCAGGCGATAGGGGCGGATGTCCCCCTCCATGTCGACGAATTCGCGCCGGTCGATGGGCAGAGCCACATGCGAGTCGGCGATGACGGCACCGTGGCCGGGAAAATGTTTGGCGATCGCCGCCATGCCCGCATCCCGCATGCCCAGCATGTACGCCGCGCCCAAGGCGGCGACGCTGTCGGGATCGCGGTGAAAGGAGCGGTCCCCGATGATTTCGCTGACGCCGTAATCGAGATCCACGCAGGGGGCAAAACTGAAGTCGACGCCGACGGCGCGCAATTCGCTCGCCATCAGCCAGCCTACGGAACGCGTCAGGTCCAGTGCGTCGCGTTTATCCTCGTCGAAACGCCGGCCCAGGGAGCGCGATGGCGGCAGGCGCGTGAAGCCCTCCCGAAAGCGCTGCACCCGCCCCCCCTCATGATCGACGGCAATCATCAGATGCGGAGAACGGACCGCACGGATGGCTGCGCAAAGCGCAGTGACCTGCTCCAAATCGCGGTAATTTCGAGTGAACAGCAGCACGCTGCCCACCAGTGGGTGCGCCAATACCTCTCGGTCTTCGGGGTCGAGTTCCGTGCCCGCGACATCGACCATGAGCGGCCCTAACATCATGCGACTCTCTCGAATACGGCGACCGATTCAACGTGCGTTGTATGCGGAAACATATCCATCACCCCTGCGCCCCGCAGTGTGTAGCCCTGGGTTTCCACCAAGATTCCCGCATCCCGCGCCAAGCTCCCTGGATGACAGGAAATATACACGAGTCGGCGCGGCCGCCACTGTGCCATGCGTTCCATGATTTCGGATGCGCCGGCCCGCGGCGGGTCCAGCAGCACCAAATCATAGGTCTTTTGGGCCCACGGCCCGAAACCGCTCGGCTCGAACAGATTGTCCGCTTGGAAATCCACATTCGAGATCCCATTGAGCGCGGCATTGGCACGAGCCTTCGCAACCAGGGCGGCGTCTCCTTCCACCCCCGTCACTGCGCCCGCGCGCGTACTCAAGGGGAGCGTGAAATTACCCAGCCCGCAAAACAAGTCGAGCACGGTATCGGCCGGCGTCGGCTCGAGCAAATCCACCGCCGCCGCCACCATGGAGACGTTGATGTCGCGGTTGACCTGGAAGAAATCGACGGGCCCGAATTCGAGCGTCAGGCGCTCGGCATCGAGCGTGTAGCTCAGCGCCGGATAACCGGCGCGCAGCGCTTTGATCGTGTCCAGGCCGCCGCTCTGCAGGAAGATCTGCACGTCGTGCCGTGCGCCGAACTCCTCGAGTTTCACCAGATCCTCGGGGCTCGGCGCCTCCATTACCCGAAATACCAGCGCCGCCCCGGAGTCGCCGGCCGCCAGTTCGGCCTGCGGCAGATTCCCGCGCAGCGATAGCGTTTCGACCAACGCGGCCAGTTCCTCGGGCAATGTCGCGAAGCGTTCGAGCAGCACCTCGCAGCGCCGGATGTCCGCGATATAGGGCTTTTCCCGTTCGCGAAAACCCGCCAGCACCCGACCCTTCTTGTGCACGTACTTGACGCCCAGCCGCGCGCGGCGCCGATAGGCCCACACCGGCCCCTCGAGGGGCGCCAGTACGCGTTGTGGACGCACGCGGCCGATCCGCTCGAGATTGTCGAGCAGCTGGCGCTCCTTGGCGGCCAACTGCGCGGCCGGCGCCAGGTGCTGCAGGGAGCATCCACCACAGACCCCAAAGTGCGCACACTTCGGCCGCACGCGGTCCGGCGACGCGGTCAGCACCTCGACCAGGCCGGCTTCATCCCATTGTCGGCGGCGCTTGAATACGCGAAACTTCACCCGCTCCCCGGGCAACGCACCCTCGATGAAAACGGCCTTGCCGTCGACGCGCGCGATGCCCCGCCCGTCGTGCGCCAAGTCCACCACGTCGGCCTCTTGGATGTCGCCGAGCTTCAAGTCGCGGGCCACGCAGCCGCGAATTCCTCGAGGTGTGGCGCCCCGGATTCATTCAGCAATTTGACCAAGCGCGCCACCTCGCCCGCGTGCTCGGCGGCGTTCAAATGCCCGCGCAGCAATTGAAAGCGCAGATACACGAGGTACGTGTTGAGCACGTCGGTCTCGCAGTAATTGCGGATGCGCGCGAGACCGCCCTCGAGATACACGTCCCAGACCTGCGATCCGTGCATGCCCACTTTGCCCGGGAACCCCAACAGCGTCGCCACGTCATCGAGGCTGGCCCGCCCGCGTCCTTGAAAACCCGACAGCACATCCATCAGATCCACGTGCCGCCAGTGAAAGCGGCTCAGGTAATTGCTGTAACGGAAGCTCGAATCGCCGTCGCCCGTCTCCCAATAGCGCGCCGCCGTCACACTGTGCAGCAGGCTCCGGTAGTGCAGCACCGGCAGATCGAAACCCGCGCCGTTCCACGACACCAGGTCCGGCGTAAACTTGTCGAGGCCGTCGAAGAATCGCTCGATCAGGTCCTTCTCCGACGACCCCTCGTCGCCCAGACTCCACACCTTGAGCGAATCGCGCGTGCGCATCACCACCGAGATCGCCACCACCCGATGCTGTTCGTGGGACAGGAATTCGTTGCCCGTCTCCTGGCGCCGCTTGGTGAACATGATCTGCGCGACCTGCGCGTCGGACAAGCCGTCGAGTTCATACAGACGGCGGCCGAGATCGGTATCCGGTACGGTCTCGATGTCGAAAACCAGGGTATTCATCGGGTTCCCGGCCCCGGCGCGGGACCCGGTCCCGGTACCGGCTCCGGCAGCGCCGCTGCCGAGGCGCGCATCAGGACTGCGACCGCGACCACCAGGCCCGCCTCATCGGTGAGCGTGACGTGCCCGTCGCCGATCCCCAAGCCGTCGCGCACCTTGGCGCCGCGCTCGGAATACACCACCTCGGGTTTGCCCCAGGAGTTCTGCACGATGCCCACGTCGCGTATCCAGACCCCGTGGGCGAAGCCCGTACCCATGCCCTTGACGATCGCTTCCTTGGCGGCGAAGCGCATGGCCAGGAAACGCACCGGCCGTGCGGTGCGCTCGAGCTGGATGCGCTCCGCCGGCATCAACAGATGAGCCACGAAGCGTTCACCGTAATTCTTGAACACTCGCTCGATGCGGTCCACCTTGAGAACGTCGATTCCGATGCCGAATATCATGGGATCAACGCCGCGCTGCGCGCATCAGTTCCTTCATGTCGCGCACCGCCTTCGGCAGGCCGTCGAACAGCGCGCGCGCGACGATGGCATGGCCGATGTTGAGTTCCACGATTTCCGGAATTGCCGCAATGAGTTCGACGTTGTGATAGTGAAGGCCATGTCCCGCGTTCACGATCAGCCCCAGGGAATCGGCAAATCGCGCGGCCGTACGCAGGCGTTCGAACTCGCGCGCCTGGGCGGCGCCCGTGGCCTCGGCATAGGCGCCGGTATGCAGCTCGATGACCGGCGCGCGCGCGCGTTGCGCCGCCTCGATCTGCGCCTCCTCGGGGTCGATGAACAGCGAGACCCGAATACCCGAGGCGCCGAGAGCCGTGCACGCATCGCCCACCCGGCCCGACTGCCCAGCCACGTCCAGGCCCCCTTCGGTGGTGATTTCCTGGCGCGATTCGGGCACCAGGCAGCAATCCTGCGGCAACTCGCGGCACGCGATGCGGATCATCTCGTCGGTGACCGCCATTTCCAGGTTCATGCGCGTCTGCAGCGCCTCGCGCATCAGCGTCACGTCCCGATCTTGAATATGCCGACGGTCCTCGCGCAGGTGCAGCGTGATGCTGTCTGCGCCCGCCTGTTCGGCCTGGAGCGCCGCATGCACCGCGTCCGGGTATTTGCCGCGACGCGCCTGGCGCAATGTCGCCACGTGATCGATGTTGACCCCGAGCAGGATGCGGGACCCGCCCGCCGGCGGACTCACGACTCGCCCTCGTGCACGGTTTCGCGCGCCGCACGAGCGCCGTCGCGCAAGGGATTTTGCTGACGCAATGCCAGCATCACCTCGCGCGACTTCAGCACGCGGCCATCCAGGCACGCATCGATCGCGGCGCGCAGCAAGCGCTTCGCGTCGCGCAGCGAACGCGCATCCTGAAAGCTCTCGGACGCCAGATCGTTCAAGGATTGGCCCGACATCGCGCCCGGGGCCCCGGCCAAGCATAGTTGCGGGCCGCGTTCCAGCACATACCGATAGTACCGGTCGGGCTGCACCCTTAAGCCCTCGTCCGTCTGCGCGAGTTCCAAGCCGTAGCCCAGATCGTGCAGCAAGCGCCTCTCGAACAGGCGCAGCGTCGGCTCTTCACCCGCGCCGGCGCACAACGCCTCGACGCACGACGCGTAGGAGTGGAAAATTTCCGGGTGCGGATCGCCCCGATGGGTCAGCTTCAGCAGCAGCTCGTTCAAGTAGAACCCGCTCATCAGCCGCTCCTTGCTCATGCGGGTGAGGCTGCCGTCGACTTCCGCCGCTACCAGAGCGCATGCCTCCGTCCTGCCCGACCACGATAGCAGCAGCCGCTGGAAGGGCCGCAGTACGCCGCGCAGCGTGGATTTCGGTCCGTTGGCGCCGCGCGCGAACAGCGAGATCCTGCCGTGCTCGCTGGTGAACGCCTCGACGATGCGGCTGGTGTCTCGATAGGCATACTGATGCAGCACGTAGGCCGGTGCCAGCATCACCCTTCTTGCGCCTATTTTCCCGATGTGACTGCGCTCCATGGACCCTCGCGATGCCAGGCGTTCTAAAGCGTATCGAAGCCGAATTGCCGCAGCGCCATCTCGCTGTCGGCCCAGTTCTCTTTGACCTTCACCCACAGTTCCAGGTGCACCGAGCGCTGCCACAGATCGTTCAACTCGATGCGCGCGAGCCGGCCGATCTCCTTCAGCCGTTCCCCTCCCTGGCCGATGACGATGGCCTTCTGTCCCGCGCGCTCCACCCAGATGACCGCATTGATCATGATGCGGTTGTCCTCGTCCGCGAAGCGCTCGATCTGCACGTTGATGCCGTAGGGCAGCTCTTCGCGCAGTTTGAGCGTCAACTTCTCGCGCACCACCTCGGCGGCGTGAAACGGCTCGTCGCGATTGGTCAGCACGTCCGCCGCGAACAACGGCGGCGACAGCGGCAGACGCGCGCCCACCACATCCATGAGCCGCGAGAGATTGTCGGATTCGAGCGCCGAGATGGGGACGATGCCCGACGCCGGGACGCGCTCCGTCATCTCCTCGAGAAACGGCAGCAGCTTCTCCTTCGGAAAGACCCGATCCACTTTGTTGATCACCACGAACAACGGCTGTTTCAGGCCGCGTACCCGTTCCCAGACCCACCGATCCTCGTCGGTGAAATTCATCGCCTCGACGACGAACAAGATGACATCGGCGTCCTGCGATGAGGAAATCGCCACGCGATTCATGTACTGATTCATGACGCGGCGGGTCGACTCGTGCAGCCCCGGGGTGTCGACCAGTACCAGCTGCGCCTCGGGCCGATTCACCACCCCCAGAATTCGATGGCGCGTGGTCTGCGGTTTCGCCGTGACGATGGATACCTTGCGCCCCACCAGCGCATTCACCAACGTCGACTTGCCCACATTCGGCCGGCCGACGATGGCCACGTGACCGGCGCGAAACGCTGCCGCGCTCATGGGTTGCTCACTTCGGGCGGCAACAGCTCCAACAGCTTGGTCGCCGCGAGCTGCTCGGCGCGGCGGCGGCTGCCGCCCTCGCCCACGGCCGCCAATCCGAGAATCGGCACCTCGCAGGTGACCGTGAACGATTGCGCATGCGCATCGCCCGCGACGGCGGTCAAGGTATAGACCGGCAAGGTAACCCCGTGCGCCTGCAGCGTTTCCTGCAGGCGCGTCTTCGGATCCTTCAGCAGATCGGCCGCCGGCAACGCCGCCATGCGCTCACCCATGATGCGTCCGACCACAGCGGCCGCCGCATCGAACCCGGAATCCAAAAACATTGCACCCAAAATGGCCTCCAACGTATCCGCCAATATCGAAGCCCGTCGAAAGCCGCCGGATTTCAGTTCGCCCGGGCCGAGGCGCAAATGCTCGCCCAGGCCCAATTGCGTCGCAATCTGCGCCAGCGTCTCGCCGCTGACCAGCGTCGCGCGCAACCGCGACAAGGCCCCTTCATCGGCTTGGCTGTGCGCATCGAAAAGCAGCCGCGCCACGCTGCAATTGAGGACCGAATCGCCGAGGAATTCCAGGCGCTCGTTATGGTGAGCGCCCGCGCTGCGATGGGTCAACGCCGCTTCGCACAGTTCCGGCCGCGTGAACACGTAGCCGAAAGAGCGTTCCACCCACTCCAGGAGCTCGTCGGCTTTACGCTGCGGAATCACTGCACCTTCACGGTCTTGTCGAAATGCACCATCAGCGACACGTTCGAAATATACGGCACGGAATCGTCGTACGCCACGTGCATCGAGACGCTGCCCTCGTCCTTGAGCACTTCGACCTCCTTGGCCTCGACGCCCGAGATGTCCTCGATCTGCCAATGCTTCTCCAGCGAACGGCGGATGCCGCCCAGATCCGGGTTCTCGCCTTTGAATTCCGCCGCCGTCACATCCATGCTGCGTGCGACCTTCATGTAATTGAGATACAGCGGAACCAGGCGCAGGCCCGCATAGCCGATGATGCCGACCAAGGCGAGAATGCAGAGCAGCCCGACGAACGTCATGCCCCGCTGGCTGTGACACGATGCTCGATCCGGGCGCCGAATACGACGAATAGGGCTCATCAATCGTTCTCCCTCGACCATGTCCTTAGGGCCTCAAAATCGGCTGTCATTGAATCGCAGTTCCGATCCGCCTCCAGAGAGGTCCGTCACGAGTATCGAGATTAAGCCAAATTCGCACCGCTTTGCCGACCAAATTCCGCTCGGGCACGAAACCCGGAGCGTCCGAATCGCCCTGCCAGCGGCTGTCCTTGCTGTTGTTGCGGTTGTCGCCCATGAAGAAATAGTGCCCGGCGGGAACCGTCCACTCCCCCTCCTTCACGCCGCCGTTGGCAAACATGAGCATATGGCGCTTGAGCCCGAGTTGCTCGGTGGCCGTCGGCGCACCCGTGTAGTTCCACATGTCCTGTTTGGGCCCCGAGTAAACCGGTCCCGGCTCCTGTTTCATGGGAACGTCGTTCACGTAGAGCTGATTGCGCGCATCCACGCGAATCCGGTCTCCGGGCAGGCCGACCAGCCGCTTGATGTAGTTGATCTTCGGGTTCGGCGGCAGACGGAACACGATCACGTCGCCGCGCTGCGGGGTGCCGGTCGGGACCACCAACGTGTTGGTGACCGGCAGCCGCAGCCCGTAGGAATACTTGCTCACGAAGATGAAGTCCCCGTCGAACAAGGTGGGCATCATCGAATCGGAGGGGATGCGAAACGGCTCGAACAGGAACGAACGAATCACCAGCACCAGCACGATGACCGGGAAGAACGAGCGGGCGTACTCGACGGCAATGGGTTCGCGCACCCCTTCCCGAGGGGTCCCCGCCGCCGCCGCCGCCCGCTGCCGGCGGCGCGCGAAGAACAGGCGATCCACCCCCCAGATCGCGCCCGACATCGCGCCCACCACCACCAGCATCAGGCTGAAATCCACCGCCTCGTAACGGAACAGCCGCCACAGCATGGCGAGCGCCAGCGCCACCAGCGCATAGCCCGCGAACTTCGGCAGCCATGGCTCATCCACGCTGGTCGCGGCCGGATCGCGCCGCGGGCGCAGGAACCAGCCATCGATCAAAATCACCAGTACGCAGGCCAGGGCCGCGCACAACAATGCGATGAAAAGGCTGTCGCCGTCACTCACGAAACACTCCCCATTGTGCAGCTCCTCGATCTTAAGTGGGTGCCGAGACTCAACTGGATTTCTTGCCGACTTGCAGCACGGCCAGAAACGCCTCCTGCGGAATTTCGACCTGTCCGACTTGCTTCATGCGCTTCTTGCCGGCCTTCTGTTTCTCCAGCAGCTTCTTCTTGCGCGTGATGTCGCCGCCATAGCACTTGGCCAGCACGTTCTTGCGGATGGCCTTGACGCTCGCACGCGCAATGATATGGGCGCCGATGGCGGCTTGCACCGCAATGTCGAACATTTGCCGCGGGATCAGCTCCTGCATCTTGTCCACCAGTTCGCGGCCGCGCTGATACGAATTGTCGCGGTGCACGATGAGCGACAGCGCATCGACCGTATCGCCGTTGATGAGAACGTCCAGCTTGACCAGCGGGGCCGCCTGAAAGCGGTTGAACTCGTAATCGAAGGAGGCGTAGCCGCGGCTGGCGGACTTCAACCGGTCGAAGAAGTCGAGCACCACCTCGGCCAGCGGCAGCTCGTACTGCAGCGACACCTGACTGCCCAAGAACAGCATTTTCTTCTGCACGCCGCGCTTCTCGCTGCACAACGTCAGCACCGCGCCGACGTGGTCGGGCGGCACCAGGATATTGGCGGTGATGATGGGTTCGCGAAGTTCGGAGATTCGATCCTGCGGCGGCAGCTTGCTGGGGTTGTCGACGCTCAAGACCGAGCCGTCGGTCAGCAGCACCTCGTAGATGACCGTCGGCGCGCTGGTGATGAGGTCCAGGTTGTACTCGCGCTCGAGCCGCTCCTGCACGATGTCCATGTGCAGCAGGCCCAGGAAGCCGCAGCGAAAGCCGAAGCCCAGCGCCGTGGAAACTTCGGGCTCGAAATGCAGCGCCGAGTCGTTCAACTTGAGCTTCTTGAGCGCCTCGCGGAATTGTTCGTAGTCGTCGGTGCTCACCGGGAAGAGTCCGGCGAACACCCGCGGCTGGACCTGCTTGAAGCCCGCGAGCGGCAAAGTGGCGGGGTTGGCATCCAAGGTGAGGGTGTCGCCCACGGGCGCGCCGTCGATTTCCTTGATGCCCGCGATGACGAAGCCGACTTCGCCGGTTTCGAGCGATTCGCGGGCCACCGGTTTCGGGGTGAAACGGCCCAGCTTGTCGATCTGATGCGCGCGGCCGGTGGACATCACCCGGATCTTGGCGCCCACCCGCAGCGCACCATTCATGACCCGAACCAGCGAAACGACTCCTACGTAGTTGTCGAACCAGGAGTCGATGATGAGCGCCTGCAGCGGCCCGTCCGGATCCCCCTTGGGCGCCGGAATTCGTTTCACCAGTTGTTCGAGTAAATCGTGAACGCCCAGACCCGTTTTGGCGCTGACCATGGCCGCGTCGTCGGCGGGGATGCCGATGATTTCCTCGATCTCGTGAATGACCTTGGCCGGATCCGCCGACGGCAGATCGATCTTGTTGATGACCGGCAGCACTTCCAGGCCCTGTTCGAGCGCGGTATAGCAGTTGGCCACGCTCTGTGCCTCCACACCCTGAGCGGCATCCACCACGAGCAATGCGCCCTCGCAGGCGGCGAGCGAGCGCGATACCTCGTAGGAGAAGTCGACGTGACCCGGCGTGTCGATGAAATTGAGCTGGTAGACCTCGCCGGTCACGGATTTGAATGCCAGGGTGACGCTCTGCGCCTTGATGGTGATGCCCCGCTCGCGCTCCAAATCCATCGAATCCAGCACTTGCGCCTGCATTTCGCGCGCGTCGAGGCCGCCGCACTCTTGTATGAATCGATCCGCCAAAGTTGATTTGCCGTGATCAACATGAGCAATGATCGAAAAGTTGCGGATATTCTTCATCGTGGACTGGCTTCGAGCAAACTCCTCATTATACCGGTCCGCGATGGTAGGCGAGCGCCTTATCCACCTCCTCGAGGTCCAAATGGCCGTGGCAGACCAATTCTCCCGCGAACAGCAGCACCGGAACCTTGTGCCCGTAGCGCATGCGTGAGGTGGCGTCGGCGTCCACGTCCACCACGTCGATGGGATGGGAGCGAGCCGCCGGGAGGGCGGCGAGCGCTTCCCGCATCTCGTCGCACAGCTCGCAGCCGGCGCGCGAGTAGATCAGGAACCTGAGCGGCTTCAATGGGCCGGCAAGTCGCCCACGCCGTGAGATTTCACCGAGTGGGCGATGAACTCCACGGTCTGCGCCGGCACCTCGCCGACGGCGGTCACTTGGTGACCCTGCACCACGGTGGAGAAGGCAAAGCCGGACCCCACCCGCGCGAGGCCCTGCATCGGCGGATCGGCCGGCGGATTCGGCTTGTCGTCCGTGCCGGGCGCGACATCGCGCTGGGCTTCCACGAACACCGACACGGTCGCCAAACCGTCGGAATAGACCAGGTGGGTCGCCGGCACGGTCGCCTCGCCCAGGGTCTGGGCTCCCGATACCGTGAGATGAAATCCCGGCGGCAGCTCGCTCGCCCGAAAGGCTGATAGCGCCGGCGACGCCGAATCGTGCGACGGGCCTTGACGCACCCACCGCATGCCATCCGTATGCACCGCCGGCACCAGATCGCTGTCCGGAATGTTCTCCGGCATGTCCAGGCGGGCAAACAAGATCTGCTCGATCACCTCGCCGCGCGAATCGCACAACTGCGTCTTCAGCGGCATGGCCGTGTTCTCATCCAGCCACAGACGATAGCCGAAACGATACTGATCCTTGGGCGTGACGGCGATCACCCGGGCGGCGCGGCCGAGCACATGCGAATTCGCCAAGGCCTCGATGCGATAGAAGTCGTTCACGTCGGCGCCGAACTGCGGCAGCGAGCCCAAGAACGGGCCGCGGTCCTGGCGCGGCTCCACCAGCACGGTGTGCTGATCGGGCAGATAGCAGGTCAACTCGTCGTTGTTGCGCACGAATTCCCGGCCCGATCCATCCAACGACTGCAGCCGTTCGGTCACCCGCCCGGCGCGCACACGATGCACGATGCGCATGGTTTCGACCCGGCCTTCGCTCAAATGGAAGAACGTGCCATCGTAATTTCGGGTCGCCAGCGCATGGTTCATCTTCTCCAGCCACTCGCGCGGATCGTCCGCGGCCCGGCAGAGCTGCGAGACGCCCGTGAGCATAATGCCGACGACGGCGCAGGGAACGAGCCAGTGCGCTCGACTACGCAGCCGTCGCGTCATGGAGTGACGCGCGCGTCCCGCGACTGTTGCCGGGGCGCCTCGGCCCTCGCTCGATCGCCGGCCGCTCCTTCGGGTTCGTCGGCATCGGCCAACAAGCCCGACAACACGTTCTCCTGGCCCAACACCGAGGAATACTTACTGTGGGCGAATACATAATTGGTCAGGCGCGCTCGCGGCATCAGGGCCGGCGCCTCGGCAACCGTCGCCGGCACCGTATAAGAGAGCGCTTCCTTGGGACTGCCGCCGAGGTTCTGTGTGGTCACCGGCAGCGCCGTCCGCGTCGGCACGGCGCGCTGCTGCAGGGCCAGCACCGCCACCGCCGCCACGCCGGCGGCCACCGCGGCACCGGCGAAGGGCCGCCACCAGCGCGGCGTGTGGGTTCCGGTCGCCTGGATGCTCGCCACCAGGGGTTCCCCGTCGATCGCGCGATTCACACGGGTGGTAAAGTCGCGGCCGGTGAACCCCTGCGATGAGCGCGCGCCGCCGCCGGCGCGCAGCGACTCGCCGATCAGGGCGTATCGTCCGAAGCTCTCGCGCAAGTCCACGTCGCGCGTCATACGCTTCAGCAGCAGCTCGGTTTCCGAATTGGGCAGCTCACCATCCAGAAACGCCGAGACTTGCTCACGAATTTGTTCGCTCATGTGTCCTCAGGCCGACCAAGGCCGCCGTCGAAAATGGGTCTAAGCTTCTTGTCTATCGCCTCGCGCGCGCGGAAGATCCGCGAGCGCACCGTGCCCACCGGGCAATCCATCGTCTGCGCAATGTCCTCGTAACTCAAACCCTCCAGCTCGCGCAGCACGATGGCGGTTCGCAAATCCTCGGGTAAATTCTCGATGGCCCGATTCACGGTGTCGCGGATCTCATCCGTGAGCAGCAACCCCTCGGGGGTTTCGGATTCGGCCAGGCGCGCATGCAGGTCGTATTGCTCCGGATCTTGCAGGTCGAGATCGTAATCCATGGGGCGGCGCTTGCTCGCCACCAGCGCGTTCTTCGCGGTGTTGATGGCGATTCTATACAGCCAGGTATAGAAAGCGCTATCGCCTCGAAACGATTGCAAGGCACGGTAGGCCTTCACGAACGCCTCCTGTGCAATGTCCTCCGCCTCGGTTGCATCGTGCACGTATCGCATGATCAGCTTCAGCACCTTGTGCTGGTATCGCAGGACCAATAAATCGAACGCCGCGCGCTCGCCACGCTGGACCTTCTCGACCAGTTTGAGGTCACTCTCATCGACGCTCATGCGTGATCCCAAACCAGCCGGTAGATCACCCAGCCTGTCGCGATAGACACACTGGATGCGGAAAAGTTCGACAATTCCGACGACCGATGGACGGTAAATGAGACTTTGTGCACGGGGCCGATTCTAACAGCCGCGGCAGGCCTCAATATCGGTCGTTCGAGGGGCTTGCTGTAATTAGCTCGATGAGACTGGATAGAACCGGACCGGGCGGCGTCGCCCGGCCGAGAAAGTAGTCGTAGATCACGGGATCCTGAGAGTCGAGAAGCTGCCTGAACGCTGCCTGATGAGCCGGGCTCGCGTCGCGATAGCGTTCATCCACGTAGCGCGTCAACAGCTCATCGAGCTCCCGCATGCCGCGCCGGCAGCGCCACCGCAGCTTGCCGATCTCGGCGCTCATCAGTGGCGGCGCTGCGCCAGCATGATCTTGACCTCCGCGATGGCCTTCGCGGGGTTCAAATCCTTGGGGCACGCTTCGGTGCAATTCATGATGGTGTGGCAGCGATACAGGCGAAACGGGTCCTCCAGATGGTCGAGCCGTTCGCCGGTGGCTTCATCGCGGCTGTCCACGATCCACCGATACGCCGCCAACAGCGCGGCCGGACCCAGGTAGCGGTCGCTGTTCCACCAATAGCTCGGGCAGCTGGTGGAGCAGCAAGCGCAGAGGATGCACGCCGACGGGCGGTCCACCTTTTCCTGATCTTCCTTGGATTGCCGGCGCTCGCCGTCCGGCGGCGCCGGCGTTCGGGTCTGCAGCCAGGGCTTGATGGACGCGTATTGGGCGTAAAAATTGGTGAGGTCGGGCACCAGGTCCTTGATGACCGGCATGTGCGGCAGCGGGTAGATCCTGATCTCGCTCTTCACGTCGGCACAGGCGCTGATGCAGGCCAGCCCGTTCTTGCCGTCGATGTTCATCGCGCAGGAACCGCAGATGCCTTCGCGGCAGGAACGCCGGAAACTCAAGGTCGAATCGACCTCGTTCTTGATCTTGATGAGCGCGTCCAGAACCATGGGCCCGCAGCTGTCCATGTCCAGTTCGTAGGTGTCGAGCCGGGGATTCTCGGTCGAGTCGGGATCGAACCGGTAAATCTTGAAGACCCGCACGTTCTTGGAGCCGGCGGGGGCCTTGAATACGCGCCCATCCTTGCGCACTTTGGAATTGGCAGGAAGCGAAAACTCAGCCATCGATCGTGCTCCTAGTAAGTCCGCGCCTTGGGCGCGACGGTTTCGACGTCGTCGGTCAAGGTGTTCAAATGGACGGTCCGATAATCGAAGCGCGTGGCGCCCTTCTCGTCCACCCAGCACAGGGTGTGCTTCATCCAGTTCTGATCGTCGCGGTTGGGGAAATCCTCGCGCGCCTGCGCGCCCCGGCTTTCCTTGCGATTTTCCGCCGAGTGCATGGTGGCCACGGCCTGGCCCAATAGATTGTCCAGTTCCAGGGTTTCGATCAGATCGGTATTCCAGACCATCGAGCGGTCGGTGACCTGCACGTCGCTGAAGGACGCGAATACCTCGCCCAACTTTCGTTTGCCGTCGTTCAACGTCTCGCCGGTGCGGAACACCGCGGCGTCGCTCTGCATCACGCGCTGCATGTCGAGACGGATGTCGGCGGTGCGGCGCGAGCCTTTGGCGTTGCGAAGTCTGTCCAGCCGCGCCAGCGTGGCGTCCGCCGCATCGGGCTTGAACGCCCGATGCGGCGTGCCGGCCTTGAGCACGCGCGCGCAGTGCCTGGCCGCTTCCCGTCCAAACACCACGAGATCGAGCAGCGAGTTCGAGCCCAGCCGGTTCGCACCATGAACGGACACGCACGCGGCCTCGCCCACCGCCATCAGGCCGGGGACCACGGTGTCGGATTGGCCGGCGGCGCGCGTCACCGCCTCGCCGTGAAAATTGCAGGGGATGCCGCCCATATTGTAGTGCACGGTGGGCAGCACCGGGATGGGCTCCTTGTTCACGTCGACATTGGCGAAAATCCGCGCCGTCTCGGCGATGCCCGGCAGCCGTTCCTTGATGACGGCGGGACCCAAGTGCTCGAGATGCAGATGGATGTGATCCTTGTGCTTGCCCACACCGCGGCCCTCGCGGATTTCGACGGTCATCGAGCGGCTGACCACGTCGCGCGATGCCAGGTCCTTGGCGTTGGGCGCATAACGCTCCATGAATCGTTCGCCCGAGGCATTCGTCAAATAGCCGCCCTCGCCGCGCGATCCCTCCGTGATGAGGCAGCCCGCGCCATAGATCCCGGTGGGATGGAACTGCACGAACTCCATGTCCTGGAGGGGCAGCCCGGCCCGCAGCGCCATGCCGCCGCCGTCGCCGGTACAGGTGTGCGCCGATGTGCAGGAGAACCAGGCTCGGCCATAGCCGCCCGTGGCCAGAATCACTCGATGCGACCGGAAGCGATGCAGCGTGCCATCCGACATGTCGAGCGCGATCACGCCGCGGCACTCGCCGTTCTCCATGATGAGATCGAGAGCGAAGTATTCGATGAAGAAACTCGCCTCGTGCTTCAGCGATTGCTGATAGAGCGTATGCAACATCGCATGTCCGGTCCGGTCGGCCGCAGCGCACGTGCGCTGCGCGATGCCTTTGCCATAATGCGTGGTCATGCCGCCGAACGGACGCTGGTAGATGCGGCCGTCTTCGGTACGCGAGAACGGCACGCCGTAGTGTTCGAGTTCGATCACGGCCGCCGGCGCTTCCTTGCACATGAATTCGATGGCGTCCTGATCGCCGAGCCAGTCCGACCCCTTCACGGTGTCGTACATATGCCAGCGCCAATCGTCGTCGCCCATGTTGCCGAGCGCGGCGGAAATTCCGCCCTGCGCCGCCACGGTGTGACTGCGGGTGGGGAACACCTTGGTCAGACAGGCGGTTGAGAGTCCCGCTTCAGCCAGCCCGAACGTCGCCCGCAATCCCGCGCCGCCGGCGCCCACGACAACCACATCGTAGGTATGGTCGATGAATTTATAATCGCTCATAAGTCTTTGTCTTTGTCTTTAAGATCCGAACGCGACGCGCAAGATCGCGAATATGCCCGCGCCGCCGAATACCACGTACAGGAATCGCAGCAGCATCAAGGAAGCGACCTTGAGGCCCGCACCGTGCACGTAGTCCTCCACCACGACGGTGGTACCCAGGTAGGCGTGGTACGTCAGCACGCCGACCGTCAGGACGGCGAGGAAGCTGCTGACCGGCAATGCCAGCCACGCCTTGACGGTCGAATAGTCGAGCGCGGGAAGGCTGAGGAGCGCGATGAAGAACCACAGCGTCAGCGGGACCAAGGCAACGGCGGTCACGCGCTGTGCCCACCAGTGTCCCGTCCCGTCCTTGGCCGAGCCTAGTCCGAGCACCCGTCCCAGGGGACTGCGCAGGCTCACGAGGTCGCTCCGTGCCAGACCCAGAAGCCCGCGCCGGCCGTGAGCAGCACCGCGCCTGAGACGGCGATCCAGCCGCTCACGTGACGCGGCGTGCGCTCGAAACCGTACCCCGCGTCCCAGACGAGATGGCGTACGCCGTTCAGCAGGTGGTACCAGAAGGAGAACGTCCAGCCGAGCAGGAACAGCAGACTCAAGGGGCTGGTCAAGACACGCATGGCGTCGTCGTAGCTGTCCTGGCCGCCGGCCAGGGACATCAGCCAATAGCTCAACGCGACCAGCCCGAACGCCAGCGCCACGCCGGTCGCGCGGTGCAAAATGGACAGAGTGTTGCCGAGCTGCCAGCGATAAATGAGCACATGAGGGGAAAGCGGCCGGGCGCGTACGGGCATAGTTCAGTCCTTGCGGTTAAAAGTCGATGCAGCGACCGCGCATTTCCCAATCGCCATAGCGTGTCGGGTCCGGTCCGTCCCGGCCGCCGATTTCCCGCGGCGGCGCCTTGGACGGGGCCGCCACCGGTTGCGCCGGGGCGTCACCCGCAGCTTCGGATGTCGACGAATGGGGGTCTGCGGCGTCGTTGGTCGCCCGGACGTCGGGAGAACGCGCCTGGGGGGTCATTGTTGGCTGATCTTCGCACTTCGGTTCACGGGCGAAAGTTTGCCAGAAAAAGGGGGTCGATAACCACGCGCGGCGGGTTGAATTTGCGACATGTGCCAGACCGGCGGGGTTGACAGTTCGGGCGGCGTACCTATGAATAGGTCGATGAACACCGACATCAGCGTTTCGGATCCGCTGCCGCACCTAGGACTTCTGCGACTTGCCGGCCCCGACGCCATCAGTTTCCTGCAGGGCCAGATCTCCAACGACGCCCGCCGCCTCGCCTCAGGTTCGCCCCTTCTCGCCGCCTATTCCAGTCCCCAGGGCCGGGTCGTGGCGCTCTTTCATCTGCTGCCGCATTCGAGCGGCGTCATGGCGCTCCTGCCTCGTGAAATCGCACTGCCGACCTTGGAACGCCTGCGCAAGTTCGTCATGCGCGCGAAGGTGCAGATCGAGGACGTGAGCGACCAATTCTCGGTCATCGGCATGCATGGCGCCGAGGCGCTCGCCGGCGCGGGATTGAGCGTACCGGGTACGGCCGGTTATGCCGAACACGACGGTATCGGCATCGCCTGCGTCGGCCCCCCCGCCGCGGCTGCCGATGCCGGCGCGTCACGCTACTGGGTGATCGGCCGCCCCACCGACCTGGCCCGGCACGGTATCGCCGGCGTCGCCAATGGCCCGGGTGCTGCTGCCGACCCACGGGTGGAACATGACTGGCGTCTGGCCGACATCCGCGCGGGGCTGCCCCAGGTGTATGCCGCGACGCGCGAAATGTTCGTCGCCCAAATGCTGAATCTGGATCTGATCGACGGCATCAGCTTCACCAAGGGGTGCTTCACCGGCCAGGAGATCATTGCCCGCACCCAGCATCTGGGACGCATCAAGCGGCGCCTGTTTCGGCTGCGGCTGCCCGCCGGCACATGGGCGATCGGCCAAGCGGTGCAGCTGGCCGACGGGCGCAGCGGCAGACTCACGGAATTGGCGCAAACCAGCACCGGATTCGAAGCACTGGCGGTACTGAACCTTGCGACAACCGAGGCGGCCGCCGACGCGAGCGATTCTGAATCCGCCACGACCGCCCTGGTTGACGCGGCTGAACTGCCGCTGCCCTACATTATCTAACGGATCGCAGCAGACCCTCCGACCGCAGCGCAGCGCAGCGCATGACCAGCGGGCGGCCGGGCAGCCATACCCGCAAGTCGGACTTTCCGACGGACACGTCATGACGAGGTGGGTTCAGCGATGATGCGCGCCATCATGGGTCTGGCCGCCGAGCTCGGCGTCGAAGTCGTCGCCGAGGGCGTGGAAACCGCGGAGCAGCACCGGCGGTTGATCGCGATGGGCGTCCGCAAGAATGACCGCTAGCTGGTGACCGCTCTCACGCCGATGAGATCGAGATCGCCTCGCAGCAGTTTTTCGATCGCGTTCTGCCGCAGCGATAGCATGCCGCTCTCCTGCGCTGCGGCGAGAACTTGCGGGACCGTCCCATGCGAACGGATCAATTGCTTGATTTGCGCAGTGCCCGGCAGCAACTCGTAGACGACCATACGACCTTTGTAGCCGTTGCTGCAGGCTTCGCACCCGTGCGCAGTTCTCAGCGTCAATCGTCCCTCTTCCCCGAAGTCCGCTCGCCATCGGCTCAATACCGCCGCGGGATCAAGCCCGGTGTCGGTGCAGTATTCGCCGATCAGATCGGCGGTCTCGGTCTCGGTCGCGGTATGCGACTGCTTGCACAGCGGGCACAATTTCCGGGCAAGGCGCTGCGACAGGACTCCAATCAACGCGTCGGCAAAGTTGAAAGGATCCATCCCGAGATCCAGCAGACGCACGATGCTTTCCGCGGCGCTGTTGGTATGCAGCGTGGAGAAAACGAGATGTCCGGTGAGCGACGCCTCGATGCCTATTTTGGTGGTTTCGGCATCGCGCATTTCACCGACCATGATGACGTCCGGATCCGCGCGCAAGAAGGCGCGCATCGCCGCAGCGAAGGTCCAGCCGATCTTCGACTGCACCTGCACCTGCCGCAGGCCGGATTGCGTGATCTCGATCGGATCTTCAGCGGTCCAGATCTTGACATCGGGCGTATTGATATCGCGGAGTATCGAGTGCAGCGTCGTGGTCTTGCCTGATCCGGTCGGACCACAGACCAGAATCAGGCCGTACGTTCGCGAGATCATCTTCTTGAGCGTCGTCAGATCCTGATTCGAGAACCCGATCTGATCGAGCGGCACCGGCTCGGCGCCACCCAGTATTCGCAACACCACGTCCTCGAGACCGTTGGAGGTTGGAATCACCGCCACACGCAACTCGATCGCCAGGGGACCATGCCTGCCAAACTCGATCTTTCCATCCTGCGGATGCCGATGCTCGGAGATATCCAACTCCGCCATGATCTTGATGCGGGAAACGAGGGAATTGTTATAGGCCTGCGGCAGATCCAGGTAGTCCTCGAGATCGCCGTCCTTGCGAAAGCGAATGCGCGTATCGCAGCCGGCATTGCTTTCGATGTGAATATCGGATGCGCCCTGCGCGTGGGCCTCGATGATGATCTTGTTGATGAGCTTGACGAGCGTGTTTTCGGACACTCGCGTGTCGGTGACGACATCCCGGATGGGCCGCGCCGACTGCTGCGTCTCTCGGGCCAGTTGGTCCGTCAGATCCGCGACCTGGGTCAATGCGGGGCCCGGCTTGAGTGAATCCCTTCCAGTCTCCACGAGACTCTGAGGCCCAAACCCGGCCCTGCCGTCGGCGAAACGGCTCTCCGCGCTCGAATATTCCTTGGCGATGCGCACCTTGAGTTCTTTCGGGTCGGCGACCACCGGCGCGATCGCCATCCCGGTCTTGAACCGCAGGTCCTGCATCAGTTCGCTCGCAAGCGGGTTTTCAACAGCCACCACCAACGACTCCCCAGTACGCAGCAGCGGCAACACCTGATAGCGGACGGCGAATGCCGCGTCGATCACCTCGAGCGCATCCGCAGCAATCTTGAACTCGCGGACATTGACATAGGGAATACCCAGTTTGTCCGAGAGGGCAAACTGGATCAATCGAATCGATACTGCACCCATCGCAATCAGGATGTCGCCGATGCGGCGCTCCCGATGTGCCGCTTGAATCGTCAAAGCTTCCTTGAGCTGCTCCGGCGTAATCAATTGCGCCTCGATGAGAATTTGACCGAGTTGCGCATTCGGGCGCTTTCCCTGCTCGCGCAGCGCGCGCCTCAGTTCCTCCGCGGAGATGATTGCCCGGTCGGCGAGGTAGTTTCCTATTTTTTCCTGACGGAGCTTGGCTTGATTGTTCAATGCGAGCACAAGCGTATCGGCGCTTACGATATGCTTCTCGACCAGGGTATCCCCCAGCAGCGGGCCAATTTGGACATCCTTGATCTGGCTTGCGGGTATAAAGCAATTCACGACATCCGCGGAAGCGGCCGCGGCGAGAAAGAGAAACAAGCCGGCCTTTTCCCTGATGAATCCCAGCGTATTGCCGGTCATTTTCGTGCCGTCGACCAGCGAGACGACAAACGGCTTTTGCTTTTCGACGCCGATCGCTATAGCGCCGAGGGCATCGAGTGCGGCTGAGTCGACATCGTATGCGGCCGGTTGCTTGAGCTTGATCGAGCGAATTTCGGCGAGCTTGATCCGTTTGACCTCCTCCCGACTCAGCCGTAGACCGATGGAATCCACGCCCACGTTGAACTCGATCAATTCCCCGAGCGTTACGCGCCCATCGGCAAACGCCACCTCACAATCGTTTCTGCCTGCCGGTGGCGGCGATGCGGAGCGTCGGAAAAATGGCGGCGGCGGCCAGTAAAAGGCGGCGGATTCGGGAGTGGAGCGATCCATAGCTTGAGGTTCCACCGCCACGAGTTGCTCGTAAGGCTGGCAGCGCGGCCATGGACCTCGCCTCACCCTTCCGAGGATCGACGAGTACTCCGTTCCCGGCAGCCAGCTGTGAAGCATAGCCCCGTGAGCTACCTACGGCAACAAACGGATCCGCGGACGAGGCGCAAGGGCGACCACCCTGCGCCCACGAACGGCCGACTTCACCGAGGTTCTTATCGGTTGGCACGCCACGTCGCGGATGACCGACTCTTGCCGGGCGATGAAGGGCTGCTACTCTGCCCGCTCGCCTGCTCGGCGGCCGGGATGGATTATGTATCAGAAGAAGTTTCTCTTCGGGATGGCGCTCTCGCTCACGCTGGCTGCCTGCGGTGGCGCCAGCGTCACCTCGGCGTCGCCGCCGCCCAGCAATCCGAGCGTCGCGCCATCGATCACAGTGCAACCCGTGAACCAGAGCGTCGCGGTGGGTCAAGCCGCGACGTTCGCAGTAACCGCTGGCGGCACCGCCCCCTTGACCTATCAGTGGAGCAAGAATTCGGCCGCCATCGCCGGTGCGACCTCGGCCAGCTACACCACCGCGGCAACCGTCGCCGGCGACACCGGCAGCGCCTTCACCGTGGTGGTCAGCAACACCGCCGGCAGCATCACCAGCGCCGGCGCGACGCTGACAGTGACCGTGGCCGCCGCGGCCGCACACACGGACGTCCTCACTTATAAGAACGATCTCAGCCGCAGCGGTCAAAACATCACCGAATCGAGTCTCACGCCGGCCAACGTCAACTCAGCCAAGTTCGGGCTGTTACGCAGCCTGTCGGTGGACGGAAAGGTCGACGCGCAACCGCTGTACGTGTCGCAGCTGACCGTGACGGGAGCGCTCCACAATGTGGTCGTGGCGGCGACGGAACATGACTCGGTATACGCCTACGACTCGGACACGGGAGCGCCGCTGTGGCGGGTCTCGCTGCTCGGCACGGGAGAGACGCTGAGCGACACGCACGGCTGCAGCCAGGTGACGCCGGAGATCGGCATCACGTCGACGCCCGTGATCGATCGCAGCGCCGGCGCGCATGGCACCGTCTTCGTGGTCGCCATGTCGAAGGTAAGCTCTACCTCTGCTTACCACCAGCGCTTGCACGCACTCGATCTCACCACCGGCGCGGAATTGCTCGGCGGTCCCAGGGACATCACCGCGACGTACACCGCCCACAACGGCACCGTGAGCACCTTCAGTCCCGGCCAGTACGAAGAGCGGGCCGCCTTGCTGCTGCTCAACGGAACCCTCTACACCAGCTGGACTTCGCACTGCGATATAGCGCCCTACGGGGGTTGGATCATCCCATTCACCGAAGCCGCCCTGGCGCCCATACCCAGCGCCGTACTGAACGTCGCGGCGAACTCCAACTCCGGCCCGGCGATCTGGATGGCGGGCGGCGGCCCTGCCGCCGACGCCGCGGGCAACCTCTATCTGCTCACCGCGAACGGCACCTTCGAAACCACGCTGGATGCAAACGGCTTCCCCAACGGCCAGGATTACGGCAATTCCTTCCTGAAGCTCGCCACCGGCGGCGGAACGCTCAACGTCGCGGACTATTTCACCATGTCCAACGAAGTAGCCGAATCCTCCGCCGACATGGATCTAGGCTCCGGCGGCGAAATGCTGCTGCCCGATGTGAACTACACCGCCGGCGGCACCAGCACCGTCAAGCATCTCGTGGTCGGCGCCGGCAAGGACGGCAACATCTACGTCGTCGATCGCGACGCGATGGGTAAATTCAGTTCATCGACGAACGCCATCTGGCAGCAGCTCTCGGGCGTGCTGCCGGGCGGCATCTGGTCCACCCCCGCGTACTTCAACGGCGTTGTGTACTACGGCGATGTCAGCGGCACCTTGAAGGCTTTCCCAATTGCCAATGCCAAGCTGGCGACGACGGCGCAATCCCAGTCGGCGACGCATTTCACCTATCCCGGAACCGCCGCCAGCGTCTCCGCCAACGGCGCCGGCAACGGCATCGTCTGGGCGCACGAGAACAGCAGCCCCGCCGTGCTGCACGCCTACGATGCGGCCAATCTCGCGGCCGAGCTCTACAACAGCAATCAAGCCGCCGGCAATCGCGACCAATTCGGCGCCGGCAACAAGTACATCACACCCACGGTTGCCGACGGCAAGGTCTTCGTCGGCACGACCAACAGCGTCGCCGTGTTCGGCCTGCTGCCCTGACGCGGGACCCGCCGGCGGCCGCACCAGGCATTCACAGCGCGCGGCGTTCGGCCACGTCGCGTGCGGTGACCGTTGCCGGCTTGCCGCCGAAGCGGCTCACCACGTAGTTGGCGAGCGCCGCCACTTCGGTATCGGAGTACGCGCGGCCAAAGGCCGGCATATAGACATAGCTGTCGCCGATCCGCAGATTCACGCCCTGCAGAATCGCCTGCGTGACATTCGCGCCGCTCGCATCGTTGACCCCGCGCGTGCCGAACAGCGCCGCGTAACTCGATTGCCGGCCGCTGCCGTCCCACTGATGGCAGCTGGCGCAGGCGCCTTCGAACAACTCGAACCCTCGGGCTTGCGCACCGCTCGCGTCTTGCACCGGCGCCGCGGCAGCCGGCGGCGGCGCCTGCGAATCGATCTCGATCGGGTGCTCGCCCTTGTCGGGAGGCAGGCTGCGCAGGTACGCGACCAGCGCCGCCATATCCTCGTCGGTGAGGAACTGCAAGCTGTGCGCGACCGCCTCGCCCATCGGTCCCGATGCCGACGCACGGCCGTCCACATGACCGGTCCGGAGGTACCGAGCCGTCTCGGCCGCCGTCCACGAACCGATTCCGTACGTCGGATCGGGAGTGATGTTGTAAGCGCGCCAGCCTTGCAATTCCTGGCCGGCAAGTTCGTGGCCGTGATCCAAGCCGTACCCCAAGTTGCGCGGCGTGTGGCATTCGCGGCAGTGGCCAAGTGCGGTCGCCAGGTACGCGCCGCCGTTCCATTGCGCCGAACGCGACGGATCGGGCACGAAACGTTGGCTCTTGAAAAAGGCGGCGTTCCAGAAGCCCATGGCCCAACGCTGGTTGAAGGGAAAGGCCAGCTCGTTGGCGCGGTTGACCTGGTCGATGGCCGGCAGGCTGAACAGATACGCCTTGATGGCCAGCACGTCGCTGCGGCTCAGCCGGGTATACGAGGTGTAGGGAAACGCGGGGTACAGATGCCGGCCGTCGTTGCGCACGCCTTCGCGCACCGCGCGGACGAACTCATCGTCGCTCCAGCCGCCGATGCCGCGCCGGGGATCGGCCGTGATGTTGCTGGAGTAAATGGTGCCGAACGGCAGCTTGAATGCCACGCCCCCGGCGAAAGGCCGGTGGGAATCGGGCACCGTATGGCACGCGACGCAGTCGGCCGCCCGCGTCAGATATTCGCCCCGGGCCAGCACATCGGCCGATGCCGGCGCCCCCGCGATCACGGGCGCGCTGCCGGCCGAGACATCGGCGCGGTTCAACGCCACGTACGCAGCCGCGCCGATTGCCAGCACCATACCGGCCGCGACCGCCGCGCGATTCATGGCTAGACGCGTCTTGCCGCCCCGTTTGCAGGTTCGCCGGCGCCATCGAGAGTCCCGGCGACCACGGTCTTGAGGGCGGCGGCGTTCTGCACCAGCAAGCTCCTATCCACCGGCAAGCTGCGCAAACGCACGCCCGTGGCGGCGAAGATCGCGTTGCCGAGCGCCGGCGCCGCAATTGCCGTGCCCACCTCGCCGAGCCCTCCCGGCGGCTCATCGTTGGCGATTCGATGCAATTCGACGCGGGGAATCTCGTTCATGCGCAAGCTGCGATAGTCGTGAAAGTTGCTCTGCTCGATCGCGCCGCGCTTGATGGTGATGCCGCTGTAGAGAGCGGCACTCAATCCGAACAGCACCGCACCTTGAATCTGCGCCTCCACGGAACTGGGGTTGATCGCCACGCCGCAATCGAGCGCGACCACCGCGCGGCGCAGACGGATTTCTCCCTGCGGGGCGACCTCGGCCTCGATGATCAAGCACACCCGGCTGCCGAACGGCTCGCCCACGGCGATGCCGCGGCCGACGCGGGCGGGCAGCGGTGCCGCGTTCCAGCCGATTTTCTCCGCGGCCAGATCCAGCAACGCCAGCGTACGCGGATTCTTCTGCAGCAACGCGCGGCGGTATTCCAGCGGATCCTTGCCCGCCGTATGCGCCAGCTCGTCCATGAAGCTTTCGACGACGAACAAGTTGTGCGTCGGTCCCACGCCCCGCCACCAGCCCACCAGCAAACCCTCGGGCATGTCGTGGCGCACCCATTCCACCTTCAGATTGGGGATGTCGTACGGCACCTCCGCGACGCACTCCACCGCGTCCGTGTCCAGGCCGTTCTTCTCCATCGCCATCGGCGCCCAGCGCCCGAGCACCGTGCCGCCGGTTACCCTGTCGCCGTACCAGATCGGCCGGCCGTTGGCATCGAGAAGGGCCGAAATGCGGTCGTGGTACATGGGACGCACGATGTCGTGCCGGATATCCTCTTCGCGCGTCCAGATCACCTTGAGCGGATACTTCACCTGTTTGGCGAAATGGACCGCCTGCTCGACCGAGTCGGTTTCCAGCCGTCGGCCGAAACCACCGCCCAGATATTGATTGTGCAGTTCGACCTTGGCCTCCGGTAGCCCGGTGATCTTCGCGGCGACCGCCACGCAGCGCGTCGGCACCTGCGTGCCCACCCAGATCTCGCATTTGTCGGCCGTGACCCACACGGTGGTGTTGAGCGGTTCCATGGTCGCGTGCGCGAGCATGGGCGACTGATAGATGGCCTCGACCAGCTTGCCGTCGGCCGGCTTCTTGCCGGCCTCGCGCGCGACGATGGGCGTACTGCCCTGCGACGCGTCGGCCAATGCCTCACGCAGCTTGGCCGTCGTGAGCTCGGCGTTGTCGCCCAAGTCCCATTCGATGTCGAGCGCGTCGAGCCCCTGCTTGGCAGCCCAGAAATGGTCACCCACCACGGCGACCGCGCCGTCGAGCATGAGCACGTCGATCACGCCACGGACGGCGCGGGTGCGCTTATCGTCGATGCCGACCAGCCTGCCGCCGAACGTCGGACAGGCCTTGACCGTCGCGATCTTCATCCCCGGCACCCGCACGTCGATGCCGAACTGCGTCGTGCCGTACACCTTGTCGGCGGAATCGACGCGCCGCAGCGGCTTGCCGATCAGCGTGAAATTCTTCGATTCCTTGAGCGCAACCTTGAGCGGAACGGGTAACGCGCCCGCCGACTTGGCCAGCGCGCCGTAGCCCAAGGTGCGGCCGGATGCCTGGTGCGTGACCACGCCCCGCGCGACGCTGCAGGTGCTCGGATCGACGTGCCAGCGTTGCGCGGCCGCGGTCACCATCATGGTGCGCGCGACGGCGCCCGCTTCGCGCAGCACTTCCCAATGGCCGCGCGTACTGGTCGAGCCGCCCGTGATCTGGCCGCCGAGCAACGGCATGGAGTACAACTCCTCGTTCGGCGGCGCGTGTTCCACTTTGATCTGATCGATGCCGACATTGAGTTCTTCCGCGAGCATCATGCACGCGCCGGTGTAAATGCCCTGCCCCATCTCGACATTCGGCATGACCAGCCGCACCAGCCCATCGACGTCGATGCGAATGAACGCATTGGGCGCAAACGGCGGGTTACCGTCGGCCGCCGCGGCAGCGGCATCGCCGGGTTGGCGGCGCGCGTTGATGGCGGCACTCGCCGTGCCGCTGGTCGCCGTCCATAAGAACGCAATCGTCAGACCACCGAGTTTCAAGGCGCGGCGACGCCCCACGTCCACCGCCTGCGGCAGCGGCCCTACGCGAAGAGCCTTCATGTCGCACCCGCCGTCGCGGTAGCCGAAGGCACCGCAGCCCGTGGCGCTGCGGCCCCGGACGCAGCTGTTCCCGGCGTGCCGACCCGCGACGCGGCGACGGGGGGAGCTATGACTTGCAGCACTTCCGCCTTGCCCGTCGCCGCCTGCTTGATGGCGGCGCGAATGCGCACGTAGGTTGCGCACCGGCAGATGTTTCCCGACATGGCGGCGTCGATGTCGCCGTCGCTGGGATTCGGGGTGCGCGCCAGCAACGCGGTCGCCGACATGATCTGGCCGGATTGGCAATAGCCGCACTGCACGACATCCACGTCGAGCCACGCCGCTTGGATTTTTTGACCGCTCGGGGTTTGTCCGACCGCCTCGATGGTGGTGATCGCGCGGCTGCCGATCGAGCCCACCGGCAGCACGCAGGATCGGACCGCCTGACCGTCCAGGTGTACGGTACACGCGCCACACTGCGCGATACCGCATCCGAACTTGGTGCCGGTCAGGCCGACCACATCACGCAGCACCCACAGCAGCGGCATATCCGCCGGCACATCCACCGAGCGCGCTTCCCCATTGACCTGCAGTACGAACATATCGGCCTCCGATTGGATCCGACGAGTGTACCGTCAAAGGCGGCTCCAGCGCATACCCCCTCGTAATTCGGCACGGTGTTGTCGACCGGTTCGAACACCGGCGATGCAACACCGCACGCCGGTCAAATTCGCTGTGCCGGGGTACTACGAGGCTCGGCGCAATAGTTGTGCGGTCGACGAGTTCACGGGCAGGGCAGCCACCAGCGCCTTCAGTCCGGATTCATTGGGGATGTCGGCCAGTGCATCGCCGCCGGGCAGGCGAACCACCTTGATACCGGCGGCGCGCAGCGATTCGTCTTTGCGCTCGCGGGTCCGCTCGGCGTCGCGCGACGTGGCAGACCCCGCGAGTTCCACTACGGCCACGATGGTGAAGTCAGGCCTGCACACCACGAAATCCGCCACCCAGTCCTTGAACCGATTGCCGGCCGCCTGGCCGCCCATGCCGGCCGTCCGACCGGCCAGCAGACGCGAAACCGCCACCTGCGACAGGACCACATGACCCGGGAAGGCGCGCACCAAACGGCCGTAGAGAATCTGCTCGGCTCGGCTCAACAAGGGGTTGTCGATTACGGCGGCGATCATTTACACGTCTCGCGAGGGATTGAATGGCTAAAGTATGCGCATCGCACAACGAGCATTCCGCGAGGCAAGTCGCGAAATGCCCAATCCACCCGCGCGACCGCGCGCCGCTAGACATCTCGGCGCCGTGATGATGACCGGTTCGAACGCTGGCGAGGGAGGTCGATGCGATACCCCAGCTCAAATTCACGGTGCCGGGCTGCTAGACCTGCGCTCTCTTGTAGAGCGCCAGCAACTCGCCCCACGCCCGCTCCGCCTGAGGTTCGTTGTAGATCGGCTTACCGGCCTGCAGCGGCATGTCCTTGACGCACCAGCCATGCAGACAGCCCGCATACACCTCGATTTTCGCCGGCAGCTTGGCGCTGTGAAACGCCGCGTCCAGCTGGATCTTGGCATCCGGTTGCTTCTCATCGTCGTTGGCCGCGATGCCGAAATAGTATTGCGCCTTGATTTTCGCAACCAGCAGATGCGGACTGTCCGGCTTGTCCGTGACCAAACCGCCGCCGTGAAACGAAGCACCGGCGCCGATGCGCGACGGATTCGCGGCAGCCGCCTGCAGCGTCATCGGGCCACCCATGCAATAGCCGAACACCCCCATCTTGGCCTTCTTGTGCACGGAGGGCTGGGCATCGAGAAAGGCGACATAGGCGACCGAGTCCTGCATGACGGCATCGCTGGTCAGCGGCGCGCGCAGCGCGTCGAGCTTCGCCCGGTCGGCGGGGTTGCCGAAATCGAAGCCAGGACCGATGCCCGGTGGTTTCGAGGATCGATAGTAGGGATTCGGGACCAGAACCGTGTAGCCATCCGCCGCCAACCGCTTCGCCATGTCGCGCATCGCCGGACGCAATCCAAACGCGTCGGCGAACAAAATTACCGCGGGCCACTGGCCGCTGCCCTGCGGATGGACCAACGCCGCATCGCAGCTCCCGCTCGGCGTGGTGACCTGCACATCCGTATCGACCACGCCACTCGCCGCCGCGCCCGCGGTACCGGCCGCGGCGGTGAGACCGGCGGCCATGGTCAGCGCGGTAAAGTCCCGGCGCGAAATCGTATTTCGTTCATCGCTCATGCCAACTCCCGGACGGACCCACTGGATTTCCTGGCCCGAGTATAGACTTTTGGCGTCCGCTTGGACACATCGGGGGCCGCCGCAAACTCGCCGGAGGGCGCGAAGATCCACTCGCGAAATTGCGCCACCTTGGGCATCGCCAGAAATGCTGTCGGACACACGAAGTAAAAGGCGAAACCCAACGGCAACGCTGCCGCGGCCGTGCGTTGCAATTCGTAGGGACTACGCCCGGCGATCGACCCGTTCGGGTGAGCCCGGATCGCTGCGCCGGTCCGTCCAGCGCGCGACGGCGGCGGACAGATCGGCCGGATTGACGGGCTTGCTCAGGTAGTCGCTCATCCCCGCTTCGAGGCAGCGCTCACGGTCGCCGCGCATCGCGTTCGCGGTCATCGCCACGATGGGAACCAGTGGATTGAGGACGCCGCTGGCGCGGTCGCGGATGCGCCGCGTTGCCTCGAATCCGTCCATCACCGGCATCTGGCAGTCCATGAGCACGAGATCGAAACGCATGTGGCGCAGCGCCTCGATCGCCTCTTCGCCGTTGGCGACGATCTCGACGTCGATGCCAAGTTTCGCCAGCAGCTTCTGCGCCACCAATTGGTTGACCGAATTGTCTTCGGCCAGCAACACTTTGAGCGACGACGGCTGCACGCTCCCGGGCGGGTGCGGTGCGCCGGCCCGCGGCGCCTCGGGCGTCGCACCGTCTTTGGCGCCGCTGCTGCCGCGGACCGCGAGCGCCAGCATCAATCCGTCGAGCAGCAGCGATTCGTGCACCGGCTTGTCCACCGATACGGCGAACAGTCCCGGCTCGCCGTGCATGGACTCCGACCCCAGCGTCTGCAAACACACGAGCACGGTATCGCGGAGGTCCGACGAGCGCCGGATTTCCCGCCCGAGTCCGGCGCCACCGTTGCCCGGCATGTGCAGGTCGATGATCGCCGCGCTGAACGGGTCGCCCGCGCGGGCCGCCGCCTGCATCATTTGCAGTGCGCGCTCACCGCTCTGCGCCTCTTCGCAGCGACAGCTCCACTTGCGGAGCAGCTTGGTAACCGCCAACCGGCTCAAGGCATGGTCGTCCACCACCAGCACATGCGCTCCGAACAGATCGGGTGCATCCGGCTCCACCTGCCCCTCGCCCGACGGGGCCTCGAGAATGACGGTGAAGTCGAAGGTCGTTCCCTCGTTCACAGCCGACTCGACGTTGATGAGTCCGCCCATCAGGCCGACCAGCTGCCGCGATATGGACAGTCCAAGGCCGGTGCCGCCGTACTGCCGCGTGGTCGACCCGTCGACCTGCGAAAACGCCGTGAACACGCCGCGAATCTTATCGGCCGGAATGCCGATCCCGGTATCGATGACCGACAGCCGCAGCGCCGCGCCGCGCGCCGTCAAATCCAGACATGAAACGTTCAAGGTCACGCCGCCGCGATGCGTGAACTTGATGGCATTCGAGCCGAGATTCAGCAACACCTGACGCAGCCGCCCAGGATCTCCACGCACGGCGTTCGGCACCGCCGGATCGATGATGGCCACCAGTTCGAGGCGCTTGTCGCGCGCGCTCAGCGCCAGCATGTCGGCGACTTCCTCGACCAGCGCCCGCAGCTCGAAGTCGACGGATTCCAACTCGAGCTTGCCGGCCTCGATCTTCGAGAAATCGAGAATATCGTTGATGACGCTCAACAGCGTCGAGCCGCTGTTTTGCACGATCTGCACGTACTTGCGCTGCTCCGCGCTCAAATCCTTGTCCAGCAACAAGCCCGTCATGCCGATGATGGCATTCATGGGGGTGCGGATTTCGTGGCTCATGTTCGCCAGGAATTCGCTCTTCGCGCGGGTCGCGGCTTCCGCCCGGGTCCTCGCCTCGGTCTGTTCCGTAATGTCGAGGTACGTGCCCATCGCGCGCGTCGGCACGCCGCGCGCGTCGCGGGCGGCCACGTTGAGCGATCGATCGATCCATAAATAACGCCCATCGGCGTGGCGCATGCGTACCGTGGCGCGATGACTCAGCAAGTCGTCCGCCAGCACTCGCCTGGCTTGAGTCAGGATATCCCCCCGGTCATCGGGGTGCATCAGCGCCTGCACCGAGTTTATCGTCATCGGCACGCCCGGTTCCAGACCGAACAGCGCCCGCGTGCGCGCATCCATGTGCACGCTGCCGTCGCGCAGGTTCGCGTCCACGAAACCCAGGTTGGCGACCGAGACCGCTCGCTCCAACCGTTCCCGCTGCATCTGCAAGACCTGTTCGTTCTCGCGAATGGCCGTCACGTCCGTATCGATCCAACTGCAACCGGTGATGCGCCCCGCATCGTCGACCAGTGGCGCGATTTGCGCCTGGACGATGAATTTTTGCCCGTCCTTGCGATACTTGACGAGTTCCGCAGTGATCTTCTCGCCGCGCAGGATGGCCGCCTCGAGCCGCTCGAGTTGTTCCGGATCCGTATCCGGCCCGGCACACAGCGCGGCCAGCGGCCGCCCCAGCACTTCGCTCGCCTCATAGCCGCTCATTTCCGAGAAACCGCGGTTGACCCACTCGATTTTCCCGAGCAGATCGAACAGCAGAATGCCGTTGCTGGTCCGTCGCGTCACTTCCGCGAGGCGCGCGACCACGAACTTTTCGCGCTTCAGGCGTGACGTCGTGGCGCGCAGTTGCACGAGCAGGGGTCGAAAGACACCCACCGCCGCGGCGCAGATGGCCAACACCAGGACCAGCATGAACTTGAACGGCATCCACGCCATCTGCGAGTCGTGCGCAACCCGTGCCTGCATGAGCGTGGCCGTGAGACGGTTCATGCGCGTCATCCAGTCTTGCTGCGCCAAGCTCAAGCGGGACTCGAAGTTCGGCGGCGCCGGCGCCGCATCTCCCGCGAGTCCGATCGTTCCCAACGCGGTCAGCCGGGCAAGTTCGGGCTCCGCCGCACGCAGTTCCTGCTGCACGTCCGGCGTCCCCGTCAGATGAGTCCACTCAGAGCCATTGCCGGACATGAGCTGGTCCTCTGCCTGGCTGATCTGAACCATGACCTCGCCGAGTTCGTCGCGTATCCCGGGATCGCGTACGTGCTGAATCAACAGCAACCGCGCATCGCCGGCGAGTCGCTGACCCAGCAACCGCTGCCGGCTCGCCGTGAATATCGCCTCGACGCCCCAGCCGGGCTGACGCAGTCGCACGTACTGATACCACAGCGCACCGCCGAACGCGGTGAGCACCACCACGATGGTCACGATGAGCGTGCGCCGGACGCCGGATTCCATCGATTCCGAGTCAGACTCGTCGGCATCGCGTCGGATCCCCGGAAAGTACGGAGCATGTGGCGGCATATCGGAGTTGGTCCTGTTGATGGGCCGGATACTCCCCCTGAGCGAAGCCCGGCGCGAGGACGCAGTTCACTATGCGATGCGCATAGGGCATTGACACGGCGTTCGCATCGTCGCGCATCGCGGCAATCGCGCCGTGCGGCACCTCAAAGATCGATGATTTCGATATCGCCGACGCGCAGCGTCGTCCCCAGGAATATACCGCTGACGCGGGCAAATCGCGCTGCACCATCGGTCGCCAGCCAGCGGACCGTCCCCTGCGTGTGGCCGCTCCCGGTCCGTGCGGGAAGCCGCCGCGCAACCGCGGCCGCCGTGGTCGCCGCCGAGTCGACGATGTGCACCGTCACCGGCAACACCCTGCGCAGCACGGCGGCAAGGGCCGGAAAGTGAGTGCAGCCCAGCACCAACGTATCGGGAACTTCCGCGGCGGGCGCAGCCGGTGCGGTAGCCGAAAAAATCGGGTCGAGATAACGGTGCGCCACCGCTTCGGCGATCGGTCCCTCGATCCAACCCTCTTCGGCCATCGCAACGAACAGGGAACACGGCGCCGCCGTTACCCGGGCAGCACCGTTCAAGCGCTGAATCGCTGCCTGATACGCGCCGGCGGCGATGGTAGCTTCGGTGCCGATGACCGCGATGTGTTGCGAGCCCGAGACCGCTACCGCGGCGGCCGCGCCCGGCTCGATGACGCCGATGACGGGAATGTCGGGATACCGCCGCCGCAGCGCATCGAGGGAGAATGCAGACGCCGTATTGCAGGCGACCACCAGGCAGCGGATGCCCCGCACCCACAACGCCTCGGCGCACTGCAGCGAATAGCGTTCCACGGTTTCAGGACTCTTCGTCCCGTACGGCAGCCGGGCCGTGTCGCCCAGGTAAATGAAATCCTCCGCCGGCAGCGCGTCCCGCAGCGCACGCAGCACCGTGAGCCCTCCGACGCCCGAATCGAACACTCCGATGGGTGCGGGCACTGCGCCCGATGCATCGATCGGTGCCCCGCTGCCCTGCGTACTCATCGATGCCCGCCGGCCCGTGCGGCGCGGTCGATCAAAACTCCGGACGCATGTGTGGGAACAGCAGCACGTCGCGTATCGAGGGGGAATTGGTGAACAGCATCACCATCCGATCCACCCCCAACCCCAAGCCCGCGGTGGGCGGCATGCCGTATTCGAGAGCCCTTACGTAGTCCGCATCGTAGTACATGGCTTCCTCATCGCCCGCATCCTTGCGGTCGACCTGATCCTTGAAGCGCTGCGCCTGGTCTTCGGCGTCGTTCAATTCGGAGAACCCATTGGCTAGTTCGCGGCCGCCGACGAAAAACTCCCAGCGGTCGGTGATGAACGGGTCGTCGTCATTGCGCCGCGACAAGGGCGATACTTCGGCCGGATACGCATAGGCGAACGTCGGCTGCAGCAGGGTGTGTTCGCCGGTCTTCTCGAAGATCTCGATTTGCAGTTTCCCGGCACCGTCGCCCGCTTTGTACGGGATCTTCATCTGATCGCACACCCGCCGCAGATACGTCGCATCGCGTATTGACATCGGATCGATTTCGGGGTTGTTGGCCAAAATGATTTCCTCGATGGTCATGCGAGCGAAGCTCTTCGACAAATCGTATTCGCTGCCTTGATAGGCCAGGATGCGCGTGCCCAGCAGCGTATCGGCCAGCCCCTGGAACAGAGTCTCGATCAGCTGCATGAGGTCGTGGTAGTCGGCATACGCCTGGTACAGCTCGAGCATCGTGAACTCGGGGTTGTGCTGGGTCGACACTCCCTCGTTGCGAAAGTTGCGGTTGATCTCGTACACCCGTTCGAAGCCGCCCACCGTGAGGCGCTTCAAGTAGAGCTCGGGCGCAATCCGCAAATACATGTCGACATCGAGCGCATTGTGGTGCGTCTTGAACGGACGGGCCGCCGCGCCGCCCGGAATGGGATGCAGCATGGGCGTTTCCACTTCCAGAAATCCGCGGGTGTCGAGAAACGCGCGCAGGTAGCTCACGATGCGCGAGCGTGTCTCGAACACCCGCCGCGTTTCCTCGTTCATGATGAGATCGACATAACGGCGGCGATAGCGCATCTCGGTGTCGGCGATGCCATGCCACTTGTCCGGCAGCGGCCGCAGCGACTTGGTCAGCAATACCAGCCGGTCGACGCGTACCGACAGCTCGCCGGTTCTGGTCTTGAACAGCATGCCGTGTGCGCCGACGATATCGCCCACATCCCAGGTCTTGAAGTCGTCGTAGACACCGCCGAGAGTCTCGCGCTGCAGGAACACCTGGATCGCACCGCTCGAATCCTCGAGTTTGGCGAAGCTCGCCTTGCCCATGACGCGCTTGGCGCGCATGCGCCCGGCCACGCTCACCTGCACCGGATTCGCCTCCAAGACTTCCGGGCTGTTCTCGCCGTAGGCGCCGAGCAAGTGACCGGCCAGGGCGCTGCGGCGAAAGTCGTTCGGAAACGCGTTGCCGCGCTCGCGCAGTTTCGCGAGCTTCGCACGCCGCTCGGCAATCAAGTGGTTCTCGTCGTTGTCGCTCATCAAAGTCCCTGCTTTAGGCTGGCCTGCATGAATTGATCGAGAGCGCCATCGAGCACCGCGGTGGTGTTGCCGACTTCGACTCCCGTGCGCAAATCCTTGATGCGCGACTGATCCAAGACGTAGCTGCGGATTTGATTGCCCCAGCTTACATCGGATTTCGAATCCTCGAGCACCTTGGCGGCCGCGTTACGCTTGTTGAATTCGAGTTCGTACAGTTTGGCTTTCAGTTGTTTCATCGCGGTCGAGCGGTTCTTGTGCTGACTGCGTTCGCTCTGGCAGGCGACCGCGATGCCGGTCGGTATGTGCGTGATGCGCACCGCGGATTCGGTCTTGTTCACATGCTGTCCGCCGGCGCCGCTCGAGCGGTACACATCCGTGCGCAGATCCGCCGGATTGATCTCGATGTCGATGTCATCGTCCACCTCCGGCGAGACGAACACCGAGGCGAACGAGGTATGGCGGCGATTCCCGGAATCGAACGGCGACTTGCGCACCAGCCGATGCACGCCGGTCTCGGTGCGCAGCCAACCGTAGGCATAATCGCCCGTCATGCTGATGGTCGCGCCCTTGATGCCCGCCACTTCGCCGTCGCTCTGATCGATGATTTCGGTCTTGATGCCGTGGCTGTCCGCCCACTTCAAATACATGCGCAGCAGCATCGCGGCCCAGTCCTGGGCTTCGGTACCGCCCGCGCCCGCTTGAATGTCGAGAAAGGCACTGTGCGAGTCCATCTTGCCGGGAAACATGCGCTGGAATTCGAGGCGCTCGACGATGGCGGCCAAGCCGCTGACATCGGTCTCGATCTCGTCGGCCGCGCGGCTGTCGGCCTCTTCGGCGGCGAGTTCCAGCAGTTCGTCGGCATCGCGCAAGCCGCGCGTCAGCCGGTCCAAACTGTCGACGACCGATTCGAGTTTTGCGCGTTCGCGGCCCAGTTCCTGTGCGCGATCCGCATTGTCCCAAATGCCCGGCTGTTCGAGCTCGCGGGTTACTTCCTGGAGGCGTTCGTGCTTGTTATCGTAATCAAAGATACCTCCTCAAGGAGTCGGCGCGCTCCTCGAGATCTTTGATGAATCGTTTGAGTTGATTGATTTCCATAAGCCGGCAATTTTACCACAGATGCTCACGTGAGCTTTAAGTGCTGACAGTTGAGCTGCACGCTCTCGGCGCCGCGGTAGTCGTTCACTTCGAGCCGGTAGGCGACGCGCATCTGCCTGCCGGGACGGACGGCTTCCTCGGTGGCGCCGCCGATGTAGCCGAAGGCGATGGCATCGACGCCGCGCGCGCCGGCATTCGCGGCGCTCATGCCCACCCCCGGGCGCGCGCTCACGCCCACGTCCCCGCTCGCGATCGTGCTTGCCAGCGGCTCGAGCTGCAATTTCAGATGTTTGCTGCCGACCACGCGCAGGCCGAGGATCCTGAAGTCGCCATCGAATACCGGCTCGGGAAAGCCCTGACCCCACGGCCCGCCGCTGCGCAACACCCGGGCGGTAGCCACGCAAAGCTCAGCCGCCTCGAGCTCGCCGTCCGAATGCACGATGCCGGTCAGCGTCTCCGGGTCCGCGCGCGCGGCGACTTCGGCGGCGAACGCCGAGCGAAACCGCCCCAGATCGGCTTCGGCCAGCGTCATGCCCGCGGCCATCGCGTGGCCGCCGAATTTGGCGATGAGGCCCGGGTGGCGGGTCGCGATGCTGTCCAATGCATCGCGTATGTTCACGCCGGAAATGGAACGCGCCGAGCCGCGCAGCAAGCCGTCCTCGGCGCGCGCGAACGCGATCACCGGCCGGTGCAGCCGGTCCTTGATCCGGCCCGCGACCAACCCGACCACGCCCTGATGCCAGCTCTCCTCGAAGAGACACAGTCCCAGCGGCTGGTTGCCCGACTCGACGCTGACCGCCGCAACGATGTCGACCGCCTCGATCTGCATGCGCTGCTCGATTTCGCGCCGCTCCTCGTTGAGCCGGCCGAGCTGGCCGGCCAACTGCGCCGCCTCGGCCGCATCGTCCGCCAGCAAACAGGCAATCCCGATGCTCATGTCGGTGAGGCGCCCCGCGGCGTTCAAGCGCGGCGCCACGGCGAATCCAAGATCGGCTGCGGTCAGCTGCTCGAGCCGTCGCCCCGCCGATTCGAGCAACGCGCGAATGCCCGGCACGCAGCGGCCGGCACGAATGCGGCGCAGACCCTGCGCCACCAGGATTCGGTTGTTGCGGTCGAGCGCGACCACGTCGGCGACGGTGCCGAGCGCCACCAGATCGAGCAGGTCCGCGGCGCGAAATTCCGGCACGCCCAGCTCTCGCGCCAGCGCCGCCATCACATAGAAGGCAACGCCGACGCCGGCCAGCGCCGGGCTCGCGAATGCGGAACCCGCGAGATTCGGATTCACGATGGCATCCGCACGCGGCAAGACGGCGCCCGGCAGATGATGATCGGTCACGAGCACGCGAATGCCCAGAGCGTGCGCCGCGTCCACGCCCTCGACGCTCGATATCCCGTTGTCCACCGTAACGATCAACGACGGCTGGCGCGTCGCCGCCAACGCGACGATCTCAGGCGTCAAACCGTAACCGAAACGGAATCGATTGGGCACCAGAAAATCGACGTGCGCAAATTTCATCGAGCGCAAGGCACGCACCACCAGCGCGCTGCTCGTGGCACCGTCGGCATCGAAATCCCCCACCACGAGCACACGCCCCTGGCGGTGCATGCTCAGCAGCCGCACCGCCGCCTCCACGCCCTCGAGCGAACTCACCGGCAGCAGCCGTTCGAGCGACAGATCGAGTTCCTCGCTGCGGGAAACGCCGCGCGCCGCATACACCCGCCGCAATACCGGATGCAGACCGCCGAGATCCAATGACGCTCCGGCCGGCCGACGCCGAATCTCACTGAATCCCATGCAACTTAGCCTCGCTCGAACTCAAACGACTCCCACCACGGCCGCGGGCGACGCCAAAAACGCCAGCTCGACCCCTTGTCCACATCGAAGCGCAACCCGCCCGTCGACAGCGCGAGGCGTTCGATGCGCCCCGCGCGCAGCGCCGCCAGCGCCGGCGCAAGCCAGCGTCGCTCCACCTCGGCCCACACCGTCGAACCCGGCCGCTCGGCACACACCAGCACGCCCGCCGACGGGCCGGCCCCGCGCTCGGTCCCCGCCACGGTCCGAGCGGCCGTGGCCTTCGCAGCGCCAATTACGCGCCCCGCCTCGGCCGCGGCACTCACCTCGGCTCGCATCTCCGCCGCTGCGACCCCAGGCGGCTCCGCCCCCGGGAATGTCAACCGATCGCCGAATGCCGAAAACAACGGATCTCGTCCCGCGGTCCATCCGTGTACGCGCGGCAGGGCCGCCAATACCGGTCCACCCCCCCAGAGCCACAAACTGCTCACCGCCGGCATCCCGCGCGCCGCACGTGCCCGGTTGACCGCGTGATCGAACAGCCACATTTCCATCTCGCTCATCAGGCGCCGCAACCGCGGGGCATCGGCGCCGCCGGCCTGGAAGCCGAACACGTCGCTCCCCAGCATGTCGTCGGGATCGCGAGTCTCGACCTCGAGCATTCGATCGAAGACGCACAGCAGGACGCCGCCGCGACCCGCCAAGAGCCGCGTGCCCCCGTCGTCGAACACGTGATTGAAATCGCTTGCCAGCGCCGCGGCCTCGCTCGCATCCAGCTCCAGCACGCCGTCTTCCTGCAGCATGACGTCCTGCATGCCGGCCACCAGGTGCAGCGGGCTCGCGACACACACCCACGCGCTCGTCCCCGGCCCCGCCGCCACGGTGCCCGCGCCGCACAGCGCGGCGGACCCAACGGCCGGCATAGCCTGGCTGTCGGCAATCGCAAGGAACGCCTCGTCGCGCCACGCCGCGCCGGACTTCGCCGAGGCCGCGCGAGCGATCAGCCGCTCGAGTACCGGTGCGCGTTGCAAGGGGCCGGCGGCGCGCGCCGTAAAACGAATATAGACTGTAGACAAACCGCGCCCCGCTGGATTTTGTCTATCTTAGCGCGACCTCGCCTTCGCGGTGTGCTGTCCCGCCATCGGGTCCGATGTCGCCACGGGGTCGCGTCCAGACCAGATTCAGCTGCTTCGCGGCACGCACGTCGTCCAGCCGCCGGACCGGCAGCGCATGAGGGGCGCTGCGCAACATTTCGGGCGTCTGTTCCATTTCCCGGCGAATCGCCACCATGGCATCGCAGAAGCGATCGAGTTCCTCCTTGCTTTCCGTTTCGGTGGGCTCGATCAGCAGACACTCCGGCACCAGCAGGGGAAAATACGTGGTAGGTGCATGAAAACCATGGTCCAGCAAACGTTTCGCCACATCCATGGCCGTCACTCCGTACAGCGTGGCCTCGCGCTTCAGCGTGATGATGAACTCGTGGCTGGCGCGGCGCCCGGGATAGGCCGCCTCGTATCCCGCGGCCTGCAAGCGCTTCAGCAGATAATTGGCGTTGAGCGACGCGAATTCCGAAACGCGCGCCATGCCCTCGCGGCCCAGCAGCCGCATGTAGATGTAGGCACGCAGGTTGACGCCGGCGTTGCCCATGAAGCCGGAGAGCCGGCCTATCGATCGCGGCAGGTCGCGCTCCGTCAACCAGCGATAGCGCGCCCCCTCCCGCCCGACGATGGGAATCGGCAGGTACGGCAGCAAACGCGAGCCCACGCCCACCGCACCGGAGCCCGGTCCGCCGCCGCCGTGCGGTGTGGCGAATGTCTTGTGCAGGTTCATGTGAATCACGTCGAATCCCATGTCGCCCGGCCGAACCTTGCCGAGGATCGCGTTCAGATTCGCGCCGTCATAATATAAAAGGCCGCCCGCGGCGTGCACGATCTGCGCGACCTCGACGATCTTCGACTCGAACACACCCAGCGTCGAGGGATTGGTCAGCATGATCGCGGCCGTGCGCGGCCCCACCGCCGACTTCAACGCCGCCATGTCGATGCTGCCGCCGGCATCGCAGGGCACTTCCTTGACGATGCAGCCGCACATGGCCGCGGTGGCCGGATTGGTGCCATGCGCCGCCTGCGGCACGATGATCTCGTTGCGCGCCGCGTCGTTGCGCGCGCGATGGTAGGCACGGATCATCGCCACGCCCGCGAATTCTCCCTGCGCGCCGGCCATGGGCGTCAGGCTCACGCCCTGCATGCCCGTGATGGCTTTGAGCATTTCCTGCAATTCGTACAAACAGGCGAGAAACCCCTGCGGCTCGCGCGCGAACGGATGCTGCGCCAGGAACTCGGGCAGCATCGCGTAGGCGTTGCAGGCCTTCGGGTTGTACTTCATGGTGCACGAGCCCAAGGGATAGAAATGCGTGTCGATGGAAAAATTCAGCTGCGATAAGCGCGTGAAATGACGTACGACCTGCAGTTCCGACACCTCCGGCAACGCCGCTGCTTGCGCACGGCGCAAGTGCACCGGCACCTCGGCAGCTGCGGATACTTCGGCAGCTCCGGCCGGCGGCGGGAACTGGCTGGCGGCGCGGCGCCCGGCCCTGCTCAATTCGAATATCAGCGGCTCACGCAATTCCATGCAGTATCTCCCGCAGTGCATCGGCATAGGAGGCAATGTCGGCATCCGATTTCGTCTCGGTCGCGCAGACCAGTAGCGCATGTCCCAACTCCGGGTAGTGTTCCGCGAGATCGAGACCGCCGCTGATGCCGCGCTCCGCGAGGGCCGCGAGCAGCGGTGCCGCGGGCCGATCCAGCGCCAGCACCCTCTCGTGGAATCGCGGCGCATCGAACGCCAGCGACACGCCCTCGATCCGCGTGAGCGCGCGCTCGAGATCGGCCGTGCGCCGCATGCTGGCCTCGGCCACGCGTTGCAGCCCCGCGGCGCCCAGCAGCGACAGGTAGATGGTGGCGGCCGTGACCAGCAGTCCCTGATTCGTGCAGATATTCGAGGTGGCCTTGCTGCGCCGAATGTGCTGCTCGCGGGCCTGCAGCGTCAGCGTAAAGCCGCGGCGGTCGCCGCTATCCCGCGTCTCGCCGACGATCCGGCCCGGCATCTGCCGCACATACTGCATACGCGTGGTCATGAACCCGAAGTAGGGGCCGCCTGATGCCAGCGGCACGCCCAAGGGCTGCCCCTCGCCGCAAACGATGTCCGCTCCGCGCCTGCCGGCCGCCGCGCCCCACTGCCCCGGCGGTTTGAGCACCGCCAGCGCGACGGGATTGACCACCGCGATCACCAATAGCTGGTTCGCATGGGCCCAGTCGGTCAGCTCATCGACTTCCTCCAGACAGCCGAAGAAATTCGGTTGCTGAATCACCAACGCGGTGAAGTCGCGGGGATCGTGGGCCCGCACGGACTCGAGCAGGGTGCGGCCTTGGATGCGATCGAACGCCACCGGCTCGAATTCGACGTCCTGATTGCCGGCAATCGCACGCGCCACGCGGGCGTAGGTGGGATTGACCGTCCGCGGCAGGAGGATGCGCCGCGACTCGCGGCCGCGGTTGGCCCGCACCGCCATCAGGCACGCCTCCGCCAACGCCGACGCGCCGTCGTACAGCGACGCGTTCGACACTTCCATGCCAGTCAACGCCGTCATCATGGTTTGATATTCGTAGATGACCTGCAAGGTGCCCTGACTCGCCTCCGCCTGATACGGCGTATAGGCCGAGTAGAATTCGCCGCGGGTGGCGATCGCCCAGACCGGCGCCGGAATATGATGTTCGTACGCGCCGGCGCCGATGAAATTCAGGCGACGCCCATCGAAGCCGGCGCGTTCCGTCATCAGCCGGCCGATCTCCATTTCGGAAAGAGCCGGCGGCACGCCGTCGAGCGCCGCGATCGTAAGTTCCGGCGGAATTTCATCGAACAAGTCGGCCGTGGCCTGCTCGCCGATCACCTCGAGCATGGCGGCGACATCGGCGGCGGTGTGTGGAATGAACGGCATCGCCTTCCTTACTTCGCTTCTGTCGCCAGATACACCGCGTAGTCGTCGGCACTCAGCAGGAGCTCACCGGCCGAACCATCGACCGCGACGCGCAGCAACCAACCGGCGCCGTACGGTTCGCGATTGACCAGTTCCGGCTGTGCTGCAAGCTCCGCATTGGTTGCCACGACCGTACCGTTGACCGGGCTATAAATATCCGATGCCGCTTTGACGGATTCGACCACGGCACACGCCGCGCCCGCGATCAGGCGGCGCCCGACCTCGGGAACTTCGACGAACACCATGTCGCCGAGCGCGCTCTGCGCATGGTCGGTCACGCCGACTTCGACCTCACCGCCCGGCAACCGTCGCACCCATTCGTGACTCCGCGTGTACTGCAAATCGTTCGGTAGACCGTTCACTCTCCTGCTCCCGTGACTAGTTGGACCAATACTTCGCCGTGGCGCACGAAAGGCGGTTTGACGATGCGCGCCGCGTGCAATTTGCCGCGGATATCGACCTGCACCCGCGGCTCGATGCCGCGCGGCACGCGGGCGAGCGCAATGGCGCGGTTCAGCGTCGGCGAAAACGTACCGCTGGTAATTTCACCGCCGGCGTCGCCGCGAATTTCGGCTCCTGCATCACGGCTGTCGTGGCGCGTGTCGCCGCCAGCTGTGCCGCGCGTGTCGCCGATCACGCCGCTGCGCGCGTCGCCGCCGATTGCGCGCGCGGCGACGGTCACCACCTTTTGGCGGCCGCGCAACACGCCGCGCTCCTCGAGCAGCAGGCCGACCAACTGATGGCCGCACCCGGCACGCGCGCGCTCGAGCGCGGCGCGCCCGACGAACTGACGCTCCTCGGGCGCGAACGCCACGGTCCACGCCAGCCCCGATTCGAGCGGATGGTGGTTCTCATCCATGTCGTTGCCGTAAAGGTTCATGCCGGCTTCCAGCCGCAGCGTGTCGCGCGCGCCCAAGCCCGCGGGAACCACGCCCGCCGCGGCGAGCGCCGACCACGTCGCGGCAGCTTCCGCCGCAGGCAGCATGATCTCGAAGCCGTCCTCGCCGGTGTAGCCGGTACGCGCCATGAACCAGGAGTCGATCTGCGCACTGGCGAAGGGCGCGATGTCGAGAGCGGCTGCGTGCCGCGCGGCGGGCAGCAGCGAAACCGTCTTGGAGCGGGCGTTGGGGCCCTGCACCGCGATCATGGCCAGGTCGGTACGCTCCAGGACTTGGACGGCGAAGGGCACCGCCTGCTCGCGAATCCACGCCAGATCCTTGGCGCGGGTGCCGGCATTGACCACCAAGCGAAACCACGACTCGGCGATGAAGTACGCAATCAGATCGTCGATGACGCCGCCTGTCGGGCGCAGCATGCAGGAATATAGGGCCCTGCCCGGGACTTTGAGATGGCCCACATCATTGGCCAGCAAGTACAGCAGAAATGGCCGCACGCGCGCGCCCGTCAGATCGAGCACGGCCATGTGCGACACGTCGAACATGCCGGCGTCCTGCCGGACGGCGAGGTGTTCCGCGATTTGCGAACCGTAGTGCAACGGCATATCCCAACCGCCGAAGTCGACGATTTTCGCGCCATGCCTTAAGTGAATATCGTGAAGCGGCGTACCAAGGCCCATCGCATCCCCTTCCGGATTAAGATTACGGAGAAACGGTCAACATCACGTGTTGGCCGCCCCTCTGTCCTTGGTACCTGAGAGATCGAACGCCGGCGGCGTCACTCCCCTTCGGTGGACTGCGCCTGACGGCGCGGCCGCTCTCCAGAGGTCGCGAGAGACTGCAGTACTTGTGCCTGAGCGTTTCCGGGCGGTTGCGCCTTCGGCGGTCCTACGATCAGGACTCTCTCCAAGCAGCTCTTATCGCGACGCCGGCATCATACGATTCGCGCGACGGCATAGCAACCCGCGGGCATTTTGGTATCTTAAGGACATGCGCTTCACCCAGGACCAGACCTCGAGCGTCAACCTCATCCGCGGCTACGGACGCGGCGAAATCCGCATCAACGAGGATGTGTTCCCGAGCGCGGTGATCGTGGGAGCATCTGCGGTCAGGACCGAGGCGAACCTCCGCCGGGTGAGCGACCTGACCCAAGAACATATCGCGCACATTCTCGTGCTGGAGCCCGAGGTGGTGCTTCTCGGCACCGGCGAACGCCAGGTCTTTCCGCCGGCGTCGTTCGGGGTTCAGTTCTTGAAAGCCGGCATCGGCTTCGAGGTCATGGATACCGGCGCGGCCTGCCGCACCTTCAATGTCTTGGTGAGCGAGCAGCGGCGAGTCGTCGCCTTGCTGCTGATCTGACGCGGCCCCCGTTCATCGGCGCGAGCGTTCAGCTTCATCGGCGCGGACGCTCAGCGCAGATAGCGCAGCGGATCGGTCGGCTTGCCGTTCACCCGGATCTCGAAGTACAACGCGGACACCTGGTGCGCACCCGTCCCCATGTGCGCAATGGTCTGGCCCACCACCACGTCCTGCCCCTCGTGCACCAGTATCTCCCGGTTGTGCGCATAGGATGAGAGCAGACTGTCGCCGTGCTTGATGATGATGAGATTGCCGTAACCGCGCAGCCCGCTGCCCGTATACACCACGCGGCCCGTCCCCGCCGCCCGCACGTCCTGGCCCAGCTTCCCCAGGAGCAGAATGCCGCCCCCGGACACCGCCACCGGCGCCGAGGTCCGGTCGGTGGGCCACACCCATTTGAGGTGGCCGCCCACCAGCGGCGCGCCGCCCGGAGGAGTGCCGCCGGTGACGGTGCCGCCCGGTCCCGCCGATGACGCTTGCGCGGAGGTACCGCGTTGCGAGAGCGGACCGGCGGGCGCCGTCGCGCCTTGTCCAGCGGCACCCGCCGCCGCGGCGCCTGGCGCTGTACTGGATCCCGCCACCTCCGGCAGCGGCGTCGCCCTGCCTACCTGGGGCGCATCCCGCGAGCGCTGCACTCCTGCCGACTGCCGTTGCGGCGACTGCGACTGCGAGGATGATGGCGACGACCGCGCCGCGGGCCGCGAGGCCGCTGCCCCGCCAGGCGACAACACCAGCCTCTGCCCGACCGAGACTCGATAGTCGGAACCGATGTCGTTCCACTTCGCCAGTTCCCGATAATCGAGATTGTGGCGCCACGCAATGCTGTACAACGTATCTTGCGGTCGAACCACGTACGCCTCGGGTCCATACGGCCCGCTTGCGGCGCACGCACCGATCATGAAGGAGCAGAGACACGCGACAGCGATCGCTCGCGTGACGCGCACTGTGCTAGCGCTGCAGTCCCGACAGCAAGGGAACAAAGCTCACCGCCCCGAGCGACTCCTGTCGGATGCGATTCTCTCCCCGGGTATAGCGGATCAGCTCTTGGCGGCCCTCCGGACCCACCGGCGCGATCAATCGGCCGCCCACGATGAGTTGTTCGAACAGCGCCGGCGGCACGGCCAGCGGCGCCGCGGTCAATAAAATCCCATCGTAAGGCGCGCGCGCGGGCCACCCCACGCTGCCATCCTCGTGCCGACAATGCACGTTGCGGATGCGCAATTCGCGCAACGTGCGGCGCGCCTTGCCCAGCAGGCTCGAGATGCGCTCGATGGTATAGATTTCGCCCACCAACGGCGCCAACACCGCCGTTTGATAACCGCATCCCGTGCCGATCTCCAACACCTTCGGCGTCGGGCCCGCAGCCAGCAGCGCTTCGGTCATGCGCGCCACGATGTACGGTTGCGAAATCGTCTGCCCGAATCCAATGGGCAGCGCCGTATCCTCGTATGCCCGAGTCGCGAGCGCCTCGTCCATGAAGAGATGCCGCGGCACGTTGCGAATTCGATCGAGTACGCGCTGATCCTTGATGCCCTGATCCTGCAGCCGCTGTACCAAGCGCTCGCGCGTGCGCGCCGAGGTCATGCCGATGCCGCTGAGACGCGGACCTTCCATGAAGCTACTCAAGTTTTAGCCAACGCTCGAGTTCGGGCAGCGCGGCATGCCGGGTCAAGTCGATCTGCAGCGGCGTGATGGACGCATAGCCCTCCGCCACCGCATGAAAGTCCGTTCCCGGGCCCGCATCTTGACCGCCGCCGGCAGATCCCACCCAGTAGACATTCCGGCCCCGCGGATCCTTCGCCGGCACGATCGGTTTCGCGCGGTGCCGGCTGCCGAGCCGCGTCACCTTGATGCCGCGCAGCTCGCCTTCCGGCAGGTCGGGCACGTTCACATTGAGAATCACCGGTCCCTGAAAGGGTAACTTCGCCATGCGGCTGACCAGCTGTGCGGCCACGCGGGCTGCGCTTGCGAAGTTGCGCGGGCTGCCCGGTTCGACGACCAGCGATACGGCGATGGCCGGCAATCCCAAGAACCGGCCCTCGACGGCGGCCGCGACCGTTCCCGAGTACAAGGTATCGTCGCCGAGATTCGCGCCGTCGTTCACGCCGGACACGACGATGTCATGCTCGAAATCGAACAGTCCGGAAATCGCCAGATGCACGCAGTCGGTGGGTGTGCCGTTGACATAGTAGGAATCGACGTCGTAGAGCGCCGCCCGTACGGGTACGTCCAGGGTCAAGGAGTTGCTGGCGCCGCTGCGGTTGCGGTCGGGAGCCACGATGGCGATGGAGCCCAAGGGTCTGATGGCGAGGGCCAACGCCTCCAAGCCCTGGGCTCGATAGCCGTCGTCGTTGGAAAGAAGGATTTTCACGGATTCAACAGTCAGCCTAAGGATGGCGGGTCGCGCCTTGCGGACTATACTAACGGAACCATGGCCAAACAACGCACGACCTACGCCAAGATTGACGCTCCGGCCGCCGATGAGGCACGGACGTTTCGGGCGGCCGTCCGCGATGTGAAGCCGTTGCCGCAGAAAGCGCTGCCCGAGGGTCTGGCCAAGTCCGGACCGCGCCCACGTCGCCGCAAGCCATCGCCCGCGCATGAAAGCCTCGATGCCGCCATGCCGCTGGTCGACCCCATGCCTATCGTCGAGGGCAGCGGTGAAGTGCCGGGCATCGCGGGCGGCGATCCGCTCGCCTTCCAACGATCGGGCGTCCGCACGCAAGTCGTGCGGCGATTGCGGCGCGGCCTCTTTCCCATCGAGGACGAGTTGGACCTGCATGGCCTGAGTCAGACGGCTGCTCGCGACCAACTCGCCCAGTTCCTTGCGTGCAACCGCGCTGCCGGCCGGCGTTGCGTGCGCATCATTCACGGCAAGGGCTACCGTTCCGGTGCACGCGGTCCCATATTGAAAATTGCAGTCGATCTATGGCTGCGTCGCCACTTGGACGTGATGGCCTTCACCTCCGCCCGACCCATCGACGGCGGCACCGGCGCGGTGTACGTACTGCTGCGCGCCTGAGAGTTGCGTGCCGGAGGCGCGCGCTTGAGGTCAGTCCTCGTCCGACTCCAATTCCGGCGTCGACCCCACCTCGCAGATTTCGCGCAGCGCCGACGTGGCGAACTGACCGCGTCCCAGCATGAAACTGAACGTGAGCGTACCCGAGTCGGCTTCGATGGCGAGCTCGCGCACCGCACAACGCAAGGCCCGACGTTCCTGCGTCAGGCCCTCTGCGCGGAGCAGATCGGCAACGTCCTTGAATTCCCGTGCCACCGCCGCCTCGTGCTCCAGCGAGCGGCCGCGGCCGGGCGGTTCGCCGCGGCCCCACAGCGGACCCGATGGGTGAATGTCGAACGATGCCACGCGCCGCTGCAACTCCTCGTCCACCGCCGCGACTTGGAAATGACTGCCGCTGCCGTCGAGACTTGCCAGATCGCCGGGCGCGAGCTGCGACCAATCGCCTGCCTCCACGCGGCGCGCCAGCACGGCGTTGAACATCAGCGAGCGCGCCGCCGACAACGCGAAGCTGCGCTCGGTGCGACCGCGCGGCGCCTGCCCGGTCTGCACCCACGCCGCAACACGGTCCAGGTTGAAGCCCTCGCGGCCGAAGCGCTGCGGGCCGAAATAGTTCGGCACGCCATGCGCGCGCAGCGCCGCGACCTTCATATCCAACTGCTCGCGCGACCAAGCCGCCTTGCGCAGCCTGATTCGAAACCGGTTGCCGATCAATGCGCCGCGCTTCAGCTTGCGGGCATTGGCTTGTACATCCAGCACTCTGAATTCCGCCGTACGCACGCCGCTCCAGAAGTCCGCGTTATTCGCGAGCGCCGGTACGCTGAACCACTGCACCGTCACGGCCTGACGGTCCTTCAAACCCGCATAGCCCACATCGTTGGCCGGCACGCCCGCGAGCCGCGCGATCTCAGCCGCCACCCAACGCGTGTTGGCCGCTCGTTTCTCGACACGCAACAGCCAATGCGGGCCATTTCCCGAGGGTACGAACGACAATTGCTCTTCGACCCGAAAGTCCTCGGGCTGCGCTTTGAACTCGGCGAGCGGCAGCGCCACACCATGCGCCCGCGGCGGAGAGAGAGCGGCGCGGGTCCAGAAATCGGGACGCCTGCCGTGCAGGCTCATGGGGCGGCGGAATCGAGCGGCGGCGCGGCGGCCGGCGACAATGCACCGAGCAGTACGGCGGCGCTCGCCGCGAGGCCCTCGCCACGCCCGATGAACCCCAGGCGTTCGGTGGTCGTCGCCTTGATGTTGATGTGCCGCGGCGACACGCCCAGGTCCTCCCCCAGGTTCGCCGCCATGGCCGAGCGATGTTTGGCGATGCGCGGCGCTTCGGCCAGCACCGTGATATCGGCATTCACCAGCGACAGACCGGCCGCTCTCATGAGGCGCGCCACTTCGCGCAGGAAGACGCGGCTGTCTGCGCCTCGATAGCGCGGGTCGGTGTCCGGAAAATGTTGACCGATATCGCCCTCGCCCAGCGCGCCGAGCAGGGCATCGCACAAGGCGTGGATCACGACGTCGCCATCCGAATGCGCCACCACGCCCTTGGGGTAGGGAATTTTCACGCCGCCCATGACGACGTGATCGCCTTCACCGAACGCATGCACGTCAAAACCTTGGCCGATCCGCATCTGGCTGCTCCGCTCGTTGATAATGGTCTCGGCCATGGACAAATCTTCGGCGCGTGTCACCTTGATGTTGAACGGCGAGCCTCGCACCAATTTTGCCGGCAGCCCCAGCCGCTCCATCGCCTGCGCCTCGTCGGTCGCGGCAATGCCCAGACGGACCACGTCGTCGAGCGCCTGTTTCAGCTGGGCGTATCCGAACACCTGGGGTGTGAGCGCGCGCCACAGGCCCTCCCGATCCACGGTATCGACCGCGATGCCGCCGCGTTCACGCTTGACGGTATCGACGACGGGCGCCGCCAGCAACGCCCCGTTGGTGGCGCCGGCAATTCCCTCGTCGACCGTTTCCACGGCATCGATCAGCGCCTCGAGGTCGGCCGGAGTCAGGCACGGCCGGGCGGCATCGTGCACCAGAATCCAGTCTTGAGGCTCCGCGTGTCCCTCCAGGGCCTTGAGTCCGTTCATCACGGATTCCTGCCGATTGGCGCCGCCGACGGTGGTCCGAATCTTGAGGGTGCCCGGGTGCGCGCGCGCCAGCGATGCGGCCACCGCCGGCCAATGCGCATCTTCCTCGGCCAGAGCGATGACGATGCCTTGGATGCGGGGCTCGCGCAGCAGCGCCGCCAGCGCCCATTCGATGACGGTGGCACCCAGCAAGGGCGCATATTGTTTGGGGGCGTTGACCTGCGTCGATTCGAAGCGCGCTCCGCGCCCTGCGGCGGGAACGACGGCCCAGACGCGCCGCACGATCGCGCTCACTGGGCGCGGGCGGTGACGCCGGTCGCGGGGGCGGCGGGCGGCGGCGTCGCGGCGGTGACGACCTGGTAGAAGGTTTCGCTGCTGCCGACCATGCCCAGTTCGCTGCGGGCGCGCTCCTCGAGCGCGGTCAGCCCGCCTTTCAGGTCGTTGACCTCGGCTACCAGCTGTCGATTGCGCTCGCGCTGCTCCACATTGGCGGCCGCCTGCACGTCCACGGCGGCACTCAAGCGCGACACCTCACGGACGCCGTGTTCCGAGACCCACACGCGGTACTGTAGCAGCACCACGCCTAAAGCCAATATGGCAGCGAAAATCCTCATGGGGACAGGAGCTTAGCACGATCTCTTAAGAAACAGGAACCGACAATGCGTGCAAGCCCGCGTAACGGGCCCTCGAGCCCAGTTCGCCCTCGATCCGCAGCAGCTGGTTGTACTTGGCGATGCGGTCCGAGCGCGACATGGAACCGGTCTTGATTTGGGTCGCGGAGGTGGCGACCGCGATATCGGCAATGGTCGTATCCTCGGTTTCGCCCGACCGATGCGACACGATGGCCGCATACTTGGCCTTTGCCGCCATGTCGATGGCGGCCAGCGTCTCCGTCAGCGTGCCGATCTGATTGGGCTTGATGAGAATCGCATTGGCGATTTTCTTGGCAATTCCCTCGGCAAAGATCTTGGTGTTGGTGACGAACAAATCATCGCCCACCAGCTGCACTTTTTTCCCGAGCTTCTGCGTGAGGAGCGCCCAACCCTCCCAGTCGCTCTCAGCGATGCCGTCCTCGACGGTCACAATGGGATATTTCGCCACCAGTCCGGCCAGATAATCGGCGAACTCGCTCGAGTTGAACTTGCGGCCCTCGGATTCCAGATCGTACACGCCGTTCTTGTAGAACTCGGTGCTCGCCACGTCGAGCCCCAGGTAGATGTCCTTGCCCGCGCGGTATCCGGCCTTGTCGATGGCCTCCAGAATGGTGGTGAGCGCGGCTTCGTTCGACGGCAGATCCGGCGCGAATCCGCCCTCATCGCCCACCGCCGTGCTGAGACCCCTCGAGTGCAGTACTCTTTTCAGTGTATGGAACACCTCCGCGCCGTAGCGCAGGGCCTCGGACAGCGTCGGCGCACCGATGGGCAGGATCATGAATTCCTGAATGTCGACGCTGTTGTCGGCATGCGCGCCGCCATTGATGATGTTCATCATCGGCACCGGCATGGTGAGCGCGCCGTCGCCGCCCAAGTGTTTGTACAGCGGCAGTTTCCTGTCCTTGGCCGCGGCATGCGCCGCCGCGAGCGACACCGCCAGAATCGCGTTGGCGCCGAGATTGGACTTGTTCTCCGTGCCGTCGGCCGCGATCATCTTGGCATCGAGTCCGGCTTGGTCCTGAGCATCGAGACCCAGGGCCAAACCGCGAATGGCCCCGTTGATGTGAGCGACCGCGTTCAGCACGCCCTTGCCCCCGAAGCGCTTGGCATCGCCGTCACGCAATTCCACCGCTTCTCGCGAGCCGGTGGAGGCGCCCGACGGCACTGCGGCGCGGCCGACCACGCCCGATTCCAGCACCACATCGGCTTCGACGGTGGGATTGCCGCGCGAATCGATGATTTCGCGGCCACGGATCTCGACGATACGACTCATAGCAAGGATTCCTCGAAGGGTTTCTTTTTGACGGTGAGATCCAGCTCCACCAGCGTGGCGAGCAGCGACGCCATGCGATCCAAGGGCCACGCGTTGGGTCCGTCGGACAAGGCTTTCGCCGGATCGGGATGAGTTTCCATGAAGAGGCCGGCGACGCCGGCCGCCACCGCCGCGCGCGCGAGCACGGGCACGAATTCCCGCTGGCCGCCCGACGCACTGCCCATGCCGCCCGGCAATTGCACCGAATGAGTGGCATCGAACACCACCGGACAACCGGTGCCGCGCATGACCACGAGCGAGCGCATGTCGGATACCAGGTTGTTGTAGCCGAACGAGAACCCGCGCTCGCACACCATGATCTGCGCATTGCCGGTGGAACGCGCCTTGTCGACGACGTTCTGCATCTCCCAGGGCGACAGGAACTGGCCTTTCTTGATGTTCACGGGCTTGTTCTGCGCGCACACGTTGACGATGAAATTCGTCTGCCGGCAGAGAAAAGCCGGCGTCTGCAGCACATCGACCACGGCCGCCACCTCGGCGAGCGGCGTGTCCTCGTGCACGTCGGTGAGCACCGGTACGCCGATTTGCTTGCGCACCCGTTCGAGCGCCTTCAAACCCGCGTCGATGCCGGGCCCGCGAAAGCTCGAATGCGACGAGCGATTGGCCTTGTCGAAGGATGCCTTGAAGATGAACGGGATGCCGAGCGTCGTGGTCATGTCGCGCAGCCGGCCCGCCACCTCGATGACCAGGGCCTCGCTCTCGATGACGCACGGGCCCGCGATCAGGAACAGCGGCCGCTCGAGTCCGACCTCGAAAGCACCCAGCTTCATGCCGTGGCGCGGCCCGGCTGCAACGCCGCCCGGTATTCGCGCGCCGCGCGAATGAATCCGGAGAACAACGGATGCCCGTCGCGCGGGGTCGAGGTGAATTCCGGATGGAACTGACTCGCCACGAACCACGGGTGGTCCGGCAACTCGATGAACTCCACCAGGCCGTCGCCCGAGAAGCCGGAGAACGCCATGCCCGCACCCGACAATTCGTCGAGATAGTGATTGTTGAATTCGTAGCGGTGACGGTGCCGTTCGAAGATCGATTCCTTGCCGTACAGCGAATGCACCAGGGAGCCTGCGACCAGGCGCGCTTCCTGCGCCCCCAGGCGCATGGTGCCGCCGAGTTCCGATTTCTCGTCCCGCACCTGCTGACCGCGAGCCAGATCCTGCCACTCGGTGATGAGCGCGATCACCGGATGATTCGTGGCGCGGTCGAACTCGGTGCTGTTGGCGCCTTTGAGCGCCAGCACGTTGCGCGCGTATTCGACGATGGCCAGCTGCATCCCCAAACAAATGCCCAGGTAGGGAATGCGGTTCTCGCGCGCGTAGCGAATGGCTTGGATCTTGCCTTCGATGCCGCGGTCGCCGAAGCCGCCGGGCACCAGGATGGCATCCATTTTCGACAGCGCCGAAGGACCGGAGCGCTCGATGTCCTGCGATTCGAAATAATGAATGTTGACGCGCGTGCGCGTCTTGATTCCGCCATGCATCAGCGATTGGTTGAGCGAAATATACGAATCGCGGACCTGCACGTACTTGCCCACCATGCCGATGTCGACCACGGCCTCCGGATTCTGTTTGGCGGACACCACGGCGCGCCATTCCGACAAATCCGTCGGCGGCACGTCCAGGCGCAGCTTGTCGACCACGATGTCGTCCAGATCCTGTTCGTGCAGCAGCATCGGGATCTTGTAGATGTCGTCGGAATCGACGGCGGAGATCACGGCGCGCTCTTCGACGTTGGTGAACAGCGCGATCTTGCGCCGCTGCTCGTCCGGCAACGTGTGCAGGCAGCGGCACAACAGGATATCCGGCTGAATGCCGATGCCGCGCAGTTCCTTCACCGAGTGCTGCGTGGGCTTGGTCTTGATCTCGCCGGATCCGCCCACGATGGGCACCAGGGTCAGATGCATGTACAATACGTGATTGCGGCCGAGTTCCACGCCCATCTGGCGAATCGCCTCCAGAAACGGCAGCGATTCGATGTCGCCCACCGTGCCGCCGATTTCGACCATGCAGACGTCCGCATTGCCCGCACCCATGCGGATGCGGTACTTGATCTCGTCGGTGATGTGCGGAATCACCTGAACGGTCGCGCCCAGATAATCGCCGCGGCGTTCCTTCGCGATGACCCGTTCATAGATGCGGCCGGTGGTGAAATTGCTGTTGCGGCCGGTGGTCATGCGCACGAAGCGTTCGTAATGACCGAGATCCAGGTCCGCCTCGGTACCGTCGGCGGTGACGAATACCTCGCCGTGCTGAAAGGGACTCATGGTGCCGGGATCCACGTTGATGTAGGGATCCAGCTTCACCATGGCCACTTTGAGTCCGCGGGCTTCGAGAATGGCGCCTAAAGAGGCGGATGCAATGCCTTTACCGAGCGAGGAAACCACGCCGCCGGTGACGAAAACGAATCGAGTCATGATGGTCACCGCCGATTAAAAGGTTGCGATGCACGAACTCATCGAGTCGCGATATTGCAACGAAGCCAATTGGAATTAATGGGAATTCGACGGGAATTCAGGTTAGCACATCGGACTATGCGCGACAATATCGCCTTGGTGTCGCGGCATATCTGCACGCCGTCGCGACGGCGCGGCTGATCCCCCGCGACCCGCGTTACGCCGGTTACACGACGATGGGCCCGTTCTCCCACACGCAGCCGACGCCCTGCACACCGGCAGCGACGCACCAGCGGGCGTCCTGCCACAGATCGCCGACGGCAACCAGCGCATCGCCCGCAAACACCAGCGGCAGCGCATCGCGCATCCACGGCAGAAGCCCGAGCGACTGGCAAAGATGTTGCACGCTCTGGGTCTTGGCGCGCGGATGGGGCCGGAGCGTCTCGCCGCCCTGCCGTCGGCGCACGGTGAGCGTTTGCGGCAATCGCGCCGCATCCAAGCCGCCGGGCCGCGGCATCAGGCGCAGCATCCCGAGACCGTCGCCCAAGTCCAGGCACGGTGCGGCATCGAGGCACGCGGCCGGAGCCCGGGGTGCGCCGCAATCGGGCGCCACCGCTCGGTCGGGCGCTCCGCCTCGTGCGAGCGCCTTGCTTGGGCCGAGCACCCGGTTTGCACCGATCGGCCACGCGAGACATTCCGCCATGCGGGGCACGCTCGCTGCCGTCAGAAACAACCGGTCCCGGTAGCGCCGCAACGCGTGCTCGCCCCACGCCACTGTCGGCAGGTGGTCCTCGTTGGCTTCCATGATCTGGCGCAGCGCCTCCGCGAGGCGCGCCGTCGACGGCGGCGTCACGGCGCGCGCGGCGATCCAATGGCGCACCACGTTGTGCTGCTGCGTCGCGCGCAGCGCGCGCAGGCCGACGACGGACAGCGCATCGCCATCGCGCAGCGCCTGCGCGGCGAGCGCCGCCGCTTCATCCAGCAATTCCTGCGCATCCGCCGCGTGCCGCGCGGCCCGCGACAAGGCCAGCGCCGCGCCCGGCCAGCGTCGCTCCAGCACCGGCCAGACCTGCGCGCGCAGATACGCGCGATCGAAGCGTGCATCGAGGTTCATCGGATCGTCGATGGCGCTGATCCGCGCAGCCTCGCCGAAGGCGGCAAGATCGCGCTTGGCGACCTCGAGCAGCGGCCGCACATGCCAGCCCAGCCCCAGCGGGCGGCAGTACGGCATCGCCGACATGCCCTTGAGACCGGCGCCGCGCAGCAGCTGCAACAGCACCGTTTCGGCTTGATCCAGGGCGTGGTGCGCGGTCAACAGACACTCGTTGTCGGCGAGGTCGAGCGCCAGTGCAGCGTAGCGCGCGTCGCGGGCGGCCGCCTCGACCGACACGCCGCGCGAGGCATCGACGTTCACGTCGAGGATTTTGACAGGGACATCGAGCCGACGGCACAACTCGGCGCAGGCGCGCGCGAAATCGGCCGCGGCGGGCTGCAGCCCGTGATTGACGTGCACGGCGCGAACCGGCAGGCGGGGAGCGCCTGCTTCACTTGCCGCGCGCCACTGGCATAACGCCGCCAGCAGCACGGCGGAATCCATGCCGCCGCTGAGGGCGATCGCGAGGCCGGTCGTCGCGCTCGGCAGGTGGGCCTCCAGGATTGCGCCGAGGGAGGCCGCCGAGAAGCTCATGCGCTTTAGGCTTCGCGCGCCGAGTCCCGGAACACGCCGAAGCCGCGCAGACGCGCCTGCCGGGCGTCCAGCAAGGTGGTCACGGGCTGATTACAGAGTTCCGCCAAGTGCTTGATCATGCTCTGCTTGAGCACTTCGGCCATACCCTGCGGATCGCGATGCGCGCCGCCGTGCGGCTCGCGCAGGACCTCATCGACCAGCCCCAATTTCTTGAGCCGCTCCGCGGTGCCGCCCATGGCGTCCGCCGCGATTTCCTTCTTATCGGTGCTCTTCCACAGAATGGAGGCGCAGCTCTCGGGTGAAATCACGCCATAGACGCTGAACTGCAGCATCACCAGCCGGTCGCAGACGCCGATGGCGAGCGCGCCGCCCGAGCCGCCCTCGCCGATGACCACGCTCAACACCGGTGCCGCGAGGTTCGACATCTCGAACAGGTTGCGCGCGATGGCCTCGCTCTGCCCGCGCTCCTCCGAACCGATGCCCGGGTAGGCTCCCGGCGTGTCGATCAGCGTGACGACGGGAATGCGAAAGCGCTCGGCCATGCGCATCAGGCGCAGCGCCTTGCGGTAACCCTCGGGCTTCGGCATGCCGTAATTGCGCCGCACGCGCTCCTTGGTGTCGCGGCCCTTCTGCTGTCCGATCAACATCACGGGCGAACCCTCGAGGCGCGCCAGGCCGCCGACGATGGCGAGATCGTCGCTGTACATTCGGTCGCCGTGCAGTTCATGCCAGTCGGTGAAAATCATGGAAACGTAATCGAGCGTATAGGGACGCTGTGGATGACGCGCCAGCTGCGTGATTTGCCACGGCGAGAGGTTCGCGAAAATGCTGGTGGTCAGCGCGCGGCTCTTCGACTGCAGCCGCTTGATCTCTTCCGCGAGATTGACGCTCGAGTCGGTGCCCAAGAATCTGAGCTCCTCGATCTTCGCCTCGAGTTCGGCAATGGGCTGTTCAAATTCCAGAAAATTCATCGCCATGAAGACGTTTCCTCGCCGCGAATGTCATTTCGCGGACCATACACTAAATACCAGCCGTCGCGGCCGACCAGAGCGGACAATTTATCCAGCAACTCGCGGGTCGGCCGGATCGACCAGCTATCCCCCAAATTGAGCCGGCCGGAATACTCGGGCCGTTTCAGGACCACGCTCACGCCGCAGGGACCGCGGACGTAAGGCTTCAACATGTCCTCGAATTTCGCCATGCCTTGCGCGCCATCGAAGGTCTCGGGCCAGCGCAGCCACAGGCGCCGCGCGAACCGCTCGCGCGCGCGGTCGATGTCCATGACCGTCTTGGCCTGCAAACGCCACGCCTCGATGAAATCGTCGAAGCGCAGCGAGCCCTCGATGACCAGAATCGCGTCCTTGACGATGATGTCGCGATGCTGCTGGAAGGTCTCCTCGAACAGCGTGACCTCGAGACGTCCGGTACGGTCGTCCAGGATCAGGGTCACGCGATTCGGCCGGCGGCGAATCTCGAGGACCAAACCCGCCACGGTGGCGGGTTTGCCTGCCGACCAGGTGCGTTCGCCGTTGGCCGAGGGTTTCGGCGTCGGCCGGGGCCCGCCCACGTCGACCAGGCGGGCGCCCACCAGAAACTTCAAGTCAGGCTCGTACGGCGTGATGGGATGGCCGGTCAAGAACAGACCGAGCGTTTCGCGCTCGCCCGCCAGGCGCTGCGCCTCGCTCCAGTCGGCGATCACGGCGTCCTCGGCGGCGGAGAGACCGAACAGATCCACTTGTCCGACGCTCATGGCGCGCGAGTTCTGCTCGCCGAGATGCACCGCCCGATCGAGCTGGCTGGTCAACGTGGCGCGGTTCGCACCGATGCGATCGAGGCTTCCCGATCGGATCAGGGCCTCGAACACGCGCCGGTTGACCCGCTGCAGATCGACGCGCCGGCACAGATCGGGAAGGCTCGCGTAGGGGCCGTTGGCGGTGCGCTCCTCGATGATGGCCTCGACCGCCGAGGCGCCCACGCCCTTGATGGCTCCCATGCCATAGCGAATGCTCTTGGGGCCCGCCACTCGAAAGGCGTACACCGATTCGTTCACGTCGGGCGGCTCGACTTCGAGATTCATGCTGGCGCATTCGTCGATGAGCGTGACCACCTTGTCGGTCTTGTCCATGTCCGAGGACAGCACCGCGGCCATGAAGGCCGCGGGATAGTGTGCCTTGAGCCAGGCCGTCTGATAGGACAAGAGGGCGTAGGCCGCGGAATGCGACTTGTTGAAGCCGTAGCCCGCAAACTTTTCCATCAAGTCGAAAATCATCGTGGCCTGCGCCTCGGGCACTCCACGCGCGACCGCACCGTTCACGAAGACGGAACGCTGGTTGGCCATCTCCTCGGCCTTCTTCTTGCCCATGGCCCGGCGCAGCAGATCGGCGCCGCCCAAGGTGTAGCCGGCCAGGATCTGTGCGATCTGCATGACCTGTTCCTGGTACAGGATCACGCCGTAGGTGGCCTCGAGCACGGGCTTCAAATCGGGGTGCAGGTAATCGATGGTCGCGCCGGTGGTGTCGTGCTTGCGCGCGATGAAGTCATCCACCATGCCGGACTGCAGCGGTCCGGGACGAAACAGCGCGACCAGCGCCACGATGTCGCCGAAGCGGTCGGGCTGCAGGCGGCGGATGAGATCCTTCATGCCGCGCGATTCGAGCTGGAACACCGCCGTGGTGCGCGTGCTCTTCAGCAACGCGTAGGTCGCCTGATCGTCCATGGGCAAGGCGCTGATGATGAGCTTGGGTTCGCCGGCTTTCGCGCGTTCCGCATTGATGTCGCGCACCGCCCAATCGATGATGGTCAGGGTGCGCAGCCCCAGGAAGTCGAACTTCACCAGGCCGGCCGCTTCGACATCGTCCTTGTCGAATTGCGTGACCGGCGTGGTGCTGCCCTCTTCGCAGTAGAGCGGCGTGAAGTCGGTGAGTACCGAGGGAGCGATGACCACGCCGCCGGCGTGGGTGCCGGCGTTGCGCGCGAGGCCCTCGAGCGTGCGGGCGAGATCGATCAACTCGCGCACCTCGGCGTCGCCGTCGTACAGCCGCCGCAGTTCCTCCTCCTGGGCCAGCGCCTTGTCGAGAGTGATGCCGATTTCGAAGGGAATCAGCTTCGCGATCTTGTCGACATAACCGTAGTTGTGGCCGAGCACCCGGCCGACATCGCGAATCACGGCCTTCGCCGCCAAGGTACCGTAGGTGATGATCTGCGAGACGCGCTCGCGGCCGTATTTCTGGGCCACGTACTCGATCACCCGGTCGCGTCCGTCCATGCAGAAGTCGACGTCGAAGTCCGGCATGGAGACGCGTTCGGGATTCAAGAATCGCTCGAACAGCAGATCGTGATCGATGGGATCGAGATCGGTGATGCCGAGGACGAACGCCACCAATGAGCCCGCACCGGAACCGCGCCCCGGACCCACCGGCACGCCGTTCTCGCGCGCCCAGCGGATGAAATCGGCGACGATCAGGAAGTAGCCGGCGAATCCCATGCTGGCGATGACGCGCAGCTCGAGCGCCAGGCGCGCCTCGTAGGCCGCGGCGTCGCGCGTCACGCCCAGCAGCGCCTGCGCCTGGGCCAGGCGCAGGCCCAAGCCGCGCTCCGCTTCTTCGTACAGGAATTTCTCGGTGGTGCTGCCGGCGGGCACCGGATACGCGGGCAGCATGGACGAACCCAGCTTGATCTCGAGCGAACAGCGTTTGGCGACTTCGACGGTGTTCAGCAGCAGCTCGGGCGCATCGGCGAACAGCTCCGCCATTTCCGCCGGCGTCTTCAAGTACTGCTCCTCGGAGTAGCGCCGGGCCCGGCTGGTGTCGGCGAGCTGCGCGCCGTCGTGGATGCAAACCCGGGCTTCGTGGGCGTCGAATTCCGGGCGCGTCAGGAACCGCACATCGTTGGTGGCGACCGCCGCGACGCCCCGCTCCTGGGCCATGTCCAGCGCCGCTTCGGCGTACACCGCTTCGCCCGCCCGCCCGGTGCGTTGCACCTCGAGGTAGAAGCGATCGCCGCACAAGTCCTGCCACCGCTCGAGGCAGCGCGCCGCCTCCTCGTCCTTGCCGCGGGCGAAAGCCTGGCCGATGTCGCCCTCGGCGCCGCCCGACAGCACGATCAAGCCGGTGAGCACGTCCCGCTGCAGCCAACTGCGCTCCAGCATGGGCGCGCCGCGCTGCTGCCCTTCGAGGAAGGAACGCGTCACGAGCTGGGTCAAATGCCGATAGCCCACCAGGTTTTGACACAGGAACACGACGCGCGACGGCGGCGCCCGCTCGCCCACCTCGCGCACCCAGGCATCGACACCGATCAAGGGCTTGACGCCGGCGCCCTGCGCCTCCTTGTAGAACTTGACCATCGCAAACAAGTTGCTCTGATCGGTCAGCGCGACGGCCGGCATGCCGGCGGCGGCCACGGCGGCCATCAGTTCCGGCACCCGCACGATGCCATCCACCAGCGAGTACTCGGTATGCAGCCGCAGATGCACGAACGGATGAGTCACGGGGCGGTAAGCTCGAGTTCCAGGTCGGCCGCGTCCCAATCGAACTCGGACTGCCACTCGTCGTCTTCGTCCAGCAACGAGCCCACCGGGGCGAACGAGCGTCGATGCAGCGGGCACGGGCCGTGCTCGATCAGAAGGCGCCGATGCAGGGCCGTCGCGTAGCCCTTGTGACTTGCGAATGCATATTGAGGATAGACGGCATGCATCTGATTCATATAGTGATCGCGGGCGGTTTTTGCCAGGATGGATGCTGCGCTGATCGCCGCCTCCGTGGCATCGCCGCCAATGATAGCGCGGGCGCGCATGTCCGCGCCCAGGCCCCCGAGTCGAGGCAGCCGATTGCCATCCACCAGCAGCACGTGCGGAGGACAGGCCATCGACAGCACGGCCCGGCGCATCGCCAGGAAGGTCGCATGCAGGATATTGAGCGAGTCGATTTCGGCGGGATCGGCCCAGCCGATGCCGAAGCACAGCGCGCGCCGTCGGATGACCACGCTCAATCGAGCGCGCGCCTCGGGCGAGAGCACCTTCGAGTCCGCCATGCCGGCGATGGGACGGCCCGGCCGCAGGATCACCGCGGCAGCCACCACCGGCCCGGCCAGCGGCCCACGGCCCGCCTCGTCCACACCGGCAATTCGCAGCCTCACGTCAACCGCCGCCGCATTGCCAGCGCCAGCACGGCGTGCGCGGCGCGCACGCTGGCGCCGCGCTTGAGCTCCATGTGGATCCGCAGGAACTCAGCTTCCAAGTCGGCGCGCCGTGCCGTGTCGTCTAGCCACATCAAGAGCTCCGCTCCGATCGACTCAGGGACAATGTCGCTTTGAAAATACTCGCCGACGACGCGCCGATCCGCAAGTAGATTTGGTTGCGCAAAGAACTTCGATTTCACCAGATTCAGACGCTTCAGCAGCCACGCCGTCATGGCGCCCAGGCGGTACACCACCACCATGGGGCGCTTGCACAATGCCGCTTCCAAACTCGCGGTACCCGAAGCCACCAACACCACGTCCGCTGCGACGAGCGCGGACTGCGCCTGACCATCCAGCAACTGCACGGCGACCTGCGGGGCGATGCGCCGCAGCGCGGCGGCGAAGATGGCGCGCGTGGCCGCGTTCGCCATGGGCGCGATGAACGCGAGCCCCGGCCGCTGCCCCGCCAGCCACTGCACCGTGCGCGCGAAATCCTCGGCCAGCCGCGACACTTCGCCGCGCCGGCTGCCGGGCAGGAGCGCGACGACCTGCGCGTCTTCAGCCAAGTGCAACGCGCGGCGCGCCCCTGGGCGGTCCACCTCGAGCGGAATGGCATCCGCCAACGGGTGCCCCACGAACTCCGCGTTCACGCCCTGGGCTTCGTAGAAGCGTTTCTCGAAGGGCAACAAGCAAAGTACGAGGTCCACCGACTCATGCATGGTCTTGACGCGGCCCTGGCGCCACGCCCACACCTGGGGGCTGACGTATTGCACGGTGGGGATGCCGGCGGCGCGCAAGCGGCGTGCAATTCTCAAGTTGGTATCCGGAGCGTCGATGCCGATGAACACGTCCGGCCGAGCGTTGATGAAAGAACGGCTCAGACGCTCGAGCAAGCGCAGCAGACGCGGCAAATCGCGCAGGACTTCGAACAGTCCCATCACCGCCAACGATTCCGACGGCTCCCACACTTCGCACCCGGCCGCCTGCATCTTAGGTCCCGCCACGCCGAAGAACTCCGCCTCCGGGTGGAGGCGCCGCAGTTCCTGGATCAGGCCCGCGCCGAGCGTGTCGCCGGACGCCTCCCCCGCCACCAGACCCACCCGCAGCGACCCCATGGCGTCAGCGGACGATGCTGCGCGAGCTGCGTTTGATGAAGTCGACGAAGGGTCCGATTTCCGGCTGCGTGACAGCGGCTGTTTCGAGCTGTTCCAGGGCGACCTTCAATTTCAGTCCCGAGCGGTACAGGAGTCGATAGGCGCGGCGTATGTTCAGCACCTGCGCGTCGGTGAAGCCGCGCCGCCGCAGGCCCACGGCGTTGATGCTGTGGGGTTTGGCCGGCTGGCCGACCGCCATCACATAGGGCGGAACGTCGCGGGTGACCGCGGCGTTATTGGCAATGAAGCAATAGGCGCCGACCTTGGTGAATTGATGCACCGCCGACAGGCCACCCAGGATGGCGAAATCGCCGATCTCCACATGACCGCCCAAGGTGGCGACATTCGACATCACGATCTCATTGCCCAGCCGGCAATCGTGCGCGACGTGCGAATAGGCCATCAGCAGATTGTCATGGCCGATGCGGGTCACGCCCTCGCCGTGGATGGTGCCGCGGTTGACGGTGGCCGATTCGCGGATCACGTTGCGGTCGCCGATTTCGAGGCGGGTACGCTCCCCCTTGTATTTCTTGTCCTGCGGGGCGTCGCCCAGCGAGGCGAATTGAAAGATCTTGTTGTCCGCCCCGATGCGGGTGGGGCCGTTGATGACGACGTGCGGGCCGATCCAGGTACCTGCGCCGATCACCACATCCGGACCGATGACGCTGAACGGCCCGACCTCCACACCCGCGGCGATTTCCGCCTGCGGCGAGACCACCGCGCGCGAATCGATCATCCCGCATCTCCCGCGGGAACGGCCGCCTTTGCCTGCGGCTGTTTGGTCTCCGGCGCCACCATGATCTCGGCGGAGGCCACTTCCTTGCCATCCACTTCGGCCACGCCATGAAACTTCCAGATCCCCTTGAAGGCGCGCTGCAGCGTCACCTTGAGCATGAGCTGATCGCCGGGCTCGACCGGCTTGCGAAAGCGCGCCTTGTCGATCGCCACGAAGTAGAAACGGGTGTCCTTGTCGGGTACGACTTCGACCGTGCGAAACGCCAGGATGCCGGACGCCTGGGCGAGCGCCTCGATGATGAGCACGCCCGGCATGAGCGGCCGGTGCGGGAAATGGCCCTGGAAGAACGGCTCGTTGAACGTCACGTTCTTGAGGGCGTGCACGTACTTGCCGGCTTCGCAGGCCAGTATCCGGTCCACCAGCAAGAAGGGATAACGATGCGGCAACTGCTGCATGATCGCCTCGATATCCATCTTGAAGGGTTCTGCCATCATCGCTCCTTTTCACCAAATCGCCGTAAGTGGGCCACCATGCGCCGCCAAGCTCGGGTCTCGACCGTCGGCATGCCGCTCGAGTAGGAGCCGGCCTGCCGAATCGAGGCGCTCACCAGGCTGCAGCCCGTGATGGACACGTCGTCCGCAATCGTCAAATGTCCCGCAAAGCCGACCATCCCGCCGATCATGCATCGTTGACCGATGCTGGTGCTGCCGGAGATTCCGGTGCACGCCGCGATCGCCGTATGGGCGCCGATCACCACGTTGTGACCGACTTGAATCTGATTGTCCAATTTCACGCCATTCTCGATGATCGTGTCCTCGATGGCACCGCGATCGATGGTCGTGTTGGCGCCGATCTCCACGTCGTCGCCGATGCGTACGCTGCCCACCTGCGGCACCTTGACCCAGGCACCGCCGTCGGGCGCGAAACCGAAGCCATCGGCACCGACCACCGCGCCGGTATGCAGCAGGCAGCGTTCGCCGATCCGCACCCGGGCGTACAGCGTGACGCGCGGCATGAGACGTGTGTCGGCGCCGATGCGCGCCCCGGCAAGCACTGTACACCCGGCACCGATCTGCACCCGCTCGCCGATCTCGGCGCCCGCCTCGATGACGCACAAGGGTCCCACGGACGCCGAGGCGGCAATGCGGGCATCGGGGGCCACCACCGCCGTGGGATGGATACCCGGCGCGACCTGCGCCGTCGGATGCAACAGCGCCGCGATTCGAGCATAGACCAGGTACGGATTGGCGCCGATGAGGGTCGCTACCGGGCACGCCTCGGCATCGCCGGGACCGACCACGACGGCGCTCGCACGCGTCGTTGGCAGCTGCTTGCGATACCGTGAGTTCGCCAGGAAGCTCAAGGACCCCGGCGCCGCCTGGGACAGCGTCGCGACCCGCGACACCCGCAGCGCGGGGTCGCCTCGCAGCTCCAATCCGAACCGCACAGCCAACTCCCCCAGGCTGTATCCCCCGTTCACGGCGCCAACCCGAAGCGCGTGCGCCTTACCGTGGCCTTACTTCGGTGCGGGCTTGGCAGCGCCGGCCGGTGCAGGCGGTTGAGCGGGCAGCGTCGCAGGCTTGGTCGCAAGCACCGCCAGCACGTTGGCGGTGATGTCGAGCGGACCTTTCGCGAAGAACACGCCGTCGCCCAGCACCAGATCGTAGCCGTTGGCATTGCCGTAAGCTTGAATCTCGGTCACCAGGTAGCGCTGCACCTTGCCGATTTCCTCGTTGCGGCGCGTCGAGGCGTCATCCTGGAATTCGCCCGCCTTGCGCGAGAACTCGCGCTGCTGGTCGCGCAGCGTCTTCTCCGCCTTGGCGCGATCGGCTTCGGACATGACCGCGCCCTCTTTCTGCAGCTTCTCGTCGCGCGCTTTCAGATCGTTTTGCATGGTCAACAATTCGCGGCGGCGCGGTGCGAACTCGTTCTCGAGCGACGCCATGGCGGTCTTGGTTTGCGGCGCTTCCTCCAGCAGTTTCTGGAAATTCACCACGCCCATTTTGACTTCCGCGCTGGCTTGGCCGGCGCCGAGGAGGCCGCACAGACACAGGGCCACGAACGGAATGCTGCGATTGAAAGTCGACATGTTGATCTTTAGGTCCTCGAATAATGGTGGGTCAAAACGCCTGACCGATGAAAAACGAAACCGACGGTCCGTCCACGACGACGGCGTCTCCGGGACGATCGTTGAGCGGTCGGCCACAGCACCGCGACCCGAAGGCGTACTTAGATTAGCATATCAGAAAGGAGAGTGCCCGGAAGCGGGCCATACCAAGAACCGGCCCCGGTGGTGTCGGCAGGAGCAAACGTTATTCGCGGCGCTCGAGCGCCGCCGGCGAGGTTACCCCGGGCGAGATCCGCCGCCAACTCGCGAGCATCCGTTCGGCATCCGACCGGGTCAGCATCTCGCGCCCACTGTGTGCAAGCGAGCCCCCGCGGTCGACTGCGCTTTGCATCAGAGCGACCGCGTCACTGACGCAGGCCCGGTAGGAGGCGGTTTCCGCCGGACGCGGGTCTCTGCCATCGAGACTGGGAAGCACGAGGTAGGCGTAGCGGGCGTGATTGTAGATGAGGAATGCGAGTTCTGCCTCGCGCGACGAATTGGGCTGCAGTTCGGCAAGCCGTCTCGCATAGGGAAGTTGCTGCTCCATGGCAACGAACGCAAGGCGCCCCTCGCGCACGGCATCGGTTCTAAGTCCCTGGCTATCGAGCTCTTGGGCACGATAGATATGCCGCACGTAGTTGGAGTTTTGATGGCTCCAGACCGCGACGCCGCCCCAGGTCAATATCGCCATTGGAACGCCGAAATACAGCATCTGCCGTAGCAGCATTTCGGGGGCAGAGCGCGGCCTCGCGCCGGTCCACCAAGAAGTGTGCGCGCGATCGGGCAAGAGATTTTCCCGATTTTGCTGATGGCGCAACTTCCAGATGAAGCCATCGAAATAGTAATGCGTGAGGGTGGACGTAAATCCGATCGCGATCATGATCGACATGAGCCAACGTAGGTCGTACTTCGTGGTAAGCGTCTTGCCATAGAGGAGGCAGAAAGCGACATAGCCCAAGCCGATGAGCCACCCGCCGCGAGCATGCAGGCGCCGGAACCAACCGCCCCGCGCCCGCTCGGGCCGCGAGGCGAGCCCGCGGTTGTAGCGCCACACGATGGCCAGGTACTGAGTCATATGCACGATGCCGACCGCGGCAAAGCCGGCCTTGAAAGTCCAACCCGGTGCGACGCGCGCCATCCACGGGTTTGGCGTATAGGCAAGGTACATCACGGTGAAAGTGCTGGCGAACAGGGCCAGTTTCGCGAAACTGATGAAGTGCCGCCGCCGCCGGCACCACAATAAATAGACGACGTACGCTGCGGCCGTGGCGATGGCCCAGAGACCCGCGACTTGGGTCAGCCAGGACAGCGTGCGCGCCGACAGGGCCATGAGCACGGGGAGGTGCGCACTGCCGTACAGATCGGCCAGCAATCCCGACACCCAGTCGCCGCTCGCGAGCATGATGAACGCGAAACATGAAACGCAGAGCAGCAGATCCATCCGGGCCGCGAGCCGCCGCGGGGCGGCATTGGGGCGGTCGTAGATGCGCATGAATCCATAGTGTTGCATCAAAAAGTGCCACGGATCCCATACGACCAGCATCAAGAACAGAACGAGGCCATATTCAACCGGGTAACCCTTGTAATTGATGTAGCCGAGCACCCCCAGGGCGAAACTGAACGGTACTACGGGTCCCAGCAGCAGAGACCACCTGAACCGCCGCAGCAGCTCCACGTCGCCGTACACGCGGATGAAGGTCGGCATGTGGTGGGCGACCGTGAATACGACGTGCACACCGATGATGAGCGCGGTGGCCGCGAGAGGGTCGAAGGCGATGAAAGCCGCGAGCGAGAGCGCCAGTACGATGAACGGCGCGGCCAGTATGAAGACAGCGTCTTGAAACGGATCGAGGATCCAATTCTGCGAGGCCGGAATCTGCGGTGCCGCGTCCACAGTCTGCCGGGCCAGAACCTCGGCGCCCCCTTTATCAAACACGGTTCCCATCCATGCACAGACTACCAGAAGGCGGCGCACCCTACCCGGAAATGCTCGCCCCAATCCGGCGGTTTACCTAGGCCTCGCGTTTGCCGCCGAAGGTAGGGGTCTGGCATCGGCTTACGTCGAACTAACCGGCCCTTCGTTTAAACGCCCGGTTCTGTGCCGGATGCCGGGCCCATCGGGCTGTGACGATTCCCATTGGACGCGAGTCCGAGATCGCCGCTCGCGAAGACCGTGCAGTTCATAGTACGATCTTCCGAGAAAGTAAGGATGGTCGATATTTTTTTTATGTCTTGAATTGAGCGTTTCGACCAACTGTCCAATATTTCGGCAGGCTGGGCGGCAGATGGCAATCTGCTCCAAGGCCTATGCGTTTTTTTCATTCACGGAGTATGTATACCAGTGTCAATTTCTACCCGTCTCACGGCTGCGCTCTTGCTCGTGGGCGCTTTCATAGGCGGATGCAGCAAGTCGGGCGGCGCCGCCGACATACGTGTGCTCAACGTCAGCGTCGATTACAATTCGGTGGACTTGTATCTCGATAATGGTAGGACCAATACACCCCAGATCACCGGCAGCACCTACGGCGCTTTAACGCCGTACAAAGGCGTCGATGCCGGTGCCTACACGGTCGAATTCACCAACGCCGGCGTGCAGAATTCGCTCAAGTCGCTTCAAGAGAATCTCGACAAAAACACCGCCAAAACGTACGTGGTCTTCGGCGACACCGGCACCTTTAACGCATTGGAAATTCTCGAAAACCAAGATCAACCCAACGGCGGTTACACCAGCCTGCAGGTAATCGATGCTGCACCGGACGCCGGCTCCGTGGACGTGTATCTCACGGACCCGTCCGCATCGTTGGCCAATTCATCTCCAACCTTTACAAACGTGACTGGAGGAGTCCCCGGCTCGGGCTTCCTCACGATCGCCGACGGCACCTATCGCATTCGGGTGACGGGCACGGGCAATCAGGCAGACTTGCGCGTGGACAGTGTCGCTGGAATTGCTTTTAGCAACCAAGAGATCGCTTCAATCGTCATCGGCGGCACCCGGGGGGGCGTACTCGTCAACTTGATCGTGGTGCCGCAACAGAGCACGTCGACGACTACGGTAAGCAATCCGTACGCGCGCGTGCGCGCGGTGGCGGGCATCCAGTCGGGGTCGAATCTCAGCGCATCCATCGGCGGTACGGCCTTGATCACCTCGGCGGCGGCCAACACGGTGTCGCAATATGCCTTGGTCCAAGGGGGCACGCAGACACTGAATTTGACGCTCAACGGCGGCGCACTCACTCCCAGCAGTCAGACGCTGACGGCAGGCTCGGACTACACCGTCTTGGTGTTGAACGGCCCGGCCGTCGCCGGCACGACGCTGACGTTGCTCTCCGACGACAACCGTCTGCCGACGGCCGCAACGTATTCCAAGATCTCGCTCGTCAACGCCATGTCCGCGCTCGGCGACCCGGTCACGCTGAACGTGAATTACACGCCGGTGGCCAACGCCATTGCGCTGGGCAATAGCTCCGCTCCGACGCAGGTCACCTCCGGTACCATCGACACGGAGATCGATACCGTCGATGTGGCCACCTCGACGCCCCTGTACTCGAACACGTTGGCGACCCTGATCTCCAACGGGGTGTACGACCTGTTCATGTTCGGAAGCGCCGCAGCGCCGGTTGCCGCCTTGCACACAAATAGACCGCAATAGAAGGCTGTCGGGCCGCCGGCATGTGCGCCGGCGGCGAATGGCGGAGGTCGGCCGGTCAGAATGCCTGGCCGACGGAGAACTGAAAGCGCTCGATCGAGTCGGGATAATTCACGTCATCGCCCTTGTACGGGTTGAGCGGGACGCCGAACGAGAAGCGCAGCAGCCCAAGCGGAGCCATCCACTGCACGGCGATTCCTACCGACCGTCTCAGATCGCTCCACTGCTCAAAGTGGTATTCCACCGGTGTGTATTTGTCGGTTCCCTTGAACTCCACCTTGCTACCCGTCTGAAAGACATTTCCGATGTCGTAGAACAAGGCGACGCGAACGGAGGTCTTGAATTTCTCAGGCACCGGAATCAGCAGTTCGATGTTGCCGATGATGCGAAGATTGCCGCCGTACGGATCGCCGGCATTGATGTTGTCCCTGGGCCCCAAGGTGCTGTCGCGATAGCCGCGAACGCTGTCGATGCCGCCGGCAAAATAGTTGAGATAGGGAGGCAGCGAGGTGGTTCGGCCCAGCGGCGAGCCGTAATCGATTGCTCCGTGGATGGACAACACGTATTTCCCCCAGACAGGTATGAACTTGAGGAAATCGGAATTCACCGCATAGTAATTGACGTCGCTGCCCGGCACCGTGATGCGTGCCGTGACCACGCCGCGCGTGCCGCGATCTGGGAACAGCGCACGATTGCGCGAGTCGAACGACCACCCGGCAGTGACCTCGTAGGTATTGAATTTCGTGCCGTAGTAATAGAACTGGGCGCCGGGTTCGAAGTCGCGGGAAAAGTAGGTCCTCCCGTTCGATCTCGCCCAGTTGACCGATTGCAGCGAACTGTAGCCCAGCGTGGTGAGCAGATCCGCTTTATTGGCGGCCAGGCCTGCCTGCATGTTTTGATACTCCGAAATGGGATATGCCCAGGACGAAGAGATCGAGGTTTCCTCGGTCGAAAGGCGTGACGAGGCTGACACGTAGCGCGTCCCCTCGTGATAGGACAACGACGTGGTACGCGAGACGCCGTCGATGTTCGTGTAGGGGTCCGTGTGCGATAAGGCGTAAGTTTTATTGTATGTGCCGACGGCGATATCCGTTGCAATGCGATCGCCCGTACCGAAGAAGTTGTTGAGGACGACGTCGCCTTTCACGTAGGCATTCTGCGCCTGGGAATAACCGATGGCGCCGCCGAACTGCCCGGGAAAACCTTCCTTGACGGTGAAATCCACGTCCACCAGATCTCCGCTGCCGGCGACGGGTTTTTTCTCGAATTCCACTTTCTCGACGTAGGGCAGACGCTGTAGGCGCTCCTTCGAGCGTTCGAGCGCGGAATTCGACAGCCATCCGCCTTCGAGCTGGCGCATCTCTCGGCGCAAAGTTTCGTCGTTGGAGTCGGTGACGCCTAGGAAATTGATGTGCCGGACATAGACCCGACTGCCGGGCTCGATGAAGAACGTGAGCGACACGGTCTTCTTCTCCTTGTCCGTGGTGGGCACCGGGTCGATCTTGGAAAACGCATAGCCGTCGGCGCCCAAGCGGTAGCTCATCAACTCTTGAGAACTGGTCACGGCTTTGCGCGAATAGATGTCGCCCGGCTTGATGAGCAGGAGCTTGCGCAGTTCCGCTTCCGGAACCACCATCGTACCGGCCAGCTTGATCTCGGACACCTTGTAACGATCGCCTTCATGGATGCTCATGGTGATGAACATGTCGTCTTTCTCCGGCGCTATGGTCACCTGCGTCGACTCGATCTGAAAATCGGCGTAGCCCCGATCCATATAGAAGGAGCGCAGCTTCTCCTGGTCGCCGGTCAAGGCTTCTCGCGAGTAGCGGTCGTCCTGTTTGTACCAAGAGAGCAGATTCGGCGTCTTGAGTTCCAAGCTGCCCAACACGTCTTTTTCCTTGAACGTGGAGTTGCCGACCAGATTGATCTGTTCGATTCTGGCGCGTTTGCCCTCCTTGATGTCGAACACCAAAGCAACTTTGTTGCCCGGCAAATCCGTGACCTTGGCATCGACGCGGATCCCGTACTTGCCGCGGCTGAAGTACTGATCGGTGAGGAATTGCTGAACGTCGTCGAGCACCGACCGGTCGAAGGTCTTGCCGGGGGCAAGGCCGACCTTGGTCAGGCTTTTTTGCAGATCCGGAGTCTTGATGTCCTTGTTGCCCTTGATCTCGAATCTGGCGATCGTTGCCCGCTCGACCACGACCACCAGCAACGTGCTGCCGTCCCGGCGCAATTCGATGTCGCGGAAGAGCCCCGTCGCGTAGAGAGCGCGCATGGCTTCGGCGAGGCGCGGCGGACTCAACTCGTCGCCGATGTTCACCGGCAAATAGTTGAATACCGTCCCTTCGGCGATTCGCTGCAGTCCCTCGACTCGAATGTCCGCGACGGTGAACGACTCCTGCGGCGCATCGGCGTGTACTACCGTACGGAGCGACAGGGTGGCCAATGCCACCCACCACACCGCGCGAAACTCAAACCGCACGCGGCAATAACGGGCGGTTATTTCGACGGTCACCCAAGCTGCGCCGGCACCGGGCGCGCAGCCCAAAATTCACACTCATCATGATTTCCCCGTCTCACATCTCAAGGCATGGACCGTTGCTCCGCTCGACTCGCGGTCGTCAGGCACACATCAGCGGATCGATTGTGCCTCTATGAGGGACCTGGAGCTGCGTACAACGTTCATGCGGTCCACGAAAAAAACAAAGTAACCGCGCCGACCGGCAAATGCAAACAACTTGACCCGCGGGACAGGAATCCGACGCGGGATCGGCAAGACGGTCATGGATGAGCGAACCCAAGGGCATTGCACGAGAACGAGCCGCGGGCTGCCCCATCAGGATGAGTCAAATGGGCGAGAAGGCAACGGCGGCGGGCCCCAAAGGCAGGGACCCGCCGGTTCCAATTGACCCTCCAATGGGTTCCTCTAATTAATAATGAAACCCTTTGCGCACCGACAACTCCCACTGCACCGTGGGCATGGCGGAAAGCAGCTTGCCGCTGGTATCGCCGATATTGGCGCGCCAGTACCTCACGCTGGTGACGTTGGAGCCATTGAGCCGGTAACGCCATTGGCTCGGGGTCTCGTAGGTTGCGCCGACATCGATCGGTTTCGCCGCGGGCAGGTACACGCTCTTCTGACGATCGGCCCATGTCCCGTTCATGAACTGCTCACCGACGTACAAACCCAATCCGTTGGTGAATTTGTAATTGGCAGAGAAGGCCATTTGCCGCGTCGGATCGCCGGTGCGGTCTGCGAACCGGGTGTCGCCGGTGGGCACGACGACACTGGTCGAACCGCCGTACAGAAAGTCGTTCGCGTAATAGAGGATCTTTCCGGTAGTTGGATCTGTCACGTTCTGAAACCCGAGATCCTTACCCGACGCACTGAAGGTAGTGCCGCTCGGCGCACCGACCAGGTACACGCCGTGCTGGGACAATGCGTAGCCGGTCAGGAACAGTCCCGGGATCGGGTTGAACTTGATCTCGATTTCCGTGCCTCGGGTGTACGTATCCGTCACGTTGGCGGATGCGCCCGGATCGGTGGGAGCCAGGGCGTCCTGACGCTGCTGCTCGTAGCCGTCGAGTGTTATGAGCAGCCGTTCGTCCATCCACGACCCCTTGATGCCCACTTCCTTGAGTTGTGCATGACCCAGGAGGTTTCCGGTCTGGACCTGCGACGCCGTCATGATGTCGTTGGATCCCGACAGCTCCAGCACCGCTCTGGAGATCGTTATGTAAGGCCGTATGCCTCCCGGAAGCTTCTGCGAGAGGCTGACGCTCCAGGACCCGCCGGAATCGGTGGAATTGCCATACGCGTAGACCGAAGACACCTGGCCCGGTGCCAATAGCTGTCCCGGGCAGCCTGGCCCTGGCCCCGAGGCCTGGCAGGCCGCTTGCGCCGACTGCTGCTGCGCCAGCGTCGGCCAGCTCCCTGGGGTCGGCGCGATCACCGAAACCCCGGTATTGGCGTTGTACGGCGGTGCGGTGAGTGCATTGCTGTGCAGAATGTCGTAGCGATAACCGAGCACCAGATTGGTGTTCTTGAAAAAATCGATGTCGAACATGACGCCGAGGCCACGCTCGTCGTAAAACGAGCTGTTGTTCACGGTCGCGGGCGCGCCGTTGGCATACGTGTTGTTGTCGCGCTGGTTGAAGAACATGTTGTTGGGTTGCTGCAGGCCCTGGCCCGCCATCACGTCCTGCCGCCAGTCCCAGTCGCCGCCGCCATCGATGATGCTGCCGGTGGTGCGCCGATAATTGAGGGAGGCCAGGGTGTTGACCGCGAGCCACGACGGCAGATCGCTCTCCGGTATCCGGTGGATGCCGGTAATCTTGTCCTCAAAGAGGTGGATATCTTGCGTCTCGCCGTACGGCAGATAAGAGTCCTTCCACGAGTCGAGAAGGTCGTAGAACATCTGGTTCTTCACCGTCGTGCCGGGCGCAACGTCCCAGACGAGATCGGCAAAGCCCGTGCCCAGTTGAGCGTTCTGCTCCCGCTCCCAGGCGCCGTTGCGATGATAGTCGACGTGCGCCGTACCGACCGTGCAGGGGTCCAACACCAGGCCTACCGGCAGATAACCGCTGGCCGGCAACGGTGAGCCTACCTTCATGGTGCGCATGACATTCGCCGCGTGGCAGGTCAGACTTGCTCCGGGCCCGAAGTTCAAATAATCATGCATCGACTGCGGAATGCCCGCGACTTTCGGAAAATCTCCATAGGCATAGTAGGCACCCGTGGCGGGATTCTTCGGCCAATTCCAGCGTTGCGTGAGCGGCTGATTGCCCGCCGACAGGTTGCCCTTCACCGGAGAATAGGTGTTGAGATCAAGCGTCGAGATGGCGTACCGGGCGGTAGGGTCGAGAACGGCCATCGGGCTGCCGGTGAGGTACGTGCCGTGATCGATGAGATCCTGCGTGACGCGGTTCATGAAGGCGCCGGAGGTGACCGAATTCTGCGCCTGAAAACCGGTCTCGAGACGAAACGGGCCGATAAAATTATCGAGGCTGGTACCGGCTTGCAGCAACTTCTGGGTGACACTTACCTGGTCGATGAACGTATTCGAGCGCTCGAGAACTCCGAATACGTAGTAGCCGCCTTGCCTGCCCGCCACCTCATAGGGCCCGCCGAGACCGAACGACACTTCGGTCTTGTTGTACGAGCCCACGTTCGCTTGGAAATATCCCTCGTTCTCCGACATATAGCCCGCGGCCGCCGAGCGTCCCGTCTTGGGCGTGAAGTTCATGTAGCCGCCGATCGCGCCGACGCCGTAGATGGGCGACGGCGGACCCTTGACGATTTCGATCGATTCGGCGCCATCGAGATCGGTGCGCGAGTGGCCCTGCGCCGTAATGCGCTTCATGCCTCGGTAGTAGTTGTCCGACTGGACGTCTCTGATGTTGACGCCGCCGGCATAACCGTAGCGCGTCACCGTGAAGACGCCGGGTATCGCCTTGGTGAGGTCTTCGACCGACGTGATCCCCTTGAGGGCTAGTTGGTCCGAGTCGACAAAGGACACCGACCGGGGCGTATCGAGCAAGTCCTTTGCAAAACCTATCGACGAACTGCTCGACGGATTTATCGGATCCTTCGCCTTTCTCGCCGTGACGTTGATTTCCTCGAGCGCATCCGAACCCACGGCGCCGGCAGGAGCGGCACTCTTCTCGGGTGCCGCGGCGAGTCGCAAGGGGGCCTTGGTTTTCTTCGCGGTAGATGTTGAATCGGCCTGCGTAACGGCGGATTCCTGGGCGGGGAGCGAAATGGCGTCGGCGCCGGCCACCTTGCCCGCCGCGAACATCAATGCAGCACTGACAGCAATCCTTAGCCGTAATTTCGCATCCATCATTCCCACAACCGGGACTTGTGAAAACGCGGTGGCCGCCCCGCGGCGCTTGGATAAACTGTGCATTCGTGCTCCCTTAGGTTTATAGAGGCGGCGGCCAAACTGTGAATCGCCGTTCAGCAGGTCAGACGCAATGAGTTTCGCGAACCCTACCTTGAGGGCGGAAAGCAACAAAAAAACTGCGGGCGCCCGGGGAAAGGATCGGCGGGAAAGCAGCCTCTGCCGCGGCGGCCGCTCGATGTGGCGGACGAGCTACATCGGCGACCGATCCTGCCCGAAGCAGATTTACCTCCGAGCCGCCGTCCGCGGCCGCTCCTGCACGCGCGATCTGCGTGCGGGTTCTGCGGCCTCTCGCAGCGTCTTGGAGCACACGGCCAGAGCGCGGCTGATGTGCTTCTCGACCATCTTGAGCGAGATGCCGCAGTGGGCCGCGATTTCGGAATAGGTCATGAGATGCACGCGGCTCAACAGGAAGACTCGACGGCATTTGGGCGAAAGCTGGGCGATCGTCACCTGCAGCATGTCGAATTCCTGACAGGCGCCGAGCTCACGTTCGGCGGAAGGCATATCGGATACGAGATGTACGTCATCGAGCGTGCAGTGGTTTCTGACCCGCCGTGACAGTTCGGACCGGCCTAGATCGTTTGCGACGTTGATGGCAATCCGGAACAGCAGGGAGGACGGCGAGCAAATTTGCCGGGAACCTTCGTATTGCATCATGCGCAGGTAGGATTCTTGTGCGACATCATCCGCGTCGTGCGAGGCACTCAGGCGCGGACGCAGAAAATTGAGCAAGGCACTGTGATGCCGGCGGATGGTCTCCGGCACGGACAATGGCTCGCGATCCTCGGCAAGCGCTGCCCTATCGATCGCAGGCGCGTTGCCTGCGCCGGAAACATCGCCATCAAAGCTCATGGTCGAGCCTCCGCGTAAACCGGGCACGCAGAAAAGCTCCAACCTGAAGTGTCGGCTGTTTTCATCGATCGAGGTCCACCCTGTAGTACGAATGCTACGTGCGCAGACCGAAGCACGATTCATGCCAAAACTGCGACCGCCAGCACGCTCCGGCGCTGCGGCGACCAAACAACACCTCGGACCGCTCCGCAGATACAATCGCTAAACGTGCGCTAGTGCGCAGAGTCAAAAGGTTTTTTTCGGTCGATTGCCGCGAGGAACGTGCGTCCTCCGGCTCCCGCAGAAATTACCGCGCCGAAGATGACTCAAGTTTCAAAGGGCGCCATCTGCAGCTCTTTGTGAGCCGCTTTGGTGCCTAGCAGCATTTTTCAGACCCCATGCGAGTGCATGGACCAGCGGCGAACGCAGCTAATGTTGCCCGGGGACCAAGGGCGGAACCGTTGGCGGAGGCCGCCTATAATGAGTCGCCTGCTCATAGGCGTACGCGAACTGGATGATTTTTCCTTCATCCCAGGCACGGCCCAGGATCTGCAGGCCCACCGGCAGCCCCTCGCCCAGATACCCGTTGGGAACCGACAACGCAGGCCATTGAAGCGTGCTGCCGACGAACGTCAGGCTCGATCCCAAATGCGTTGGGCCCGCATTTGGTGCAGGTTGCGGATCCTCGGTGATTTGCGTGTTGCGGTCCCCGTTGATCGCCGGCAGCTGGGCCCAGGTGGGGAAAATCAGGGCATCGACTTTGCTTTCGTCCATGGCCTTCATGAAGGCGTCGCGATAGCGCTGCTCGTTTTTGCGCCCCTCGATGGTTGCGGGATCTTGGTCGGCGGGAAGCGCGTCGACCGACTGATCGAAACTCTGCTGGTGCAAGGGGTGCACCATTTTGGAATCCGCGATGGCCTTCACCGAGGGATACGGCACGCCCGGATGCTTTGCGATCCATCGCGTCAGATCCGTCTTGAATTGAGCATTGGTTTGGGGCGCGCGCGGAATCGTATCCAGTTCGGGAACTATCAAGGGATCGACTATTTCCGCGCCGGCGGCCTTCAACTCCGCAATGGTCTTCTCAAAATTCGCGATGATGGTGGGATCCGTGACCTTGGGGGTAAAGACCTGGCGCAGTACTCCAAGACGAGCCCCCTTCAGGCCGTCTTTCTTTAAATACGGCAAATAGCTTTTCGCCACGTGCCCGGCAGATCGCGCTGTCGCCGCATCGTCCGGATCGGGCCCGACGATGACGTCCAGCAGAATGGCCATGTCGGTCACCGAGCGCGCCATCGGGCCCGCGGTGTCGCGTACTCCGTCGAGCGGCACCACTCCGGTGCGCGACACCAATCCGACGGTGGGCCTCAAGCCCGACAGCGCATTGTGCGCGGACGGCATGCGCACCGAACCGCCGGTGTCGGTGCCGATGCCGACCACGGCGAAACTGGATGCCAACGCGGCCGCGGGACCGCCCGAGGAGCCCCCGGTGGCATAAGCGGTGTTGTAGGGATTGCGGGCGAATCCCGGCAGCACCGAATTGATGTTATCGCCGCCACCCTTCGCGAACTCGGACAGCGAGGCTTTGGCAATGATGACGCCGCCCGCCGCCTTGATCTTGGCCACCAGGGGGGCATCGCTCGGGGGATAATAGTTCTTCCAACCCTGGAATCCATTGGTCATCGGCATGCCGAGTGCGTCCAGATTATCCTTCAGGACCACGGGGATGCCGTGCAGCTTACCGATGAATTTGCCGCTTGCCTTATAGGCCGCATCGATCGCATCCGCTTCTTGCAAGGCTTTCGGATTCACGGTGATGAGCGAATTGATGTAAGGCCCTTTCTTGTCATAGGCGGCGATGCGCGCGAGATAAGCCGCGACGACCTCATGAACGCTGGCCCGCCCCTCGCGATAGGCTGCCTGTATGTCGGCGATGCTCGCCTCCTCCACCGCCAACGCGGCCGCATTGCGGGCACCGGCCAAGAGGCTGAACGCGGCGATGAATGAACAGGCCAGGAGGCGCACTCGCATGGAAGCATTCCTTGTTATCGACGTCATGGATCTAAGGTTCACCGGGTATGGGTCCGAACTCGGGCGGCGGCATACGATGTCGGGTCGCGGCGGTATACGCCGACGCGATGCGGAACAGGATCGCCTCATCGAATGGGCGTGCGAGGAAGTCGACCCCGACCGGCAGCTTGGCCGCCACCGGCCCGACGAGACGCGTCGCTTCGGGCGGCGGCGCATCGGGACTCGCGCCTTCGGGCGTGGGTGGCCGCGGTACCGTGGGATCGCGGACACGATCGTACACCTGGGTGGTGAACCCCGCGGGCACCGTGATGGCCGGAAAGCCCTGGGCGCCCAGCAGCGTCCAGCCCAGGGGCGAGCGGCCGTTGACGTTGGGCTCCTGCGGCGCATCGAGTTTGCCCGGCGGGATATTGGTCATGGGATAGGTCACCGCGTCGAGATGCTGTTCCTCCATGCATTGCAGGATTACTTCCTGCACGGCGAACCGGCGCAGCATGCGGTCTGCCGTGTTCAACTCCATGGCCCTGTCGGCGGTTTCCCGCGTTCTCTTGCGGTCGGGGAAATGTGCATCGTTATAAAAAGTCGCCTTGTTGATGAGGTCGGTATTGCTCTTGATTTCCGAATCGCCGCGTTTGCGCAGATACACGTCGAACATGTACTTGCCCTCTCCCTCCGCCTGAACCTGGGGGAAGTCGCGCAACGTCACCTTGTCCGGCACCAACGAAGGGTTCACGGTCATCTCCACCAGGGTGGCGATATGGTCCGTGGTCGGCTTGCCGGCGGCATCGACCGGAAACCGATCGGGAAAACGCCGGGTGAACAATTTGACGAGCTTCACTCCCATGGAGCGCAGCTGCTCGAGGGAGGCCTGATCGTTGCGAATCCATTCGGCGTTGCGGTCCTTGTCGGTGAAAGCGTCCGCAAGGTACCCCACGCGCAGCGTGCGGTAGTCGCGCCGGCCGTCCCAGTTGAAGGGGATGTCCGAGACGCTCAGGTCTTTGCCGTCGGGGCGCGCAATGACGCTCATGACGACCGCGCAATCCTCCACGTACCGACAGATGGGTCCGAGCCGATCCTGGCTCCAGGCGAGGGCCATCACGCCATGGCGGCTGACGCGGCCGAAAGTCGGCCTGAGCCCGGTGGCGCCGCAGCGCGCCGAAGGGCTCAAGATCGACCCGCCGGTTTCGGTGCCGATGGCGAACGGCACGAGGCCGGCAGCGGTCGCGGACGCGGGACCGGCGGAGGAACCGCTGGCCCCGTCCTTCAAGTCCCAGGGATTATTGGTACGGCCGCCGAACCATTGATCGCCGCCGGCCAGTTCACCGGTGGTGAGCTTCGCCAGCAACACGGCGCCGGCGTCGCGCAGCAGTGCGATGACGCTGCCCTCCTCGTCGATGACTTGCTCTCTGTAGGCGCCCGATCCCCACGTCGTCTTGTAGCCTTTGACGGCGATGATGTCCTTGGCGCCCCAAGGCACGCCGTGCAGCGGTCCCTTGTAGCGGCCGGCGCCGATTTCGGCATCGGCCTGTTTCGCGTGGGCCATCGCGACATCATCGAGAAACGTGACGACGCAGTTGATTTTTTCGTTGTGCTTTTTCAGTCTCGCCAGATACATCTGCGTCAGTTCGACCGAGGTGACGGCGCGCGCCTTCAGGAGCTCTGCGAGTGCCGTCACCGGCCAGAATGCGACTTCCTCGAGATCTTGCGGCCGACTCGATGCCGCCGGCTTGCTGAGCCTGAAGGGCAACGCAGCGCGGTTGACCTGCATGCCCGGCACGATGGGGCTGAAATAGAACGGCGGCGCGACATCGTTCGGAATGTGAATCGCGTGCAGTTCGCGGATGCGCCCCAGATTCTGATTGACCGCCTGCACCATCCCCTGCAACTCGGCATCGCTGAACTCGAGACCGGCCACCGCGGCCGCGCTTTTGAGCGTCGCGGCGTCGAGCTCCGGGCCATGGCTGCCCTGCTTCTCCTCTTGTGCGAACACCTCCTCCGGCAGCAGGGAAGCGCCCAGTCCGAGCTGCGCGATACCGGCGATGAAGCGGCGGCGCGAATCCGCAGCGTCGCTCATTGCCTCGAATCCATCCGGCGGGGGACCCCTGTTTGGCTCAGGATCCATGCTTGCGAGCCGCGCTCAAGGGTCCGAATTCCGGCGGCGGCGTCCGGCGCCGGGTCGCGCCGGTGTAGGCCCCCGCGATCTTGAGCAGCAGTGGCTCGTCGAAAGGCCGGCCGACGATGTCCATGCCCACCGGAAGAACGGCCGGGAAAGGTCCGGTCAGCCGGATGTGATCGTCGCCCTCGAGCGGTTCGCCGCCACCGCCCGGCGTGGCGGGATATTCCACTTTGGGCGCCGACGGATCACGGATGAGATCATAGACTTCCGTGGTGAACCCCACCGGCACCGTAATGACCGGAAAGCCCTGCGCACCGAGGAAGCTCCATACGCCGTCACCGCGGCGGCCATTGACCGGCGGCCCGCCGGGCGCGCCCAGCTTGGTGGGCGGCAAGTTGCTGGTCGGGTAGACCAGCGCATCCAGGTGCTGCTCGGCCATGCACTGCATCATCACCTGCTGCACGGCAAAGCGGGTCAGCAAGCGCTCCGACATATCGAATTCCTTGGCCTTCTCCAGGTTCTCGCGGCTCTTCTTGCGATCCGGAAAATGCGGATCCTGATGGAAGTTGGACTTGACGATCAGATCCGCGTTGCTCTTGATGTTGGCATCGCCGCGTTCGCGCAGATACATGTTCAGCATGTATCTGCTCTGGCCTTCGGCCGCGCCCTGGCCGAAGTCGCGCAGTGTGAATTTTTCCGACACCTGGCTGGGATCGAATTTCAGATCGAGCAGCTTGGAGATGTGGTCGCCGGCCGGCTTGCCCTGCGCATCCACCGGAAACTGTTCCGGAAAGCGTTTGGTGAACACCTTGTTGCTGTCCTGCGGGCCATATCGGTGCAAGCAGTCGGTGAATAGATCCCCCTCCGGGCCGGGATCGACCAGCGTCGCTCCAAGCTTGCGCAGGTCATTCGCCGCGGCACTCACGAGGTCGATGGTCTGCGCATCCGCGGCGGTGAACAATGCCTTGTTCATGTACTCGCGCACCACGCCGATGCGTACCCCGTCCAGACGCTTCTCGTGCGTGAAGCTGACGTAAGGCTGCTGCGGCGTACGGCCGATGCTGAACGCGGTCAGCTCATCTTTGGGATCGTAGCCTGCGATCACGTCGAGCACTCGCGCCGCATCCTCCACGGTCCGGCAAATGGGCCCGACGCGGGTATTGATGCCGATCTCGATCATGCCCTTGCGACTGACCAGTTCCTCGGTTCCCGCGATGCCGACGGATCCGGCGGCGCTCGCCGGACCGCGCACGGATGAGCCGGATTCTTCGGCGATTGAGCAGGTCACCAAATTGGCGCCGACGGATGACCCTGAACCCGAACTCGAACCTCGCGGACTGCGCTCGGTGTCGTAGGGGTTGCAGAACGTGCCGCCGAAGGAGCTGCGCGGCACCGCAGAGGCGTACTCGCCGAGATTGGATTTGGCCAGAATGATGGCTCCGGCCGCGCGCAGCCGCCGCACGAAGGTCGAATCCTCGGGTGGCCGGTCGTTCGCGTAGAACGCGTCGGCACCGGCCGTGGTGCGCATGTCGAAGGTGTCGTATTGATCCTTGATGGCCATCACCACACCCTGCAGAGGCCCGACCAGCTGGCCGCTCCTGGCGAACTGCCGGTCCTGCTCGGCCGCGACTTCCAGCGCGTCCGGCATCTTCGGATCGTTGTCGACCGCATCGGTCATGCTGCGAGCCTTGCGATCATCGAACTTCATCGCCTTGCGCGTCGCGGGGCGCAAATTCAAGGTGGACAGCGCATTGATCTGTCCGGCGTGCGGGATGGTTTCGATCGGCCCGAGAATCCCTTTGGGCTGCCGCACGCAGGTGCCGTTATAGGCTTTGATCCGCGCCAGATACAGCCGCACCACTTGCTCGGTCGTGATCTCCCCACCGAGAATGGCGCTTTGAATATCGGCAATGGTTGCCTCCTCGAGCTGGAACTTGCCCCGGGAGGGCGCCGGTGCGCCTTGCGATGCAAGGCCGGCCAGGCCCAAGATCAACCCGAGAGCGACGCTCATGAGGCGGTTTGCGAACGCAGATTTACGCAGGTCCGACTTCTTCTTACCAGCGACTGCTGCCATGGCATCCTTGACGATCGTGTGTGCGGCCCAGTGACCGATGGGGCCCTGCGGCCTCGGACAATCCGACCCCCCTTCGCCCGAATTGCCTCAGGGTGAGACGCGGCATAGTTCGTGCACCCTACCGCCCGCGCCTTGAGGCTAGGCGGCCCGGCTGCCTTGCGTCGGGGCGGCCGCCGTTTGGCGGCGCGAAGCACGCCGATGGCGCTCGATCCATAGGCGCAGGCGGTCCAGCTGCAGGTAGATCACGGGAGTCGTATACAGCGTCAGCATCTGGCTCACGGCCAGTCCACCGATGACCGTAATGCCGAGAGGCCGGCGGAATTCGTACCCCATGCCGGAACCGAGTGCGAGCGGCAAGGCGCCGAGCAATGCGGCCGTCGTCGTCATGAGAATCGGCCGAAAGCGGAGCTTGCACGCGCCAAGGATCGCCTCGAGCGGCGGCGCCCCGTCCCGGCGCTCAGCCGCAAGCGCGAAGTCGATCATGATGATGGCATTTTTCTGCACGATACCGATCAGCAAGAGCATGCCGATCAGCGCCATGACGCTGAGGTCGAGCCGGCAGAGTTGAAGGGCCAGCACGGCACCGAGGCCCGCCGACGGCAGGGCCGAGAGAATGGCGAGCGGATGGACATAGCTCTCATACAGCATGCCGAGAACGATATAGATCGCGAATAACGCCACGCCGATGAGCAGCGGTTGATTCGCAAGGGAGGCCTGAAACGCGGCGGCCGTCCCCTGAAAGCTGCCCTTGACCGAAGCCGGGAAACCAATGTCGCGCTCGGCGGTGGCCACGAACTCGACCGCGTCTCCGAGTGCGACGCCGGGTGCCAGGTTGAACGACAGCGTCACGGCCGGGAATTGCCCCTGGTGATTCACCGTAAGCGGCGCCGTCGACGGCCCATAGCGGGCAATGGCGCCGAGCGGGATCGGAGCGCCCGTCGCCGAGGGAAGGTAAATATCGCGCAGCGATTCGGGATCGCGCGTGTATTTGGGAGCCACCTCCATGATGACATGATATTGATTCAGGCTGGCGTACATCGTCGACACGGGCCGCTGACCAAATGCATCATAGAGAGTGTCGTCGATCAACTGCGTCGAGATGCCGAGGCGTGAAGCCGTGTCGCGATCATATTCGATCGATTGTTGCAGTCCCCGGGTCTGCTGATCGCTGTTGACATCGAGAATCTGGGGAATCGAACGCAATTTCTCCACCAGCAGCGGCGCCCACTTCAGTAGATCGGCGAGGTTCTCGCTCTGCAAGGTGTATTGGTATTGGGCATTGGCGGTGCGGGCGCCCATGCGAATGTCCTGCACTGCCTGCAGGAAAGGGGTCGCACCCGGTTCCTTGGAAAGCTGCGGACGCAATCGGGCGATGACCTGGTCGGCAGTGATGCCGCGACGTTCCGCCCAGGGCTTGAGCGTCACCGACATGCGGCCATTGTTCATGGCGGAGCCGTTGCCCACCCCGCCGCTGCCGGCCCACTGTCCGGTCTGACCGAATGCGGACGCCACCGCCGGATCGCGCTGTGCGATGGTCACCATTCTGGCGACCCGCTCATCCATGACCTGGAAGGAGGCCGACTGGTCGCCCAGGATGGTGCCCTGGATCCTGCCCGTGTCCTGCTGCGGAAAAAAGCCTTTCGGGATGTGGATGAAGAGAAAGACATTGAGCGCAATGACGACGCCCGTGACGGTCAGCGTGAGGCCGGGATGGCGCAACACGGCCGCAAGCGTCGAGGTGTATGCCTGCAGCAGCGCCGCGAACGCCCGCTCGCTCGCCCGGTAGGCACGCCCATGCGAATTGCCACCTTCGATTTTCAGGAGCTTGGCGCACAGCACGGGCGTGACCGTGAGCGATATCACCATGGAAATGGCGACCGCGGCCGCCAGCGTGACGGCGAATTCTCGAAACAGGCGGCCGATGATGCCGCCCATCATCAGCAGAGGAATGAACACCGTAACCAGGGACAGACTCACCGTCACGACGGTGAAGCTGATTTCCTCCGCACCTTTGAGCGCCGCATGCAGCGGCGTCAGGCCGGACTCGAGGTGCCGGGTCACATTCTCGATGACGACGATGGCATCGTCCACCAGGAAGCACGTCGCAATGGCCAGGGCCATGAGCGACAGGTTGTTCACGCTGTAACCCAGCGCATACATCACGCCGAAAGTACCGATGAGGGAGATCGGCACCACGATCGCGGGAATGAGGGTCGCGCGCAGACTCCTCAGAAATATGAACACCACGAGAATCACCAATACGATCGAGAAGACGAGGGTCTTCTCGATTTCGGCGATCGAGGCCCGGATGGTCACTGTCTGGTCCTGCCAGATGTGTATTTTGATGGCCTGGGGAGCTGCCGCTCGAAGCTGCGGCAGAAGTGCCTTGATCCGGTCGACGGTGGCGACGATATTCGCTCCCGGCTGCCGGCGGATGTCCAGGTTGATCCCCGGCTTGCCGTTGAGGTAGGTCGAGTTGCGCGTATCCTCGACCGAATCGAGAACATCGGCGATATCCGCGAGCCTGACGGCGGCGCCGCTGCGATACGCGACGATGAGCCGCCGGTACTGCGAAGCTTTGAACATCTGGTCGTTCGCGGCGATGCTCCACGTCCGGTTCGCATCGCTGAAGTTGCCGGTCGGCATGTTCGAATTTGCCTTGCCGAGAGCGAGGCGCACGTCCTCGAGGCTGATCCCGTACTTGTTGAGCGCACCGGGATTGATTTCGACCCGGACGCCCGGCAACGAAGCGCCGCCGACATTGACCTGGCCGACGCCGTCTACCTGCGCGATCTTTTGCTGCAAGAGAGTCGAGGCGACATCGAACATCTGCCCGCGATCGAGCACGTCCGATGTCAGCGTCAGAATCATGATCGGAAAGTCCGACGGATTCACCTTCCTGTAGTTCGGGCTATTGGGGAGATTTTGCGGCAGATTGCCCGCCGCCGCGTTCATGGCGGCTTGGACGTCCCGCGCGGCCGCATCGATATCCCGATTGAGATCGAACTGCAGCGTGATGGTAGTGACGCCCAAAAGATTGGAGGAAGTCATCTCGCTGATGCCCGCGATGCGTCCGAACTGCCGTTCCAGCGGCGTCGCGACGGAAGAAGCCATGGTCTCGGGACTCGCTCCCGGAAGTACCGTCGTCACCGAGATCGTCGGAAAGTCGACTTCGGGCAGGGGCGACGTCGGCAGCAAGTAGAAGGCCAGCGACCCCGCTATTGCGATCGCGACCACCAGCAGCGTGGTCGCGACCGGTCGAGCGATGAAGGGCGCGGCGAGATTCAAGGTGCAGGGCGCCCGTCCGCCGCGGCGCGCACGGATACCGACGCCGGGCGGGTGCGCGCGAAGCGCAGCGCGAGGCGGTCGAACCACAGGTAGATGACGGGCGTGGTGTAGAGAGTCAGAACCTGGCTCAGGATCAAACCGCCGATGATGGTGATGCCGAGCGGCCGACGCAGTTCGGAACCCGTTCCCGTACCGAGCGCGAGCGGCACCGCGCCGAACAGCGCGGCCATCGTGGTCATCATGATGGGCCGAAACCTGAGCAGACAGGCTTGATAGATGGCCTCGGTGGGCGGCATGCCCGAGCCGCGCTGCGCGTCCAGCGCGAAGTCCACCATCATGATGGCATTTTTCTTGACGATGCCGATCAAGAGGATGATGCCGATCAGCGCGATGATTCCCAGGTCCTCGCGAAACATCAACAAGGCGAGAATGGCGCCCACGCCTGCGGATGGCAGGGTGGACAAGATGGTCACGGGATGGATGAAGCTTTCGTAGAGCACTCCGAGAACGATGTACACCGTCACCAGCGCGGCCAGAATCAGGATGGGCTCGTTGGCAAGCGAGGCCTGGAAGGCTTGAGCCGTCCCCTGGTAGGACGTGCGAATGCTTGCCGGAATTCCGAGTTCGGCGCGCATCTTGTCGATTGCGGTCACCGCATCGCCGAGCGCGTTGCCCGGCGCGAGATTGAACGAGAGCGTCACCACGGGAAACTGTCCCTGATGGTTGATGGCCAGAGAGCTGGTCGCGGATTCCCAGCGGCTGATCGCGCTCAACGGCACGGGCCGGCCTGCGGCCGACATGATGTAAATGTTGTCGAGATCCGCGGGGTCGCGCCGAAAATCCGGTTTTACCTCCAGAACCACGTGGTATTGGCTGAGCTGCGTGAACATCGTGGAGACCTGTCTCTGTCCGAACGCATCGTAGAGGGTCTCGTCGATCATCTGCGTCGTGATGCCGAACCGCGAGGCCGTGTCCCGGTCGAAGACGAGGGAAGCGCGCAGGCCGCGCGCTTGCTGGTCGGTGGCCACATCGCGCAGCTCGGACACCCCTTTGAGCCGCTCCAGCAGTTTCGAAGCCCATAGATCGAGTTCGTCCGCGTTGGGATCTTCGAGGGTCAATTGAAACTGCGTACGGCTGACCCGGTCCTCGATCGTCAAATCCTGGACGGGCTGCATGAACAGCGTGATGCCCGGCACCTTGGCGAGTTCCGGCTGCAGCCGATGGATGATCTGGCGCGCGTCGGCGGAACGGTCGGCCAATGGCTTGAGGGTGATCTGAATCCTTCCGCTGTTGAGTGTGGCGTTGATTCCGTCGATGCCGATGAACGAGGAGATGCCTGCCACGTCCGGGTCTCTGCGGATCACCTTGACCAGCTCACGCTGGCGTTCGGCCATGGCCGGAAACGAAATCGATTGGGACGCTTCCGAAACACCCTGGATGATGCCGGTGTCTTGAATCGGGAAAAATCCTTTCGGCGCGACGATATAGAGTATGACCGTGAGGCCCAGGGTGGCCGCGGCAACTGCGAGGGTGAGTCCCTGCCGCTGCAGCACCCATTGCAGCGTCCGTCCGTAAAATGCAATGACGCTCTCGAACATGCGCTCCGAGGCGCGGTACATGCGCCCGTGGCCGGCGGCCGCATCGTGGCGCAGCAACCGCGCGCACATCATGGGCGTGAGGGTAAGGGAGACGATTGCCGAGACCAGGATGGTCACGCTCAGCACGACGGCGAACTCGCGGAAGAGCCTGCCGACGATGTCGCCCATGAAAAGCAGGGGAATGAGTACCGCGATCAGCGAAACGGTCAGCGACAGAATGGTGAAGCCGATCTGCCTCGAACCTTTGAGGGCCGCGCTCACGGGGTCCTCGCCCTGCTCGACATAACGGGCAATATTTTCGATCATGACGATGGCATCGTCCACGACGAAACCGGTGGAAATGGTGAGCGCCATCAACGAGAGGTTGTTCAAGCTGTAGCCGAGCAGGTACATGACGGCAAAAGTGCCGATGAGCGACAGCGGCACGGCGACGCTCGGAATGATGGTCGCGGCCAGATTCCGCAGAAAGAGGAAAATCACCATGACGACCAGCGCGATGGTGATCAGCAGCTCGAACTGGACATCCTCGACGGAGGCTCGGATGGTCGTGGTGCGGTCCGTGAGAATTTCGAGTTTGATCGAGGCCGGCAGGGTCTGGCGCAGACCGGGAAGCAGAGCGCGGATCCGGTCGACCACGTCGATGATGTTGGCTCCCGGCTGCCGCTGGATGTTCAGAATAACCGCCGGGGTTCCGTTGGCCCACGCGGCTTGGCGGCTGTTTTCCGCATCGTCGATCGAATCCGCCACGGCAGAGAGCCGCACGGGTGCGCCGTTACGGTAGGCGACGATCAAACGGCCATAGTCGGCGCTCGACAAGATCTGGTCGTTCGCACCGATCTGAAAGGTCTGGCGGGCACCGTCGAAATTTCCCTTGGCGAGATTGACGTTGGCGGCCGTGATCGCGGTGCGTATGTCCTCGAGATTAAGGCCATACGACGACAGCGCTGCCGGATTCGCCTGAATGCGCACCGCAGGCTTCTGACCGCCGCTGATGCTGACCAGCCCGACTCCCGGCAACTGGGCAATCTTCTGGGCGAAGCGGGTATCGGCGAAGTCTTGGACCTTGGAAAGCGGCAAGGCGTCGGATGTCAGGGCGAGGGTGAGAACCGGCGCGTCCGCGGGATTGATCTTGCTGTAAACCGGCGGGTTGGGCAGGTCCTTGGGCAGGTACGGCAGTGCCAGATTGATCGCCTGTTGTACCTGTTGCTCGGCGACGTCGATGTTCAGCTTGAGACTGAATTGCAGTGTGATGATCGAACAGCCGTCCGAACTCGTGGAGGTGAGCTGCTGCAGGCCGGGAACCTGGCCGAACTGGCGCTCCAGCGGAGCGGTGACCGACGAGGCAATCACCTCCGGATTCCCGCCCGGATAAAACGTCAGCACCTGCATGGTCGGGTAATCGACCTGGGGGAGCGCCGACACGGGCAATTGGGTATAGGCGACCGCGCCCACCAGCAGGATCGCGACCATGAGCAAGGTCGTCGCGACCGGTCGGAGGATGAACAGGCGCGAGAGATTCACGACTTCGCTTGGTCGTCCTGCATGCGGACGGTGACTTGGGTGCCTTCTTCAAGGCGGTCCATACCCTCGAGAACGACGAGTTCGCCCGGCACGACCCCCTTCTCTATTTCGACCAACCCACCTTCGTTGGTTCCCGTCACGACGGGCCGGACACTGATGCCTTTGGCAGCAACGACATACACGAAAGTCGATTGCCGGGGCCCTTGCTGGATCGCTGCCGAGGGAACCAGGGTGACCCCCCGCTGCGTCTCGAGAAGCAGCCGGATGTTCACGAACTGATTGGGAAAAAGCAGCCCGTCGGCGTTGTCGAATACCGCCTTGCAACGCAACGTGCCCGTGGTCGGATCGATCTGATTGTCGACGGTGAGCAGCGTCCCCTGCGCCAGCCGGATTTTCTGTTCGCGGTCATAGGCATCTGCCGTCAGGGTCTGGCCGGCCTTCATCTTCTTGAGAACCGCCGCGAGGCGATCCTCCGGAATGGAAAAGACCGCGGTAATGGGACGGACCTGAGCAATCGAAACCAGACCGCCCGAGTCGCTGGCATGAACCATGTTGCCAGGGTCGATCTGGCGGAACCCCACCAAACCCTCGATAGGCGCAGTGATACGCGAGTAGGCGACGTTGAGTTTGGCGTTGTCCAGCTGCGCCTGATCGCTCTTCACGGCGCCCTCGTTCTGCGTGACGATCGCCTCCTGCGCCGTCAGGGTCTGATGGGGAATCGAGTCCTGATCCCAGAGAGTCTGATAGCGCTTCAGGTCGACCTGCGAGTTCTTCAGCTGGGCCTGATCTTTCAGCAGCTGCCCTTCGGCCTGCTGTACCTGAATTTCGAAGGGCCGCGGATCGATCTCAACCAGCAGATCGCCCTCCTTGACTATCTGTCCTTCTTTGAAGCCCACTCGCATGAGTTGTCCGTCGACCCGGGTTCGGACCGTGACCGAATAGAGCGGAGTGATGGAACCTAAACCGGTCAGGTAGGCGCCGATGTCGCCTTTGACGGCGGGGGCTGCAACCACCGGTACCCGGACCAGCGCCGGATGCGAGGCGTGCGGGGCGCAGCCGGTCACAGCCGCCAACGCCAAGGCCATCCGCCCGACAATTCGCCACGCCGTGAATCGACCGTTCGACCGCTGGGCGGGCACTTTTGGAGCCACATCGAGGTTGAACCGCACGCCCATAGAGATTTCCAGCCGCTGTCCGCCCATCGGCGCCTTCGCCCGTTGGGCCGATCGTGATTACACCCGGTTCGTAGCCGGCTCCATTCAGACGGGCATGGCGCCCTTCACCCCAGGTTTGCCGCAGCGCAGCATTGTGCTGTCGTTTCAATTGACACAATTGAGTTGGAGTTCGAAATCACCCGGCAACGGGCACCCCCTACCATGGGTATCGCTGGCGGCAACCGACGCTGGAGTTGCCGAAGGTAATACAAGATTTACTGAGGAATCATCATGGATAAGAAAATTTTTAAAAGTTCGCTGGTACTCGCCGCCTTGGGTTTCGCAGGGACGGGCAGTCTGGCCATGGCCGAGGATCTGAACGAACTCATCATCGAGTCGCCCAAAGTCACGTCGGAATATTCCCCCGCGAGAGGCGCGCCGGTGGAGGTTTATTCCACCAATGCTCGCGTGTACTACAACGATCTCGACTTGGCCAACAGTCGTGACGTGCGCACGCTTGAAACACGGGTCAAGACCGCGGCGCAAGCTGCCTGTCAGAAGCTCAATCACGTGATCGTGACGGAGGACCTGCCCTGCATCAGAGAGACCGTGGCCGCGAGCCAACCCCGGCTGCAGGCTGTCATTCAGGCCGCAATGCAGGCGGCGCTGCTCGATAAGCAAGATCGCACGCGATCGTAACGCTGAAGGTGGCGGGGAGAGCCATGGGCTCCCTCGCCTGCCTGCTGGTTTACTCGTGGGCCGGGTGCTTTGCGGGTAGGAGCCGCGTAAAAACCTCCCGGAGCTGCTCGCTGCGCAGAGGTTTGTCGAGTATTTCGAGCACGCCGGCCGCCTCGGCCCGGTCCTTGAGATGCGCATCGCGGTGGCCGGTCATGAGGACGATGGGCAGCTTGCTGCCCAGTGCACGTACGGCCCGGGCCAGGTCGGTCCCCCGCATGGTGTTCGAGAGCTGTTGATCGCTGAGGAGGGCATCGTAGCGGAAGGGATCTTGGCGCAATGCCTCCAGTGCGCGCGTCGGGTCGGTGAATCCCACGGGTTCGTATTTCAGGGAAGCGAGGAGTTCTTCGGCAATCTCCACCAGCGTTGCATCGTCATCCACCACCATGATGATTTCACCGTGTCCGTCGCCGAGAGATCCGGGTTGGCTGACCGCCATCGGCACCTCCCGCGCCGCGGGCCAGAAGACCGAAAATGTGGATCCCCTGCCGACTTGGGTCTCCACGGCAATCGCGCCGCCCATGCTGGCGACGATGTTGTTGACCACCGCGAGGCCGATACCGGCGCCATGCGCTTCATGCTTGGTCGTGGAAAACGGCTCGAAAATCGTCGCGAGCAAGGCGGCATCCATCCCGACGCCGCTGTCGGCCACCGAAACGCGTACCCATTCGCCGGGCGACAGCGTGCCGATCCACAGGGATCGTTTCGCCTCGATCAGGACATTTTCGATTGAGACGTTCAATTTGCCGCCGTCCGGCATGGCACGGACGGCGTTGGAGCATAAATTCATGATGACCTGATGCACTTCGATGGCATCGCCGCGTATGGCCTTCGCTGCCGGCGACTCGACCAATCGAAGGGTTATATTCGCCGGCAGCCTCGCTCGAATCTGATCCAACACCTCGACGGCGATCGGTTCGATGTCGAGGCGGGCATTGCGGGTGCCGCGACGCAGGTCGAAAGTAAGAACACGCCGCACGAGTTGTCGAGCCCTTTCGCAGGCCTGCAGCAGCCGTTTGATATTGCCTCGCACTGAAGAATCCTCGGGCAACGCCTCGAGGGCAAGCTCGCCATAGCCCATGATGACGCCGAGGACATTGTTGAAATCGTGGGCGATCGACGCGGCGAACATGCCGAGCGATTCGGCCTGCATCGACTGACGCAGTTGTTTCTCGGTGCGCACCCGCTTCTGATCCGAACGCTCGCGCCGTCGGAGCGCGATCGCCGACGCCGCGACCAGAGCGGCGGCCACGAGGACCAACGCCGCCGTGCTCGCTGCGCTCGCCAGTTCCCGCCGATGCCAACGGACCGACACCCCCGCCATCGGCTCGACCACTTCCATGATCAAGGGATAGCCGGATACCTTCGATCGCACCACCCGCACAGTGCTGTCCGCGGCAGAAACCGTTCTGGCATCGCCGCCGAAGCGGTCCAAGACCTGCCCATCGGCGCGCAACAGCCGGAATCTTGCCTCGGGCGCCATATCGAGCTCGGCGTGCAGCGCACTCAAAGAACTCAGATCGACGCGTGCGAGGATGAGACTGAAGGCATCTGCGACATCGTGTACCCGTCGGCTCAGCAAGAGGTCGTCCCGGCCTTGTTCGCCGGAAATATATGGCTCTCGTTGCGGGGCCTGGCGAGCCGCGATGAAAGTATCGCTCGCGGACCAATCCGCCGGCCAATTCGTTTCGGCGGCCGAACCGCGAAGGCGGCCGTCGGCGCCGATCAGGGCCGCGGCCTGTATGTGGGGCGATCTCAGGCAGAGGAGCAGTCTTCCATGAACCGCCGACAGGGGGGCCGCCTGGGCATCGGGCGTTTCCGCCCATGCCGCGAAATCGGCGAGCGCGGCATCGGCCTCCCGGACTATGCGCCCGGTCTCGGCGGCCAGAACACGACTCAGAGACTGCGCGGTCTCTTCGCTGCGTGCGACCGCGGTGCCATAATTCTGCCACGCCTCAAAGGCGCCGGCGGCGATGATCGTCCCGATCAACGCCATGCCTCCGACAATGACGTTCCTGCGAACGGCGCTCGCGGTCATCATGATTATCTTGCTCTTTTGGCCGCTGCCGCAGCGGCTAGCGAACGACGGTAACGGCCTCTGTAAATATATAACCCGCGCCACGTTCCGTCTTGATCAGTTGTGGATCGGCCTGATCGATCTCGATTTTGCGTCGCAGGCGCAAAATCGTGACGTCGATGGCCCGATCGTAGACTTCGAGGCTATGCAGTCTCGACTGCTCCAACAGCCGATCCCGGGACAGAGTTTGCTGTGGCGCCGACAGCAAAGCACACAGCAGATTGAACTCACTGTTGGTCAAATCGACCTCGCGGCCGTCCGCGGCTTTGAGCACGTGCAGCTTGACATTGAGTTCCCAGCCACCGAAACGATACAACCGCGGCGTGCCGGCGGCCCGCGTTGCCGGAGCGCTGGTCTGCATACGACGCAGCACCGCATGGATGCGCGCCACCAGTTCACGCAAACTGAAGGGCTTCGTAATGTAATCGTCGGCGGCCAGTTCCAATCCCATGACCCTATCCGCTTCATCGGTTCGGCCCGTGAGGATGATGATGGGCACCATCGAAGTCTCGCGTATCCGGCGCGCCAATGCCATGCCATCTTCGCCCGGAAGCCGCAGATCGAGCAGGATGATGTCGATCGCTTCCGTCTCGAGCAGCTTCAACATGGCGGCGCCCGTCTCGACCGTGCTGATGCGAAAATCGTGGCTACTCAAATAATCGGAGAGGACCGTGCGAAAGTCCGGGTCGTCGTCCACCGCGAGGACATGAGGTTGGGTATGAGGCTGTGTCACATTGGGGCCGATCGCTGAACTGGAACTCCGGGATTGTACGACGAACCCACCGGCGCCGACCCTTTGACAGACGGGCCGTCAGGCAGCCTCCCTACCCGCTCGACGCTGCGGAGGTAGGGGATGGGTCCGGCCGTGCGTCAATCCAAGATGACGCCAGAGTCCCCCGCCACCCACAGGTTGAAGCTCACGTGCGAAGCGTGCTCATTCCCCGACCGACCGTGATGCGCGGCCGATTGCGCTCCCGCTGCGTAGGTGTGCTGCTGTTGGCCTCGGCAACCAGCGTTCACGCCAAGCCGTTCGATGTGATGGAAACCACCGTGGCCGAAGTGCAGGCGGCCTTCAAAGCGCACACCTTGACGGCGCATCAACTGGTGCAGATGTATCTCGACCGCATCGCCGCCTATGACCAGAAGGGCCCGGCCATCGACTGCATCGTCACGCTCAATCCGCAGGCGATGGCGGAGGCCGATCGGCTCGACGCGGAATTTGCCAAAACGGGCAAATTTGTCGGCCCGATGCACGGCGTTCCGATCCTGGTCAAGGACGAAATCGACACGGCCGGCATGCCGACCACCCTCGGCACCACGGTTTTCAGAGACTATCGGCCGCCGCTCGATTCCTTCGTCGTCGCGCGTCTCAGGGCGGAGGGCGCCATCGTGCTCGCGAAAACCACCTTGAGCGAGTTCGCCGGCGGCGACACTTACAGCGCACTGACCGGCTATACGCGAAATCCCTATGCCCTGGAGCGCACGGTGGGCGGCTCTTCCGGCGGTTCCGGTGGCGCGCTTGCCGCCAACTTCGGCTTGCTCGCCCTGGGCGAAGAAACGGCTTCATCGTTGAAGCGACCCGCCGCCTGGGGAGCGCTCGCCGGCATGCGCGCGACGCCCGGCTTGATCAGCCGCACCGGCATGTGGGACGGCGCGCCGGTACCGGTCGCGCAAATGGGCCCGATGAGCCGCAGCGTCACCGACCTCGCGAAGCTGCTCGACGCCATGGTGGGATACGATCCGGAGGATCCGATCACCGCGCTCGGCATCATGCACACGCCGAAGAGCTACACCGCTTTTCTCGACGCCGGCGGCCTCAAAGGGGCACGCATCGGCGTGATCCGCGAGCCCATCGGCGGCAATTCGCAACCTGATTCCGCAGACTTCAAGAAGATCGACGCGCTATTCCAGAAAGCGCTCGCCGACCTCGAGGCGAACGGGGCGACCGTGGTGGACATCGTCATACCCGACCTGAAAACGCTGTCTTCGAAGCGCGCCCAGGATCCTGCGCTCACCGATGAGTCGCTGCATCAATACCTGTCGCGCAACCCCAATTCGAAATTCAAGACGCGTGCCGACATCGACAACGACCCGGAGATGGCGAAGAGTTTCAAGGCCAAGATCGGGCAAGGCAGCGGCCGCGGCGTCGACGGCGCCGGTTCCCGCGCGACCGCCGATCCGGCCAAGATCCTGGAATCGAACCGCGCGCGTGAACAACTGCTGCTCAACGTCGCGAAGGTGATGGCAGACAATCACGTCGAGGCGCTCGCTTATAAAGCGGTCGAGCAGGAGCCGAATCTGATCGCCGACGCCACCAACCCGCCTTACAAGGCGAGTAGCGGCGTGGTCCTACTCAATACTTTTTTGATCTACACGCCGACCATCACCGTGAATATGGGATTCGCCGATGACGGAATTCCCGCGGGGCTCGCCTTCCTCGGTCTCCCCTATAGCGAACCCACCCTCATCAAGCTGGCCTACGCGTATGAGCAGGCGACACATCATCGTCGACCTCCCGCCAGCACGCCGCCGCTCGCACAACGCCGGTAACGTTCTCCCAGCATCTGCCGCCGCGTGGCGGGTGCCTTTCGGCAACCCGCCGCGCTGGGTGCTTCGGTCATTTCCGCGGGAGGGCACCGTTGCGGCACGCTCCCGCGTCCACGCTAGTGGGACGAAGGAAGCGGCCCGAATTCCGGCGGCGGCATGCGGTGATGGGTACCCGCCTCGTAGGCCGCCGCAATCTTGAGCAACGTCGGCTCGGAAAACGGACGGCCGAGGAAATCGATTCCGACCGGCACTTTCACTTGCACGGGGCCCACCAGATTGGTCGGAGGGGCGGTCTCGGGCGGGCTCGAGCCGCTGCCCGGAGGTGGCGGCAGACTCTTGCCGGGAGCCCGGTCGTAGACTTCCTTGGTGAAGCCCATTGGCACGGTAATTGCGGGGAAGCCCTGGATTCCCAAGAACGTCCACATGCCGTAGTTGCCGATGCCGTGATAGCTCGGATCGCGCGGCGTGTTGATCTTGCGCGGCGGCAACAAGCCGGTGGGATAAACCACCGCATCCAGATGAAGATCGGCCATGCCCTGTAAAAGAATCTGCTGTATTGCAAAGCGGCGCTGCAAACGTGCGGTATTGTCCAACACGATCGGCTTGTCGTCGTTTTGCAGAGTCTCCTTCTTGCCGCCCTCGTAGGGGTCGTCGAAAAATTTCGCCTTGTTGATGAGATCATCCAAGGTTTTGATGTTGGCATCGCCGCGCTCGCGCAGGTACCGATCGAAGCCGTACTTGCTTTCGCCGACGAAGGCCGCCGGAGCGATATCACGCAGCGTGATGTCGCCGGGTACCTTGGCGGGATCCATGGCCAGCTCGAGCAACCCGGTCACTTGATCCGAGGTCGGCTTGCCCGCGGAATCCACGGGAAAAAGCTCCGGATGCATCTTGGTCCACGCTACGTTCATGAGCCCGGGGTCATAGCGGCGGATGTACGCCGTGAACAAACCTTCCGGGGGTGCATCCACAATGGTCGCACCGAGCTTGCGCAAATCCTCGATCGCCCGCTCGGCGAGATCGATATTGTTCGCATACAACGGGCCGGAGAACACCTTGCGGTCCATGTACTCGCGTAACACCCCGATACGCACTCCTTTCAGACTCTTTTCGTGCGTGAAGGTCTCATAGGGTTTGTCGGGAGTGCGGCCTATGCCGAACGCAGTCAGCTCATCCTTTGGGTCGTAACCGGCAATCACGCTCAAGACGCGCGCGCTGTCTTCGACGGTGCGCGCGATCGGTCCGACACGGGTATTGAGGCCGATGTTCATCATCCCGATGCGGCTCACGAGTTCCTGCGTCGGCGCGATGCCGACGGCATTCGCGTATTGCGCCGGAGCCCGCACCGATGGGCCTGACTCCTCCGCGATTGCCACGGTCACGAGATTGGCAGCTACCGAGGTGGCCGAGCCGCCGCTGGAACCGCCCGGGGTTCGATCGGTGGCGTATGGGTTGACCACCGTGCCGCCGAACGAGCTGCGGAAGCCGGAGGCATATTCGCCCATGTTGGATTTTGCGAGAATGATGGCGCCCGCGGCGCGCAATCGCGTCACGAACGTCGAATCCTTCGGCGGACGGTCGTTGGCATAAGCTGCGTCGGCGCCCGACGTGGTGCGCATGTCGAAAGTATCGTATTGATCCTTGATGGAGAACACGACACCGTGCAAGGGCCCGACCAGCTTGCCGGTCCTCGAAAATTCTTCGTCGAGTTTCGCCGCCGTCTCGAGCGCGTCCGGCATGGCGGGGTTATCGTCCACCGAGTCGGTCATGCTGCGAGCCTTGCGGTCGTCGAATCCCCACTGCTTGCGCGCCGCCGGTCGGAGGTTGAGCGTGCCCAGCGCATTGATCCCCTTGGCATGCGCCAGCGGCTTGATCGGGCCCAATATGCCTTGCGGCTCATCGACGGCGACGCCGTTGTAAGCCTTGATGCGTGCCAGGTAGAGCTTGACCAGCTCCGTCACGGTGATCTGCCTGCTCAGGATGGCCGACTGAATCTGGGCGATCGTCGCCTCTTCCACGTGGAAAGTCTGCTTATCGTGCGCAATGTCGGCCGCCGCGGAGACCGATGGCAGCGCCGCGCCGAGCAGCGCGGCACACACGCCGGCGTAAAGAGCAGACTTGATGACCCCGGTCCGGTGTTCGTATGAAATCGCCATGTCAAACAGACGTTGCGGCCGACGCAGCACCCTACCCGGCCGTGGAGATTGCGGCGATCCCTCGAGGGTAGGGGGTGCCGGCCCACCGCCGTCGTCAATTTTGGGGGCAATGCCCTCGCCGCGACGAACCCACACCGATAACCCTCGACGCGCGAACCCAACATCCAAGTCGGTAGCGGAGACGAAGTCTTGAAGACAAATGGCGCAATCCTCGTAGTCCGCCTCGCCATTTTGCTGCTGTTGCTGCCGCCGCTCGCGCAGGGGGCCAAGCTCGACATCTCGACCGCAACCATTCCCGAGCTTCAGGCGGCCATGCAAAAAGGTTCTTTGACATCTGAAAAACAGATGCAACGGTATCTCGCGCGCATCCACGCCTACGATCGGCAAGGGCCGAAACTCAATGCCGTGATTCTGCTGTCGCAGGTGTCCGCGGCGCGCCTCCCCCCTCCGACCGTGCCGGCGCTGCCGGGCGAAACGCTGACCGACTAAGACATCCAACCAGGAATACTCATGCGACAACAACCTCTCCGACAAGTAATCTCGGCCACGCTCCTCGCCGGCACGCTGGCATTGGGCAACGTTCACGCCGCCGAACTCGATCTGGCCACGGCGACCATTGCCGATCTCGAAACGGCGATGAACCGGGGGAAACTCACGTCGGCCAAGTTGGTGAGCCTTTATATGAAGCGCATCGAGGCATACGACAAAAAAGGTCCGAACATCAATGCGGTGATCTTGTTGAACCCCAACGCCTTGGCGGAGGCCAAGGCATTGGACCGGGAACGCAAGACGAAAGGTCCGCGTTCGCCGCTTCATGGCATCCCCATCGTGCTCAAGGACAACTACAACACCTTCGACATGCCGACGACGGCCGGCTCGCAATTGCTCGCAGGCTCCGTGCCGCCGGCGGATGCGTTCGTCGTCGCCAAGCTGCGCGCCGCGGGCGCCATCATTCTGGCCAAGACCAATCTCAGCGAGTTTGCGGGCTGCTGCAGCGCTCCGGGTATCGCCGCGGTGCCGAACGGCTTCAGCTCCGCGGGAGGCCAGACACGCAATCCTCACGATCTCACCAAGGGCCCCTCGGGCTCGAGCGGCGGCAGCGGCGCGGCGATCGCGGCCGCCTTCGCGCAGTTCGGTTTGGGCACGGATACCGGTGGCTCGATCCGCGGACCTTCATCGGCCAACGGCATCGCGGGCCTCAAGCCGACGCGCGGCCTGTTGAGCCGCGCCGGCATCGTCCCGCTGGCGCTGTCCTTCGACACCGGCGGCCCGATGGCGCGAAACGTCTCGGATATCGCCGCCGCGCTCGGCGCGATGACGGGCGTCGATCCGGCCGATAGCGCCACGGCGGCGAGTGCGGGCCATTCCTCGACGGATTACACCCAATATCTGAAAGTCGGCTCGCTCAAGGGCGCGCGCATCGGCGTTGCCCGCGATTTCTTCAAGCAAAACGCCGAGACCGACCGGGTCATGGAACGGTCCATCGCCCAGTTGAAGGCGCTCGGCGCCACGGTAGTCGATCCCGTCAATTATCCCGACTATGTGTTGCAGGCACGCCAACCGCTGCTGACCCTGGTGGTCAACTCGGAATTCAAAACGCAGATCGCCGAGTATCTGGCGACGCTCAGGCCTGGCTACCCGCGCACGCTCGCTGAGCTGGTCGCCAAGGCGTCCGATCCCGCTACCGGTTATCGCAGCCCCGAGAAGCGCGACGGCATGCGTAACACCGACGCGATCGCGCTCGATGCCAATGATCCGCTGTTCATCACCGCGCGGGACAAGGGCCTGGCGCTGGTACGCGAGAACGTGCTCGACTTGTTCGGCAAGTACCAGCTCGACGCACTGGTCTATCCGACCTCGCCGCGCCCCCCGACGCCCATCACGCCCCCTCCCGTAGGGACCCCGCCGCTGGGCGGTTCGGCCACGGGTATCGCCAACATCACCGGTTTTCCCGATCTGATCGTACCCGCCGGCATGACCGACGACGGTTTGCCAGTGACCATCTCATTCTTCGGCCCGGCCTGGAGCGAACCCAAGTTGCTCGGCTACGGCTACGACTTCGAGCAGGCCACCAAGGCGCGCGTGCTGCCGAAGTTCACGCCGGCTTTGCCCAGCGACGTGTTCAAGAACTGACGGGCTCGGGGCGCGCAGCGCCCGCCCCCGGCGGGGGCCCGGCAGGCGCCACCCCCGTCATGGGTGAGGGCGCGGCCAAGCGCCCCTCACCCCCGCAGCGCCCCGTGCCGGCGACTACGGCTCGCCGCGCAGCGCTGGAAATCCTTCCGGCGGCTTCCGGTGGTGCGTCGCCGCCTCGTAGGCCGAAGCGATCTTGAGCATCACCGGCTCATCGCCGGGCCCGCCCCAAAACTCGAGGCTCACCGGCAGAGGGTGCGACATTTTCGATGGCGTCGTACCGGCCACCTGCGTGTAGCTTTTCTTGTCGTCGCTGAGCACGAAGCGCGGCTCGTAGATGACGTCGTTGAAACCGGCCGTCACCACGATTTCCGGCGCACCGAGCAGATCGGTGATCGCAAAACCGTTGGCCGCGCGGCCGTCCACGGTCGGCTCCTGGGCGCCCCCGGTTTTTCCCATGGGCAGGCTCAGGTTGGGATGCACGAACACGTCGATATGATTCTCGCGCATGACCTTGAGCATGGCGTAGCGGAATAGCGTGTGCATTTTGACCCGATCGATGCCTTTGGGCGTACTCGCCTCTTGCTGGCTGGCCGCCGCCAGATTCTGCGCGCCCACCGCCTGCGCTTCGGAGCGCCACTTGGAATTCGCCGCGTACGCGGCCATGTCGGTCACCCGGGCATCGCCGCGCAGCGCCGTGTATCTCGCGATCATGAAGGCGTTGCGGCCGCTGTCATCGAGAGTGCTGAAGATGCGCCGCAGGTTGAGCTTCGGCGACAGCGGAGCCTGATGCAGCGACAGCTTGACCAGGTAATCGCGCGAGGTCACATCATATCCCGGCACGGCGAACTCGAGCGTGCCGTCGCTGGCTTTCTGGGAAAAATACTCCGGCGCGCTCACCGGCAAGATTTCCGCGAAGGCATCCGCGAAGGTGTATTTCATGTTGGGTACGTCCGGATCGTCGGGATACTTGGGATCCACGGATTCGACCAGCTCGGCGCCGAGGCGGTCGCGCAACACCGTTTTGAATTCCTTGTCGGCGATGTCGCCGATCGCCGCATCGTTCGGCGAGTGCTTGACCATGTATTCGCGAATGATTCCGACGCGCAGCCCCTTCAGAGGCTTGTCGCCCGATTGCAAGCTCTGATCGGAAACGATATAGCTCGCGAAAGGATTCTTCGCCGCGAGCGCACTCGGCTGCGCGGTGAAGAAGTCGCGGGTATCGAAGCTGCCTTCCTTCGGGTCCTTCATCGCATCGATGACCCGAGCAGCATCGCCGAGCGTGCGGCACAGCACGCCGGGGCGGTGATTGATGAAGTCGGCGGTCGCGCTGCCGAATTCGGAAGTCAGGCCCTTGGTGGTGACGAAGCTCGCCACCGCGTTGCCGTTGGCCGGTATGCGGCAGGAGCCGCCGGTGGTTTCACAGATCGCACAGGTCGAGAGGTTGGCCGCCACCGACGCGCCGGCGCCGCCGCTGCTGCCGCCCGGCGAGCGTTCGGTGTCGTAAGCGTTGCAGGCAGTACCGCCCCAGCTGGCGCGGACCGCGTTGCCGACATACGAGGTCTTGGTCTTGGGCGGATTGCCGGCCGCGTTGCCGGGGCCGAAGCTGACTTCGGAGGCCACCGTGATACCGGAAATGATCGCACCCTTGGCGCGCAGCTGGCTCACCACGGTCATGTCCCGGGGCGCCGCATCCATCGCGTAATCGACATCATTGCCGCCGGTGGAGCGCATGTCGGTCACGTCGTACCAGTTCTTGACCGAGATGACGGTGCAATACATCGGCATCTTCGCGAGGTCCGGGTTGCGGCCATATTGTGCGTCGAGTTCGGCGGCGCGCTCCAGCGCATCGGGTTGCTGCCTGAATTTCTCGCATCCGGCGGGCGCTCCCGCGGGCAACGGCGTTCCCGGCGGTGCATCGAATTTACCCTTGCAGGTGACGGAGCGCTCACCGCGGATGTTCAGCGTTTCGAAGGCATTGAGTTGCCCGGCGTTCGGGATACCGACCACCATGCCATACTGCTGCTTCACGGTAGGATCCGACGCCGTCGGCTCCATCCGGCCGAGTTCGAGCGGCAACCCCGCGTACTGATCGACGTTCGTCAGCAAGGTCGACACAGAGGTGGTCTTCGTCGGAAAGCGGATCGGAGCGCCGGCCCGAATGGCGCCGAGCGCGCTCGGTATCGAGGCACCTTTGGGGCTGACCAGCGACGCGCACACGCCGTTGTACGCCTTGACGCGTTTCATGTAGGCCTCGACCAGGCCCTTGCAGGTGATTTCCCCGCTCTTGATCGCGCCATGTATGTCGTCGATCGTCGCTTCTTCGAGATGGAACGTTCCGGCCGCGGTCGCAATTCCGGGCGCCGCGGCCCCGACGCAGATCGTGGCGGCCAGCGCCGCGATCATCAGCCAGCGATTGCCGGCACTCATGATGTCGGCCAAGGAGACGCTCGTCTTGGGCATGATTCTGACTCCCGAGTGAAAATTGCGATCGACCTAGTCACGACGGGCCATACTCTCGCCCCCCCACCCCGCGGGCACCGGTCTTTTTGGAGAGAGCAACGTCATGGCTCGGGCCTGCGAAATTTCAGGAGAAACCGATCGGTCTTGTCGTGCATGTCATGCGCCTTAGCCGTGTGCCGATCATCGGCGTGATGCAGCACATCGCTCTCGCCGACGAACACGAAGCCCGCTTGGGTCACTTCTTCTTTCACCTGTTGGGGTGCGATCCGATGCAGAGAAGCGGTGTCGCGTGTGCCTGAACCCGCCGCCGCCGCATGATCTTCGATCACCAGGATGCCGCCGGGCCGTAACGCCGCCAGCAGGGCTTTGTCCACCACCAACATGTCCGGCGAGCCAAAGCCCTTATTGTGCAAGTCGTGATAGCTCTCCGACGTCCAGATCAGATCGAGCGGCTCCGGTGCGGCAAAACTCTCGGCGGCGGGACTCGAGGACCAGTATTCGTAAACCCATCCCGGATCACCGCTGTCGGAATGCAGTTCCGGCGCCGGACGCAGGTGCGGCTGCAGGGTGCTGTTCGTGACGTTGGTACAGGGCTGGCCGGAAGATTCCGCCGCGGTGGCTTGCGATTCCGCCGCAGGCGCGGCGGTCGTCCCCGTGGGACGCGCCAAAGCGATCGCATACACGCGGCCTTCCGTGCCGACCACTTTACAAAGGATCCGGGTGAAGTATCCCTTTCCCGGATTGAAGTCCGCTACCTTGTCGCCCGGTTTGACTTCGGCGAATGCAATCACCTGCGCAGGCCTGCGGTCGACATCGCGCCGGCGATCGGCATCCGGCCGGCTCGGATCGGCCACCGCGGCGGCCACATACGCCGGTATCGTGTCGGTTAGGAGCGGCTCCGCCACCGCCGGCAGCACGGCGGCGCAGCTCGAGACGATTGCCGGCACGATGCGGCGCGGGCGCACGATGCGTAACCTCGATCTACTGCTCTCCTTTCACCGGCCCGAACGCAGGCGGCGGCGCGCGATGATGCGTTGCCGCTTCGTACGCGGACCCGATCTTGATCAAGTTCGATTCCTGCCCCGGCTCCGCCCAGAATCCGATGTTGTAAGGCAAGCCGATGCCGCCCAGTTTGGTCGGCTCGGTGCCTTCGACGCCCTCGTACTTCTTACCGTCCTTACTGAGCTCGAATTTGGCGTCGTAGGCGGTATCGGCAAAACCGGCAGGTACGAAGACCTCCGGGATGCCGAGCATGGCGCCATACCCGAAGCCGCCACCGCCGCCGGCTTGGATGGCTGCTCCGCCGAGCTTGCCTTGCAAGGTCAGACTCACCGGATTGACGAGCGCGTCGAGCTTGTTCTGCTGCAAGACCTTCGTCAGGGCCATGCGCAGCGTGTCGCGGCGCTTCATAGCGTAAGTCACGGCTGTCGTGCGGATATCCATATCCCGATTCTCCCAGTTCTTCATCGCCACGCGCCGCACGTCGTTGTAGTACTTCGCGTTCGCGTTCAAGGTCTCCCAGTCATAGACGCGGCTATCGCCGCGCAAGGTGAGGTACTGCCCGAACTGGAACGCGAACGTATAGCCGGTCACCGCATCCGGGTCGGGGGGCGGATTGCTGAAGACGCGGACGAAGCTCAGATTGCTCGGCAGCGGCGCCTTGTGCGCAGAGACTGCGATCAAGTACTTGCGACTGGTGACATCCCAGCCCGGCACCTCGAACTCCGGTTTGCCATCCTTCTTCGAGGAAAAGATTTCCGGCATCTGGAACGGCAATACCTCGGCCAGGGCGTCGTTCCATCCAAAGGTCATGTTCGGGATGGAAGGATCATCGGGATATTTCGGATCGACGTCTTCCACCAGTTCCGCGCCCAAGTTCTGGAGCACCTTGAGCTCGCGATTGATACCGTCGCTCACCGCGGCATCGCTCGGGTGGGCCTTCACCATCAAGGCGCGGATCACGCCGATGCGCACCCCGGCCAGGGGCTTGGATTGATTTGCATCGCTCAGCGCACTGACGTAGGAGGTTTTGGCCTCGATCACGCGCGGCAACGCAGTGTAAGGATCGCGTGGGTCGAAATAACTGCCAGTGCTCGTATCGCGGAAAGAATCCAGCACCCTGGCGGCATCCTTGAGGGAGCGACACATGATGCCGGGGCGATCTTGATATGGATTGGCCCCGATGGCGCCGCCGAACGAAATCATGCCCTTGGTGGGAACGATCAAGGCCACCCCTTGATAGTTCGCCGGACCGCGGCAGGAGCCGCCGGTGGTTTCACAGATCGAGCACACCACCAGATTGCTGGCGACCGATACGCCCGAGCCGCCGCTCGAACCGCTGGTGACGCGCTCCGTGTCATAAGGATTACAGGTGGTGCCGCCCCATGACTCGCGTGCGCCCCCTGCGCCGATGTAGGGATGCTCCACCTTGGCCGCGCCGCCCGGGTCGCCGCTGCCGGCGTTGTACTCGGCTTCGTGCGCCTGAGCATAGATGATTGCGCCCCTGGCGCGCAGTCGACCGACGAGGGTTGAATCGGCCGGCGGCACATCCATCGCGTAGTTCACGTCGGCACCGGCCGTGGTGCGCATGTCCTTGGCATCGTAGATGCCCTTGAACGACATCGGCGCGCAATACATCGGCATTTTTTTCGTATCGAAATTCTTGCCGTACGTCCTGTCGTACTGGGCGGCGGTTTCGACCGCGTCCGGCTGCTGCCGGAACTTCTCACACTCCGGCGGAGCCCCGGCGGGCAGCGGTTTTCCGGGCGGTGCGTCAAACTTGCCCTTGCAAGTGACCGAACGCTCACCACGAATGTTCAGGACTTCGAGCGCGTTCACCTGACCCGCATTCGGGATGCCGGCGACCATGCCGTATTGCATCTTGACCGATGGATCCGACATCGTCGGCTCCATGCGGCCGTAGTCGGGCGCATCACCCTTGTACTTATCGAAGTCGGGCACGAGCTTGTTGAGCGCGATCGTCTTGGTCGGAAATTTTAGTGCGGAGCCGGCACGCACGGCGCCCACCGCCGAGGGAATCGACTTGCCATCGGGGGTGACCAGCGCCGTACACATGCCGTTGTAGGCCTTCGCGCGCGCGATGTAGCCTTCGACCACCTTCTCGCAAGTAGTGGCACCGGAGCGGATGGCGCTCTGAATGCTGTCGATCGAGGCCTCCTGCAAGTGGAAGTCCTCCGCCGACGCAGAATGAGCCAGCAGCGCTATCGCCGATAAAACCACGGTATGGACCATTGCATGCATCGACACTCTCCTTTTCAGCAGGGGCTCAGCCGCCAGCCTCGATCCGAACAGCGGCCGGCGGCAGCGGAATATGCTTTTTCTTGATCTATGGTTCGCCTTTCACGGGTCCGAAACCCGGCGGCGGTGCGCGATGATGAGTCGCCGCCTCGTAGGCCGAAGCAACCTTGAGCAGCAGAGCCTCCTCACCCGGACCTGCCCAGAATCCCATGTTGTATGGAAGTCCAATGCCGGGCAGTTTGGTCGGCTCCGTTCCCTCCACACTCTCGTATTTCTTCCCGTCGGCGCTGAGCACGAACTTAGGCTCATAGATCGTGTCGCTGAACCCGGCAGGCACGAAGACCTCCGAGATGCCGAGCATGGCGCCATAACCGAAGCCCGACCGACTGCCGGGTCCACCCGGCGCGCCCGCGCCGCCGATTTTCTCCGGCAGCGTCGTGGTCACCGGATTGACGAACACATCGATCTTGTTCTGTTGCAGCACCTTCATGGTCATCATGCGCAGCGTGTCGCGCCGCTTGATGGTGTAGGAGACCGCGTTCGTGCGAATGTCGATCGCTTTGTTTTCCCAGTTCTTCTGGGCCACGCGCCGAACGTCGCTGTAGTACTTTGCATTGGCGTTCAAGGTCGCCCAGTCGTGTACGCGGCTATCGCCGCGCGCCATGAGGTACTGCGCGAACTGGAAGCTGAACGTGTAGCCGGTTACACCCTCGTTCTCGGGCGGCGGGTTGCCGAAAACGGTGCGGAAATTCAAGTTGCCCGGCCACGGCGCCTTGTGCAGGGTGGCCGCGACGAGGTAATCGCGGCTCGTCACATCGTAGCCGGGCACCTCGAATTCCGGCTTGCCGTCCTTCTTCCACGACAGCACTTCGGGCAACTGGAACGGAATGGTCTCCGCGATCGCGTCTTGGAAACCGAATGCCACGTTCGGAATGGCGGGATCGTCGGGGTACTTCGGATCGACCGTCTCGACCAGCTCCGCGCCGAGATCCTGCAGGACTTTGAGTTCGCGATTGATGCCGTCGCTGATCGCCGCATCACTCGGATGGAACTTGACCATCAATTCCCGGATCACGCCGATGCGCATGCCTGCCAAGGGCTTCGCCGCACCCGGATCGCTCAACGCGCTGACATAGGGCATCTTGGACGCGAACCCGCGCGGCAGGGCCGTGTAGGGATCGTTCGCATCGAAATAGCCGGTTTTTGGATCGCGGAACGCATCGAGAACGGTGGCCGCATCCTTGACCGTGCGGCAAATGACGCCGGGGTGGTCCTGGTATGGATTGGCACCGATCGCACCGGAATAGGAGATCATTCCCTTCGTCGGAACCACGGCCACCACGTTGTTGTGGTCCGCGGGATTGCGGCACGAGCCGCCGGTGGATTCGCAGATGGAGCAGACCACCAAATTCGCCGCCACCGAAACGCCGGAGCCAGCGCTCGAGCCGCCGGTGATGCGTTGCGTGTCGTACGGATTGCAGGCCGTGCCGGCCCAGGTATCCCGCGAGCCGCCTGAACCCAACGTCGGATGTCCGACGGTGTCCGCGCCGCCCGGATCGCCGCTGCCGCCGTTATATTCGGCGTTCTGCGCCTTCGCGTAGATGATTGCGCCCGCACGGCGCAGCCGGCTCGCGATCGTGCCGTCGGCCGGAGGAACGTCCATCGCATAGTGGACATCGCCGCCGCCGGTGGAACGTATGTCCTTGGTGTCATAAACGTCTTTGAACGACATCGGCACGCAATACAGCGGCATCGCCTTGGTGTCCGGATTTCTGCCGTATTGCTGGTCGAGCTCCGCCGCGCGCTCGAGAGCATCGGGGAGCTGGCGGAATTTCTCGCACTCCGGCGGTGCGCCCGCCGGGAGCGGCGATCCGGGCGGCGCGTCGAACTTACCCTTGCAGGTAACCGAGCGTTCGCCGCGGATGTTCAAATTTTCGAGGCCATTCACCTGCCTCGCGTTCGGAATGCCGACCACCATTCCATATTGCTGCTTGACCGCGGGATCCGAGATGGTGGCTTCCATGCGGCCAAAGTCCGGCGGCAATCCCTGGTACTTGCCGAAATCCGGAAAAATCTTGGCAACGGCCACCGTCTCGGTGGGAAATTTCAATACGGCACCGGCGCGCACGATGCCTGGGACGGTGGGGACCTTCGCACCGTCGGGCGTGACCAGCTGGGTGCACATGCCGCCATAGGCCCGGGCGCGAGCAACGTACGCCTGAACAACCTGCTTGCAGGTCACCTCCCCGGAACGAATGCCCCGATGAATATCATCGATCGTGGCTTCATTCAGATGAAAGGTTTTCGGCGGGGAATCTGCCGCCTGGGTAACGCACGCACCGAAAGCGGCCATCAACAGGGCCAAAACCTGGGCTGTTACGCGCATCGGCATTAGACTCTCCCTCTCCGAGTTGCTGTCTCTGGGTCACAAGGCCCCGTCCCGGTATTTTGGTTCTCTCGCCCTGTACCGATGCACGATTCGGCATCCGTTAGCGGGCAAGACGTAACACAATGTCAACCCCCTACCCGGGCGGCGAGCGCGCCCGTCGATAGACATAGGGCAACCCAGGAGCGCCGGGAGCAGCCAATCACGGCCCCGCGGGTAGGGCGCAGCGGCGCCCGCCCGTCTGCATTGGCGTGGTGCTCTGTAATACAAAGTTAACCCCGGGGTCCTGAGGTTACTTGGCGCTCGAAATTACCCGGCGCTTGAATTTTTTTTGGGGAGTCACGACCATGTCCCATTCGAGATTGCTCAGCTGCGCGGCCGCCCTATCGCTCGGCCTCGCGGCGATTTCCGCCCAGGCCGACTACCATATCGTCAATAAAATCCAAGTGGGCGGCGCAGGCGGTTGGGACTACCTGGAACCCGACCCGGTCAGCCGTCGGCTCTACGTTTCGCATGATAAGCATGTCGTGGTCATCGACATGGACACGCTCAAGGTGGTCGGCGACGTGCCCGACTCTCCCGGCATGGGCGGCGTGGCGTTGGCGCCGGACCTGAACCGCGGCTTCACCGCCAACGGCGATGAAGACACCGTCGGTGTATTCGCACTGGACACGCTGCAACCGATCGCCAAGTGGAAAGCCACCGGCAGGCGGCCCAATCAGATCGGCTACGAACCCGCCACCCAACGGGTATTCAGTTTCAACTCCACCGGCCGCAACATCACCGTATTCGACGCCAAATCCGGCGCCGTGCTCGCCACTCTGGAAGTGGACGGCCGCACCGAATTCTATGCGTTGGATGGTAAGGGCATGATTTATGATTCCCTGCAGGACAAGGCAACCGTCATAGCCATCGACGCCAAGGCGATGAAAGTCGTCGCTACCTATCCGTTGGCGCCGCATACGCAGCCGGCCGGAACCGTGATGGATCCGAAAACGCGGCGCATCTTCGTCGCCTGCCGCAGCAAGTCCTTCCTGGTGCTCGATGCGGACAGCGGCAAGATTCTCGCCACCTTCCCCATCGGCGCCGGCAACGACGCGGCCAAATTCGATCCAGGAACCAAACTGGCATTCGCCTCCAACGGCGACGGCACGCTGGCGGTGCTGCACGAAGACGACGGCGATAAATTCTCGCTGGTGCAGAACGTGAAAACCGAAGTGGGCGCCCGCACCATGGCGGTGGACCCCAAGACCCACCGCGTGTTCATGCCGAACGCGGATTTCGGTCCCCCTCCCCCGGCCACGCCGGAAAAACCGAATCCGCGGGGCGCGATGATTCCGGGAACGTTTCGGGTGCTGGTGCTGGAGCCCTGACCGCAGGAGTGGATCGGGGGCGACGCACTGCTGTAAGATACGCGCAGAAAATGGCGATATCTCGAGAATTCCCCCACCTGATCGGAACCCGACGCGCGCCGTGACGAGTAATACGGCAACACGGGTCGAAGCGGCGTTCGAACAGGCGTTCGCTCTGCATCGACAGGGGCGGTTCGACGAGGCTGGGCCCCTCTACCAGCAAGTGCTGCAATTGCAGCCGCGACATTTTCAGGCATTGCATTTGCTGGGCATCATGGCGGCGCAAACAAATCGTCCGGACCGTGCCGTTGAGTTGATTGGCAAGTCAATCCTGGTCGATCCGCAAAGCGTCGCTGCGCACAACAACCATGGCAATGCGTTGTGCCAGCTCAATCGGCACGCGGCCGCGATACAAAGCTACGACAGAGCAATTGCGCTCGAATCCGGCCACACGGACGCCCACTACAACCGTGCCGGCGCGCTGCGCGTGCTGGCGCGCTACGAGGCTGCGGTTGCAGGCTACGACAGAGTCATTGCACTGTCGTCGAACAATGCGGCCGCTCACCATAACCGCGGCAACGCACTTTTTGAACTGGGCCGATACGAGGCCGCCATTGCGAGTCATGACCAAGCGATAGCGCTCAAGCCGGACTACGCGGATGCCTACAACAGCCGTGGCAACGCGCGCCGCGCCCTCGAGCAGTACGGGGCCGCCATTGCCAGTTTCGACGAGGCAATTGCACTGTCGTCGAACAATGCGCAGTTCTACTACCATCGTGGTTTCGCATTTATCGACCTCGAGCAGTACCAGACCGCGATTGCCAGTTTTGACATCGCGATAGCGATCAAGCCGGACTACGCGGCAGCCTACTGCAACCGTGGCAACGCATACCGTGCCCTCAAGCAGTACGATGCCGCCATCGCAAGCTACGACATGGCCATTGCAGCATCTCCCAAGAATGCAGAGGCCTACTACAACCGGGGCGTCGTACTACTGGACCTCGAGCAGTACGAAGCCGCGATTGCAAGCTATGACAAGGCCATTGCAAGCAAGCCGGACTACGCCGATGCCTACAACAACCGTGGTTTCGCGCTCTTTACACTCCTCCGGTATGGAGCCGCGATTGCAAGCTACGACAGGGCGATCGCGTTCAAGCCGGATTGCGTGGAAGCCTATATCAACCGCGGCAGCGCCTTGTGCAAGCTTCTGTGGTACGAGCCCGCCGTCGCAAACTACGACAAGGCCATCGCGCTTTCGCCGAACAATGCAGAGGCGCACTACTGCCGCGGCGTAGCGCTCGTCGCCCTCGAGCGGCACGAGGCTGCCGTCGCAAGCTTTGACAAGGTGCTGACTCTCGGGGCCGATTTCAAATTCTCGTACGGCGCACGCCCGATCACATTTACGTTGGCTAATTTGACGAAGGTTCGCCGGCGAATCGGAACGGCGCGGTGAACATCGTGCCGACCAAGGGCATCATCTCCTTCGGTGTGGTCAAAATGAGATCATGGGTTGGACAAGTGACGAAGCCAAGGCGGATATACGTGAAATGACGATGAAAGATTCGGCGCTGCGGCAGCTGCCTGCGCAATTTCAAAAGGCACTTACGTTCCATCGACAAGGCCAATTCGCCTTGGCGCAAGCCGTGTATGAAGAAATCCTCGAGATACAACCCGAACACTTCGACGCGCTGCATCTGCTGGGCGTGCTTGCCGCTCAGACGAGAAATTCCCGAAGAGCGGTGGAGTTGATCAGCAAAGCCATCGAAATCGATCCGAATATTGCCGCTACATATAACAATAGAGCTTCTGCACTCAAGGAATTGGAACGATTCGAGGAGGCATTGGCCAGTTACGACCAGGCCATCGCGATCAAAGCCGACTATGCCGAGGCCTATTTCAATCGCGGCGTCGTGCTCAATGAACTGAAGCAATTCGCGGCGGCCCTAGCCAGCTACGCCCAGGCTATTGCCGTTAAGCCTGATTTTGCCGACGCGTATTTCAATCGCGGCATCGTGCTGAAAGAATTGCGGCAATTCGACGCAGCTTTGGCCAGCTACGACCAGGCTATCGCGATCAAAGCCGGCCATGCCGAGGCCTACCTGAACCGAGGCAATGTCCTGAGGGAACTGGGGCAATTCCCGGCCGCGCTTGCGAGCTACGATCGAGCCATTTCGATTAGACCCGACTATCCGGCGGGTTACTTCAGCCGAGGCAATGTATTTCTTGATCTGAAGCAGCACGAGGCGGCCATTGCGAGCTATGACCAGGCAATGGCATTGGAGCCCGAGTTCAAGTTCTTGCAAGGACTAAGCCAACACGCGAGGATGCAAATTTGCGATTGGCGCGACTTCGACGTGAGGCTGGCGAGTCTTCTGGCAGGCATTGAGCGAAATGAACCCGTATCGCAACCGTTCCCCGTTTTGGCGTTGTCGGAATCCGGAGCGTTGCAGCGGAAGGCCGCGGAGATTTACGTGCGGCAGGAGTACCCGCCGAGTCACGCGCTTCCGCCAATTCCCAAGCGTCACAGACACGATAGGATAAGAATCGGCTATTTTTCTGCGGACTTTCGCAGCCACCCTGTTGCCACCCTTGCGGCCGAATTGTTCGAGACTCACGATCGGTCGAGGTTCGAGACGACGGCTTTTTCATTCGGGCCGGACACACAAGATGAGATGAGGCGGCGCCTTACGGGCGCGTTCGACCGCTATATTGATGTAAAAAATCAGTCTCACCAAGACATCGCTCTGCTTGCCCGCAGCTTGGAAATCGACATTGCCGTCGACCTGATGGCATTCACGGAGAATTGCAGGCCGCAGATATTTGCCCTGCGCGCGGCGCCCGTTCAGGTCAGCTACCTGGGTTATCCCGGCACGACGGGTGCGCAATACATGGATTATTTGATCGCTGATTGGACTCTCATACCCGAGAGCAGTCAGTCTCACTACAGCGAGAAGATCATCTATCTGCCCCATACCTACCAGGCCAACGACGCAAAGCGCAGCATTGCAGATACGGGATTCACCCGAGAAAATCTCGGGCTGCCGCCGGCAGGCTTCGTGTTCTGCTGTTTCAACAATAACTACAAGATCACGCCCGGTACTTTTGATACTTGGATGCGAATATTGCGGCGGGCCGAAGGCAGCGTTCTTTGGCTCTTGGAGGATAATGCAAGCGTCGCGAAGAATTTGCGGCGAGAAGCGGTGCAAAGAGGCGTGGAGCCTGAGCGGCTGGTTTTTGCAAAGCGCGCGCCGATGCCTGAACACCTCGCAAGGCAGCGCGTAGCCGATTTGTTCATCGATACGCTTCCCTACAACGCCCATACCACGGCCAGTGAGGCGCTATGGACGGGTCTGCCCGTGCTGACCTGCATCGGCGCGACGTTTGCCGGCCGGGTGGCGGCAAGTCTGCTGAAGGCCATAGAGTTGCCGGAACTCGTCACCTCGAACCAAGATCAGTACGTGGAGTTGGCCCTCGAGTTGGCCGCCGATGCGCAGCGGCTGGCCAGGATCAAGCAGAAGTTGGCAGATAATCGGCTTAGGACTCCCCTGTTCGATATACGGCTCTTTACCAAGCACCTCGAAGCGGCCTACACGATCATCGACGAGCGGTATCACGCAGGTCTGCCGCCTGAGCATACCTACGTAGAGTGCAATTAGACGCGACGAGCCCGTCTCATGCGTAGAGCAGCTTCCTAAAGTAGGCGACCGTGCGGTGTAGCCCTTCCTCCAGCGAGGTGCGCGGTTCCCAGTCCAGCGATGAACGGGCAAGCGTGATGTCCGGCTGTCGCTGCCGGGGATCGTCGGCGGGCAGCGGCTTCATCACGACGCGGGAGCGGCTCCGTGTCAGCCGAAGGATCGTCTCCGCCAGCTCCAGTACGGTGATCTCCGTCGGATCGCCCAGGTTCACAGGGCCGGTAAAGCCAGCTTCGGTTTGCATCATGCGAATCAGACCGGCTACGAGATCGTCTACGTAGCAAAAGGACCGAGTCTGCTGTCCGTCGCCGAACACGGTGATATCCTCGTTCTTGAGGGCCTGGACGATAAAGCTTGAAACTACCCGACCGTCATCGGGACGCATCCGCGGACCGTATGTGTTGAAGATACGCACGACTTTGATATCGAGCCCATGTTGTCGAAAATAGTCGAAGAACAAGGTCTCCGCGCAGCGCTTTCCTTCGTCATAACATGAGCGGACCCCGATTGGGTTGACACGCCCCCAGTAACTCTCCAATTGCGGATGGACCTCCGGATCACCATAGACTTCGCTCGTCGATGCTTGAAGGATGCGTGCCCGTAACCGTTTGGCGAGCCCGAGAAGATTGATTGCGCCGTGGACGCTGGTCTTGGTGGTTTGCACCGGGTCGCGTTGATAATGGATCGGCGATGCGGGGCAGGCTAGGTTGTAGATTTGACCCACCTCGACATACAGCGGACATGTCACGTCATGGCGCAAAAACTCAAAGCGGTCTGAGCCGAGCAAGTGGCGGACGTTCTGCTTCGTTCCGGTGAACTGGTTATCCACGCAAAGAACGTCGCGGCCGGCTGCGATCAATTGATCGCAAAGGTGCGAGCCTAGGAAGCCCAAGCCGCCCGTAACCATCACCGTTTCAGTATTTCGTTCGCTCACGAGAACTCCTCCCCCGACAGTACGTCCCCACGGATTGTAAGCCGACGGGCACGAACACTTCGGGAATGTCGAGCATGGCACTCGCCGGCGGCTTCGAGGCAGTGACGCACGATCGCCGGGTTCCGGCGAGCACGCCGGCCTTGCGCGATTCCGCGCCTGGATGGGTAGGGATGGGCCCCGCACACGCGTCTGAAGCATAACGATTAACGCGGGGGTGGTGCCGGCGATGCCTCATAACTTCAAGCGCGCTACTCTCATGACCGGCGCCGCGGCCGTCGTCTTGATGATTTTCGCACCCTTGGACGGCACCCGGGCACTTGCCGCTGCGCGGGCGCCCGCGGCCAATTTTCACCTCGAAGAGGCCACGATCGGCGAGATCCAAGCCGCGATCCTCGCCAAAGACATCACCACGGAGCAGTTGGTCAATCTCTATCTGGCCCGCATCAAGGCCTACAACGGCTCCTGTGTGAAACAGCCGGGCGGCATTCTTGGGGTCGTCGAGACCATTCCTCACGCCGGACAATTGAACGCCCTGTCGACGCTGAACCTGCGCCCCGCCGCCCGCAAAGCCTGGGGGTTTGACGATCGCAAGGCTCGCAGCATGACCGATGCCGCGGACAACGATCCGAAGATGCCCGATGCGCTCGAAACCGCCGCCGTGCAGGATCGGCAATTCGCGAGGACGGGGAAGCTGGTCGGGCCGCTGCAGGGCGTGGTGATGTCGTTCAAGGACCAATACGACACCTTCGACATGCGCAGCACCTCGGGCGCCGACGCGCACTACGCCAACGACCGTCCGCCGGAGGACGCCACCTTCGTCGAGCGCCTGCGCGCAGCGGGCGCGATCATCCTGGCCAAGGCAAACTTGGCCGAGTACGCCTCCGGTAACCCACGCAGCTCCTTCGGGGGCACCTTTTGCAATCCCTACGACACCGAGCGCACGCCGAACACCTCGAGCGCGGGATCCGGCTCATCGGTCGGCGCGAATCTCGTCACCTGTGCCATCGGCGAGGAGACGGGCTCATCGGTGCGCGGGCCTGCCGAGGCGAACAACACGGTAGGCCTTGCGGCGACGCAAGAACTCGTCAGCCGCAAGGGCATGATCCAGATGGGCATCAATACCCGTGTGGGTCCGATCTGCCGGAATGTCGAGGACGCCGCTCGAATCCTCGATGTCATCGCCGGCTACGATCCGAAGGATCCGCTCACGGTATTCAGCATCGGCCGCCGGCCGCCCGAGCCCTATCAACGTTATGCGCATGGCGGCAGCCTCACGGGCCTGCGCATCGGCGTGGTTCGCGAATACATGGCGAAAAAACTATTCACTCCAGCGGAAGCGGAGACCATCGACATCGTCGACAAGGCGGTCGGCGACCTGGCCAAGCTCGGCGCCACGCTCGTCGACCCCGGTCCGGAAGGCGCGCTGTTCACGAGCTGCCTGCGCAAGTACGAGCCGGCCGCCGACAACAAGCTGTTTACCAGAAAATATCCGGCATTGTTTCCGGTGGACACGGGCGGCAAGCCCACCGCCGATCACATTGCCAAGCTGGTGGACATGGCGATGGACCCGTCGTTGGTGCCGGACGATGTCAACCTGCGCACCATCGGCCAGGCGCAAGCCGTCGGCGAAGCCAAGTACGAGCTGGATCTCTACCTGCGCCGGCGCGGCGATGCCGCGATCAAGAGCAATACGGATCTCATCGACAAATCCACCTTCTATGACGACCCGCACTTCAATTCCCAGAAAGCCGCGCGCGAGAATGCCGACAAACCGCTGGAGCTGAACACGGCCGAGCGGATGCTGCGGCGATTTTCCGTGCAGCAAATGATCCTGCAGTGCATGCAGGAACAAAATCTGGACGCACTCGTCTATCCCACCAACAGCGTGCCGCCGCTCAAGATCGGCGCGCCGTCCCCGCCGCCCGTCAACGGCCGCAACAGCAACACCGTGTGGACCTTCCTCGGCAGCCAGGGCTTCCCGGCCATCACCGTGCCGGCGGGCTTCACGACGGTGGTTTACGACTGGGTGCGTGACCCGACCGCGCCCGTTCCGCCGGCATCGCCGGGCGGCGGCGGCGACAACGCGCCTCGCGAAGGCGTGCGGCTGACCGGTCCCACTCCGGCGAGATTGCCGGTGGGTGTCGACTTTCTCGTCCGACCCTTCGCCGAAGCGACACTGCTCAAGATCGCTTCGGCTTACGCAGCCGCGACCAAGCATCGCATGGCGCCGCCGGATTTCGGCCCGGTCGCGGGTGAACCATGAGTGCGTGCCGGGCGGGACGATCGCCCCGCGCGGCCGGGTGGGCGGCATGCGCCGTGGCGGCCGCGTCGGCTCTGTTGTCGGCGTGTGCCACCCCGATAAAACCAGGTTCGATCATCGTCGGCAACCCTCAGGCTGTGGATCGCGCCGCGGTCGACCGCTTGCGGGCGCGCCTGGTCGGAACCTGGAAACTCATCGCCATTCGCGATCGCGACTGGATAACCGGAGCGGAGACTCCCGCCGAACGCGCCGCCGACGATGGTCAGCTCATCTATGCCGCAAACGGCCGTCTATCGGTACAGATCGTGCGGGTCGGCCGCGACCAAGCTGCGCCGGGGTCGGCCGATGGCTTCAGCAGCTATTTCGGACGCTGGCAATTGGTGCCCGCCGAGGGCTGCATCATCCATTACCAAGAGGGCAATCTCAACGTTGCCCAGACAGGCCAGGCCGCCAAGCGTTACTACTCGTTCGATGCCGACGGGCATCTGTCGCTGGCAACTCCGCCGCGCAAGGTCGCCGGCAAGTCGCAGCCGAGTCCGGTGTTCGTCTGGGAAAAAATTCCGTAGCCGATCTCAAAGACGAGCCGGCGTGCTCCTGTTTTCCATCCTAACTCACACGGTCGACCCACCATGAAACATCGAAGTCTGATACCGGCATTCGCACTCGCACTGCTCGTCACGACATCGTTCGACTCCCGCGCGGCAACCATCGACATCGAAACCGCGACCATCGCCGACATCGATGCCGCCTTTGCCTCGGGCAAGCTGACCTCGGAACAGCTGGTCGGCATGTACTTGAAGCGTATCGTCGCCTACGACAAACAGGGCCCCCACATCAACTCGGTGATCACGCTCAATCCGAAAGCCCTGGAGATCGCCAAGGCCTTGGATGCGGAGCGCAAGACCAAGGGACCGCGCTCGCCGATCCACGGTATTCCCATCGTGCTCAAAGACAACTACAACACCTTCGATCTGCCGACGACGGCCGGCTCGCAGATGCTGGCCGGCTCGATTCCGCCGAGCGACGCCTATATCGTCAAGAAGTTGCGCGACGCCGGCGCCATCATCCTTGCCAAGACCAATCTCAGCGAATTTGCCGGCGGCGGCGGCAGTGTCAGCGGAGCGACCGATGCCGCCGTGCTGAAGGCCGGAACCGTACCCAACGGCTTCAGCTCCATGGGCCTGCAGACCCTGAATCCACACGATCTCACGCGCGGCCCTTCCGGCTCGAGCGGCGGCACCGGAGCATCCATCGCGGCGGCGTTCGCCCAGCTCGGTACGGGCTCCGATACCGGCGGCTCGATTCGCGGGCCCTCCTCGGCCAACGGCATCGTCGGGCTGAAGCCCACGCTTGGGCTGCTGAGCCGTAGCGGCATCGTGCCGCTGGCTCTGTCGTTCGATACCGGCGGCCCCATGGCGCGCAGCGTCTACGATGTCGCGGTCGCGCTCGGCATCATGGCCGGCGTCGATCCGTCGGACCCCGTCACCAAGAATAGTGAAGGAAAGTTCCAGAAGGACTACACGACGTATCTGAAGCGCGGCTCGCTCAAGGGCGCGCGCATCGGCATCGCACGGAGTTTCATGGGCAAGGATCCCGAGGTGGACGCCATCGTCGAGAAGGCCATCCTGACACTGAAGCAGCAAGGCGCGATCGTGGTCGACCCCGTGATATATCCTGACTACCTGCTGCAGGAGAAACAGGGATTGTTGAATCTCATCATGGGTTCCGAATTCAAGGCTCAGATCGCCGTCTACCTCGCGACGCTGAAGCCCGGATACCCCAGGAACCTGGATGATCTCGTCGCCAAGTCCAACGATCCCAAATTCGGCTACCGCAGCCCCGAGAAGGCGTATGCACTCAAGTACACCGCATCGGTGGCGCTCGATCTCGACGATCCCGTGTATCTCGCCGCGAAAAACCAGGGCCTGAGCAATATCAAGGCCGGAATTCTCGCGGAGTTCGACAAGTACAAGCTCGACGCCATCGTCTATCCGACCTCGCCGCGCCCCGCGACGCTCATCAAACCCGCAAGTCCGCCGGCGCCGAGCAGCGGGGCCGAGTCCCCGACCAGTTTCGCGAATGAGACCGGGTTCCCCGACTTGATCGTACCCGCGGGCATCACCAAGGAAGGTCTGCCGGTGACCATTTCCTTCTTCGGCAAGGACTTCACCGAACCGAAGCTCTTGGGCTACGGCTACGATTTCGAACAGGCGACCAAGGCGCGCGTGCTGCCGAAAAACACGCCGGCTCTCTCCACCGATACCCTTACGTACTGAAGCACGCCCATGAAATTCAATAAAACCACCCTGCCCTTGGCGGCAGCCATCGCCCTGTGCCTCGCCAACGGCGCGCACGCCACCACCTTCGATCTCGAAACCGCCTCGGTGACCGACATCCAGGCGGCCGTCGATGCGCACGCCCTCACGTACGAAAAGCTGGTGAAGTTGTATATGGCGCGCATCGCCGCCTACGACCATCAGGGCCCGTCGATCAACGCCGTCATCACGTTGAATCCCAAAGCCCTGGAAACCGCGCGGTCGCTCGATGCCGAATTCAAGGCCAAGGGCCGACGTTCGCCGTTGATGGGCATCCCCATTCTCGCCAAGGACAACTACGACACCGCCGATATGCCGACCAGCGGCGGCGACTTTCTCCTGGCAGAGTCCGTCCCTTACGCCGACGCGCCGACCATCAAGCAGCTGCGCGACGCCGGCGCCATCATTCTCGCCAAGGTCAACATGGATGAATTTGCCCACGGCGGTGTGGGCTTCAGCTCGCGCGGCGGACAGACACGCAATCCGCACGACCCGCGCCGCATTCCTGCGGGCTCCTCGGCCGGTACCGGTGCGGGCCTTGCGGCGTGGTTCGCGCCGCTCGGGTTGGGCTCCGATACCGGCGGTTCCATCCGCGGTCCCTCGTCCGCGAACGGCGTGGTCGGCATCAAGCCGACCAATGGCCTCGTCACGCGCAACGGCATCATGCCCTGCGTGCTGAGCTTCGACACGGGAGGCCCGATGGCGCGCACCGTCTATGACGCGGCGCTGGAGCTGGGTTTCCTCACGGGCGTCGACGCCAAGGATCCGCTGACGCGCAACAGCGCCGGCCTCTTCTACAAGGACTACACCCAGTTCCTGAAGAAGGACTCCTTGAAGGGCGTACGCCTGGGCGTGATCCGCGATCTCAATGGCACCGATCCGGAAGTCGACCGGGTGTTCAACGCGAGCCTCGAGGAACTGAAGCAACTCGGCGCGACTCTGGTGGATCCGGTCAATCTGCCGGCTGCCGCCATTCAAGCCCGCTACACGGTGATGGAACCCATGCGCGCCGAGGTGCAGGACAACTACCGCGACTACCTGGGCACGCTGCGGCCGGGATTTCCCAAATCCGTTACCGAAATCGCCGCCAAGGGGATTCTCCTGACCAGCCCGACGGGCACCTTCGTGCCGCATCCCAGCGTGTTCACACGCTTCAAAGCGCTCGGCGAACGCGTGCCGACCACCTCGCTGAGCTACACCTCCGCCAAACTGCACGGCATGGCGGCGGTGCAAGGCGCGGTGCTCGGTCTGATCGACGACCAGCACCTCGACGCCCTGGTCTATCCCACGCGCTCGAAGCGTCCCGAGATGATCGATCCCAACACGCCGAACATCGTCGATCGGCCGCCGACGCCGTCGCTGAATTTCATCGCCAACGTCACGCAGTTTCCCGATGTCATCGTGCCGGCCGGCGTGACCTCGGACAAGATGCCGGTGACGATCTCATTCTTCGGACCGGCCTATAGCGAACCCAAGCTGATCGGCTACGCCTATTCCTACGAGCAGGCCACGCACCACCGCGTATCGCCGTCCACCACGCCGGCGCTGCCGGGGGAGCACTTCACGTACTAGCGGGGAGAGCAAGCGCAGGCGCCCTCGAGGTACGCGGGTACCTCGGGGATCGCCGCCCGCGCCCGAGCGGCATGTGCTGCTAATGCGTCTGGAAGATCTCCTGGTACTGCTCGATCTTCTTCTTGATCGCATCCGTCTCGGCGGCGGTCGGATGATCGGGATCCGCGGCATGGGGCAGCGGACCGAGCTTCATGATCGCCGCGGTCAGCAGCAGGCGCGCCTTGGAGGTGGTGAGATTGTTGCCTTCGATGAAAAGATTGCCGGAATTCACTTTCACCAGGCCGCGGGCGTCGCCGCGCGCGGTCTTCACCACCGGCAGCCCGCTCAACACCGCTTTCTCGAGCGCTTTGTCCTGTGAGGCGGACATGGTCGAATACGGCGCGAGGCCCTCGCCCACGATGCCCGCCAGAGGATATTTCTCGAGCAGCAAATCGATGGTGGCATTGATGCCTTTTTCGCCCGCTGGATTCGGACCGCCATCGTCGTCGAACCACACATCGCCCTTGAACAGGGCGATTTTCGGAATGGCGGTCGGCAAGAGCTCGCCCGCCGCGTTCTTGATGTCGACGGATACCGTCTTGAAGACGCCGTTCTGCCGCACGATGCCGTCCAGCTTGGCGGGCAACAGCGTCACGCGCACCTCCGACTTCCAGGTGTGCTTGCGCGTCGGCACTTCGGTGACGTACGCCCCCGCCGTCATCGAACCGAAGATGCCGCCGTAGCCGCCGGTGGCGACATACCCGCCCGGATGCGCATCGCCCTTCTGCACCTCCCGGCCGGAGTAGATGATTTCGTCCTGAACCATCACGGTGCCGAGCCGGTTTTTGCCGTTTTCATCGGCCCAGACCTTGGACAGAATATAGTCGACGGACTGATCGATGTTGCCATCGCCGTCCGGACTGATTTCGCCGCGGTTGCGGTGCGCCGAATTGGCGGCGATCGGCAACGAGGTGTCGACCATGAGACTCAGCCAATAGGCGCTGTCTTCCACGCTCGGGCTGCCTTCGAGCCATAGCGCGCCGGCGTACTTGCCGGTAGCCAGGGCTTTCTGCACGAAATTCACCGACCGGGCCAATTTGGAACGGCCTTCCGAAGCGGCATAGGGTCCATAGCTGAAAAAGTCCTCGCCCAGCTTTTCGGGCGGAATGTCGCCGTCGCCCACATCGGTGCGCTGGGCATGCGGCAGGCCCTTGGTATAGCCGCCGGCGGGCACCGCGCGGTAGAAATCGTAGTCCGCCTTCTCGTAGATCTCGCCGCCGTTGCGCTCGATTTCCTCGAAGATGCGCGAGGCGTTCGGCACGAACGTTTGCCGGGCTTCGGAGAACGGCGCACCGGGATGGGTGGCTTGGCCTTCCCATGCCTGGCCATTCGCCTGGCGCCCCATGTAGGGCAGCGCGTAGAGCCCGTCCTCGGGCTTGAGCGTGGCGGCATACACCGGCTTATCGCTCGGACTCTTCTTGGTCTTGGAAAACTCGCCCTTGGCATTCACATAACCGTCCGGCGGCGCGTACAATTCCTTCACGTCAGCCTCGAGCGGGTGCGCCGTATACATTTCGATGTAGACGGTCACCGGAGCCGCCAATCGCTGGTAGCGCGGCCAATCCATCAGCACATGGCCCCAAACGTCCTTGCGCAGGGGCAGCCCGTACTTCTCGCGGGCCTTGTTGCTGGTGATGAGAGGCTTGTTGTTCTGAATGGTGGCGGTAGGACCCGAAAATACCGCAATCCGCGGCTTCGCAGGCGGGCTGTCGGCCGCGGCGACTCCAGCCAGGCACAGCCCGATCGCAGTGGCGAGTGCCGCTGCGTGCCATGGCACCCCACGGCGCAATGCATGGATCTGATCCGAAAGATTCATATGATTTTCTCCCAATCGCGTTCAGACGCGCGACCGGTCGAGGACCCCACCCGGAGGCGTGCCGCAGGAGCTATTTTGTCGGTGCGCCGCGTAGGGACACATCCGCCCCGGTCGTCATGTCTGTGTATGAAAGTCCGTGCGCGTGCTCGGGCTTCCGTCACCTAAAGAGCGATCCATGGACATGCCGAGTCTTCGCCGTTCCTGTTTTCTGCCCACGCTGATGCTGAGCGCAGCGGCGGCTCTGCTCGCCGCCGCGGTCGAGGCCGCGCCGGTCGACTTGACCCAGGCCAGCATCGCAGATCTCGAAAACGCCATGGCGAAGGGAAGCTTGACCTCGGAAAAGCTCACCAAGCTCTACCTGGCGCGCATCAAGGCCTACGACAAGCAAGGGCCGGCGATCAACGCCGTCATCACACTGAATCCCGCGGCGCTCGACACGGCGCGTGCGCTCGATGCCGAGCGCAGATCGAAAGGACCGCGCGGTCCGCTGCACGGCATTCCGGTGATATTGAAAGACAACTACAACACCGCGGATCTGCCGACCACCGCGGGCTCCTTCATGCTGCGGGGCTCGATCCCGCCGCAGGATGCTTTTCTGGTAAAAAAATTGCGCGACGCCGGCGCCATCGTTCTCGCCAAGGTCAACTTGTCGGAGTTCGCCTCGGGCGGCGCTCATAGCTCCATCGGCGGCCAGACCTTGAATCCCCATGACCTCACCCGCACCCCCTCGGGCTCGTCCGGCGGCACCGGCGCCGGCATCGCCGCGGTGTTCGCACCCTTGGGGATGGGCACCGACACCGGCGGTTCGATTCGTGGACCGTCCACATCGAACGGCGTCGTCGGCTTGAAGCCCACCCATGGATTGTTGAGCCGAGGCGGCATCGTGCCGCTGGCCCTCTCCTTCGATACCGGCGGACCGCTGGCGCTGAACGTCGCCGACGTGGCGGCGGCCTTGGGTGTGATGACGGGAATCGATCCCGCGGATGCCGCGACACAGAAAAGTGCGGGCAAGTTCGAGACCGACTACACGCGTTACTTGAAGGCGGATGCATTGAAAGGCGCACGCATCGGTATCGCACGCGACTTCATGGGCCAGGACCAAGAAGTGGATTGGGTGATCGAGGCGTCGCTCGACGCCATGCGCAAGCAAGGCGCGACCATTGTCGAGGTGCACTATCCGAAGTGGCTGCTGCAAACCAAGACGGAGTTCTACAACGTCATTCGCCGCCCGGAATTCGCCGCTCAGATCACCGACTATCTGATTACACTGAAGCCGGGCTACCCGCGCAGCCATAAGGAGTTGATGGATCTCTCCGAAACCCTCACCTCACCGCGCGACGGCTACACGCCCAATGGGAGTCGTTGGGCACTCTTCAAGGAAGAGGCGAACAGCGGCACATTGACCAGCCCCCAATATTTGGCCGTGCGCGATCATGGATTGCCGCTGGTGCGCGCCGAAATCGAGGGCATATTGAGTTCCAATCAGCTCGACGCCATCGTCTATCCGACCTCGCCGCGCCGGCCGGCCCGCATCGATGCGGACCCGGTGCCCGGCGCGACCGGCGGAGAATCCGCGACCAATTTCGCCAATCTCACCGGTTTTCCCGATTTGATCGTTCCCGCCGGCTTCACCACCGGCGGCCTGCCGATCGGTATTTCCTTCTTCGGCCCCGCCTTCAGCGAGCCGAAATTACTCGGCCTCGGTTACTCCTTCGAGCAGGCGACCAAAGCGCGGCGGCTGCCCGTCCACACCCCCGCGCTGCCCGGCGAGAAGATCGGCACTTGAATCATCAGCGCACCGTCTTTGCGAACGCCGCGCAGGTCAGCGCCTCGAGCACCCTCAACTTGCGAGGCGAGCGCTCGGTGATCGGCAACGCCGAGTGCGATTCGCCGGGCGACGAGCCGGTATCGTTCAAGGCGGCGGCCCACGAACAGGCCACCAAACATCGCAAGCCCCCGCCGGCCTTCGGCCCGGTGGCCGGCAAGCCCTAAGTCCCTCGTTTCCAGGAGTCACCCAGCGTCATGTCCAAGTTTGCGAATATCCTCGGCGGCGCGTTGTTCGCGATGCTGCTCGCGCTCGCGATCGGCACGCCGACGCACGCGGCGCCCATGCCCGGCAAGTTCCATCTGCAAGAGGCGACCATCCAGGATATCCAGCAGTCGATCCAGTCGGGCTCGCTGACCAGCACCGACATCGTCACGCTGTACTTGAAACGCATCAAGGCCTACAACGGCACCTGCGTCAAGCAACCGCAGGGCATTCTGGGTCCCATCGAAACCATCCCGAACGCCGGCCAGATCAACGCGCTGTCGACCTTGAATCTGAGGCCCAAGACGCGCGCCAAGTGGGGCTTCGATGCCCGCAAGGCGCGCAGCATGACGGACTCCGTGGACAACAATCCCGACATGCCGGACGCGCTCGAAGTCGCCGCCGCCCAGGACGCCTACTTCAGGCAAAACGGCAAGCTGATCGGTCCGCTGCATGGTGTCGTCATGGCAATCAAGGACCAGTACGACACCGCCGACATGCGCACCACCTCGGGTGCGGATGCCTTCTACGCCAACGATCGGCCGCCGCGCGACGCGGTGTTCGTCAAGCGCCTGCGCGAGGCGGGTGCCATCATCATCGCCAAGTCCAATCTTGGCGAATACGCCTCCGCGATCCCGCGCAGTTCCTTCGGCGGCACCTTCTGCAATCCCTACGACACCGAACGGATTCCGCGCGGCTCCTCCTCCGGCTCGGGCTCGTCGGTCGGAGCCAATCTCGTGACCTGCGCCATTGCCGAGGAAACCGGCTCGTCGATTCGCGGGCCGGCCAGCGCGGCGAGCGCGGTCGGCATTTCCGGCACGGAAGAGCTGGTGCCGCGCACCGGCATGATCCAGGTGGGCATCAACACCCGGGTGGGGCCGATCTGCCGCACCGTCGAGGATGCCGCGAAAATTCTCGACGTCATCGCAGGCTACGATCCCTCCGACGAACTCACGGCCTTCGGCATCGGCCGCCGTCCGCCGCAGCCTTATCCCACCTTCGCTCATGCCACGCGTCTCGATGGCGTGCGCATCGGCGTGGTGCGCGAGTACATGAACAAGACGCTCTTCACCAAGGCCGACGAGCAGACCATCGACATCGTCAGCGCGGCGGTGGGGGACTTGCAGAAGCTGGGCGCGACGATCGTGGACCCGGGTCCGGAGGGCGATCTGTTCACCAACTGCTTCAAGAAATACGGCCCGGCCGATCAGAACATCCTCTTCACGAAGCAATTCCCCCAGTTGTTCCCCGTGGACGACAAGGGCAAGCCCAAGGGCGATGACATCGCCAAGCTGCTCGAGCTTGCGGCCGATCCGAGCAAGGTGCCCGACAAGGTCACCATCCGCGACTTCGGCCCGGCGCAAGCCGAAGGCGAGAGCAAGTACTGGCTGGACCGTTATCTGCAGGACCGCGGCGACGCCAATATCAAGACCAACGTGGACCTGATGACCAAGGCACGCTTCCACAACGATCCGAACTTCCCGGATCGCAAGAAGACACGGGAGACGACCGAGAAGGCCACGGAGTTCAACATGGCGCAGCGCATGCTGCGGCGCTTCTCGGTGCAGCAAATGGTGCTGGCCTGCATGGCGGAGCAGCACCTCGACGCGCTGGTCTACCCGACCAGCAATCTGGCGCCCACCAAGCTCGGAGCACCCACCGGACCGCCGGTCAACGGCCGCACCGGTGTGTGGAGTTTCCTCGGCCAGCAGGGTTTTCCGGTCATGACCGTGCCCGCGGGTTTCACCACTGAAACCTACGATCTGATCCGCGACCCCTCCGCACCGTTGACCGAATACCCCGAGGGCGCCGCGGGCAGTGGCGGCGGCGAACGCACCGTGGGCGACGATCACATTCGTCTGGTCGGACCCGTGGCCGCGACATTGCCGGTGGGCATGGACATCGTCGGCCGTCCCTTCGATGAGCCCTTGCTGCTCAAGATCGCCTCGGCATATACCGGAAGCACCCATCACCGCATGCCGCCCGCGGCTTTCGGTCCGGTCGCGGGCGAGCCATGATGCGCACCCCGTTGCTCGCGCGAGTCATGCTGGTGCCCGCCGTCGCCCTCGTGTTGCTCGGCACGGCTCGCCCGGCGGAGGCCGCCGTTCATGATTTGAAGGCCACGCCGACCACGGTCCATCGAGGCTTTTTCGATGCCTCCCTGCCGCCGGTGCTGACCATCGATTCGGGCGACATCGTGCGGCTCGAGACTTCGACAGGTAATCCAAGATATTTCGAGCACCTGGGTGTTCCCAAGGAGAAGATACCCAAGGAATTGTTCGCCGAATACGAAGGCGTCGACAACGACGGCCGCGGCGATCACACGCTCGATGGTCCGATCTATGTCACAGGTGCGGAGCCGGGGGACGCGATCGAGATCAAGATCCTGAAGGTTGCCGTGCGGCTGCCGATCGCGGCGATGAGCTTTCGTCCCACCCGGGGCGTGCTGCCGGACGAGTTCACCTATCAGAAAGATCGCGTCTTCTGGATCGACATGAAGCATCAGACGGTCGAATTCGCGCCCGGCGTCAAGGTACCGGTCAAGCCCTTCTGGGGCGTGATGGCGGTCGCTCCCGAAGCGAGCCGCGGTCGCGTGCCGAGCGGCCCTCCCGATATCTTCGGCGGCAATCTCGACAACCGCGATCTGGGCGCCGGCAGTTCGCTGTTTCTACCGGTGCAGACCAAGGGTGGTCTAGTCTCCATCGGCGACGGCCACGCCGTGCAAGGCGATGGTGAAGTGGGCCTGTCGGCGGTCGAGGGCTCGCTCAAGGGCGAAGTGCAGATTATTCTGCATAAAGGCATGAAACTGCATGGGCCGCGCGCCGAAACCCCGACCCATTACATGGCCATCGGCTTGAGCCCGGACCTCAATATCGCCGCGCACAATGCCACCAGCGATATGGTCAACTTTCTCGCCACGGAGAAAGGCCTGTCGCGCGACGACGCCTATATGCTCTGTAGCGCGGCCATGGATCTCATCATCTCCGAGGCGGTGGACGGCACCAAGGGCGTCCACGCGGTCATACCGAAAGCCATCTTCAGCAGCAAATAGCGGCGCCGGACGCGGGCGCCGCCGTTCCCCATTCACCGGAGCCGCATCATGCAGTATTCCCGTATCGCCGCCCTGTGCATCTGGACCCTGGCGTTCGCAGCGTCGGTGTCGAGCGCGGCCGCACCCGCCTACGATCACTATGTTCACCTGACCCCGGAGAATTCCGTCGTCGGCAATTTCCCGTCGCAGAAGGCGCCCATTCTCACCATCAAGTCCGGCGAGACAGTGCGCATCGATACCGGCGGCGGCAATCGCTGGCAGGACAAGGATCCGATGGAATGGATGAAGGAAAATCAGATCACCTTCACGCCCGCGCAGGCCGAGGCCGTCAAGGAAACCGAGCGCGTCCTCAAGGAGGCCAAACGCTATGCCGACATCGCCACGGGGCACCTGCTGGTCGGCCCGATCGCCGTCGAGGGTGCGATGCCGGGCGACACGCTGGAGATTCGGATAATTTCGGTCACGCCGCGCATTCCCTACGGCACGGTATCCGACCGTCCCGGGCGCGGCGGCATCCCCGATGATGTCAAGGAGCCCTTCTCGCAGATCGTGAGACTCGATCTGAAGCGCAATGTCGGCATCTATCAACCGGGTATCGAAGTGCCCTTGGGCCCTTTCATGGGGGTGATGGGTCTGCTGCCGCCCGACTCGGAGGGCCCGAACCGCAAGAGCGGCCCGCCGGGCACCTTCGGCGGCAATCTCGACTGCAAGGAGCTGGTCGCCGGCACCTCGCTGTTCCTGCCGGTGTACCACACCGGCGGCCTGTTCTTCACCGGCGACGCCCACGCCGGCCAAGGCGACGGCGAAGTTACCGTCAGTGCGATCGAGACCGCCAATACCGCCGTCCTGAAATTCATCGTGCATAAAGGCATGAAGCTCACCGCGCCGCGCGCCGAGAGCGCGACGCATTGGATGGCGTTCGGACTCGATCCCGATCTCAACAAGGCCATGCAGATGGCGATTCGCGAGACCAATGTCTACCTCAACGAGCTGCAAGGACTCGACTTCTCGCATGCCTTCACGCTCTCCAGCATCGGGGTCGACTTCCACGTGACCCAGGTGGTGGACGACACCAAGGGCATCCATTCGATGATCCCCAAGAAGATCTTCGTCAAGAACAAACCCGCGCCGTTCTGGTACGCACCCGCGCATTGATTCCCGGCACATCGGAGGACGCGCACGCGTCGCCCCGCCGCGAATCTCGTCGGCCGCCCGCGAGGCGCGTTGCCTACTGCCCTTTGGCCGCCACCGGCCCGAAGGCAGGCGGCGCGAATCGATAATGCGTCGCCGCTTCGTAGGCGGTACCCACCTTGATGAGCTTGCCCTCGTCTCCCTGCCCCGCGAAGAAGGTGATTGAAATCGGCATGGGATGCGCGAGCTTCGACTTGGGCGTGCCGGGCGCGAGCACCGAGACGTAGTTCGTCTTGTCCGCGTTCAGCGCGTATTGCGGCTCGTACACCACGTCGGTGACGCCGGCCGGCACGGCGATTCGGGGGATCTGCAGGAACGGCGTGATGCCGTCCAGACTGATGCTGCCGACATTGGGGCCCTGAATCTTCGGCGTGGGCACGGTGTTCTCCGGATGCACGAACGCGTCGATGTGATTCTCGCGCATGACCTTCATGAGCGCGAGCCGCGCGATGTAGCTGCGCGCGAGGTAGTCCGCCTTGCCGTCGCTCATGTGTCCTTTGAAGTTCACCCAGTTGATCGCGCCTGCGCGCGAGGCATCCTCGCGGAATTTGGCGTTCGCCACCCAGGCGGCCCAGTCGGTGATCCGTGTGTCACCGCGGGCCTTCAGGTACCGGTCGATATCGAAGCTGATGTCGCTGCAGTTATGGCAACGGGGCGCGGCAAAGGTCGCGAAGTTCGTGATGTCGACGGCGGTCGTGAGCGGTGCTTCGCGGCGGCTCAACTTCAAGAGATAGTCGTACGAGGTCACATCGTAGCCCGGCACGGCGAACGCGAGATCGCCATTGACGTTGCGCCGCGTAAAGATCTCGGGCATGAGCCGCGGCAGCAGCTCCGAGAACGCGTCGGCGAAGGTGTACTGCAGGTTCGCGATCTCGGGATCGTCCGGGTAGTCCGGGGTCACGGATTCGACCAGCTCGGCACCGAGTTGATCCCGCAGGACGGTTTTGATCTCCCTGTCGATTTGATCGCTGATGGCCTCATGGTTGAGCGTGCGCTTCACCATGTGTTCGCGCAGGATGGCGATGCGCATTCCCTTGAGCGGCTTGCCCGTGGCGTCGCCGACGGCAAAGCTGGCATATGGCTTGTCGGCCACCCAGCCCGCGGGCAGCGCCGCCGTGTAGAAATCGCGCGTGTCGTAATAATCGCCGTCGTCGTTCTTCAGAGCGTCGAGCACGCGGGCCGCATCGATGAGAGTGCGCGCATGGATGCCGGCGCGGTCGTTGACCCATTGATAGCCGATGCCGCCGCTGTCCGGAGTCAGCCCCTTGGTCGTCAGCAGCATCGCTATGCCGCTGCGGGAGGCCGGACCCTGGCATGAAGCGCCCGACTGCTCGCAAATACCCACCGTCACCAGGCTGGTGGACACCGCGACGCCGGAGCCGCTGCTCGAGCCGCGCGCTACCCGTTCCGTGTCGTACGGGTTGCAGGGTTGGCCGCCCCACGCGCCCATGCCCTGTCCTCCCGCTATCAAGTTGGTTCGAGGTTTCTCGGCGCCGCCCGGATCGCCCGGGCCGCCGTTGAACTCATGCGCCACGGATTTCGCGTAAATGATCGCGCCTTTGGCCCGCAGACGCGCCACCACCGTGGAATCCGACGGCGGCACGTCCATGGCAAAGTTGACGTCGTTGTTCGCCGTCGTGCGCATGTCCTTCGTGTCATACGGGTCCTTGAAGGATGCCACGACGCAATACATCGGCAACGCATCGAGGTCGGGGTTCGCGCCGTACCGCGCATCGAGCTCGGCGGCCCGCTCCAACGCATCCGGCTGCTGACGAAATTTCTCGCAGACCGCCGGCGCATCCCGCGGCAGCGGCGTGCCGGGCGGCGCGTCGAACCTCCCTTTGCAGGTCACCGAACGCTCGCCGCGGATATTGAGCGTTTCGAGCGCGTTCACCTGCCCGGCATTGGGGATTCCGACGCGCATTCCCATCTGCGCGAATACCCGGGGATCGGACACGGTGCGCTCCATGCGGCCGTAGTCGAGCGGCAAGCCGCGGTACTCGCTCAGATTCGGAAACAGGCTTGAGGCGTTGACGGTCTTGGTGGGAAACACCAGCGGCGAGCCGGCACGAATGTATCCCTTGACCGGTTTGACGGGAGCACCGTCGGCCGTGACGAGGCTGGTGCAGGCACCGTTGTACGCCTTGGCACGCGCGATGTAGGCCTGCACGATGCCCTTGCAGGTGGTCTCGCCGGACTTGATGGCGCGTTGCAAGGTTTCGATGGAAGCTTCTTCCACCTCGAACGCGCCGGCCGCCGCCGCGTAAGTCGATCCCAGGAGAAGGATGATCGGGACGGCAGCCAGATTGAGCAGTTTATTCACGATCGCCTCTGGCGCTGCCGCAGCGGAAGATAAAATAAATAGGTCGGACACCCCACCTGCATCAGACGGGCAACGACCCACCGTCCCCACCCTGCCCGCGCCGCCGCGACGCACGCCACCGCCCGGCGCGGCACATTATTTTTTGCATGCGGCTGGGGGGATATGACGTTGATCCGTCTAACCGCAGATGAACGTCGCCATCCAAAGTCGAACAGGGGCACGGGACATTATCGTTTATCAAGACCGGTACACATCGTAAGGCCATACACATGATTCGAAAACCCTACTCGTGCACGCGAGTCGTCATTTCCGTATTTGCCCTCTCGCTCGCGGTCCGCGTCGCCGGCGCCGCCACGTTGAACATCGAAACGGCGACCATCGCCGATATCGAGGGTGCCTACAAGACCGGCAATCTCACGGCCGAAAGATTGACCCAAGCGTATCTGGCCCGCATAGCCGCGTACGACAAGAAAGGACCGGCGATCAATGCCGTGATCACGTTGAATCCGAAGGCGCTCACCGAGGCGAAGAGCCTCGATGCCGAACGCAAAGCGGGCAAGATCCGCGGCCCGCTGCATGGCATACCCGTCGTGCTCAAGGACAACTACAACACCTCTGACCTGCCGACGACGGCCGGCTCGCAGATGCTGGAGGGATGGATTCCGCCGAACGATGCGTTCGTGGTCAAAAAGCTTCGGGACGCAGGAGTCATCATCCTCGCCAAAGTCAACTTGAGCGAGTTCGCCGGCAGCGGCGGCAGCGTCAGCGGCGCCGCCGATCCTGAGGTTCTGAAGAAAGGCGCAGTCCCCAACGGCTTCAGCTCGGCCGGCGGCCAGACCCACAATCCTCATGACCTGTCCCGCGGCCCATCGGGGTCGAGCGGCGGCACCGGCGCGGCCATTGCCGCGGACTTCGCACAGTTCGGCCTGGGCACCGACACCGGTGGGTCGGTGCGCGGACCCTCGTCGGCCAATGGCATCGTCGGCCTGAAGCCCACGGTCGGTCTGATGAGCCGCAACGGCATCGTACCGTTGGCATTATCGTTCGACACCGGCGGCCCGATGGCACGCAGCGTGTACGACGTCGCCGCGGCCCTCGGCGTCATGGCCGGCCTCGACGCCGGCGACTCGGCCACGCTCAAGAGCACCGGTCATTCGCATTCCGATTACACCCAGTATCTCAAAGCCGGCAGCCTGAAGGGAGCCCGGATCGGCATCGCGCGCGACTTCATGGGCAAGGATGCGGGGACCGACGCGGTGGTCGAAAGCGCCATCGCCACCCTCGAGAAGCTGGGCGCGGTGGTCGTCGACCCCATCCAGTATCCGCAGTACCTGCTCGCAGCCAAGCAGCCCATCTACAACGAACTGGTCAGTTCCGAATTCAAGGCGCAGATCACCGATTACCTCAAGACCACCGGCCCCCGCTACCCGAAGAGCTTCGATGAGCTCGTCGCTCTCGCCAACAACCCGAAGACCGGCTACCGCAGTCCGGAGAAAGCGTATTCCTTGAAATATACCGCGGGACTGGCAATGGACCTGAACGATCCGGTTTACCTGGCGTTGAAAAACGAGCAGCTGGCGGCGGTTCGCGCCGGTATCACCGCGCTGTTCACCAAGTACAAGCTGGACGCCATCGTCTATCCGACCTCGCCCCGTCCCGCGACTCCGATCGTCCCGCCGAAGCCGCCCGCCCCGGGGGCCGGCGGCGATTCGGCCACGAGCTTCGCCAACGAAACGGGATGTCCCGATCTGATCGTTCCCGCGGGCATGACGAAGGAAGGCTTGCCGGTCACCATATCGTTCTTCGGCCCGCAATGGAGCGAAGCCAAACTGCTCGGCTATGGCTACGATTTCGAACAGGCGACCAAGGCCATCGTGCTGCCGAAGAACACGCCGGCGTTGCCCAGCGACACGATCGAGTACTGAGTTCCCATATGAGCCGGAGGGGACCATCCCATTCAAGGCGTCCATCGACGATGATCGCCGCGTCGCGGACTCGAAGGATGCGTGGGGGCCCGGACGTTGCACGGATGCCGGTCAGCCGGCGCGAGTTTTTGGGCACTGCGGTGGGCGCCGCCGCCCTCGCCGGCTTGGGCTCGCAGGCCCTTGCCGCCCCTTTCTCGGGCGACCTCGTGTGGAAGACCGCGGGCCAAATCGCGCAGATGATTCGCGACAAGCAGACGACGTCGGTTGAGGTGGTCAAGGCATGCTATGCGCGCATCGAGGAGGTCAATCCGAAGATCAACGCCGTGGTCGCAATCTGCCGCGAACGCGCCCTGGCCGAAGCGCAGCTCGCCGACGAGGCGCTTGCCGCGGGTAGGATTTTAGGCCCGCTGCATGGCGTGCCTTTCACGGTCAAGGACTCCTTCGACACCGAAGGGGTGGTGAGCACCGGCGGTACTCTCGGCCGCAAGGGCTATGTTCCCGGCAGGCACGCCACCGTGGTGGCGCGCGTGCGCAAGGCCGGCGCCATCCTGCTCGGCAAGACCAACACGCCTGAATTTACCTTGGGCGGCGGTGCCCGCGAGACCTACAACCTGCTGTTCGGCCAAACCTACAATCCCTACAACACGGCCTACCTCTGTTCCGGCTCGTCGGGCGGCGCCGGCGCCGGGTACGGCGGCATGACCAGCGAGTACAACACCACGGGCTGGCCGGCCGGTGTGGTGCGTGCCGGCACTTCCAAGGATGAACCAGGCCTGCCGCTCGGCATCATGGCGGTCGCCCAGCCCTGGCGCGACGACGTGGTCTTGGCCGCGCTCAGCTTCATCGAGGGCAAGACCGGCGGCTGGCAGAAACCTCCGATATAACCCGTCCTCAACCGGATAGCCCATTCAATGAATCTTACCCGACGCCAATTCACCGCGATGACCGCCGCCGCCGCCGCGGTCGCCCTCGCGAACCGCAGCAATCCCAGGCCGGCGCCCGGGGCAGTCTTCGATGATCTGACCAGCATGACGCTGACGGAAGCGGCGGCCAGCATTCGCTCCGGGGCGGTGACCTCGGTGCAGTTGACCGAAGCCTGTCTGGCGCGGGTCGAGACGTATTCGTCCAAACTCGACGCCTTCATCACGGTCGCCAGGGAAAGCGCGCTCGCCGCCGCGCGCCAACTCGACGCCGAACAGAAAGCCGGCAAACTGCGGGGCCCCTTGCACGGGATCCCGCTCGCCATCAAGGACAACATCGATACCGCGCAGCTGCGTACCACCGGCGGCAGCGCTCTGTTCGAAGACCGCGTGCCGACCGAAGACGCACCGGTGGTCGCCCGCCTCAAGGCGGCGGGCGCCATCGTGCTCGGCAAGACCAATCTTCAGGAATTCGCCATGGGCGGAGGCGAGACCTCGTACTGGGGTCCGGCGCGCAATCCCTGGGCGCTCGATCACAACACGGGCGGTTCGTCCTCGGGTTCGGGCGCGGCCATCGCCGCGTTCATGGCCTACGGTGCGCTCGGCACCGACACCGGCGGCTCGGTGCGCATGCCCTCCTCGTATTGCGGCATCGTCGGCATCAAGGCCACCTACGGTCTCGTGCCGATTCGCGGCATCATTCCGCTGGTCGTGTCGCTCGATCACTGCGGCCCCATGACGCGCACGGTCGCGGATACGGCGCTGATGCTCGGCGTCATGGCGGGCTACGACAAGCTCGACATCACCAGCGTCGAGCATCCCAAGGAAGACTATGTCTCCCAGCTCGGACAATCCGTGAAGGGATTTCGGTTGGGCATGCCGGCCGGCTATTTCGACGACTTGGATCCCGAAGTGGCGAAGACGACGGGCGATGCCATCGCCTTCCTGGGGACGCTTGCCGCCGGCGTCAAGGACTGCTCCCTGCCGTCCGTCACCTCGATGGGCAGCCTCGGCACGCTCGGCGAGACGTTGGCGTGGCACGAGGAATACTTCAAGAATTCCCCGGGCAAGTACATGCTGCCGGAACGGCGCCGTCTCGAAACGACGATGGCGGCCGGCGCCAAGGCCACCGACTACATCCGCGCCAAATGGGAACTCGAGACGCTGCGCCGGACCATCGACGATTCGTTCAATGACTTCGATCTCGTGGTCATGCCGACGCAGCGCATACTGCCGCCGCTGCTCGACGAGCTGGTCAAGCGTGCACACGACCCCAAGCCCATGGATCCCCGGGTCACGTCCAACACGGCGCCATTCGACATCTTCGGCCTGCCGGCGGTATCCATCCCCTGCGGTTTCAGCAAGAGCGGTCTGCCCATCGGACTCATGATCGCCGGCCCGCATTTTTCGGAGGGAAAGGTGCTTGCACTCGCGCAGGCTTACGAGCGGGCGACGCAGTGGCACACGCGTAAGCCGCCCTTGACGCCGGCCACTCCGAAGCCAGCCGTCGTCACGGGCTAATCGCATGGCGAGCGACTCTGACACCCTCCCATCGTTGGTGAATCCACGAGTGCGCCAGCGAATGGAATTTGCGCAAATCGCCGACGCTGCCCGGCTCTCTCCCGTCCTCCGACCAGGATCTCACTCATGAAAGCCCCAGTTCAAATGTCTTCGCAACCCGTGAATGGGCAACCGATGAAGGGCGTGGAGGCCGGCGTGCGCAGCGCAGTCAGTCGACGCGAATTCCTCGGAACCACTGCGGTCGCCGGCGCCGCGGCGATCCTCGGCGGAATCGACCGGCGGGTCTTTGCCGCCGTTCCGGTGAGCGAATTGCTGTCGAAGAATGCCGGCCAAGTTGCGCAGATGATTCGCGACAAACAGGTCACCGCCGTCGAGGTGGTCCAGGCCTGTTACGCACGCATCGACGAGGTCAATCCAAAGCTCAACGCCGTGGTTGCCGTGTGCCGCGAACGCGCGCTCGCCGAGGCGCAGCTGGCCGATGAAGCGCTGGCCGCCGGCAAGGTATTGGGTCCATTGCACGGCGTGCCCTTTACCATCAAGGATTCCTTCGACACCGAAGGCGTGGTGAGTACGGGCGGCACCCTGGGCCGCGTCGGCTATGTTCCGGGCCGGGACGCGACCGTGGTCGCACGCGTACGCAAAGCGGGCGGTATTCTTCTCGGAAAGACCAATACGCCGGAGTTCACCCTGGGCGGCGGCGCGCGCGGCACGTACAATCTCGTCTATGGCCAGACTCACAACGCCTACGACACCGTCTACACGCCGTTAGGTTCCTCGGGCGGCGCGGGCGCCATCGTCGCAGCCGGCGGATCCTACTTCGACATCGGCTCCGACTACGGCGGCTCGATTCGTCTGCCCGCCCACGTCGAGGGTCTCGCCGGCATCAAGCCCACCTACGGCCGCAGCCCGCGCACCGGCCATATCGTCGGCTACGGCGGGCCGTTCGATAATTTCCAGGAAACGGGTCCTCTGACGCGCAGCGTCGATGACCTGTACTTGATTTTGTCCATCATCTGCGGCCCCGACAATTGGGACGCGGCCATGGCACCCGTTCCGCTCGGCGATCCGAAACGAGTCGATCTGAAAAAACTCCGCGTCGCCTGGTACACGAATACCGGCACCGTGGAGGCTTCATCGGAGATGAAGGCGATGGTGAAGCAATGCGTCGGCTACTTCTCCTCGCTCGGCTGCACGGTCAAAGCCGATGCACCGCCCAAGCTCAAGGAGCTGGGTGACGTGCGCCAGGAGTTCGAGGGTGCCGACGACCGCGATCACATTCGTCGCCTGCTCGAGAAGCACCATACCGTGCAGGCGTCCCCCGGCCTGCGCACCGACGGCAAGCTGCTGCCCAGTGCGGATTTCACCCGGCTGTGCGAGGAGATGGATGCCATCAAGAGCGAGCAACTGGCTTGGTTCGAGAACTACGATCTCATCATCTGCCCGGTGATGGCGAAATCGCCGGAAAAAATCCCGGTCGAATTCGCGCGCACGCCGGCTGCCGCCGCGGCGCTCGGCTCCTTCTGCGGCGAATACAACACGACGGGCTGGCCGGCCGGCGTGGTTCGCGCGGCGACGTCCAAGGATTCCCCCGGCCTGCCGCTCGATATTCACGTCATTGCTCAGCCCTGGCGGGACGATGTCGTCCTGGCCGCCCTCGGTTATATCGAGAGCAAGACCGGCGGCTGGAAAATGCCTTCGATCTGATCACACATGAAATCCTGGAGCTTCAAATGAAATCCGCACTTCAAAAGCTTGCTCTCGATAGCGGCCGCCGCGACTTCCTGAGCGGCCGCAACCTGCTTGCCGCCGCCGCGGCGACCTCACTTAGCAACATCGCGGCACGCGGCGCCTCCACCGATAGCACCGACGAGCTGATTTTCATGTCGGCCACCAAGCTCGCCCAGCAGATCCGGGCGAAGAAGATCTCGGCGGTGGCGGCGGTCGAGGCCTTCATCGCCCGACAACTGGCGGTGAACGATGAAATGAACGCCGTGGTCATGAATTGCTACGCGCGGGCCCGCAAAGAGGCCAGGGAGCTCGACGCAAAAGCCGCGCGGGGCGAATGGGCGGGTCCCCTGCACGGGCTGCCGATGACCATCAAGGATTCGCTCAACACCGAGGGCGTCATCTCCACCGGCGCGACCTACGGTCGGCAGCAGTACGTTCCCAAGGAGGACGCCACCGTGGTGGCCCGCGTGCGTAAGGCCGGCGCCATTCTGCTCGGCAAGACCAACACGCCCGAATTCACCTTGGGCGGCCTCGCCGGCATCAATGCCGCCAGCAACCTACTCTACGGCTCCTCTCACAACCCGTACGACCTCACCCGCTCGACCTCCGGTTCCTCCGGCGGCGCCGGCGCCATCGTGGCGGCCGGCGCCGCCGCCTTCGACATCGGTTCGGACTGGGGCGGCTCGATCCGCGGTCCCGCACACAACAACGGCATCGCCGGCATCAAGCCCACCAGCGTGCGCGTGCCGCGCACCGGCCACATCGTCGACTACGGCGGCATCTTCGATCTGTGGCAGCAGATCGGGCCGCTGTGCCGGCGCGTCGAGGATCTGAATTTGATAACGCCCATCATCTCAGGGCCCGACTTTCACGACGCCTCTTGCGCGCCCGTACCTTGGGCCGACCCCAACGCCGTCGATCTGAAAAAATTGCGGGTCGCCTTCTTTCCCACCAATGGTGTGATGGAAACCGACGAAGATACGAAAAAGACCGTCGCTCAAGCAGCCAAGTGGCTGGAGGGTGCGACGGCCAGCGTCAAAGAGGATCTGCCGAAGTCCATCCTCGAGCAGCTCTACGACGCGCGCACCAAAATCACCAACGGCGATGCCTGGGCTTTCTACAAGCGCATGGCGGATAAATGGGGCACAAAGAATTTCTCGCCTGCCGTCACTGAACGCATGAAGACCTTGCAGCCGATGTCGACCGGCGATCTGGTCCAGGCCTGGTCCCAGGCCGACGATGCCAAGAGCCGCATGCTCGGTTGGATGACGTCCTACGACGTGCTGCTCTGCCCCGTTGCGGGACATCCCGCTGAAATCATCGACCGGCCGCCCGGCAGCGCGCCCGCGCCGGGCACCATGACCTGGAGCTATACCGGTGCGTTCAACAGCACCGGCTGGCCCGTGGTCGTGGTCCGCTGCGGCAGTTCGGCCGACGGCAAGCTGCCCATCGGCATTCAGGTCGTTGCCGCTCCGTGGCGCGAGGACATCTGTCTCGCCGTTGCAAGCTACCTCGAGAGCAAGAGCGGCGGCTGGAAGAAGCCCCCGCTCTAAAGGCCACGCAGTCAATTTCCAGGTTCCACGTTTCTCTCTTCGACTCCGGGACATACACCTTATGAACGACAATCATTCCGACGCCCGCCGCGAGTTCCTCATCCAGGCGGGTGTCGCCACCGCCGTTGCCGTGGCCGCGACGAAGGGTATCGGTCTTGCCGACGCGGCGGCGCCCGCGCCGGCGGCATCCTATTTGACGTCCAAGGACACCACCACCGATCCCTTGTACGTCTCGGCCACGAAGATGGCGCAAATGATCCGCGAGAAGCAGATCACCGCGGTCGACGCAGTCAAGGCCTGCTATGCACGCATCGATCAGGTGAATCCCAGCATCAATGCGGTGGTCGCCTTCTGCCGCGATCGCGCGCTGGCGGAGGCCAAGCTCGCCGACGAGGCGCTGGCGGCGGGCAAGATCCTGGGCCCGCTGCATGGCGTACCGTTTACCATCAAGGATTCCTTCGACACCGAAGGAGTGGTGAGCACCGGCGGCACGCTCGGGCGAAAGGATTTCATACCGGGCAAGGATGCGACCATCGTCGCCCGAGTCCGTAAGGCGGGCGGCATTCTCCTCGGCAAGACCAACACGCCCGAATTCACCTTGGGCGGCGGCGCGCGCGGGACCTACAATCTGGTGTATGGGCAGACGTACAATCCTTACAAGGCGAAATACAACCCTTCGGGTTCATCGGGCGGCGCCGGCGCCATCGTCGCGGCGGGCGGAGCTTATTTCGACCTGGGCTCGGACTATGGCGGCTCGATTCGCGGACCCGCCTTTGCCAACGGCATCACCGGCATCAAACCCACCTACGGCCGTTCACCGCGCACCGGTCACATCGTGGGCTACGGCGGTGCTTTCGATAATTTCCAGGAAACGGGCCCGCTCGCGCGCCGCGTCGAGGATCTCTACCTGCTGCTCGGCATCATCGGCGGCCCTGACGCCGCCGACGGCGCCATGGCACCGGTGCTGCTCGGCGATCCCGGCAAGGTCGATCTGAAGAAACTGCGCATCGCCTATTACACGACGGACGGTTTCAACCCCGTCAACGATCCCACACCGCAGATCCAGGATCTCATCAAGCAGTCGGTGGGCTATTTTTCCAGCCTCGGCGCGAAGACCACCATGGATCGTCCGCCGCACATCAAGGAACTGGCCGAGACGCGCATGAAATACAGCAATGCCGACGGCGGCGACCATATGCGCGTCTTGCTCAAGAAGCACGGCACCCTCCAGGCATCGCCGGGTTTGAACGAAGGCGACGGCGTCGAATTGCCGAGCGCGGATTTCACGCGTCTGTTGGAAGAAATGGATGCGATGAAGAGCGAACAGCTCGCCTGGTTGGCGCAATACGATCTCATCGTCTGTCCGGCCGCGAAGGAGCCCGCGCAGGTGGTGCCGCCGGAATTCAAGCGTGAACCCGGTGCCGGCGGCGGCGGGTACACCAGCGAATACAACACCACGGGCTGGCCGGGCGGCGTGGTGCGCATGGGTGCCTCGCCGGACGGCCTGCCGATCGGCGTGCAGGTGGTCGGACAGCCCTGGCGCGATGATGTGGTGATCGCGGCGCTCAGCTTTCTCGAGAGCAAGAGCGGCGGTTGGCAGAAGCCGCCGATTTGAAGACTCGATGCTGCGATACCTTTTTAATTACACGACGACTTGGGAAGGACAATGAAATCCATACTCGAACAACTCGGTGAGGGCGGCAGCCGCCGCGATTTCCTGCGGGGTCGCGTGTCGCTTTCCGCCGCCACGGCGGCAACGGCAGTGTCGGCGGCGCTCGCGGCGGCGCGTGCCGCGGCTGCCTCCACCGATACCACCGACGAGCTGATCTTCATGTCGGCCACCAAGCTCGCCCAGCAGATCCGGGCGAAAAAGATCTCGGCCGTCGAAGCCGTCGAGGCCTTCATCGCGCGTCAACTCGACATCAACGACGAGATGAACGCCGTGGTCATGAATTGTTATGCGCGGGCCCGCAAGGAGGCAAAAGCGCTCGACGACAAGGCCGCGCGCGGTGAATGGGTGGGTGCTCTGCACGGCGTGCCCATGACCATCAAGGATTCGCTCGACGCCGAGGGCGTCATCTCCACCGGGGCGACTTACGGCCGGCAGCAATACATACCGACCAAGGACGCGACCGTGGTGGCGCGCGTGCGCAAGGCCGGCGCCATCCTGCTCGGCAAGACCAACACGCCCGAGTTTACCTTGGGCGGCCTCGCCGGCATCAGCACGGCGAGCAACCTCCTCTACGGCTCCTCGCACAACCCGTATGACCTCACCCGTTCGACCTCCGGCTCCTCCGGCGGCGCCGGCGCCATCGTCGCGGCCGGCGGCGCGGCCTTCGACATCGGCTCGGACTGGGGCGGCTCGATCCGCGGTCCGGCACACAACAACGGCATCGCCGGCATCAAGCCCACCAGCGTACGGGTGCCGCGCACCGGCCACATCGTCGACTACGGCGGCATCTTCGATCTGTGGCAGCAGCTGGGTCCGCTGTGCCGCCGCGTCGAGGACCTGAATTTGATTACCCCCATCATCTCGGGGCCGGACTTTCACGATGCTTCCTGCGCCCCCGTGCCCTGGGCCGATCCCAACGCCGTCGATCTGAAGAAGCTCAAGGTGGCGTTCATCACCGACAACGGCGCGGTGGGCCGCAACGCCACCGACGACGACACCAAGAAAACCGTGCGCGACGCGGCCAAGTGGCTGGAAGGCGCCGTGCTCGGCGTCAAGGAGGATGCGCCGCAGAGCATTCTCGAGGATCTGGCCGACGCCCGCGGCAAACTCTCGCGCGGCGACGGCGGTGCGTTCTACGAGCGGCTCGCCAAGCGCTGGGGCACGCAGAACATTTCTCCGCAGCGCAAGGCCGCCATCGCCGCCGCCAAGCCATTGACGTCCGCGGAGATGGTCGAGGCCTGGGAGAAGCAGGATCTATGCAAGGCGCGCATGCTCAACTGGATGAAATCCTACGATGTGTTCCTGTGCCCGGTCGCCAACAAGCCGGCCACGGTCATCGATCAGGAGCCGCGTCCGGGGGCTGAGGCAGGCAGCGGTGGTCCGGGTTCCGGCTGGCCCTATACCGGGGTGTTCAATTGCACGGGTTGGCCGGTGGTCGTGGTCCGTTGTGGCAGCTCGGCCGACGGCAAGCTGCCCATCGGCGTTCAAGTGGTCGCGGCGCCGTGGCGCGAGGACATCTGCATCGCGGTCGCGAGTTACCTGGAGGCCAGAAGCGGTGGATGGAAGAGACCGGCGATCTGAAGGCGCGCCCGCTGCCGGTCCAAAAGCGCCCCTGCCGGGGTAAGCCCTGCTACAGTAAACCCATGGTCGACTTCGGAACGACGCCGCAGGAGTTTCACCGCGACCTGCTCGAGAAGACGTGCTACCTGCACAAGGCCGCCCAGCAGGACCATCCGTTCACGTGGTCCGGGATCGATGCGCTGGTCCATCAAATCGAGCCCGTCGAGCCGTTCTTCCAGCTTTTTGGCGAGGGCCCCGTGCCCTCCGACGCCTACACTCAAGAAGTAGCGATGAGCGGGCTGCGGCGACGGCGGCTGGTCAAGGACCGGTTCACGCGGTTGATGACGGGCGGCGCAACCCTCGTCATCAATCGCATGGAAATGTTTTCGCTGGAAGCCCGCCGCCTCTGCGATGAGGTCGAGCGCTTCGCCGGTTATCAAACGACCGCCAACGGCTATATCACGTTCGGCGGTACGGGCACCTTCGGCAAGCACTGGGATACCCACGATGTCTTCGCCTTCCAGCTCATCGGCAAGAAGCGCTGGAACGTCTTTCCGGCGACGTTTCCCCATCCCCTGGTCGGCCACACGAATGCGCAGATCCCCCATCAGTGCCCGGTGACGCCGATACTCGACTGCACGCTGGAAACGGGCGACCTGCTCTACATACCCCGCGGGTGGTGGCACCAGACAACGCCCCTCGACGAACCAAGCTTCCATTTGTCGGTCGGGTTGTTCGTTCCCACGCTCATCGACTATGCCCTGTGGGTGTGCAGCCGGCTGTTGCCGCAGACCCCTCTGGCGCGCAAGGGCCTGCTGGGACCCGAGAGCATGCATGATCTGGCGGCGGCAATGCAGGCTGCAAAGAGTGCCGCCCTGAACCCCGCTCACGTCGCCGAGTTCCTGAAGATGCTGACCGACCAGCGGCGTCAGGCCGCCGCGACCGAGACGCAGCTCTTCTCAGGCCTGGCGGCGCGGGCTGCTTCCTCCGCGCCCCGCTGACCGCCCGCAGATCCCCGACCCTTTCGAGCATCACCGGCTGCGCTGCCTCGATCTCGCCGGTTACCAGGTAGGGTGGGTTCGGGGTTGCTCGTCATTTCGCTTCAGATGGCTTGTGCGCACCACGAGCCGCGTGCACGCGCGTACGTGAATCGCAATCGCATCGAACAGAGGACACACGCGGACGATTGGCCGTGGGAGGGGCGGAGTGTACGCGATGCTCTTGATTCACCCCGAGCCCTCACATCACCGATTGCAGAGAAACCACAGAATGATGGAAGACGTTGTTCACCCGACACGCGAACCGAGTCGGGCACTGATATCGCGCCGCACAAAACTCATCCTTGCGGTGGCGGCACTGGCTGCCATCATCGCCGCGGTCTGGTTCATGCGGTCCTCCCACGAGGCCGCTCCGAAGGGCCGGGGCGGCGCTCGCGGCGGCATGCCGGTGGTCGCCGCAACCGCCGTCAAGGGCGAGGTCAAGGTGACCTACGACGCGCTGGGGTCGGTCACGCCGCTGGCGAATATCACCGTGAAATCCCAGGTCAACGGTCAGTTGATGCGCATCGGCTACCAAGAGGGTCAGATCGTTCACAAGGACGACTTCCTGGCGCAAATCGATCCCCGACCGTACGAGGCAACGCTCAAACAGGCGGAAGGCAATCAGGCGCGCGACCAGGCGCTGCTCGAGGCCGCGCGGGTCGACCTCAAGCGCTACGAGACACTGGTGGCGCAGGATTCGATTGCGCAGCAGCAATTCGATACGCAAAGAGCGCTGGTGCATCAGTACGAGGGAACGGTCAAGACCGACGAGGGGGTGGTGGACATCGCGAAGGTCAACCTTCTGTATACGCATATCACGGCGCCGGTCACGGGCCGCGTCGGCCTGCGCCTGGTCGATCCGGGCAACTATGTTCAAACCAGCGACGCCTCCGGCGTCGTGACCATTGCCCAGACCGATCCGATCTCAGTCATCTTTTCGGTTCCGGAAGACAATGTGCCGCAGATCATGGCGCGCATGCAGTCGGGCGCCTCGCTCGAGGTCATTGCCTACGACCGCAGCGGCACCACCCAGCTCGCCACGGGCAAGGTGTCGACCATCGACAACCAGATCGACGTGACCACCGGCACCGTGAAACTGCGCGCGCTGTTCGACAACAAGGAGTTCAAGCTATACCCGAACCAGTTCGTCAACGCCCGTCTGCTCATCGACACCCTGCACGACGCCATCGTCATTCCGGGCTCCGCCGTGCTGCGCGGCGCCCCCGGCACCTACGTATACGTGGTCAAGCCGGACAACACCGTCAGCGTACGGCCGGTCACGCTCGGGCCCGCGCAGGGCGAGCGTCAGGCCGTGTTGACGGGACTCCAAGCCGGCGACTCCGTGGTGGTGGACGGCTCCGACAAGCTGCGCGAGGGAGCGAAAGTCACCCTGCCCGGTGCCGATGACGCCGCCGGGGGCAAGGGCGCGGGCGGTACCGGCAAGCACGGGAAGTCCGGCGACAAGGACACGCCGGAGGGCAGCGGAAAACATCGCAAGAAGGCCGGCGATGCCTAGCGGCATGACTAGCCCGGGGCGACGATGAATCCTTCCAAGCCATTTATTCTGCGGCCGGTGGCGACCTCGCTGTTGATGGTGGCCATCATGCTGGTCGGCACCGTGGCGTTCCGCTTTCTGCCCATTTCCGCCCTGCCGCAGGTGGATTACCCCACCATTCAGGTGCAAACCTTCTATCCGGGGGCAAGTCCCGAGGTGATGACCTCCTCGGTAACGGCACCCTTGGAACGGCAACTCGGCCAGATGCCGGGTCTCCTGCAAATGTCGTCCATCAGTTCCGGCGGCGCCTCGGTAATCACCCTGCGCTTTACCCTGGTGCTGAGCCTCGACGTCGCGGAACAAGAAGTGCAAGCGGCCATCAACGCCGCCAGTAACTTATTGCCCGCCGATCTGCCGACGCCGCCGATTTACGCCAAGGTCAATCCGGCGGACGCGCCCATCGTGACGCTGGCCGTCACCTCAAAAACGCTGCCGCTCACCCAGATCGAGGATCTTTCCGACAACCGTCTGGCGCAGAAGATTTCCCAGCTCGCCGGCGTCGGCCTCGTCAGCATCAGCGGCGGCCAGCGGCCGGCCGTGCGGGTGAAGGCCGATCCCGTCAAGTTGGCCGCGTACGGCCTCAACATCGATGATCTGCGTACCACCATCGCAAACGCCAACGTCAACACGCCCAAGGGAAATTTCGACGGCGCGACGCGCTCCTACAGCATCAACGCCAACGACCAGCTGAAATCCGCGGCGGAATACAAAGACCTGCTGGTGGCCTACAAGAACGGCGCACCGGTGCGGCTCGCCGACGTCGCCGACATTGTCGACAGTTCGGAGAACACCAAACTCGGCGCCTGGACCAATCGGACCCCGGCCGTCATCGTCAACGTCCAGCGCCAACCGGGCGCCAATGTCATCGCGGTGGTGGACAGCATCAAGGAGTTGCTGCCGGCGCTGCGGGCGGCCATGCCCGCCGCGGTGGATGTGGAGATTCTCACCGACCGTACCGTCACCATCCGCGCCTCGGTGGCGGACGTCGAATTCGAATTGATGCTCGCGGTCGTGCTGGTGGTGTTGGTCATATTCGTCTTCCTGCGCAACATCCCGGCGACCATCATCCCGAGCCTGTCCGTGCCCTTGTCTCTGGTGGGCACCTTCGGCGTCATGTACATGGCCGGCTACAGCCTCAACAACCTGTCGTTGATGGCGCTCACCATCGCCACCGGCTTCGTGGTCGACGACGCCATCGTCATGATCGAGAACATTTCCCGCTACGTCGAAGCCGGCGAGCCGCCGCTGCAGGCCGCGCTCAAGGGTGCGGAGCAGATCGGGTTCACCATCGTGTCGCTCACCGTTTCGCTGATCGCGGTTCTGATACCGCTGCTGTTCATGGGCGATGTGGTGGGCCGCCTGTTCCGCGAGTTTGCGATCACGCTCGCCGTCACCATCCTGATTTCCGCGGTGGTGTCGCTGACCCTCGTACCGATGATGTGCGCCAAGCTGCTGCGTCATCACACGCCCTCCGAGCACGGTGCGATGGCGGCGACGCAGCGTTGGTTCGACCGCGTGATCGAAGGCTACGGCCGCGCGCTGACGTGGGTGTTGGATCACCAGAAAGCCACCCTGCTGGTCGCCGTCGGCACGCTGTTCGCCGCCGCCGCGCTGTATGTGTTCATACCCAAGGGATTCTTTCCGCAGCAGGACACCGGCCTGATCCAAGGCATCTCCGAAGCTCCGCAAAGCGTCTCGTATGCCGAAATGGCCGGCCGCCAGCAGGCGCTCGCGGATACCGTGCTCAATGACCCGGACGTGGTGAGCCTTTCCTCTTTCATCGGAGTCGACGGCATCAACAGCACGCTCAACAGCGGCCGCTTCCTCATCAACCTGAAGCCGAAGGACGAGCGTAAATCGAGCGCGGGCGAAATCGTCAGACGCCTGCAAGAAGCCACTTCGAAGGTGCCCGGTGTATCGCTCTATATGCAGCCGGTGCAAGACCTTTCCATCGATACCACGGTCAGCCGCACCCAGTACCAATTCGTGGTGCGCACGGCGAATCCGGATGAACTCTCCGTCTGGGTGCCGAAAATCGTCGACAAGCTGAAGACGCTGCCGCAGTTCGACGATGTGGCCACCGATCTCGCCGCGAACGGCCTGGCGGCGTATTTGACCGTCGACCGCGGCACCGCTGCGCGCTTCGGCGTCACCATGGCGACCATCGACAATGCCCTGTACGACGCCTTCGGCCAGCGCATCATCTCGACCATCTTCACGCAGACCAGTCAGTATCGCGTGATCCTGCAGGCGGGTTCCGCGACGCCGGATTCGCTCGACTCGCTGCACAATATCTACCTGCCGTCGGCCGGCGGCGGCCAGGTGCCGATACTGGCGATCGCGACTCTCTCGGAGCGCCAGGCGCCGCTGCAGATCGGCCATCTGGGCCAATTTCCCGCGGCGACGATTTCCTTCAACCTGGCGCGCAATGCGGCGCTCGGCGACGCCGTCCAGGCGGTTACCCAGGCCGAGCGCGACATCGGGCTGCCGGTGAGCGTGCTCACCAGCTTCCAAGGTGCGGCGCTCGCCTTCCAGGCATCACTGTCGAATGAGCTGTTTCTCATCCTCGCCGCCGTCGTGACCATGTACATCGTGCTCGGCGTGCTCTACGAAAGCTATATCCATCCGATCACCATACTCTCGACTCTGCCGTCGGCCGGCATCGGTGCCCTGCTGGCCTTGATCATCGCGGGCGAAGATCTCGGCATCATCGGCGTCATCGGCATCGTGCTCTTGATCGGCATCGTGAAAAAGAACGCCATCATGATGATCGATTTCGCGCTCGATGCGGAACGGGACGAGGGCAAGTCGCCGCGCGACGCCATCTACCAAGCCTGCCTGCTGCGCTTCCGCCCCATCATGATGACCACCATGGCCGCGCTGCTCGGCGCCGTGCCGCTGATGGTGGGCACGGGCACGGGCTCCGAGCTGCGGCATCCGCTCGGCGTCAGCATTGTCGGCGGCCTGATCGTGAGCCAGGTTCTGACCTTGTTCACCACTCCCGTCATTTATCTGGCCTTCGACCGGCTGGCGCGGCGCCTGCGCGGCCGGGGAACCGTTCCGGTATCCGCCGAGGGCGCGGTCTGATGGACATATCGGGTCCGTTCATACGCAGACCCGTGGCGACCTCACTGCTGACCGCCGGCGTCGCGCTGGCCGGCGTGATGTCGTTTTTCCTGCTGCCCATCGCGCCGCTGCCGCAGATCGACTTCCCCACCATCCAGATCTCGGCCAACGTGCCCGGTGCCAGCCCGGAAACCATGGCCTCATCGGTCGCGACGCCGCTGGAGCGCCATCTGGGGCAGATCGCCGATGTCGAAGAGATGACCTCGACCAGCACCCTGGGCTCGAGCAGGGTCACCCTGCAATTCGGCCTCAACCGCAATATCGACGGCGCCGCGCGCGATGTGCTGGCGGCGATCGATGCCGCACGCGCCGACCTGCCCCCCAGCCTCAAGAGCAACCCGACCTATAACAAGGCCAATCCGGCCGACTTTCCGATCCTCGGCTTCGCCCTGACGTCGGCCACCCTCACTCCGGGCCAGTTGTACGACTCCGCTGCGTCGGTGCTGCAGCAGTCGCTATCCCAGGTCGAGGGCATAGGCCAGGTGAGCATCGCGGGCAGCTCGTTGCCGGCGGTGCGGGTCGAACTCAACCCGAACGCCTTGTTCAAGTACGGCATCGGCCTCGAAGATGTGCGTGCAGCCCTCGCGGCCGCCAATGCCAATAGCCCCAAGGGCGACATCGAGGCGGGCCGACGTCATTTTCAGGTGTACACCAACGATCAGGCCACCCACGCCGATCAGTACCGCGACCTCGTGGTGGGTTACCGCAATCGAGCCGCGGTGCGATTGTCGGATATCGCCGAGGTCGAGGACTCGGTCGAGGATTTGCGCAACCAGGGCTTGGCAAACGGCAGGCCCTCGGTGCTCATCAACATCAAGCGCCAGCCCGGCGCCAACATCGTCGATATCGTCGACCGGGTCCGGGCCATGCTGCCGGAGCTGCGCGCCTCGATCCCGAGCGCCATCGATCTCATCGTCTCGGTGGATCGGTCGTTGACCATCCGCACGTCGCTGCGCGAGGTGGGCCGGACCCAGTTCATCGCGATCGCGTTGGTCATCATGGTGGTGTTCGTCTTCCTGCGCAATGGGCGGGCCACCTTGATCCCGAGCGTCGCGGTGCCCGTCTCCCTCGTCGGCACCTTCACCGCCATGCATCTGCTCGGCTTCAGCCTCAACAACCTCTCCCTCATGGGACTCACCATCGCCACCGGCTTTGTGGTCGACGACGCCATCGTCGTGCTGGAGAATATCTCACGACACATGGAGGCGGGCATGCCGCGCATGCAGGCGGCGCTGACCGGCTCCCGCGAAGTGGGTTTCACCGTTCTGTCCATGAGCATTTCACTGATTGCGGTATTCATCCCCATTCTCGCGATGGGCGGCATCGTCGGCCGTCTGTTCCGCGAGTTCGCCGTGACCTTGTCGGTGGCCATACTGCTGTCGCTCGTCATCTCGCTCACGACCACGCCGATGATTTGTTCACGCTGGCTGCGGGTGCGCCGGCCCGATGAGGACGCGGGCAGCAGTCTCGGCGCACGCCTGTCACGCGGCATCGAACGTGCCTTCAACGCCGTGCACCGCGGTTACGAACACTCGCTGGCGTGGGCGCTCGAGCGCCCGCGCACGGTGCTTGCGATGTTGATCGCCGTGGTCTGCATCAACGTGTGTTTGTTCGTGTACATACCCAAGGGGTTCTTTCCCCAGCAAGACACCGGCCGTCTGCAAGGCCGCATCCAGGCCGACCAGAGCATCTCCTTCCAGCTCATGCGGGAGAAGCTCAAGAAGTACATCACCATCATCAGCGCGGATCCGGACGTGATTTCCGTCACGGGTTCGATCGGCGGCGGCGGCGGCGGCGGCGGCGAATCGACCAATACCGGCCAGGTGCAGATCGCCTTGCGGCCGATCGGCGTGCGCACGGCGGGAGCCAATGACGTCATCGCACGGCTCAGGCCCAAACTCGCAAAGATTCCCGGCGCCGTGCTGGTGCTGCAATCCATCCAGGACGTTCGGGTCGGCGCCCGCATGTCCAACGCACAGTATCAATACACGCTGGAGGCGGACAATCTCGTCGATTTACGGGCCTGGACGCCCAAGTTGGCGGCGGCTCTGGCGGAAGAGAAGAATCTCACCGATGTGACCTCGGATCTGCAGGACCGGGGCCTGGAAACCGATCTCGTGATCGACCGCGCGAGCGCCTCGCGCCTGGGGTTGTCCGCCGCTGCCATCGACAACACCTTGTACGACGCCTTCGGCCAGCGCCAGGTGTCGACCATTTACAACCCATTGAACCAATACCACGTCATCATGGAAGTGGCGCCGAAGTATTGGCAGAGCCCGGAGATACTCGACGACGTCTACGTGAGTACGGCGGGCGGCGGAGTCGGCGGAACGCAGGGCACCAACGCGGTCGCGGGCACCGTCGTCATCAACTCATCGGGTGCTGCGGCGAGTGCGGCAAGCTCCGACGAAGCGCGCAATCAAGCCACCAACTCTCTGGCCAACACCGGCAAGGGCAGTGCATCCACGGGCTCCGCCGTGAGCACCAGCGCCGAAAAGATGATCCCGCTGTCGGCGTTCGCTCATTTCGGTCCCGGCACCACCTCGGTGGCGGTCAATCACCAGGGAAATTTCGCCGCGGCAACGCTCTCCTTCAACGTGGCCGACGGCAAGTCCCTGAGCGATGCCGTTGAGGCGATCGATCATGCAGCACGCCGGATCGGCATGCCCGCCTCCGTCCGCGGCAGCTTCCAGGGCGCCGCCAAGAGCTTCCAGGAATCGTTGAAGAACGAGCCGCTGTTGATCGGCGGCGCCATCATCACGGTGTATGCCGTGCTCGGCATTCTCTATGAAAGCTACATCATTCCGGTGGTCATCCTGTCGACGCTGCCCTCCGCCGGCGTCGGCGCGGTGCTCGCGCTCCTGATGTTCGGGATGGAGTTCAATGTCGTCGGCATGATCGGCGTGATCCTGCTCATCGGCATCGTGAAGAAGAACGCCATCATGATGATCGATTTCGCGCTCGCGGCCGAACGCAGCCTGAGTCTCGCGCCGCGCGATGCGATCTATCGTGCCTGCATGCTGCGCTTCCGCCCCATCATGATGACGACCATGTCCGCCATGTTCGGCGCCATTCCCTTGGCCGTGGGCTACGGCGAAGGCTCCGAATTGCGCCGGCCGCTCGGCATCGCCATCGTCGGCGGTCTCTTGGTCAGCCAGGTGTTGACGTTGTACACGACGCCGGTGGTGTATTTATTCCTCGATCGTTTGCGATTGCGTCAGGAGCAGCACGGCACGGCCGCGAACGCGCATTCCGCGGATCTCCCGTTTGGAGTCAAGGCATGAGAAAAAAACCGACCTCACAATCTGCGCCCGCGACGGCGCCCGCCGGAACTGAAGACACCCGTCCGTTGCACGGCCATGTACGCGGCGGCGGCCTCCTGCGCGGCAGTATGGCCCTGGCGCTCGGCACCGGTCTGCTATGCGCCTGCGCCGTCGGGCCCAATTACAAGCGCCCCCACGACAGTGCGCCGGAAGCCTATCGCGAAGGACCGCCGGAAGGTTGGAAACAGGGCCAGCCGCAGGATCTCATCAGCCGCGGCAGCTGGTGGTCCATCTACGAAGATTCGGTGCTGGACGATTTGGAAAAGCAGGTCGATGTCTCCAACCAGACCTTGAAGGCATCCGAAGCCGCATTCCGACAGGCCGTCGCCGTGTTGCAGGAAGCACGCGCCAACTTCTACCCCGTATTGACCCTCGGAGCAGCGGCCACTCGTACCAGCACCGGTTCGAGCACCCACGGGAGTACCACTGCCGGCGGCACGGGTATCACGACCGGCGTCACCGCCGGCACCATCGAGAATCAATTCAGCATCGGGCCAAGCGTGTCCTGGGTGCCGGATGTGTGGGGACGCGTCCGCCGTCTCGTGGAGAGCAGCACGGCCAGCGCCCAGGCAAGCGCCGCAGACCTTGCCTCCGCGCGGCTGTCGATACAGGCGCAGTTGGCACAGGACTACTTCGAGCTGCGCGTCGCCGATGAACTCAAGCGCCTGCTCGAGGCGACGGTCACGGCTTACCAAAGAACCGTGGACATCACGACCAACCGCTACGCCGTCGGCGTCGCGGCAAAAAGCGACGTCGTGACCGCGCGGACTCAGTTGGAAAATACACGGGCGCAAGCCGTCGCGGTCGAATCGCAACGCGCCCAGCTGGAGCATGCGATCGCCGCATTGGTCGGCAAGGCGCCCGCGGACTTTTCATTGGCGCCGGCACAGCTGTCCGGCAGCGTGCCCTCGGTTCCCTTCGGCGTCCCCTCCACGCTTCTCGAGCGGCGCCCGGATATCGCCGCCGCCGAGCGCCAGCTCGCCGCCGCCAATGCGCAAATCGGCGTCGCCATTGCGGCGTATTTTCCGACATTGACCCTGTCCGCATCGGGCGGCTTCGCGAGTTCCACCATCGGCAAGCTGCTGGACGCATCGAGCCGCGAGTGGTCGGCGGGCCCGCAGGTAGGTGCCACGTTGTTCGACGGCGGTGCGCGCAGCGCGCAGGTCGCCGCCGCGCGCGCGGCCTACGACATGAGCGCGGCCAACTACCGGCAGGCCATCATTACAGGCTTTCAGCAAGTCGAGGACAACCTATCGGCGCTGCGGGTGCTCGCGCGCCAAGCCGAGGTGCAAAATCGCGCCGTGCAATTGGCGCGCGAAGCCGAACAGCTGACTCTGAACGCCTACAAGGCCGGCGTGGTCGATTACACCACCGTTGTCCAATCCCAGGCCACGGCCTTGAGCAGCGAGCAGAGCGCCTTGACCATCCGGCAGAGCCGCCTCACCGCCAGTGTGTCGCTCATCGAGGCGTTGGGCGGCGGCTGGACCTCCGAGCAGCTGCCCGATAAAAAACAACTCGACTGAACCGAGCCGGCGCCGCGGTGTAGGCTCACCGGACCCCGCGTCCCACCGCGCGCGCCGAGCGCGGCGCCCATAGCGCACCGGCCCCTGCGCCACGCCCCGCCGCGTCAGGGCTCGCCGGCGACCGGTCCGAAATCCGGCGGCGCGATACGGTGCTTGGTGGCGGCTTCATAGACCGCCGCGATGTGCAGCAACTTGGGCTCGTCGAACGGCCGCCCCAGGAAGTCGATGCCCACCGGTAGTTTTGCCGCCGTGGGCGTTTCCAGCATCCGCGTGCCCTCCCGCGGATTGCCCCCGCCCCCCTCGGCGGCTGCCGGCGGCGGCGCGACGGACGGATCACGCACCCAGTCGTAGACCTGGGTCGTGAAGCCCGCGGGCACCGTGATGGCCGGAAAACCTTGTTGTCCCAGGAACGTCCAGACCACGCCGCGACCATTCAACGTGGGAGGATTCGGTCCGTCCAGCGGGGGAGGCGGCAGATTGCTGGTGGGATACACCACGGCGTCGAGATTCTGTTCCTGCATGCACTGCAGGACGATTTGCTGCACCGTGAAGCGCGTCTGCAGGCGCACCGAGGTTTCGAATTCTTGCGCCTCGTCGGCAACCTCGCGAGTTTTCTTGCGGTCGGGGAAATGCGGATCATCATAGAAACGTGCCTTGTTGATGAGATCCGTATTGCTCTTGATATTCGCATCGCCACGTTCGCGCAGATATTTGTCCATCATGAACTTGCCCTCGCCGGGAGCTTGCGAAGTGCCGATATTTCGGATGGTGACTTCCGGCGGAATCTTGCTCGGATCGGAGGTCATGTCGAGCAGGGTAACGACCTGGTCGGTGGTCGGCTTGCCTTTGTCATCCACCGGGAACAGGTTGGGAAATTGCTTGGCCAGCGCGGCATTACGCAGCTGCGGCGCGAACCGGGTGACACAGCTCTGGAACAACGCACCTTGCGGGCCCGGATCGACGATGGTGGCGCCGAGCTTGCGCAAATCACCGACGGCCCGGTCGACGATATCGATGCTCTCCTCATCCGCCTTGGTGAAGAGCTTCTTGTTCATGTACTCGCGCAGCACGCCGAGGCGCACGCCGTCGAGCCGCTTGCCCTCGGCAAAACTCGCATAGGACCGCGTCGGAGTACGGCCGACGCTGAATACCGTCAGCTCGTCCTTGGGGTCATAGCCCGCGATCACATCGAGAATGCGCGCGGCATCCTTCACGGTGCGGCAGATGGGTCCGACGCGGGTATGAATACCCGACTGAATCATGCCCTTGCGGCTCACGAGTTCGACGGTGGCCGCGAGGCCCACGGCGTTGTTCGCCACCGCGGGGCCGCGGATCGAGGAGCTTGATTCCTCGGCAATGGCACAGGTCACGAGATTCGCGGCCACCGCCGAGCCGGAGCCGGAACTGGAAGCGTTGGGCGTGCGCTGCGTGTCATAGGCGTCGCAGACGACGCCGCCGAATGAGCTGCGTGCTCCGCCCGCCGCGTATTCGGCCATCCCGGCCTTGCCCAGGATGATGGCGCCCGCGGCGCGCAGCCGCTTGGCGAAGGTCGCATCCTCGGGCGGCCGGTCGTTGGCGTAGAAGGCATCGGCGCCGTCGGTGGTGCGCATGTCGAAGGTGTCGTATTGATCCTTGATGGCCATGACCACGCCCTGCAGCGGTCCCACGAGCTTGCCGGTCTTGGCGAATTCGCGGTCCTGCGCCGCGGCAACTTCCAGTGCATCCGGCATGTTGGGATCGTTGTCCGCCGCGTCGGTCATGCTGCGCGCCTTACGGTCATCGAAGCCCAGCGCCTTGCGGGTGGCGGGCCTCAAGTTGAGCGTCATGAGCGCGTTGAGCTGCCCCGCGTGCGGAACAGTCTGGATGGGCCCGAGAATTCCCTGCGGCTGCTTCACGCAGGTGCCGTTGTAGGCCTTGACACGCGCCAGGTACAATTTCACCACTTGAACGGTGGTGATCTGCTTGCTCAGGATGGCCGCCTGGATGTCCTCGATCGTCGCCTCCTGCAGCTGAAACGGCCGCGGCGCCGCGGTGGCCGTGCCGTGCGGCTCGATTGCGAGAACCGCCGCCCCGCCGGTCAGCAGCAAACCCATTCCGAAGGCTCGTGCGGCCTTCACGACGCGCGCCGCGCCTCGCCGGGCCGGCGGGCGGCTTTTCCAAATCGTCATATGCGGTCTCCGTGGTATCCGCTAGAGACGCTGCCTCCGGCACCACCCCTACCTCGGGCGCGCCCGTCGCCGTCCGGAAAAAATATGCCGCGGGGTGGGGGCTGGGTTCGATACCAGCGTCTAACATCGACGATTCGCAAATTGAGGGGCATTGATGCGTTCAATCTGTTCAAGGGCATTGGCATCCGCCGCGCTGCTCGCCCTGGGGGTCGCCGCGGGCTCCGTGGCGGCAGCGGCCGACACTCACTATGTACGCCTGACGCCGGAAAACTCGGTGATCGGAAATTATCCGGCGCAGAAGGCCCCGATACTCACGGTCAAGTCCGGCGACACCGTCAAGATCGACACCGGCGGCGGCGCCGGCTGGCGCAATCCGGAGATGAGCCCTGCGGACTGGCTGAAGAAGAACAACATACCAACCACCATCGACAACCCGGCGCTGAAGGAAACGCTCGAGGTACTCGAAAAGACGCCCCGCAACGGCGAGATCAAGAACGGCCATTTACTGGTCGGCCCCATCGCCATCGAGGGTGCCATGCCCGGCGATTCCATCGAGATACGCATTCTCTCGGTGGTGCCGCGCATTCCCTATGGAACCACGGGCTCGGGCCCGGGACGCAGCCTGAAAGGCGCCGATGCCCCCAAGCCGCCGGCACACGTCACCATTCTTGATTTGAAGCGCAATGTCGGAATCTTCGAAAGCGGCGTCGAAGTGCCGCTGGCGCCCTTCATGGGCGTGATGGCCCTGCAGCCGGCCGAGTCGGAGGGTCCGAATCGTCGCAGCGGCCCTCCCGGCAGCTTCGGCGGCAATCTCGATTGCCGATGCCTGGTCGCCGGCACCACGTTGTATCTTCCGGTGTTCGCGCCCGGCGGGCGCTTCTTCACGGGCGATGCGCATGCGGGCCAGGGCGACGGCGAGATCACCGGAACCGCCATCGAGACCGCAAATACCGTGACCGTGAAGTTCATATTGCGCAAGGGTAAGACGCTCAAGATGCCGCGCGCCGAGACGCCCACTCACTACATCGCTTTCGGACTCGATCCCGATCTGAACAACGCGATGCAGCAGGCGGTCGACGAAACCGTCGACTACATCGATTCGCTCATGGGCTGGGATCCGGTGAAGTCACTGCCGCTGTCGAGCATCGGTGTGGATTTTCACGTGACGCAGATCGTCGATGAGACCAAGGGAATCCATTCCATGATCCCGAAGAACGTGTTCAAGACGTTGAAGGCCCCTTACTGGCATCAACCGTAGGTGCCGCGACGAGGCCGGCGCGGCACCTACGGGCTGCCGGGCGATGGGGCGGCGGGCCGGCGCCGGTTCTTTAAAATGCTTGACCGATAGAAAACTGGAACCGCTCTGTTTCGTCGTTGAATCTTACCGTGTCGCCGGAATACGCATTCAAAGGGATCCCGTACGAAAAACGGAACAGGCCCAGAGGTGCAAGCCACTGCACCGCGATGCCGGTTGATCTCTTCAGTCTATCATACGCGAAGTGATAATTGACGGGGGTGATGTCGTCCACGCCGAGGAACCTGACCTTGTCGCCCGTCTGGAACACGTTCCCCATGTCGTAGAACCAGCTCACCCGCGCGGCGCTGCGCCACTTTTCGGGCACCGGGAAGATCATTTCCACGCGGTTGACCACTCGGAAGTTGCCGCCGTACGGATTGCCGTAGCCGATGTTGTCGCGCGGACCCAAGCGGCTCTCACGGTAGCCTCGGACGCTGTCCGGGCCGCCGGCGTAATAATTCAAATAGGGCGGCAGCGCCGTGGTGCTTCCCAGGGCGGCGGCATAATCCACCGTGGAATTGAACGACAGCAGCCATTTACGCCAGATGGGCACGTATTGCAGGTACTGGAAGTTCGAGGTGTAGTAACGCACGGTGCTCAGCGGCACCGCGAAGCGGCCGGAAATCGCGAGATGCAAGCCGCGGTCGGCGAATAGGGCGCGATTGCGCGTATCGAGGTTCCAGCCCGCGGTCAATTCGTAGGTATAAAAATCGGTGCCGTACACCGTGTAGGGGCTGTCCAGGGAGTTCACCACGCCGTCGCCGTTGGTGTCCGTGAGGTCGCGCTGGTAGGTCGAGCCGTTCGACTTGACCCAATCCACGGCCTGCTGGGCGCTATAACCCTGCGAGACCACCAGGGTGTTCTTGTTCGCGGACACGCCCGCCTGCAGATACTGGTACTCGGTGATGGGGTACGACCACTGCACCGCACCGGTGATCTGCTTGGTCGAGAACGCCGAGGAGGCGGACACGAACTGCGTGATGTCGCGGAACGACAGCGAACTGGTGCGCGCCACGCCGTCGATGGTGGTGTACGGGTCCGTGTGCGAGAACACGTAGCTCTTGCTGTACTTGCCGGCGTTGATTTCCAACGCGATGCGATCGCCCGTGCCCATGAAATTGCTGTGCACGAAATTGCCGTTCAAGCTGAATTTCTGCGATTCGGAATAGCCGATGCCGCCGCCGAACTGCCCGGGCAAGCCTTCCTTGATGTTGTAGTCCACGTCCACGAGGTCCGCGCTGCCGGCGACCGGCTTGTTCTCGAACTCCACCTTCTCGACGTACGGCAGACGCTGCAAACGCTCCTTCGAACGCTCGATCGCGGAATTCGAGAGCCATCCGCCCTCGAGCTGGCGCATCTCGCGGCGCAGAGTCTCGTCGTTGATCGCGGTGATGTTGTTGAAATTGATGTGGCGCACGTAGACGCGATTGCCGGGTTCGATGAAGAACGTGAGCGACACGGTCTTCTTCTCGTTGTCGGGCGTGGGCACCGGGTCGATCTTCGAGAACGCATAGCCGTCGGCGCCCAGGCGGTAACTCATCAGCTCCTGCGAACTGGTCACGGCCTTGCGCGAGAAGATATCGCCCGGCTTGATGAGCAGCAGCGCCCGCAGCTGCGATTCGGGAACCACCATGGTGCCCGCGAGCTTGATCTCCGACACCTTGAAAACGTCGCCCTCGTTGACGTTGACCGTGATGTACATGTCGTCTTTTTCAGGCGCGATGGCCACCTGGGTCGACTCGATCTGGAAATTGGCGTAGCCGCGGTCCATATAGTAGGAGCGCAGCTTTTCCAGATCCCCCGTCAGGGATTCACGCGAGTAGCGGTCGTCCTGCTTGTACCAGGACAGCCAGTTCGGCGTCCTCAGTTCGAAGCTGTCGAGTACGTCCTTTTCCTTGAATTTCGTGTTGCCGACGAGGTTGATCTCCTCGATCTTGGCGCGCTTGCCTTCCTTGATGTCGACGACGATATCGACCTTGTTGCCCGGCAGATCGGTGACCTTGGTGTCGATGCGCACCGCGTACTTGCCGCGGCTGAAATACTGGTCGGTGAGATACTGCTTGACCTCGTCGAGCACCGACCGGTCGAAGGTCTTGCCGGTCGCGAGGCCGACGTTGCGCAGACTCTTCTGCAAATCTTCGGTCTTGATGTCCTTGTTGCCCTTGAGCTCGAACTTGGCGATCGACGGCCGTTCGATGACCACGACCAGCAAGGTATTGCCGTCGCGGCGCAATTCCACGTCGCGAAAGAATCCGGTGGCGTACAACGCCCGCATGGCCTCGCCGATGCGCTGACCGTCCAGGTGATCGCCGATGTTCACGGGCAGGTAGTTGAATACCGTGCCTTCGGAAATGCGCTGCAATCCTTCGACGCGGATGTCGCCGACGGTGAAAGGTTCCTGCGGAGCGGGAGTTTGTGCGTGGAGCGCGTTACCCAACGGCTGGATGGCGAGGGCCACCAAGCCGAACAGCCTTAACTCAAGCCTCACGCGACAACGACCGAATGCAATCTCGCGATCATGTTTTCTCACTAATTAATTCAAATGTCTTGAAATATCGTTATAGAACGCGAGACTCATCAACACGACCAGCAAGGCTATACCGACCTGTTGACCAACATTCTGCGCGCGCTCCGACAGCGGACTTCCCTTCACCGCCTCCACCAACTGATAAACCACCTGCCCGCCGTCCAACAGCGGCACCGGCATCAGATTGAGCACTCCCAGGCTCACGCTGATGATGGCCAGAAATCCCAAGAATGCGGACAGACCCAGGTAGGCGCTGATTCCGGCAAACTCTGCGATGCTGATCGGACCGCTGATGTTCTTCGCCGACACCTGGCCGGTCACGATTCGCCACAGCATCTGCACCGTGAGTGAGGACATGTCCCAGGTTTTCTCTACACCCCCAATCAATGCATCGACCGGCCCTGCGTGGCGCGTCACTTCCGCGCCCGGCGGCCACGCTCGCGTGCCCTCTTGCAGGGTGATCCCGAGCCGGCCGATGGGTCGGCCCTGCTCCATCACGGTCGCCACGCTCGCTACCATACGCAATCGCGTACCGCCTGGCGAGCCGCCCGGCGCGCCGGCGGCAGCCGGGGCGCCCGACGGGCTATCCGATGCAGTGCCCGGGGTGCCGCGCTCCACTTCGATCGACAGGTCGCGGCCCGGAGCGGCCGTCACCATGGAGACGAAGTCCGCCATGTTGACCACCGGCTGACCGTCGACGGACAGCAAGCGATCGCCCGCCTTCAAACCCGCGCGGCCGCCGGCGCTGTCGGGCGGCGCCGCTTGGACCAGCGTGTCGGCCTTCCAGGTCGCGAGGTCGAAGCCGAGCCCCGGCAACAATCGGCCCGGTTCGGTCAAGGCGCGCTTGTCGCCCGTCACGCGCAGCGTCAGCGAGCGCTCGCCGCCGTCGCGCCGCACCCGCAGCGGGATTACGCCGTCGTCGGAAAACTGCCGAATCAGCGCGATCTGCAGCGCTTCGATGTCATCGACGCTGCGCTCGCCGACCCGCAGGATCTCATCGCCGCGCTTCAGCCCCGCCACCGCGGCGGGGCTGTCGAGCCGCACCTGTCCGACGATGGGCTTGACGATCTGCGTACCGACCATCGCCAGGATGGCATACAGGATGGTGGCGAAGATCAGATTCATGGCCGGCCCCGCGAGCAGCACCGCGATACGGTGCGCGACGGGTCTGCGCGTGAACGACCGATGCAGCTCCGCGGGAGCGACGTCGCCCTCCCGCTCATCGAGCAACTTGACGTAGCCGCCCAACGGAATCGCCGCCACGCAATACTCGGTATGGTCGGCATCACGGCCCACCCGCATCACCAGCGGCTTGCCAAAACCGATACTGAAACGCAGAACCTTGAAGCCGAGTTTCTTGGCGACCCAGTAGTGGCCGAACTCGTGGACCGCCACCAGTATTCCGATCGCCACCAGGAAGGCGGCGATGAAAATCAATATCTTCATGCGAAGGCTCCAGGCTTAAGCTCAATCAAGGCAACCGCCAACCGTCGCGCGGCCGCATCCGCGTCCAACACGTCCCCCAGAGCCTTGACGGGGGAGATGTCGAGGCGCTGCAACACTTTGTCAATGACCGTCGTAATGCCCGTAAAGTTCAAGCGGCCGTCCAGAAAGGCTTGGACCGCCACCTCGTTGGCCGCATTCAATACCGCCGGCGCGGTGCCGCCGGCACGCGCCGCCGCTCGCGCGAGCTCAAGACTGGGGAAGCGCGCGAGGTCGGGCGGCTCGAACTCCAGACCGCCGACCTGGCTCATGTTCAACGGCGCAACGCCCGAGCGTATGCGCTCCGGCCACGCCAAACCTTGCGCGATGGGCGTACGCATGTCCGGCGCGCCCAGCTGCGCCAGCAACGAGCCATCGGCATATTCGACGAACGAATGCACCAGGCTCTGCGGATGCACCACCACGTCCACCTGCGATTCGGGCAGGCCGAACAGCAGCGTCGCCTCGATCACCTCGAGGCCCTTGTTCATGAGAGTCGCGGAATCCACCGAGATCTTGCGGCCCATTTTCCACTTCGGATGAGCGCAGGCCTCGTCGGGCGTCGCGTGCGTCAGCCGCGACAGCGGGACGGTGCGGAACGGGCCGCCCGATGCCGTCAAGATCACGCGCGTCACGCCGCGAGCGGCGTCCCCCGGCAGATAGCCGGCCGGCATGCATTGAAAAATGGCGTTGTGTTCGCTGTCGATGGGGATGAGCTGAGTGCCCGTGCGCACCACCTCTTCCATGAGAAGCCGGCCGGCCATCACCAGGGCTTCCTTGTTGGCGAGCAGCACCCGCTTGGCCGCGCGCACGGCGGCGAGCGTGGACATCAAGCCGGCCGCGCCGACGATGGCCGCCATCACCATCTGGGTGCCGTCGCCGGTCACGGCGGTGGCAAGCGCTTCGGCACCGCTCTCGACCCGGGTCTTCGAGCCGCAACGCTCCAGCGCCGCACGCGCCTCAGCGGCGGCGGCCGGATCCACCAGCACGACCGCATCGGGTTCGAAGCGTTGCGCCTGCTCCACCACCGCCTGCCAGCTGCTGTGGGCGCCCAGCACCGAGACGCGAAAACGCTCCGGGTGCATGCCGATGACGGCCAGGGTGCTGCGGCCGATGCTGCCGGTGGATCCCAAAATGGCAACGCCGCGCCGGCCGTCGCCGCGCAGGTTGCCGCCCAGATCGCCGCTGCGCAGGTCGCTCACTCGATCACTCCCGCGCCGAACAAGCCCAACGCATACAGGGGCGCGGCCGCCGTTACACTGTCGATACGATCCAGGACGCCGCCATGTCCCGGCAGCAGGCTGCCGCTGTCCTTGAGCCCTGCCGCACGTTTGAACATGCTTTCGGTCAGATCGCCGATCACCGAAAAAATCCCCACCGCACAGCCGAACGCGACGCCTGCCGCCACCGGCAGACCGAAGTACAGGGTGCCGATCAGCGCCATCAGCGCCACCGCCGCGAGACCCCCGAGAGCGCCCTCCCAGGTCTTTCCAGGGCTCACGCGCGGCGCCAATTTATGCCGCCCGAGACTGCGCCCGGCAAAATAGGCGCCGATGTCGGCGGCAAACACCAGCAGCAGCATCCACAGCACCATGTCGGGTCCGCGGGCAAACCCGCGCGGCGAGATCTGCACTCGCGCCAGCGCGATGAAGGCGGGCACCAGCACCGGAGCGCCGCACAGCAACGCCAAGGCCGAGCGATGCCGGGCCGGCGCCAAACTCAGCCAGAGAAAAGCGATCACCCACCAGAGGCACGCCACCGCCAGGAACTCCTGCAGGTGCGCGGGGCTGCGGGTCCAGGTCCAGGACAGCCACGACAGCGCGGCCAGCGCCGCGACGTACGCGCAGCGCTGCACGCCGTGCAACGCGCCGAAACCTGCCCACTCCCACGCGGCCGCGGTCAGTACGGCCGCGAACACCAGCACGGTCCAGTGCGGCGGCAGCAGGTAAAGGCTGGCAAGCAGGCCCAGCCCGAGAATCGATGCCGTCAGGATGCGGACCTTAAGCATCGGCTTTGGCGAGCTGTGCCGAGGTCTTGCCGAATCGCCGCTCGCGCTGCGCGAAAAAATCGAAGGCGGCATCGAGATGCTGGGTCGAAAATTCCGGCCACAGCACGTCGCTGAAGTACATTTCGGTGTAGGCGAGGTTCCACAACAGAAAATTGCTGATGCGCCGCTCGCCGCCGGTGCGAATCAGCAAATCCGGTTCGGGCATGCCGGCCAGGGCGAGCCGCGCGGCCACGTGCGCTTCGCCTATGTCGCCCGCGGCGAGCGTCCCCGCGGCCACCTCGACGGCGATCGATCGGCACGCCTGAGTGATGTCCCAGCGGCCGCCGTAGGCCAGCGCCACCATCAAGACCAAGCCCTTATTTCCCACGGTCAGCGACTCGGCATCGGCCATGCGCTGCGCCAGACTCGCACCCAGCAACTCGCGGTTTCCCATGAAGCGCAGACGCACGCCGTTGCGGTGCAAGTCCGCGACTTCGCGCTCGAGCGCGTCCAGAAAAAGAGTCATGAGCATGCCGACTTCATCGGGCGGCCGGCGCCAGTTCTCGCTGCTGAACGCGAACAGCGTCAGATACTCCACGTTGCGGCGCGCGCATTCCTCGACCACCTTGCGCACCACCTTGAGGCTCGCGCGGTGGCCGGCCGGCCGCGGCAAGCCGCGTGAACGCGCCCATCGGCCGTTGCCGTCCATGATGATCGCGACGTGCTGCGGCGAGTCGGCTGGTTGTTTCACGATGAATGCGGGTCCCTTTGAGGTCAGACCTGCATCAGTTCCTTTTCCTTGGTCGCCATCGCCTCGTCGATCTCGGCGACATGCTTGTCGGTGAGTTTTTGGATCTCGTCCTGCGCGCGCCGGTCGTCGTCCTGCGCGATCAGCTTTTCCTTGAGCATTTCCTTCAATTCGTTCATGACCTCGCGCCGCACGTTGCGCACCGCCACGCGCGCGCCCTCCGCCTCGGAGCGAACCACCTTGGTCATGTCGCGGCGGCGCTCTTCGGTCAGGGCGGGCATGGAAATGCGGATCAGCGTGCCGGCGGTGTTCGGCGTCAGCCCCAGATCCGACTTGTAGATCGCCTTTTCGATGATGGGCACCATGGCCTTTTCCCACGGCGTCACCGTGAGCGTGCGCGCATCCTCGGTCGCCACGTTGGCCACTTGATTCAACGGCATCTCCGAGCCGTAGTAATCGACCTTGATGTGTTCGATCAGGCTCGTGTGAGCCCGGCCCGTGCGCATCTTCTTCAACTGGTCGCGCAGTGTCTGAACGCACTTCGCCATGCGCTGCGTGGCGTCCTTCTTCAAATCATCGAGCATTGACGGCTCCCCTAAGGTCCGGCTGAGACATGGGTTGCGGCGGAAACGACGGTGCCGACGTCCTCGCCCTGAACGATACGCAATAGATCGCCGGCATTGAACAGGTTGAATACTTGCAAGGGCAAGTTATTTTCCCGGCACATGACGATGGCCGTCGCGTCCATGACGTTGAGCCGGTCGTTCAACACCTTGTCGAAGGTCAGATGCGTGTAGCGCTTGGCATCGGGATTCGTGAGCGGATCGGAATCGTAGATCCCGTTGACCTTGGTCGCCTTCAGCAGGATCTCGGCGTTGATTTCGATGGCGCGCAGCGACGCCGCGGTATCGGTGGTGAAGAACGGATTGCCGGTGCCCGCGCCGAAAATCACCACGCGGCCCTTCTCCAGATGCCGCACCGCCCGGCGCCGGATGTAGTCCTCGCACACTTCGTTGATGCGCAACGCCGACATCACCCGCGCGTAGGTGCCGAGGCTCTCCAGCGCGTCCTGCAGCGCGAGCGCATTGATGACCGTGGCGAGCATGCCCATGTGATCGCCGGTGACCCGGTCCATGCCGGCGCGGGCGAGTCCCGCACCGCGGAAAATATTGCCGCCGCCCAGAACCACGGCCACCTGGACGCCCATCTGGGCAAGGTCCCTGATTTCACCGGCGATGCGCTTGAGGATCTTCGGATCGATGCCGTAGTCTTCGGAGCCCAGCAACGCCTCGCCGGACAATTTGACCAAGATTCTGCGGTAGCGTGCCGAGCCTGAGGCCGTGGGGTTAACTGTGGTCATGATCCCGTACCCTACTATAAAAGACCCCGCCGGAGCGGGGTCCCTAAGCCGAATTAACTTGGGCCGAATTAACTTCGGGCTGCGGCGGAAGGCCTAATGCTTTTCCTGCGCCTTCACCTGCGCCATGACTTCGCCGACGAAATCATCCTGTTTCTTCTCGATACCGGCGCCCACCTCGTAGCGGACGAAGCGCACGACTTTGGCGCCCGCCTTCTTGACCAGCTTCTCGACCGTGGTCTCGGGATCCTTGACGAAGGGCTGGCCCAGCAGGGTGATTTCCGCCAAGTACTTGCGCAAGCGGCCTTCCACCATCTTGGCGATGATGTCGGGCGGCTTCTTCTCGCCCTTGGTCTGCTCGGTCAGAATCTCGCGCTCCTTGTCGAGGACGGCCGCCGGCACTTCGCTCGCATCGATGAACGCCGGATTCACGGCAGCCACGTGCATGGCAAGATCGCGCGCCAGGGCCTCATCGCCGCCCTCGAGCGCCACCAGACTGCCGATGCGGCTGCCGTGGATGTAGGTGCCGAGCGCGCCGGGCGCCGTGACTTTCACGAAGCGGCGCACCGAAATGTTCTCGCCGAGCTTCGCGATCAGCGCCCGGCGCTGCTCCTCGAGGCTGCCGGCGCCCTTCGCCGAGCCCAGCAGGGCCGAGCCCAGCAAGGCTTCCAGCGAGTCGCCGGACACCGCCAAGCCCGCCTTGGCCACGTCCCGGGCGAACGCCTGGAATTCGTCGCCGCGGGCGACGAAATCCGTCTCGCAATTCACCTCGACCAGAACGGCGCTCGAACCGCTGCGCTCGACGGCAACGGTACCTTCGGCCGCAACGCGCGCCGCTTTCTTGTCGGCCTTCGCCAGGCCGGTCTTGCGCATCAGTTCCGCTGCGGCATCCAGGTCTCCCTGAGTCTCCACCAATGCCTTCTTGCACTCCATCATGCCGGCGCCGGTGCGCTCGCGGAGTTGTTTGACTGTATCTGCAGTAATGTTCATGGTATTCGAACGGCCGCCAGCGGCAGTTTCCTCATGTAAGTGATCAAGCCCATCAACGCTAGCCAAGTCGCCGCCTCAGGCGACTCCCACGCTAGCGCCTAGGCGCGCCCGTGCTGCGCCCGACCGGGCGACGCCGCGGCGCACTCGCGGGCCGCGTCTCGGCCGGCGGGGTGTTGGGCACGTCGACACCCACGTCGTCGTCGACTTCGACGTCCTCGGCCGCACCGGCGGCTGCCGCCACGCCCGGGATCACGGTCACCGGCACCTTGCGCCGCGGCGGGGGCTTGCGGCCGCCACGAGGCGGCGGCGGCGGACGTCGTCCGCCGGCGCCCGCGGAACGCTTCTTCGGGTTGCCTTCCTCATCCAATTCGACGAATTCGTCCTCGCCCACCGGCACTTCGGGCAGCGACGCCTTGCCCTCCAGCACCGAGTCCGCGACGCCGCCGGCATACAACAGAATGGCGCGCATCGCGTCGTCGTTGCCCGGAATGACGTAGTCGATGCCATCGGGCGAGCAATTGGTGTCCACCACCGCGACCACCGGAATGCCGAGCTTTTTAGCCTCGGCGATGGCGATTTCCTCGTGGCCCACGTCGATGACGAACAGCGCATCGGGGAGCGCCGTCATGTGCCGGATGCCGCCCAAGCTGCGCAGCAGCTTCTCCATTTCCCGGCGCAGCATCTGCGCCTCTTTCTTGCCGCGGCGATCCAGAGAGCCGTTCTGCGCCATCTCGTCCAATTCGTTCAGCCGTTTGATCGACAGGCGGATGGTCTTGAAATTGGTGAGCATGCCGCCCAGCCACCGCTGGTTCACGTAGGGCATGTTGCATCGCGAGGCCTCTTTTTGGATCGCATCGCGGGCCGAGCGCTTGGTACCGACGAACAGTATCTTGCCGCCCTCCGCCGCAACGCCCTTCACGAAGGCCGCCGCCGTGGCGTACAGGGGCTGGGTCTTCTCGAGGTTGATGATGTGGATCTTGTTACGTTCTCCGAAAATGAACGGGGCCATTTTCGGGTTCCAGAAGCGAGTTTGATGTCCAAAATGGACGCCCGCTTCCAGCATCTGTCGCATTGACACGCTGGTCATAGAAAAATCTCCTGGTCGGGTTGAGCCTCCGCGCATCCCAATCGGCAACCCGTCGAATCCTTGAAAAGGCGGGCTTGCGCCTGCATTTTCGAGTCTTGGCAACGGGCACCCGGCCGATTGTGACGACACGCGTGCGGGGTTGTTAAAAAGAGCCGCGCTTTATACCATGAACACTTAACGGAAACAAAGCCCAAGTACCCTATGAACGTGACCATCAAATCGCCCGCGGAACAGGACAAAATGCGGGCGGCCGGACGGCTGGCAGCGAGTGTTCTGGACATGATCGAGCCGTTCGTCCAGCCGGGCGTCACCACCGACGAGCTGGACAAGCGCTGCTACGACTACATCGTGGAGGACTTGCAGTCCATCCCGGCCAATCTCAACTATCGCGGCTTTCCGAAGACCATCTGCACCTCCGTGAACCACGTGGTCTGTCATGGCATTCCGGGCGACCGGAAGCTCAAAGCGGGCGATATCATCAATATCGACGTGACCGTGATCCGCGACGGGTTCCACGGCGACACCAGCCGTATGTACTTCGTAGGGCCTGCGCCGGTGGCCGCCCGCCGCCTCGCCGAAGCCTGCCACGAGGCCATGTGGCGCGGCATTCGCGTAGTCAAGCCGGGAGCGCACTTGGGCGACATCGGGCATGCCATTCAAACCTTCGCCGAAGGCAACCATTTCTCGGTGGTGCGGGAGTATTGCGGCCACGGCATCGGCCGGGTATACCACGAGGATCCCCAGGTTCTGCATTATGGCAAACCGGGAACCGGTCTCGAACTGACCACGGGCATGACCTTCACCATCGAACCCATGATCAATGCCGGGCGCCGCGACGTGCGGCTGCTGCCGGACGGCTGGACGGTGGTAACCAAGGACCAATCCCTGTCCGCGCAGTGGGAGCACACGATTCTGGTCACGGATGCGGGGTTCGAGGTGCTCACGCTGAGCGCCGAGGACCTGGCCGCACGCGACGTGCAGCCCGCCGCCGCGGCGGTCTCTTGAGCGGGCAGACCCTTGCAATGAAGGCGCCAGACCTCGAACGAGCGGTCTCTTGTGAAATGAAGGCGCCAGGCCTCGAACGAGCGGTCTCTTGAGCGCGCGCGGTAAATTCCTCGAGCCGCCGGCCGATTGGGCCTATTTGACGACTGCGCCAGAGGCCCTGCACAGCGGCCAATTCTCCCCCGTGGTCTTCCGTCAGGTGCTGGACCGGGGCACCGAGCTGCTGAAAGAGCGATTCGTCGCCGACGAGGCCATCGAAGATCTGGTGCTCGATCGCGCCCGCCTGGTCGATATCGCATTGCGCGCCGCGTGGGTCCGCCATGCCGGCCGCTTTGCCGACGATTTGGCGCTGGTGGCGGTCGGCGGCTATGGCCGGGGCGAACTGCATCCCAGCTCGGACATCGACATCATGGTGCTGCTGCCGAAAAGCGACTCCGCCGACTGGCAGCCCGATATCGAAAAATTCCTGACCTTCCTCTGGGACATCGGCCTCGAGGTCGGCCATAGCGTCCGTTCCATCGATGACTGCCAGCGCGAGAGCCTGGCCGACATCAGCGTGGCGACCACCCTGTTCGAGGCACGGCTCCTGGCCGGGCCCGAGTCCTTGTTCGCGGGCATGCGGCGCGCGCTCGCCCCCGATCGGCTCTGGTCTTCGCAGGATTTCTTCGAGGCGAAATGCAAGGAACAGGCCGAACGCCACCATCGGTATTTCGACACCGCCTACAACCTCGAGCCCAACGTCAAATCCAGTCCCGGCGGCCTCAGGGACATTCAAACCATCGGCTGGGTGGCGAAGCGGCACTTCGGTACCGACACGCTCGATGAACTGGTGGCGCATGGATTTCTCACCCGCGAGGAGCTGCGCAAGCTGAAAGCCGGCCAGTCCTTCCTCTGGAAGGTGCGCTTCGGTCTGCACGTGCTCACGGGACGCCGTGAGGACCGGCTGTTGTTCGACTATCAGATCAAGCTGGCGAAACTGTTCGGCTACGAGGACGCGAGCTTCACGCTGGCGGTCGAGCAGCTGATGCAGAAGTATTACCGCACCGTGATGGACGTGAGCCTGCTCAACGAAATGCTGCTGCAGCTGTTTCGCGAGGCCATCCTGACGCAGAGCGGACCGCCCGTCCCCATCAACCCCCGTTTCCAGATCCGCAACGACTATCTGGAAGTCACGCACCCGGAAGTGTTCGCGCGCTTCCCGTCGGCGCTCCTGGAACTGTTCGTGCTCCTGCAGCAGCATCCCGAATTGCGCGGGGTACGAGCCGAAACGATTCGCCTGATCGGCACTCATGTCTGGCTCATCGACGAGGAATTCCGCCAGAATCCGCGCCATCACCGGTTGTTCATGGAAATTCTGTGCGCGCCCGTCGGGGTGACGCACGAGCTGCGCCGCATGAATCTGTACGGGGTACTCGGCCGCTACATTCCCTCGTTCGGCCGTGTGGTCGGCCGCATGCAATACGACTTGTTCCATGCCTACACGGTGGATGCGCACACGCTGTTCGTGGTCAGCAATCTGCGCCGTCTGGCAATGCCGAAGTTCAACGACGAATTCCCGAACTTGAGCCAGATCATGCAGTCGCTGCCGCGCCAGGAACTCGCCTACCTCGCGGCGCTGTTCCACGACATCGCCAAGGGCCGCGGCGGCGATCATTCCGAGCTGGGCGCGGTCGACGCCGAAGCGTTCTGCCTGGAGCAGGGGCTCGGCCGCTATGAAGCCCGCTTGGTGGCGTGGCTGGTGCGCAATCATTTGATCCTGTCGATCACCTCGCAGAAAAAAGACATCAGCGATCCCGACATCATCCATGCCTTCGCGGCCCAGGTCGGCGACCAAGCTCATCTGGATTATCTCTACGTGTTGACGGTGTCCGACGTCCGCGGCACCAATCCGAAACTGTGGAACGCCTGGAAGGCGCGGTTGTTCGAGGAATTCTACGAACGCACCAAACGCGCCCTGCGCCGTGGACTCGAAACGCCGGTCGATCAGGACGAACTGATTCGCGAGACTCAAGCACACGCTCGCGAGAAAATGCCGGCGATTCCGGAGGCGCAGATCTTGCGCGTGTGGTCGCAATGGACCGAAGCCTATTTCCTGCGCTATACCCCCGAGGAGATCGCCTGGCAGACCAGTGTGCTCGCGGAACGCAACGCGGCGCGGGATGCGGCCCGCGAGCCGCCGGACGACGCGCCCCTGGTGGCGATTCGCCAGCTCACCGATCGCGGCGGCACCGCGGTACTGACCTATACCCCGCACCGCCAGCACAGCTTCGCCCGCACCACCGCGGTGCTCGATCAGATGGGCCTCAACGTGGTCGATGCGCGCCTCATCACCAGCGCCAACGGTTTCAGCTTGGAAACCTACGTGGTGCTCGAGGACAACGGCGCCGTCATCGCGGATGCCGATCGCCTGCGCGAGATCGAGCGCGGCCTATGGCGCAATCTGCAGCAGCCGGAGGATTCGCCGCTCACCGTGACCCGCCGCGCGCCGCGCCAGGTACGCATGTTCTCGACCCCCACCCAGGTGAATTTCAGTCTCGATGCCCGCAACGACCGTACCATTCTGGAATTGATCGCCGCCGACCGCCCCGGCCTCTTGTCCGAAGTGGGCAAGGTGTTCAAGGCCGAACACGTGGCGATCAACGGCGCGAAAATCATGACCGTCGGCGAGCGAGCCGAGGACGTTTTCTACATTACGGATTCGGATGGCCGTATCCTATCGGACGAAGCCTGTCGGCGCGTGCAGGACTCGCTGGTGCTTGCCCTCGACCGCCGCGATCCCGCGCGCGCGTAGCAGACGCGTAACAACGACGGAATCCATGCCTTACCAAGATCTTCAGGCGACCATCGAGGCCGCCTACGAACAGCGGGTGAACATCACGCCCAGCGCCACCTCTCCCGAGATCGGCAACGCGGTCGAGACCGCGGTCGAACTGCTCGACGCAGGCACGCTGCGCGTGGCCGAGCCGCGCAGCGGCGGCTGGCACGTGAACGAATGGCTGAAGAAGGCCGTACTGCTGTCGTTCCGCATCGCCTCGAACGCCCCGCAGACCGCCGGCGTTCTGTCGTTCTACGACAAGGTGCCGCTCAAATTCCACGGCTGGGACGAGTCGCGGTTCGCGGCGGCCGGCGTGCGCGTGGTACCTCCCGCAACGGTCCGCCGCGGCGCCTTCGTTGCGTCCAATGTGGTGCTGATGCCGAGCTACGTGAATATCGGCGCCTACGTGGACTCCGGCACCATGGTCGATACCTGGGCCACGGTGGGCTCCTGCGCACAGATCGGCAAGAACGTGCACTTGTCCGGCGGCGTCGGCATCGGCGGCGTGCTCGAACCGCTGCAGGCGAGTCCCACCATCATCGAGGACAACTGCTTCATCGGCGCGCGTTCGGAAATCGTGGAAGGCGTGATCGTCGAGACCGGCGCCGTGATTTCCATGGGCGTGTTCATCGGCCAGAGCACGCGCATCTACGACCGCGAACGCGACGAGGTGCTGTACGGCCGGGTTCCGGCCGGCGCGGTGGTCGTGCCGGGCACCCTGCCGGCCAAGAACGGCAAATACGGTCTCGCGTGCGCCGTCATCGTCAAACGCGTCGATGCGCAGACGCGCGCCAAGACGTCCTTGAACGAGCTGCTGCGCAATACGGACTGATCGAGGCCGGGCGGAAGCCTACGTCCCGCATGATTCTCAAAAATTGAAATCGATCTGAATCACGCCCACGTCGGCGCCATGCCCGCCCGCGAGCGTGATGGCCTTCCCGGCGATTTCCCGCACATACTCGCCAAACACCGTGACGTTGGGCGCGACTCTCCATTGCGCGGTCCACGTCAGGTTGGTGCCGACGTAGCGGGCCTTATCGTTCAACGTCTTGGTCAGGGGCGTTGCCCGGGAAATATAGACGGCATCATTGACGTTGGCGCGCCACAGAGCCTGAGGTCCGAACCGGAGGACGAGCTGCGAGGCCGGACTGAAGAGAAACGACGGGTAGGCCTCGAACAGATTTTCCAGCGTTTCGAGACCGGCATAGTTGAGCAGCGTCGGCCGCGGGAAAGGCGCGCTGAACGTGCCGATAGTTCCGCTTTTTGGGTTGTCGCTGCCGCTGAAGTAGCTGGTTTGAAATTGCACGCCGGGCTGCAGAGGCACCTCCTCCCAGGTGTACAGCACGCGCGTCGAGGTCGCAAACGCCGAGATGGTCTTCGACAGAGTTTTCGTGTCGAACGTACCGTATTGATAGGCGAAATCGCCGTCGAATTTGAAACCGCCGAAGGCGCCCCAGACGCGCCCGCCGACAGTATCTCGATCTTCACTGCCGGTGAGCGCGGCGTATTGCGCACCGGGATTGCGGCGGTAGTAGTAATACTCGTCGACATGGAACTGGTTCTGCAGGAACGGCTCGCTCGCATAGACCGCGCCGAAGCTGCCCGAATGCGTGTACCAGTCGTCGAAGGCGTCGTACGTCGGAGTGACCGGCCTGGTGGCGACGAGATCGACGGTGGCGCCGTCCTGAAACTGAGCGTGCAGCCGGGCGCCATCGTGAGTGGTGCGGATATTGGAACTGTCGTTGACCCAGACGAAGCGCCCCGATCCGAGCGTCACTTCCTGCCGCCCCACGCGGGTCGTCCAGTCCACCGGCCCGATCGGCTCCTTCAGTTCCAGGAAACCTTGCTGGACGCGCCCGCGGCTCTCGTCCGTCGTGCTGGGGCTGATCTTGTCGAATTGGTCCGCGCGGGCAAGCTGCACGAATGCCGCCACGTGCGAGTCGACATGCAGGTAGGCATCGGCAACCAGCCGCTGCAGATCATAGCCATTGCGAGTGGGCGCCCGAAGAGCGTGCGACTCGTTGACTTGATTCCAGTATTGCTCGCGGAATTCTCCGCCGAGCGAGAGGTAGGACTCCGAACCCATGCCGAGCGGGATATAGTGCAGGGAGTCCAAGAACCCGGTGCGGTTGGCCGGATCCGCCAGATTGGTAAAATCGATATCGTAGAATTCGAGCGGGTAGGTCGGCTTGCCCAGCGAGAAATACTGCGCGTGTGCGGCCGGCGCCGCGAACAGCCAAGCGAAAAGCACCAAAGCGCCCGCCGCGTGAGCCCTTGCGCGATTGCGCGCCGGAGTCACCTCATCGAATCGGCCATGCACGGTGAACAACGAATCATCCCTGTTATTGATATCGTCGGGCGATAATAGCGCTGAATTCTAATGCAAATAGATATGCCGGATACGAAACGCATAGACGAGATCGTTATCACCTTAGTTCCGGCCGTTATGCCGAGCCGCTGCGACGAACACGCCCGGCGGATGCACGCGCTCCATGCGCCGCTCGATCAGCCAAACCGTCCGGTGATATAGTCCTCGGTCAGCTTTTGCTGGGGGTTGGTGAACATGAGGTCCGTAGGACCCACCTCGACCAGATCGCCCAGGTGAAAGTACGCGGTGCGCTGCGAGACGCGCGCCGCCTGTTGCATGTTATGGGTCACGATGGCGATCGCGTAGTTCGCCTTGAGTTCGTCGATCAGATCCTCGATCTTGGCGCTCGCGATCGGGTCGAGCGCGGAGGTCGGTTCGTCCATGAGGATCACTTCGGGATTGACCGCGATCGTTCGCGCGATGCACAGGCGCTGCTGTTGACCGCCCGACAGGCTGGTACCCGGTTGCGAGAGCCGGTCTTTCACCTCGTCCCACAGTCCCGCGCGCTGCAAGCTGCTGTTCACGAGTTCATCCATGTCGCCGCGATTCTTGGTGAGGCCGTGGATGCGCGGTCCATAGGCGACGTTTGCGTAAATGGACTGCGGAAACGGTGTCGGTTTTTGAAACACGATGCCGACGCGGGCGCGCAGCTGTGCCACGTCTTGCTTGCGATCGTAGATGTCCTGTCCGTCCAGGGTGATCACGCCTTCGACCCGCGCGCTCGGAATCGTATCGTTCATGCGGTTCAGGCAGCGCAGGAACGTGGATTTGCCGCATCCGGACGGACCGATCATCGCCAGCACCTGGTTGTGTCCGATATCGAGGCTGACGTTCCTGACGGCGTGCTTGTCGCCGTAATACACATTGACGCCGCGCGCGGTCATGATGGGATCGCGGACGATGTCGCGACCCGGTGCCGGCGGCAGAGATGCGCCCGCGCCGGCTGACGGGCCGCCTGCGGCGCGGTTTATGACGGAGATTTCTTCCACGGCGTCCTCGTTGCAACTCTAGCCGAAGCGCCCGGTGATGTAGTCGTCCGTCTTTCGATTGATCGGGGAGGTAAAGATTTGATTCGAAGGTCCGATTTCGACGAGTTCGCCCAGGTACATGAATCCCGTCACGTTGGACACGCGCGCAGCCTGCTGCAAATTGTGCGTCACCACCACGATACAATATTTTTCGCGCAGCGCCTGCAGCGTTTCCTCCACGCGCAGCGTCGAGATGGGATCGAGCGCCGCCGTGGGTTCGTCCAGCAGCAACACCTCAGGCTGCACGGCGATCGCACGCGCGATGCACAGACGCTGCTGCTGCCCCCCCGACAGACTGCGCCCGTCGGCGTGCAGCTTGTCCTTCACCTCATCCCATATTGCCGCATCGCGCAGCGCGGACTCCACGCGAACCTTGAGGTCGGCGTTGCCCAACCCGCCCGCGAGCCGCAAGCCCAACGCGACGTTGTCGTATACCGACATCGGGAACGGCGTCGGTTTTTGAAACACCATGCCGACGCGATAGCGCAGTTCGGCGACATCCACCGACGGCCCCAGGATATCCCTGCCGCCGATCAAGACCTCCCCTTCCGCCCGCTGCTTCGGATACAAAGCGTACATTCGATTCAGCACGCGCAGCAGGGTCGACTTGCCGCAGCCGGAGGGGCCGATGAAGGCCGTGATCGAATGATCCGCCAGCTTCATGTTGATGTTGTACAGCGACTGCAACTCGCCATAGAAGAAATTGAGCGAGCGGGTTTCGATCTTGGGCGGACCGGTATCGACGATTTCCGGGACGGCCTGCGGAAACGGTCCCCGGACTTTCAAGTGCTTCGGCGGTTTGGTCGTCGGGATCACCGTCCGGACCCCCGTTCAGCCTGCAGCATGGCCAGCAGCACACGCGCGGAAATGCTCAGGATCAAGATGCTGGCGGTGACGATGAGCGCCCCCGCCCAGGCAAGGTTCTGCCAATCCTTGTAGGGACTCAACGCGAATTGAAAAATGACTACCGGCAGGTTCGCCATGGGCGCATTCAACTCCGTGCTCCAGAACTGGTTGTTGAGCGCCGTGAACAGCAACGGCGCGGTCTCGCCGCTGATGCGCGCGATGGCCAGCAGCAAGCCGGTGACGATGCCGCTGCGGGCGGCAGGATACAGGACGCTCACGATGGTTCGCCACGGATAGGCGCCGAGCGCGGCCGATGAATCCTTCATTCCGAGGGGCACGAGGTTCAACATGTCCTCGGTGGTGCGCAGTGTCACCGGAATCGCCAGCACCGCGAGCGCCAGCGCTCCGGCGATGGCGGAGAAATGCCCCATCTTGACCACCACGAGTTCATAGATGAACAGCCCGATGATGATGGAGGGCGCGCTCAGCAGCACGTCGTTGATGAAGCGGATGAGCGTGCTCAACCGGGAATGACGCCCGTACTCCGACAGATAAGTGCCCGCCAGTACGCCGATCGGCGAGCCGATCAAGATTCCGAGGAGGGTCATCACGGCGCTGCCATACAGCGCGTTGAGCAGTCCGCCCTGGCTGCCGGGCGGTGGAGTCATTTCCGTGAACAGGTGCCAGGACAGACCCGCCGCCCCATGGGTTATCAAGGTCCACAGGATGGCCGCGAGACACGCCAACCCCGTCAGAGTAGCCACCAGGGACAGCACCAGAAACAGGCCATTCTGCAATTTACGGACCAGGCGCCGGTTCATGACTTTAGGCCACCGAGCGGCGTTCGAGCCGGCGCAGCATCCACTGGGCGGCGGCGATCACGGTGAACGTGATGAGAAACAACAAGAGGCCGAGCGCGATCAAGGATGACGTGTAGAGATCGCCGACGGCCTCGGTGAATTCATTGGCAATGGCCGATGAAATCGTGGTACCCGGCGCCAACAACGAGGTGCTGATGCGATGTGCGTTGCCGATGACGAACGTCACCGCCATGGTCTCGCCGAGCGCCCGTCCCAGCCCGAGCATGATGCCGCCGACGACGCCGACGCGCGAATGCGGCACCACCACGTTCCAGATGACTTCCCACTTGGTGGCGCCGAGTCCGTACCCGGACTCCTTGAGCATGGGCGGAACCGTATCGAAGACATCGCGCATGGTCGCGGCGATGAACGGCAGGACCATGATGGCGAGAACGATCCCCGCGGTGAAAATGCCGATGCCGAACGGCGGGCCCATGAACAGTTTGCCGATTCCCGGAATGGGATGCGCATGCTCGATGAGCCACGGCTGTACATGGCGCTGCAGAAGCGGCGCAAGAACGAAAAGACCCCAGATGCCGAATATGATGCTGGGCACCGCAGCCAGCAATTCGACCGCAACGCCGATCGGCCGTTTCAGCAACGGCGGACACAACTCGGTCAAAAACAGGGCGATGCCGAAACCGGTCGGTACCGCCAATAGCATCGCGATCAGCGACGTGACGACCGTTCCGTAAATCGGCGCCAACGCCCCGTACTCGTCGGTCACCGGGTTCCAGATCTCCCGCGTAACGAACGAAAACCCGAAATGCTTGAGCGCGGGCCATGCGCCACGAATCAAGGACACGGCAACGCCGCCCAGAATGAGCAAGACCAGGACGGCTGCGGTCAGAGTCGCGGCGCGGAAGACTCTTTCGTAAACCAACTGCTTTGCGGCGTGCCCCGGATCGATGATCGCCACGATGTCAGTTCCGCTCCTACAGCACGATTAAGCGGCAAAAGCCGGTACGCGCCGCGCACCGGCTCCCGCCGTACGTGAAATCTCAACCCTACAACGAACCCTGCGGCGCTATTTTCCAGTGTAAACCGGATGACCACCCGTCTTGATCGTCGAGGCCCACGTGGCCTTGACCTGCGCAATCAAGGACGCGGGCAAGGGGACATAGTCCAGCGCGGCAGCCATCGCGCCGCCGTCCTTATATGCCCAAGCGAAGAACTTCAGGGCCTCGCCGACCGCCGCCGCATCCGAGGGCTCCTTGTAGACTAGGATAAAGCTTGCGCCGGTGATTGGCCAACTCTTGACGCCATCCTGATCGGTCAAAATCAAATAATAGCCTTCCGCATGGGTCCAGTCCGCGTTGGCGGCGGCCGCCTGGAACGTGTCCGCGCTGGGGGCGACCGACTTTCCGGCCTTGTTGGTCAACGCCGTGAACGCCATCTTGTTCTGTTTGGCGTAGGCATATTCGACGTAGCCGATGGCGCCGTCGGTTTGCGTGGTCATGTTGGCAACGCCTTCATTGCCCTTCGCACCGATGCCGGTCGGCCATTGCACGGACGAGTTCGCACCGATGGTCGACTTGAACTTCGCGCTTTCCTTCGACAGGTAATCCGAAAACAGGAAATTGGTGCCCGATCCGTCCGATCGATAGACCGGCGCGATCGCCGTGCTGGGCAGAGCCAGCTTTGGATTCAACTTCTTGATCTGCGGGTCGTCCCATTTCGCGATGTCGCCCAGATAGATGGCTGCGATGGTCGCGCCATCCAGCTGCAATTGACCCGCGCCGATGCCCTTGATGTTGACCACGGGGACCACTCCGCCGATGATCATGGGGAACTGTACCAGCCCGGCGGCGGTCAAGTCTTCCGGTTTCAACGGCATGTCGGAGGCGCCGAAGGTGACCGTTTTCGCCTTGATCTGCTTGATGCCGCCACCCGAGCCGATCGACTGATAATTGAGGCCGACACCGGTCAATTTCTTGTAGGCATCCGCCCATTTGGCGTAGATCGGATACGGGAAGGTAGCGCCGGCGCCGGAGATGTCGGTCGCTGCAACGGCCACGGTCGCGCACAATGCCAAGCCGGCCACTGCGAGACGTTTCAGAGTTGTTGTCGTCATGTTTGCTCCAATTCCTTGGGGTTCGCCCAAATTAAAAGGGGCCGCGCCTCGCGACGCAGCCCTGTTTTCACGACTCGCCGATCAGCGGCCGGGCGCTCAGAACGGGTAGTAGCGGAAGCTCGCAAACACCATGCTGTCGTTGGCGATGGGATCGAGGCCGCCGGCACCCGCAAACGCTTTACGCTCGGTGTAAGAGTACTGCATGCCGACCTGGTATCTGCCGGATTTGCCGTTCCAGGGCTTGTACCAGAAGCCGGCAGTGCCTTGTTCCACCACCCGCGTGTTGCCGGTGCAGGCGCCCGGCGCGCCTTCATACGCGCAACCGCTGTTGACGTAGAGCGGATTGCCGTAGCCGTAGGCCGTGACGCCGGTCCCGGAATTCCCGTAATACGCCTGTGCGCTTTCCTTCTCCTCACCCGCGAACACGTAAATGTCCAGGGCTGGCGAGGCATGCAGGGTCAGGCCGGCCAACCCCTGAATCTCGCTGATCGGCTTCATGGCTCCCGCCGAATTGAAAGTCACATCGACCAATTGCGCCGCGCCGTAGCGGCCGATGCCCTTGCCCGCCATCCCGGAGACCTGGAAGTCGAGCACGCCCGGAATCACCGGCACGTTCAGGCCGACGCCGGCGCCGCCGCCGTTGACATTCTGGTTTTCGAGATTGAGGCGTTCGTAGAAGCTGCGATACAAGCCGAAGACTTCGAGATGCACCGTGCGATCCGCCACCACCGGCTCGTAGGCGACCTTGGCGACGACATCCGGAATGTGATTGAGCGACAGCGTGTTGGCGCTGTTGAAGCCCGAACCGGCCGGCGCGTTGTCCGTCAAATTGACGCTCTTGGGATAAGCCGTCGAGCTGGTGTAGAACGTGGTTTGGGGATTTTCGAGCGACACGCCCACCCAGAACAGCTTGTCGAAGTCCTTGGTGATGCGGATCTGCGGCTGGCGGGTGAATGAGAATCCCGGTATGTACTGCGCGTCGATCGTCGGCGGTATATCTTCCGATCGCGGCGTGATGCCTTTGCCCTGCAGGGTGACCAGCGACCAGTTCTGGCCGGCCAGGAAGTGCAGGCCTTCGTCGGCCCAATCGATCTGGTTGTACATGACGCGAATGCGCGGCGTGTAGGAATTGGTCTCATTGGAATTGGCGGTCTGCGCGGCGCCCAGGAAATCGAGCTCGCCGTAGAACGACAAATGCACATCCGCCGTCGGATCGCCTTCCGCCAGCGCCGTGATGCGGCTCTGGCGGGCGCTGAAGCGGAGTTCGCCGGTGTGTCCCACCGCGTTGTTCGGGTACGGAATGCCGCTGAACGACGAGGCCATGTCGGCTGTTTCGTTCTTGGTGCGGTAAATGGTTTCGAGAGCGCCGTAGCCGCCCAGCGTCAGGCTCACGCCTTTGTAGTAGATCTTGTCGGTCTTCGGCTTCGCCGCCTCGATCGCCGTCTGCACCTGCGACGGAATGGCCGCAGCGGCGGCATTCGCGGATGCGGTCGCGGTCACGGCCTGTGCCGAGGCGGCGTCGGCCTGAGCCTTGGTCTGCTGCTCGGCGGCGGCCTGCGCATCGACCTTGCGTTGCAGAGCATCGATCTGGTCGCGCAGCGCCTGAATCTGCCGCGCCGTTTCTTTCGCGTCGTCCGAGGACTTCGCCTCGGCGCCGCTCGTCACTGCAAGATTGATGAGCGCTCCGAGACTCGCGCCGATAATCAGTGATCTAGTGGGTTGCATGGTTAAAGGTCCTTCGTTTTGTAACGGAAAAGTTCACATGAGCGGGTCGGAAGGGCACGCTCGTGCAAGCGCACGCGAGCATCCCGCATCCATTTCTTGGCGGGCATGTTCGACGGCGAACGTTACATTTTTATGACATGCACCAAAAACTTGCGGTTTTTTACGTAAATTACCGCTGTGGCTGAGCGTAACAATCGGGCACGGGATGAGGCGTGCCGCCTGGCGGCCATGCTCGGCATTCTCGACCGCGCGGCGCGGGCCGGGGACGCCCACGTTCGATTCAACTCGGCGGATTGAACTTAATGCAATGAATCGGAACCCCGCGAACGGTCGGCAGCCAGGGGTGATTGGAGGGATGGAACCAACTGACTGAGCCTGGCCGACCACCTCCATGTCCGTTTCCATGGAGAGGAGCACGCTGGTTCCGCGCCGCACGAGCGCTTGATCTTCCGCTATCAGGATGCGGACTCGCGGCGGGCAGCCCGGCTCTTCCGTGGTCATGAAACGTGCTCGGCGCTGAGACTCATTGGCAATCATGCGACCCGACAGGCATCATTTGGAAGTGACTTTCGTCACCTGCTGGCTTATCCACCCCCGTGGGCCTTCCTACCGATGACTAGCGCTCTGATTCAAGGCATGGACCCGCGGCGCAGCCTGGTGGCCGGACTGATCTGGCTGGTCGTCGCACTGACCGCGAGCTTCGCGGTCACGGCCTCGCTCTGGGTGGGCCGGGTCGCACGGGAAATCGTCGTGCAGCAGCATGTGCGGCGGCTCGTGCTCGAGACGGATCAGCTCGGCTCCGATTTGGGTCAAGCCCTCGACTCGCGTTTTACGGCGGCGCGCGCCGCGAGCCGCTCGGCGACGCCCGAACAGACGTTCTCCTATTTGACGCAGATGTATCCGCATCTGGGATGGATCGCGTTGGCCGACCCGAACGGAACCGTCATCGGCAGCGACGGCACCGTGCCCCTCGGCGCGACAGTCGCGGACAGCGCCTGGTTCTCGCAGGCGCTGCAGCACCCCTGGATCGGCCTCATCGCACAGCCCGTGCGCGATGCCAAGCTGCAGCCGCTCGGCGACGTGTCGCTGCCGCTGCGCGATGCCGACGGCCGGACCACGGCGGTCATCGCCGCGCACCTCACCTGGCGCTGGGCCGCGCGCGATCTGCAGCGCCTCAGTGCCAGTCTCGATCCCCGAGGCTCTGCGCAAACGCTGATCTTGGATGGCGAAGTGGTGCGAGTGGGGCCTGCGGCATGGCTCGACCGGCCTTGGGAAGGCATCGTCATCAAGACCGCCCCACCCATCGAACCGAATCCGTCCTTCGAGCCGGCGCCATCGGCCGCTCCGCGCTTCGAACTTCTCGCCGGGCAAACCGTGCTGGTCGCCCGGGCACCGATCCTCCTCGACCGCGCGGCAGCGCCGCAGTGGCAGGTCCAGCTGAGTGAGCCCAAGGACCAGGTATATCAGCGTGCCGACGCGTTGGCCCATCGCATTCTGTGGATCTCGATCTGCTTGGGTGCGATCACCGCGCTGATCGGAGCGCTCGGCGCCCGGCATCTGACGAATCGGCTGCGTCGCTTGACGCGCTCGGCCGGCGCCGTGGGCCGCAACGAAGTCGCGCGCATCGAAGTACCGCGGGGGCGCGACGAAGTCGCGCAGCTCGCCGCCGCCTTCGCCAAGGTGCTGGACGATCTGCGGCAGGAACGCAGCGAACTGCTGACTCTGAGCGGTGAACTCGAGCGCCGGGTGACGGTGCGGACCCGCGAAGTGCAACGTCTGGCGGAGGAGGCCCGCTACGCGGCCGTCGTGCGCGAGCGCCTGAAGATTGCGCGCGATCTGCATGACACCCTGGCGCACTCGATGATGGCCATGCTGAGCGAAGTGCGGCTGCTGCGTAAACTCCAAGTTCACGATCCCGCCTCGCTGCCGGACGAACTGGCACGCGCCGAAGAGGTGGCCCACGAGGGTCTCAACGAAGCGCGCACGGCGATCACGCAGATGCGGGTCAACGCCGTGCGCGACACCGGGCTGGGCGCGGCGCTGGCAATCGCGTGCGAGCGGTTCGGCGATCGCACCGGCCTGGCCGTGGAATTCTCATCGGACCCGGAGGCGGCGAGCTTCGGCGATGAGCGTGCGGAGACCTTGTTCCGCATGGCCGAGGAAGCCCTGCGCAATATCGAGCGGCATGCCATGGCGAGCCGCGTCGCCGTCGCGCTGCAAACCGTCGACGGCAGCCATGTCCGGCTGCGCATCGCGGACGACGGCATCGGCTTCGATACCGAGCTGCCGCGTTCGGGTCACTATGGAATCGTCGGTTTGCGCGAACAGGCGCAGCTGATCGGCGCCGAGCTCGCCATCGTCAGCACGCCCGAACGAGGCACCACCGTGACCGTCGTCCTGCGAACCCGGCCCGAAATGCTTTAGCCCTCAGACCACCCCACTCGGCGGCCGAGTCGACGCGGGATCGCAGAACATCGGCGGCCGAAACCCGGGGGCGGAAGAGGGCTATCATGCCCCGGGGCGCCGGAACTTCGCCAACCTGCGCGTCAAGTTCCAGGCGTTCCGGAGACCTACCATGCGAACACTCATGCTTGCCTTGTGCTCCGCCCTGCTCGTCGGCGCAGCCTGCGCCGCGCCCACGCCGGCCGCCGACCCGTGCTCCGGCTTCAAATGGGATGTCGACAAGGAGCGCGCCTTGTTCAGCGGGCAGAGCACCACGCTGGCGGCGGGCAAGGACATTGCCGCCGCGCCGGTCGTCGGCGCCGATCGCCTGTACCAGTTGCAGCTCACGCCCCAGACCGATGTGACGTTCGCGCTGCCGCCGGGTAAGAAGATGCTGACCGATGGCGCGTACGCCGGTCTTGCCAAGCTGAATCTCGACGTCGCCGGGAATTACCGGGTCTCGGTGGATGTGCCGTTGTGGATCGATGTGGCGGTCGACGGCAAATTGGCGGCGACCCGGGATTTTCAAGGACAGCAAGGCTGCGATGCACCGCATAAGGTCGTCGAGTTCGACCTATCCGGTGCCAAGAACTACGTGCTGCAGCTGAGCGCATCGTCCCAGGCCTCGGTGCGCGTGACCGTCACGCAGGCGCCCGCCCCGAAACTTTGACGCCGTGAGCCAACCATCTCGGCATCGTGACGTCGATCGGTACGAACGGGCGAGTGGCCGCAGCTACACCCGCTCAGGGTGACCATCCGTACCTCGGCGCATCGCGGCGCGGCCGTCGTGGCGGCGATCCTGTGGCATGATGGCGAGGCCGAAGCCCGGCGAGCCTTCACCCAACTGACCGCCGAGCGCCGCGCTCTGTTGCTCGACTGGGTCGGAATGCTTTGAGGGACGCTATCGATGTCGAAGGATCTCACCGTTCGATTCCGCGTTGACTTCGGCCGCGAGTGCTCGGTGGGCATCGGTAAAATCGAACTGCTCGAAGGCATCGCGAACAACGGGTCGCTGACGCAGGCCGCGCGGCAGATGCGCATGAGCTACCGTCGGGCGTGGTTGCTGCTGGCGGACCTGAACGTGAGTTTCGACGAGCCCGTCGCGGTCGCGACCACCGGCGGACGTGGCGGAGGCGGCGTCGTTCTGACCCCCTTTGGCAAGCGCCTGGTCGAAGGCTATCGAAAAATGGAATCCGGCTTGCAGCCGCTGGCGGAGACTTACCTCAGGGACTTCGGCCGGCACCTGAGTGCCGGGGCGCAACGCCCCGCCAAAAAGCCCGTTCCCGTCGCTTCCATCCGACGCAAGACGTAGGCCCGAGACGTAAGACATGACCCGCCGACGTGTCCGTCGTGCGCCCGCGATCGTTGCGGTTACCGCGTAACCGAGTAGTAGAACACCTACCGCCGCGCTCGCGGGTTTCTTGAACTGAAACCGACAATCACGGTCATACTCATGGATATCGAAACGCGTCACTGCGTTGTTCTGGGACTGATACCTGAAAGAATCAGTGACGAGCGCCGCCCCTCTTCCAGCGGCGCCGATCAGTTGTTTGGTGGGTTATGCAAAATCGAACGAAGTCCCGAGTGTCGACCTTGATTGCCGGCATCGCCGCGCTGGCGTTGGTGAGTGGCGGCGCGCTTGCGCAACACGGTGGTGGTGGTGGTGGCGGTCATGGCGGCGGCGGTGGCCACGCCGGTGGCGGCCATGGCGGCTACGGCGGGCGCGGGGGCTACGGCGGACGCGGCGGCTACGGCTATCGAGGCGGTTATGGTTACCGCGGCGGCTATGGCTGGCGCGGCGGCTACTACGGCGGGTGGGGTTGGGGCTGGGGCCTGGGTGGTCTCGGCTTGGGCCTTTATTTTGCGTCGCTGCCGCTCTATTACTCTACCTGGTGGTGGGATGGCGTCCCCTACTACTACGCGGACGACACCTACTACCGCTACGACGAAAGCCTGCGGCAGTACGAGACGGTCCCACCGCCGGACGGCTTGCAGAGCCAGGTCGCCGCGCAGCAGGGGCCTGTCGGCACCGATTTGATCGCATACCCGAAAAATGGCCAGTCCGACGCGCAGCAGGCCAAGGACAAATATGAGTGCCATCATTGGGCCACGGTCCAGAGCGGCTTCGACCCGACTCAAGGCGCCGCCGCCGGCGCCACCCCGAGCAAGCGCACCGACTACATGCGCGCGCAAGAAGCCTGCCTGGAGGGTCGAGGGTATAGCGTCAAGTAGCGGTCACGGCGCACGCCGACCCGGCTGGCAGCGGCTCCGCGGCCGCTGCGCCGATGCGGCTACGACGCGAGCAGCAGTTCGAGCGTGCGGCAGTAAATCCGGTGCAGGTGGTCGATATCCTCCACCCGCACGCATTCGTTCACCTTGTGAATCGTCGCGTTGACGACGCCGAGTTCGATCACCTGCGCGCCTAAGGGGGCAATGAAGCGCCCGTCCGACGTGCCGCCGCCGGTGGTGAGCTGCGGCGTGACGCGCAGCTCTTCTTGCACCGCACGCGTCGCGGCGTGGGACAGTTCGCCCGGAGCAGTCAGGAACGGCTGACCCGAAACGAACCACTCCAGCGAATGATTCACGCGGTGTTTCTGCAAGATGGCCTCGACGGTTGCCTGCAGGCCCTCGACGGTTTGCACGGTCGAGAAACGCAGATTGAACCGCGCCTTGAGTTCACCCGGGATGACATTGGGTGCGCCGGTGCCGGCCGACAGATTCGACACCTGGAAACTCGTCGGCTGAAAATGCTCGTTGCCCTGATCCCACACCCGCGAGGTGAGTTCGGCCAGCGCCGGTGCCAAGGCATGGATCGGATTGTCAGCCGACTGCGGATAGGCAATATGCCCCTGGATGCCGTGCACGGTGAGGCGTCCGCTGAGGCTCCCCCGACGGCCGATCTTCATGGTGTCGCCCAATCGAAGTTCGCTCGACGGCTCGCCGACCAGGCACCAGTCGATGGTTTCCTGGCGCTCGCGCAGCACTTCCACCACCCGCTTGGTGCCGTCCACCGACGGTCCCTCCTCGTCGCTGGTGATGAGGAACGCGAGAGTGCCGTCGTGACCGGGATGACGGCCGACGAATTCCTCGCTGGCGGTCAGCATGGCAGCCAAGCCGCTTTTCATGTCGGCCGCGCCGCGCCCATACAGAATCCCGTCCCTGATGACGGGCGCAAAAGGATCCGTCTGCCAGTCGTCGAGGGGGCCGGTGGGCACCACATCGGTGTGGCCGGCGAAGCAGAACACCGGACCCCCGCTGCCGCGTTTGGCCCAGAAGTTGTCGACCGGACCAAAGCGCAGCTTCTCGACGGTGAAGCCGATGGCCTCGAGGCGCTCGATCATCAGCGCCTGGCAGCCCCCATCCGTAGGACTCACCGAGGCGCGCGAAATCAGTTCCTGCGTCAATTCCAGCGTCGGCGACGGCTTCGATGTCCCCATCAGAACCGCAGCACCGGCGGTCGGCGACGCATGTTTGCCCACAGACCGTAGGCAGCGAGCGCAACGGCCGCGATCAGCACCCAGGCCGGCATCGCCAGGCCCAGAAAACGCCAGTCGATCTTGGAGCATTCGCCGGAACCGGTCAGCACCTTGACCAGCACGTCCGTCAGCGGAAACACCTTGAGCATGAAATCGAGTGAGGCGCCGCAGGCGGCGATGGTGCCAGGCGGCAGGCTCTGAATGTAGAGCTGCCGCATCGCCACACCGATGGTCGCGAGCGCCGCCAGCGTCAGGAGGCCGGCGTACACCCGCCGCCCCCAGCCCGCCGGATCGTGCGCCGCGGCCAGCGCGAAGATGACGCCGATGCTGAAAATGCCGACGCGCTGGAATATGCACAGCGGGCACGGCTCCAAATGCATCACGAACTGCGCGTAGTAGGCGTACGCCAGCAAGGCGGCGCAGGCCGCAAAGCCCAACGAATTGGCAGCGCGGGCCGTCATCCGGGCAATCAACGCCGCGGCAGCGCGTGGGCGGCGTCTATTTGCTTGGCAACGTCCTCGAGCGAGGTATGGCGGATGTCCTTGCCATGCACCATGTAAATCACGTACTCGCAGATATTCTTGGCGTGATCGCCGATCCGCTCCAGGGCGCGGACGATCCACATGATTTCGAGTGCCCGGCGGATGGTGCGCGGATCCTCCATCATGAACGTGATGCACTGACGATGGATGGATTCGTACTCCTCGTCCACCATCTTGTCCTCCTGCGCGGTCTTGAGCGCGGCCTGCGAATCCATGCGCGCGAAGGCGTCGAGCGAGTCGTGGACCATCTGCGCGACCTGGCGGCCGAGATGCTTCACTTCGCGGTATTTGTCGGCCGGCCGTTCCATGGTGGCGAGCCGGGAGGCGATGTAGCCGATCTTTTCGCCCTCATCGCCGATGCGCTCGAGGTCGGTGATGGTCTTGATGATGGCGACGATGACCCGCAGGTCGCCCGCGGCCGGCGCCCGAATCGCGAGAATGCGGCTGCACTCCTCGTCGATCGACACTTCCATGCCGTTGACCTTGTAATCGTCGGTGGCCACCGACTCACCGAGCCGGCTGTCGCCTTCCACCAGCGCGGTAATCGCCTTGTGCAGCTGCTGCTCGACGAAGCCGCCCATCTGCAACACCTGATTGCGCACCTTCTCCAGGTCTTCGTTGAAGCGCCGGGAGATGTGATGAGTGAGGTCGGCCGTTTCCATGAGATTTACCTTGAACTTGAAGCTGAGAGTTCATCGCCTTGAGCGTCGCGTACGCGGCCGCTACACGGCGTCCCATGTACATCCGATTGCCTCGCGCGTCAATACTTTGCGCGATAAATGTGACGTCATGCGCTCGCTGCGGTTCGCACCGGCATCTGCCAGATTCGCTGCTGCGGAAAATGACACGTGAAGGTGCTGCCCTTGCCCTCCGTACTCTGCACGTCCAACCAGCCGCCATGCCGCTGCAAGGCATGTTTCACGATCGCGAGGCCAAGCCCGGAACCGCCGCGCTCGCGGGAACGCCCGGCATCGACGCGGTAGAACCGTTCGGTCAGGCGCGGGATGTGTTCGGCGGGAATACCGATGCCGTTGTCGACCACTGAAAAATAAGCCCCCTCCGGGTCGGTCCACCAGCGCATGCGCACAGTACCTTCCGACAAGGTGTACTTGATTCCGTTCACCAGCAAATTGGTGAACGCCGACTCGAGTTCCTGCATGGAGCCGAACAGCCCGTCGTCCGACTCCAGGTCCAAGATGATCTGACGAGGCCGATCCGCGCTCGCCAGTGCGTCCCGATGCATCCGCCGCAGCATGCTGGGCACGTCGATGGGCTCGCGCGGCGCCTCGCCGTCGGTGGACTCCAGTCGCGACAATTCCAAGAGGTCGGCGATGATGGCATTCATGCGCTGCGCCTGCGCACGCATGTCCCTGATCGGTCCGGCCCAGGCGTCATCGATGGACGGATCGTCGGCGAGCGTATCCAGGTAACCCGAGATGACGGTCAGCGGCGTGCGCAATTCGTGCGAGGCATTCGCCACGAAATCCTTGCGCATCGCCTCCAGGCGCATCTGGCGCGTGACATCGCGCACCAGCAGCAACGACTGGCCGGCGCCGTACGGCACCAGCTGCAGCGCCAGATACAGTTCCGCCTGCACCGGCGGCCGGATGATGAGCGGCATCGCGAAGTCGTCGCCGTGCAGGTAGTGCACGAACTCCGGCGAACGGATCAGGTTGTCGACCCGCAGCCCGACATCGACCGGCCGCTTCAGTCCGAGCAGGCGCGCGGCCTGGCGGTTGAACCAGACGATTTCGCTCTGCGTGCTCAAGATGATGACGCCGTCGGGAAGCGCCGCCGTGGAGCGCCGCAATTCCCGGTACAGCTGCACCAGCCGCTGCTTGTGAAACTGCTTGCGCCGATGCAGCCGCACCACCTGCCCGATCACATCGCCCCAGATACCGCCGAGATTGGGCGGATCGATCTGCGAGCGCAGCCGCAGCCAGCGGTCGAGACGGTAGAGATTCGCCAACTGCCACGCGAGATACAGGCAGGCGGCGGCGAGGAGCCAGAGCCATATGGGTCCCAGCAACAGGCCGAGGCACAGGCCCGCAATCAGAATGCCCGCGAGCCGCGCGAGTGCGAAGGTCCACATCGATGCCATGGGCTTACAAGTTATCTCGCCTTAGGTGTCTCGCGCTGAGAACCGGTACCCGGAACCTCGCACCGTTTGCACCAACCGTTCCAAGAGATAAGGCTCGAGCGCTTTGCGCAGCCGCCGAATGTGCACATCGACGGTACGCTCTTCGACGTAAGTATTACCGCCCCAGACCCGATCGAGCAACTGGCCGCGGGTAAACACGCGCTCCGGGTGGGTCATGAAGAAATGCAGCAGCCGATACTCGGTCGGGCCCAAGGGAATTTCACGGTCGCCCGCGCTCACCCGGTGGCTGGAATCGTCGAGCTTCAGGCCATCCACCTCCACGGTGTCCGCGGCGCCGGCCGGAGCCGCGCGGCGCAGGACGGCCTGAATGCGCGCCAGCAGTTCGCGCGGCGAGAATGGCTTGGTGATGTAGTCGTCGGCGCCGCCCTCGAGACCGCCGACCTTGTCCTGCTCCTCGGCCCGAGCGGTCAGCATGATGACCGGAATCTCCTCGGTATCCTTCGCCCGCTTCAAGGAACGCGTGAGCTCCAAACCGCTCATGTCCGGCAACATCCAATCCACCAGCATCAGATCGGGCCTGACATCGACGATGCGGGCCCGCGCCTCGCGGCAGTCCTCGGCCTCGCGCACCTCATAGCCCGCGCGCCTCAAGCCAAAGGCAACCATGTCTCGGATGGCCTTTTCGTCCTCGACGATGAGGATGCGTTTTGCGGTCATGTATTGCTAGTCCCTTGATTCTTCTGGCGCGCTATTACAGCCCGCCTTTGTGACAGTTCCATGACTGCTCAAGCGGGGGCCCGCTTGGCCTGTGCGCGCTCCGCTTCGGTCAGGGCTACCTTATCCCGCAGATACACGGGTACGAGCTGCGCCGGATCCAGCCCCTCGCCGGCCGCGAGCTTGAGCGCGCCCAGGCGCGCCATGTCGCGGGCGTCGGGCAGCGCCTCGCGGGCGCCCTCGGGTAGCACCAGATCGGGCAGCTCACAAAGAATCGGGTAGGCGGCAAAGCCGCGTCCGATCCCGAGGAAGGGACCGGCGAAGGGCACGCTCACCGACGCGGCAGGCCCCACCGCCATGGGTCCCTCCGCCACCACACCCCGTTCGACGTCCGCGCGAAAACACCCCCAGTAGACCTCGCCCATGCGCGCGTCGAGGCACACCAGAATCTGAGCCACTCGCCCTGCCACCCCGCCCCGCTCGTTCGCGCACCGCTGCGCCCCCTCGTTCCACCCCGACTGCCCGAGTTCCGCCGCCGTCGCACCGCCCCCGCCGTCGCCCCCGCCTTCGCCCGCGCGCCGCAGCGCTTGCGCTGCCAGCGCCTCCAGCGTCGTGACGGCCACCACCGGCAGGCCGGCCCCGAATGCCAATCCCTGCGCCACGGAGACGCTGATGCGAACACCGGTGAATGCGCCGGGACCGACGCTCGCCGCAATGCCGTCCAGGGCATCGAGAGCGAGCCGGGCCTGCGCCAGTACCGCGTCGACCATACCGAGCAGCGCTTCGGCATGTCCGCGCCCCACCTCTTCAAACACCCCGCTCAACGCCGCGTCGGTGAGCAGCGCCACGGAGCAGGCCTCGGTTGCCGTATCGAGCGCTAGGACTCGCACAGGCGCTCGCGCAGCCGGCTCAACCGCTCGGTCAGGAATTGGGCGCCGGCGGCGGCCTCGGTAATCACGGGACTGGGCGGCAGTGCCATCAGGAATACCTTGCCATAGCCCTTGGTCTTGAGCCGCGGATCGCCCAGCACGATCACGCCGAAATCGTCGAAGTCGCGGATCAAGCGACCCACACCCTGTTTCAGCGCGAGCACCGCCTGCGGCAATTGATACTCGGAGAATGGATTGCCGCCGCGCCGGCGGATGCCCTCGAGCCGCGCCTTCAGCAACGGATCGTCGGGCGAGGCGAACGGCAGCTTGTCGATGGCGACGATGGACAACGCCTCGCCCTTGACGTCCACACCCTCCCAGAAACTCCCCGTCGCGAGCAGCACCGCGTTGCCGAGTTCGCGGAAGCGCGTGAGCAGCGCCTCGCGCGGCGCCTCGCCCTGCACCAGCACCGGGAACGGCGGCTCGGGGAAGCGCGCCTTGAGGGCCGCGACGCCGTCGGCGAGCCCGCGATAACTGGTGTACAGCAGGAACGCGCGGCCGCCGCTCGCCTCGAGCAAGGGCGCGCACGCGTCGATGAATCTGGCGGCGAACGCCGGATGCTGCGGATCCGGCATATTGCGCGGCAAATAGATTCTCGCCTGGTCGCGGTAATCGAAGGGACTGTCGATGTGCAGCGTGCGCGCATCCGGCAGTCCGATACGGCTGGCGAAGTGCGCGAAGTCATCGCCGATCGCCAACGTTGCCGAGGTGAACACCCACGCGCAGGGCCGAGCGTCGATGTAGCCGCGCAGCCGGTCCGCAATCTCGAACGGCGTGAAGTGCAGCGACAACCCGTTCATCGCCGCCTCCACCCAACGCAATCCCGCCGCGTCGGGCACCGAACCCAGAGCACCTAAGCTCGCTGCCAAACCCTGGGAGCGCCGCGCGCAATTGGCCACGCCCGCGCCTGCACCCAAGCCCTCGAGTTCCTTCGCCAGGTCGCCGAGAGCGGTCTCGAGCTCCGGCAGCACATCCAAAAATGCCTCGGGGAGGTTGGCCCATTCGTAGCGTCCCGCACCGCCCGGGAAGGTGCCGCGCAGGTCGTCGAGGCGCGCCTCGACGATGGACAGCTCGCCGGTGATCGCGGGCGAGCGAACCACCGCCGCCGCCAATTCGGCCACGACATCGCGCACCAGGATCTGCACCTGCCGAACCGACCACACCTGTCCGAAGAATTGGGCCGCGATATCCGGCACCTGGTGCGCTTCATCCAAGATCACCGCTTCCGCGCCGGGCAGCAGATCGCCGAAGCCCTCATCCTTGAGCGCGAGATCGGCGAGCAGCAAGTGGTGATTGACGACGACGACCTCGGCGGCCTGCGCCGCGCGCCGCGCGTCGAACACATGGCAGCGCGAGAATTGCGGGCACTCCTGCCCCAGGCAGTTCTCGCGGGTCGACGTAATCATGGGCCACACCGACGATTGTTCGGGCAGGTCGGTGAGTTCGGCGAGATCGCCCGACGGCGTGGTCGCCGCCCAGCGCGAGACCCGCTCCAGCATTTGCGCGACGCCGCGTTCGCCGCCGAGCAGCGAGCCCTGCTGCAGCGTGAGCTCCAGGCGGTGCCGGCACAGATAGTTGGCCCGCCCCTTGAGCAGCGCCACCTTGACCGGCAGCCCCAACACCTTGGCCAGCATGGGCACGTCGCGGCGAAACAGCTGATCCTGCAACGTGCGGGTGCCGGTCGAGATGATGACGCTGCGGCCCGACAGCAGGGCCGGCACGAGGTACGCAAAGGTCTTGCCCGTCCCCGTGCCCGCCTCGACGATCAAGGGCTCCAGGCGCGCCAATGCGCGGCCCACCGCCGTCGCCATGGCAGTCTGCTCCGGGCGATAGGCGTAGCCCGGCAACGCGCGCGCGAAGGGACCTGCGGCGCCAAACACATCTTTATAGTCGGTATCGATGGAACTAGCCTACGACGTTTCCGGGGCGCCTATTTCACTACCGCGCGAAAGCGTGCGAACGCCACGGATTTTGATTTTAGTGTGTTTCTTAGTTGCCAGCGTATGTGTGTGTATTCTATGGATTTTGCTACGCGCATCTTACCATCGGCACCGCGGACCTCGAGATTCTCGGGAACGTCGAAGGTGAGGCCTCCATCGACCGAGTACGTGACCTCGGCGCCGGGTCCCGTCGCCGAATCGGCGAGATACGCCATGTGGGCGGGAATCGGCCTCACCACCGTCGGCATGACGGCATCGTGCGAGGTCGGATTGCGAATCTCCAGGGTATAAATGACTTCATCGCCCGGCACCACACGATTCGCCGGCACCAGTTTGATGAACTCGCGGCCGGGTTCACCCACCTTGGTCTCCACCTCGGCGACGGCCCGGACGTCGATCGCAGGCGAGGTGGCTTGACCACTCACGGCCGCAATCGCACACAAACCGCAAAGCGTGAGGACGATGCGCCGCATTATGACCGTTCCAGGCATCTAAAATTATTCTCAATAATACCGAATAATCAAGCTGTTACACCGAATATCTCGAAACAATGCCGCGCCGTTACCGCGCATGCACCGGCCGCACGACTCCCCTCGTCATTACCAGTTGGCCACGAACGCAGCTCTCTGTCATGGTGCCGCACCTAAAATGGAATGACCTCAAGGATCCCCATGGCAACTGCCCCGCAGCACGTCACGTTAGCTTCGCTGAATCTGCAAGTTTCCCAGTGGGTGGATGAGGTGGCGCGCCTCACGCAGCCTGACCAGATCTTCTGGTGCGACGGGAGCGAGGCTGAGTTCAGCATGCTGGAACGCGAACTGGTGGCGGAGAAAGAGCTGCTGCCGCTCAACCAGGCCAGCTACCCGGGATGCTACCTGTACCGTTCGCATCCGTCGGATGTGGCGCGCGTCGAGCACCTGACGTTCGTGTGCACCCGGGAGAAGGACGACGCCGGCCCCAACAATCATTGGATGGCGCCCGCGGAAGCCCATCGGAAAATGGACGCCCTGTTCGACGGCTGCATGAAGGGCCGCACGTTGTACGTCGTGCCGTATTGCATGGGACCCCTCGATTCGCCCTTCTCGCGCTGCGGCGTCGAGATCACGGACAGCGCCTATGTGGTGCTCAACATGAAGCTGATGACGCGCATGGGCCAGGCGGCTCTCGAGCGCATCACGCGCGATGGCACCTTCGTGAAGGGGCTGCACTCCGTCGGCGACCTGAACCCCGAGCGGCGCTTCATCATGCATTTTCCGGAGGAACTGTCGATCAAGAGCTTCGGCTCGGGCTACGGCGGCAATGCGCTGCTGGGCAAGAAATGCCATGCGCTGCGCATCGCCAGCTGGCAGGCACGCACGGAAGGATGGCTGGCGGAGCACATGCTCATCGTCGGCATCGAGAACCCGCAGGGTGAAATCCACTATCTCGCCTGCGCCTTTCCGTCCGCCTGCGGCAAGACCAACCTGGCCATGCTGATTCCGCCGGCCCAGTACAAGGGCTGGAAAGTGTGGACCCTCGGCGACGACATCGCCTGGCTGCACGCCGGCAAGGATGGCCGGCTTTATGCGATCAACCCGGAATCGGGCTATTTCGGCGTGGTCCCCGGCACCAATGCCAAGACCAACAAGAACGCCTACGACACCATTCGCACGGACACGATTTTCACCAACGTGGCGCTCACCGCCGACAACCTGCCCTGGTGGGAAGGTTTGCCGGACGGCACGCCCGTGACCGATTGGCAGGGTCGTCCGTACGATCCGGCCAATGGACCCGCGGCTCAGCCCAATTCGCGCTTCACCGTCGCGGCGAAGCAGAACCCGGCGTACTCGAAGCTTGCCGAAGCACCGGGCGGCGTGCCGCTTTCCGCCATCGTGTTCGGTGGCCGCCGCCGCACCTTGGCTCCGCTGGTCTATCAAGCGCGCAGCTGGGTGCACGGCGTCCTCCTGGGCGCCGGCGTCGCCTCGGAAACCACTGCCGCGGCGACCAGCGCGGTCGGCGTGTTGCGGCGTGATCCCATGGCGATGAAGCCGTTTGCCGGCTACAACTTTGCCGACTACTGGTCGCATTGGATCAACGTCGGCGCCAAGTTGAAATCGCCGCCGCAGATCTTCCACGTCAACTGGTTCCGCCAGGACGACAGCGGCAAGTTCCTGTGGCCCGGCTTCGGCGACAACCTGCGGGTCCTGCGCTGGATCATCGATCGCTGCAAGGGCACTGCCGCCGCCCGGGAGACGGCCATTGGGCAGCTGCCGAACGCCAAAGACCTCGACGTGAACGGGTTGGAGATGGCGCCCGGCGCGCTCGATGAACTCCTCGCCGTCAGCCCCGAGCTCTGGCAGGCGGAGTTCGAGGGAATCGCCGAGTACTTCGCCGGGTTCGGCGAGCGCATGCCCGCGGCGTTGCAGGCCGAATTGACCGCCGCCCTGGCGCGGGTCGAGGCGAACTAGCGGCGCGACCCTACTCCTCGCAGGTATATCGAATCACTTGCGAGGAATTGCTGTCCGGCGCCTTGCCGAGCCCGATCAAGCCCTCGCCGCGAATCTGCATGGAATCGCGCCGCACGAACGCTTCCTCGCCATCCTTGCCGAGCACGAACGTGCCGTTGGTGCTCTGATCGATCAACATGAATTTGTTGCGGTTGAATTCGACGCGGGCATGCAACCGGGAAATGAGGTTGCCCTTGACGACCAGGTCGTTCTCCTCGGCGCGGCCCATGGTGATATTGGCGCGGCCGTCCGTTACCACCACCTCCTGGCCCTGGTAGCGAAGACGCAGGCGCAGGCCCTTGTTCGAGCGTTCGCGCGACGTGATGGCAATGGCCGGCACCATGCTGGTGACATCCTCGGTCTGCCATAACACCTCGAACAGCGCCACTTCACTGCTGCGCCCCTTGAGCGTCGCGATGTCGATCTGACGCACCGAGGCGCGCCACTCGCTCGACAGCATCTCCACCATGGTCGCCGTGGTGATGATCTGGCCGGCTTTGGCCTGGCTGGTCATCCGATTCGCGGTGTGCACGGCCGACCCGAACACGTCGCGATTCTCGAGCACCACGGGACCGAAGTTGCAGCCGATCCGAATCGCCACGGTGTGCTCGTCCACCTTCAATGCGGGATGGGAGACGATTTGCTTCTGCATTTGCGCGGCGGCGTTCAAAGCGTCATCGGCCGTGGGGAAGGTGGCCATGACCTCGTCGCCCATGGTCTTGATGACCGTCCCGTGGTTCTGGTCCGTGGCCATGCGCATCACGTCGATGCAGATGCCCACCATTTCGCGCGCGCGCAAATCCCCAAGCTGTTCGTAGAGCTTGGTACTGCCGACCACATCGGCAAATAGGATAGCGACTTCGATTTCTGTTCCCATAGACACGCCAAATTATACTTAATGTGGCGATCCGCGCGCTGGCAATCGGCGATCCGACAGGACGCCTAGGGGTTTCAGGCAGGGTTTCAGGCCGCCAAACCGAGGCTCAGGATGGGAAGTGCCGAATATAGCGTCTCCGGTAAGGCCGCAGGCTTGGCCGCGACCTCCGATAGAAACCGGCGCCACGCCCGGGCACCCTCCCGACCGGCCATCAAACCGTGCATGTGCCGTGTGATGGAGTGCAAGCGTACGCCCCGCGCCGCCTGGCCGCGCGCATAGGCCACCATGTCCTCGACGATCTTCCAGGGCTCCGGCACCCGCCATGCGGGATCGATCACGGCGCGCTCCGCTTCGGCCAGCAAGCGGGGATTGTGATACGCCGCGCGGCCGAGCATCACGCCGTCCAATCCGGACTCGGTCTGCGCCACGATCGCCGGCAGGTCCGTAAACCCGCCGTTGATGACGATGGGCAACGCCGGCCGCGCCGCCTTGAGGCGGTGTGCATAGTCGTACTTCAACGGAGGAATTTCGCGATTCTCCTTCGGCGAGAGTCCCGGCCGCGGCACGCCATCGTTCGCGAGTCCGCCCAAGATCGCGGCACGGGCATGCACGATCAACGCGTCCACGCTAGCCGCGGCAACCGCATCGACGAAGGCAGAGAAGAATTCGTAGCTGTCCTCGTCGTCGATGCCGATGCGGCATTTGACGGTCACCGGGACTTGCACCGCCTCGCGCATACTGCGCACGCATGCGGCCACCAACGACGGGTTCAGCATCAGGCAGGCGCCGAACGCCCCGCTCTTCACCCGGTCGCTCGGACAACCCACGTTGAGATTGATCTCATCATAGCCGGCGGCGGCGCCGATGCGGGCCGCCTGCGCCAGTTCGACCGGGTCGCAGCCCCCCAACTGCAGCGCCACGGGATGCTCCCGCGCATCGTACTCCAGCAAGCGCGCCGCGTTGCCGCGCACGATGGCAGCGGACACGATCATCTCGGTGTAAAGCAGCGCGTGCGGCGCGAACAGCCGGTGCAAGACGCGGCAGTGACGATCGGTCCAGTCCATCATGGGGGCCACGCACAACCGTCTATCAATGACTTGGACCGATTCTCTGCCTAACCCATTGTTTTTGCAGTCTAGCATTGTCACGTAGTATCACTCATAATCACGTCCGAACACAATAGATCCGCCACGCAGTGATACGAATTTGATACAGAGGTGCTGCAAAAAGTGATACATGGCGAGTATTTCTAAGATCGGGCGTAACTGGCGCGCATTGGTGCGCAAGGGCGGACATAGTCGCTGTCAAACATTCACGACGCAAGCGGCTGCTAAAAGCTGGGCGCGGATGGTGGAAACGGAAATCGCGGAACTCAAGTCCACCGGCCACATGCAGCCCCGGGGAACCACCCTCGCCGACCTCATCGACCGCTACGTCCGGGAGATCTACCCGCTGAAGCACTGGGGCCGATCCAAAACGGCCGACCTGAATCGCCTGAAGCGCGAGCTCGGTCACCACCTCGCCTCCTCCCTGGATTACAAAATCGTCTTCGACTACTTCGTCAAGATGCGCGAGGACGGTTGCGGTCCGGTCGGCATCGGTAGCCAGGCGACGTACCTGGTTGGCGTGCTCGAAACCGCCGCGGACGTGTGGCGCCTCGCGGTCCCCGTTCAGGCGGTCAAGGATGTCCGCGGCGCCCTCAAAAAGCTCGGCATGGTCAAGAAATCGAACGTTCGCCAGCGGCGCGTCCTCGATAGCGAGATTGCGCAGGTTGCGGCGCATGTCGAGCGTAAGGTCACCGCCGTCCCCATTAAAGACATCCTATCTTTCTGCGTGGCAACCTCCATGCGTATCTCGGAAGTGTGCCGCCTTCGATGGGATGACTTGAACGAAACAGACCGCACCATAGTGATTCGCGATCGCAAGCACCCCACTGAAAAAATCGGCAATCATCAAACGGTGCCCTTGCTCACGCTGGCCGGTCACGACTCGTTCGATATCGTCAAGCGACAGCCGAAAAAAAAGAAGTACATCTTTCCCGTCAATCCTCGCACGGTCAGCGCGTATTTTTCCGAGGCGGTTGAGCAACTCGAAATCGATGACCTTCATCTGCACGACTTGCGGCATGAAGCGATATCGCGATTATTCGAGGCTGGCTACCGCATCGAGCAAGTGAGCATCGTGTCGGGACATCGAGACTGGTCGATGCTGAAGCGGTACACGCACCTGAAGGCGAAGGATCTTCATAGGGAGGCAGCGACATGACTCGCAAAGGTGTAGCAATAAGCAAACCGGCCAAACATCCTAACAAAGAGCACTACGTCGTCGGGCCGTGCAATGCTGGGCATGGCTTCTGTGTTTGCCGCCTTTGAGCGGGACATCACTATCGAGCGCATCAATAGCGGCCTTGCTCGGGCTCGTGCGCAGGGTAAGCAGCTGGGCCGGCCGAAGGTATCAGCCAAGACGGAGGGCGATATCCGCAAAATGCTCGCCAAAGGCACCGGCAAGCTCAAGATTGCCCGCACCCTCGGCGTTGGCGTCAGCACCGTCCAGCGAGTCGCCGCCTAAAGCTACATTAGGGCCGACAGACAGCGGCTTTCAGGCCGCCAAGACCTCGCGGAGCACATCAGGGCGCTTCGCGGCAATCGCCAGCAACGAACGTGCGGCGCCCGTTGGTTTGCGGCGCCCTTGTTCCCAATCCTGTAGCGTGCGTGCCGATACGCCGAGCACGTCAGCAAATTTCTGCTGCGACAATCCGGAGCGCATCCGCGCTTCCAACGCCTCTGGCACCTCGACATGGTGTACACGGGCCGCACGTCCGGCACGCATCTCTTGCATGCCGCGCCGAATTTCAGCGGCGATGTTGCGCTTTGCGTCGCGTGCCAGCAGTGCCTTTTCGCTCATTTTTGCCATCGACCTTCTCCCGAGCTTTCGCCATTGTTTGCGCCGGAACCGATGCACGATCCTTCTTCGCGTACATCGTAATGAGCCAGATTTTCTGCTCATCCAGCCGGTTGAAATAGATCACCCGCACGCCGCCACTTTTGCCCGTGCCGGCCATCGACCACCGCACCTTACGGCAACCGCCGGAGCCTGGCACCACGCTGCCCGCCTCCGGATTCAGTGCCAACCACGCACAAAAGTCGCCCAGTTCCTCGGCCGTCCAGTAATCCGGCCACAGGGCGGAAAAGTCCGCAGTCTCGGCAATGGTCAGCATCGGCACAGTATACGGCAGCGCGGTACATACGGCAACGCCGTACAGGAATAAATGTGATTTACATCGCCATCGACCCCGGCCTCACCGTCAGCATCGCCGCAATCGACGACGACGCGCAGCTCATCCTCTGCGCTGACCTTCCCGTCATCCGTGATAACAAGCTCGCCTGGATCGATGCCAACGGGCTAACCGGCTTGCTCATGCAGTGCCGTGACGGTCGCCCCGCACGCATCACGGTCGAGCGGTCGCAGTCGATGCCCGGCCAAGGAGTGTCGTCTACCTTCACCACAGGCGTTGTGATGGGCTCAATCCTCGCAGCCTGCCAAAACGTATCGCCGTGCCGCTGTCGCTCGTCACCGCGGCCGTCTGGAAGCGTTCTATGGGGCTCGATTCGAGCAAACCGGCATCGCTCGATAAGGCCCGGCTCCTCTTCCCGACTGCCGAACTGGCACGCGTCAAGGATCACAATCGGGCGGAAGCCTGCCTATTGGCCGAATACAGTCGCCGCACGTTTACCGCCAGCAAGGCGCCCGCATGACTTCACTTCGCCATTGGTTCATCGAAGCTCACGCCGCAGCGAGGACACTTGGGCACTGCGGCTCCAGTACCGATAGCGATTGCCTGACTGCCCAGCCAGGTCCCGCATCTCGGACATTTGAGATCGGCGGCTTGGTAGACACCCCACACCATGAATGCAAGAAGAGCGTAAGGGGCTGGCGCCACGACCCAAACCCAAGCCGAATTCAGGGAGAAATTGGCCGCCTGAGCGCTCATGGACATTGGCACCTTGACGAACGAATACGGTTGGATATCCTGCAACGCAACTCGCTCGAGAATCCGCTTGCGTTCTCAGGGATTTCTGAACCGGTAATTGCGGAATGATGCTAGCTTCGTCGAAGTGAATTGAATGTAGGGAAAAATGTCCCTCCCCCCGGATTCGAGTGGTCGATCACGTTTACTTAGGATTCTCGAGGCGGTGCGGTCGACAGGTCGACCTCACGTCTCGAGAAACAGCATATGCAAACGCTGCGACTCATCGCGCGACAGGCTCTCCAGCACCTCGCTGAGCGGCTCGGGCCTTCCGTACGCATACCCTTGCGCGTAATCGACTCCGAGCAGGCGTATCTCGTTCGCAATCTCGGCGGTTTCTACGTATTCGGCCACGGTTTCGATGCCCAGCCCTTTGGCCAGTTCAACGACCGCTTTAACCGTAGCCAGTGAATTGCGATCCGTCAGAACGTCGCGTACGAAACTGCCGTCGATCTTGACTCGACTGACCTGAAGAGCCTTGAGGTACGTTAGAGAGTTGGCGCCGGTGCCGAAGTCATCGAGGGCGAAGCCGCAGCCCAAGCTGGCCAACATATCGACCATTCTGGTGGCGTCGACGAGACTCGAGACGGCCGCTTGTTCGGTCAGCTCGACGCTGATGCAGCTGCGCGGCAGCCTCGCTTCTTGCAGAAATTGCGTGAACGAATGAATGAAAGTCTCATCACTGATGGATTGACCGGACACATTGATGGATATTCCTAAACCGCGTGTCCGGAGCATTCCACGATAAGGGGCCAACATTTGCATCGCGCGCTCGGCAACCCAGCGGTCGATCGAAGGCAACAGCTGATAACGTTGCGCTGCTTCGATCAATGGGCCCGGTGCGACCAAGCTTCCGTCTTCGTCGCGCAGCCGCAGAAGCAATTCATATCCCCCGGGCAAGCTGGAATTCTGTAAAGGCACGATGCGCTGCGCGTACAGTAGCAGCCGGTCGGCTTTCAGCGCCGATCGCAATTGTCCGACGGCCAGGGCGTCGCTATGTCGACGCATCATGCTGTTATCCTCAAAGGCATATAGTTCGACCCTATTCGGGCCGCGATTCTTTGCGGACTTGCAGGCGATTTCCGCAGCGGCGATGGCGCGCGCCAATCCGTCCGGCATCGGCAGCAAGGCGGAGACCCCACAACGGATCGACACATCGAAGATGTCCTTGGACGGACCGATCACGATTCTAGACGCCGCCGCTTGCAAGGCTTGAGCGACCTGCATCGCTTGCGCCGATGTGGAGTTCTTGAGAACGATGACAAATCGATCCCCTGAGATACGGCATGCAAGGGCATCCTCGGGTAACTCCGTGGTCGATAACAAGTCCGCGACGCGGACGATGAGCTCGTTGCCCAATTCAAAGCCATGAAGCTCGTTGACTACATGCATGTGATCGATATCCAGGTAGATCACGCTGCGCTCCGAGAAGTTGATTTCCTCGAAAAGCCCCGCGCACATCTGATCCAATCCGCTGCGCGTGTATAGGCCGGTCATCAGGTCAAACTGTGCCTCCACGATGCTTGCCGCTTGTCGCCCGATATGCCTGGCTAGAAATACTTGACGGTTCGAATAGTCGGCCGAGCGCGGCGAGTTATAAAACGCCAATATGCCTATGACGCGACCTGCTTCTTGAGCAATGGGTACGCACAGAACCTTGCATCGCGGGAGACTCTTGCCTTGACGTCCCAAGCCATTGACCACAAGAGGTCGATTTCGCCTTTGGGCCCACGCAATGAGATGGTGTTGCGTATGCGACCACGCCAGAAGAAGACTTGCGGATGCGATTGTTTCCTCTTCATGTTTAATAGTGAGATGCTTGTCGGGAATACATAGGACTCCCAGCCCACTTCGCAATCGTTCGGTGGCCGCGGCGAGTAATTCCTCGATGACGCGTTTGTTGTCGACGGCCCCCTTGAGCTGGCTGGTCACCTTGAAAAGCCATTCGAGTTCCGCGGTGCGCTCCGTGAGCATCTGCACTTTCGTCCGCGTCGGAATCGCGGCAGCAAAATCCCGATGGATGCAGTCCAACAGCGGCCTGAGGCGTACGCTCAATGCACCGGCAAAGCGCGACGGTTGGGTAGGCGGGGCGGCCAATGTCTGAGAAACGCAGAAAACGCCCAGGAGCGTCCCGTCCGTTTGCTCCAAGGGTATCGCAGCGCACCAGCGCCCCGAACCGTACGCTCGCGCTACCGGCTTACGAGCGTGCATGTCACTCCATCCCAACGAGAGGATCCATTGTATCAACGGCTCCGCCGTCAAATCACCGGATTGGCCGAGCGCTTTCAACTTGCCGTCAAGAAGGCCAATGCCGCCCAAATCGCCCACCAAGCCATTCGCCAGAGCCACGTATGACAAGAAAATGGGATCTGCGTGTGGCATGGATTGCGTGGCGGCTCTCACTAGATCAATTCTCCGAGACGGTAAATGCGGTTCCAAGCGTACCGTTTAAAGCCATCGACCGCCACATGGGCCTAATGGTCTATCGGCGCTGAGACATGAAACTAAAACACTTGATACGGGTGGTCGCGGAGGAATCGCCGCTGGCGTGAAGATGATGACTCACTGCCGCCGAGTGAGCAATTGTCAATGCGACGCACCATTTATCAAATCATTTAATATCACCTCATGGCCTCGCCCTCACAATATGAGCGCATAGTGTGCTCCTTGCCAAGTTGGAAAAGGATTTGCCGCGCATCGCCTGAGGCCGGATGTAATCATCATGGATCTCGTATTGCCGGGCATGAACGGGAACTTCTCATCCAGCGCTCGCATGACCACGCGTCCCGGCGCGGGCGCAGCTGCGCTTCAGGGCAGCGCCGAGGAAGAAGGTGCCACACCAGACGCGCTCCACACGAATATGTCTGGCGTGCAGTTCCCTCAATGCGGCGCGCGCGACGATGGCCAGTTCCATCGACGGAGTCGCGCCCAGATTGTTGATGAGCAAAACGATCCCCCTGTGGGCGGCAGGCGCGAGATCCGCGACGAGCCGGTCGATCAGCTCCGCGGCAATGCCATCTGCCGGCAACAGTGAGCTGCGACGGACTCAGCCGATTCATCGGCGCCCCAATGATACCGCGACCCGGCGAACCGGCACGACATACAATATCTGCATGGACCCCGCGACCCCTCCTCCCGACACGATCCTCTCCGACGCCGACGTACTCGCCTGCGTGCGCGTACTGCGCGCCATCGAGGCCGATCGCTCGCACCTCGCACGCCTCACACTCGAACAGCGCCGCGAGCTGCTGACGCTCGCCGGGCTGGTCGCGAAGCCGGAGCGGCACGATGTGACGCGGATGGCAAAGGCATTTCGCCGCGCCAAGCGCGAAGTCGCCAAAGTGCACGACCGCCAGGTCTTGGAGCAGGCCGGACTGCGCGTCCAGCGCCGCGCCAAGGTCTATGCGCCGCTCTGGCTCGAACGGCCAAAGCCCGACATGCCCGACGATCGCCCCGAGCTGCGTCAGGAGCGCCACTGCTACGTCTGTAAGAAGCCCTTTGCGAAAATGCATCGCTATTACGATTCCCTGTGCGATGCCTGCGGCGACTTCAACTATGCCAAGCGCGAGCAGTGGGCCGACCTCAGCGGCCACTACGCCCTGGTTACCGGCGCGCGGGTCAAGATCGGCTTTCAAGCATCGCTCAAACTCCTGCGGGCCGGGGCGCACGTCATCGTCACCACGCGATTTCCCGTCGATGCCGCCGACCGCTATTCGAACGAGTCCGATTTTCCGGCCTTTCGCGAGCGCCTGCAGATCCACGGCCTCGATCTGCGCCATACCCCGAGCGTCGAGATCTTCACGCGATTCCTCCTCGAGCGATTGCCGCGGCTCGATTACATTCTCAACAACGCCTGCCAGACGGTACGTCGTCCGGCTGGTTTTTTTCAGCACCTGCTGGCCAAGGAAGCCGAATCGGTCGCCGCGCTTCCCGAAGCCTGGCAAGGTCCACTCGCGAGTCACGACGAGCTGCTGCGGACCATCGGGGGCTCGCACGTGGCCGGCGGCAGCGCGCTCGTGGCGGCCTCGGACCGGTCGCACGGCGAGGGGCTCCTGCACAGCGCGGCGCTCTCGCAGCGGCGCTATCTCGATGACGATTTTCGCGGCGGCGAGGCGCTGTTCCCGGCGCATCGTTACGATGAGGATCGCCAGCAGGTGGATCTACGCGCCGTCAATAGCTGGCGGCTGCGCCTGCATGAAGTCGAGACGCCCGAACTCCTCGAGGTGCAGCTCGTGAACGCCATCGCGCCGTACATTCTCAACGCTCGCCTGAAACCGCTCATGTTGCGCACGTCGGAACGGCACAGGCATGTGGTCAACGTGAGCGCCATGGAGGGGCAGTTCTACCGCACCGCCAAGACCGATAAGCATCCGCACACCAATATGGCGAAAGCGGCGCTCAACATGATGACGCGAACCAGCGCACCCGATTTCGTGAAGGACGGGATTCACATGAACGCGGTCGATACCGGCTGGGTGACCGACGAGGATCCCGCCGTCCATGCGGCCCGCAAGGCCGAGATCGGCTTCTCCCCGCCCCTCGACATCATCGACGGCGCGGCACGCATCGTCGACCCGATCTTCGTTGGGCGGCTCACGGGCACGCACGTGTGGGGGCAGTTCTTGAAGGACTACAAGCCGGCGCCTTGGTAGTTGCCGACACGGCAGTCGATTCCGCAGCGTCGGTTCGTCCTCGCGATTGCCCGCGTGCTCGCTCCCCGCACAAGATCTCAAGGACGGTGTACCGATGCATTCGTATGTTGCATAGTACCGGCCATGGAACGACCGAACCCCGCAGGGCACGCGCGACGCGGCAGCCTCCGACACGCTGCGCGACCGCGCCTCCTCGCCTTCGGAGCGTTGGGGGTGACTCTCGCATTGCGGGCTCTTCCCGGCCATGCCACCGTCTTCGACTTGCCCGCGGACGGCTCAGCGCTCATCGGTGCGGACACCACGATTACCTCCCGCTACGAGGACACGCTGTTGGACCTCGCCCGGCGCTACAGCCTGGGCTACGATGAAATCATCCGTGCGAACCCCGGCGTGGACATGTGGTTGCCCGGCGAAGGCAGGCAGATTCTACTGCCTGGCCGGCGGATATTGCCGCCCGGCCCGCGCGAGGGCGTGATCGTCAGCCTGCCCGAGCACCGGTTGTACTATTTTCCCGTGCCCAAAAAGAACGAAAAGCGCGTGGTCATCACCTACCCGGTCAGCATCGGCAAAATGGGACGCACCACACCGCTGGGACAGACCTATATCACGGCCAAGATCGAGCACCCCTCCTGGTATCCGCCGGAATCCATCCGCAAAGAGCACGCCGCAGCCGGCGACCCGCTGCCGGCGGTGGTGGGGCCCGGGCCTGATAATCCCTTGGGCGATTACAAGATACGGTTGGCCTTCGGCAACGGTACGTATGAAATCCATGGCACCAACAATCCGACGGCGGTCGGCTTGGCCATCACCCACGGCTGCATCCGCATGTACCCGGAGGACGTGGCCGCGCTGTTCCCGTTGCTGCCGGTCGGCACATCGGTGCGCCTCATCAATGCACCCGTGAAGGTGGCCTGGATCGACGGCGAGCTGCTGCTCGAAGCGCATCCGCCGGTCGACGCACAGGGGGAGAGCTTCGAGCCCGATCTCGATAAGTTCTCCGATCTGCTGCGCGCCGCGGTGGGCCCCACCACGGTGGCCATACACTGGGACTATGCGCGTGAAGCGCTGCAGAAGGCGGATGGAGTCATCGTCACGGTGGGGCTCGAAGCCGATGATCCGGCAATCTCTCAAGGCTCCCAGTATCCAAACCAGTAGTTGATCCCGATCCGGAACAAGTTCGCCGTAGAACCCGTGTGACTGCTGTCGAAGGACACGCCGGAGAATGCCGCACTGGCCGATGCGGAGCCGTTGCAGTTGGCCGCGCGGCCGGCCCCATCGCTCAAGGTCGCGTGCAAGTATTCCATCGTAAGCGGCGTGTCGCTCTGCGCGCGCGCCGCGCTCGCGATCAAGACCAAAACCAGCAAGGCTGCCGCAGGGCTTCGATTCACCTCGGGCTAATTCCACAGCTCGGTCAATTTCTCGCCCTTGATCGCTCGCTTGATGGCTCGCACCGACTTGCGAAAAATCGGCGGGATCAAGTCGAGAATGAAACCACGGACGATGCGCGATACCCTGAGCTTTCCCCGTCCCTCTCGCGCAATCTTAAAGTCGCGCTGAGCGTGCAAAATCTCAGCGATCGAAGACCGCCCTATTTGCAGATCCCCGCTGCGGACCTTGCGGTCGGGCAAAGCGCAATCCCGTTCGACGGAGCCAATGCATCGCCCGTGGGCCGCCTCATCTCGCTGCAAATCACCAAGGGCTGGTAGTCACAGAACAAACACCTCCATGCCACGCCGATGCAATGGACGGCGGTTAGATTGTGGCTGCCCGCCAAGAGCGTGGGAATATCGGCAGCGGACTCGTTGCCGGCCCTACTGAAGGGATAGTGCGAAGGGCGAGCCGCGCCCTAGCGCACTGCTCACCCGAATGCGGCGCTGGCCCGCTGTATCGCCCGCCCTGACGCCCCGCTCGCGCAAATGCGGTGTTCGCTCCGGCGCGCGCCGCTTGCCGCGCGTCGCATCATTGACCGACGATGTAGACTTCCTCCGCGACGATGCTTCTCGTGAAGCCTTCCTTGTAGGCGCGAGCGCGAAGCACGGTCGGACCGGTCAGCTTGATCGGTTTGTCGTATTTCAGATCCGAGGTCCCGGGTATGCTGCCGTCGAGCGTGTAGCGCACGTCCGCTCCCGGTTCAGGCTCGGCCAAGGTCACCTCGATGGGCGCGGCAAAAGTACCGCCTGCGGGCGACAGGGAGGGAGGCGCAAGCACCGCGCGCCCCGGCATGCTCGTGATCCATTCGCGCAGCAATTCGACGCCGCCGGCGTCGATGGTATTGCGCGCGAGCGGCGGCATGCGAATGTCGGCGGTGGTGTTCACCCGCATGAATGCGATCGAGCGCCAGATGTCGTGGGGCGCGATGATCCGCGGCCGATCGATTCCCTGGTCGATCAACACCGCTCCGTCGATGAGCCCCTGCCGGTCGAGCGGCGTGTCGTAACGGGCGTCGAAATTGGCGACCGTGCCGCCGGGCTGGTGACAGTGTGAGCAGTTCGCGTCGAGGTAGGATCGCGCCCGGTCCTCGAGGCTGCGCGCGGCATCGCCGGCCGCCGCCAGCTTGTCGAATGCAGCGATGTCCTCCTCGTTGAGGGCGGGCGACAACAGGCCCAGGTGATTCCAACTGCGAAGCTCGTTGTCCGTCACGCCCGACGGATAGCGGAACGGGTGATTCATCTGGCGAGTCTTGACGCCCAGCACGCCGCCAGCCCGCGCGTTGTGGCACTTGAGGCAGTCTTGCCGGCTCGGGTAGTACCACGGCTGGTCGTGGACAGTCCCCGAAGCCGCTTTGACCGGAACCTCCTCGGTCAAGCCCGCGGGCAGCAGATCGGCATCGCTATGGTCCGCTCGCCATTTGTAAACCACCCCATACACGCCCCCCCTGTCGTCCAATACCAGGAGCCGCGTTTCGAGCCGGCGTTTTGCCGTGGGATCCCCGGTATCGGTCGGCAGTTCGAACGTCTTGACGAACACCGTGCCCTTGGGAAATTTCCACGCTCCCGGACCGACTTGGATCTTGCCCGTAGGGATGGCGACCCAACGGGTCTTCTGCGCCCCATCCGACCAGAAGGCGACGATGAGGTCGTAAGGAATCAATCCGTCGGCCGGGATCAGGTTTCGCGCATCCTTGAAAGCGCCGGTCTGCGAGAGCAGCGCCGGCATTTTTCCGCCGGCACCATGCGGCATGCGCAAATAAGCGCTCGGCGCGACGCGGGCCGCCAGCCCGTAGGGCACGCCAGCCTGCAGCGAATCGCTGCGCGCCGGACGGCCTCCGTCCAGGCACAAAAACGCGAGCGCACATGCCAGCACCGCCGCGCAACCCCGAGCGCCGGCTCGCGCCGGAAGCCTTGGAGTCGTCAATCTACCAGCCGCCCACGTCGTCAATCCGCGATCGCTCCTCAAAATCCGAAAGACAGCTGCGGCGACTCCGGCGCCGGCGGACGGAACAGATCCGTCGCGAGATCGTGCCGGCCGCTCGCAGACTCGAACCCCAGCTTACGGGCCGCGAGTTCGAAACGGGTGCGCAGCAACTCAGCGTAGGGTCCGGTGCCCCGCATGCGCACCCCGAACGTGGAATCATAGTCCTTTCCGCCCCGGGTTTGATTGATGAGCGACATCACGTGCGCGGCTCGGTCGGGATAATGCGCCGCCAACCATTCGCGAAACAGGATTTTGACCTCGTGCGGCAGCCTCAGCAACGTGTAGCTCGCACAGGTCGCGCCCGCCGCGCGCGAGGCCGCGAGAATGTCCTCCATCTCATGGTCCGTAATGGCAGGTATCACCGGAGCGACCATGACGCCCACCGGCACGCCGGCGGCGGCCAGTTCGCCCACCACCCGCAGCCGCGCCTGAGGTGCGGCCGTTCGCGGTTCCAACGTGCGCTTGATGTCATTGGTGAGCGAGGTAATGCTCAGCATCACCGAGACCAAGCGGTCGCGCGCAAGGTCCGCCAGCAAGTCGATGTCGCGCAGAATCAGCGCGCTCTTCGTCACGATGGTGACGGGGTGCCGGCAGCGCGTGAGCACCGCCAGAATGCCGCGCGTGACTTCGAGGCGCTTTTCGAGCGGCTGATAACCATCCGTGTTGATTCCGAGCGCGACGGGCTTGCACACGTAGCGCGGCTTGGACAGTTCCGCTTCCAAGAGCCGGACCGCGTCGGCCTTGTAGAACAGCTTGGTCTCGAAATCCAAGCCCGGCGACAGGCCGAGATAGGCGTGAGTCGGCCGGGCGAAGCAGTACACGCAGGCATGGCTGCAGCCGCGGTAAGGGTTGATGGAAATATCGAAGCCAACGTCGGGCGAGTCGTTCGAGGTGATGACGCTCTTGGCGCGATCCGGCAGCACCGTTTCGTCGATGCTCTCGGGCACTTCGTCCCGATACCAGCCGTCATCCGTTTGCTCGCGAGTCTGCGATTCGAACCGCCCCGCGATGTTGGACAGCGCGCCGCGCCCTTTGAAGTGCTGATGACCAATGAAGCTACGGCCCATTCTTGAACTCTACCCGCGGCGAGATCCGCCGTAAATCCAGTAGTCGCGCGGTCCGAGTACTGTATGAGCAAGCGAACGCGCGGCAGACCAAGGCGGCCAGCACCGCATAACCCACCCGAGACGGCGCCCGCATCGCTCAACCGCCCGCGATGAGCCCGAATTGCTGGGCAATCAGAATGAGCTGCAGCGCGCTCCCGGCTCCGAGCTTCTGCTTGATCGACGACTGGTGGTTCGCGGCGGTCTTCGGGCTCAGGCCGAGGCACACGGCAATGTCGTCGATGCCGTAGCCTTGAACCAAGAGGCGCAACACCTCCAGTTCGCGCGCGGACAGAGCGCTCGCCAGGTGCTGGGCGGTCGCGGCCTGCGTCGTCATCGCGCGCTGCACGTCCGGGCTGATGTACCGCTGACCGCCGGAAACCGCGCGCACGGCGCCCACCAGCAGATCGGGAGCGCTCGCCTTGCTGAGGTAGCCATACGCTCCCGCGTTCATCGCATGCGTTGCGTAGATGCCGTCCTGGTACATGCTGAACATCAACACCCGCGCCTCGGGCCTGCGGCCCACGATGCGACGTAGAATCTCGATGCCGCTGACGCCGGGCAACGCAATGTCGAGCACCACGACGTCCGGCCGCAGCTCGCCGTCCAAATGCAAGGCTTCGCTCATGTTCGACGCCTCGCCGACGACGCTGAGGCTGGCGTCCCGCTCGAGCAGCCGGCGATAGCCTTCCCTGACGACGGCATGATCGTCGACCAGCAGCACACTGATCTTGGGCGACGCGCCATTCATGGGAGAGTCACGGGCGAGTCGCGGCATTCGAGGCAGGCAACGATGCGAATACGACGAGGCCCGCACCGACATGGCTCGATAGCTTGAGCGAACCGCCGCACGCCGCGGCGCGCTCGCGCATGCCGACCAGCCCCAGCCCTAAGCGCGGCGCGTCCAGGTCCATGCCCCGCCCATTGTCCGCGATCGACGCATCGATGAATTCCCGCGCCTTCGAATCGCTGCGTCGAACGATTCGAACGTCGACCCGGGTGGCGTTGGAATGGCGTGCCACGTTGTTCATGGCCTCCTGTACCAGACGGAACAACGTGAGCGCGCGCAGTTCGTCCAACGCACCCAGGTCGGTGTCGATCGACACCTCGATGGCGGTGCCCGGCAGCCGCGCCCGCCAGTCGTTGAGACAATGCTCGAGCGCCGCAGCCACGCCCAATTCATCGAACCCGGCGGGGCGCAGCTGGCGGATGAGACTCGCCACGACGGCATAGACGCGATCCACAGTGTCGATCATCGCTCGAGCGGCGCCCTTGACGAGCGCGTCATCGGGTCGCGCGGCGTCGCGAATCGACACCGCGTCGAGTTTGATCACGTTCAAGTACTGGCCGAGCTCGTCGTGCAGATCGCGCGCCAGCGCTTTGCGCTCGGATTCCTGCATGTCCACGTATTGCTGCGCCAGCCGCTGATTCTCCGCCAGCGCATCCGCCAGCTTCATTTCGATCGTCCTGCGCAACCTAAGCTGGCGCCGCGCCTCGAAATACCGGCGTGACGAGAACCAGATGAGACATGTCGCAAAAACGAGCAAGACCGCGGGCAACTCGTCGACCTGCAGCTTCTCATGCTGGCGAGCCCACCCCATCAACACCTCGCTGAGATCGAAGCGGGCGCATAAAAGGCCGGTGGCAATCGATATGACAACGATGACGAGGGCGTCTCGGCGAGCAGCGATTTTCCCTGGTGTCAATTTGTTTCCTCCCTCCGTAATCGGGAAAAATTCCTATTCTCAACCTCTGGGCCCTATGGAACCATCCCGCCCACGAGCTGCAAGGGCAACAAGACCCCACCGGCAACCACCAGAGAAATCCATGAGCCATCGCACGACCCGTCCGCCTACCGCTTGCCTGTCCTTGGCCGTCCGTATCCTGGGGGTTGGCGCGGTCCTTTGCTCGAGCGCGCAGGCCCTCGATGGTCCTTCCCCGCCCACACCCGCGCTGCCCGAGATCCTGGTCATCGGCGCGACCCCGGTGCCGGGACTGCGTGTAGACGCGGATAAAGTCCCCGGCAACGTGCAGAGCCTGTTCAGCGCCGATCTCGCGAAGAATGGAGCCGCCGACCTCATCGGCGCGATGAACACCCAGCTGGGCAGCGTCAACATCAACGACACGCTGGCTGATCCGTTCCAGCCCGACATTCTCTACCGCGGCTTCGAAGCCTCGCCGGTGCTCGGCACACCGCAAGGAATCGCCGTCTATCAGAACGGCGTTCGCATCAACGAGGCGTTCGGCGACACCGTCAATTGGGATCTTATCCCGGATATCGCGATCGATCGAGTCGATCTGGTGAGCTCCAGCCCCCTGTTCGGCCTCAATGCCCTGGGCGGCGCCATGTCGGTCACCATGAAGAACGGCTTTACCTATCAGGGCGTCGGCGCGCAGCTGTCCGGCGGTTCTCTCAACCAACGCACCGGGTCTGCCGATTTCGGCTTCAATCGGGGGATATTCGGTTTTTACGCCGCCGCCCGCGTGCTGAGCCAGGACGGCTGGCGGCTGTTCGCGCACGATTCGGTGAAGCAGTACTACATGGACTTGAGCCTGCACGGCGACGGCCCGACCATCGATCTCAGTTATTCCCGGGCCAACAATCAACTGAACGGCCAGGGCGCCGCGCCGGTTCAGTCGCTGGCGATCAGCACGAAGAACGTGTTCACCGGGCCCCAGAACAACATCGACAACATGGACTTCGTGACGCTGAACGGAGCCTACGACTTCAGCAAGACGCTGGGCGTTCAAACGGTCGTTTACTTTCGAAATTACCGGCAAACGGTCGCCAACGGAGACGCCTCTCATTACGGCGCTTGCACCGACATTGCCGCCGTTTGCCAGGACGACGGCACGACGCCGCTCACGACCTCGACGGGAGCGCTCATTCCCGACATCACGAAGGGCGGCACCACCATCATCGGACAGAACGATTTCGAATCCATCCACTCGCAAAGTTGGGGCGGCTCGTTGCAGTTCACCAGCACGCAGAACGTCGCCGATCACGGCAACTCGTTCGCCATCGGCGCCACGGTCGATACCGCCGAGACCAAATTCATGTCGGGCACGGAACTCGGCGTGATCGACGCCTCGCTCACCGTCTTGCCCTCGCCTTATTTCGTCGACACGCCCGAGGGCACCGGGTTTTCCGCCACGCCGGTGATCCTGAACACCAACAACAAATATTACGGTTTCTTCGCCACCGACACCTTCGACGTGACGCCGCTCCTCTCGGTCACGGTCAGCGGCCGATACAATGTGGCGAAAGTGGATTTGTCGGATCAACGAGGCACCGCACTCGACGGCAACAATCGCTTCGCGCATTTCAATCCCGCCGTGGGCGCGACCTACAAGGTGACTTCCGCCGTCACCGTCTACGCGGGCCACTCGACCAACAACCGCGCACCCACACCCAGCGAGATCGAGTGCTCGGATCCGCTGCAGCCGTGCCTGCTCCCGACCAACTTGGCCGGCGATCCGCCTAACCTCAAGCAGGTGATCGCGCATACGTATGAGGTGGGGGCGCGCGGCCGCGTGACGCTGCCGAAACGAGGCGGACTCTCATGGAACGCCAGCGTATTTCGCACCAATCTGGACGATGACATCTACGGCATCGCGACCTCCGTCAGCACGGGATTCTTCCAGAACATCGGCGCGACTCGGCGCCAGGGATTCGAGACCGGCCTGAACTACCAGGACGCCGAGTGGCTGGTGTATGGTCAATTCAGCTACATCGACGCGACCTTCCGGTCGGCGCTGTTGTTGGACTCGCCATCGAATCCGTTCCAGGATGCGAACGGCAACATCCACGTCTTGCCCGGCGATCATCTGCCGCTGATTCCCAAGACACGCGTCAAGCTGGGCGCGGATTATGCCGTGACTCCCAGCTGGTCCATCGGCGCCTCGGTCACGTTCGTGGGCGACTCCTTCTACAAGGGCGACGAATCGAATCAGAACCCGGAATTACCTGGTTATACGGTGGTCAGCCTGCGCTCGTCCTATAAGATCACCCGCCAGGTGGAGATTTTTGCCAATGTCCAAAATCTGCTCGACAAACGCTACTCGACCTTCGGCCTGTACAGCGATCCCACCGGCGTGAACGCTCCCGGCGTGCCTCCCACCGCGGATTCGAACGATCCGGGGGTGGACAATCGCTTCCAGAGCCCGGCCATGCCACGCGCCTATTTCGGCGGTATCAAGGTGAAATTCTAAGCGAGCCACCGCATCGGTGTCCCGCTCCTGGCCCGAGGTGCAGCGCCCCCAGGGTTGCTCGGCATGAGGGAACGGTCACCATCTATCAGCCGAATCTTACGTCGATGCGGGTATCGGCGGGGATTGTGCTGCCCGCCCAATCGCCTACCTTACAGTGTCCCCTCTCCGGCCTGGCGAAACATGCAAGATCGAAGCACAGTAAAGGATCCCCGCGTCGAGAGCGGGGAACCCGACAGGTCCTCCTCCGGCCTGATCGCCCACATTCAAAGCGCAACGGAACACCAAAAGGCGCTGCTGGCCCGCGAACTGCACGACGAACTGGGCGGACTACTGGTAGGCGCGGTCATGGATCTCGCCTGGGCCGAGCAACATGTGTCGGCGTCCCCGGCGGAGTTGCGGCAGAAATTGACGCGCGCCCGCCAGACGCTGTCTGCGGCCATCGATTTGGAACGAAAATTGATCGAGGAACTGCGGCCCACCCTGCTGGACAACGTCGGCTTGTTCGCGGCTCTGCGCTGGCATGTGCAGGCCATCTGCGAGCGCGCCAATATCGCCTGCACCATTCACCTGCCGGAAGAGGAGCAACGTTTTCTGCCCAACATTCCGATCACCCTGTTTCGCATCGTGCAGGAGACCTATGCCATCATCATTGCGCCGGGAAATGCGGCCTCCTCGGAATTCGACATCACCACCGATCGCAAGTCCCTCATCGTCCGGATCCAGACCCAGGCACCCCCCGCCTCGCCCGCCGCGAGGGTCGACTCGCATTACTTGTCGGCCATCGAGTATCGCATCGCGGCCCTGGGGGGGGCGTTCGAACAGGCCCTCCTGCCGGCGGGAGGTCTCAGTCTCAAGGCGACCTTTCCACTGAAGAGCATTGCCGCCGCCAGTCCGCCCTGAGGGGCCGCCGGTCCGCGCCGACAGGATCACACCGCCGGCGGATCGCGATCTCGCTCGGGATGCCGATGCCGGGCGATGGCCGCGATGAAGGCCTTTGCACTCACGGCATAGTCGGCCGAATCCTGCACGATGAGTCCGGGATCCGCTTCGCCCGTCGGCAACTCCTTCGCGATGCCGACCGTATCGAGCAGCGCCGATGACGTACCCAGTGCCAATATGGTCTTGCAATGCCGGTATTGGTCCTTGAGGAACTCCAGCGAATGACCGTCCTTCGCAAGTGTTTGCAGCGCCTCGTCGCCATCGGGCAGCACCAGCGCGTCGAACAGCACCGACGGCGAATTCTCGAGCGTGCCATCCACGTCGAAATCTTCGCCGTCCACGCTGCGCACGGTGCCCAGCCGGCTCGCGAGCAAGCGCGGCGTGGCGCCCGCCTCGCTGAGTTCGCCGAGCAGCGTGGTGATCGAATCCGACTCGATGCCGTCCGCGATCAGAATGGCGATCTTGCGAGTCTCGATCCCGCCCTTCCCCGGTAACGCCAGCAACGACAGCGCCGCCGAGGACTTCACCTCGGCCTTCGGCACCTGATCGAGAGCCCGCGGCATGGCATCCGGCAACTCGATCCCCAACCCGTCGGCGACCGCCTGCGCCAGTTCGTCGGAGACATTGCGCAACGAGGACACCATGCGCTTGCGGATCGCGGGCACCGTCACTTTGCTCAACTCGAAGCGGAAGCCGCCGACGATGTGCGCCTTCTCCGTGGGCGTCTGACTCTCGAAAAACAACTGAGCCTGACTGTAGTGTTCGGCGAATCTTTCCGGTTTGCCGCGTACCTTGTCGACCGGCGTATTGTTCGTTGCGATCGCCGGCGGAAACGACACGAAGCCGTTCTTACCCGCCTGGAACGGGCACCCGCCGCCGAGAGAATTGGGCTCGTAGGCCACGCGGCCGCGCGCAATCGCCTGGCGATGCAAGCCGTCGCGCTGGTTGTTGTGCACCGGTGCCAGCGGCGCGTTGATGGGAATTTCGTGAAAATTTGCACCGCCCAGGCGCGTGATCTGGGTGTCGATGTAGGAGTGAATACGGCCGTGCAGCAACGGGTCGTTGCTGAAGTCGATGCCGGGAATGACATGGGCGGTGCAAAACGCCACCTGCTCGGTTTCCGCAAAGAAATTGTCCGGGTTGCGGTTCAAGACCATGCGTCCCACCGGCTGCACTGGAATGAGTTCTTCGGGTATCAGCTTGGTGGCATCGAGTACATCGAAGCTGAATTTATCGGCCTGCGCCTCGGTGAAGGTCTGCAGGCCCAACTCCCATTCCGGATAATTGCCGGATTCGATGGCCTCCCACAGGTCGCGCCGATGAAAGTCCGGATCCGCGCCCCCGATCTTCACCGCCTCATCCCAGACCAGCGAGTGCGTGCCCAACAGCGGCTTCCAATGGAACTTGCAGAACACCGAATCGCCGCTCTCATTGACGAGCCGGAACGTGTGGACACCGAATCCTTGCATCATGCGGTAGCTGCGCGGAATACCGCGGTCGGACATGACCCAGAGCAGCGTGTGCGTCGATTCCGGCATCAGCGAGGCGAAGTCCCAAAAGGTGTCGTGGGCCGAGGCCGCCTGCGGCATCGCGTTGTGCGGTTCCGGCTTGACCGAGTGAATCAGATCGGGGAATTTCATCGCATCCTGAATGAAAAATACCGGAATATTGTTGCCGACGAGATCCCAGTTGCCCTGATCGGTATAGAACTTCACGGCAAAGCCGCGCACGTCGCGCGCCGTGTCCGCCGATCCGCGCTCGCCGGCGACCGTGGAGAAGCGCACGAACACCGGCGTGATCTTTCCCGCATCGGCGAACGGCGCCGCGCAGGTCAGATCCGTGAGCGGCTTGTAGGCCTCGAAGAATCCATGCGCCCCCGAGCCCCGCGCGTGCACGATGCGCTCGGGAATTCGTTCGTGATCGAAATGCGTGATCTTCTCGCGCAGCACGAAATCTTCGAGCAGCGTGGGTCCCCGCAGTCCTGCCTTCAAGGAATTCTGATTGTCGGAAACCGGCACGCCCTGATTCGTCGTCAATGCCTGGCCCGCATCGTTTACCCGGACGCGCTCCAAGCTGCCGCCGACCGCCGCGGGGTCGAGCGCGGCCGATCCGGTCTTGGATGATTCATTCTTTTCACTAAGGGTGCCCGCCCCCGCACTCGGCGACGGCAATTCGGTGCTCGCCCCCTCCGCCGGACTGTGCGCATTCTTCTGACCGTACTCGGCCGCCTTCGACGAGTTGAAGGGCATCGCCGCGGCCAGCGCCTCCTGGTCGGCCAAGTGTTGAGCCATGTCGGTGGCGCTCGTATTGGACGGATGCGACGGGCCGCTGACGGTTGTTCCGGCGCCGGTCGGGCTCGCACTACGCTTTGCACTTCGCGCAGGCGCTTTCGCGCCCTTGGCGGGGCTCTTCTTCATGATTTGTTCCTCGTATATTCGGATTGAGCAGTCGCGGGCAGGTCATTGATGGCCTGCGCCGAGAGAATTCCACCTGGATTGCGAGAGCCGAGGATTTCACGGGACCCCGCGTGAAATAAGGGCGCTTTTCCACTATATTTTGTAGTTTGGCGCCTACGGGAGCCTCGCTCGCCGTGTCCTACCGGTTCGGCCGAGGTTCCCTGAGTCAAGCCGCTGCAAAGCGCCGGCTGAGCGGACGGCGTAGGCCGATTCCGACGCCCGCTCCCGTGGGTTCGCTATGGCCGTTTTCAGCACCCTCACGTAGGGTACCAACGACTATTGCTGCGACGCTGCAGAACAATCAAGGGGAATTCCGTGCTTCACTATGCTGTCGTCTTTCTGGTCATCGCCCTCATCGCCGCAGTCTTTGGATTCGGCGGCATTGCCGCAGGCGCTGCCGGCATTGCGAAAATCCTGTTCGTCGTGTTTCTCATCGGCGCCGTGGTTTCGTTCCTGATGCACGGCAGAAGCCGGATCTAGCCGCAAAGCATCGCCGGCGGAGTCTGCGGCCTCTGGGACTTAGGTCCCAGGGTGTCGCGTGCGCGCGTAACGCGAAACGCGCGGCTCCCGAATCCAGTTGAATCCAAGTGACAGCCATTACGTGAGATTTGTGTGACCGACGTACATCGTGGAAGAGTGAGGGAGGGAAATTCGCGCGCGCATGGAGCGATCTGGGACGGCAAGGGCACCAACTTCACGCTGTTTTCGGCGAATGCGACCAAAGTCGAAGTCTGCTTGTTCGACAGCGCCGGCGCTACGGAACGCGAGCGCATCGTGCTCCCCGAATATACCGATCAGGTGTGGCACGGCTACCTCCCCGACGTCGCGCCCGGTTCGGTCTACGGCTTTCGCGTACACGGGCCCTACGCGCCGCTGGAAGGTCATCGATTCAATCCCAACAAGCTGCTCCTGGATCCCTACGCCCGCGCCCACATCGGCCAGATGCGGTGGGCGCCGGAGTGTTTCGGCTACACGGTGGGTGCGGAAGGCGACGATCTGACCTTCGATGAGCGCGACAGCGCCCCCTTCGTGCCCAAATGCATCGTCGTCGACCCGGATTTCGACTGGAAGGGACAGCCTCGTACCCGTCAAGTGCCGTGGGACAACACCATCATTTACGAAGCACACGTCAAGGGGTTCACCAAATTGCATCCGGCGGTGCCCCCGCACAAGCAAGGAACCTATGCGGGCCTGGCAACCAAGGAGGTCATCGACTACGTGAAGTCGTTGGGCGTCACGTCCATCGAATTGCTGCCCATCCATACCTTCGTCAACGACGACCACTTGCTCGAAAAAGGCCTGACCAACTACTGGGGTTACAACAGCATCGGTTTCTTCGCTCCCGACCCGCGCTATGCGTCGGCCAAGGACCAGTGCCTGCGTGAATTCAAGGAAATGGTCGCGACCTTCCACGACGCCGGGCTCGAGGTCATCCTCGACGTGGTCTACAACCACACGGCCGAGGGCAACGAGCGCGGCCCCACGCTGTCGTTCAAGGGCATCGACAACGCGTCCTACTACCGTTTGCTTCCCGACGAAAAGCGGTTCTATGTCAACGATACGGGCACCGGCAACACGCTGAACATTTCGCACGCGAATGTGATCGAAATGGTGACCGACAGCCTGCGCTACTGGGTGTCGGAACTGCACGTCGACGGCTTTCGCTTCGACCTCGGCACCATCCTGGCCCGGGAGACCAACGGTTTCGACAACCAAAGCGGCTTCTTGAAGGCCTGCAATCAGGATCCCGTGCTGCGTACCGTCAAGCTCATCGCCGAGCCGTGGGACTGCGGCCCGGGCGGCTACCAGGTCGGCGGCTTCCCGCCGGGGTGGGCCGAGTGGAACGATCGCCATCGAGACACCGTACGGGATTATTGGAAAGGCGCCGCCACCGCGAGCCAGATCGCCCCCCGCCTGTGCGCGTCGGGCGACATCTACGATCATCTGGGCCGCAGGCCCTGGGCGAGCGTCAATTTCCTGGCTGCGCACGACGGCTTCACGCTGAACGACGTGGTGACGTACAACGACAAGCACAACGAGGCCAACGGCGAAGAGAATCGCGACGGCAGCAGCGACAACCGCTCGTGGAATTGCGGCGTGGAGGGACCGACCGACGATCCAGCCGTCAATACCTTGCGCAGCCGCCAAATTCGAAATTTACTGGGCACGCTGCTCCTCTCGCAGGGCACTCCGATGTTGCTGGCCGGCGACGAATTCGGACGCACCCAGCGAGGCAACAACAACGCCTACTGCCATGACGACGAGATCAGCTGGTTCGATTGGAACTTCGACGACAAGGGCCGCTCGCTGGTCGAATTCGTCCGGAAATTATGCGCTCTGCGGCGCAAGTATCCCATCCTGCGGCGCAATCGATTCCTGACCGGGGCGTACGACGAGGAACTCGAGGTCAAGGACCTCACGTGGATCAATGCGTCCGGTATGGAGATGAAACCCGAGGACTGGAGCGATGCGAACATGCGCTGCTTCGGCATGATGATGGACGGCCGGGCGCGCCCCAGCGGCCTGCGCCAACGGGGTACCGAAGCCGCCATGCTGCTGGTGATGAACTCGCACCACGATCTGGTCGAATTCACCCTGCCCGAATGTCCCGGCGGCCGGCACTGGGCGCTCGCCATCGACACGAATCTCGGCAACGAGGAGCCTACATTTCGCGCCGAGACCGGCCACGCCTACGGGATGACGAGCCGGTCACTGGCGCTTTTCGTGCATTGCGAGTAGACCTACGGAACTACCGCGGCCGCGCCGCCCATTGCGCCTTCTCGATCTGATAAATCACGTTTTGGTTGCTCCGCTCGCCGTAGTAGGCAATGGCTTCCTCGCCGATGAGGATGCCGCCGAGCTTCTCCATCGCCCTGCGCGAGCGCAGGTTATTCGCGCCAACGTGGAAAACGACGCGATCGACGAAGCGAAACGCATGATCGAGCATCAATGTTTTCAGTTCCCGGTTGTATTGCCGGCCCCAGGCGCTGCGCGCGATGAACGTGTAGCCGATGGCGACGACCCGCTGCGCCTCATCCAGATCGTAATATCTCGAGCTGCCGATCAGTTCCCCGGTTGTGTTATCGAGGACGCAAAACGCGCCGCCGGACTCGAGTGCGCCCTTGAAAAAGTTCTCGAACACCTTGCGCTGATAGCGATCCTTGTTCGGATGCAGCTCCCAAATGAGCGGGTCGGAAGCGACTGCATACAGGGCATCTAAGTCATCCGGCTCCATCGGTTCGAGGCGAATCAATTCATTTTGAATGCGCGGTTGTAACTCGAATGTCATCTCGGCGTTTCCTGGGGTAGCATCGCGCGGTTGCAGCGTGGTACGTACTTTAAACAAATTTGAGCTCGTTCTCACTGGCGCGGCGATCCGCACTCTGGCATGGTTCAACACAACGTGCGTACGCGGACATACCCATACAGGCGAGACTGGATCAGCCGCATCCTGCTGGAGCTGGAGCGCGCTGCATGTCTACGGTTTCGCGCAGGTGCCGGTGTACAGCGACCTGGTGGGATACCAGCTGTTCCCCCGCTACACGGTCAGCATGGGCGTGAGTTACGCCTTCTAATGCGCCCTGCGCGATGGCGAACGGCGGTAGGCGCACTCACTTCCGCAGATACGGAAACTCAGCAGTCGATTTGGGAGAGGCGACGTAAAATCCCTGCGCGAAACCTATCCCCAAACGCCCGAGTTCGAGCAGAACCTCGACCGATTCGACCCGCTCGGCGATGGTGTGGATGCCCATGGCCTTGCCCACCTGGCTGATGGCCTCCACCATGCTGCGATCCACCGGGTCGCGCGCGACGTTTTCGATGAACTGCCCGTCGATCTTCAAATAATCGACCGGCAGCGTCTTCAAGTACATGAACGATGAGAGCCCGCTGCCGAAATCGTCGAGCGCGAAATGACAGCCGCGGGTCTTCAGTTCGCGCATGAAATAGACCACGTTGCTCAAGTTAGCGATCGCCGCGGTTTCGGTGATCTCGAAACACATCGCGCCCGGCGGCAGCTCGCGCGCGCTCAGTTCGGCGATCAAGTATTCCAGAAACCGTTCGTCGTTGAGCGACGTCCCGGACAGATTCACCGCGACGGTGTACGGTTTGATGCCCGTGCCGCTGCGGCACACGATCTGATCCAATGCCTGCCTCACGACCCAGCGGTCGATCGAGGGCATGACGTTGTAACGTTCCGCCGCCGGGATGAACTCGGCGGGTGCCACCAGCACACCCGACTCGTCGCGCAGACGCAGCATGAGCTCGAAGTGTTCGCGTTCGTACAGATTGGTGCCGATGGGCACGATGGGCTGGTAGAAGAGTTCGAAACGGCTTTCGTCGCAGGCCCGGGTCAGCTTCGAGACCCAGTGCATTTCGCGGTGACGCTCCGGCACATTGTCGGGCTGGTAGAGCTGCACGCGGTTGCGCCCCTGATCCTTGGCGGCATAACAGGCCACGTCGGCGGCGCTCATCACGCTGGCCACGTTGAGCGTATCGCCGGTGATCTCCACGATGCCGATGCTGACGCCGATCGCCGATATGACCTCCTGCCAGACGAAACGGTAGTCGCGGATCGCCTGGCGGATCGCTTCGGCCACCCGCAATGCTTGATCCAGCGAACAGCTGTCCAGCAGGATGCCGAACTCGTCGCCGCCCAGACGTGCCAGCGTGTCGCCGCCGCGGACTCGCGATTGCAGCACGCCGGTGATTTGTTTGAGCAGCAAATCGCCCGCCGGATGTCCGCAGGTATCGTTCACCAGCTTGAACTGGTCGAGGTCGAGGTACAGCAGCGCGTGCCGCGCGACGCCGGCCGAGCGCACGCTCTCGACCGCGGCGGTGAGCCGATTCTCGAACTCGCGGCGATTGATGAGGCCGGTCAGCGCGTCGTGGCTTGCCTGGTAGTGCAGCGCACGGTGCAGGCGCCGCTCCTTGCTGATGTCGTGGAACACCATGACGGCGCCGATCAAGTTGCCGGCACGATCGCGGATGGGCGCGGCGGAGTCCTGAATGGCGATCTCCTGCCCGCGGCGCGTCACCGACACGGTATGCTCCGCCAGGCCCAGCACCTGACCCTCGCGCAGACAACGCATGACCGGACTTTCGCATGCGGCTCGCGTCCCCTCATCGATCACGGTCAGGACGTCGCTGATCAGCCGCCGCTGGGCCTCGCGGTTCTCCCACCCGGTCAAGCTCTCGGCAACGGGATTCATATAGTCGATGCGGCCCTCGGAGTCGGTGGTGATGACCGCGTCGCCGATGGATTGCAGCGTCACCTGCGCGCGTTCCTTCTCCTGGAAGATCGCGGTCTCGGCCTTCTTGCGCTCGGTGATGTCGGTAATCGTGCCTTCGTAGCCGACGATGCGGCCGAGGGTGTCGCGCACCACCCGGCTGTTGTCGACGACCACCAGCATGCTGCCGTCCTTGCAGCGCAGTATGATCTCTTCGTTACGCAGTTCGCCGTCGCTGTCCATGCGGCGTATGTACGTGTCCCGGTCGCTCGGGTACCAATACAGGGACGCGGCCGACGTACGATAGACCTCCTCGGCCGATGCGTAGCCGAGAATTTGCACGAACGCAGGATTCACGTCGAGCAGGCGACCCTCGCGCGTGGTTCGGTAGACGCCCTCCATGACGCTGTCGAACAGCCCGCGAAACTTCTCTTCGCTCGCGCGCAGCGCATCTTCGGCCGAGCGCCGCTCGATGGCGATTCCGGCGATCTGCGCCATGCGCGACATGAGCTCCTCGTCGCGCGCGGACGGCACGCCCGGCTGGCGCCGATACACCGAAAAAGTCCCTACCGTGCCGCCGTCGGCGGCGACGATGGGCGTGGACCAGGCCGCGCGCAGGCCGGCGTGGCGCGCCGCGTCGCGCCGGAACTCCCATATCGCGTCGGTTTCGATGTCGGCCGCGGTGATCTGCCGAGCCAGATACACGGCCGCCGAACACGAGCCGAAACGAATTCCGATCGGGGCATGGTCCATGGCGGCGACGAATTCCCGGGGCAGGCTCGGCGCCGTGCCGAAGCGCAAGGCCTGCGCCGCGATGTCGAGCACATTGATGGCGCAGAAGCTGTGGACCATCACGCGCTCGATTACTTCGCAGATGGCTTCGAACACCGACGATAAGGGTGCGTTGGCTGCAATCTTCTCGAACACCCGGCGCTCGCCCGCCGCAATCGCGGCCGCGCGCTGACGTCCGGTGATATCGGTGATGCTGGCGCGGATCAGCCGGCGATTCGAGCTTGGCAAACGGACGAAGCGCACTTCGCATGGCAGATGCTGTCCTTGCGTGTCGCAGTGCACCCACTCGAACACCGGGGTCTCGCCCGCCAATGCACCGTCGATGTAGCCACGGACGATGCCGAAGGAGGCGCTGCCATCGAGCTGGTGTGCCGGACTGATGGTGGCCGGGCCGCTCTCCAAGAGCGCCTCGCGCTCCATTTTGAAATAGCGGCAGGCGTTGTCGTTCACATCGATGAACCTGCCCTGGTCCACGTCGAATACCACGATCACTTCGGGCGCATGTTCGACCAAGGTCCGGTAGCGCGCCTCGCTCTCGCGTATCGACTGTTCCGCCAGCTGCCGTTCCGTGCAGTCGCGGATGCACACGATGTAGCCGTCGCGCCGATTCAGGCTCGCCTTGCTGACCGCGATTTCCACGGCAACGCGGTTCCCGTCCTTCGATCGTCCCCAGGTTTGATGCGCCGCCAGATCGACATGGGTGTCGTCGGCCTTGGTGGCGCAGCGTTCCAGGAATTCGACCAGCGAGGTTGCCGGTTTGGCCGCGGCGCCATGCTCGGGCAACAGACAATCCAGCGAGCGTCCCAAGATCTCCTCGGCCGCGTAGCCGAAGATGCGCTCACCGGTGGGGTTGAAGGTCTCGATGTGCCCCCCCTCGTCCACCGTGACGATGGCGTCCTTGACGTTATCGAGAATGACTTGGAGCTGCGAGGCCGTTTGCTCGCGAATTTCGCGGGTGAGCGCCTGCGCCTCATCCGACATGATCTGCATGGAACGCACCACACCGCGCCGCTCGGCGTCGACGCGATCGTAGTGCGCGCTGATTTCCCGCAGCAGAGCGCCCAAGTCGAGGTCGCCGTCACGCCCGCGCGCGTCGGCGAGTTGACGCTGCAGCAGCCGGTTGAGACTCTCCGTGTGTCGCGACGGTTCGGTCCGAGCCGCGGTCGCAATATCGCGTGACAAAGAGATCTCCCCCGAAATTATGCCGTGCATCAGGCACCGCAAATTCCAATGTTAGGGAGATCCCGCAACGACGCCATGACGCGCGTCTCGCTTCGGCAAATAATCGGTTAAATTATTACGAGGTCTGATCCGCGGTCGCGCGGCCGCCTCGCTTCCGGTCGTTTTCGAGCAAATAGCGCTTGCGCAAGCGAATATTGTTCGGCGTGACTTCGATCAGCTCGTCGTCATCGATGAACTCCATCGCCTGTTCCAGGGAGAAGCGGATGGGCGGCGACAGCACGACGGCCTCATCCTTGCCGGAAGCGCGCATGTTGGTGAGCTTCTTGCCCTTCAGCGGATTGACCACCAAATCGTCGTCGCGATTGTTCATGCCGATGATCATGCCTTCGTAGACTTCCTCGCCGGGTCCGATACACAACCGGCCCCGTTCCTGCAGGCTGAACAGCGAATACGCCAGAGCGGTGCCCTGGCCGTTGCTGATGAGCACGCCGTTCGGACGCTGGCCCAGCTCGCTCTTGTTCACCGGACCGTAGTGGTCGAACACGTGATGCAGCAGCCCCGTGCCGCGCGTCATGGTGCGAAACTCGGTCTGAAAACCGATCAGACCGCGTGAGGGAATCATGTAGTCGAGACGCACGCGCCCACGATCGGATTGCATGTCCTTCAGTTCACCGCCGCGGCTGCCCAGCGCCTGCATGATGGCGCCCTGTGCCTCGGCGTCCGCATCCACCGTCACCTGCTCGTAGGGCTCGTGCGGCGCGCCGTCGATCTGCTTGATGACCACCCGCGGCCGCGACACGGCCATTTCGAAGCCTTCGCGCCGCATGTTCTCCAGCAGCACGCCTAAGTGCAATTCACCGCGGCCGAACACCACGAACTTGTCCGGATCCGCCGTCGGCTCGACGCGCAAGGCCACATTGTGGATGGACTCGCGATCCAGGCGCTCACGGATCTGCCGGCTGGTGACGAATTTCCCATCGCGTCCCAAGAACGGCGAGGTGTTGACCTCGAACGTCATGCTGATGGTCGGTTCATCGACCGTGAGACTCGGCAACGCCTCGACATTCAACGGATCGCACAGGGTATCCGACACCTTGGGCTCGGAAATGCCGGCAAAGGCCACGATGTCCCCTGCGTAGGCCTCCTCGACCTCGATCCGGGTCAGGCCATGAAACCCCAGGACCTGGGTGATTTTCTCCGAGCGAGTCTTGCCCTCGCGGTTGACCACCGTGACGTTCATGCCCTTGCGCAACGTACCGCGCTTGATGCGGCCGACGCCGATGGCGCCTACGTAGGCCGAGTAATCGAGCAGCGTCACCTGCAGCTGCAGCGGGCCGTCGACGTCCACGTCGGGCGGCGGGCAATGATCGACGATGGTTTTGAACAGCGGCTGCATGTCGCCGTCGCGCACGCCCGAATCGAGGCTCGCGAAACCGCGCAGCGCCGAGGCATAGACCACCGGGAAATCCAGCTGCTCGTCGGTCGCGCCGAGACGGTCGAACAGATCGAAGGTCTGATCCAAGACCCAACCGGGGCGCGCTTCGTCCCGATCGATCTTGTTGATGACCACGATCGGCCGCAGCCCGTGCTTGAACGCCTTCTGCGTCACGAAGCGGGTTTGCGGCATCGGTCCGTCCACGGCGTCGACCAGCAGCAGCACGCAGTCGACCATGGCGAGAACGCGCTCGACTTCACCGCCGAAATCGGCGTGGCCCGGCGTGTCGACGATGTTGATGTGATAGTCGTTCCACGTGATCGCGGTGTTCTTCGCCAAGATGGTGATGCCGCGCTCGCGCTCGAGGGCGTTCGAATCCATGACGCGCTCCTGCAGGTCCTTACGCGTGTCGAGCGTGCCGGACTGGCGTAAGAGCTGGTCTACGAGAGTGGTCTTGCCATGATCGACGTGCGCGATGATGGCGATGTTGCGAATTTTCTGCACAGTGGAGCCCCGGGAAACCGACCATTATAGGTTATATTGGGGATCGCGCCGGAGTTTCAATCGCCTCGACGGAAGCTGCGCCATCCGCCGCGGCGGATGACGGGCCCTAGTGGCCGCTCGGAGCCGGGGCGTCGGCGCTCGCGGCCACGATGATGGGCACCGAAAACGCTCTCGTTTCGGTGATTTCATCGTGTTTGAGGGACACCGTGAGGGCCAACAGCTGCACGCCCTCCGCCGCCGGAGTCACGCTGATGCTATGTCGGTAGACCTGAGTCGGGTCGGCCGACGGTATTTCAATCGGGCTCACCCCGGCCGCCAGCTGCAGGCCGTCCGATCCCATCACCGTCAGGATGGCGGCGTCCGCGGCGACTTGCGGCATCACGGCAACGGCCACCTCCAAGGGCTGCCCTATCGTGGGCCGGCTGCCCAGATCGAATTTGACGGCCACGGGCACCGTCGATTTGCCGGTAGTCACGGCCTCCACCATGCCCGCCGTCAACTCCGCGGGCGTGGGGCCCCGCTTCACGCGCGGCCCATGCCTGTGCGGGACGGGACTGTCGACCGGAGCCTCGCTCGAATCGCCGTGGCATGCCGTCAGCAGCACGGCGGCGCACACCAGCAGAGCTCTCCCTTTACTCATCCAGGTATGATCCCCTAAACACGAGGTGCATCACAACTCGAGCCTGGGACCCAGCACGGCGGTCAGCTGGTCCTCCAGTGCCCGGTAGTGCTCTTCCCAATACCGCGGCTCGGCGAACCACGGAAACGCCCGCGGAAAGGCCGGATCGTCCCAGCGGCGCGCCAGCCACGCCGAGTAATGGATCATGCGCAAGGCGCGCAACGGTTCGATGAGCGCCAATTCGCGGCGATCGAACGGCAGGAACTGCTCGTAGCCCTTCAGGATACCGACGAGGTCGGAACGCATTTCCTCCTGGCTTCCCGCCAGCAACATCCACACGTCTTGCACCGCCGGACCGGTGAGGCAGTCATCCAAATCGACGAAATGCGGCCCCAGATCGGTCCACAAGATGTTTCCCCGATGACAGTCCCCGAGAATTCGCCCCAGCCGGGCACCACCCCACTCGTACGCCTGCGCTTCGACTTCATCGAGCAAGGTGTCCGTCAAATCGGCATATTTGGCGGCCAGATAATCGGGCATCCAGTCGCCGTCCAGCACGAAGTCGCGGGCCCGGCGCCCCAAGTCCTCGACACTCAAGCGGGCCCGCTCGTGAAATCTCCCAGCGCGGCCGACCGCGTGGATCCGACCCAGAAAACGGCCGACCCACTCGCGGTCCGTCGCGGTTCCCAGTTCGGGCCAGCGGCCGCCGCGCCGCGGAAACACCGCATAGCGGAACCCGCGGTGAACGTGCAGGGCCTCGCCATCGCGGAACAGGGGCGCGACCACGGGAATTTCCTGCGCCGCCAATTCCGCCGAAAATGCATGCTCTTCGCGAATTGCCGCATCGCTCCAGCGGCCCGGCCGATAGAACTTCGCCACCACCGGGTCGCCATCCTCGATGCCGATCTGGTAAACCCTGTTCTCGTAACTGTTGAGCGCCAGCACGCGTCCATCGCAGCGATGTCCGGCGGCTTCCAGCGCATCCAGCACGATCTCAGGGGATAGTTCCGAATAGGGTGCATCCGCGTTCATTCGCCGCAGTCTACAGGGACGCTGCTAGAATGGTCGAATGCGACTGCCCAGACCCAAGTCATTGAGCGGACTGATGCTGATCGGCTTCACGGTAGTGGCCGCGCCGCTGCTTTTCGCCATCGTGAATGCCGCCGTGCAGATGAATCGCCTGTCGAATCGCAGTGAACAATTGGTGATTCATGGCATGCAGGGGACGCGCAACAACCAGAGCATGTTCGAGGAGATCGGCGCGCTCGAGCGCGCGGCGCGGCTGTATCAGATCATCGGCAATGCGGAGCTGCGCGATGTCTACACGCGCAATCACGATCGGCTGGCGGCCACGGTCAACGAGTTGCTCACCCTGCCGCTGGATGAACAGTCCGAGCAGGACGCCCACGCGCTCCTGCGTGAAGCGGACCGACTCTCGACCGCATTGGGGACGGCCCCGCCGAATTCGCCGCGCATGGCGGAGATCATCAATTCCTTCCCGCACCTGTCGGAAATGGCCTCCGGCGTGTCGAATCGCATCAACGCCCATATCGACCAGGAATTGACCAGCCTGCAGCTCGCGGCGGAACGCGCGCAGCAAAAACTGTTCTGGCAGACCCTCCTGCTGGTACCCATGACGCTCGCCGTGGTCGGCATGTTCACCTATTTGTTCGGCCGGCCCATCCGCGCCATCGACCGTGCCATCAGCGAGCTCGGCCGCGGCACATTCTCGCGGCCCATCGCCATCAAGGGGCCGGCCGACCTGGAACGCCTGGCCACCCAATTGGAGTGGCTGAGAGGCCGTTTATTGGAGCTGGCGCAGGAGAAGAACCGTTTCCTGCGACATATGTCGCATGAATTGAAGACCCCGCTCGCCAATATTCGCGAGGGGACCGAACTCCTGATGGACGGCGCGGTCGGTGAATTGCAAAGCGCCCAACGGGAAGTCACCGCGATATTGCGCGAGAATGGGATGAAACTGCAGCGGCTCATCGAAAACTTGCTGTCATTCAGCGCCTGGCAGGCCAAAAGCGTCGGGCTCGAGATCAGCGAGTTCAAGCTTCGGCCCCTGGTCAAATCGGTATTGGAGAACCAGCAGCTGAGCCTGGTGGCGCAGCGCGTGCGGCTCGATGTCCAGGTGGAGGATCTGACCCCGCTGGCCGACCGCGGCAAGGTGCGCCTCATCCTCGACAATCTGCTCTCCAACGCGATCAAATTCACGCCGCGCGGCGGCACCATTTCGATCAATGTCCGCGGCGAGCGCGACCGTTTCATCTTGGACGTGACCGACACCGGACCGGGCATTCCCGCCGAGGAGCGCGCCAGGATCTTCGAGGCGTTCTACCAGGGCAAGACGCCGCAAGGCGGTTACGTCAAGGGAACCGGCATCGGTCTGTCGGTGGTGACCGAATTCGTCAATGCACACGGGGGCAGCATCGAGATTTTAGAAGGAAAGAGCGGCGGCGCTCACTTTCGAGTGAGCTTGCCGTTGCGTCAACCCGCCGAGGTCAAACATGAAGAAGCCCATGCGGCATAGCAGGTTCGGCTATGTTGCTTGCGTCCTGCTCGTCATCGCGGGTCTGCAAGGCTGCAAGTCGACCGGCATGGGCGACTCGAATCCGAACGCGGTCCCGCCGCCGGCCCCGCCGGCGCCCGACCTGATATCGATCACCTCGTCCCTGGAACTGATGCGTGCGCTGCCGTCGGGAGATCCTGCGCGCCAGGCGGAACTGTTCGAGTCCGCAAAGCAGGCCGCCGCGCTCTCGCCCACCACCACCAATAAGCTCAAATATGCCCTGGCGTTGGCGACCCCGGGCCATGGCGCCTCCGATCCCGTCGCCGCGCAGCGACAGTTGTCGGAACTGCTCGCCACACCTGAAACTCTGTTGCCGGTGGAGCGGCTGCTCGCCATGGTCGAGCTGCAGGAGGTCGATCAAAGACTGGTGCTGCAGGCCGAGAACGCGCAGCTGCGGGACGAAGCGCCGCGCGAGACGCGCGATAAGCTGCTGGCGATCAATCGCCGCCTCGCAGCGGAATCGGACGAAAATGTGCGATTGCGCAAGGCCTTGGATGAGGCCCAGGCAAAGCTGGAGGCGGTGACTCACGTCGAGCGATCCATCAACGATCGCGGGACCAACGGAGCGCGCACGCCATGATTGAGCCATTGGAGAGACTGAACTGAACGCCTACTCGATCGCCGCGACCACGCCGCTCGGCTTCGGACTACAGCCGAATGCGCGCGAGAACTCCACGTCCCAAAAGCGCCGCGCGCGGATCCTGGTGGTCGACGACGATCCCGGTCTCCTGCGGTTACTAACCATCCGGCTTCGCGCGGAGAATTATGAGGTGGAGGCGGTCGAGAGCGCGGCGGCTGCGCTCTCGACGTGCACGCGCTTCAGACCCGACCTCGTGATCACCGACCTGCGCATGGATCAGATGGACGGCATCGGGCTGCTGAAGGAACTGCAGAGCCGATGGCCCGGGTTGCGCGTCATCATCCTGACCGCGCACGGCACCATCCCCGACGCGGTGCACGCCACCCAGAGCGGCGCGTTCGGTTTTCTGACCAAGCCGGTCGACAAGCAAGACCTGCTGGATCACGTGCAGAAAGCGCTCAAAGTGTCGGGATTCGCGCATGTGGATGAGGATTGGCGTGCCAATATCGTCACCCGCAACCGCTTGATGGAAGACAAGCTTGCCCAAGCCAACATGGTCGCCGGGACCGATGCGCGCGTGCTCCTGACCGGCGAGAGCGGCACCGGCAAGGAATTGCTGGCACGCGCCATCCATGACGCCAGCCCGCGGCGCAACAAGCCTTTCGTCGCCATCAATTGCAGCGCGATGGCGGAGAATCTTCTCGAATCCGAGCTGTTCGGCCATGAACAGGGCGCCTTCGCCGGCGCCGTTCGCGCTCAGCCGGGTCTCTTCGAGACCGCTCAAGGCGGCACGCTGCTGCTCGACGAAGTCGGCGACATGCCGATGCGTCTGCAAGTGAAACTGCTGCGCGTGCTGCAGGAAAACCAGATTCGCCCGGTGGGCGGCGCGGAGGCGGTGCCCATCGATGTGCGGGTGATTTCGGCCACGCATCGCGACTTGCACGAATTGATGATCGGCGGCCAATTTCGCGAGGACTTGTATTATCGGCTGAATGTGGTGCACATCGAGATGCCCGCGCTCGGGCGCCGGCGGGAAGACATTCCGCTGCTGGTGGCGCGCTTTCTCGAGCAAATCGCCAAGGAAAGCGGCCAGCGAAAAATCTATGCGCCGGAGGCCGTGGAGCTGCTCGCCACGGCCGAATGGCCCGGTAACGTGCGTCAGCTCTACAACGTCGTCCGGCAGAACGTGGCGCTGTCGCACGGCGCCATCATCACGGCCGAACTGGTGCAGCAGTCGCTCGGGGGCAGCCCCACCCGGCTCACCTCGTTCGACGAGGCACGCGACGAATTCACGCGCAACTATCTGTCGCAGATCTTGCAGATCACGGGCGGCAACGTCAGCCAGGCGGCGCGCCTCGCCAAGCGCAACCGCACCGACTTCTACAAGCTATTGTCCCGGCACCAGTTGCTCCCCGAGGATTTCAAGAAGGCCTGAGCGTGGTTTCCGTGCGCAACATCGCTGCCGGCACTGATGCCGCGCGCGCACCGAACGCGGCGTAATTGCCGTGAACGGTCAGGTCGGAGAAGATCTCCTTCGGGCGGGTGCCGCGAGGGCCCGACCGCCGCCGCCCTTCAGCGGTAGAATTCGGCGACGCTGGCAACCACGTGTTTGAGCTGCGCTCGCTCCAGTTCCGGATAGATGGGCAGCGCCAGCGTTTCGGCGGCGGCGCGCTCGGACTGCGGAAAATCGCCGGCCTGGTAGCCCAGATAAGCGAAGCATTCCTGACGGTGCAGCGGGACGGGATAGTAGATCTCGGTCCCGATGTGGCGATCCGCCAGGAAGCTCTTGAGCGCATCGCGCCGTTGGGCGCGTACGATGTATTGATTGAAAATGTGCCGATCGCCGACCATGGCCAGCGGAGTCTCGAGCTTGGGTCCCAGCCGGGCGTCCGCAAACGCGGCATCGTAGAAGGCGGCGTTGCGCTGCCGAGCCTGCGTCCAGCCGTCGAGATACTTCAGTTTCACGCGCAGGACGGCCGCCTGCAGTTCGTCGATCCGGAAGTTGCCGCCGATCAGCGCATGAAAATACTTCGGCTTGCCGCCATGAACCCGCAGGACGCGCATGCGTTCGGCGAGTTCGAGATCGTTGGTTGTACATAATCCGGCGTCGCCGAACGCGCCCAAGTTCTTGCTGGGGAAGAACGAAAAGCAGCCGACGTCGCCGATCGAGCCCACCCGCACGTGATCGGTGTACTCGGTGCCGATCGCCTGCGCAGCATCTTCGATCACCTTGAGGCCGTGGCGCCGGGCGATCGCCATCAACGGAGCCATGTCGGCCGACTGGCCGTACAGATGCACCGGCATGAGTGCCTTGACGCGCCCGCCGGTCGCCAGCCGGATCAGGTCCGGTCCGCGCGTCTCGCATTGCGTGTCGATGAACGTTTGTACGGCGGCCGCCGACAGATTGAACGTAGCAGGGTCGATGTCGCAGAATATGGGCCGTGCGCCCGTCCGCGCAATGGTTCCGGCGGTCGCAAAGAACGTGAACGGCGAGGTGAGCACCTCGTCGCCGGCACCGATTCCGAGGGCCATCAGCGCCACCAGCAGCGCATCCGTGCCGGAGGACACGCCGATACCGGCGACGGTGCCGCAGTACCGCGACGATTCCTCCTCGAAGGCGCGCACATGCTCGCCGAGAATGAATTGCTGACTCGCGCACACCTGCTCGATGAGCGGCATCACCTCGGAACGGATTTGTGCGAACTGAATCTTAAGATCCAGCAATGGAACGTTTGTCATGGCTGCCTAGAATACCATTGGAGGCGCCATTTAACTTTGTCGGCAATTTGACACTGTGATTTGACACTGGTCGAATCTTCCCTATTGTAGGAATGGATCACGGATGGATCAGGGTGCCGCGTGCACAATACGCCTTGATTATGTCGTACCCGTACCACGACCGCCCAACAACGCGATCGGCGATCGTGCTGCAATGGATATGAAATGACCCAACCGGTTCTGGCCAAACAGACTTTTCTGATCGCGATTCTTGCCGGCGTGCAGGCAATCCTGCCCGCGGTGGTGGCCGTGGCATTCCTGTATGCGACCATCATCGTGTTCGAGGATCGGTTCGACCCCTCATCCTCGGCGATCGTGATCGTGGCCGTGCTGTGCCTGGTACTGGTCCAGTCGCCTCGTGAGGTGAGTTCGCAGCTCACCTCGCCGCGCCTATCGGCCGTGGTCGATGTGATCGTCCGCTGGCTGTTGCTGCTCGCCGTGCTGCTCGCCATCGGTTACGTCACCAAGTCGCCGCTGCAGGTCTATCCGCGCCGCATATTTCTGACCTGGGCGGCGATCACCCCGGTGGGACTGATCTTCTCGACGCTGGCCATGCAGGAAGTCATGCGCCGTTTCCTGCTCAACGCCTTCGACAAGCGCAGCGCCATCGTCGCCGGCTATAACACCAGCAGCCTGGAGCTGGCCCGCCGGCTGCGTGCCAACCCCGGCATGCGGCTCGAGGTCAAAGGCTTCTTCGACGATCGCAGCAGCGAGCGGCTCGGCATGGAGGCCGACGCCGAACTGGTCGGAACCTTGAGCGACCTCGGCACCTACGTCAAGGCCAACCGCACCGACGTGATTTTCATCGCCTTGCCGATTCGGCACGTGAAACGCGTGATGAATCTGCTGGACGATCTGCGCGACACGACGGCGTCCATTTACTACGTTCCGGATATTTTCGTCTTCGACCTGATCCAGGCGCGCTCCGGCGAAATTCACGGAATTCCGGTGGTCGCCATGTGCGAGACGCCGTTCTACGGCTATCGCGGCATCACCAAGCGGCTCACCGATATCGGGCTGTCCATGGCGATTCTGCTGCTGCTGCTGCCCCTGTTGGCGTTGGTGGCGGTCATGGTCAAACTGTCGTCTCCCGGACCGGTCATCTTCAAACAGCGCCGTTACGGGCTCGACGGGCGCGAGATCGCGGTCTATAAATTCCGCACCATGACGGTTACCGAGGACGGCGCCCAGATCCGCCAGGCATCGAAGACCGACAGCCGCATCACCAAGATCGGCGGCATCCTGCGCCGCACCTCGCTCGATGAACTGCCGCAGCTCATCAACGTCTTACAGGGTCGAATGAGTCTGGTGGGCCCGCGTCCGCACGCCGTCGCCCACAACGAAGAGTATCGCAAGCTCATCAAAGGCTACATGGTGCGTCACAAGGTGCTGCCCGGCATTACCGGGCTCGCTCAGGTCAATGGCTGCCGCGGCGAAACCGCCGAACTCAAAGACATGGAGGCGCGCGTCAATTTCGACCTCGACTACCTGCGCCACTGGTCGCCGATGCTGGACATCAAAATCATCCTGCTCACCATCGTGAAGATATTTCGCGACGACAAGGCCTACTGATACCCCGGCATCGCGGGCAGCGCGACCCCCGCCGTCACGAACCCCTCGTGAAACAGATAGTTGCCGGTCCACGGTGCCGGACCATACGCCTCGATCGCAAGCCGTCGGGTCGGATGCACGGTGAAGGCCGAGCGCGCCCCTCCCCACTGCGACGGGCGGAGGCACAGATCGTGAAAGTCCAGCCATTCGCGCGTCAGCGGGTACTGGCATTTGTAAAACGCCTCCTTCGCGGAGAACAACAATGCGACCGCGGTGCGCTGCCCGTCGGCCGGCAACGATTGCACCCACGACCACTCGCCCGGTGCGCAGATCGTCGGCCAGATATCCTCGCCCACCGCGTCCGCCCGCTCGCTGTCGATGCCGATGGCGGCGATCACCGCCCTCGATGCGGCAACCGCGGCAGCCAGGCCGCCGCTGTGCGTGATGCTCCCGACCAGTGAGGCGGGCCAGACCGGCTGCCGGTCCGGTGCGGCGATTATTGGAAAATCGACGATGCCGAATTCGGCCAACGCCCGTCGGGCGCACAGTCGACCGGCCGCGAACTCCTGGGCGCGCTTGGGCACGGCCCGCCCGAGACAGGCGGCCTCTTCCGGGAACAGCAGACGCGGATCTCCGGGATCGCGCGTCTCCGCGACGAACGCACCTGCCGGAAACAGCGCTTGGAGCGGCGGAGAGGCGCGTACGGACTCGGGCATCGCCGCCAAGGGTACGCTACCCTGTGCGCCGTAGAGCGACGCAGATCATTGTTTTTTTTCGTCGCCTGATGAATCATCGACATGGAGGTAATATATAAAATCATGGCTGCCTACACTGCCAACGCCTCGCCCATCGAATCGGCCGCGTTTACCGCGCCGACGGGCGCCGCCTTGGTCGCCGACAACGGCGAATTTTCCCGGAAATTCAATCGTTCGGATTTCATCTTCGAGCATGGACTGGCAAACCACCCGATGTTCGAATTGAGCGCCCTCGCCAAACTAGCGAACCGCATCCCAAAATTCCAGAATTTCGTCTATTGGCAAAACGGCCGGGTGAAGGTCGACGATAAGTGGAGCGCGAATCCCGCTCCCCGTTTGTCGCTCGAGCAGACCATCGAGGGGATCGCCGGCAACGATTCCCTGGTCGTGCTCAAACACGCGGAACAGGATCCTGTTTACGGGCCCGTGCTGCAGGAGATCTTGCAGCGGATCTATTCGTTCACGTCGCCCGACGCCCAGCGCGACATCGTTCTGGGTGAATCGCTGATTTTTTTGAACTCGCCGAATCGCAAGACCGCCTACCATTTGGATCTCGAGTCGAATTTCCTGCTGCAGGTCGCCGGGGTGAAATTGGTCCATGTGTTCGATTGCGCCGATCGGTCGCTGACGCCGCATCTCGAGCTGGAAAACCATTGCGGCGGCGACGACAACGGAGCGATTTACAAACCCGCCCGGCAAAACGACGCGCATTTCCATCATCTGACGCCGGGACACGGCGTGCACTTCCCGAGCATGGCCCCGCACTGGGTTCAGAACGCCGACGAGCTCTCGATTTCGATCAACATCAACTACGATCTGGTTTCCGTTCACCACCGGTTGAAACGGGTGTATCGGGTGAACCGCATGATGCGCAGATTGGGAATCAAGCCCACCGACCCGGGAAAATCGCGCGTGCGGGACGCGCTCAAGCAACGGCTGTCCACCGGGATGGGCGCCATGCGCAAAACCCTGCGGCCCAAGCGGGACCCGACGGATTCCTATCCCGTCCGGCGTCCGACACCCGTTTCGGGCTCGAGCCTCGAGGCGCGGCGGCTGGACTCGCGATCCTCCACCTAGTCGAAAGAATTCCAGGCACGGTGCGTGGTACCGTGATCCTATGATGGACGAGATCTCGAGCGCCGCTCACTGCATTCATGAGGTATTCGAGGACCGGGCGGCGCATACGCCGGAGCGTGTCGCCGTGGCGCTCGGCGGCACGCGGCTGACGTATCGCGAGCTCAATCAACGCGCCAACCAGCTCGCGCACTTTCTGCGTAAGCGCGGCGTCGGACCGGGCGTGTTCGTCGGGATCTGCCTGGACCGAACCCTCGACCTCATCGTCGGCTTGCTCGGCATTTTGAAGGCGGGCGGCGCCTATGTTCCGATAGATCCGCAATATCCCCGTGAGCGGCTGTCCTTCATGCTGGAGGATTCACGGTCTTCGGTCATGTTGACGCAAAGCGCGCTCGCCGCCGAGCTCGCGGTCGAGGCGACGCCGGTCGTGTTGCTCGACGCCGACTGGGCACGGATCTCCCTCGAGTCGGCCGCGAACCCGCCGCGTGCCGCCACCGCCCAGGATCTCGCCTACGTCATCTATACGTCGGGCTCCACCGGCAAACCCAAAGGAACGCTGATTACTCACCACAACGTGGTGCGGCTCTTTCGATCGACGCAGGCCTGGTTCAACTTCTCTCGCGACGATGTGTGGACGCTGTTCCATTCATGCGCCTTCGATTTTTCCGTGTGGGAGATCTGGGGCGCCTTGTTCAATGGCGGCCGCTTGATCGTCGTACCATTCGCCGTGAGCCGCACACCGGAGGCATTTTATCGGCTCCTGTGCGACGAAGGCGTCACGGTGCTCAATCAGACGCCCTCGGCCTTCCGCCAGCTGATTCGAGCGGAAGAAGCTGTGGGGGCCGCCGCAAACCTCGCGTTGCGCTATGTGATTTTTGGCGGTGAGGCGTTGGATTTCAGTTCGCTCAAACCCTGGTTCGATCGCCACGGGGACCGGCGGCCGCAACTGGTCAACATGTACGGAATCACCGAAACCACGGTGCACGTCACCTATCGTCCCCTCACGTCGCAGGACCTCGGATCCGCAAGCGTCATCGGCGTGCCGATTCCGGACTTGCGGATTTACGTGTTGGACGAGGGCGGGGCACCGGTCGCGACCGGCGTCACGGGGGAAATCTACGTGGGTGGCGCGGGCGTCGCACGCGGCTATCTGAACAGGCCGGAACTCACGGCCCAAAAATTCATACCCGACGCATTTACATCGGAACCGGATGGGCGCTTGTATCGCTCCGGCGACCTGGCTCGATTCCTGCCGAATGGCGAGCTCGAATATCTCGGACGCATCGATGCCCAGGTCAAGATTCGTGGCTTTCGCATCGAGCTGGGAGAGATCTCGGCCGTCCTCAACAGCCACCCCGGTGTCCGCGACAGCGTGGTGATCGTCCGCGAAACGGCGGGCGGCGATAAAACGCTGGTCGCGTATTTGATCGAGCACGCAGAGGCCGAAGTCGATCTGGCCGACGTGCGGCGAACCCTGCGAGATCGGCTGCCGGAATACATGGTGCCGTCGGCCTTCGCGTTCATCGAACGCTTGCCGTTGACCGTGAACGGCAAGCTGGATGTCAAGGCTCTCCCGCAGCCCGCCGAGCACCGGGCGCACGGCGCGCCGGGGCGCACGGGTACCGCCATGGAAGAGACCATCGCCGCCATCTGGCGCGAGGTGCTCGACCTCCCCGCGGTGGACCTTACCGAGAATTTTTTCGATGTCGGCGGCAATTCCGTTCACCTGGCGAACGTGCACGACCGGCTGCAAAAATCACTGAATCGAACGTTTTCGATCACGGATCTATTTGCCCACCCCACCGTCCGCGCATTGGCCACTCACCTCACGACGGACCGCAAGAATGAGAAGGCCGCGAACGATAGCCGGCTGCGCGCCCAACGACAGCGCGAGGCGCTCCTCGCGCAACGCAACATTCGACGAGAACGGAAATAATTGCACTCGCCGGCGCGGCGTGCGCGATTTGCGCGGTACGTCGTAGTGCATGGGTCCGTTTCCCGACATTATTTGCATAATGTCGTGCCTAAGTCAGCGCCGACCCCTCATGTTGAAAAAGGGTTCTTGAAGCATAGTATGGATAATTGCCCAACCCAGACCGACTGCGCGGGTACGAGCACTGAGCAACGACCCTCGGCTGGCGCAGCGGCCTCTAACACATGAGTGACCTGATGGACGATGACGGCCAGGACGCCGCAGGAGGCATTGCCATCATCGGGATGGCAGGCCGCTTTCCCGGCGCCCGCAACATTGCCGAGTTCTGGCGCAATCTATGCGCCGGGGTGGAATCCGTCACCCGCTTCCAGGATTCCGAGCTCGAGGACAGCTTCGACGCACAAACTCGCGCCGCCGCCAATTTCGTCAAGGCGCGGCCGATTTTGGAGAACATCGAGTTGTTCGACGCACCCTTCTTCGGGATGCACGCCCGCGAGACCGAACTGACCGATCCCCAGCATCGCCTGTTCCTGGAATGCACCTGGGAAGCGCTGGAAGATGCCGGCTACGACCCCGCCCGTTACACGGGCGCCATCGGCGTCTTCGCAGGCAGCAGTCCGAGCACGTATTTTCTCCACAATGTGCTCGCTGATCGCGCCACGATCGACGAATTTACGAGTAATTACCAGGTGGGGTGCTATCCCATGCTGCTCGGGGCGGGGCAGGAATTCCTGTCGACCCGGGTGTCGTACAAGCTCGGACTCACCGGCCCGAGCCTCACGCTCCAGGCTGCCTGCGCCACCTCCCTGCTGGCGATTGCCAAGGCGTGCCAGAGTCTCTCGCTGTACGAATCGGATATGGCGCTGGCCGGCGGCGTCTCCGTGACCTTTCCGCAGCGCCGCGGGTACCAGCACTTGGACGGCGGCATGGTGTCCGCCGACGGCACCTGCCGGCCGTTCGACGCCGACGCCAGCGGCACGATCTTCGGCAGCGGCGCGGGAGTCGTGCTGCTGAAGCGCCTCGACGATGCGCGCAGCGATGGCGACCATATCTATGCCGTCATTCGCGGCAGCGGCGTCAACAACGACGGCGCAACCAAGGTTGGGTTCACTGCGCCCAGCAGCGAAGGCCAAGCCGCGGTGATCCGCATGGCCTTGGCCAACGCGGGCGTCGAGGCGCGCTCCATCTCCTATGTCGAATGCCATGGCACGGCCACTCCCTTGGGCGATCCCATCGAAGTCGCCGGACTCACCAACGCCTATCGGGACAGCACCGACGAGGTGCAGTTCTGCGCGTTGGGCTCGGTCAAGAGCAACATCGGCCACCTGGATGCGGCGGCCGGCGTGACGGGGCTCATCAAGACTGCGCTCGCGCTGAAACATCGGCTGTTGCCGCCGACGCTGCACTATCGGCGTCCCAACAAGCAGATCGATTTCGCGTCGACGCCGTTCTTCGTCAACGACAAGCTTACGGCCTGGGCGGACTCCTCGACGCCGCGCCGCGCCGGCGTCAGCGCTTTCGGCGTGGGCGGAACGAATGTGCACGTCGTGCTCGAAGAGGCGTTGCCGCAACGCGCGGCCGAGCCGCGCACCGCCGGACGAGCTGAGTTGATCGTGTTGTCGGCGCGCAGCGCGAGCGCCCTCACGGCCGCGCGCGCCAATCTGGCCGCGTTCCTGCGCGAGGAGTCGAACGCCGCCCGGTCGGACCGCGCGGGCGCGGCAAGCGGCAGCCCGGCGCTCACCCTCGCCGGCGTCGCGTTCACCTCGCAGGTCGGCCGACGGGCCTTCGATCACCGCCTGGCCTTCGTTGCCCGCGATTGCGCCGATGCGCTCGCCACGCTGGAACGCAGCGACGCCGGCGTGCCGACCGGAGTGCGAACGGCTAAAGACGTACGGGCGATCTTCATGTTCCCCGGCCAGGGCTCGCAATACCCGAACATGGGACGGGATCTGTTCGACTCGGAACCGGTATTCCGGCGCGAGATCGAGCGCTGCGCGCTAATCCTCAAACCCTTGATGGCCGAGGAGTTGTGCGAGTTGCTCTATCCGACGCTCGATGCGGCCGAAGCGCGCCAGCGATTGATGGCCACGGTGGCGGCGCAACCCGCCATCTTCAGCGTGGAATACGCGCTGGCCAAACTGTGGATGAGCTGGGGCGTGCAGCCGGCGGCGATGATCGGCCATAGCGTGGGCGAATTCGTCGCGGCCGTCCTCGCCGGCGTACTCTCTCTCGAGGACGCGTTGACCATCGTGGCGGCTCGCGGCCGGCTGATGCAGGAGCTGCCCGGCGGCGCGATGCTGGCGGTACGGCTGGCCGAAGCCGACGTGCGGCCGCTGCTCGCATCGACACTGTCCATCGCAGCCATCAACGGCCCCGCGCTGTGCGTCGTCTCCGGACCCTACGAGGCGGTGGATGCGCTGGAGAAGACGCTGGCATCGCGCAGCGTCGTCAGCCGTCGATTGCATACCTCCCATGCGTTTCATTCGGCCATGGTCGAGCCGGTCGTGGAACCGTTGCGTCGTCTGCTCGAACAGGTGCAGCTCTCGGCTCCGAGCATTCCCTACGTCTCGTGCGTGTCGGGCACCTGGATTCGTGCCGACGAGGCAACCTCACCCCAGTATTGGGCCGGCCACGCGCGGGCGGCCGTGCGCTTCGCGGATGGCATCGCCACGGTGAGCGCCGATGGCGCCTGTGTCTTGCTGGAACTCGGGCCCGGCAACGCCCTGTCGACCTTGGCGCTTCAAAACACGCGTGGCCGATCGGTTCCCGTCGTGTCATCGATGCAGGGCATCGATCGGAGCGCCAATGACAGGGACTTCCTGCTCGAGGCCGTGGGCCGGGCGTGGATCGCCGGCATCGCACCTGACTGGGCCGCGCTGCACGGCGCAGGCGAACTGCCGTCGCGCGTGACCCTGCCCACCTATCCCTTCGAGCGCAGCCGGCATTGGATCGACCCGCCGGGCCGCAGCCCTACCGCAATCGATACAGCAGTGCCTATTTTGAATCAGGATGGCCCGATGAATGACACCTCCCCCGATCGTACCCAGGAGTTGCGGCGTCAGATCGCCGCGATCTTCGAAAACCTGTCGGGCGAGACTCCGGCCTCGATCGATGCGGACACCACCTTTTTGGAAATGGGCTACGACTCGTTGTTTCTGACGCAGGTGGCGCAAAAGATCCAGAGCCAGACCGGCGTGAAAATCACCTTTCGACAATTGCTCGGCGACTATTCCAGCATCCCGACACTGGCGGCGTTCCTCGACGGCAAGATGCCGCGCGCGGCAGCACCCCAGGCGGCGCCGAAGGCGGCTTCTCCGGTCACCGCGACGCTTGCGTCAGCCACGGCCGCGGCGGCTTCCGCCTCGCCATCGGGAGTCGAGGGCATATTCCGCGAGCAGCTTCAGGCGATGACACAGCTCATCAACCGGCAATTCGACATGCTGCAGGCCCTTGGCGCAGCGCCGGCGGCCATGCCGGTCTCCTCGACCGCGCCGGCGCCCCCGGCCGGTGCCGCGGTTACCCCGGCCGCAACGGCGCCGGGCGCTTCGCCGGCCTACGCGGCCGCGGCTTCCGTGACCGCCGCGACCTCGGTCGCGGCGGCGACCACGCAGCCGTCACGCTTCGAGGTTTTCGTACCGGAGAAAAAGAAAGTCCACGACGCGGGCAGGCCCGAGTACAAACGGCATATCGACGCACTCATCGCGCGCTACACCGCGAAGACGCCCGGTTCGAAGCGCGAGACCGCCGCCTATCGCTCGGTCTCGGCGGATCCGCGCGTGGCGGCGGGCTTTCGGCCAGAGTGGAAGGAAATGGTGTATCCGCTGGTGGTGAAGACCTGCGCGGGATCGAAGCTGGTCGACGTGGACGGCAACGAATATATCGACCTCGTGAACGGGTTCGGCCAGACGGCCTTCGGGCACGCGCCCGCCTTCGTGGTCAAGGCGGTCAAGGAGCAGCTGGATCTGGGCTTCGCGATCGGACCCCAGGCCGAGCTCACCGGCAAGGTGGCGAAGCTCTTCTGCGAAATGACCGGTAACGAGCGCATGGCGTTCTGCAACACCGGCTCCGAGGCGGTGATGGCGGCGATGCGCGTGGCTCGCACCGTCACGGGACGGGACAAGATCGTCATTTTCAACGGCGATTACCATGGCCAATTCGATGAGGTGCTGGTGAAGGGCGTGCAGCGTCCCGGCACACCGCCGCGCTCGATGCCCGTGGCTCCGGGCATTCCCGGCTCCGCGGTCGAGAATATGATCGTGCTCGAATACGGCAGCGCGCAGAGCCTGCAATGGATCCGCGACAACGCACAGGAGCTCGCGGCCGTGATCGTCGAGCCGGTGCAGAGCCGTCACCCGAATACCCGGCCGTTCGAATTCCTGCGCGAGGTTCGCGCCATCACGGCAGCCTCCGGAACCGCGTTCGTCATGGATGAAGTGGTGACGGGATTTCGCGTCCACCCCGGCGGCATGCAGGCCGTGCTCGGCATCCGGGCGGACCTGGCCACCTACGGCAAGGTGGTCGGCGGCGGCCTGCCGGTGGGCGTGCTCGCGGGCAAGTCTCAATTCATGGATGCGTTGGACGGCGGCAATTGGAATTACGGCGATGACTCGTTCCCCGAAACCGGCGTGACATTTTTCGCCGGGACGTTCGTACGTCATCCGCTGCTGCTCGCCTCCGCCTGGGCGGTGCTCAATCATCTGAAGGACCGCGGCCCGGCGCTGCAGGAGACGTTGTCCGGCAAGACGGCACGGCTGGTCGACAAATTGAATGCCCTGTTCAGGGGCCATGGGATCGCGACCAAGATCGAATCGTATTCCAGCTGGTTCTATTTCAACCTGCACAACGAGCATCCGCTCGCCACGTTGTTGTACTACCATCTGCGCGAACGCGGAATTCACATTCAGGAAGGTTTTCCGTGCTTCCTCACCACCGCTCATTCGGATGCAGACTTCGATCGCATCTACGCGGCGTTCGAGAGCACCATCGAGGAAATGAACTCGGTTGGAATTCTGGGAACGGCTTCGACGCGCGTCGCGGCCGAGCCCGCGCTTGCCGAGACTACCGCTGCTGCCGCGCTGCCGCGCGCAATCATCGCGCCGGCCGGCGCGGTCACACCGCCGGCCGGGGACTCGAGGCCGGTGCCGCTCACCGAGAGTCAGGTCGAAATTTGGCTGGCGGCGCAATTGGGCGACGAGGCCTCGTGCGCTTTCAATGAATCGGTGAGCTTGCGCCTCCAGGGCCAATTGGATGTGCCGGCGTTGCAGGCGGCCATGACGGAGGTCGCGGCGCGTCACGACGCGCTGCGCATGACGTTCAGCTCCACCGGCGAGGAGATACACATTGCCGCGCCGCGAACCTTCGCGTATCCCGTCACCGATTTGTCCGCGCAGCCGGCCGCCGAGGCGGAACTGGCCTATGCCGAACTGGTCGCCGCGGACGCGCGAACCGCGTTCGACCTCATCGACGGCCCGACCGTGCGCGCGCATCTGGTCAAGCTCGCGCAGCACTCGCACGTGTTCCTGTTCACCGCCCACCACATCGTATGCGACGGTTGGTCGATCAATGTGGTCATCAACGAACTCGCGGAAATCTATGCGAGCCTGTGCCGCGGCGAGGCGGCGGCTCTGGCGCCGGCGCTGCCGTTCAGCGCCTACGCCCGCTCCCAGGCCACGCGCGATCCTGCCCAGGTGGCGGCCACCGAAGCCTATTGGCTGGAAGAATTCAAGAACCCGGTGCAGCCGCTGGAGCTGCCCACCGATCGGCCGCGTCCCACGGTCAAGAGCTTCAACGGCGCCAGTCTCTGCCGACGCATCGACGCGGCCCTCTATCAGGCGATCAAGAAGGCCGGCGCGCGCCAGCGCAGCACCTTGTTCGTGACGCTGTTGGCCGCGTTTCAAACGCTGATGGGGCGGCTCGCCGATCAGACCGAAGTCGTCGTCGGGGTGCCGACCGCCGGCCAGTCCATGCTGGAGGATCAGATCCTGGTGGGCCATTGCGTCAATTTTCTGCCCCTGCGCGGAAGCTGGAACCGCGAGACGCGCGTATCGGAGTATCTGTCGGCCACCGCGAAGCGCGTGCTCGATGCCTATGAACACCAGGACACCACGTTCGGGACGCTGGTGCGCAAGCTCGCGCTGCCGCGCCAGCCAGGAAGACTGCCGCTCGCGGAGATCCAGTTCAATCTCGAACGCTTGTCCGAGCGCATCCAGCTGCCGAACCTCACGATGGACGTGGCACCGAACGCCAAAGCCTACGTGAATTTCGATCTGTTTCTGAACGTGATCGAATCGGCCGACGGCCTGCGCATGGACTGCGACTACAACACCGACTTGTTCGACGCGGCGACCATCGATCATTGGCTGGACTGCTACCAGGCATTGCTCGAGGCGATCGTCGCCGATGCGGCGCAGCCGCTCAGCGCCGCATCGTGCATTCCCGCCGCCGAACTCGAGCGCGTGCTCGAGGGACTGAACGATACGGCGGCGGAATATCCACTCGACGCCTGCGTACACCAGCTCATCGAAGCCCAGGCGGCCGCCACCCCCGACGCGGTGGCGGCGCAGTTCGGCGCCGAGAACCTGACCTATCGCGCGTTGGATCGACGCGCCAATCGGCTGGCTCACGTATTGCGCGCGCGCCTGCAGAAGAGCGGCAGCACCGGCCGGCTGGTGGGCGTCGCCTGCGAGCGATCGCTCGACATGCTGGTGGCGTTGATCGCGGTGCATAAGGCGGGCTGCGCCTACGTGCCGCTCGACCCCTTGCATCCGGCCGCTCGCTTGCGTTACATCCTCGCCGAAGCGGAGGTCGCCGCGCTCATCTGCGACGGGTCGGAAGAGGCCGCATTGGTCGGCGCCGGCATTCCGGTCATCGATATGCGCAAGGATGTCGCGGCGATCGCCGCGGCCTCGCACGATTCCCCGGCCCGCGCGGTCAGTGCGCAGGATCTGGCCTACGTCATTTACACGTCCGGCTCGACCGGGCTGCCCAAAGGCGTGGAAATCACCCACCGCGCGGTGGTCAACTTGCTGAGCTCGATGGCGAAGTCGCCGGGCCTCACGCGCGGCGACGTACTGTATGCCGTGACGACGATCTCCTTCGACATCGCCGGGCTCGAACTCTTTCTGCCGCTCATCGTCGGCGCCAAGGTCGTGATCGCGGAGCGCGATGCGCTCATGGACGGCTACCGTCTGTTGAAGGAACTGGAGAGCACGGGCGCGACGACCATGCAAGCGACGCCGGCGAGTTGGCGGTTGCTGCTCGAAGCAGGCTTCCGGGCGAAATCCGGCTTCAAAATGCTGTGCGGCGGCGAGGCGCTGCCGCGCGAGCTGGCCGCGCGGCTCATGGAAGGTTCCGGCGAGTTATGGAACATGTATGGCCCGACGGAAACGACCATCTGGTCATCGTGTGGCCGGCCGACACCATCGGGCCCCGTGACGGTCGGCGGCCCCATCGCCAACACGCAGTTCTACATCCTCGATAAACAGGATCAACCGGTGCCGCAGGGCGTTCCCGGTCAGCTGCATATCGGCGGCGACGGCGTCGCGCGCGGCTATTACAAGCGCGCAGAATTGACCGCCGAGAAATTCATCTCGAATCCTTTCATGCCCGGACGCCTGTACCGCACCGGCGATCTGGCGCGCTGGCTGCCGGACGGCAGCCTGCAGGTGCTGGGTCGGATCGACCATCAGATCAAGTTGCGCGGGTTCCGCATCGAGCTCGGTGAAATCGAGTCGGTGTTGATGAACAAAGCGCAAGTGGCTGAAGCGACGGTGGTATTGCGCGAAGATCGGCCGGGCGCTCCGCGCCTGGTCGCATATTATGTCGAACGCGCGGGCGACACGCGTACGCCCGACATGCTGCATGAGATTCTCGCCGACGACATGCCCGACTACATGATTCCGACGGCGTGGGTGCGCCTGGAGTCCCTGCCGCTGTCACCGAATGGTAAACTAGATCGCGCGGCTCTTCCCGTACCGGACTCGACGCAGACGGCACAGGAGGAGTTCGTGGCGCCAACCACGCCGACGGAAATCGCGCTGACCAAAATATTTGGGGAAGTGTTGAACATGGAAAGAGTGGGGGCGACCGCGGATCTTCTGAAAATGGGCGCGGACTCCATTCAGATTTTTCAAATCACGGCGCGCGCCAATCGCGCCGGCATCAAGATCACCGCGAAGCAACTGTTGCAGCATCGAACGGCCGTGCTGCTGTCGGGTCTGGCCGATGCGGTGCAGACCGAAGTCGGATCGGCCGGTGCAAGCCCGCTCCCCACACTGGGCCAATTCCAACGCAACCGGCGTAGCGGTTCAAACTCTGGACGGTAATGTCGAAGCCGGCGGATCGAATCTTCAAAAACGTCGTGGTCGCCGTGGCAGAGCCCACTAGCGCGCAGCTCGAGAGCGGGCCCGTCACGGAAGAGGCCGACGCGACGCGCACCGATTTTCCCTGTTCGGTCGCGCAGGAACGGTTCTGGCTGCTGGATCGCTTGGATCCGGGCAACGCCGCGTACAACGTCGCGGTGCGCTGGCGGCTCGAAGGACGGATTGCGACCGATCTGCTCGAGCATGCCTGGCTCGCCATCATCGACCGCCACGAAATCCTGCGCAGCCAGTTCTTCGAGGTCGACGGTGCGCCGGTACAGCGCATCATGCCGACCTCGCCGTTCAGACTGGCCGAGATCGACTTGTCGACGTTGCCGCCGGATCAGCAGCTGATCGAGGCCGACCGGATCGGCGTGATCGAAGCGCGTGCGCCGTTCGATCTCGGCAGCGGTCCCATGATCCGCGTGACGCTGCTGAGATTCTCTCCATCGCTCGCCGTCATCCTGGTGACCACGCATCAGATCGTCTCCGATGGATGGTCCATCGGGGTCATGGCACGCGAGATGGGTACGATCTACGCCGCATTGCGCAGCGGTTCGCCCATTCCGCTCGAACCCCTGCCGATCCAATACGCCGACTACTCCCTGTGGCAGCTGGAATGGCTGCGGGTCCGCGGCATCGCGGCCGAGACCGAGTACTGGACCCGCCAGCTGGCGGGCGTGAAGCCCTTCCGCGTAATCCCCGATCACCCGCGTCCCAGCATGCCGACGACCAACGGGGCCATCGTGTCGCGTCTGCTGCCGCGAGAACTCACCAATCGCGCTCAGGCGCTGACCGCGCAGCGCGGCGCAACCTTGTTCGCGAGTGCGCTCGCCACATTGTGCGCCATGCTCGCCCGCTACACCGGCGAGAGCGAAATCGTCATCGGCACCCAGGTCTCGGATCGCGACCAGGTGGAACTCGAGCCGATGATCGGCCAGTTCGTCAATTCCCTCATTCTGCGCACCGATTTGGGCGACGACCCGAAGTTCGACGAACTCATCGACCGGGTGCGCGAGATCACGAGCCAGGCGCTGGAACATCGGCATATTCCCATCGAGCGCCTGCTCGGCATGGTCAAGGGCGAGCGCAGCCATACGCATAGTGCCGCCATCTCGGTCAATTTCATTTTCCAAAAGACCTTCATCCAAAACGCGGCCTACGGCGACTTCACGCTGACCGACATGCCGTCCCTGCCGGCGGGTGCGATCTACGATTTGAATTTCTTCATGGTCGAACGGCCGGATGGCTGGCGATTTTCGTGCCAGTGCAACACGGATCAATTCGACGAAGCCACCGCGGCGCGCATGCTGGCGTACGTCGAGAACCTGTTCGACGACGCCGTTGCGCATCCGCAGCGCCGGATCTCGGAGCTGTCGTTGTGCGCACCGGCCGAACCGCGGTCGCTGCTGTACAAGCTGAACGATACGCGCGCGCTGTATCCGCGCGACCTGTCCCTGGTGCAGCTGTTCGAGGCGCAGGTGGCCCGCGCTCCCGATGCGATCGCGCTCGCCTGCGACGAGGAGCAGCTGACCTACGCGGAACTCGACGAACGGGCGGATCGGGTGGCGCAGTACTTGCGCGCGCGCGGCGTTGCACCGGCATCGACGGTAGGCGTCTGCCTCGCACGGTCGCTCGAACTGCCGGTTGCACTGCTCGGGATTTTGAAGGCCGGCGCCGCGTACGTGGCCCTCGACGCCGAAGATTCCGCGGAGCACCGCGCCGAGGCGATGGCGACGGCCAAGGCCGCGGCGGTCATTTTCCGCGCTGACCAACGGTTGAGCGATGCCGACCGCGCCGCGAACCCGATCGACCTGGACGCCGCGCTGGCGGTGAAGCCGTCCGGCGGCAAATTCAAGCTGAGCGAACCTCTGGACTCCGGACGCGCTGCCTGCCTGCTGTTCACCGCAGCCGGAGATGTACCGCAGCCGCTGGCCGTCTCGCATCGCAGTCTGGCCAATCTGGTCTTTTCCCTGGCGAAGCGGCCCGGCATGGGCGAGCGCGACGTGTTGGTCGCCACGTGCCCCGCCAGCCATGAGCGGGCGCCGATGGAACTGTTCCTGCCGCTGCTGACGGGCGCGCGCCTGGTCATCGCGCTCGATGAGGATCTGGCCAACGGGCGGCGCCTGTTGCACACCCTGCAGCGCGTGGGCGCGACGCTGATGTATGCCCTCCCCGCGCAGTGGACCAAGCTGCTCGAGGCGGGATGGATCGGCTACCCCACGCTCAAGATGATTTGTCCCGCGCAGGAGCTGCGGCCGGCGACGTTCGAGAAGCTTGCCGCGATCGGCGGCGAAATTTGGACAGCGTACGGACATCCCGGCGCGGGCGCTCTGTCGTCGGTCATGCGGGTACGCGCCAAGAATGAGCTGACCTCGATCGGCGAACCCATCGCGAACACGGCGCTGTATGTGCTCGATGCGCGCATGCAGCCGACGGCCGTGGGCGCCACGGGAGACGTGTACATCGGCGGCGACGGGCTCGCCGAGAATTGCGGCGAGCCCGTCGTCGATCCCGCCGGCGGTGCTGCGCCGATCAGGCTGCTGCGGACCGGCGACCTGGGACGCATCAAGGCGAATGGGCAGATCGAGTATCTCGGCCGCCACGACGCCCAGTTCAGTTTTCACGGCCGCCGCGTCGATCCCGCCGCGATCGAACGCGCGCTGCGGCAGGAAGCCCTAGTGGCCGACGCCGTGGTCGCGCAGGTGCACGAAGGTTCGGACCAGGCGGCCCTTGCGGCCTATGTGGTACCGCATGCGGGAGCCGGCGGCGCCGACGGACTGCCGGTGCTTCTGCGTACCGCCCTGGCAGGCCGGTTGCCGCAGTACCTGGTGCCGTCCATGATCCTGCTGCGCGACGCCATTGCGCGCTCGGCCGACGGCACGGTCGACCGCCGCCTGTTGACGGCGTTCAAAGTGCGCGAGCCCAATCAAGCCGGGCGCGCACCGAACGGCATCGAGCAGGAACTCACCAAGATCTGGGCGTCCCTGCTGGGCCGCGAATCGGTCGACGTCACCGACAACTTTTTCGAGCTCGGCGGCCATTCGTTGCTGGCGGCGCGCATGTTGGCCCAGGTCGAACGCCTCGTGGGACGGCGCATCAAACTGGCGACGTTGTTTTCGGCGCCGACGATTCGCGAGCTGGCCAATGTGCTGTCGCATGCCGACGCGCGCGAATTCGACTTCCGCCAAGTCGTCAAAATCCAGTCTGACGGCACCCGGCCGCCGCTGATCGGCATCAACAACACCGGCATCTATTACGGGCTGGCGAAACGCTTGGGCGCCGACCAGCCGGTGATCTCGTTGCAGTTGTTCGATCCCTCCGTGCCCACCGCCACGTTGCCGGAAACTCTCGAAGGGATCGCCGCGGGCTACGTGGCACTGATTCGCCGCGTACAGCCGCAAGGCCCGTATGAATTGATGGGCTGGTGTGCGGCCGGCGCGCTGGCGTTTGAGATATCGAGGCAACTCGAGGAACAGCATCAGGCCGTCTCGCACGTCTTCTTGATCGACTCCTGGATCCCGCGGTATTTCGAACGGCTGCCGAGGTTGAGAGGATTCGTCGGTGATTACTCGTTGCGCTGGCAATTCGTCGCCGAGGACTGGCGGAAATATCGACGCGGCGAGCAGAGCTTGTCGGAATTCTTTGAAAACCGCGTGTTGGTAAAGAGCCTGCGCCGCTGGTTGAACCGATCGCGGGAGGTCTCGGTGACAGCCTCGCAATCCGACGCCTCCAACTTGGAGACTTACGACGCTTGGCTGCTGGGCTACCTCCAGAAGCTCACCCGGGTCTATGAACCCAAGAAGGTATCGGCCCGACTGACCATCATCCGAAGCACGAAAGAGCCGACGGGTTGGTTCTTCAAGGAAGACGCGGGCTGGCGAGACTTTTCGACCCAGCCGGCGGATGTCGTGTACGTGGAAGGCAATCATTTCACCATGTTTGCCGAACCGGGCGTCGTGCAGTTGGCTTCGCACATCGCGGCAGCGATCACCGCACCGCAATAGCCGCCTCGCGGCGCCGGGATCCCGCAGCTCCTGACGATTCTGATGAGCGTTTCTCAGTCTGAGAAATGTTAAATCGCTAGTATCGTTTTGCGATCCCGGTCCTCCACTGTCCACCGCAAGTGTGACGCAGATCTCTCTTATCCGCATGAACCAGTTGTCGAGCATTTCAGCCTTCCCCCGAACGCTTCACTGGCTGGCAGCAGCGGCAAGTACGATCGTACTCACAGCCTGTGGGATGTCCAGCAGCAGCCTGCAGCAGACCACCGGCTCGAACGGCGGCTCCGGGTCCAACACCGGCGCGTTCTACAACGTCAGCGGCACCATCAGCGGCCTCGAGGCCAATGGTCTGATCCTCGCCAACAATGGCGCCACCCTGACGGCCAGCGCCGGTACCAGCCACTTCACCTTCGGCGTGCAGGTCCAAACCGGCGCGTCCTACTCGGTGAGCGTGCTGAGCGTCCCCGCCGGCATCACCTGCAGCGTCGCCAATGGCAGCGGCATCATGGCAACGGCCAATGTGAACAACGTGGTCGTGACCTGTTCGGGTCACGCCTATACCGTCGGCGGCACGATCGGCGGCCTGACCAGCACAGGCTTGGTGCTGGCCAACGGCACGGATCGGCTGTCGGTGCCGGCCAATGCAACTCGCTTCACGCTATCGGCCGCGGTGGCGGATACCAGCAGCTATGCAGTGACGGTGGCGACGCAGCCCGCCGGCCTGAGCTGCGCGGTGACCGGCGGCACGGGGACGGTCATGGGGGCCAATGTCACCAGCGTGTCGGTGAGCTGCACGGATCAGTCCTATGCGCTCGGCGGGACCCTCAGCGGCCTGAACGGCTCCGGCCTGGTGCTGGCGAACGGCACCGACACGGTGACCGTACCGGCCAATGCCACCCAGTTCACGCTCTCCCCGGTTCCGTACGGCACCCACTACGCGGTGACCGTGGCGACGCAGCCCGCGGGCTTGACGTGTACCGTCAGCGCCGGCTCGGGCACGATGCCAGCCGCCAATGTCAGCGTGGCCGTGGTGTGTTCGGATCGGTCCTATACGCTCGGCGGCACCGTCAGCGGCTTGAACGTCGCGGGGCTGGTGCTGGCCAACGGCACCGACAGCGTCACCGTCCCCGCCAACGCGACGAGTTTCACCCTGCCCACGGCAGTGGCCTATGAGAGCAGCTACGCGGTGACGGTGGCGACCCAGCCCGCGGGCGTCACGTGCACGGTGAGCGCAGGTTCCGGCACCATGCCGGCCACCGATGTCACCTCGGCGGCGGTGACGTGCTCGGATCACGCCTATACGCTGGGCGGTACCATCAGCGGCCTGACCGCGAGCGGCTTGATATTGACCGACGGCACCGACCGCCTGACGGTGGCGGCCAATGCCAAGATTTTCTCCATGCCCACGGGGGTGGCGTACACCAGCGCCTATGCTGTGACCATTGCGGCGCAGCCCGCGGGGCTCGCCTGCACGGTGACCGGCGGCACCGGTACGATGCCGGCGGCCGATGTCAACAGCGTGCAGGTCGCCTGCGTGGCGCGGAACTGGACCTGGGAGGGTGGCTCCGAGACGGTGGCCGGCGCCCAGGCGAATTATCCGCCGACGCCGGGCATGGCAGCAACGAACTACGTACCCGGTCCGCGGGACAGCGCGATGTCCTGGACGGACGGCACGGGCAAGTTCTGGCTGTTCGGCGGTGGCGGCCTCGACGTGAACAGCACCCAAGGGAATCTCAATGATCTCTGGTCCTACGATCCCGGCGCGAATGAATGGACGTGGGCGGGCGGGTCCAGCACAGTGGCCGGCGCCATCGCGAACTATGGCGCGCCAGGAGTCGCCTCGGCATCCAATCAGCCAGGGCCGCGGGATAGCGCCATGACTTGGACGGACGCCGGCGGCGGCATGTGGCTGTTCGGCGGCTCCGGGAACGATTCCGTGGGAAGCCCCGGATATCTCAATGATCTGTGGATGTACAATCCGACCACGCAGCGATGGACCTGGTTCAAAGGCTCGAGCCTGGCGAACAGCCCAGCGAACTACGGCACCGAGGGCGTCGCCGCGACGAACAATGTGCCGGGTCCACGTGTGGGCGCGGTGACCTGGACCGATCCTTCGGGCCATCTGTGGATGTTCGGCGGCTACGGCGGCACCGACTCCTCCAGCAATCCAATCGCTTTCAGCGATTTATGGTCTTACGATCCATCCACAAATCGATGGACCTGGGTCAACGGGCCAAGCTCCATCAACCAGGCCGGAAACTATGTTACCCAGGGCACACCGTTGCCAAGCAACGCCCCGGGCCCCGGGGCACGACTCAGCGGCATGGGCTGGACGGACAGCGCCGGCGTGCTCTGGTTGTTCGGCGGCCGGGGACTGGACTCCACCGGCGCCCCCGGCTACCTCAATGACCTCTGGTCGTATGCATCAGGCACGAACCAATGGACCTGGGTGAGCGGTTCGAAATTTATCAATGCCAGTGGGGTTTACGGCGCCGTGGGCGTGACCGCTGCCGGTAACTCACCGGGCGCCCGACAAGGCGCCATGACTTGGACGGATGGCGCGGGCCATCGGTGGTTGTTCGGTGGCTTCGGCCAAGACTCCGTCGGCAGCGGCGGCGGCGGCTTTCTCAACGATCTGTGGACTTACGACCCGGCCACGCAGCTCTGGACCTGGGTGAACGGCTCGAGCACCGCCTCGCCCATCGGCGGGGCGTACGGGACCAATGGCACCTACGGTATTTTGGGCACCGCCGCCACGGGCAACACGCCGGGCGGCCGGGTCCAGGGAGTCAGTTGGATCGATAGCGCCGATCATCTGTGGACGTTCGGCGGCTATGGTTACGACCAGGGTGGGAGCCTCAACGATCTCAACGACATATGGAAATACTAGCGGTCGTCGTTGCGCGATGCCGTCAGCGGCGAAACACCACCAGCGTCGAAAATCCGTAGTTCCAGAGGAAGGTCGCGAGTATCGAGATTGCCTTTGCGGCGAGTGGCGGCAACACAGTCATCAGTAGCCCGACCACTGTCGTCGACACCAACAGACCGCCCAGGCTACCGGCGATGAACAGCAACATCTGAGATCGCGCCGAGCGGCCGTTGCGGTCTCGAAATGTCCAGGAACGATTGAGTAGAAAACTGGTTGCGATCCCAACCGAGTAAGACGCCACGTTGGCGGGGATCGCTCGAGCGCCCAGCCCCACGGTCAACCCGCTGAACAACGCGAAGTCGACGGCCGTATTGACGATGCCGACGACGCCGAATTTAAGCACTCGCATGGGTAGGCGGCGCCACTGCGTCGATGCAGCCGGTTCCTTCGCTGCATACCAGCGACTCGATGATGAACAGCGGCCGGCCCTTGGCCTCCATGTAGAGCCTCCCCAGATATTCGCCGATGATGCCCAGCACGAACATCTGCGCGCTGCCCATCAGCAGGAAAATCGACGTGATACTCGTCCAGCCGGGAACGGCGATACCGCGTAGCCAGCTGCCGAGCGTATATGCGAGGCCGACCATCCCCAATATGCCGAAGCCAAAGCCGAAAAACGAGGCCAGCCGCAGGGGCCGAGTCGAAAAGCTGGTGACGGCATCGATGGCCAAGCGCAGCATTTTGGAGAACGGATACTTGGTCTCCCCCGCAAAGCGCTCCTGGCGCTCATAGCGCACGGCTACCTGAAGGAAACCGATCCAACTCACCATGCCGCGAATGAAGCGATGTTGCTCGGGCATGGATTGCAACACGTCGAGCGCCCGCCGCGTCATGAGGCGGAAATCGCCGGTGTCCACCGGGATCTTCACGTCCGTGAGCTGATCCAGCAGCCGATAGAAGATGGCGGCAGTGCCTCGCTTGACCGCCGATTCCCCGAGGCGCGCGGTGCGTTGGCCGTAGACCACGTCCGCGCCCTGCTCCACCAGTTCGATCATCTGCGGCAACAGCTCCGGCGGGTCCTGCAGATCGGCATCGATGATGAGGATGAGGGCACCCCGCGACATGCTCAAGCCCGCCGAGAGAGCCAGTTGGTGTCCGTGATTGCGCGAGAGTTTGACACCGACCACATTCGGGCTCGCCGCCGACAGCGTACAAATGCCGCGCCACGTCTCGTCCGTCGATCCATCGTCGATCAGCACGATTTCGAACGAGTCGCGCACGCTGCCGCGACAGGCGGCGGCGAGGCGCTTGAAAAGCTCAGGTAACGACTCCTCTTCATTGAAACACGGCACGACCACCGACAGACGCGGCGTGGGTATGCGGTACACGTCCGGGAACTGTCTCGATGCGGTAAGGGTGGAAATAGCGGGCATAGGCTGACTGACCTCTAACTCGCGGAGGATTTGCAGGCGCTGCCGGGGGACATCGCGGCCGATCGTACCCACACGATGAACCACTCGTTGCTGTCGACGAGGCACATGCCGCCGAGCTCGCGTTTGATATCCGGGTCCGTTTCGAACAACTCCGTGGGTCCCGTCAGATCTTCGGCGACGACCTCGGCATGGCGAAGACTCGCCATGAGGCGCTGCTTGTCGTCGCCGGTGAGTTCGCCGAGTTGCACCGTCCAGATATCCGGCGTCTCGATGCGTGGGAAGTAATGCTGCATGCCGGTTCCATAGGAGAGCATCATCGTGCGGTGCGTCTGCGACAGCGCGAGGATATCGGACCATTTTCCGACATAGTCGGCGGGTGCGTAAAAATTGGCCGACTGCGCCGACGGATGCGTTTTTTTCCACAGCGAGTAGGTATAGGCGGCCTGGTTGATATGACTCAGTACGCCGAGCACCATGAAGATCCCCAGCAACACCGGTCGCAGCCGTCCCAGCGGCAGCAACGCGAGCCCGACGATGACGCCTGCGACGACGATCGGATCGAAAATGACATGTTGCGTCGACGAGCCATAGGCAAGAAAGACGAAGGCGCCCTGCACGGCAGCGCAGATCGTCACGACGAGCAGCCCCGCGGCGATACGTCGCTCGGCGAGCATGCGTACAACGCTGTAGATCGCGAGCGCAAACAACAGAGCGGTACTGAACATCCACCAGGTCGCGCGGTCGCACACGTAATACCGCAGATAGGAGCCATGCAGGACATCATCCGGGTGCAAAAAGACCTTCAGCGTGGTGAACATTCCGTAGTGAATGGTTTTGTACTCGGCCATCCCTTGGAACGGCATGGCCGTCGCGAGAACCGACCGCCAGCCGAAGAACATCGCCAGCACCGCACCGAGCCCTAAATACGCAACGGCGCCGGGCGCAACCATCCGCACCAGGCTGCGCGCCGATCGATCACCGCGCGAGCCCCACGCGAGCAACGCAGCGATCAACAGCAATCCGGATGCCAATAGCGTCACCGTCGGCACGCTCCAGCAACCGATGGCCGAGACGGCGACCGCGGCGCTGTAGCGCCCCTGCAGGAGCAGGGCCAATGAAAACAACATCGATAACTGCACCAGCACGTACGGGAAGTTCGGGTTCACCCAGACCAAAATGGGTGTAAGCGCGATCAAACATGCCAACGCGAGCGTCGGTCGAGGCAAACGCTGAGCGATCAGGGTCCAGCCGGCCGCCGACAGCAAAATGTAGACGACGTGAGTGCCGATCAACGGCCACGGTCCGCGCCCGAACACCGCGAACAGCCAGTGCTGCAGCAGCACCGGCAAGAGGCCATAGGAGTAAAAGGTGTCGACGCCCAGGCGAAGATTGTCCGCCAGCATGTAATCGAGCTTGAGGAGGCTGCCGCGATCCTTGAATACCCACAGGTCGAAAGAGCGCTCGACGGGCCACGAAATCGCAAATAGGAGGGTCATCGCCGCGGCGAGCAGAAGGAAATAAAGGCGGCCCTGTCGCGCCCGGGCGGCGCCTGCCGGCAATGCAGCTGCGCCGGCACTCCCAATCGGTGCCGCTCCAGACTGCGCCAACAAGTTCTCGCCGGTCTGTCTCATTCCCCGCTCCCTTCGTATATCATTGATTATGCAGTGGTTCGCATGAATGTGCACGTAGTGGCGATTCGGCGATGCCTCGGAGCAATGCCAGGCACATTCATCGTGGACTCATTCAATTGAAAAATATCACGTACGTCATTTCCGTCCTTGCGGTGATCGGCGTTTTGTACGTCGTGGTCACCAACTACCTCGATGAACGTGCCGATTTCGTGCGCACGCCGCCCACGGAACTCGCGAAGCATCCCGAGGCCACGGGAATTCCCGGACTGTCGGAGATTTCCTTGACCGGCTCCGACGGCGAGAAGCTGGCGGGGTGGTACGCACCGTCGAAGAACCGCGCGGCCGTGGTGCTCATCCATGGCACCGGCGCGGACCGCTCCTCGCTGCTGGCGGAGACGCGCTTCCTGGCCGCCGCCGGATTCGGGGTGTTTGCGCTCGACCTGCCGGGCCAGGGCGCGAGCGGCGGCCGCTCGCTGTGGGGCGTGCCGGAACGGAAGTCCGTGAGCGCAGTGATCGATTGGTTGGGCCGCCGCGACGAGGTCGATCCCGCGCGTATCGGCGGTTACGGGCTATCCATGGGCGCCTACATCATGACGCAGGCCGCAGCACTCGATGAACGGCTGCGCGCCGTGATATTGGTCTCCTCGCCCACCGACGTGGTCGAACAGAACTGGCTGGCGACGACGCGCTTTGGATGGCTGAGCCAGGTCCCGACATACCTGGCACTGCGCGCGTCGGGGATGCCGCTCGACATGCGGCCCATCGACGTGGTCGGCCGCATCGCGCCGCGCGCCGTGTTCATCATCGGCGGCAGCCTCGATACCCTGGTACCCACCTTCATGGCGAGTCAGATGTACGCGGCGGCTCGCGAACCGAAGGAGGAATGGATCGTGCGCGGTGCGCATCACGCGGACTTCGGCAGCGTCGAGCCTAAGGAGTATCCGCGCCGCGTGATCGATTTCTATCGGCGCACGCTGCTCGATTGAGCCGCTGCCGCCGCGGCGGGCGGACAACCCCTCACCTTTGTCGCTGCGGCTTGCGCGATCCCAGAAGCGCAGCGAGTCGCCGGGTCATCGGGCGAGCCATCTCAGGCAGCATCCAAGATACGATCAGTACATACAGTACCGCACTCACGCTGGCCGAGATCGCGAGCGACACCACGCTGGTCAATCTCGCATCGAGAAAGACGCGCAGTCCCCACATGGCTGCCCCGAATCCCAACGACACGAGCAATGCCGGCGCCTGCCCCCCGACCAGCGTACGCAAGGATACGCCGCAGCGCCGCAAGTAAAGAGCGGGCAACGGCAGCAATACCAGCGGCCGCAGCATCAGAGCCAGCGCCACGGCCGTAAGACCAAATCGCGCTGCGCACCAGGCGACGATCAGGATGGATCCAGTCTGTACGGTGGAAATGAGCGCCTCCGATCCTTGCCGATTCAGCGCCATCAGAGTCGAGGTCGCGCAATACGACGTCACGATGGGAACGCAGGTCAGCAGCATCAATTGCGTGGCGACGATTCCGCCCGCCCAGCGCTTGTCGAGCCACGCGTGGAACAGCGTCGGGGTCAACGCGGCGGCAACGATGCAGATGGGGAAACACATCACGCTCACCTTGCGAAACAGCTCCAGCACCGCCCGATCGAGTTCACGCGATCCGGCGGCATATTGGCGCAGATCGACGCGTGCCACCGCGAACTTCGGCATGATGGTGAGCTGCTGAAGAATGTCGCTGAGCCGCGAGGCCATGCTGAAGAGGCCTACGTCCACGGCCCCCAAATACAGCCCCAAGATGAAGCGCGGCACGCTGCTGGTGGTGGTATTCATGACGCGGGAGAACATGACGGGGCCCATGAAGCGTCCGATCTCTTGTAGATGCGGCCGCGACACGATCCATCGTGGGCGGATCGGAACGGTCATCCACAGGACGACGACACTGACGAGCCGCTGCGCAATGGCCTGCCACACGAGCGCCCAGACGCCCGCGCCCAACAAGGTCAATGCCAATCCCAATACCCCGGCGGCCAGAACTCCGCCGATCGAACGCAACGCCAACGGTCGGAACTGCATCTCCCTTTTCGTGGCTGCGATCGGAGCCGACGAGAAGGCCGCGATGATGGGCAGTAATGCCATCCAGCGAAATATGGGCTGCAACTGCGGCTCGTTGAACCAACCCGCGAGCGCAGGGGCCGCGACGAAGACGACGAGCGCGATGAGAGCGGCCGCGCCCACGTTCACCGTGGTCAGCGTTTGATAGTGAATATCGGAGATTTTCCGAATGGAAATCAGGCATTCGGCGGACGCGTCGCTCATCAGCATCTCGCAGATGCCGATGAAGGCCATCACGATGGCCACGAGCCCGAATGCCTTGGGGCCCAGGAGCGGCGCCTGGATGGCGAAGAGCAACAAGCCGATGAGCTGGGTGAGCAGCGCCTGGGTCGTCACCCACGCGGTCGGAGAGAGCGTGGGAAGCCATTTCGTCACGTCGAATGTCTTGGTCGTTTACGCCGGATGCGGCATCAGGAGGCCGGACCCACCACACGCCGAACCAGGCGCTTGAGCATGCGCGGCGGCGCAGTGAGGCGCGACATTCCGGAGAACAGGATCTCGGTCGGGGTTGTCGGATTGGATTTGGATACCATGCCGATACCGGCGATCTTGATCCCGTCGCTCACTTTGGAGCGGCCGGGAGCCGTGGGGGAAACTCCGAACCTGCGCAGGAAGTGGTTCACCTGATAAACCCGCGATCGCCGATCGATGTCGCGCATGCAAAAGCCGATGCTCACACTGATCGATACGTTGTCGCAGTTGCGGATCCAATGGGGAGCCAAGGGCGGGTGATGTACCACTCTGCCGGGAGACAATCGGTACGTGGACCCTTTCTGCTGGACTTCTTCGCGATACTGGGCCGCCTGATAGTCCCCGGCGTAAAAGCGCTCGATTTCGACCTCCGACAACAGGCTGCGGTCGGTGGGATCGTACAGCGTGACATCCTTCTCGCCGCTGATTTGGAACAGGAAGTTCGATTCGTGATCGATGTGGTACGGGGTAACCACATGCGGCGACGCGAGGAACAGGGTTAAACTGGCCCAGGTAATCTCGCTCCGCAGCGGGAACTGTGCGAGTTGCTCCAATTCGAGCAGTAAGCGCTGCAGCAGTTGGGCGTATTCCGGATCGATCGTATCGACACTGGACACTTTGAGCCAGACTCCGGCATCCGCGAGTTGCGTGATGGTGGCCGCCAGCCGCTCGCGAGGCGGCATGGCACTGAACTTGGTCGCTGCCGACTTGGTTTGCCCGCCCAACGCAACGAACTTCTCCAAATCGCCTCGCCCCAGCATGCGTTCGGCCGCCAGCACAATGCGGGGCAGCTCGAATAGAGGATGGCCCGCCATGTTGTGCCGGAACATGAACGACTTTTCATTGTAGTTCGCACGGAATTCGACAGGATCCGCGTCGAGGAGTGGGCCGCCCACGATTGCTGTTCGCTCTGTGCTCATTTGGCCGTATGATAATTCATCGAATACCGCTGCAAGCCGCGATTGCGCACAGTTTTAGCGGCGATGCTGAACGAGACTCGCGATTCCCATGGAAATGTGAAGCCGCGACCATTTCCACGGCGCTGCCTGGCGGATGTGCCGATCGGCCACAGGGCCTATGCCGCCCCATTTTCCCGCGATTTTCAGGAGTGCCGCACACAATCCGGCTTAACTGGCGTCGACGGGATAGTACTATATGGATAGCGTAGGACTTCGACTAGGCTGGGCCGTCGCGTTCCGTGGCGGCTTATAACGGAGGATTTCCCGTGGTTTTTTTTCGGTTGCATCGTATCCCGTTTCTCAGCCTGCTGATGCTGGCCTTTACGGTGCTGGGTTGTGCGGTACAGGGAATTGCTGCGGCGCAGCAGGCAATGCCCGCCGCTGCAGCGGCCGATCCCAGTGCGCCGGCGTCGCGACGTTTATTGGTTTTGGGTCCCGGCGATAGCGTTGCGCTGGCGGTTTACGGCCAGCCGGACATGAATGCGACGGTCACCGTCGCCGACGACGGCCGGATTCCCGTCGCACTGGTGGGTGGCGTGCAGGTCAACGGGCTGTCCCCCTCGGAAGCGGAACGGCGCACCGAGAAAGCCTTCGTCGACGGTAAGTTTCTGGTCGATCCCCATGTGACCCTCACCGTGGTCCAATCCCGCAGTCAGCGGGTTTCGATTTTGGGCGAGGTTGGCAACCCCGGCCGATATCCCTTCGAATCGAATACGACCCTTTTCGACCTCTTGGCTCAGGCCGGCGGCGCCAAGGAGACGAGTTCCAATATCGTCTTCCTCCTGCATACTGACGAAGCGGGAAAGATCACCCGCGCACCGATCGACTTGTCCGAGTTGGCCAACGGAAAGAACACTCATACGCCGCCGGTATTGCACGGCGGCGACACCATTATGGTTCCGCGAGCGGCGCAATTTTATATCTTCGGTGAGGTCAACGCCCCGAACATGTACCGGATCGAACCCGGCATGACCATCGTGCAGGCCGTGGCGAGAGCAGGCGGTGTAACGCCCCGCGGCAGCCGCAGCCGATTCGAGTTGAAGCGCAAGGACGCGAACGGCGTTGAACATGAAGTCAAAGCGAAGCTGTCCGATCCGGTATTACCTGACGATGTCATTCGCGTCAAAGAGAGCATCTTTTGAGATCCAACCGACAATTACCCGTCCTTTCGGTAACGGCTCGGCCGGCGGCGTACGAACCGGAACCCGTGATCCCCAGCGAGTTCATGGGCAATGGACTGTCGCTCAAACAAGTCTTTGCAATCGCCAGAGCGCACCGGACCTCCGCGATTTTGATTTTTCTGCTGGTCACCGTGCCGACGGCAGTGGTCATCAAGTTCGTGCTGCCGCGGACCTACCAAGCGACGGCCATCCTGATGGTCGATTCGGAAATAACCGATCGCAGCATGTTGGGCTCCTACCAATCCACGCGCATTCAACTGATGGAGAGCCCAAAGGTCTTGATGCCTGTGATCGAGAAGCTGCAACTCACCCAGGATCCCGAGTACGTCGCCGGATACAGCGGCGATCCGGCACTGCTGCCGTACCGCGTCATGGATGCGTTGATAAGAAAATTGGACATCGAACCGGGCGCCCTGGGGAGTGACCTGTTGAGCGTTACGGCGTCGGCGAAAAGTCCGGTCAAGGCCGCGGATATCGCCAACAGCGTCTCTGAGGTGTATGCCGACCAGGAGCCCGGACCTGCCGCCGAGCGCGCACAGCGGTATTCGCAGCAGCTGTCGGAACTCAAGGCCAAAGTGGCCCTCGCCCAGGAACAGGTGACGGCATTTCGCCAGCGCACCGGCGTGGCGCCCGACGTCTCTGCGGACAACGACGTCGAACAGTCGCTGTTGAACAGCCTGGAACTGCGCTATCAGGAGGCTCAGAGTCAGCGGCGCGCAGCGGAAGTGAAGGCACAATCCGGACCCACCTTGAGCAGCGCTTTTCAAAGTTCGACGATCGCGCAGGAATTGCGGTCCAAGGTGGAGGTCCTCGAGTCGCAGCTCGCGCAATTGAGCTCCACATTGGGGCCGCAGCATCCTCGCGTGTTGGAATTGAAATCGCAAATCGCCTCCACCCGCAAGTCGCTCGCGGCTGAAACGGCAAGCTACTCCAGTCAGACCTCCGCCGATCTCACGGCGGCCCGCCAACTCGAAGCCAAGCTGCGCACGGCGGTTGAAGAACAGCGGATCAAGGTGCTCAATTATCGGAAGACCCAGGAGGAAGGCGCCAAATATTCGCTGGAGCTCGAGTCGGCGCAAACGGTCTACAAGCGCGCGCTCGATGGCTACGATACCATCATGTTCACGTCGGGCGGCCACGGTACGAACGTCAAATTCGTCAGCCGCGCGGTTCCGCCCTTGATCGCCGCGAAACCGGATAAGGTCAAGCTGATGGGAGCGGCCTCGGTCCTCGGATTGATGCTGGGCCTTTTGGGTCCCCTGGCGTACGAGCTCTTGTTCAATCGGCGAATCCGCTGTGTCGACGACATGGAACGCTCTTTCGCAATCCCCGTGCTCATCGAATTGAATGCACTCCCCCGCGGCCTGGTAGCGGCATGAGCGTCCGAAGCGTCGAGATCGAAGATGCTTCCGAGGCGGAACTCCAGGCCGCGCTCGCCATTCGTTGCCGCATGTCGCCCGCCGATCTCGGGAGCATTTCCGCCATGATGCAACACACGGATCTGAGCTTCTCCCAGAGCGCAATGCATCTCGGTTTCGCGACGCAAGACGATGTGGACGACGCGATAGCAGGCCTCCGGCATATGGACGGCGAGGAGAAGGAAAGTCTCATCGAAGTGGCGATCAACAAACTGTCCGACGACCGGCAGGTCGTCATCCACGTAGCCGACCCGGTAAGGCCGAGTGCCCGTCTCGTGTTGGCGCATGACCCCTACAATCCTCGCAGCGAGCTCATCAGAGCGTTGCGCACGGAATTGCTGCTGCGCAGCGACGCCCGGCAATCCAACGTGATCTGCCTGGTGAGCCCGTCACCCGGCGAAGGCCGCTCGCAGCTCGCCGCGGAATTGGCGATCGCATTTGGCCAGCTCGGCCGCCGCACATTGCTGGTCGATGCCGATCTGCGTCGGCCGACACAACATGATTTGTTTTCGACCCGCAATGTTCGCGGCCTCAGCGACGCGTTGATGCGCGGCGAGAGACCCTATGTGTATCCGGTGGAGGGGATGCCGGCGATGTCGCTGCTGACGACCGGAGAGCTGCCTCCAAACCCCTTGGAACTGATTTCCAGCGGACGATTCGAGCGGCTGCTCCAGGATTGGCGCAAGAGTTACGAATTCGTGGTCATCGACACGCCGCCCGTAACGCAATGCGCCGATGCCCTGGCCATCGCGACGTTCGCCGGCCGAGTGCTATTCGTCGTGCGCGCCGAGCATACCCGCTACAAGGACACTCAAGAGACCTTGCGACGACTGGCAACGACGCGAGCCGAGATCCTCGGGACTGCGATGAATCATTTCTAATGACCTCCATCAGTATCTGCATCGCCACCTACCGGCGTTCGGATCGACTCGCTCTGTTGCTGGCGGATTTGGTGGCACAGAGCCTCGTACCCAGCGAAATCGTCGTTGTCGATAATGACGCGAACGGCAGTGCTCGAGACACCGTCGACCGTTTCCGCAAGACGGCGCCATTTCCCGTTCACTACGAGATTCAACCGGCTCGAAACATCGCCTTGACGCGAAATCGCACGGTTGCACTCGCCACCGGCGAATGGTTGGCTTTCATCGACGATGACGAGCGCGCGCCTCGGGAATGGCTGCAGCAGCTCTTCGCGGAGACGCAACGCTTCGGCGCCGACGGGGTGCTCGGGCCCGTCGAGCCCGTCGTTCCCGATACCGCACCGCAATGGATTCGGCGCGGGAAGTTCTACGATTTCGCCCGACTCGCGAGCGGCACCGTGGTGCCGCTGAACGTCATGCGATTCGGCAACATCATTTTGAACGGCGCACGGCTGCGTGCGGAGCAAGGACCTTTCGACGTCACCTACGGACTTACAACCGGCGAAGATGCCGATCTGTTGATTCGAATGGTGGCCAAGGGCGCAAAAATCGTCTGGTCCGACGAGACGGTGGTCTGGGAGCCCGTCGAACCGGCGCGGCTGAGCCTGCGCTGGCTGCTGCAACGGGCGCTCAGCGGCGGTCAGGAGTTCGCGCGCAAGAGCGTCGCGGGCCGCTACGGGGCAATTTCTCTGGGAGGCCGGATGAAACTGATGGCGCGCGCGCTGGCCCAGTTGCTGACCGCAAGCATTCTCGCTCTATTGACTTGGCCTCTCGGCAAGCACCGCGCGGTCGCTTGGCTGGTGAAGGCCTCCGCCAATCTGGGCAAGGTATCCATATTCCTGGGATGGCGCTACCAGGAATACGCGTAGGTTCGGCATGATTCCGCTGACCAATACGGTGATGTTCATTCTCGCGCTGCCTTTGGCGTTATCGAGCACCTATTTGTTGATTGGCACGCTTCTGTCCGCGGCCGCGGTGCCGCCCGGCCGATCGGCGCGTACCCTGAAATTCGACGTGATCATCCCGGCACACAACGAAGCCTCGGTCATCGAGCGCACTGTCGCCAGCCTGAAACGCGTCGATTGGCCACCCGATCGATTCAGGGTGCTCGTCGTCGCGGACAACTGTACGGATGCGACCCCGGCATTGGCGCATGCGGCCGGCGCTGTCGTTTTGGAGCGATCGAATGCACTCGAACGCGGCAAGGGCTACGCGCTGCAATTCGCGTTCGACGCCAGTAGAATGCATGGATGGGCCGACGCCCTCGTCGTGATCGACGCCGATGCAGAAGTGTCACCAAACCTGTTGGATGCCTTTGCGGCGCGCATCGCGCAAGGGGAACACGCGATACAGGCCCATTACGGAATTTTGAATCCGTTCGATTCCTGGCGCACCCGCCTCATCACGATAGCAAAGGCCTCGTTCCATATCGTCCGGTCGCGAGCGCGCGAGCGATTGGGCCTCTCGTGCGGCATACGCGGCAACGGGTGGTGCGTGACCCAGGAACTGCTGACCCAGGTACCCTATCGCGCGTTCTCGTTGACGGAAGATCTGGAATACGGCATCACATTGGGGTTGGCCGGATATCGCGTTGCGTATGCCGATGAGGCCCACTCGGATGCCGACATGGTGTCCGGGGAGAAAATCGCGAGCAAGCAGCGCCAGCGTTGGGAAAGGGGCCGCTTCGAACTCATCCGGACCAAAACCATGGAACTCCTGGCGGCGGCCGTCCGGCGCCGAAGCGCCGTCTGTTTGGACCTCGCGCTCGATCTCCTGGTCTTGCCTCTCTCCTATGTCGCCATTTACGCGATCCTCATCATCGTGATTGCCACCCTGCTCACGCTATGGTCTGCGGCCTTTCAAGGATGGATTTGGTTGGGCGTGGCCTGCGTGTCGGTACTGATCCTATATGTGCTGCGCGGCTGGCAGCTCAGTGGCATCGGCGCACGAGGCTTGCTCGATCTTGCCCGCGCGCCCAAATTTCTCCTCTGGAAGCTGGTGCTGATGGCGCAACGTGGAAAGAAATCGGCTGAGTGGGTGAGGACGGAGCGGGAGAAATGAACCTGTTAGGTGGCGACCGGCAACGGCGCAGCGAAATGCCGGCGATAAGCGTGGTGCAAAAAATTCGTCATCGGCCTCTCCACGCCCCAGTAGACGAGAAACCCGCCGTAAACCACCGTGACGGTCGAAAACAAGGCAAAGCTCGCCGCCGCCGTCAACGAACGATCCGGCATGCCGAAGTGTTCCCACAGGGTTCGGCATAGGCCGAGGACCAGGATATGCGAGAGATAGATCGAATAGGATGCATCGCCTAGCGTGGCCAGAAAGGGTATCTTTGGAACGACACGCAATTGCTCGAGCGCCGCGACGCTGAGCACGATGAGTCCCGCCGGCAGCATGGTGAAGAGAAGCGCATCGACCTCTTCGCGGTCGAAGATAGTAGCGGCTGGATGGAATATCAACACGGCGAACGCGGCGGCCAAAATTATCCACCACGGTGTTGCTCGTTGGCCGACGAAAGCGCGTTTGACGTACAACTGAGCGATGAGCATGCCAAACCAGAATTCCGCGATTCGCAAGTTGGTCAAGAAGGCCAGCACTGGGCTCTGTTTTCCCAGCATGGAGTAATGGAGCATGACGAGCGCGAGAAACACGACACCGTTGATGAACACACGGCGGGACAGCGATTTGCAGAACAGCACAATCGCGAAAATCGCATAAAAAAACATTTCGAAGTTGAGTGACCATCCCGGCACCAAGATAGGCACGACCTCACCCTGATGGCCCGCATTTTGATACGGAATGAACAACAAGCTCAAAACCACGGATTTGAGATCGACCTGTGTCGTGCGAAACAAATTCGGCCGCCACAGAGCTATGGTGACGATTATGATGCTCAGAAGCCAGTACAAAGGGACGACACGGATGACGCGGCGTACGACGAAATCCGCCGGCCCGGTCTTCTGCGTCGTCAGCAGCATGATGAAGCCGCTGATAACAAAAAACACGTCGACGCCAGAGGCAAGCGATTCGTATCCTAATAGAAATTTCTCTATGTATGGCGATAGGCTCGGCAGCTGTCCAATCATGTGAAAGTAAGCGACCATCGTGGCCGCGATGCCGCGCAAGTACTGCACGCCCGCGAGCGTCTTCGTATCCGGCGCCCTCAAAGCACTTTTCATAACAATCCCCGGCCGCGATCGCAGCTCATACCCGCATCCGGACCGCACGTCCGGGCAACGCGCGCCAGGCAAGTCGTGGAACCATCGCAAGATCCGGCGGGTGAACAGATGAAGTCGACGTGGTGGGCATCTCGTTATGATCGGTAACGGCGCGTAGATACCTTCGATATCGGCCCGCCGCACTCAAGCTTGAGGAAGAACCCGAAAAACATCAAGTGGTCGCGCGTGATTCAAGGCCACCACGCCTGTTAAAGGGAGTGATTCAATGTCCGCGCCGCACAAAGAAAAAGGCCCCGCAGCGTTGAACTGGCGGGGCCATGATGAGGACTTCTACTTCGGTATCTGAAGCTTACTTCAGCTGCAGGACGGTCATGCTGTAGGGAGGGAGGGTCACGGAGCCTGCGGCGCCGTTGACCGTTCCCAAGGACTGGGAGACCGGTCCCGTCCACACATTGCTCTTCGAGGTGTCGTACTGCGCCTTGCCGTAGGTTTGCGTCGTCGCCGTGTAGGAATTCGAGCCCGCGTTCGCCAGGTTGATCGCCACCGTGGTGGTCGCGGTCGAGCTCAGATTGAACATCATCACCGAGTAGCCGCCGCTCGGGTTGCTCGACGCGTAGGCGCGGATGTTCGGTAAGCCCGTACCCACCGCCGCGCTCAACATGCTGCCGCCCGGCTGCGCAAATTGCGCCACCAAGCCCTGCGCGTAGCCGGCCGGGAACGTCGTGATCCCCGCATGCGCCGGCGAGTTGCCGCAGCCCTGCCAGTTCTCGGTTATCAGCTGGTAGCCGCCAAAGTTCTGCCATCCGTACAAGGCGCTCGAGTTGTTGGCTGTCGTGTGGCAGCTATTGTCGTAGCCAAACCACGTCGTCGCCACCGCCACCCCGTTGTTCAACACCTCGCCAAACGTCATCCCGATGAACAACGCATTGACCACCGACATCGTCTGCTTGCCCGGGTTCTGGTTAACCGAGTTGAATTCCCCCAGCATGATCGGCGCATTCGGCTTGCCCGCGCTGCTCAGCTCCTCGCGCAAGGTCGCCAGCTGATCGCGCAAGTCCGCCGGCGCCTGCGTCAGCAAATACGAGTCCGATTCGCTGCCATTCTGCTGCGCGTACCAATGCAGTTCCACGAAGTCATACGGCGCTTCCGTCAGCACCGTGTTGTCCCAAGAACCCGGCATGCCCTCCACCACTACGCCTACCTGCGCCGTGGAATCCGCATTCTTCATCAACTGGTAGTAGCCGTTGCTCCCCGCCACCGCCGCCGCGTAAGTGCCCGGGTCGTTCTTCTGAGCATGCAGGTCGTACTCCCAGCCCCCGTACACCTCATTGCCCACCGTCCAGTAGTGCACGTTCGAGTTGTAGCCCTTCGACTTCGCGTACGCCACCCAGGCCGCCGCTTCCGTCGGATCTCCACCGCCTGTACACGCCTGATTCGAGCCGTAGTTGACCGTTATCGCCGCCTGCATGGAACCCGACTTGACGATCCCCTGCATGAAATTGTCGAACGTGCTGTTCGGGTTCTGATACGCCCCGTCGCAATATGTCATCGTCTTCCAGTGACTCGCATCCGAATTCGAACCGCCCGGCCAACGCACCATCCGCGCTCCCATCGTCTGAAGCGCCTGCAGTACATTGCCCTGCGTGATGTCGAAGGCACTCGCCAGGTTCAATCCCAGCTGGTTCCCAGATATCGTCGACAGCTTCTTCGATACGTCAATCGTGATCCCGCCCGCCGCCACCGGCGCCGCCGCCGTACCGCCTGTGCTGCCGCTGCTTGAACCGGTGCTGCTCGAGCCGCTGCCGCTCGTCGTCGATGAGCCGCTGCCGCTCGTGGCGGTTCCCGTCGTTGTGCTGCCGCTGGCCGTCGTTGTCGTCGACGTGCCTGTCACCGGCGCCGGAGGGGTGATGACGGCAACGCTGGAAGCGGTGCCGGTCAACGTCATCCCCAGAACGACGACATTACGATTACTGGGCAGCTTCACGCTCTTGATGGTCTTCGTATCGTCGACCGCCAGCGAATACCCATACACGTAGGCAGGGCCGGGAGACGTCGAACCATTGAGCACAAGCCGATACGATGCGGTGACCGCAATCGATTCTCCGGCGAAATTGACGGGATAGAACCAATCGCTGATCCCTTGGTGAAGCGTCGCCGTGCTCCCGTCGGAGTAAGTCACCACGAACGCTTGATTCGGCTGGCTGCCGCTCACTCCGACCGCCAGAAACTTCAGCATGGAGAACTTGCCAGCCGGCAAAGCAACCGTGGTGCCGCTTGCCGCGTTCGCCGTCCCGGCGCTTCCCAATTTGAATGTCGACCCCGACCAGGTCACGGACGTCCCGGTCAACGTCTCCGAGAGCGCGTAGTTGCCGCCGTCGATGCCGCCCTCGATGATCTTCGATCCATTATTGAACAATCCATACACGTTCGAGGCGGCGGCGAGATTGACAGATGTCACGCTCGATGCGCCCGGATCCAAGGTCATCCCCATGACCACGACGTCGCGGTTTGCCGGCAGCTTGATGCTTTTGACCGTCTTGGCCGGGTTTATCGCGAAAGTGTACCCGTATATGAAGCAAGGGCCCGCGGAGGTCGCGCCAGTGGCGGACACTCGGTACGCGGTGGTCACTGCCTTCGATTCGCCCGGATACTGCTGGGGATAGAACCAGTCGCTGAGGCTTTGGTTAATGGTGGTTGTCGTACCGTCGGTGTAGGTCACGACGAAGGTTTGATTCTGTTGATTGCCGTTCACACCGGCCGCAAGCAGTTTCAGCGTCGCGAAATTACCCGCGGGCAGCGTCACGGTGTCGTTACTCGCGCCATTCGGCGTACCGGAACTGCCGAACTTGAACGTCGATCCCGACCACACCAGTGAGGTACCGGTCAAATTTTCCGCAAACGCATAACCGCCCAAATCGATCCCGCCGCCGGTCACTTTGGTCCCGCTGTTGAAAAGCGCGTTTACGTTCGCGCCGGTCGACAAACTGACCTGTGTCTCTGCGTGGGCGATTACGCTCGCACCGAGGGTGAGGGCCAAACCAAGCACGGGAGGGAAGATTGATCGGTGGTTCATTAAAGTACCTAAGCTGTATGAGTTGCCGGATTCGAAGCACGTCCGCCATGGGCGCGCCACACGTTGTGGAGAGGCAAAGTACAGCAATGGTTTTTCGCCGCAAATTGTCTGCATGTAACGACGGCCGCGCCGTAGCGATGTCGTCATTCGCAGACAGGTGGTCCGACATCGAGTTTCCGCGCAGCTATCAGACGCCGCTGCAGAGGTCGTATCAGCCTTGAATTACCGGGAAAGCGTCGAGATGGGAATCGCAAATCCGGCTGCTGGCCAAGGAGGTCGCAAGCCCGTGACCGCTCCGCGGCAGCAGTCGGGCCCTATCCCATGGATCGGCCGGCGAGTCAAACGTTCTTGCTGGATTATGTGATCTAGTTTGGAAATTATTACCAATTATATGTTCAATCGCAGGTTTTCCCGTAGCGATCGCCACCATAATTTTATTTCCGGGATGTTTCGTTAGTGCCGATCGCGCTCGAAGTCGATGGGTCACCTCAGGGAATAAACATGAAATGCGGTATTCGCCGTATCGGCTTTTTGGCCACGGTGTTGAGCGGCTTTCTCGCCAGCCACTTGCAAGCGCAAGTTAACGTCGCAACTTATCACAACGACAATGCGCGCACGGGGCAGAACACCCAGGAAACCGTACTCACGCCGGCGAACGTCAATAGCGCTCAATTCGGCAAGCTGTTTACCGTAGCGGTTGACGGCTGGGTCTATGCCCAACCGCTATATCTGTCGAACGTGTCGATCGGTGGGGGGACTCACAACGTCGCTTACATCGCCACCGAGCACGATAGCTTGTACGCGATCGACGCGGATACCGGCACTATTTACTGGCAGATCAGTTTGATTCCCGCAGGCGGTGCGACGCCCAACAGCGTGACTGACCTGAATTGCAAGGACATGGTTCCGGAACACGGCGTCACGGGAACGCCGGTCATCGATACCGCCAGCGGCACGATTTACATGGTCGCGATTTCCAAGGTCAATGGAACATTCGTCCAACAATTGCATGCCATCGACGTGTCGACATCCCTCGAGAAATTCGGCGGTCCGATCAACGTGTCCGCGACCGTTCCGGGCACCGCCACGGACGGGACCGGTACGACCCTCAGCTTCAATCCGATGATGCAGAATCAGCGCCCCGGTCTCCTCCTGGAAAACGGCCATGTCGTAATCGGATGGGGTTCGACCTGCGATAATTCGCCGTGGCACGGCTGGGTCATTTCCTACAACTCCACGACGTTGGCCCAGGATGGGGTGTTCAATACCTCGCCAAACGGGTTCTTCAACGGCATCTGGATGGGAGGCGGCGGATTGGCCGCCGACTCGAGCGGAAACATTTTTTTTGCGACGGGCAACGGCAGTTGGAACGGCACGAGCGATTACGGCGACAGCATCGTCAAATTAGGGCCTGCGGCCAACGGGATATTCCCGGTCACCGATTATTTCACGCCGTACAACCAGAACACCTTGGCCGAGCAGGACCAGGACGTGGCCTCGGGCGGTCTCGTGTTGCTGCCGACGCTTCCCTCGGGAAAGCAACTCCTGGCGCAGATGTCGAAACAAGGAACCATCTACCTGCTGGATCGCAACAACCTGGGACAGTACTGCGTCAACGCGACGCCGGCATGTACCGGCAGCGATCCGCAGATCGTCCAGGAAACGCTGAAGGCCACGGTGGGCATATGGGGCTCGCCGGCCTATTGGAATGGCTCAGTGTATTGGGGCGCCGGCAACGACGACAACGGGGCGACCGACAGCATCAAGGCCTTCTCATTGAATGCCAACAACAGCGGCGTGCTCTCGACGGCGCCCATTTCCACGACGACCAATGCGTTCGCCTTTTCTGCGCCGACGCCGACCATTTCCGCCAATGGAACCGCCAACGGCATTTTATGGGGGTTGGATGACAGTGCTTATCATTCGACCTGCACTGCGGGCGCGAGTTGTCAGATCTTGTACGCGTACGATGCGAGCGATTTGTCGAAATTGCTGTATGCCAGCAATCAGGCGGCGAGCAACCGAGACGTGCCGGGCGGCGCGGTCAAATTCGCAACGCCGATCGTTGCAAACGGCAAAGTGTATGTGGGGAGTCAATATGCGGTTTCCGCGTTTGGCCTGTTGAGCGGGGCGGTCGCGGCGAGCCCAACCTTCAGCCCCCCCGGAGGAAGCTTCACTGCGACTCAAACGGTGGTGCTGTCGGACACTACGCCGGGCGCGACGATTTATTACACTACCAACGGCACGACGCCCAGCGCGAATTCGACTATATACACCACTCCCTTGCAGATCAGTACCACGACGACAGTTGAGGCGATTGCGGTCGCCAGCGGCTTTAGCAACAGTCCGGTGTCCAGCGCGGTTTTCAACATCTATGCTCCGGGCACGACGCCGGTGAGCGCCCCCCTGACGACCGCCGCCAACGTACGCGCCCTGGGGAATGCAGGTTCAGCCGTGACCAGCGGCGGCATCGACGGCGGTGGCTACGTTTACTCAGCGGCACTACTGGGCTCGTCTATCGCGTGGAGCGGCTCGACCTTCGCCCTCGGTACCCCAGGCGCTCTCGACGCCGTCCGAAATACCGTCGTTACCCTGCCCGCGGGCAGCTACTCAGCCGTGAATCTGCTCGCCACCGGCGTCAACGGCAGCCAGGCCAATCAAACGTTCACCGTGACGTACACGGATGGCACCACGACCGCGATCAAGCAGAGTCTCAGCGATTGGTTCTATCCGCAAAGCTATGCCGGTGAATCCATCGCCGCCACTACGGCGTATCGGCTCTCGGCCACCGGTGCCCAGGACACCGGGCCTTGTTATCTCTACGGTTATTCGTTCGCCCTGAACAGCGCGAAGACGGTCAAGAGCCTCACGCTGCCGGCCAACGCCAATGTCATAGTGCTGGCGATCGATTTGACCCCCTCGGGCGCGGCTCCGGCCCCAACCGCGGCAACGCCGATCTTGAACCCGGCTGCGGGCAGCTACACAACGGCACAGACGGTGACACTCTCGGACACCACGCCGGGCGCCGTGATCTATTACACCACCGACGGCTCCACGCCCACCACGAGTTCGGCCAAGTACATCACGGCGCTGCAGATCAGCGTGACCACCACGGTCAACGCTATCGCGGTGGCCAGCGGGTATACCAATAGCGTCATGGCGAGCGGAACCTTTAGCATCACGTCGGGTACCTCCGGCACGACGCCGGTGAGCGTCAGCCTTGCGGCCGCAGGCAACGTGGACGCCCTGGCCAACGACGGCTCCGCCGTCCTCGGCGGCGGCATCGACAGCGGTGGCCATGCGTACTCCGAGATTTTGACCGGAACCTCCGTCATCTGGTCCGGCTCGACCTTTGCCCTCGGTACCCCGGGCGCTCTCGACGCCGTCCGAAATGCCGTCATTACCCTGCCCGCGGGCAGCTACTCAGCCCTGAATCTGCTCGCCACCGGCGTCAACGGCAGCCAGGCGAGTCAGACCTTCACCGTCACCTATACCGATGGCACCACGACCGCGATCAAGCAGAGTGTGAGCGATTGGTTTTATCCGCGAAGCTACGCCGGTGAGTCCGTCGTGGCAACCACGGCGTATCGGCTCTCGTCCACGGGAGCCCAGGATACCGGACCTTGTTATCTCTACGGTTACTCCTTCGCCCTCAATAGTTCGAAGACCATCAAGAGCATTACGCTGCCGGCTAATGCCAATGTCGTGGTGCTGGCGATCGATTTGACTCCGTCGGGGGTGTCGCCACCGCCAACTGCGGCAACGCCCACCTTGACCCCGGCTGCAGGCGGTTATACGACGGCGCAGACAGTAACTCTCTCCGACGCCACGCCGGGCGCAGTGATTTATTACACCACTGACGGTTCCGCGCCCACCACGAGTTCGACCAAGTACGCCACGGCGCTGCAGATCAGCGTGACCACCACCGTCAATGCGATCGCGGTGGCCAGCGGCTATACCAATAGCCTCATCACCAGTGGGACCTTTACCATCACCTCAGGTAGCTCCGGCACCACGCCCGTGAGCGTTAGCTTGGCGACCACGGGCAACGTAGACGCCCTAGCCAACGACGGCTCCGCCGTGCTCGGCGGTGGCATCGACAGTGGCGGCCATGCGTATTCCGAGATTTTGACGGGGACTTCCATCACCTGGTCTGGTTCAACGTTCACCTTGGGTGCTCCAAGCACTCTCGACGCCGTCCGAAATGCCGTCATTACCCTGCCCGCGAGCAACTTCTCGACCCTGAATCTCCTGGCCACCGGCGTCAACGGCAACCAGGCCAGTCAGACCTTCACCGTGACCTACACCGACGGCACCACGACCGCGGTCAAGCAGAGTGTGAGCGACTGGTTTTATCCGCAAAGCTACGCCGGTGAGTCCGTCGTGGCAACCACGGCGTATCGACTCACGTCCACCGGTGCCGCGGACATCGGGCCCTGTTATCTCTATGGCTATTCGTTTGCCCTGAACAGCGCGAAGACCGTCGAGAGCATTACACTGCCGAATAACGCCAGTGTTGTGGTCTTGGCGATGACAGTAAGCCCGTAGCAGCGATTAGTTGAGCTGCAGGACGGTCATGCTGTAGGGAGGGAGGGTCACGGAGCCTGCGGCGCCGTTGACCGTTCCCAAGGACTGGGAGACCGGTCCCGTCCACACATTGTTCTTCGAGGTGTCGTACTGCGCCTTGCCGTAGGTTTGCGTCGTCGCCGTGTAGGAATTCGAGCCCGCGTTCGCCAGGTTGATCGCCACCGTCGTCGTCGCCGTCGCGCTCAGATTGAACAGCATCACCGAGTACCCGCCGCTCGTGTTGCTCGAAGCGTAGGCGCGGATGTTCGGCAAGCCCGTTCCCACCGCCGCGCTCAACATGCTGCCGCCCGGCTGCGCAAATTGCGCCACCAAGCCCTGCGCGTAGCCGGCCGGGAACGTCGTGATCCCCGCATGCGCCGGCGAGTTGCCGCAGCCCTGCCAGTTCTCGGTTATCAGCTGGTAGCCGCCAAAGTTCTGCCATCCGTACAAGGCGCTCGAGTTGTTGGCTGTCGTGTGGCAGCTATTGTCGTAGCCAAACCACGTCGTCGCCACCGCCACCCCGTTGTTCAACACCTCGCCAAACGTCATCCCGATGAACAACGCATTGACCACCGACATCGTCTGCTTGCCCGGGTTCTGGTTAACCGAGTTGAATTCCCCCAGCATGATCGGCGCATTCGGCTTGCCCGCGCTGCTCAGCTCCTCGCGCAAGGTCGCCAGCTGATCGCGCAAGTCCGCCGGCGCCTGCGTCAGCAAATACGAGTCCGATTCGCTGCCATTCTGCTGCGCGTACCAATGCAGTTCCACGAAGTCATACGGCGCTTCCGTCAGCACCGTGTTGTCCCAAGAACCCGGCATGCCCTCCACCACTACGCCTACCTGCGCCGTGGAATCCGCATTCTTCATCAACTGGTAGTAGCCGTTGCTCCCCGCCACCGCCGCCGCGTAAGTGCCCGGGTCGTTCTTCTGAGCATGCAGGTCGTACTCCCAGCCCCCGTACACCTCATTGCCCACCGTCCAGTAGTGCACGTTCGAGTTGTAGCCCTTCGACTTCGCGTACGCCACCCAGGCCGCCGCTTCCGTCGGATCTCCACCGCCTGTACACGCCTGATTCGAGCCGTAGTTGACCGTTATCGCCGCCTGCATGGAACCCGACTTGACGATCCCCTGCATGAAATTGTCGAACGTGCTGTTCGGGTTCTGATACGCCCCGTCGCAATATGTCATCGTCTTCCAGTGACTCGCATCCGAATTCGAACCGCCCGGCCAACGCACCATCCGCGCTCCCATCGTCTGAAGCGCCTGCAGTACATTGCCCTGCGTGATGTCGAAGGCACTCGCCAGGTTCAATCCCAGCTGGTTCCCAGATATCGTCGACAGCTTCTTCGATACGTCAATCGTGATCCCGCCCGCCGCCACCGGCGCCGCCGCCGTACCCGTGATCGACGCGGCAGCCGAATTCGGCGTGCTGAGAGATGCGTTGCCCGTGGGAGCGGAAAGAGCTACGGTGAATTTCTTGGTGCCGTTATAAGCGCCGACCTCGATGATGGGTACGGAGATGCTCTTATTGGCGCTGTCGCCGTTCGACCAGGTGAGAATACCGCTCACTGACTGATAATTTGTGCCGGCGACCGCGGTGCCGTCGGCGGTCGCGTAGTTGACACTGACCGATCCTGTCGAGCCACCCGAACGCGATACGTTGAACTGCACCGACGCCGCCGATTGACTGACGGATACCGACGATGCAGCCAGGGCGATTTGGCCTGGCTGCACGGCCGAAACCGTGCTGGTCGCCGAATTGCCAGTGACCGTGACATTGGCCGAGCCAGGAGACCCGACGACACTGGCCGCCGATGCGGCAGTCAAGGTCACGCTGAAAGTCTTATTGCCCGTAAAGGCAGCGGTCGACAGCGGAATGCTGATCTCTCGATCGGCGCTATCCGAATCCGCCCAGCTCAACGTGCCGCTTTCAGCCGTGTAGTCGCTACCCGCCACTGCCGTGCCATTCTTGGTCGCGTAATTTACGCTCACGGCTCCTGTGGAGCCTCCGGCTCGGCTGACGCTAACCTTGACGGAGCCGCTTGACTGTTGCGCGGTGAACGTGCTCGCGGAGAAATGCAGATTGCCCGCGGCCGAGGTGTCACCGCCGGTAACGGTCACCGTGGTCGTGGCCATGGAACCCACGGTGGCAGAAGCCGGGTCGGACAGCGACACGGAGAATGTGCTCGTGGCGGCGCCAGAGCCCGCTCCGATGGCCACAGTAATGGTCTTATCCGCGCCGTCGGCGTCCGCCCAAGTGAGCGTCCCGCTCGCGGCCGTGTAGTCCGTGCCGGCCACGCCCGTACCATCGGCCGTCGTGAAATTCACGCTCGCCGTCCCGCTCAAATCGCCCGTGCGGCTCACGGACAGCTGTACTGTCCCTGCGGCCCGGGCGACGGTCGACGACGAAGCCACGAACGACAGAACACTGGAGGTCTGGAGATCGACCGCGCTCGCATCCTGTTTGACATTGCTGGTCACTGCATTGCTGGAACCGGAGCAGGCGCTGATCGCCAACGCCAGCAGTAGTACGCAATATCGAATGATTTTAGTGTCTGCCATGACGGGCCTGTGGAGAACGGCGGTTCGAGCGGCGAGATGGTGACGGGTCTCGAACGCCGTCGCAATTGTCGGTATTTTACGACGGTGAGGAGAACTGCCGCTCCAGAGCGCACCGAATCGTTCTCGCCCACGCGCCGAGAAGCGCGTCACAGATTGGTCAGGGAGGGAGGGGTAATCCGGCGGGATTCGCGCGGTTGGCCGATTGGCGCCTCAACCGATGATCCAACGACGAGCGGGCCAGGGTAATCGTGGCCAGAGTCATGACAAAAAATGGCAGCACATTGTTAACTGCGAGCCAGCAGCTCTCGGAGAGATTGGTGATCGCTTGCTGGAAAAAGAACGAGAGGAACAAAACGCCCTGGGTACGATCGATTTTCATGAGCTGCAGCGATTGCCGGACGTAGAACACCAGATATCCCAGAAGACAGGCGAGCCCGAGCATTCCCAGATCGTTGAATATTTCCAAATAGCCGTTGTGGGCTTCGGAAGGATAAAAATACATCCGTTTCAGAAAAACATACGACGGCGACGTGGGAAACGGACCGACCCAGTAAGCGCCATAGCCCGAGCCGACGTAGGGACTCAACACGATGTGCTCTTTGACGATGGACCAGATGAGACTGCGGTTCGAGAAGGTCAGGTCCTTTCCGGAGAGTGCGGCAAACGGTTGCAGCAAAATGCTGAGGCCCGGTACGATATCGAGTACTGCGACGGCATAGACCACTACGATTGATGCGAAAGTTCCCACGAAGAGAGGTGCGTAACGGCGGAGATTTCGCGGTGGGCGCAATAAAAGCAGCATGAAGATGCTGGCGAGCACAGTCGACAAAAGGGACGTCGAACTCCTGGACAACAACATCGCAGCGGCGGCAATGGCGCAGCCAACGGTCGCAAGACCACGCCTGACCTCACCCGTCAGCCATGCATGCAGCCACAGAACGAGCGTCAAGCTTCCCAGCATGCCGAATTCGTTCTTTTGATAGGTTAATCCACGCCATGCATCCTTCAGAGTGCCCTCGCCGTGCTCGATGGCGCGGTCCGGGAACACGAGTCCGTATACAAGCGACAGCACAATGAAGCAGGTAAACAGCGGGCGCAGCACGTTCTGAAAGCGGCGCGCATGCCAACCCATGACGACGAAAGCAAGACAGAGTTGAACCATGGTCAGCACCGAAAGATATCTTCCGATAGTGGCGCCCGAATCGATGGACCACAACACGCTGGTCGGCACCAGAAGCAAGAACAACAGAAAGAACGGATTGGTCTCCGCAATGACGTGCCATGACAAACGCCGTCGAATCAAGACGATGATGGTAGCCGTCACGAGCGCCGCCACTTTAATCAATCTGCCGGTCACGTTGGCCTGAAAGTCGGCGCCGCTCTCGTCGAACGACGGCGTCACGAGATAGAAGATCATGAACCAGATCAGCAGGGGAATGAAGATGGTCCCGCGGGTGTCGCGAACCCAGGTACCCGGACCGCCGGGGCCACGCCGAACCCGTCCGGCCCCTCGGGCACTACCGCCAATCGCCTTCTTCACGGGCAATCGCATGCTACTCGCCGCGGCCGCTGTCGGCCGCAACCGGTTCGAACAGCCGGTGCTGCCGCTGCAGCAAGAGGACGATGCCGATCAGATTCGTGACCTCGCCGACGATCTGACCGATCAGCACCGCTCTCGCACCCCACCAGGACATGCCAAACCACATCAGCCCGAGAGAGATCGCCGCCGAAAAACCGGTGAGCCATGCCATGGGCTTGAAATGCTCGAGCGCGACCAAAGCGCACATCAGCACGTCTCGCACCAATCCGATGAGCGCAAGACTCGCCCACAGCAGCAACAGGACGTCGCGATCGCCAATGGTTTTGTGCAGGAAATCCGCCGTGAACCAGTCGCGGAATACCCATACGAAGGCAATGTAGGCCAAGTCTAGAACGACGATCCCGCTGCCAAAGACGATTAGCCTCTTGGTCAACGCTTTGAGGCCGGATTCCGCCAGCCACGTCGCCGCACTCGGGACGAGCAAGCTCTTGATGCCGAGTGCCACGACGAAGGTGGGCATCAATAATAGCCGCGCCGCGTTGACGTTGGCGACGGCGATGAGTCCGAGCCGCGTGACCAGCATGTAGTTGTAGCTCTGGCCAAAGGACCAGTAGATGACGGAACCCACCACCGCCCAGGTGCCCAGGGGCCGAATTTCCCGCCAATACGGCGTCGCGTCGCCGGTGGTCCAACCCGGATTCCGGGCCACGGATCGGTGCGCCGCGAGCGAACCGAGCCATGCCGAGCTCACCAGGGCGCCGACGGCCCACAATATACCCGGCTTCGGCCCATACGCGGCCAACAGCGCGCCAATCAACAGCGCACCGATGTAGAACAAATCGGCTCTCAACACTGAATTCGGCCGCGCGTACATCAGTAGGACGCTGCGTACGTACTCGCGACGGAGCGCCGCGTGACAGGCGATCACACCGAGCGCCATCACAATGGCTACCAACCCGCTGCAGAAGCCCAGGAAGTACGCGAGAACCGGGCCGAGCAACGCAACCAGGACCAATCGATTGAGAATCCGACGCTGGCTGGTTTCGATCGCTCCCACCATGTCTCGCCGCGCCTCGGGAGACCGCTTGGGCCCCAACACCGAAATGGGCCCCGACAACCATGAGTTCTGCGCACTGACGATGAGCAAGATCGCCGATTGCACCAGCACGAACAGACCGTAGTCCACATCGCTAGTACGCCGAATGAGCATGAAACCGACGAAAAAATTGGCTGCCGACAGCAAAATCTGATCGACCACGGAGCTGCTGAACAATCCCAGCAGGCGGCTCGACGCGCCGGCGCCCGCTCGCGGCCGCTGCAGTATGGCCATGGCCGCATCGAGTAATCGCGTGCGCCAGACTGCGTAATGATTGGACATCGCAGTCGGCCTAGTGGACGAATGCCGACAGAAGCTTGACGTATGCGGATTGATAATAGATGGCCGGCTCGGTGACCGCCCAGGACGCACCAGGCCAAATCCCGTTCCAATCCCGGTACGACTTCTGCGCCGGCTGACCGGTCGGCGGAATCAAATCCGTCGGCACGCCGTCCGCGGTGGCATTCGCATTCGGGCCGCCGGGAACATACCCGGGCGGAGGTCCGCATTCGGACGTCCGGGCATCACTCCACTTGGTCTTTTCCTGGAACCAGGCGTGGAAAATCTCGTTGGCTGAACGAGTCGCCCCCGCTGTGTACATATTGGTGAGATAGGTCATGCCAAAGGGATTCACGCCGTGGAAGTAATGCAGTATCTCCAAAGCCCGCTGCCGATACGTCGCTGGGTCGGCCGGCAGCGTTGCGTAGGTTATGGCATCCAGGTTCGAATTGCCGTAGTTTGCGCGCGGATTATTGCTGCCCCAGTGATACTGGGGATCGTGAATATAGGCCCTGTATAGGTCGTCCTTCGGCACGAACCCGTAGATCTGGTTGCCGCCACGAACGTCTCGCTCCTTATCGTCGAGCATATCCCGGCGCAACTTGGCGTCGCCAGTGGTCAGTCGTGTGAAGAACAGTAAAGACTCGCCCTGATTGGCCTTGTATCTCGACCAGCCGATGTCGTGATAGGGGTAAGTCTCGTGATAGTGCGCCTTGAGATAGTCCTGATATTTCGCATCGTTGGTGATGGCGAACAGATAAATGGAGGCTTCTACCGCCAAGCTGACCTGGTCTTCGGCGCTCAAGTCCGCGTTGGCCGCCCGCACGATGCCTTGATCGCAATTGGTCTGGGCGGCGGGCCGCGCCTGATACCGGTCCCAGGCGCGAGCGGCGCGCACCTTGAGACCGGCGACATAATCCGAAAGCGCAGGAAATCGGCCGAACACAAATGCTGCATGTGCGAACATGCCCGCGGCGGCGATCGTCGATGACGTACAGGCGGGCACATAGAAACGCTCCGAGATGTCCGAACTCGGCGGGCTGGGATTCATGATCTTGATGTCACCCACTTTGAGCGCGACGCTGCCGTCATCGAATTGCATCCGCTCCAGCCAGTCCACCTCCCATTTCACTTCGTCGATCAGATCCGGGATGCCGTTCCCCGACTCCGGAATGTTGAAGTCGTCGGTGAAGGCAGCGGGATGTTCGTCATACGCACTCAGGAGCTGATGGACCGCCTGAACGGCGAACGTCACATACTTGTTCGTATCCCCCGCGTCGAACCATCCACCGCTCAGATCGCGTACCTTGGAGGGGTTGTCGCGATCGGTGACGTCGTGGGCCTGCGTGTCCTGATTGGGGCCCTGGTAGGCTGCACGATCCGTCCAACACGGGTCCGCAAACGGCGCCTGCTTCGCCATGCCGCTGCGTTGATAGTAGTACGTTCGCACGGCGGCAATCAGCACCGGACGGTATACCTGCGGATCGATGGAGAACGTCGGCGACCGGAGCTTTCGCTGCGAATCGTAGACGAAATATCGCCCGGTACGGGTCACGCTCGAAAAGTCGAACCACCATCCCCGATCGCCCGATGACGGCTGAATCGCACCGCCATTCCAGGGGGTCAACCCACCCGTCAGCAGCACGCTGCCGTCGTCCGCTCGCCGCAACTGATATTCTTTGCCCGGTACGAATTTGAGGTTCGTATCGAATCCGGACTGTGGATCGCGGATCACCGCGGTTTTTGCCTCCCCTGGCAAGTAACCAAACTGATCGACCACGATTTGGGGGGCCACGGAGATGGTCGTGCCGACCGCGCCATCGAACGCCGCTGAAACGCCTTTTGTCCTGTCCGCGCTGGATTCGGCGCACGCGCCCGTCATACCGAGCAGCAGAATCGCAAATGATTGTAGGCAGCGCAAACCAGCCTCCAGGGAAGGTTTATTCAGAGGAAAGTCTCGTCCGAAGGTGGGAGGCCAAGCGCAATGCCACTGCCACGATGGTCAACGTGGGATTGGCATGACTGCCAGTTGGAAACACGCTAGAACTCGCTATGCAGACATTGGGAAAATCGAAAATAGCACAATTCGTGTCGACCACGCCCCCAGATGAAGAAAACGCCATGCGGGTGGTGCCGATATGGTGTCCGCCGACCGGCGCCGACCGCGACAAGCGCTCCACCAGAACTCCGTCGTCGAATTCGAGCCGGCAGGCGCCCGACTGCCCCAACGTTTCGCGCAACAGCAAAAACGCCCGCTGCGCAGCTAAAAGGTCGGAATCGCTTCTGCGCCAGTCGATCCGCACTCTACGCATGCCATGAGCATCGAGGTCGTCCGCCAGCGTGATGCGGCTCGATTCCAGGGGAGTTTGTTCGCAATTGAACTCCAACGGATAGCTGCCATCCGCATTCGGGACGAGAGTGTAGGGAAGCTTGCGGGTGGCCAGATGCCGCTTGAACACCCAATCGAACCCGAAACGGGCGAGATTCGGCAGACCCGACATCACGTTGCGCCAATGCGCCGGTGCAGGTGAACTCGTGGCGTGGGCCGGATCCTGCTGCAGAATGTTCTGATATTCGGGTATCAGAAACGACTTCGCCAGGTAAATCGCCGACATCACCGAACTGCCATGCGAAGCGTCCGAATACTCGGGAAAGTGCAGCCGAAAGGCGGTATTCAGCAAGCGATGCCGGCGCTGCGCACTCGGCAAGAATTGAAACTTGCGGCGGCAATACACGCCGTCGTCGGTCTTTTCGAAATCAAAGGCGACCTTGGCACCATGGGGGACCAGTCGGCCGAACGAGGTCTCCAAATGGGACGCATAGAAGCGCCCGAGCCGGTCGGTCCGGTTGCCGTAACCCACACCACGGGGGTCGGATGCCATCAACAGACGCGCGCATTCGATGCCGCCCATCGCCAGCACGACGAATGCAGAGCGAATCACGCGGCTCCTTCCGGACGCCGCCGCAATCTTGACCGCTTCGATGCGATCCTCGCCCACCGCCTTTTCGAGGCCGATACAACGAGCCCGCAACACGGTGATCACATTGCGGGACATTCGAAGAATTCCACCATACCGCCTGCCGAAGTCCGTAGGCAGGCTGTAGCGTTCGATGAGGTCCCGCTCGATCACATCGTTGGGCTCGAGACCCGCAATAGTGGGGCCCCCGCCGGAAATCGATCCCGCCGCCGTGAAATCGAATTTTCCAGCATCGCAATACTCGAGCGCACGCGGATAATAGCGAGCGATCTCCTCGTAGGAAATTGGCCAACCACTGTTCGACACATAGTCGCGCGGCTCGAAGTCGATGGGATCGAACGGCACGCAACGGCCGCCCCAGATGCTGGTCGTGCCGCCCAACGCGACCCTGCGAAACTCGTTCGCGGCAGGGTGCGGAGCATGCGCGATGCCGTTGTAATAGTCTTGCGTCTCGGCGCTGGGCTTCAGTGAACCCGCTTCCAACAGCAAAACCTTGTGCCCGCACTCGTCGAGTTCACACGCCAGCGTGATGCCTGCCGCTCCGCCGCCCACGATGCACACGGCCACATCGGCGGCCATCTCGTCGGTCAACTCGTCGGAAGTCACGATCATGCTAGTGAACCGTTCTGCCGCCGGCGAGAAACCAGTCGGCGGTCATGCGAAGACCGGTGCTCAACGGAGTCCAGTGCATGCCGAGGATGCGCTCGGCGCGCGTGACATCCATGCGAATGTCATGCGAACACATCGCGGGCAACCAGGGCCTCAGCGGCGGAAGTGGATTCGCACGCGCCAGCCCGGGCGTACGCAAGAGAATTTCCAACAGCTTCAAAGGCGGCGCGAGAACCCGCGTCTCCACGGCGAGGCGCAGGCCGGAGACGGATCGCGGCGGCACGCCGAGCGCCGCGCCATATTGCGCGAAGTAGTCGTTCCACGTAATCGGTATCGACAAGGACAGATTGAATGGGCCCAACCGGCCTTCCTCCAAATTCAGCGCTCGAACGACCGCGTCGGCCACGTCGTCGACATACACCAGATTGCAGAATCCCCGACCCCGATCGCCCAAGTCGCCCAACCGGCCCCGAACCAGCAGCCGTGCGATCCGATCGCTCCACCAACCGCTTCCGGGTCCATAGACGATCCCGGGGCGCAGCGCGACGCCGTTTCGATAATTCGAGGCCAGGCGGTCCGTTTCGGCTTTCGCCGCCGAATACGCGTCCGAGTCGCCACGTAAAACGAGGCTCTCGTCGATCCTTCCGGTAACGGAGCCATATGCCGCGAGACTGCTCATATGCACGACTCGCGGTGGCGACGGCATGCGCGCGGCCGCATCGAACAGCCGCTTGCTGGCGGCCACGATCAGGTCAGGCGAGCCGGCGATGCAATTGACGATTCCGGCCGCCCCGGAAACCGCCCCCTCGAGCGCTTCGGCCGTCGATACGTCGGCGTCGGCCACCTCGACGCCCGGGGCGAACGGCACCGCGCTGGCATGACGGCTGACAGCCACGGCCTGTACGCCGTCCAGTCGGGACACGGCCTGCACCACCCGACGGCCGATGAATCCGCTCGCCCCGAGAATGACTACACGATTCTTCAATTGACCTTCTCGGCGACTATTGCGCGCCTGCCGCCGGACATATTGCAGTATATCGAAGATGAAAAGTGTGTCTCAGTGGCCAATGCGGCCGGATGTGATGCGGCTCACGTAGTGCGGCCTCCACATGCCCCAGCGAGGCGTCCCGTCACTCATGAGGGGCTCGGCTCAATGCTATGCTTCTTTCAGAGCAATTATCGAAGCATCATGCGATGAAGTTCATTCCGATCGCTGCAGAGCGAACCCCCACCGGGGAACCACGGCACCATCGAACCCGCTACCGGCCGGATATCGACGGTCTGCGCGCCTTGGCCGTCCTGCCCGTGGTTGCGTTCCATGCCGGACTACACGCGGTCCGTGGCGGCTTCGTCGGCGTGGATGTGTTTTTTGTGATCTCCGGGTTTCTGATCACCCAGCAGATGTTCGCAGAGATCACCGACGGGCGTTTCTCCATTCTGTCGTTCTACGAACGGCGAATTCGCAGAATTCTCCCGGCGCTCGTCGCGGTTCTGGCGGCGACCTTCGTACTGGGACTGATCTATTGTCTGCCAAGCGAAATGACGGATCTCTCGAAGAGTTTGATTGCCGCGGCGCTGTCGGTCTCGAACGTTTTTTTCTATTTCGGATCCGGATACTTCGACTCGCCGGCCGGCGCGAAACCGCTGTTGCACACATGGTCGCTCGCGGTGGAGGAACAATTCTACTTGTTTTGGCCGCTCTTCTTGATCCTGGCGCATCGCTTCGTCGGCCGCCGGGTGCTGATACTCACGGCGATCCTCTCAGGCGCCTCGTTTGTCGCCAGTCTGGTCGGCACATCGCAGTTTCCCATCGCAACGTTCTACCTCCCATTCACCCGTATCTGGGAATTGGCGGCCGGGGGCATGCTATCCCTCAATGCCGTGCCGGTAGTGCTCGGCAAGATCACTCGAAATATCTTGTCCGCTGCGGGCCTTGTGTTGATCCTCGGCTCCGTTCTACTGACAGACTCGAACCTGCCGTTTCCGGGAATTCTGGCGCTGCCGCCGTGCGCCGGCGCGGTGTTCATCATTTTGGCCGGCCGCGACGGCCCCACGTTCGTCGGCCGATTGCTTTCGCTGCGACCGATCACCTTCATCGGAGCTATCTCCTATTCGCTATATCTCTGGCACTGGCCCGTCGTCGTGTTCCAGAAGAACTATGCTTTTCTGAGCAGCGGCCTTTCGGATCGGAACAGCAAAATACTCATCGTCGTCGTATCGATTTTCATCGCCATCGTTTCCTGGAAATTCATCGAAGAGCCGTTTCGCAGAGGACCGCATCGACCCGGTCGACGGATGCTGCTGACCTTCGCCGCCAGCGGCACGCTGCTGGCCATCGTCCTCGGCATCGCGGGATGGGCAGCCCAGGGATTTCCCGCGCGTTACTCGAAACGAGAACTGGAGGTTGCCGCGTTTTTGAGCTATGACGCGACCGAAATCTATCGGGTGGGCACTTGCTTCATCACTCAGCCCCAAGCGAATCCACGGTTTGCGGACGATTGCCTGTCCCTATCCGGCTCCAGAAAGAACTATCTTCTGTTGGGCGACAGCCACGCCGCCGAGCTTTGGTACGGGCTGCACGCGTTGGCGCCGGACAAGAATATTCTCCTGGCCAGCGCTTCCGATTGCTTTCCCACGCTCACGCATGAATTGGGGGAATCGCGCCAGTGCTCCGCGCTGCTGGATGACGTAATCAAGAATTTTTTGCCCGCGCATCCGGTCGACAATGTGTTGATCGCCGCCCGCTGGAAGGACGGCACGCTGAACAATCTCGCCGGGACTATAGACTGGATGAAGGAACATGGCATTCGGGTCACCTTGATCGGACCGTCGGTATTGTACGACTCACCGTTGCCGCATTTGATGGTGAGCGCGTTGCGACGATCGGACCCCCATTTGCCGCAGCGCCATGTCGATGACTCGATGCGGGCGCTCGACGCCAAATTGTCGCTGCTCGCCCGGTCCCGGGAGATTTCCTATGTTTCCCTGATAAAGCTAATGTGCTCGGGAGAACAGTGCCGCTATCAAGATGATGCGGACCTCCCGATGATACTCGATCGGGAACATTTCACGGCGAACGGATCGAAGATCGTGGCGCAGAAACTCTTGGCCCTCGACGCCGTGTGGTGATCAGCGCGGGACCGCGTCACGTTTCGCGAGCAGTTCGATGCCCACCATCGTATCGTTGTATGTGAATTGCTCGAGTGAGGACTCGCGCACCTGTCGCTTGATATAAGGACGGACGGTCAACCAGCGCAAGGGCTGATATTTGACCTCTATCGTCGAGAAGGACGAGTTGTCCTTGCGGCCGAGGGTCAGTGCATTCACTAATGTCTCGCCCTCGAAATTGCTGCGCACGTGCGAATAGTTGACCGCGACGCCCAGTTTCGGGGTCGCCTGCCAGTACGCTCCGACCAGCCCCCCGACGTCGATCTCCGAGCTGCCGGCCGTAACGTAGCTGTTGATGAGGCGTTGAAACTGGACATAGACGCTGGTTTTACCGGTCAATTGACGCGTGTACCCCAGTTGTCCGGTCACGCCTGAAACGGACGTTGAGCTGCCCGCTATCGAGCGGTCGGTGTAGCCAATCGCCGCATTCACCTGGGTGACCTGCTGAATCTTGTACTTGAGCGCAAACTGATAGGTATTCTGCTTGTAATCGGCGTTCTGCTCGAAACCGGCTGCATCGACAACTCCGAGATAGCGGCCGTCGACGTGCAACGCTTCGATGCCGTAAGCAAGGTTGGCGATTCCCACATATTTGATTCCAACACCTTCGATTTCTTCCTGCAGTCTGTAATCGGGGGATCCGGCGACCGGATAGTCGAGAGTGTGCAGGCTGGCCTGCGATTCCAGCCGCCATTCCGGCGTCACCGCCACATTGAACGTGGCCTTGATGACCTGGTCGGTCTGAATCTGCAGATTGCTCACATCGGCGTCGCCGAACGCGATGATTTTCTTTTCGCGGCGTGCGTCGAAGACCCCATCGAAACGGCTCGTCAGCTTCCACGCAAGCCCGATGTTGACGAGGTATTCGCTGTGGTCGAGATTGGTAAAGTGATCGTAGTCCACTTTCCGACCTTCCAACGTCGCATAAAGATGTTGCAGATCGAAGAGATAGTTGAATTCGGTCCCCACCCGATAGGTGGTTAAAGTATCCGCCAATCGCGGAACCCCATGAGGATCATCGACCACGAACCCAGGTCCCACGGCGAACAAATTGGAATCGTGTTCAACTACGACGCCGGCATAAGGGTCGAAAAGCCGCGCGTAGCTAGCAACCGGCTCTGCGGCATGCGCAGGACCGGACACCGTCAGAATGGAAAGCGTCCAACAGCACGCGCCGGCCAAAGGCGTAGCGCGGCGGCCGAAGGGGGCAAAAGCGCAGCGGTTTTCGTCCAAAATCTGGTTCTTCATGAGCGCCGCAGTATATCTCAGATCCTCAATGCCGCCCCGTGCCGGGGTTCACTCATCCAATGTGAACCGCATCACCGTTGGCGCAAATGTGCCAATGCCGCAGAACGTGCGATTGCCGCTTCTATCAGTCACCGACGACCGCTAACATGGCTCCAATGTACACGTACTCACGCGCCATTCGCGGCCTGGCGACGACTCCATGATGTTCGATGCGAACGAACTGACGGCGGGCGACAGTCTCGAGGCCGAACTGTGCATCGTGGGCGCCGGCGCGGCGGGAATCTCAATCGCGCTGAAACTCGCCGACACAGGCCGCAACGTGTTGCTCCTGGAGTCCGGCGGCATGGAGCCTGAGAAAGCCACTCAGGACCTTTACGGCGGCACGGTCACCGACGAGCGGTTGCACAGCCCGCCGGATCGCTACCGACAACGCCGATTCGGCGGCACCACGACCATCTGGGGTGGCCGCTGCATGCCTTTCGATGCGATCGATTTCGAACGTCGGGAGTTCATGCCGCACAGCGGATGGCCGATAGGCCGCGACGCCATCGACCCGTACTATCCCGAGGCCAATCGCCTGTGCGAAGCGGGAGATTTCGCCTATACGGCCGAGGAGGCCTTCGATCGGCCGCTGCTTCCCATGATCGACGGCTTCGAAAGTCCGAATTTTTCGACCAACCAATTGGAACGATTCAGCTGCCCGACCGATTTTGGCGCCCGCTACCAACACCGCTTGCGCGCTGCGAAGAACATTCGAGTGCTGCTGCATGCCAACGTCACCAAGCTACAACTGAGTGAGGCAGGCACACGGGTCGAATCGGCAACGGTGAAAACCCTCACCGGGCGGCACTTCGCGGTCCGGGCTTCGCAATTCGTCCTCGCCACGGGCGGTCTCGAAGTCGCGAGACTGCTGCTCGCGAGCCGGGACATCCAATCGAACGGCATCGGCAATCGCCATGACGTGGTCGGCCGCTACTACATGTGCCATCTGGCCGGTACGGTGGGCGCGCTCTCGGTCACCGGTCCGCTCGGCTCGGTACATAACGGCTATGACATCTCGGACGAGGGGGTTTATTGCCGCAGACGAATCGCCTTGCGCCAGACCGCGCAGAAGAGTCTAGGTGTCGGCAACTTCATCGCCCGCCTCCACCACCCTCGAATCACCGAACCGGCGCATCGAAACGCCATCCTGTCGCTGCTGTTCCTCGCGAAATTCCTGATTCCCTACGAATACGGCAAACGTCTTCATGGCGAGGAGAAAGCCTCCGCCGCGGCCTGGCTGAAGCATATCCGAAACGTGGCAGCCGGCCCGTTCGATGCCGCGGCCTTCGGCTGGCACATGCTCAAGGACCGGAAATTTGCGGAGAGAAAATTTCCCTCCATCATCATCAAGTCCAAGGCGAATCTGTTCAGCCTGGATTTTCACGCGGAACAGCAGCCCAATCCGCAAAGCCGCATCACGCTCACTCAAGCTCTCGATCCCCTCGGCTTGCCGCGCCTCAACGTCGATTGGCGCTACACGGCCGTCGACGTCGATACGGTGACCCGCAGCATCGCGTTGCTCTCGCAAGATATCGAGCGCAGCCGCATCGGCACGTTCGATTACGATCCTCAGACTCTGGAATTCGAAATGACGCGCTATGGCGCCTACGGCGGCCACCACCTCGGCACGGCGCGCATGGGCACCGACGAACGGTCCAGCGTGGTCGATGGCGACTGCCGCGTGCACGGCGTCGACAATCTTTTCATCGCGGGTTCAGCCGTCTTCCCCACCTCGAGTCAAGCCAACCCCACCTTGACGGTGGTCGCTCTCGCCTTGCGCTTGGCCGCGCATCTTCATGCGCAGCGGCAACGGCAGCGCTGATCGCAGCCGGCACGAGCATTTTCCTTCATCGCACGGGCGATGCGGCTGCAGCCGGCCCAAGAGATCAGGCCATCAGGGTTTGACGTGCTGTGAGCGGAAGATCACGAAGCGGCTGGCGATGAAGTTGAAGAAGGTGCCGGCGAGGACCCCGACCAAGGCGGCGAGCTGTTTGTAGCGGGTCACTTCCCATAGTTGCAGGGTGGTGAAGTAATTGACGACGGCGCCCACGGAGCAGGCGGCCACGAAGCCGAAGAATTGGCGCGCGATGGATTGATGGCGCGCATAGGAGAAGCTGAAGCGGCGATTCAGGGCGAAGTTCCAGAGCATGGAGATGACGATGGCGATGGCCACCGCCTGCTTCTCGCCGAACCCCAGGTGCAAGAAGCCGGTGAGCGCGACGAGGTTGACCGCCAGGCCCGACAGCCCGACCACCAGGAATTGGATCAGATGCGACCAGGTACCGTACTTGTAGATGTACAGGCGGCGCAGATGCTGAATGTACTTGAGCTGCTCCTTGAAGGACAGCTTGCTCTCCCCGAAGCGCCGATTGTCGAAGTGAATGGGGATGTCGATGACCCGCCGGCAGCGGCATTTGATGATGAGCTCCAGGAGGATTTTGTAGCCCACCGGATTGAAGTCCCGGCCGGCGAGTACCGTCGTCCGGCGGATCGCGAAGAAGCCGCTCATCGGATCGCTCAAGGTGGTCAGGGGCAGCGCCAGCAGGGTGGCCACGCGACTGTTCAGCCAGCGCAGCAATCCCCAGTCGTCCGCGGTCGACCCGCCGTCGGCGAAGCGCGAGCCCACCGCCACTTCCATGCCCTCATCGAGCGCCGCCAGCATCTCCGGAATCTTCTCCGGCGGGTGACTGAGGTCGGCATCCATGACCACCAGGATTTCGCGGGTCGAGAGCATGAGCCCGTCGAGCACCGCATGGCTCAAGCCGCGGTTGGCTCGGCGGGTGACCAGCTTCACCCAGGGCAGTACGAGGGATTCGACCAATTCTTCGCTGCCGTCGCGGCTGTCATCGTCCATCAGCAGGACGTCAAGGTCCAGTCCGCTCGACTCGCGCAGAGCCTTCAATCGCTCCACCAGGTGCGGAATGCTTAAGACTTCGTGATAGGTCGGAATCACGATCGTGACGCCGGTTCCGGCAGGGGCGGCGGCTACGGGAGGCGGCACGGTATCGGCGTTCATAGGGGTACCGGGGTTTCGATTCGATTCATCGATCGCACTCTCGTCCACCTCAAAAACTCGTCACCGGCACGTACGGGCCTCGGGTGAAATTTGGGCTCTGGATGGCAATCGCGACTTCGTTCACGTGCAGCGTGAAGCGCGCCGACACCTTGCTCTCGCGGTTTTCACGCACCGCGGCCGCCAGTTCTGCGACACCACGCGAGAAATCCATGGACGCCTGCACGCCTCGGGACATCTCGATCTTGGGCCCCGGCACCAGCGGCAGGCGCGCCGGCTTGACCCCCGGCATGAGGAGCTTGAACAGGGGATATTTCAGTCCCCAGCGCCGAAATTTCGTCGGCCGATTGATGTAGACCGGCGCATGGTAGTCCCAGCACTCCTCGACGATGAGCGTACCTTCCTCGCCGACGATGGTCAGCGACCGGTCGTGAGGCGCGACGATGCTGCAGGTCAGCCGTGCGACCATCCCCGAGGCGAATTCGAGATTGGCGACCGAGTAGTCCGGTGAGATGATTTCCAAGGGAACGTCGGTCTGCTTGTCCTCGACCCGGACGCTCGAATAGGCCACGAGCCGCGTCACCGGACCGAAGAACCAGATCAGATAGGCGATCCAGTAGCCGGCGTGTTCGAGCGTGCAACCGACCTCGAATTCGTCCTTGTAGGGCCAGTAGCCTCCCGACGGGTTCTTCCACTTGCGATAACGATCCTTATGCATCAATCCGTCGTCGATTTCGGCGTACGCGAGAAACACCTTGCCCACCTCGCGCCGCTCCAACGCTCGTTTGACGGTCTGAGCGGTCTCGCTGAGTATTCCGCACGGCGCACCGCTCAAACGCAGACCGCGAGCCTCGGCAAGCTCGACCAATTCCTTCGCGTCCCGGAATACCATGGCCAGCGGCTTCTCGGAGTACACGTGCTTGCCTGCCAGCAAGCTCGCCTTGCTGATCTCGAAATGACTCGCCGGATTCGTCAGATTGACGACCAATTCAACGCTATCGTCCGCCAACAACTCGCTGAGCGTGTCATACACCCGCCCCACCTTCCAAAAGCCGCAGACGGCCTCGGCGCGCGAACGGATCCGGTCCATGAAGCCGACCACGATCAATTCCGGATGGTTGCATAGCGTACCCATGTAGAAATCGGCAACGTATCCACAACCGACGATTGCAATGCGCACTGTTTCGGAACCTCGATTATTCAACGGACCAATGGCGGCGAATGGAGTCCATGATATCCATCATTGCCACGCTGTCATCAAGGGGCGATAATCGGCTCTCGATCCGATTCTCCCTCAAACATTCGATCGCTTCGTGAGCTTCGGCCGTGAAACCATTTCCGGGGTAAGGACAGGTGATGACCTGGGCCGATCGGCGCAGGGGCCGAAGCAGCGACTTTATCCGAGAAATAGTCAGTCTGACGGCCGGAATGGATTTGACCCGCGTCGCCAGGCCACGGGGCGGAAAACCGGCACTCGTATAGACCGCCTGGGGGGCCGTCGGCGGGTTCCGCCGAATGCTCAAGGTCTCTCCCCAATAAAGCGGCCCGTTCATCTCGATCGTGCCGGCGCTCCCGGTCACGACCAGGCTCGGGCTCAAATCGGCGCGCAAGGTTGCCGAAATCGTCGCCGTCCGGCCACCGGTATAGCTCAATATCGCCGACCACTCGTGATCGATGCGCGACGCGTCCATGACGGCGCTGCTTTTCACGCCGGCCGGCCGGCCAAAAAGCAAGACGGCGATCGATAGAGGATAGCAGCCAATATCCAGAAGTGCGCCGCCACCGATCGGGTCCAGCAATCGGTTGGCCGGATCGACGATCGAGCGATGGCCGAGCGCGGCGTACAGCGCTTGGGGCTCGCCGATGGCTCCTTCGGCGACCAGGCGGTGCATTTCACGAACCGCGGGAAGAAATCGCGGCCGGATCGCCTCCATGCAAAATACCTTGCGGCGCCGCGCTGCGTCGACGATCTCTCGCGCTTGCGCACCATCCAACGCAAACGGCTTCTCGCAGACCACCGCCTTTCCGGCCTCGATGGCGAGTAAACAATGAGCGCGGTGTTGGGGGTTGGTGGTCGCGACATAAACAACGTCAACCGCCGGATCGGCAAACAGATCTTCGTAACGGCCGTAGCTCGTCGGGATCGAAAAATGACGTGCGAATTCCTCAGCCCGCGCCGTGGTCCGTGAAGCGACGGCGCTGACCCAGGTGTTTTCCAAGGTACGCAGGCCATCCACGAACTGCGCGGCGGCAAATCCCGTTCCGAGTATTCCCCATCGAATCTGCGCACTCATGGTTGCTCGATCCATCCCGCATCCGGATGGTCATTTACCAGCGAGTCCGTCAATTGGCACCGCTTCCGAAGAATACCCTTCGAATATCGTCCACCTTCGTATGGGATTTCGCCGAGATCATGACCGCATATTGCAACGGTGTGCGTTCGTCGCGAAATTTTTCGAGGGCGGCGACGTCCAGCGGCGTGGTTCGCCAGTAGTTATGGGACCGCGTCACGCCATCGTGCCAATGGCCGGAGTTGCCCTCGTTCAACACTTCGGTCGCATGGACTCCGTACAGAATGTACTCGGAAAAGCCGCTGAGCGGCGCAACCACCCGCGTCCAATCCTTGCCCGAGACGTCTTTCACCCGACGCAGCATCGACACCGCGTTGTCGCGGCGCCAACAGACGATGTTGCCCACGAAGTTCGTATCGTAGGAGTCGTGCGCGGGAACGCCCAATAGCCTCGCCGCGAGCGAATGCCACTCGTCGTTGCGTGGAATTTTGCCGCGCTGCCCCGGCTCTCGAAAAAGTGGCACCTTGCCGTCGCGCTCGAAAGCCGCGGGATCGTAGGCCGACACGAAGAATACATCCGAATCGGTGTATAGAAGGACGTCCTCGGTCACCTTCTCGGGTATGGACAGCTTGACCATCTGCTGCAGAATCCAATTCTTGACGGGCCGCGTTCGGAAGCTCAGCCAGAACCGGCGCACCGTCGGCACGCGAACGATCCAGCTTGGAATGACGTCCTCGACGACCAGAATCTTGGTACGCGAGGACTCGAGTGGCTTGAACATGGGCAGATCGCGCCGATCGATGACGAGATAGTGGACGACGTGCGCGGCGACGTGCCGTTCGACGCTCTCGACCAGCATGGAGCACCGCAGAAAATCTTTGGAAAAGCTGGGGGTTACGAGTGCATATTGAAGTGCGGCCATAGGCCTCATGATAACAAACGAGGTCCCCTTTGCAATGAAGAGACGGTGCTACGAGGTTCACAAAATCAGCCGAATTCCCGCCCCAGGACCGGTAAAGTGCCTCGCTGTCGGCTCCTGGAACGTATCGAGCCGGAGCAGACCAAGAGACCGCGACACTGGACATTTCTGCCGTCAGCTTCACGCTTTCACCCTGCCGGGCGGGCTAGATTGCCGTCGGATGCAGAACTTTGCTCGATGGACACTCCGAGGTAGGCGCACCCCGCGCTCGCGCGATGGGGGTTAGGCGGGCCTTTGTGTGGGCGTCCGCCGGGCGCTACACGGTGATGCTCTTGAATCTCGCTGCCACGCTGATCCTGGCTCGGTTGCTGGCACCCTCCGAATACGGCGTCGCGGTCTTGGGCGGGGCGATCTTCGCCGTGGCCGAGGCGCTTCGCGCGGTCGGCGGCGGAGCCTACCTGATTCAAAAACAGGAATTATCGGCGGATAACATCCGCGCTTGCTTCACGGTCAGCTTGGGCGCAACGCTTCTCGTTACCGTGGCCTTGTTGCTACTCGCGCACCCCCTCGCTCGCTTCTTCGCCATGCCGCACCTCGACCGATACCTCGAGGTGGCCGCACTGGGCTATTTGACGGGACCCTTTGTCTATCCGATATCGGCTCTCATGGGCCGGAACCTCGCCTTCGGCGCCCTGGCGGTGATCGGCGTCATGACGGCATTGGTGAACGCGGTCGTTGGCGTCAGTCTTGCGATGCAGGGCTTCGGCTACATGAGCTTTGCATGGGCGAGCACCGTATCCACCGCCGCTGGAATGCTCATCTATCTCTACTATTGGAAGGACCGGTCGATCTTCAGGCCTAGTTTTCGGGAATGGCGCAGCGTCCTGGGCTTCGGCATCTACGACAGCGCAACCGCCGTGGTATCCCAAATCGCGGACGCACTGCCCTATTTCATATTCGGCAAGCTGCTCAGCGCCGAGGCGGTGGGCTTGAGCCAACGTGCAGTGACGCTCTGCTTCGTCCCGGAACGCATCATTCTCTCAGGCGTCGGCGCGGTGGCGCTGCCTGCGTTTTCTCAGCATACCCGCGCGGGGAACCGCCTGGCGCCGGTGTACTTGCGGGCGCTCGAACTCATCACGGCGGCGCAATGGCCGTCGCTCGTCCTGCTATTCGTTCTCGCCCAGCCCATCACATCGCTGTTGCTGGGTGCGCACTGGTCGGGGGTGGTCCCCTTGGTCCATATATTGGCGATCGCCCTGCTTTTCTCCTTTCCGCTTGCACTGCACTACGCCACGGTCGTCACGGTGGGGGCAATTCGGTACATGCCCCTCGTCATGGCGCTGCAGAGCATTGCGTCGATCGCCATCCTGGCGGCCGCCGCACGGCACGGCCTCTATGCCGCCGCTCTCAGTACCCTTCTCATCGTTCCGTGCAATGGCCTGATTGCATTGTCGATTGCGCGGCATTTCGTCGGCTTCCGATGGACGGATGTCGTGGCGGCCACGAAGAAGAGCCTTCTGGCATCGACACTCGCCGCTGCGGGCCCTGTCGCGATCATGCTGATCTATCGGAGTGCGGATCAACCGGCGGCGGCGATCGTCATTGCGTTGCTCACGGCCGCGGCCGGCTGGTATACGGGACTTCGACTGACGAACCACCCGCTGCTCGGTGAGATGCTGCGCGCCCTCAAAGCCCTGCGCGGGAGTTCGACCGCCGCCAGAATCGTTCAGTTGAAGGCCCGGCTCTTCGGAACTTGAGCCAACGTTCCGGCGCCCAGCGCCGAACCGACCCAATCCATGATCGCTCGACTGAGTTTTGACCGGTCCTTCTGTGCGGAAAACAGATGATCGCTCTCGGGAAAGAACTCCAGCTTGAGCTGATCGTTGAAATGCACGTCAGGGAACGCATCGAGCATCTGCTGCCGGTACGTCTGGCGCGGAGAGATCGACGTGAACGCGGCCAGCATCCGGATACCTCGGCTGACCGAATCCCTATAGCACTGGGCCAGATAGGGATCGAACTGCAGGCTCTCCAGCGTGAGTCCTCCCGTTCGACTCGCACGGGCGCCGTAGAAGAATTGGGTCAGCAGCAACCTGATGAGGCCGCTGCGCCCGGTGACCACACTGATCCAGTTGCGCAAGCGGCTGAGCCGCTGCGCAACGTAGTGAAAGTAATATCGCGCCGTGGGCGGAATCGATGGATCCATCAGCACCAGTCCGACCACGCGCGGATCCGTATGTCCATACAAGACGGCGTAATCGGCGCCGGAGCATAGGCCGACCAGGACGAACTGCGAGATCCGATGGCTCTTCTCCAATGAATCGAGCGCCTCCTTGATGTCGGCCAGACAGGCGTTGACGGGCGACAACCGGTCGGTGCGTCGGTCGCTGTCGCCGATGCCTGAGAAGTCGAAACGCAGCACCGTATGGCCGGCGCCCGCGAAGGCGCGCGCCATGGTCACATACATGCGGTGATGCCCCACTCGGTGGACGACCCCGGTGTTCAAAATGACGATGGCCGGCTTCGCGGTTGGCGCAGGCGTCGACGGACGGGTGACGATGCCGACCAACGACTGACGGGGTCCCAACAGCAGCGCCTGCTCCGTGAATTTGCCGCTCACTCCAGCCACTCCGTGATGCGCTGAATCGCGCGCACCGGCACCGCGCCGCTCGTGGTCACGGAGCCCACCCAGGGACAGGGGGCCGGCAAAAACTCGATGGACAGTCGTTTGGAGCCCGGCGGCGTTACGACCACATCCAATCCGTCGTGCGATGCCAGGCGCTCGGTGATGAGCGCCAATGTGCGGCTGGGCGGCGCGGCGATCACGTCACGCAGCTCGATGGTCTTGAGATCCCGCATCATGGTTCCGGTCAACACGAATCCGTCGACTTCGACGGCATCGGGATCCCCTGCGACCGACATCGGCCGGGAGGCCGCCAGCAAGGCGTGCAGGTAATCTTCACCGGAGACGATGGGGTCCCACATCACCAATGCGTCGATCTGATCCGCGAATCGTGCGGCCACAGCCGCAGCAATGTTGGCTCCCAGCCTCAGACCGATCACGGCGACTCGCGCGGTACCGGCGATATCCTTGATGCCTTCGATCGCCGATACCGCATCGGCTTCCCATCCGGCAAGGTCGGCCTCCGACATATCGCCGCCCGAGTCCCCGGTCCCAAAAAAATCGAAGCGAAGGGTATGGTACCCGCAGGCGGCCAGCTTGATGGCCAGCTGCCGCAGCGAGCGATGCGCATAGACATATTCGGAGCCCCAAGGATTGCACAGCACGGCTGCCCTGGCGCGATTGGCTTGGGGCCCGGCCGGCTCGTAGATGCCGAAAATGCGGCGCTCGTTCGTACCGAGATAAAGAGGGTTCATCGGCGTCGAACGGCGGGTTCTGCCGCTCCCTCATCGATGAGCGCAGCGACCTGGCGCAGGCTGTGGAAGAACAGAGAGCGCGGGTCCATGCGGCGGCCGGTTTGCTTTTCGAACATCTTCGCCACACGCAATGAGAGCAGCGAATAGCCGCCGAGTTCGAAGAAATTGTCGCCCGCATCGACTCGTTCCACCTTGAGAACGCTCTTCCAGATCTCGGCGAGTATTTTCTCGGTCTTGCTCGCGGGCGGCTCATGGCTCAGCGCGGGCTGCGCCGGCTTGGTGAAGGGATCCGGCAACGCGGTCCGATCCACTTTTCCATTCGGCGTCAGCGGCATCGACTCCAGCGACACGACGATCGCAGGGATCATGTACTCGGGCAGCTGGCCGCGCAGATAACGCTTCATGTCGCTGGTCGTGAGATCCTCGCCGTCGCGATAGACGACGTACGCGATCAACCGGGGATCGTCGATCTGCGCCTCCCGCACCGCCACGACGGCCTGTCGAACCGCCGGCTGCTTGTTCAGCACCTCCTCGATTTCACCCAACTCGATCCGGAAGCCGCGGATCTTGACTTGATGATCCGACCTGCCGAGGTGGTAGAGCTTGCCGTCCGGCGACCATCGACCGAGATCGCCGGTCCGGTACAAGCGCGCGCCGGGCACATCGGAATAGGCGTCCGCAACGAAACGTTCGGCAGTCAGCGCGGGCCGTCCCAGATAGCCGCGGGCAACGCCTGACCCGCCGATGCATATCTCGCCGACAACCCCGATCGGCACGCTTTCGCCCGAGGAATCGAGGATGTGAATCTGCGTATTGGCGATCGGCCGCCCGATGCTGATCGCAGAGGAGCCCGGTTCCACTCGCTCGACCGTGGACCACACCGTGGTCTCGGTGGGGCCGTACAGATTCCACAGCTCGCCCACCCGCTCCAAGAGCGCGTCGGCCAGTTGCCGCGGCAAGGGCTCGCCGCCGCTGAGTGCGCGAAAGCCAGGGGCGCCGAACCATTCCGCTTCGATGAGCATTCGCCAAGTGGCCGGCGTGGCCTGCAGCGTAGTCGCGCCGCTGGCCGCGAGGAGCTTGGCAAGCGCGTACCCATCGGACGCGGTCTGCCGCGAGACCAATTCGATTCGCGCACCCACCGTCAGAGGCAGATAGAGCTCGAGCGCGGCGATGTCGAACGATATGGTGGTGACGGCGGCGAGCACATCGGTTGCCGCCAATCCCGGCCGATCGCGCATCGATATCAAGAAATTCGCCAAAGCGCCATGGGAGACGGCCACGCCTTTGGGGCGCCCTGTCGAACCTGACGTGTAAATGACGTAGGCAGCATCCAGAGGGGATGTGCTTACCTCGAGGTTTTCCGCCGGTAGATCGCCGAAGCGACCGTGCTCGGCCACGTCGACAACGCTGACCCCCTCCGGTATGTCGAGTCCCTGCGGCACGCCACCTGTCGTCACCAGAGTCTTGACGCCGCTGTCCAAGAGCATGTATCTCAGCCGATCGGCCGGAAATTCGGGATCGAGCGGTACATAGGCGCCGCCCGCCTTTTGGATCGCTAGCAAACTCACGAGCAGCAGCGGCGAGCGGTTCGCGCAGACGGCGACCAAATCGCCGGACCCCACACCCGCTTGCCGCAATACGCGTGCACAGCGATTGGCGGCGGCGTTCAGATCGGCATAGCTCGTGCTCGCACCTTCGAACCTGACCGCGGTTGCGTTCGGCGACCTTGCCGCTTGCGCTTCGAAGAGCCGCGGAAAAGCCGCCGGCTCGGCATATGGCGAGTCGGTCGCGTTCCAAGAACGCAACTGGGCACGCTGTCCGGCGGGCAGCATGGGCAGTGCGCTCACCGACTTGGCCGGCTCGAGCAGCGCGGCTTCGAGGAGCGTGAAGTACTGTTCCACCAGCCGCTCGATCGTGGCACGATCGAACAGATCGGTATTGTATTCGACACTCAGCTTTTTCGTGATTTCCGTGTCGATCGAAAAACTCAGTTCGAATTGGGCCCCGCCTCGATCCAGCTCGATCGGCTGCCAATCCAGCTCGTCGAATTCCAGACCGTGCATCGGGGCGTTGGTCACGTTGAAAAGCACCTGGGCGAGCGGCGCACGGCTTCGGTCGCCTCGCTGCCCGATTTCCTGGACCAGTCGATCGAACGAGATGTCCTGATTCGCGAACGCGTCGAGCGCGGTGGCACGCACCCGCTGCAGCAATTCGCGGAAATCCGGATCGCCCGACACGTCGTTTCGCAACACCAAGGTGTTGACGAACGTACCCACCAGCCCCTCGAGGGCACTGTGGGAGCGGTTCGCGACGGGCACACCGACCGGAATATCCGTTTGACCCGTGATACGGTGGAGCAGTGTCGCAAACCCCGCGAGCATCACCATGAACAGCGTGCTGCCGGTGTTTCGTCCAAACTGCACCAGCTTGGCAAACAGTTCCGGCGGTATCTGCCGCTCGTAGAACGTGCCGCGCAATGTCCAAATTGCCGGCCGCGCACGATCGGTCGGAAGATCGAGCGTCGGCAGGTTTGCCAGCTGACCGCGCCAAAATACCAGCTGCCGCTCGAATTCGGCGAAGAACGCGCCGCTTCGCTGCCACAGCGCATAATCCCGGTAGGTTATCGACAACGGGTCGAGCGCCGCGCGCTGCCCACGACGCCGATGGTTGTAAAGCGTCGCCAATTCACGCGCGAACACGCCCATCGACCATTGATCGCCGGCGATGTGATGCAGCACGATGCTCAATAGATGGACGTCGCGATCCGTTTGAAACAGTCGTATGCGAATCACGGAGTCGTGACTCAAGTCAAAGGGCGTTCGCGCTTCCGCCGCCGCCAGTCGCACGGCCTCGGCCCCGGCGTTTGGCCCTCCTCGCAGATCCACGACTTGCAGCGACTTACCGGTCCAAGGCGAGACCAACTGCCGCAGCTGCTCATTGATGAGAAGAATACGGGAACCGAAAATTTCGTGCCGCCGGAGTAGCTCATCGAAGCTCTCTCGAAGCGCGGCAACGTCCAACTCGCCTCGAATCCGCAAGCCGGCCGTCATGTTGTAGGCCGTGTTCTCCGGGTTCAGCGATTGGATCAGCCACATGCGTTCCTGTGAATAGGACAGCGGCGCCGGGCTCTCCGATACGACATGTTCAATTCCGGCGACCCGCGGTGCGTGCTCTCGTGCGGCCAGCTGCCCATCGATCCGCGCGGCAAGCGAGTCGAGCGAGCGAGCATCGAACAGGGTTTTGAGTGGTAGCTCGAGTCCGAATCCGTCGCGCACTCGCGACATTACCTGTTGTGCGATCAACGAATGCCCGCCGAGCGCGAAGAAATCATCCGATCTGCCCACGATCTCGAGACGCAAGATATCGCGCCATATCGCGGCTAAGCGCACCTCCGTTGGGGTTTTCGGCGGATCGTACACCTCTCTCGAGTGCGCCTCGTTGCCGGGCACCGGCAACCGGCGCCGATCGAGTTTACCGTTCGGCAGCAGCGGGAGCGTGGCGAGCGGCACGAACACCGCCGGTATCATGTAATCGGGAAGCCGCTCGGCGAGCGCACGGCGTAGCTTCGTCGGATCGACTTCCTGACCGGACCGGCCGACAATGTAGGCCACGAGATATTTACCGCCCGGCGTGTCTTCGCGCACAGCCGCCGCCGCCTGATCGATCTCCGGTCGGGATCGCAACGCCGCTTCGATCTCGCCCAACTCGATGCGAAAGCCGCGAATCTTGACCTGTTGGTCGGTGCGCCCGAGATGGTCGAGTTGGCCGTCGGGCCGCCAACGCACGCGATCGCCGCTGCGATACATGCGGGTTCCGGGAGCGCCAAAGGGATCCGCGACAAAGCGCTCCGCGGTCAGTCCCGGCCGATTCAGATAGCCGCGGGCCAATCCCACGCCGGCGATGTACAGTTCTCCCTCGACTCCGATCGGCACCGGCTCCAACGCGCTATCCAACACGTAGACTCGCGTCCCGGCGAGCGGACTGCCGATGGGTGCCGTTGCGTCCGCGCGCAGAGGCGTGCTCATGGTCGCGCACACGGTGGCCTCCGTCGGGCCGTAGGCATTCATCATGTGCAGGGCGCCGGACCACGCGTCAAGCAGCGCCGCCGATGAGCGCTCGCCGCCCACGACCAGGCACTCGAGCGCAAGATCAGATCCGTGCTCGACGGTGTTCAACACGGCAGGCGTGAGCATCAGATGACTGATACGGTAATCCACGAGCACCGCACGCAGCGCCGCCCCGCTCAAAGCCTCGGGCGGCGTGAGCACGAGAGTTGCACCACCGGTCAATGCCATCGCGATTTCCGCCAACGACACATCGAAGTTGACAGAGGCGTATTGCAAGACGCGCGAACCGGCGGTGATCTTGAGACGCGCAACATGCGCCGCCGCCATCGCCCCGATGCCCGAATGGGTCACCACCACGCCCTTCGGCGTGCCGCTGGAGCCCGAGGTGTAGATCACATAGGCCGGATGGTCTTGCGTCAATGCGCCGTGACGCTGTGCATCGCTCGGGTTGGCGTCACTCCATCCACCCGCGCCGGCCGATCCATTCTCATCGACAATCAGCTGCTCGATGTCCCGCGGCAGTCCTTCACCGCGGAGCGCACGGGCCCTCCAATCCTTCGCCGTCGCCGTACTGGTCAACACCAGCACCGGCCGGGACTCCTCCACCATCAATTTCAACCGCTCTGCGGGAAAAGCGATATCGAGCGGCAGGTAGGCGCCCCCCGCCTTCAATATGCCCAGCATCGCCACCAGCAAGGGTACCGAGCGCTCGACGCTCAGGCCGACCACGCACTCAGGGCCCACTCCTTGGGCGATCAATCGATGCGCCAGTCGGTTCGCTTGCGCGTTCAACTGTGAATAGGTGAGCTCTCGACCCTCGAGCACCACGGCAACCGCGTCCGGACTGCGCGCGACCTGCGACTCGAACGACTGCACGAGTGTCGCGGCACCGGGCATGCTCGTCGCTCCGGCCCATTGGCCCAGCAGAAGCTCCCGTTCGGCGGCGAACAGCACCGGCAACGCTTTGACTTTGGTGTGCGGAGCGTGCTCGAGCGCGCGTACCAAACTCTCCAGCGCCGTCAGCATGAAACGGGCTATTCGCGCGGGACCGACGGCCGCGGGCGCCTGTGCTGTCAGTACGAATCCTTGAACCTGATCGTCGACGGCGAGCCCTATGGAATAATTCGTACGCTCTTCGGCGCGCAGCAGTTTGACGCCCGGCAGCAACTCGACGTCCGCCCGCGATGCGACCTGGTCCGGATCGTAGCGATAATTCAACGACGACGAAAACAGCGGCGTGTCCGCGGGTAACGCGCTACTGCGTTGAGCAAGCGCCAAGGATGCATGCTCGTGCTGCATCAACTGCCCAAGCCGCGCGTGAGTTTCTCGCACCGCATCGAGCGTGCCCATATCGTTCAGCCGCACACGCAACGGCAGCGTATTGATGAACAGACCAAACGCCCGATCGACGCCCGTGGCGCCATGCATGCGCCCAAACAGCACGGTGCCGAACACGACGTCATCGCGCCCGGTCGTTCGCGCGAGTACCAGCGCCCATGCCAGATGGAACACGCTGGAGGCCGTCACGCCCAAGCGACGCGCTTGCGCACGCAAGCGACGCGCCAAGTCGGAAGTCAAGGCGAGCCGTGATTCTTCGACGTCCGTTCCATCGCCCCGGACCTCGAGCAGGCCGAAGGGCGCGGTCGGTTCATCGACGTCGCCCAACATCGCATGGAAGAACGCGTCGTGTGCCGCCGGATCGATGCTCGAGCGCGCCTCGACTACGAAGTTTCGAAACGGCACCGGCGTCGGCAGGCGCGCGCCGCCGCCCGTCATATGCGCACGCACTTCCGACATCAACAACTCGAGAGTCGTGTGGTCCATCACGAGGTGATGACAATGCAGCAGCAACAACCAGCGGCTATGCGCCCCATCGTACGCCAGCGACACCCGCATCAATGGCGCTTGACTCACGTCGATCCGGGAATTGCGCTTGCGCCATATCGTTTCGAGATCGGATTCGGCATCCGGCGAAATCTCGTCGACCGGAAGTCTCGCATCTCGCCAGACGACCTGCAGCGGCTCGGGCAAGCCCTCCCACTGGATGGCGGTGCGCAATACATCGTGGCGATCGATCGCCAACTGTAATGCGGTGACGAAGCGATCGACTTGATCGCGACTGTCGACGGACAACAAGGCACGCAGTACGAAGGCGTCGTTCTCGCCCGATAAGCGATGGTGGAGCAGCAGACCTTCCTGCAACGCCACCAGCGGGTAGATATCCTGCACGTTGCGGCTGCCACCGGGAACCCGCGCGACGATCGCATCGATCTGAGCTTGATCGAGCGTGACCAGCGGCAGCATCGGCGGGGTAATTCGCGCCCATCCGGCGGCGATTCGGTTCGCAGGAATTTCAACGGGGCGGCGGTCGCCATCAAGCGCGGCCGCCAGCCCGGCGACGGTCGGGCAGTCGAAAATCGTGCGAGCCTCGACCCACAACCCACGCTGCCTCATCTTTTCGACCAATGTGACGAGCAGCAGGGAGTTGCCGCCAAGTTCGAAAAAGTTGTCGTGTCGACCCACACGCTCGGTACGTAGGAGTTCAGCCCAAATCGAGGCAATCTCGGCTTCGACGGCTCCTTGAGGCAGCTCGTATACAGAACCCGCGGCCGCGTCGGTACCGGAAGTGGGCAATGAGCGCCGATCGAGCTTGCCGTTGGGCAGCATCGGAAGCGCCGGCAACGTCTCGCCTCTCGACTCCTCGCTCCTACCGCTCCATTCGGTCAATACTCGCTCCTGTTCGGCAGCGGACAGCACCGGGATGGCATGCAGCTTGGTTTGCGGAGCTTGGTCGAGCGCGTCCACCAGACCTTCCAACGCAGTGAGCATGAAGCCCGTAATTCGCCTCGGATCGGTCCGTGCGGGCGCCTGCGCCGTCAGCATGAAGCCGCGGTCCTGATCGTCCACGCACATGCCCAGCGGGTAATTGGTGCGTTGCTCCGCCCGCAGCAGCCTGACGCCGGGCAGCACGTCGACATCGGTCGATGCCATCACCTGGTCGTTACCGTGACGATAATTGAGCAATGCCGAGAACAGGGGCGTACCTGGAGTCAGCCCGCTGCATCGTTGAGCGACGGTCAAGGATGCATGCTCATGGCGCAGGAGCTCGCCAAGTCGCAGGTGGGTCTCCTTCACCGCATCGGCCACGCACATATCGCTTAAGCGTAAGCGCAGCGGCAGCGTGTTGATGAACAACCCCAGCGCCCGATCGACGCCCAGCGCCCCATGCATACGTCCGAAGAGCACTGTACCGAATACGACATCTTCGCGGCCGCTGGTTCGCGCCAGGACGAGCGCCCACGCCAGATGGAAAATGCTCGAGGCCGTCACCCCTAATCTGCGGGCCCGTTCCCGCAAGCGCCATGCCAGCTCGGCATCCACCGCCGCTCGAGCTTCCTCGATGTCGGCCCCGTCCCCTCGCACATCGAGCAATCCAAACGGAGCCGTGGGCTCATCGAGGGTGCCCAATCGCTCCCGAAAATACGCCTCGTCTCGTTCCGTACTGCGGTCGAGTCGAGTCTGAGCGGCGAAGTTTCGAAACGGAACAGGCGGCGGCAGGTCGTTGGACTGACCGGTGAGGTACGCCCCCACCTCAGCGATGATGCGCCGGAAGGTGGTGTGATCGCCGATCAAATGGTGAGACTGCAGCAACAGCAGCGGGCGACCGCACGCTGCATCGCGGACGCGCCACACGCGCATCAGCGGCGCCGTGCCTATGTCGATGCGAACCTGGCGTTTGCGCCACAATGCCTTCGCGATGTCCGGATCGCTAGTCGAGAAATCCTCGACGACCAGCATCGCGTGCCGCCATACGACTTGCACGGGCTCCGGCAATCCCTCCCACTGGATGGCGGTGCGCAGTACATCGTGACGGTCGATGACCGCTTGCAGCGCTGCGAGGAAGCTGTCGGCCCGGGCTTCGCTGTCCAGGCCAAGGAGTGCGCCTAGCACATACGCATCGGTCTCGTGCGACATGCGATGCTCGATCAGCAATCCTTCTTGCAGAGGCAGTAACGGATAGATGTCCTGGACGTTGCGGATCCCGCCCGCCACGCGCGCAACGATGGCGTCGATATGCGATTGCTCGAGCGTGACCAGCGGCAACAGACCGGGCACGATGCGCATGCAGTCGGCACCGATGAGATTGGGCGGAATCTCGGTTGGACCTTGACTTGCCGAGATGACGGTGGCCAGTCCCGCCACGCTCGGTCGGTCGAACACCATGCGCGCATCGGCCTGCCAGCCTCGCTGCCTGAGGCGCTCGACGAGCTCGATGAGCAGCAAGGAATCGCCGCCGAGTTCAAAAAAATTATCGCGGCGACCTACCCGGTCGATATGTAGAAGCTCAACCCAGAGTGCGGCGAGGGCCTGTTCGATGGGCCCCTGCGGAGGTTCGTGCGCGGCAGCCGAACGCGCAATGGCGCCCGGGATCGGCAAGGCACGCCGGTTGAGTTTCCCATTGGGAGTCAGCGGCAGCTCGGCCAGCGGGACGATTACCGCCGGGATCATATGCTCGGGCAGTCGGCTTGCGAGCGCATGCCGCAATGCCGTGGGATTCACCTCGCCGCCTGCCCGGCCGACAACATAGGCGGCGAGGTAGCGTATGCCGGGAGCGTCTTCGCGCACCACGACGATTGCCTGTCCTACTCCCGTCTGTGCACATAGAGCGGCTTCGACCTCGCCGAGCTCGACGCGAAAGCCGCGGATCTTCACCTGACTGTCGGCGCGTCCCAGATACTCGAGTTGTCCCTCATCATTCCAGCGTACGAGATCGCCGCTGCGATACATACGGCTGCCCGGCAGCCCGTAGGGATTGGCCACAAATCGCTCGGCGGTCAACCCTGGGCGATTCAAATAACCCCGTGAAAGCCCAACGCCGGAGATGTAAAGCTCTCCCTCGACGCCGATCGGCACCGGCTCGAGCGAACCATCCAACACATGGACCCGCGTACCGGGGATCGGCGTGCCGATGGGTGCAGGCGCGCCGCCGCGCAGAGGCGCGCTCATGGTCGCGCATACCGTGCTCTCCGTCGGACCGTAGGCATTAATCATCCGCAGCCCATCCGACCACTCGGCGACGAGTGCCGGCGCACAGACTTCACCAGCCACCACCAAACACTCGAGCGCCAGTCCCTCGCCTCGCGCGATCGTCGCCAGCACCGCCGGCGGCAGCGTCGCATGACTGATGCGGTGCCTGACGAGTACCGCGCGCAGCGCCGCCCCGCTCAACGCCTCCGGCGGTGTCAGCACCAGAGCGGCCCCGCTGGTCAGCGCCATCACGACTTCCGAAAACGTTGCATCGAAGTTCAGCGACGCGTACTGCAGCACCCGTGAATGCCCCGTGACCGCAAAGTGCTCAACCTGCGCCGCCGCCAGCGCGCCGATGCCCGCATGCGTCACCACTACGCCCTTCGGCGTTCCACTCGATCCCGACGTGTAGATCACGTAGACCGGATGGCGCGCCTCCAGGGCGCTACGACGCTCGGCGTCGCTCGGATTCGTGTCGGCCGGACGCGAGTCGCTCGACCCCCCCGCTCCCCTCAACGCGCCGGTGCGGTCGAGCACCCACTGCTCGATCCCCGCCGGCAACCCCTGACCGGCCTCAGCCCGGCTCGCCCAGACGCTCGCCGTCGCAACGCTGCTCAACACCAGGGCCGGCCGTGCATCGGCCAGCATCAGCTGCAGGCGCTGCGCCGGATAGGCAAGGTCCAGCGGCAGGTACGCGCCGCCCGCCTTCAGTATGCCCAGCATCCCGACGAGCATCTCCAGCGAACGCTCGACGCACAATCCCACCACGCTCTGCGGGCCCACTCCCTGCCCGATCAACCGATGCGCCAGCCGGTTCGCTCGTACGTTCAGCTGCGCGTACGTGAGACTTTCCGTTCCCGACACCGCCGCCACCGCATCCGGTGTGCGTACCACTTGAGATTCGAATAGCGCCGGCAACGTCTCTTCGCTCGGCGTTCCCGGTGCCCCGCTCCACTGCTCGAGGACACGCTCCCGTTCGGCAGCAGACAGCCACGGTAAGGCCCGCGTCGGCAAGTCCGGTTGGAGCACCGCGGACTCGATCAGGCGCAGGAAACGCTGCTGATGCCGTTGCAAAGACCGCTCGTCGTAATGTGCCCGATGGCCGGTGAATTGCATGGCCGTGTCGGAGCCATCGTTCCGACCGTTGAAGGTGATGGCCAGATCTTCCACCCGTCGCGCGGGCGTGAACACATGCATGCGCACCGCGTGTCCGGCGATCCGAAACTCCTCGTCGCTCGGCATGAAGTTGACGACGGTGCCGAAGATATTGGCTTGATTCGCGGCCAACCCGAGGTCGCGTCGCAAAGCGCTCGCCCAATACCGCTGGTGGCGAAACGCTTCGCGCGTCTGGGCTACGGCCTGGCGCAGCAATGCGCTGAAGGACGCGCCTGGATCGACTTGGAACCGCACCGGAACGACATTGGCGACGAACCCGATGACGTGGCGCAGCTGCGGGCTGGTGCGCGCCGCTACGGGCATGCCCACCACGATATCGGTGGCTCCGGTGATCCGAGACAGATAGGCCGCAGTCACCGCGAGAAGCACCGCAACGGAACTCGAGTTGTGGGCCGCACCGAGTTTTCCCAGCGCGACGACCGTCGAGCGCGGGATGCTCCCCACGGCGGTAACCACCTCGTCCGGCCAGCACGGCGGTTGGCCGGAGAGTGTAACGGCCGCAGGGTAGTCTCGAAGCTGCTCGAGCCAATAGTTCCGATCGAGGTCGTGCCTCGTCGACGACCGATAGCTGGCCTCATCTCGCAGAAATCCGCGCCACGAAGTTCGCTCGGCGGGAACGCGCAATTGGCCGTCGATCCGCGAGCTGTATAGATCGGCGACGCGACGCAAGAATAGCGCCGTGCCGAAAAAATCGATGATGAGATGATGCATCGAGCAAAACCAAAAGAAGCGGTCATCCGCCACCTTGATGAGCGCATAGCGGAACAGCGGTCCCGCCGACAAATCGAAGGGCTTCTCCATCGCAGCGCGCATCCAACCCTGGGCCGCGCCCTCCGGATCCACGCCGCGGCTCGCGTCGATGAAGGGTACCGTAACGTTCGTGAACCGCCCGAAGACTTGCCGGGGACCCTCCGGCGTATCGACGAATCGCAATTGATGGGAGTCGGTCTCGCTCAACGCCTCCCGCACTGCGCTCTGGAACGGCGCATGCTCGATGACGCCGAATATCTCGAGATATCCGCCGATGTTGTAGAGCGCGCTATCGGGCGCCAACTGTTGCGCCCGCCACACTTCCAGTTGCGCGACGGAAAGCGGCAGCGAGGTAGGGGCTGCCCATTCGCTCGAAACGTGTAGCGGATCTGTTGCCATGACTCTAGAGAATACGATTGACGAGTGCCGCCGTCGGCACACGTGCGAGCGGCCGATACATCGCTATTGCTTCGAAACGATCGTCGTTTCGATGAGCGATTTCGGACGCATGTCCACCCAGTGAATCTCTATCCAGTCCAAGCAGACTTGCTTGGCGCCCCTCGGACCCACGACGCTCCAACCGCGAGGCGGCTCACGAAAACTCGGCCAGATGCTGTGCTGGCCCTCGGCGTTCACGAGCACGAGGAACTCTGCGTTTTCCACCTCGAATGGGTTGGCCATGATCTCTCCGATACGGAGATTTCAGACTATAGCGAGAGGTCTTCAACGGCAAGCAAACGGCGCCGCGAGTCTTCTAAACTGTTAACAGAATCCGGATTTAAAGCGATCGGATTGCGCGGTTCGCACACGCCCGTCGAAAGTGTGAACTCCGTCGCACTTCCATTATTGTGTAGTGATGCCGCTCGCGAGCGAGTCGACATTACCTCTGCCGCGGCCCCCGCGTTTGCCCGAGATACGAATCGGCTGCCGCGGCCAACCCTTCGCGCAGCCCCATCCAACGCATGCCGAGTGTTGTTTCGGCCGCCCGCACGGACATCCTGATTTCCTGTCTGAACAATTGCGCAGCCGACGGCGGAATCGGTTCTGGAACGAACCTCGACGCGCGAGGCAACGATTTCTGCGCCAGCATTTGCAGGATCTTGAGCGGAGGCGCCAAGAGCTTGGTCTCGATGGCGAGCCGGCGCCGCGTGATGCGCGACACCGGCACGGCGCCAAGCGCCTTGGCGTACTGAATGAAGTACTCGTTCCATGTCGGCGGTTGAGGCAACGACAAATTGAAGGTCTTGCCCGACAGGCCGGCCCCTTCGAGCGCCCGCATGATCGCATCGATCAAGTCGTCGACGTAGACCAAGTTGCAGTAGCCGTCACCGGCTCGTCCCAAATCGCCGAGGCGATGGTGCACCAGCCACTCGGCGACGCGCTCGCTCCACTGCGAGCTGCCGGGGCCGTAGATGATCCCCGGCCGCAGGATGACGACCGAGGGGGCACCGGCCGCCTCCCGCTCCGCCGCCACTTTCGCCGCACCATACGCGCTGAGAGAACCGACAGGTGGCGATGCCTCATCGACATCGCCGGACGCCTCGCCATAGACCGACTGGCTGCTCACGTAGACGATTCGCGGCGGGTCGGACAGCGCTCGAGCCGCCGCAAAGAGCGCCGCCGCACCACCGGAGATGGCGCCGACACTGCTGGTGATGCAATTGACCACACCCCAGGCGTTCTCCAAAGAAGCCCGCAGCGCGGCTGCATCGGTGATGTCGAGTTGGAGGGACCCAGGGCCCGTCCGGCCGTGCCTGATGAGGACCGGCGTGGCCCAACCGCTCGCGTTGAGCGCGTCGACCACGCGGCGGCTGACGAGCTCTCCCTCGCCGCCCTCGCCCATCACCAGAACTCGCCGCGTCACGACCGAGTTTTGCTCAGCCGCGTTCAACGTCCGGAGATGCCAGCTTGAATTTCAATCGCGGCAGCAGAAAAAAGATGCGCGGGCCGCGCAACAGGTACCGGCCGGACAGGCGCACGGGGCTTTGCAGCAGGCGAAACAGCCACTCCAGTCCCAATCCGCCCATCCATCGAGGTGCACGCCGCTCGCTGCCGGTGATGAAATTGATCGAAGCGCCTATGCAGAGGGCGAGCCCCCGGGCGCGTCCTCGAGTCTTCAACGCCTTGGCCAGCATTTCTTGCTGGGGACAACCGACCGCCAACAGGCAGAACCGGAAGGGGCTCTGTTCTTCGATGAATCGCAACGTCGCTTCCACGGCTGCCGGGTCATCGATGAAGCCCATCAGCGGGTTGAAGTGAAGCAGGTTTTGCAATCCATGACGCTGGCGCAGCAACTCGGCTTGCGCCGCGGTGCTGCCGATCAGCACCACTTTATCGTGCGGCAAGATCACGTTGCTGAACAGCCGCGCGGTCACATCGCTGCCCGGACAGGTAGGCAAACGAGCGCCCGTCGTCAAACGCAGCACCAGCGCGAGAAAACGGCTATCGAGGAGAGTGAATCTCGCCGAACGGTACAGTTCCCGAAACGATTCGTGATCGCAGAATCGAATGAGATGGTCGACATTGGGAGTGACCACGTAAGCATATTCATCGGAGCCAAAATGCTCCGCAATATCCATGAACTCGGGCAGAGTGCAGTCGCTCAGCAGCAACGTGGTCAGCTTTGGCTTTACACGCGATGCTTCATGAGTCAGCTGATCGCCGTTTTCGCGCATCGGCTTGAACATTCTGGCGGATTTTCCGACGTCCAATCGCCCTCCAGTTATCGATGTCGGTCGCCGCGGCCCAACTCGCGTTGCGTGCGAATTATACAGGACACGGCGCGCCGTTTAGTTGCATATCTATGGATTTGACAGTACACCATAGAATTTCAGCGAAGTACGTGACGCACTTCTACCAGCGGAAAAATGCCGTTGAAGTTGACATAAACTGATTGCGGGTGAGGCTAACCGCGCTTGCGCACCGCTACAGAATGCTGTCGGCCTTGACAAACTGGCGAGCATCATCACCTCGCGTCCCTACGGGGAGAAAATTCGAACCCGCTGTTTGAAACCCGGAAGAGTGGAACGGGTACCTTTGACGCCGCTTCGCCCTCATACCCAGACGGCCACCATAACATGTTGGTCGGCTCAACCAGGCCGATAAGGAGTTTACCAGGAGTTTCAGTGAGTTACCATGGCCACCATGCGGCGCGTCGCTTTCGACGACGGGCTACGACTGATCATAATTTGTCGGCAGCCAAACTGCCGCGCGCGCAGCCCAGCCTGACGACGCGCCACGACCGGCGCCGGCGATTGCAATATAAAATACCTCGGGCTTCGTTCTGGACGCTGTGGGAACGAGCTTTACAAAAAAGCTGGTTGAGCTTTTACCCTTTGGAAAGGACTGAATTGCTTTCCCCTGCTGCACGTAATCGATGCCGGGTTTCGCCGACGCAGCCTCGGTCCACCACACGAAGGGAGTATCGCCACCCAAATGAGAGGAACGATGAACGCGAATCTCCGCAAAATGTTCACCGGAGCGAACCGTATAGTCACTGGCGGAAACCACCAGCGGGCTGGTTAGCGAGGTAGGAAGCTTCGAACCGTTGACGTCACGCCCCAGGTTATTTGCGACTTGGGATTGCGTCTCCGAAGTCAGTGACGGCATATGAAGCGCGGCCGCATTCCGCGGAACAGCGGCCATTGCCGCCGAAGCCTCCGGCAACCCCGCGCTCTCACGCGTCGGGACGGGGCCGGTGTTGAGCGGCACGCTCGCCGCGGCCGCCGCAAGGACATCGTTGCGGCTGCTTTTTCTGCCCGCCAAACCGGCAACTGAAAACCAAACGGTTACACAAATCAACAGGACGGCGAATAGCGCGGCGGGCCTCGAGGACATCGCCGGCCGGGGGTTGGCCGGCGCGGATGCTAGATCACGAACCCGCGGCAACGGCCCCGCCGCCCGCCCGATATTCAATTTGTCGAGCCAGGCGCGCACCGAAATTGAGCGCCCCGCCCGATGCCACGACAACCCCATCCTAAGCGCCTGCCATTGTCGTCGGCTAAGGCCTGGCGGCCGTGTCGGCACAATTCCAAAATCGCGCGCCTCCGTTGAGCGCCGGCGCTGCAAGGGGTGCGCTCCGGCGAGCAATTCGTACGAGAGGCACGCGAACGCGTAGATGTCGTCGCGTGGATCGGGCACTCGTCCCTCCAGAAGTTCGCAGCACGCATAAGCAGGCGTCACCGAGGAAATGGCATTTCTCGGACCTAGACCGTCCTCCGGAGATTGATCGGCGGACGTGCTCGACGCGCCAAAATCGAGTATCCGGACCTCTCCCGAGTCGGTCACAATGATATTGTGCGGCTTCAAATCCGCGTGAACGACGTTGCGGGCATGTGCATGCTCCAGGCCGGATCCGATCTCGCGTATGATTGCCCATGCCTGCGGGCGGGACATGGGCAACGGCTGCAATCGCCCCATCACGCGGCTCAAAAGTTCCCCCTCCAGCAACTCCATCGTAAAAAAATCCACGTCGCCGTCTCGGTCCAGTTCGAATACGTTGACAATGCTCCGGTGGGAAAGCATCTGCGTGCAGTGGAACTCGCGGCGCAAGCTCGAGAGCAGCTCCTCACGGTGAGCCGCCGTCGCATGCAAAATTTTTATCGCCACGTACCGCTGAGCTTCAGGAAGATGGGTGCGGTAGCGATCCAGGGCTTTGAATACCGAGCCCTTGCCGCCGCTTCCCAATCGATCTACGAGAACATACCGGTCCCGTAACACGCGACCAATTTCACCGGGCGAGGGGGATGGCTCATCATCGATCGAAACGGACCGGCGCTCGCCAGCGGCTGTTGGCAGCTCGATGGTCGTGCTGTCGTCGGCAATAGTCAATTGATGCCCCTTTTATTTTCGGCAGACTCCTCCAAACCGATTATCTCGAGCAGGGATCGTCTGCACGCCAATGCCGCGAGCGATTCGGTCTACCGATTGCTGCCCCACTTATGAATGCCGCAGACGCTGATGTATGTCAGACAAAGCCGCGAGTCGCGCAGTCTTATTGAGCGAGGCGTGCGGATTATCGTCGCTGCCACTTAAGTATTTAATATTTACAAAGGCTTACGCAGTTATTTTGATACTCAGCTGTGGTGTCCCTCCGTAGATCACACCCATGTCCGCGACGACAGCTGCCAAAGGGTACGCGCTGATACCTCGCATTCGGCGGCGAGGTCGACGAACCTCGATCTCTCGGCGCGGGTGAAGGTCTGTGCGCCGCTGCGAACGTGGCTGGGCACCCGACTCCCCTTCCTTCTCGCCGATTTCGGCAAATACGGATTGTCGTTCCGGTGCTGCACGCTAGGGTAGTCATGCTCGCATGATGCATGCAAAAAATTATTCAGGAACAATAAGTTAAGCGCTTTTCGCCGCTGCTGAAAGGAGAGATGCCAATGATGAACCCGGCTGTCAGTTCGCCGCTACCCTTCGCGAGGGACGAACTCGCGCAAATGCGCGTCCGCTACGAGAGGGACGGATTTCTGCAGATCGAATCTTTGACTACCGCTGAAGACATCTCGAGAATCAGATCTTTGATCGATCCGCTGTTCGAAAGATTCGACACGTTGGGATCGAGCGCCGTCGATCTTGGCGGACCGCGGGATCCCAGCACGCCACCCCGCCAGCCGGAGGTCAACGATACAATCAAGCTGGCGCCCGAGCTGCGCAAGACGAAGGCGTATGCGCGCTGCCGCGAGATAGCGCGCGCTCTGCTCGGCGTGCCGGTGGGCCACATCTTCGATCACGCCATTTACAAGCCCCCCCACAACAACACCGCGACCGCGTGGCATCAGGACGCGGTATACAAACAGGGACCGGTGCCTTTGCGGGCCGTAAATTTCTGGATTCCTCTGCAACCCGCGACCATCGAGAACGGCTGCATGTGGTATCTACCCGGATCTCACCTCGCCGGTCTGCAGCCGCACCATGTGATTCATTTGAGACCTGGCGGCGAGACTGCCGATACACGAGGCAAGAGTTTCGCGATGGACAGCGTCGACGAATCGCGTGCGGTGCCCTGCCCGGTCGCTCTGGGGGGCGCCACTGCGCATGATCCTCTGAACGCCCATTATGCGGGCGCCAACACTACCGACGGCTGGCGAAGGGCTTGGATATTGCACTTCGGGGCCTTTGGCAAATTGAGGCATCTGCTGCATCCGAATTCCGTGACTGCAAGGCTCCGCGCGATCGCCAACCGCTAGAGCGTGGCGTTTTGAGGGTGGGCGTCCCTAGCGCGAATGGCAGGCGCGGCGGCCAGTTCCTCTGCGCGGCGACAGGCTACTTCGGAGCCAGATTCTTCCGCAAGAACTCGAGAACCTTGGTCAACGAGTCGTTAGCGGCATCCGCACTCCATTCCGTGTGACGAGAAATTGATCACGGTCCCCGGACCGGCGCTGGCCTGCACGGCCACGGCCACGGCCATCAGGAGCAGCATTGCCAGAACGTCGATACGTCTCGGATTTCTCACAACGCTCCACGCCTTTTTCAACCTGGGATCCCGACCCGTCGCGCGGATTGGGTGCCTGACGTCTCAGGCAACGAAACCTGCCTATAGGTATATGTGGCAGGGAAACGTTCGGCGCCGCCACGGGCGCCAACCGCTGGAACCGCGGCCCGATCGGGAGCATGGACTAGTGATGCGTGATGCGTTAGCATCTGATGCATGAGAACCACGCTCGACATTGCCGACGATGTGCTACAGGCTGCCAAGGAGCGGGCCAAGCGGGAACGGAAAACCATCGGCGAGATGATCTCCGAGCTAGCTCGGCGCGCTCTGACGACTCCGCAGGAGCCGCTCTCCGTGAAGGAACCCAAGGCAGTTTATGGACTTAAGCCGTTCGCGCGGCGCGGCGGTCTCGTCACGAATGAGTTGATCGACGAGCTTCGTGACGATGATGCGTACTAGCCGCGCTCACCCAAGCTGGTCTCGTGCGCGTCATGCCGCCACAAGTGGGCTTGCGATCGGCGGACCTTAGCAGGTGCGCGCACTGTTGGATGTCAATGTGTTGATCGCATTGCTGGACTCCGATCATGCATCCCACGATTCAGCGATCAACTGGTTCGCGAAGCATGCCCGGGAGGGTTGGGCATCCTGTCCAATCACGCAAAACGGGTGCATCCGTATCATGTCGAATCCGGGCTATCCAAACCCGTTGCCGGTCCACGCTGTCATTGAGCATCTAGCCGAGGCCTGCCGGCAAGATATCCATGAATTCTGGCCGGATGAAGTCAGTCTGTTGGATTCGGATGTCGTGGATTCGACCCGAATTCATGGACCACGGCAACTGACCGACATATACCTGCTTGCTCTCGCGGTTCAGCATGAAGGAAGGCTCGTTACTTTTGATACCGGCATTCCGCTCGCTGCGGTCAGGAAAGCTACGACGCGGAAATTGTTGATTCTGTGAGCGAGCGTCGGCGAACCGGGCATCGCGCCCTGCCCGGTGCGCATCAGCTCACCGCTCGGCAGCAGCACCTCCATGCCGCAATGCGCCTCGAAGTGGAAGCGGTACTGGGGCATGGTGTAACCGCCGCCGCGATCCAGTGAGTGGCGCAAGTCTTTGTTTTTACGACTTTTATTGAAACCGCGCGTGGGGGTCGGGTTGGCCCGCCATATCCCTCAGTGACTCGCTCGCTCACTGATCAGCAAGGTCCAGCGCTGCGAGCTACTGCGCACCAACAACTCGATCGGCATGGTTCCGGCCTGGATTGCGCCCGCCGACAGCTTCTTGGTACCGAGGTCGTACCGCAGCCAGGAAGGCAGGCGCTTGCCGTCCTTCAGCGTGATCTGCAACTTGCCACCCGCCGCTGCCTCGACCAGCGAATCCGGCAGCGGAAAGCTGAATCCCTTCCCCGAGGCGACCATCTCCTCCGGCACCGAGACCGATATGGTGCCGGGACTCTGCGATGTCGAAGGCTGAATCAGCGCGACGGTGATCTGACCATCGGCGCCGTTCGTCGCTCCGTCGCTTGGAGCGGTAGCACTGCTCATGACGCCGGTCGGACCGCCGGCGTCACTGCCCGCACCCGCGCCGTTGGCGTTGGCGGTGCTGTATTCGTCCTTGCCATACGCCGCGGCGCTCGCCGTGCCGCCGATGAAGCCGGTGGGGAGTGTTAGATCGAGCTGCGAAACAGCCGGTGTGGTCACCGACGGAGCCAACGCCGCGGGCAATATCGTGGGTGTTAACTGTTGCGGCACGATCGGCAGCAGCGACCAGGTGGCTGCCAGGGATTCGGAGACCACGACCTCGATGTCGGCCGTAGTGGTGGTGCTGTTCCGCGCCAACACATAGTTACCGCTGTCGGCGCCGCCCGTCATCTCGATGCCGTCGACCGTGATGAGCTTGCCGTTGCCCACACCCGCACTCGCGAAGGTGGCTGGCGCATGGGAGAGAACAATCTGGTCGCCGGCGAAGCCATCGCCCGTCAGAATCACCGTCGCCGCCGTCGTGGCGTCGTAGGGCTTGTTACTGCCGATGGCGCCGACCAACAAGGTGGCGGGCGTGACGTCGGCCGTGGTCGTCGCCGTGAGGTTTGCGCTGTAGTTGCCGGCGTCGGCGCCGGCAAGCGTGATGCCGCTGATGTCGATGATCTTGCCGTTGCCGACATTTTTGCTGCCGAAAACGGCAGCCGCATAGGATGCGCTCACCGCATCGCTGCCGAGCGCGGTCTCGGCCAGCGTCACCGTGGCGCCGGTGGTGGCGTTGTAGACCCGGTTGATGCCGGTGCCGCTCACCAAAAGAGGCGCTCGAGTAATGGTGGCGAACGCCGCGGTGGTGCCGTTCGCGGTGTAGTTACTCGCATCCAAACCGCTCAGCGTGATATCGGAGACGCTGACATACTTGCCCGCCCCGGCGTTCTTGTTCAAGAACGCGTCGGTCGACGTAATGGTCAGGGTGTCGCCTGAAATGCGGTCGTCGCTGAGGCTGACTGTAGCGCCGGTGGTGCCATCGTAAACCTTGTTTTGCGCAATCGCGCTCACCAACAACGCCGCCGGCGTGATGGTGGCCGTGCTCGTCATCGGCCCGCTCGCCGGCAGAATGTAGTTGCCGGCGTCGGCGCCCCCGAGAACGAGACCGTCGATGGTCACGGTCTTGGCTGCGCCCGCATTTTTGTCATTAAACACGGCGTCGGTGGCCGTGGCGGTCAGATTGTCGCCGGTAAACATGCCGACGAAGCCGAGCGAACTGCTGACCAAGGTGGCGGTCGTATTGCCGTCGTACACCTTGTTGGCCGCGGTGACGCCGGTTACTTCCGTGATGGTGGCGGGCGTGATGTCCGCAGTCGTGGTCGCCACCGTGCTGATCGTGTAGTTGGTCGCGGCGGCGCCGCTCGCGCTGATGCCGTTGACGCTCACGGCTTTAGCCGTGCCCACGTTCTTGTCGCTGAACGAAGCCGAGCCGTAGACCAGCGTCACCACATCGTTGCCGAGCGGCGTGTCGGTGAGCGTCACCGAGGCGGCAGTCGTCGCGTCGTAGACCTTGTTCGCGGCGATGGCGCCGATCGTCAGCGTGGCGGGCGTGATATTCGCGTAGGCGCCGGTGCTGCCGATTACCGTGTAGTCGGCGGCGCTCGCGCCGCCGAGCGTGATTCCAGAGACGCTGATGTACTTACCCGTACCCGCGTTCTTGTCGAGGAAGGCATCCGTCGAGGTGACCGTCAATACATCGCCCGCCACCGGGTTATCGGTGAGAATCACCGTCGCCGCGGTGGTGGTGTCATACACCTTGTCGACGCCCGTGGCTGAGATGGTCAGGCTGCGCGGCGTGACGTTCGCAGTGAGACCCGTCGGCTGCACCAGCGTGTAGTCGATCGCGGCGCTGCCGGTCAGCAGGAACGCGCTGGTCGTGATCGGCTTCGCGGTGCCCACATCCTTGGTCAGGTACGTCCCGGTGATGGAGCCCACTTGCACGTTGTCGGAGCCGATGACGCCCGTCAGCAGCGCGCCCTGGGTGTCGACATTCGCGGCCAGCGTGCCGTTATACACCGTGTCGAGCGCCACGACGCCCGCGACATGCAACGTGGCCGGCGTGATGTTGGCGTTGCTGGTGCCGGCGGCAGACACCACGTAGTTGGTGGCGAGTCCGCCGTTGGTGCCGTTGACCAGCGTAATGCCGCTGATCGTGACCGCCTTGTCGTTGCCGACGTTCTTGTCGGCGAAGGTCGCGGTGCCGGTGTTGACGCCGCCCACGGTTTCGTTTCCGACAAACCCCGACAACCCGTAAGTCGCCAAGGTGGCCGACGTCGTGCCGTCATACACCTTGTTCGCGACCGTGGCATTGGCCGTCAACACCTTCGGATCGATGGTGCCGGTGGCGCTGGATGTCGCGCCGACGCTGTAGTTCGAGGCCAGGCCGCCGTTGGTGCCGTTGGCGAGCGTGATGCCGCCGATCGTCACGCTCTTGGCCGTACCCGCGTTCTTGTCGATGAAGTTCGCGGTGCCCGCGCTCGCGGTCACGGTTTGACTGCCGATGAACCCGGTCAACGAATCGCCGGAGAGCGTGGCGAGCGTCGTGCCGTCGTAGGCTCTTTCGGCGATCGTGCCAACGAAGGTGAGTGGCGCCTGGTTGATGGTGCTGGTGGTGTTGTTGACGTAGGTCACGGTGTAGTTGCCGCCGCCGTTGCCGTCGCTCACGCTGACGCCGCTGGCGGTGACCGTCTTATCGCCGAGTCCGGCGTTCGCATCCGTGAAGGCGAAGCTGCCGCCGCTCAGGGAGTCGAGCGTGCCGCCGTTGCTCACATTGTGGAACAAGGTGCCCGAGGCCACGGCCGCCGTGCCGCTGGCGGTCAGGGTGTCGTTATAGGTCTTGGTGACGTTGCCGGCGTCGACCGTCAGGCTGGCGGGAGTGATGGTGCTGGCGGTGTTGTTGATATAGCTGACGTTGTAGTTGCCGCCGCCATTGGTGTCGTTCACGGTGACGCCGCTGACGGTGACGGTTTTGTTGCCGCTGCCGGCGTTGGCATTGGTGTAGGCGAAGGTTCCACCGCTCAAGGTGTCGGCACCGAAGAGCGGCGTGCTCGCGCTCGCGATGGCCGTGCCCAAGGCGGCCAAGGTGCCGTTGTAGGTTTTGCTGACGTTGCTCGTGGTCAGTGTCACGTTGGCCTTGCCGACGACCAGGCTGCCGCTGACGAAACTGATGGCATAGTTGCCGTCCGTCAGGCCCGAGGGTGTGATGGCGTAGGTTCCCGCATTACGCGCGCCCTGCGCACTACCGCCATAGACGAGAGTGCCGCCGAGCGCGCCGGCGCCGTCGCCATTGGCGAAACCGCTGTAAGTCACGCCGTTGCCGCCGCTGTAAGTGGTGCCGTCGTAGGTTTTGCTGGCGCCGAGCGCGGTGACGGTGAGACCGGCTGTGTTGATGGTGAACGCGGTGGCGTTGCCGAGAGCCTGCGCGAAGGTGTAATTGGTCCCGCTCGCGAGCGCATAGCCGCTGCCGTTGATGGCATACGTGCCGACCGCGCTGCCAACCACCGCGGTGGTCGCCCAGGCGGCCGTGCCGGTGAGCACTGCGGAGGTATCGCTGAGTTTATAGCCGGTCAGGGTGCCGCCGAGCGTCGGATTGACCGCACCGTAGGCACGCGCCGCGGTATTCGCGGTATAGGTCAACACAGCCGGGGTCACGGTGTAGGTCGCTCCGGTGGTGGATGCCACGAGCGCGTAATTAGAGGTCAGGCCGCTCAAGTAATTGATGGCGTAGCTGCCGGCGTTCACCAGGCTGGCGAGCGTGTGGTTATAGACCGCCGTGCCGCCGCTGATGACGTTGCCGACATTGTCTTCGCTGTCCACCAGACCCGAACTGATCGCATAGCCCAGGGTCGCGGCGGGCGCATTGCCATACACCTGAGAAGCGGCGCCAATGATGGTGGCCGCGACGGTCAATGTGGGTGTGGCGAAATCATAGATGAAGCCATCGCCGCTTTCGCTCACCGACCCCGGCGCGTACGTGGTGTAAGTGGCGCTGTTGTAATGTCGGAAGTTTGACACCAGGCCGCCCTTGACCGTGTGCACGGTGCCGACGAGGTCCGGCGTGTCGCTATAGACAAGCCACCGATCGCCGGTGCCCACGACCAAGGCAGCACCCAGAGCCGCGGAATCGTTGATGAAGTTGCCGGCGCCCTCCGTGGAGGCGATCACATTGCCGGCGAGAGCGTCGAGTTGGCCACCGCTGGTCAACGTGAGGTCGCCTGCTGCACGTAGGATCACGTCGCCGCTCACGCTCTGCACAACGCCTGACACCGCCACGCCGTTCGAGTCGAATAGCTGCATGCCGGTGCCTGCCGAAGAGGCGGCAAGGGAGACGATGGTATTGCCGCTGTTCGTCAGGGTGACGGCACCGCCCGCATTCGCGGTCAACGCGCCCACGTTCAGCAAGGCGCCGGTCTGCGTCAAGCTGCCGGCGGAGCCGACGGTCAAATTGACGTTCGCGCCACCTGCATTGATGCCGGCAACGCTCAAGTCGGTCGAGTTTACAAAGCTGATGGCGTTGCCGCCGGAAACCACGGCGAGCGTGCCGACGGTGTTGTTGGCGTTCGGCAGCGTCACGGCACCCACTGAGGTGATGGAGAGCGCCGGCGTCTGTATCGACCCCGTCTGGGCTACGCCGGCGGCGGTGATGAGCGTGAGGTTGGTGGTCGCCAGCGCGCCGCCTAAGGTGGTGAGGCCGGCCGCGGAGTTCGTCACGCTGACCGTGTTGCCGCTCAGCAGCAAGGTACCGAAGCTGTTGCCCGCGTTGGTCAGGTTGATGCCGACGCTGCCGGCGCCGGACGCTTCGGCCGTGAAGCTGGCAACGCCGGCCACCGAGAGCGTGGTCCCCGGCGTTTGCACGATACCGGTCTGCACGTCGGCGCCGCCGGATTGAATAGCGGGCGGGCTGGCGCTCACCGAGATACTGCCCGCGATGTTGTTCGATGAGTTACTGAGTGTGATGGCCGCACCGTGCACCGCGGTGCCGCTAAAGGTGCGGCTGCTGGCCTCGCTGATGACGGTCAGATTGCCGGGTTCGGAATCGTTGCCGAGCGTGATGACGCCGGACTGGTCGAGGATATTGGTGCCCACCGCGCTGCTATGCGACAAAGTCGTGGTACCGCCGATGAGATTGCCCGCACCGTTGAGAAGGATGCTCGCCCCGGTGATGGAGAGGTTGCCCGCCACCTGCAAGGTGCCGCCCGCGGCCTGCGATATGGGCTCATTGGAGGCCGTGAGGGTGTAGTTGCCGCCCACCAGCGTGTTGCCGATGCTGGTCGCCGCGGCACCGGAATTATCGAGCGTGACATCGCCGGCGTTGACCGTGGTCACCACGGCGAGGTTGCCGCCGATGGTGAGCGGCGCCGCTTGCGTGATCGTGCCGGTCGAGGTCAGCGAGACGTTGCCGCTCGCACCAAGCGCGCCGCTGAAGTTGATGGCGCCGCTCGAGATGACGGTGAGATTCTTGCTGAGGCTCGATGCGCCGATGTCAGTGGCCGCGGCCTCCGTCACCTGGGCGTTGCCGCCGTTCAGTACGATCGTGCCAAAGGTGTTACCGACGTTGGTGAGAGTGATGTCTTGCGTCCCGGCATTGAGCGTGACCGGGGCGCTGCCTAAATTCCACGCGGCCGTGCCGAGTTGATTGATGGCGAGCGTGTTCGCCAGGCTCACCGAGGAGGGCGTGCCGTTGATGCCTACCGCGCCGAATGCGTTGGCGGCGTTGGCCAGGGTGATCCCGTTACCCGCTGCATATACCGTCAGGGGACCCGCGATGACCGAGCCGCCGCTCTGGGTGATGCCGCCGCCGCCGTTCAGGGTGACCGGGATACCGGGTGCATTGAGTGCTCCTCCCACATCCAGCGTACCGGTACCCAGTGCGCTGCCGATGGTCAGACTGGCGAGTGTGCCGATCGGCAACCAGCTCATGTCGGCGTGGGTGAGGTTGAGGCCGGTGATCGGGGCGCCGCTGCTGCCCACTTCGACATTGAGGTTCGCGCTCGAGGGCTGCAGTATCAAGCTGCCCGAACCGGTCACGGCCGCGGCGAAGTTGATCTGGTCGGCGGTCAATGTCATGTCGTTGGCGTTGAACGTCACCGAATGGCTGAAGCCGAGCGTGCCGGTGCCGGCGTTCATGGTCAGCGCCGTGCCCGAACTGGGGGCGACGTTCACCACGTTGTTGAAGGCGAGACCCACGCCGCCCAAGTTGCCCGTGGCGGTGATGACGCCGGTGTTATAGACCTGCGGACCATTGATGGTGAACGCGGGCAGCGTGATGCCGGAGCTGCTATTCACGGTGAGTCCGGTCAGAGAGCTCTGCAATTCGCCCAAACCGGCCACCGAACCGCCGCCCAAGTTCAGCGTCAGCGTCTGGGTGCTGCCGACGGCGCCGCCGAAGGTGAGTGCCCCGTTGGTGGTCGTCAGCGTGAGATTGTTGACCACCGCCAGCGTACTGTCGAAGCTGATCGCGCCGCCGGCGCTGCTGATGGTCGAGGCGCCGGATACGGACACGGGCGTCATGAAGGTGATCGCGGAGTTGTTGGCGCTCAAGTTCACGCCCACTGTGATCGTGCCGCCCGCGGCATCGCCCGTCACGGCGTTGAACGCCGAAGGCGCCGTGATGAAACTGACATTGCCGGTTCCCTGGGCGATGAGACCTAAGGCGCCGTGAATGTTGCCGCTTTGCCCGGCGGTGATGCCGTTGACCTGCACCCAGCCGGCGCCTGAGGTCACGAGGTCGAGGCCGCCTGACGTGGAGATGCGCGACAGCTCATCGCCCGAGATCGTCATCTGACCGGCCTGGCTGTAACCGGTCGCAAAACCGCCGAGCGCGATATTGTTCCCGGGAATTGCGGTCAGCGTCATCAAGCCGCTGCCCGAGGACAGGGTGCTGGTGCCTTGCAGATCCAAGTCGGCGGCCTGGATCGACAGCGTATTGTTCGAGGCCGTCAACGAGACGCCTGTCAGCAGGATGAACGAGCCACCGGCAGTGAAGCTGATGGGCGCGTTCAACGTGCGGCTCTGGTTCAGCGTGATATTGTTCAACGCCGTGTAGCTTTGATTCGTATCGCCGACCGTGGAGATGTCCGGCAGCGTCAGGTTGTTGCCCGAGATCGCGGCGCCGGCGAGTTCCGTGGTGCCGCCGACGACACCGCCGAGCACGACGTTGCCGGCGCCGGCCACGAGTGAGAGGTTGTGATCGCCATTGATGCTGCTGGTTGCGCCGGAGAACGTGATGTTGCCGCCCGTCGTCAGGATGGATACGTTGCTGCCCAGTGTCGTGGGCCCCGTGACTGTCACACTGCTGTCGGAAGTACCGAGGGTGCCACTGAGGGTAACGCCGGCGTTACCGACATAGCTCTGGGCACCGGTGGTGGTGACGCTCGCGGCGGCGACCGTGCTGCCGGACGCCGTGAGCGAAGTCAGAGGAATGGTTGCACCGACCGCGCCCACGAACTGCAATGCGCCGCTGCCCGCATTGGCCGCGAGGGCGTAAGCGCCATCGACCGTCCCGCCAAAAGTGAGGCCCAAGCCGCCGAAGCTCGCGTTCGCGCCCAGCGTCATGTTCTCGTGATAGGTCTGCGCACCGCTGGTGGTGATGGCCGTAGTGTTCACGTCCACGCTGCCGGGCGCATCCGTGGTGATGCTGACGAGCGGCGCGATGCCGCCGACCACGCCCGAAAATGCCGTGGTGCCGGAATCGTTGACGGCCAGCGCATAGGCGCCGTTCAGCGTGCCGGCGAATTGCACATTGACGCCGGTCAGCGTGGTGGCCGCGCCGAGCGTCACCGCATCGTCGTAACTTTGCGCACCGCTGGTTTGGATGCTGCCGCCGCTGATCGCGGTCACGCCGCTCGCACCGGTGGTGAGGCTCGTCAGGGGCGTCGTGCCGCCGACGGCCGCGGCGAAAGTGGTGGTGCCGCTGCCGGCGTTGACGCTGAGCGCCTCGGCGCCGTTCACCGTACCGGCGAACGTGATGGCCGCATTATTAGTGGTCACCGCGATCGGACCGGTGGCAAGGGCAACCGGTCCGGTGAAGGTGATCGCGCCCGTGGCGGGAGCGCTGCCGCTGCCGACGGCACCGTTGAGCGTGATGCCGCCGGCGGCCGTGAAGCTCATCGGGCCGGCCACGGCGACACCCGTCGCCGGCAGGCTGAGCGTCTGCGCCGTTACCGTCAGGGCAGTCAGTGTAGAGGTCGTGCCGATCTGACTGAGGCCCGTGATGGTGCCCGCGCCGCCGGCGAGGGCGTTCAGCGTCAGGCTCTCGGCACCGCTGACGGCACCGATGAAGCTCAGCGTGCTGCCATTGGACGCCACCGTGACGGGTCCGCCGACCAGCGCCAGGCCGCCGTTGAAGGCGATGCCGCCGAATCCGCTGAAGGTGTTGCCGGCGGTACCGCCGGTAGTCACGAGGCCTGCAAACGTGGAGCCCGTGGTGAGGCCGGTCAACGTGACGTTAGCGTCGAAGATCACCGGACCCGCTGCGGTGAGTCCGGAACGCGCTGCTACGGTGCTGTCGAAGGTGGTGGTGCCGGCGCTTTGCAGGGTGATGGCCGCGCCCGTGCCGCTGCCGAGCGGCGCGACGCCGCCCACCGCGCCGGTGAAGGTGCTCGTACTGCTGCCCGAGTTGACGGTCAAATTGCTGTTGCCATCGACCGTCGCGGCGAAAGCGACCGGCGAGTTGACGGTCGAGATGCTCGAACTCGCACCCACGCTCACCGGACTCAAGAAAGTAATCGTGCCGGCGGCGGTGCTGGTGACGTTGCCGTCGAGCGTGATGCTGCTGCCGTTGGTGGCGGTATAGTTCTGCGGGCCGGCGATCGAAATGCCGCCCGTGGGAATGGTCAAACCCAAACCCGTGACGGTGAGGCTGGTCAGGTTGGCGCCCATGAGGTTCAATCCGGTGAGGGCCGCCGAACCGGAATTCAACGTCAACGCGTACGGACCGGTGACCTGCGCGTTCTGGAAGATCAGCGCCGAGTTATTGGACGTGATCACCGCCGGCCCGTTCTGCAACAGCACGCCGCCGTCGAAGCTCATGTTGTTGTAGCCGGACAGATTCATGCCGCCGGCATTGCCGAGCGTCACCAAGCCGGTGAACACCGAGGCGGCGCTGCCGGCACCCAGGGTCACGGTATTGGTAAAGACCACGGGCCCGGTCACGGCGAGGCCGTTGTTGGCGCTCACGGTGCTCGCAAACGTGGCTCCGCCCGAGGCGAGCGACAGCGCATCCTGCGCGTCGGTGGTCTTGCCCAGCGCGCTGACCGCGCCTTGAAAAGTCGCCGCGCCCGTGCCGGCGTTGACACCGAGTTGGAACGTGGCGCCGGCGATCGTGCTGGCGAAGTTGATCGCCGAATTGTCGGACTGGACGGTGAGGTCCGCCGCCAGGGTGACCGGGCTCAAGAAGGTAATCGCACCGGCGGCCGTGCTGGTCACGTTGGTCGTGAGCGTGATCCCTAAGCCGCTCACCGTGCTCGCGGTGTAGGTTTGCGGTCCGGCGATGCTGAGCTGCGGCAGCGACAGCGCGGTGCCTGTGGACACCGTCAATGAGCTGCTGCTGGCGTTGACATTGGCGAGCCCGGTCACCGTGCCGCCGACCGACTTTAGCGTGACGTTGCTGTCGCCGATGGTGATCCCGGAGGTGCCGCCCACCACGGCGACGGCGAAGTTACCGCTGTTGGTAAAAGATAGATCGCCGCCCGAGAAACCTGCCGCCAGACTGTTGACGCTGTTGGCAGGGTTCGTGAGGGTGGCGTTGCCCGTGCCGATGAGGCGCAAGGACGGTGCCGTGATGGCGCCTGACTGCGTGATCGCACCGCCGGCCGACACCGTGAGGGCGCCGCCGGTGATGGTCGAGGTGGCAAAATTGATGGCGTTCAAGTCGGTGATGACGGCACTGGATGCCGACACGATGCTGACCGTGCCGAAATCGCTGGCAACATTCGTCAGCGAAATCGGGTTGGCGCTGCCGGCGGTGAGCGTGGTGACACCGGGAATGGCCCAGGCGCCGCCGCCGCTGCCCGTATCGGTGATGCCCGCGCTGTTGGCCTCGGTGATCGTGGCGTTCTGACCGGTGAGTTTCAGTGGACCCAGCTGGTTGTTCGCCTGGGTCAATAAGATGTTATTCGAACCCGAATTAAGCGTGAATGGGGTCGCGGCTTGCACCCAGGCCGACGCCTGCGTGATATCGGCATTTGCGGTGATGCTCACCGCGCTGGGCGTGCTGGCATTCGGTATCGCCAACGGGCCGAATACGTTGGCCGAATTGGTCAGCGTGATCGCGCCGGCCGTCGGATTCAACGTGGTGATGCCGCTGGTCGTCCAGGCGCCCGCCGCGCCCGCCGCCTGCGTGATATTGCCGTTCTCGGTAATAGTGACCGCACCGCCAGTCACTGCCAGATTGCCCATGATGTTGGTGGCGCTGGTGAGCGTGACGGGATTGGTGCCCTCCGCGATCAGCGTGACCGGCACGCCGGTGAGCCCCCAGGCACTACCCTGCGTGATCGCTGCGTTCTCGGTGATGGCCACGGCCGACGGCGTACCGTTGCTCGTCAATATGTTGATGTTGCCCATCACGTTGGCAACGTTGGGCAGGTTCACCTGGAAGGTGCGCGAGTCGAGGGTCACCGGCGCGGCGCCGACTACCCAGGCACCGGCCTGGGTGAGATTCTCGTCGTCGGTGATGAGCACCGAGGTGAGCGTGCCGGCCGTCCCAGTGGTGCCGAGAGCGATCGGCCCGATCAGGTCGGTGAGATTGGACAAGGCAATGGTCTTGCCCGACGGGTTGGCGACGACCAGGTTGGTGGTGCCGGTCGTTACCCAGCCGGTATCCGTACCGCCCGACGCGGCGTCCCAGATGGTGCTGGGCCCATCGGTGATGTTGGCGTTCTCGGTGATGGTGACGTTGTTGCCCTTGAGGTACAGCGCGCCCAGGAGATTGCCTGGGTTGGTGAGCGTGATATTGCCGGCGCCGGCGGTGCCGGTGCTGCTGTAGGCCACCAGACTCACGACATCGGCGCCTGTGCTCCAGGCCCCGGTGCCTCCGACGTCGGTGATGGCGTCGGTGGTCGCGTTCTTGGCATAAATGGTCACGGTCGAGGGCACAGGGGTCGTGCCGGTCGAGCCGGTGGTGGCGAGCACGCGCAGAGCGCCGAATACATTGCCGGGATTGGTGAGATTGATCGAGTAGCCGCCTGAATTGAGCGTGGTGGTGCCGTGCACCGTCCACGCGCCGCCTTCCGTCATGCCGCTGATGTTGTTGCCGTTCTCGGTCACCGACACCGCGCCCGGACTGGACGAACCGGTGTTCACCTGGGTGATGGTCAAGGGACCGAAGTAGTTGCCGGACTGGGTCAGCGTGATGGCTTGGTCGTTCGAGGTGACGAGAGTCACGTTGTAGCCGACGTTGTTGTAGTTGCTCCAGCCCTGAGCCTGCGTGATCGCAGCGTTTTCACGAATGCTGGTGGCGCCGGCCTGGAAGATGTACAGCGGGCCGAACACGTTGCCGGTCTCGGCCAGCGTGATGCCGCTGCTGAAATTGCCGAACGTGGTCGTGTCGTTCGCCGTCATGCTCACTGCGCTGCCTGCCAACTGGGTCAGGGTGTAGCCGTAGTTCTGGCTGACGAGCGAGAGTGTTCCGCCGATAGTCGAGTTGCCGAGGATCAGGTTGGTCCAGGGATTGATGCTGACGTTATTGCCGGTGATCGACAACGCACCGACCCAGGAATCGCGCCCTTGTGTCAAGGTAATGTTATTCGCCGCTCCGGCATTCAACATCCCCGTACCGCCGACGGAGAAATAATTCCCCACGTCGGTGATGGCGCCGTTGGTGGTGATGCTCATATTGCCGGTAATGGCTTCGTTATAGCCGGGCGCGTAGATCTGCAGGGCACCCGCATTGACCAGAGTCAGGTTGCGCGCGCCGGTGTTGGCGATGCCGAAGGTCGCGAAGTCGTTCGACGGATTGCTCATGACGATATCGCCGGTCGACCCCGCCGCCATGATGGTGTAGCCGCCCACCACGATGGGTCCGGTCTGCGAGATGATGTTGGCCGGCGTACTGGCGGTATTCGCCACGCTGCCGGCATAGACCTCGAGATTTCCGGTGACCGTCATGCCCGGCAGAGTGACGGACGGCGCATTGTCGAAGGTCAGGTACACGCCGGCGAGCGTGCCCACCGAGGTCAAGCCGGTCAGCACCGAGGCGCCTGAATTGACGTTGCGCAGCTCAATGGTGGAGAAGCCCGTGTTCGTGTTGTTGCGTGCCAAGGTCACCGTGCCCGCAAAGTTGTTGGCTGAGCCGGAGCCCGGATTGAAGGGATTGTTGGTGCCCATCCACAGATTGATCGGCGCATTGGCGTTATTGGCCGTGAAGGTGGTCGAACCGCCCACCGAGATGGCGGCGTAATTGCCGTTGTTGTAACCGGTCTGGCTGATGTCGCCGCCCGCCGTGACGTTCAGGTTGCCGGAGATCGTGCTCGGGTACGCTCCATAGCCGTTCCATCCGTAGTACCAACCGAAATTGATGGCGTTCTTGTCCACCAGGGTGACGTTGTTGGCCGACAGGATCTGCACCGAATTGAAGTCATTGTTCGCGTTGTCGAGCGTGATGTTGTTGGCCGCGCCGGCTGTCAGGATAGTCTGCTGCGGCACCGTGAGCGTGCCGGTATTGGTGATCGCGCCCGCGGTCGACACGGTCAGGTTCGTGCCCAGAATCGTCGTGCCAAGGCTGACCGCGCCCGCGCCCGTCACCGACAGCGAGGTTCCCGCCGTGGTCGCTCCCAGGGTGATGACGCCGCTCGACGACGTGACGGCCACGGAGGAGCCTGCACCGACCGTGGTGGTGGTCACCGCACCGCCCGCTTGGACCGCCAGAGACGCAGCGGTGTTCGATGAGGCGACCGTGATGGCGCCCGAATCTCGGATGGTGGCGTAACCGCCGGTGCCGGTCGCACCGGTGCTGTTGACGCTGAGCGTCACGGCGCCGCCAAAGTGATTGGCCGCGTTGCTGAGATTGATGTACGGATCGCCGACGCCGAAGCCGCCGTTGTTGGCGGTGAGCGTGGTCGTGCCGGCCACCTGCACCGAGCCGGTCGAAGCGATGGGTCCGAGCGTGGTCTCGGTGAGCGTTCCGGACAAATTGGTGGTGGCGAACTCGACGGCGCCCGCGTCGTTCAGCGTGACGTTGCCCGCGGTCAGACCGATGATGCTGAAGTTGGTGTCGGGTCCGTTGATGGTCACGTTGCCGCTGCCGACGTTGATGCTCGTGGTGCCGCGCACGACGACGTTGCCCGCGGTGCCCAACGTACCGAGTGCGTTGGTGACGTTGGTCGCTGAACTCGCGGTGATCGTCAGGTTGCTGGTGAGGTCGGTTTCGCCCAGATCGATGGCCCCATTGACGGCGCCGCCGGTCGGGCCGTTCTGCGCGACGATGAGATTCGCGCCCGCAACGTGCCCGGTTTCGATGGCTCCCGACGCGCCCTGCGTGCCCAGCGTGATCGACACGGTGCCGGAGCCTGCGTCGATGACACTGTTGTTGGTGAAGCTCGCGCTGCCGGCCGCACGATAGGTGGCGTTGGCGCCCCCATCGTTGGCGGAGAACGTGATGTTGGCGTTGTCCGAAATCACGCTGGCGTTGACCGCGATGCTGCGGCCGGCCTGGAACGTGAGCGCGCCGGCGGCGCCGCTGGCGGTAGTGACGATGGAACTGTTGATGGTAAGGTCGTTGTTCGCTTGCAGCGTGACCGACGTGCCGGCGTTCGTCAGCCCGGTGATGGTCGTGGGGTCGATGGTACTGTCGGTCGAGGGGTTCGTCGAGAACGTCAACTGGCCGCCCGACAGCGTTGCACCCCCGCCGCTGGCGACTATGATGTTCTGCGGATCGAGCAGCAACGTGCCTGCCGCCCCGTGCGTGGCGCCCGCGTCGACGGTACCGGTGCTGAGGAATTCGAGGTCCCCCTTGCCGGAGACCTCGACGAAGCCGCCCGCGCCCGATGTGGCGCCGCCGCGTGCGCCGATGCTACCCGCGAAGCTGGTCTGGCCGTCCGACCAGACGGCTACCTGACCGCCGTCGCCGGTCTGCGTAGCGCTTGCATCGATCGTGGCAGAACTCTGCACCAGCGTCTGCTGCGCATTGGCGATGGACGGGTCATTCCCATGAAACCCACCGCCTACGAATACGTCACCGCCGCCGGTCGCGCCCGAGACATCGATGATGCTCTCATCGAACAAGCCGACACGATCGCCCGTCAAGGTGACGCTGCCACCCTTGCCGCGGCGGCTCGAGCCGCGCAACTCGGTATCGCCCAGCAGCGCCACGGTGGGCGGGTCGAGCGGCGGCGCCGACGGCGGGCCGCCGCCTTGCACGACGATCTGACCGCCGCCCGCACTGCCGGATACGTCGGCGAGTGCGTTCTGCAAGGTGATGTTGTGGCCGGCGGTGAGCGCGATGTTGCCGCCCTGCCCCACCGCTGCCGCCGTGTCTGCCGCGCCGCTCGGCACGCCGTCGCCGGCGGCGATGCCGACGGAGCTATCGATTGCCGCGGCGGAGAGTGTGCCCGCCACCGTGATGTCCTGCGTGGCCGTAATTTTTATGCTGCCGCCGTTCGCTCCGGCGGCATTCAACGTGCCCGTGGCTGTTTGAACGACGCTGGCCGCGTTGAGCTGGATGCTGCCGCCCGCTGCGGGCGCAACGGTTTTGCTCGTCGCCAATGGCGCGACGGCCGCCGCACTGATGGTGCCGCTGTTGTCGATGGTGGGCGCCGCAAGGGTGACGTTGCCGGCTGCGGTGCCGTCTGTTCCGCTATCGGCGCTGATCGTGCCGCTGTTGTCGATGCGGTCGCTCGCCTCGAGCACGATGCGCCCGCCCTTGGTAGACAGACCCGTGGCTTCCAACGTGCCGGAGTTGTTGACGACCCCACCCAGGAGGTGGTCGACGGCCTGTGCCGACAGAATGATGAGGCCGCCCGGCGCGAGCACGGCGCCTTTGTTCTCGACCAGCGCCGCGATGGTCGACGGCTTCACGGTGATGCCCACGAGGTGATTGCCGTCGAAGTTCAGGGTGACCGACTCGCCGGACGCCATGGCCACTGTTCCGAGATGAGCGACGACGACGCCATTGTTGCGCACGTTCGGCGCCAACAGGGCGATGTAGCCGCCGAGCCCGGCTTGCAGTTGGCCGTCATTGACGATGCTGCCGGTCGCGCCGTCGCGCGTGAACGTGGACTTACCCGCCATGAAATCGGCATTGCCGATGCTGTCGGTGGTGGCCGCGAGGCTGCCCACATCGACCGACGCGCTCTTGCCGAAGTACACGCCGTTCGCATTGAGCAGGAACACTTGGCCGGTGGCCGTGATCTTGCCAAAGATCTGGCTCGCGTTGCTGTCGAGCACGCGGTTCAGTGTGGCAGAACTGCTGTTGATCTGATTGAAATTGACCTGTGCGGCGCTGCCTAAGTTGAAGGTCTTCCAGTCGATGATCGCGCGCTGCGTGCTTTGGTCGATGTTGAGCACCGAGGTGCCAGGCGTGCTGCCCGCTGCGATGGTGGCGGAGCCCGCAACCACTGTGCCGCCGGTGGGCAGTTGATTCGGTGAGGGCACCGTCGCCACGGGGACAACGCCGACGACAGGCGCGACTCCTGCGGCCACGCCGGCAGCGTGCACCGGCACGCCGCTGCCGAGGCCGAGCACGACCAATGGTGCCAGCACCGCCGCGCAGCGGCCGTTGCGCCTGCCGCGACCGCGCGTGATCTCGGACACTGGAATCCACGAGCCCAGGGCTTCGTTCCAGATCACTCGGAAAATACGGTTGATGCTGGCGTGTGCGTTCATCGGAGGGTCTCAGCGGATGTGATCAGTGGCGAATGGGAAGGCTGTTCGTTCGAGGGCGAGCTATGCGACATTTTTCTCTTCATGTGGTCTTTAGAACGGCACGCTGGCCTGCAGCCAGAAGCGGGTCTTATCGAGCGAACCGTCTTGGTCGGTACCGGTGCTCGTGGGATCGGGATTGCTGCCGATGCGGCGCGCCACCGTCGCTTTCACGCTGAACCCCATGCCCGCGGTCCAGCCCGCCGTCACTCCCACACCCTTCAACTCGTCGTGGTTCGGCTCGGCGGCGCCGGTAAAATTGTTGTTCTTGTTGAATTCCACCGACCCGATGTCGAAAAAGCCGGTCAGGCTGAAATTCAGGGGCAGGCGTTCGCGCGCCTCCAGATTGAGCATCACGCCGTCGGTGCCGCCGCCTTCGTTGGCCGGATAGGCACGTACGCCGCTCGATCCTCCGAGATAGAATTTTTCGGACGAGTCGAGGTTCTTGTTCGCCGTCTGGGCGGAAAGGCCGGCATAGAGCGAGAAGCGATCCGTTATCACCTGTTGACGAGCTGCCGAGAAGTGCAGTTTGTGAAAGGCGCCGGCCGTGTGCGTGGTGAGCGCGTCGTCGCCTTCGTTCGGCGAGCCGCCGAGGTCCAGGTTGCCCTGCTCGAGCGACAGGCTGGCATTGTTGGCGCCGCCGCCGCCGAAGGTGTCGAAGAGATTGCCGTACAATCCGAGGCTCGCCGAGCGGACGGTATACGCCGACGTGATGTCGCCGCTCGATTTGTTGTCGAACCGCCTGTTATCAAGACTGAACGCAAAGTAAAGATTTTCCTGCCGCGCTCGCAAGAGCGGATAGTTCGCCTCGACCCCCGCCGTGGTCGAGGTGCCGCGCGCAGCGAGCGCTGCGAACTCTGCTGTGACGACTTTGTAGGTAAGGTGTGACGCATTGACGCCGACGCGCCAGCCGCCGCTGCCTATGGGCTGGGAGTAGGCGGCTCGCTCGTAGTCGCTGCCCAAGCTATGCAGCAGCATGGTATCGGTCCGATCGCCGAGACCGAACAGACTGTTGAAGCTGGCGTCGGCGATGACACGCCCGAGTCCGGTGGAACGCGCGCCGCCATTGTCGGCATCGACATCACCGGTCACGCGGGGACCATCGGCGACGGCCAAGACGAGATCCGTTTCTGCTTGGTTCTGGCCTTGGTCGAGCCGTCCTTTCGCACTCACGCCGGGCAGATCGCCGATCAGCAGCAATGCGCGGTCCAGCGCATCCGCCTTCACGGCGGTTCCCGGCGCCTGGGCATTCTGAACGATACGCTCCATTCGCGCGGCCGACACCAGCGTCTGGCCTTCGATCCGCACCGCGCCAAATTTGGCTTCAACAATCTGAATCGTCACCGTCCCTCGAGTGACGTCCTGCTGCGGCAGATACGCGCGTACGATCCATCCCGCTTTGCGATACGCCGTTGCTACCGCGATCGCGGCGTTTTGCAGCTCAGCGAAGCTCAATGGGTGGCCGACGAAGCCCGCGACGATGGGCTCGAGTTGTTTGGCCGTCAGGTGAGTATTGCCGGCGAAATTAAAGCTGCTGACGACCAGAGTTTCCCCTCCCAACGACTGCAGCACGGGCGGCGGCAGAAATTGGGGTTCGGACTTTGGCGGCAGGTCAACATGCTGTTGGCGTTCGATTTGCTGCAGCAGCGTTCCGGCTTCAGGAGCCGCTTGGGCATGGCCGAGAATCGGAATGAGGGACAGGAGACACGACAGTGCGGCGCTGCGGTGCCCCTTTGAACGAGCGAGACAGACATCCGGCAGACGGTCGCCGCTCACCATGTGTATCTCGCAGCGTCGGCCCGCTTGCGCGCAAACGCGAGGTCGATGAATGTAGGCAAAGGAAATTTCTCCAGCGCGGTGCGATGGGCACGTCGCTTATATCGTCGCGACGTGATTCGGCCGTAGTCGGCAGCACCATGCGCCCTACTGCAGAAGCTAACCGGCGCGAATACTCAGTTTTGAAAAGAAAGTGGCTAATAAAATAAATAAGGCGCGCGTCCGGTCTTCCCGCCGCGACATCGCTCACCGACGCTAGTGCAGCAAATGCTTAGTAATGAGTTCCATCACCGAATGAAATGGTCACGAACTGTTCGGCGGCCAAACACTAACGGAGGCTCCGCCTCAGACCGGCGAGTTGCGCTGCACCAAACGCCTAGAGCGCTGACGCATGCCCTCATGCCAGAAGTTGCCGCCATCGTATTTGGGCAACATTGATGAAAGCCGGGCTCGACCGCCTTGCCGCGGTCAAGCTCTCGCGCATTGTCCCCCATGCGGGGAAAAAAATTATCCATCGACTCAACGCGCCGCATCGAGCGCTCTTTGCCAGGCGGGCAGCGCCCACACGTCGCGGGCACGGCCGGCAGCTTTGCCGGGTCTCCCCCCTGTTCGCCCCCCGATCTGGATTTAACGGGCACCGAATTTATGCTCGCCGAACGACGGCCGAATGCGGCTTATGCGTATTGACTGATATGTGCTTCCGGAGCGCAATGAGGCGAAGCATCGTTGAGCGGCGGTTTCGGGAGGGAGCAACTCGTGGGGAACAGATATTCAAAAATCCGCGGAATTGCGGCCGCGGCGGGCGTATTGCTACTTGGCGCGTGTGGCACTGGCGGTATGGACAGTGGCGGCTACTCCAGCAGCGCGGACGTCAAGACAATTGCAAATACCACCATTGAGCCCACGGACGCGGCACCGGTGAGCGTGAGTCTGTCGGCGGTGGGCAACGTGCATGGCCTCGTCAACACCGGCTCGCCCGTGGCCGGCGGCGGCATGGACACTTACGGTGACGCCTACTCGGAGACGTTGACGGGCACCTCGGTCACCTGGGCCGGGGCCACTTTTGCCCTGGGGGTCGCAGGCACCGCAAACGCGGTGAGCAGCACGACCATTCCGCTGCCGGCGGGCCAATATTCCGGCCTGAAGCTGCTCGCCACGGGCGTGCATACCAATCAGCCCAATCAGACCTTCATCGTGACCTACGCTGACGGCACCAGCACCAGCTTCGTGCAGGGCCTCAGCGATTGGCATACGCCGCAGAGCTTCTCCGGAGAGTCGACCGTGTTGAGCATGGCGTATCGGCTCACGGCGAGCGGCGCCACCCAGGCCGGGCCGTTCAATCTGTATGGCTATTCCTTCGCGCTCAACGGCGCAAAAATAGTGCAAAGCATCAAGCTGCCGGCAAACCGCTATGTGGTAGTGCTTGCCGTCGATGTCATTCCTGCGGGCACCCAGCCCGTGGTTTCGACTCCCACGATGAGTCCTCCCGCAGGAAGCTATAGCGCGGCGCAATCGGTCGCGCTCTCCGACACGACGCCCGGCGCGGACATCTACTACACCACCAACGGAACGACGCCGACGACATCCTCCACACCGTACACCGCGCCCTTGCAGGTCGCCACAACGACCACCATCAAGGCGATGGCAGCGGCCAGCGGCTACTCGAATAGCGCCATCGCAACGGCGACCTACACCATCACTGGGGCCACGCCGGTGAGCGTGAGTCTGTCGGCGGTGGGCAACGTGCATGGCCTCGTCAACACCGGCTCGCCCGTGGCCGGCGGCGGCATGGACACTTACGGTGACGCCTACTCGGAGACGTTGACGGGCACCTCGGTCACCTGGGCCGGGGCCACTTTTGCCCTGGGGGTCGCAGGCACCGCAAACGCGGTGAGCAGCACGACCATTCCGCTGCCGGCGGGCCAATATTCCGGCCTGAAGCTGCTCGCCACGGGCGTGCATACCAATCAGCCCAATCAGACCTTCATCGTGACCTACGCTGACGGCACCAGCACCAGCTTCGTGCAGGGCCTCAGCGATTGGCATACGCCGCAGAGCTTCTCCGGAGAGTCGACCGTGTTGAGCATGGCGTATCGGCTCACGGCGAGCGGCGCCACCCAGGCCGGGCCGTTCAATCTGTATGGCTATTCCTTCGCGCTCAACGGCGCAAAAATAGTGCAAAGCATCAAGCTGCCGGCAAACCGCTATGTGGTAGTGCTTGCCGTGGTTCTGATCCCGGCGGTTTCCTCAACTCCCATCTGCAATCCACTCTCCTTCGGGGCCGTCGGCAATGGCACGACGGACGACACGGTGGCGATCCAGAATGCCGTCAATGCCTGTGCGGCGCAGGGCGGCGGCACCGTCGAGCTCAGCCACGGCGGCGGTGCAGCCACCTATCTCACTGGGCCATTCATGCTGAAGAGCCATGTGCATCTGCAGATCGACAACGGCGTCACCCTGCAGGGCACCAACGATCACAGCCGCTTTGTGGGGGCCTACATCAACTGGGTGTACCAGCCGAACGAGGCGCTCATCTCGGCCGTGGATGCCACCGACGTCGGCATCATCGGCGCCGGCGTGATCGACGGTGCCGGCAACCAACTGCAGCCGAACGGCGGCCCAAGCTGGTGGGCGCTGGCCCCCGGAATGCCGACCTCCATACGCCCCTGGCTGCTCGAATTCTACCAATGCGACCACATCACGATCACCGGCGTCACGCTTCAGAACTCGCCAATGTGGACTCAGGCACTGCGCTTCAGCGATGTCATCACAGAGTCCGGCGTGACGGTCAACGCACCCGGTGATTCGCCGAACACCGACGGAATCGATCTCGTCGGCTCGACGAACGTCACGCTGTCCGATCTCAATATCAGCGTCGGCGACGACAACATAGCAATCAAGTCCGGATTGCCCATCGATCCGACAGACCCGAAGCAGAGCGGCATACCACAAATGGCCACCTCGCAGGTTCAGGTCTCCAACATCACCGCCGGGGAGGGGCATGGCATATCAATCGGCAGCGAGGCATCCAACGGGGTTAACAACGTCATCATCCAGAACGTGCAGTACACCCAAACCGGATGGGGTTTCAGGATCAAGACCGCGCGCGATCGCGGCAGCCAGATTTATGCGATCACTTTCGAGGACATCGTGATGACCGGCGTGGCCGTGCCGATCTCCATCAACGACTACTATCCGAACCTCGGAGGCCCCACCGAACCACCGTACCAAACGGCGCAGCCGATCACGACGACCACACCCTATGTTCACGATATTATCATCAAAAACGTCGTGGCGACCGGCGCGAGCGGCGCGCTCAACGGAACCGTACAAAGCTTCATCGAGGGTTTGCCGGAATCCTGCATACACAATGTCACACTAAGCAATGTGAACATTCAGTCGAGCAGCCTCGGTATCACCCTGCGGCACATGACAGGAACCTTTACCGACGTAACCAGCACGCCGGCGGCGCCCAATCCGCCCTTCGAGGTGCAGGAGAATGTGGCCGTCACCACGGCCGGCAGTACGCCGGTCATTGCAACCACTCCGCCGCAGAAGGGACAGACGGCGTGCAGCGCGCAAGTGATTCCGTGACGGTGCCGCCAATCAGAGTGCATGATCGCGCGCAATAGGGAGCGCCGGTTACAAATTGCTTGAGAGTCTGGCCACGGCTCGCAGCAGTGGCCTTAGCCCTCCGAAACAAAGTCTCGGGCATTTCCAACGTGGTTTTTGTGGTACTCATTGATTAGGGAGTCCAATTGCCAACTGACCAACATCATCATCACCCATAAATATGGGTCTGGTCAAAGGGCGGCCGTTGATGCCCGACGGTCGGCGGATAGGAAGGATCAAAACGCCTTGATACGAAGCGTGTGGCATAGAATCGGATCTGCGCTATTCTGGAGCGCCGTGATCAACGACGTAGATGGGTGCCGCTGCCGTTCGAATGTTCGTCCCTGACTGAGTAAAAAAAATGAATGAGATTCGTCCGCTCACCGTAGCCCAGACATTGTCGAGGCTCGCCTTGATCGGCGTGGCGTTGCTGGCCGTCATTGCCGCGTTCGCCTATGCCGGCGGGTGGCTCTCGCCGGCGCGGCTGACACAGACGAAGATGGTCGCGGCCATCCAAGCGGGAATCGGCGACCATCCCGGCTTTCGCCGCGCTCATGCGAAGGGGATGTGCATCGCGGGGTGGTTCGACAGCAGCGGCGCAGCGGTGCCCTGGTCCAAAGCCGCGGTGTTCGCGCCGGGTCGCGTACCCCTCATCGGCCGCGTCGCGTTGGCGAGCGGCCTGCCCTTTCAGAGCGACGCATCCGTGCCCGTGCGCAGCATGGCCTTGAGATTCATGCCGTCCGACGGCGCGGAATGGCGGACCGGCATGAACGACATCCCCGTGTTCGTGGTGAATACGGCCGCAGCATTCTATCAACAGCTCGTCGCCTCGAAGCCTGACCCGGCCAGCGGCAAGCCGGATCCGGCCGCCATGACGGCGTTCCTGTCACGGCATCCGGAAACCGCCCGCGCGTTCGGCCTCATCGGTATGCATCCGCCCGCCGCCGGGTTTGCCGGCGACACCTTCAACAGTCTCAATACCTTTCTCCTGGTCAACGCCGCGGGAACCCGTGTTCCCGTTCGCTGGGCTGTCGTTCCCTTGCAGCCGGCGGTGGTTCAGGCCAGTTCGCCGGATGATGACTCGGCCGCGCCGCCGAAAAAGAATCGATTGTTCGACGACCTCATCGTGCAGGTGCACGAACATCCGCTGCGGTGGCGGCTCGTCATCACTCTCGGCCGGCCGCAGGATCCGACGGCCGATGCCACGCTGCCCTGGCCAGAAGATCGGCAGCGCGTCGATGCGGGCACCGTGACCATCGATCAGGTATCCAGCGAAGACAATGGTCCGTGCGGCTCGATCAATTTCGATCCCCTGGTGTTGCCGCCCGGCATCGAGGCGTCGGACGATCCATTGCTGAGTGCGCGTTCCTCCGTCTATGCGCGCTCGTTCACCCTGCGCTCGGGCGAGACCGCGCTGAAGCCCCCGAGTGCCATCACGCCGCGCGACGCGCAGCGCGTGGTGACGCCATGACCGGTCCCGAGCGTTTTCCGGCCGCGTCTCGGTGGCTCCATTGGTCGATGGCCGTGATGATCGTGACCATGCTGTTCATCGGTATCGGGATGGCGGCCACCGTTTCGCGGCGGTATGAGATCCTCGTGTCGATTCATCGGCCGCTGGGCATCGCCATTCTCCTTTTGGCCCTGGTGCGGCTCATCAATCGGTTGGTGAATCCGCCGCCGCCACTGCCGCCCAGCGTTCCGACGCTGCAGCGCATTGCCGCCGTGGGCTCGCACTACCTGCTCTATGCACTCATGCTGATCTTGCCGCTCGTAGGCTGGGCGATGCTGTCCGCGGCCCCGTATCCGATCGTCTTCTGGGGCGGGCTGCACCTGCCACCGATCGTACCGCAGGATCCCCTGACCTATGCCTGGCTGCGGCGGCTGCACACGGCCCTGGCGTTGCTGCTCTTCGCGACCATCCTGCTGCACTTCGGCGCGGCGCTGTTCCATGCATTGATCCGGCGCGATGGCGTGTTCGAGAGCATGGCGTCGTGGCGGCGTACGAAAAGCGGGCCCGCCGACCCGCGCCCCTAGGCGCGGTGTCCGGACCTAGAGCGGCGCCAAACTCCACACAATCCACACGTCCAAAATAGTGCCGGTGATGCTGTCCGTGGGCGTTGTCGTAGCCCACAATTCGCCCATTGTCCAACGGACTCGATAAATCGATGAGCGAGAGCAAATATCGACACGGCGCTACTCATCAAGATCGTCGCCAATTGAATGACCTTGATCTTCCTCGGTGCCTCGGTCAGCATTTTGTGACGTGACGGCTGTCCCGCAATGCACGTGGCTATGTCTTCCGCGCGATGGAGGGATCGTAATGCCGAGTGCATAATGGGCCGTTTCAATCACTGCCGGATTACTACGTGCTCATTCTCTGGATTGCGACGATTTCCCGCCGATGCGCCCCGCTTCAGAGCGCTACCCACTGTAGCGTTGCGTTGCTCGTCTGCGCTGCCCTATTGGGTTGTGCAGGGCGACCGCCCGGTGCGGATTATCCCAAGGTCGCGTCTGTGGCGCTCGCCCACCCCGAGGACACTCGCCTTGGTCGACAATTTGCCGGCGCGGCGCACGAACATGGCGAGTACTCGGCATTTCGCGTCATCAGCGCCGGCGTGGACGGATTCCGGGCCCGACTACAGATGATTGATGCCGCTCAACGAACTTTGGACCTTCAATACTATATCTTTCGGGGTGACGAGACGGGTCGCATGCTGACCGACAGGCTGCGCAATGCGGCAGATCGCGGCGTGCGCATACGCGTGCTCGTCGATGACGGGGACACGGTCGCCGGCGATGAGCAGATCCTGCGGCTATTGGTCAGTCGGTCCGTCGAGGTGCGAATTTTCAATCCGACCTCGTATCGTGGACACTGGCGGCCGCTACGACAATTGGAGTTCCTCTTCAACGTGCCGCGGCTTGACTACCGAATGCACAATAAATTGCTGGTGGTCGATAACGCGCTGGCGCTCATCGGCGGCCGTAACATTGGCAATCAATATTTTCAGGTTGACCCCGAGTCTCAGTTCGCGGATGAAGATGTCTTTACCGCCGGCCCGATTGTCGCGCAACTCTCCGGAACGTTCGATGAGTTCTGGAACAGCGCCTTGGCGGTTCCGGCGCAAGCTTTGGGGCGCGCCGTCCAGCCGGCCACTGTCGTTATGGCTCGTACCGAACACGAGCGCGCAAGTCACGAATCGCCAGCGCAGTCGGCAAAATCGACTGGAATCGACTACTCGTCGCTGCTCGCGACCGGCGAGCCGTTTGCCGGAATCATCTCCGGTAGCCTGCCCCTGGTGTGGGCGCACGCGCAAGTGGTCTACGACAGTCCCGACAAGAAACAAGTAGCTAGCGGCGCGTCGCCGGGGCGGTTGATCTCGCGCCCTGTGGTCGATTCGGTACGCGAGGTGCGTTCTGAACTCCTGCTTGTCACACCATACTTCATACCTGCCGCCGATCAACTGACGTTGCTGAAAGATTTGCGCCAACGCCAGGTGCGCGTGCGCGTTCTCACCAACTCGCTCGAGTCAACCCCTGAAATTGCGGCACAGTCGGGCTACGATCATCTTCGGGCACCGCTGCTAAAGGATGGCGTCGAGCTATACGAGATCCGCTCGCTTCTGGGGAATGTCCGGGGCAGCGGTCAGACGGCGTCGGTTTCACGCTTCGGTAACTACGCGCTGCATGCCAAATTGTACGTTTTCGATCGCCGGAAGGTGTTCATCGGTTCCATGAACTTCGATCAGCGTTCGAAACGGATCAATACCGAAATCGGTTTGATCATTGAGAGCGCGGAGCTCGCGCAACAGATGGCGCTGCGCTTCGACGCAATGGTCAAGCCTGACAATTGCTACATCCCGGCGTTGAGTTCGATCGGCGCCCCTGGAAATCCATCCCGCCTGGTGTGGCGCACCGAGGAGGACGGCCACGGCGTCGAGTACACCCGCGAGCCCGCGCGCAGCGGATGGCAAAGACTGAAAGTCAGATTCTTGTCCTTGTTGCCGCTTGGCAGGGAATTATGAAGCGACCGGCCTTGGTTTTGGGCCTTTTCTTCGCACTGAGCTGTCTGCCTATGGTGCGTGCCGCGCCACCGGCGATTGCGCAGATCGAGATCGACTATCTGCTTGGGTTCATCGAACGATCGGGCTGCCAGTTCTATCGCAATGGCAGATGGTATGACTCAAAACAAGCGCAGGCGCATCTACGTCGCAAGTACGACGTTTTGGCGGCGACGAATCGTATCGAGACGGCCGTCGATTTTATCGAACAGGCCGCAACCCGGAGTAGTCTGAGCGGCGAGGCGTATGCGATCAGGTGCAACAGCGGTCCAGTCGTGACGGCCAATGTATGGCTGGGCGAAGTGCTGGCCCGTTATCGCGCGTCAGCCGAGTAAGATGCATCACGCCTCCACGTGAAGAACTGCAGCGCCTCAGTCGTCGGACTTGATATGAATGTCACTGTGGACCGTTCGAAATCCATTCCCTCGCTGAATGAGGCCTGTGTTCGGCTCAATTTAGCCGTAGCCCCCCAATTAGATGTCAAGAATTCCGCTGCTGCGCCGATGAGTTACCCATGTCTGCCGGAAAACCACGCAAATCAGCCGATCCCCTGTACTTGCTACTGCGCGAAGGTGGCAGCGAGGAGTTCAATCGGCGCAGTAAGGCCGGTGAGACGAGCGACCTTCGCGGGTGCGACTTTCGCGGCATCGATCTGCGCGGCGTGGACGTCGCCAATATCGATTTTTCCGACTGCTACTTTCGCCAAGCCGATCTGCGCGGGCTCGACCTGCGCAGCTGCCGATTGGAAGGTGCGAGCCTCCATGCAGCACATGTATCTGGTGCCTACTTCCCGCTCCAGCTTGCACCAGAAGAGATCGAAATGTCTGTGCGTCTCGGCACCCGAATGCGCCAGAGGTAACCGGACCCCACGGTCGTTGCTCCTGCATTTCGGCCGCTTTGAGAGTGACATCACGACGCAGGATTTCCGCGACGGAATGGCGCTTTGCCCCGGGCGCGGACACCATGTCGTCAACGCCACCGGTTGTGAGTTTCGCTTCTTCGTATGCTCGCGCCTCAGACCAGAGTATCGATTTTGACACTTAGGGCGCTTTCAGCCGCACTGAGACTCGATCCACTCACACTGGCGCCTGGCAGATTTGGAACCGAGAGCGTGTACGTTCCATTGGCCTGCGAAATGTTCGCCGAATAGCTCTTGCCGCCGACGCTAGTCGAATAGGTCGAACTCTCTAAGGTCGAAGTCGCCGTGCTTACCGCAGAAGCCTCAGACTGAGGCGGTGCGGAGGGATGCCCCGACCCAGACTTCGACGCTGTCGATGTACTAGATGCCGTCTGGGACGTTGAGGTCGTCGATTTGCCGACGGTAGATGACGCGTTCGCGGTTGTCGGGGCGCCGGCGGTGGTGGGCGTGCTCGTGGTAGACGTAGATTTGGTGGAACTCGTGGCGGCGGTGCCCGACTTGCTTGCAACGGCGGGCGCTACCGTGGAAACGCTGTTGATTTGCATTATCATCTGCCTCTAATGTTCAAGAAGGAACTTAACAAAGAGAGTATCGGCAGGCTCCTCGAGACCTTTAGTGGTCGTTCCCCGGTAGAGGCAACAGCGAGGCGGAGTCGTTGATCGCTTCAAAATCCCTTGCTGAATTCGAACCACGCACGCACCGATGAGGGATCCTGCACCAGCACAGGGGTTGGGCCGATACGAGCGGCAATGTACGTCTTCGCGCTCAGCGAATAAGGTCCCGCCCAGTTCAGTCCCACCCCGACGCCGCTCAAGGTGGCGGTATTCTTCCCCGCCACGACCTGGTTTTTGTCGACTGTGACCTGCGCGCTGTCCAGGAACGCGAGCGCCTGCCAGCGCCCTTGCCAGGCTATGCCGAGTTCGTGTCGGAACTCGACAGTCTCCTGATACCCGGTGTCGCCGGCAATTGCGTCCATATCATAGGCACGCACCGTATACGGGCCGCCGGCCAGCATTTTCTGAGACGAATCGAGATTCGCGTTCGCCCACTGACCGGACAAGGCGACATACAAAGTATTCGCCGCAGTCACGTTCTGCAGACGGTAGAAGTTCGCGTTCCATTTCAAGTAATGGCCTTCGGTGCGCACGCTGGCCGCATCGGCCAATTGCGCGGCGGCGTTATCAAAGCCCACCTGCCCCGACGTAAGGCTCGTAGTCCAGGAGGTGACGCCGCCCCTGAGCCATGCATCGCGCGCATCCCCGATCAGACTCACCGTGCCATTGTCCAAGCTCCGGTCCGTCTTGATTCCGGTCGCGTCGATGTGATCATCCAGCTGCAGGTGATCATATTGAATCTGACCATAGAGGTTCACGTCCGCGCTGCGTATGAGCGGTTGCTTCGCCCACAGGCTTTCCACTTCTGCGGTGCCATGCGCATCAAGAGCTGATAGCGGATCGCCCAGCTTGTAACGCAACGCCGAATAGGAAACACCGACGCGGGTGCCCTCGCCGTTCAACAACGAGTCATAGGCAACGCGCCCGTAGTCCATATCACTGCCGGAACTCAAGCCGCTCAGGCTCAACGTATCGCCATGGTGCAAGGGATCGACGAGATTCACGGTTCCGCCGAGCCGCGCTCCGCCGGTGAAGCGGTCGCCGAAATTGTCCAGGGTGATGTTCCCATTCACGGTGGGAGTAGGCGCCGTGCCGACCACCAGATCCGACGTACCAACGGCCTCGCCCGGTTTCAACGTCGCGTTCACGATGACTCCCGGCACATCCGAGAGCAACAACAGCGAATGATCCAATGGGCCTTGACTGATGGTTTGCCCACTTTGCAGGGGAGACAGCGTCGCCAGGAGAACGGGATCATGTACGCGGCTGCCATTGTCCAAGAGAACCCTGCCGTAGCGCGCCTCGATGATCTCGATACGCACGCTGCCGGCTTGGATGAGCTGCTGCGGAATGATGGCGCGCGCGAGGGGATATCCATGGCGTTGGTAGTAGCGGGTAAGTCGAATCACTCGTTCATGCAGCTGAAGCAGCGTGAGGCTTTGTCCTTCAGCGTCCGCGACGAGTGCATGCAAGGTCGGCGTATCGAATAGCGTATTGCCAACGATCTGAATGGAACTCACCAGAAAAGGCGCGGTCTGCGGCAGGTTGCTCACCCCTTCTCGTTCGATCGTCAGGCCCGTTTCCGAAGAAGGGGTCGGCGGCGGAGTGACCGGCTGCACTTGCTGCAAAATCGAGCCCGCGTCGGGGGGCGGCGGAGCGGCAAACGCCAGCGGCGCGACGATGGCGAGCAGCAATCCCATCGCTCGTCGGCTCCTGATGCGTGTCGGCGTTCGTTCAGTAGAAAAAACGGAACAGCGATTATTCATAGACTTTCACCATGTGATCCGGAAGCCGCACGCCGCCATTCACAATTTTCAATGCCGGGCCGGCCGCACCAATATTCAGGCTGACATTCGTCTCGTCCTCTCTTCTCGAATCCTGCGGGAGAGACGCGTCAGAGCCAGCGCTGGGTACTGCGTTGAATGTCGGCGACGATAGACTCAAGCCACCGGATTCCATGCCTGCGTTCGACGCAAGATTCGACGACTCGAGTTGCGCAACTGCGTTTCGGGCCGAACCATTCAGAGGAATTTCACCGCCTATGTCTACGGCGCTGCCCGTGGCGGTCAACAGGGCCTGAAAGTTATTCTGCAAGTTTTTCAGTTCAATCCTTCCCGTGCCCGCCGTGATCGAGGTGGTGCCGCTCACGCTCAGTACACCGGCTTGCGTGACGTTGCCGTTGCCGCTGTCGGCAGTCAGCTTTCCTCCGACGGTGGCGGTACCGAGATCGAGGGTGCCGGTGGAAGCGAGAGTCAAATTACCCCTGGCATCCACCGTGCCCAAAGTCAGCGGACCTGCGTCGGCCAAACCGATCTGTGCGCCCGTGGCACTGACCGCCTGCGCCAGCTTGTTGCTGGCGTTGGCCAATTGAATGTTGCCGGTACCGGCGACGATGCCCGTCGTACCGGTGACCGCCAGCGGTCCGTCCTGCGTGACATTGCCGTTGCCGCTGTTGGCGGCCAGGTTGCCACCGACGGTGGCGGTACCGAGATCGAGGGTGCCGGTGGAAGCGAGAGTCAAATTACCCCTGGCATCCACCGTGCCCAAAGTCAGCGGACCTGCGTCGGCCAAACCGATCTGTGCGCCCGTGGCACTGACCGCCTGCGCCAGCTTGTTGCCGGTGTTGGCCAATTGAATGTTCCCAGTGCCGGCGACGATGCCCGTCGTACCGGTGACCGACAGCGGTCCGGCTTGCATGACATTGCCGTTGCCGCTGTTGGCGGCCAGGTTGCCACCGACGGTGGCGGTACCGAGATCGAGGGTACCGGTGGAAGCGAGAGTCAAATTACCCCTGGCATCCACCGTGCCCAGCGTCAGAGGCCCGGCATCAGTCAAGCCGATTTGCGCACCCGACGCACTCACCTTCTGCGCCAGCTTGTTGCCGGTGTTGGCCAATTGAATGTTCCCAGTGCCGGCGACGATGCCCGTCGTACCGGTGACCGACAGCGGTCCGGCTTGCATGACATTGCCGTTGCCGCTGTTGGCGGCCAAGTTGCCACCGACCGTGGAGGTACCGAGATCGAGGGTACCGGTGGAAGCGAGAGTCAGATTACCGCTGGCATCCACCGTGCCCAGCGTCAGAGGCCCGGCATCAGTCAAGCCGATTTGCGCACCCGACGCACTCACCTTCTGCGCCAGCGTATTGCCGGCGTTGGCCAATTGAATGTTCCCAGTGCCGGCGTCGATGCCGGTGGTGCCGCTAACAGCGAGCGGTCCGTCCTGCGTGACGTTGCCGTTACCGCTGTTGGCCAATAGGTTACCGCCCACGATGGAGGTCCCTAGATCGAGAGCACCCGTGGACGCCAGAGTCAGATTACCGCTGGCATCGACCGTGCCCAGAGTCAGCGGCCCGACATCGGTCAAGCCGATCTGTGCACCCGACGCACTGACCGCCTGCGCCAGCGTGTTATTGGCATTGCTGA